>Ga0208827_1000001_pt1 | contig 559413 bp, 443 predicted proteins | sample Sb_taG_5_FD_187709 | JGI IMG/M metagenome (GOLD analysis project Ga0208827, IMG submission 187709) | Peat soil microbial communities from Weissenstadt, Germany - Sb_50d_8_FC metaG (SPAdes) (version 2) | ecosystem: Environmental > Terrestrial > Soil > Wetlands > Peat | place: Germany... | reverse complement strand
TGCTCGGCTTTGCCGCTACGGTGCTAACCTTCTTCATTGCCGGTCTCCTTTTTATCTGTGCCTTGAGCACGTCGATAACTTGGGAGCGTACACCGCATCCCGCCGGAGACCGGCCTTCTCATCCCATATGGTTTCGACAGTTGACTTCGCAGAGCATAATGATTCAGGCGGCATGATGAAAACCCATGACCTTGTGATGCTGGTTTTGCTCGGCATCGGGTGGCTGTTTTATCGGAAGAAGTACGACAGAATGACGTGGTCCTCTACTACAAAGGCGGGGTCTTTTTAGCCGAATGTTTTCTGCGCTCTGCTGATTCTCTTAATCTACAGGAGAAATCCCGCGATCATATCTGGCCCGGCGTGATGGAGGATTTCCCGACTGCATGGCTGAGCTAAGTGAGCTCCAAGATTTGTACGCCAGGAACCTATTTCTGCAGGCTTTCCAGGGATCTGCGGATCGTTGGACCGCAAATACCACAATCGAGTCGCTCTCAATCGAGGAAATAGTGTTCGGCAGCAGACTCGCTGCGCGATTAGGGGGACCACGGCTTTCCCGCTGGCTCATTCGGAAAGCAGGCCAACGTGATCCGGAAAACAAGCGGGTCAGGTTCGCGATGTTGTACTACCGCTCTCCGAAATCAAGATTGTTGGACGATCTTCGAAAATTCGAGGATTCACCGGATCTGGGAGGAGACGATGACAAGCTGCGGGCTCACTGGTATGCGACTCATGGTGTGATGTGGGCGAATCTTCGTGACTTCGAGCGAGCCCACGACTGCATGAATCGATCGGAGGCTCTGTGCAAACAAGATAGCTGGGTTATGAGCTGCAAAGCGAACGTTCTGGCAACGGCAGATCGCTGGGATGAAGCGCTTGCCACGGCTGAAGAAGCCTGGGTGCTTCGTCCGGGATCGCCTGCCACAGCACATGCCCTCGGCAATAGTTTGCTGAATCTGGGAAGAGTCGAGGAAGCGGCGGCGCGTCTTACAGCATCAGCCAGTGCGGGAGAGTCCTTCGAGGTGGCGGTATACGCGTGCTGGCATCAGCGCGCGTTGGCGGAGACACTGGCTGGCGAGGATCGTCGAATAGCCCTGAACACGGCTTGGGACCTAGCAGAAAAGGTCAGGGTGTTGGCACCTCTTGCCGATCGTGATGTGATCGCAGGCTTCGCGCGCATGAAGGTAGATGTCGCCGCACTCAGTGACGACCATGAGGAGATGTTGAAATGGGCTGAACAAGCACGAGCCCCTTTTTACCGTATGGTAGCCGACAACCTTCGGAGAAATCCGCATGGCAAGCGTGTCCGTCTCGCTCATCGCCGAACAAAGCAGCGATACCAGGAATGCCTCCCGGCAAGCGTTTCCTCGGCACTAAGCACTTTTGAGATCGAACTTGATCCCGGAGACATGGCGTCTGAAATCACGTTTGGAGGGACTCATTTTTGGACAGCAGTTGACTGGCTGGAAAAGCGCGGTTTTGCGGTGCGCATGTTCGCCGCCACTGCTGGCGTTACCGCAGCTCTAGTGAGGGCCGGCTTTTCGTTTGTGCTCGGGATTGAAACCGACGATTTCAGTCATGCGGTCAATGTAATTGGCTTTGACGAGGCGACTGGCACAGTGATGCTTCACGATCCGTCCTCATTTCGAGCGCGCGAATTGTTGATGAGTAGTTTGGGGGAAGGCGAGTCGCCCATCGGGCCGAAAGCAATGGCCGTGGTCCCTCAGGAACGCGTGGAGGAGTTGGACAGGTTGCTGCCGTCCGCTGATGTACATGCGATGACTGCGCTCATGATCCACCAGAAAACAAGGGCGAAAGTGGGTATTGAAGCTGCAGGTAAGGTCGTTGAAGACCTTGCAAAGGCGCACGCCAATCATCCTTTGACGCGGTACCTTTTTGCGATCCAGGCTCAAGAGGAAGGTCGCACGCGAGAGGCTTTGACTCAGCTCCAAGAACTGCTCCGAGAATTTCCCGGCTCGTCCATGGTTCGCCTGAGTCTTCTGTCCGCCTGCAGGTCGCTTGGGAACAGCGCACTGCTGCGGGCAATCCTCGCGGATGTGGTGGAAACCGGCACACTTCCAGGGATTCAGGCTCAGCAAGAGTGGCGATACCCTCCTAATACGTATGCTTGCCAGTTCGCCGATCTGCTGCGGCTTTCCGCATCCACTCGCTCCAAGGCAGAACAACTCCTAAATGGGGTACTTCGCCGGCAGTTTAACGTTGCGGAAGCATGGCACGTCCTAGGAGATCTGTTGTGGCATGAAGGAGACGTTCTCGGCAGGCTGTTAGCTTTCCGCATCTCGGCAAGTCTAGCGATCAACAATGAGCATTATGCCCGCTCGTATTGCGATGCACTCGCGCATCTGGGAGAACGAAAGCAGGGTTTGGAATGGCTCGAACATCGTGCTCGAAAATATGGGGCGACATTTCCTGGCGCTGCTTCATGGGTGACGTGGGCTGCTGCGCTCGAGCATTGGGGCGAACCCGAGGGAGCACTGAAAGTTTGTGACGAAGCCAGCCGCCTTCACCCACAATCTCCCGAGTTGCAGAGCTACCTCGCCTTCTTTCTTGTGAGATTGGGCAAATGGGATGAGGCGAACTCCAGTGTCAACGCCCTCCGGTCGCTGGGGAATGCCGCTCTCCACGAAGAAGCTGCAGCGATGGTCGCTCGTCTGAGCGGAAATCTCGATGATGCAATCCGGTACTGCGAGAACTGGGTGAAATGGGCCCCTCGCTCGGTTCAGCCGAGGGAGTCTCTGCTGAATGTCGTTAGGAAAAGGAAAGGGCCTCGGGCCTCGGGCCTCGGGCCTCGGTCCAGTTGGCTGCCCAGTGGATTGCCGGCAGGCCCGGGGACGACGACCTGGAACGGCTCTATGCGAGTGAACTGGACTGGGGTGCTTTTCCTCGGTGGAGAAAGGACTTATTGCTCTCCCGCCGTGTGAAACGCAATGCCGAGGATGGCTGGGCTTGGCGTGAGCTCGCGTTTCGTAGAATTGCGGACTATGAACACGCCTCCCCTAAACGCCGGAAAGTTTTGTTTGATCAAGTGCAGAAAATTCTCGGGGAGTGTGAACGGACGGCGCCAGAAAATCCCGCCACTGTTCGTGCCAACGCGTACTGGAACGAGACGGTTGGAAATTGGAAAGCGGCTGCGCGGTTGTGGCTAGATTCGATCGAGCGGGAACCGAGCAACGGCTTCGGCTATCAGCGCCTTTGGCTCTGCTCCGCCGCGTTGCCAAATGCCAATCGTGCGGAAATTCTCGCGAAGATGCGAGAGTTTATGCAGAATTGCACAAGTCGCATTCCCTTCGTGAAAGATATCGTCTCCTTGCTTGCGCGAAGGTTGGGTAGTGCAGAGGCTGAGGCATTCATCATTCACCTCCAAGAGAAACGTCCCGATGATCCGGACGTGATTAAAGCAGCAGCGGATCTTCTTGTTGAGATGGGGCAAGCGAGATCCGATGCATCCCGAGCGTTACAAGTTCTGGAACCTACCGTCGCGCATTTCCCATACCACCTCGGACTGCGTTTTTCGCTGGTTAATGCCTCTCGAAAACTTGGACTGACGGACAAGGCCGAGGGCGAATTGCAGGAAATCATTCGACGTTTCCCGGGAGAAGAGTCGGCCTACCTGCAATTGGCGAAGCTACTCGATTATGTCGGGAGGGGTGACGAAATCACTCCATTAATGAACGCGGCCTTTACCAGGAACCCCGATAGCAGCGAAATGTGGGCGACTCGCGTACGGGTTCTGGCTAGAAACAACAAGTTCGCAGAAGCCCGGGCCGTCATCGGTCAGGGTATCCAGCTTCTTCCCGATGCGGTGAACTGGCGTGCGAAGGCAATCAACCTCTTAATGGAGTGTGGCGATCCGCGCGGTGCCGTGCAAGTAGCTCGAGAGGGAGTCACCATATATCCCAGGGGCGCTTACTTGTGGTTTCTTCTTGGGAACGTTCTGAACCGAGCAAAGGAATCTGCCCGGCCGGGGGAAGTTGAAGCCTGCTTCCGTAAGAGTCTGTCGCTAAACGGAAGGTTGATGGATGCGGCTGATCTGCTGGCGGTAATCCTGGCCGAACAGCGGCGCTACGACGAAGCGGAGGCGGTTCTGACACCGCTCCTCACGCACTATCCAGATCCGTCTGCCGTGAAAGGACGTCTTGCCTGGCTCGAATGGCACAAGGGGCGCAAGCCTGAGGCAATTAAGAGGATGCAGGCAATTCTTGGTGATGCTCCCTGGTACCGTTGGGGGTGGGCTGTTCTCATGGAATGGATTATGCAAGACAAGGCCTGGAATCTCGGTCGCATTGCACTGCGAGATATTCCCAGTCCTTTCCGCGGGGACACAAATTTTCGCAAGCAGCGTTTGGGTGTTTTGGAAAAATGTAGCCTGTCGGATCCGGAGCTCGAATCCGAGTGGCAGGGGTTGTTGAAGGATTTTCCTGAAGACGTTCCTCTTCATCTGCAACGCTATGATTCTTTGCGCACGCAGCGGCGTTTCGATGAGAGCGCAAAGCTGTTGCGCAATGTCGAGTCCTTTGACCCGAACAATCCTTTCCTTCGGGCCAGATTGGCAGAGGTTTTGCTGAGCGAACAAAAGTACTCGGAAGCCATCGATTTAATCCGTGCAGTGTGGTTCCAAGAGATCGAAAATTCCCCATGGCCGGTGGATTACTCCTGGAACGCGGTGAAGAATGCGGGTGTTCAGTTGCGCGTTTATCAAGACGCGCTCAATTCTCTGCGGAAAGGATTGCGGGCCACGCCTCGCGCTTTACACGTTCTGGCATCCTACGCTCTGGGCGAATTGATCCCCGGCAAAGCTAGGCCTAAACCGGTTTGGAGTACGTGGTATCTCACAAAGGGAATGCGTGAGGTACTCTCGATTCTGCAACACCTTGACCCACAGTCTGGCAACGACGGCCGGAGGATCACGGTGCTCCTGCAGGAACTGGTGTCCCGCGGCTATCACAGACACGTAATCAGTTACTGGAAGAAGAATCATTCAGCGCTCTACTCGAACGTGGAAGTGTGGGGACAGGTGGGCTACTGCTTGTTGTCTCTTGGACACAAAGCAGAGGCGAGAGAGCAACTTTCTGAATGGTCGCAACGCCGGGGAGTGCAAATGTGGATGGTCACAAATTACGTGTGGAGCTGCCCGAGGTGGAGTCGAGACAGTCGAGAGCACATTCGGACGACATGTCAGCAAGCTCTGTTGCAACTTCCGCACGATCACAGCGCAAAATACCTTGTTCATCTGCTAGCGGAGTCGCAAGCCATCCTCGGCGACCAAACCGGCTTTTTGGACACCGCTGAAAAGTATCACTTGCTGTTGGATGGGGCTGTGAAGAAATCGGAATACTTTGAGGACAGGCAAAAATACTTGCTGACAGACATTCCGCGCCTGGTTGAGACCTTGAAGCTCAAAGGCCCAAATAACTTTGTGCGTTCGTCCAAAGTCCTCCGTCTCAAGCAAATCCCATTTATCCTGCTTTCTAGAATCAAAGTTCAGTAGTCGGACAGTTTCGGCTATCTCCTCATAAGACCAAGTAAGAATAGCTTTCGATAAAGCGCTTTAGCGAACACTTTCAACGAATGTCAGCCCATCCATTTGAAATCGCTCGATATCGGCCTGCCCCTTGGCCCTCAGCGGCACGGTGAAATCGACCAGTTAACGAAGCCTTGGACTCGCGTGAGGCAATCGACGCATATTGAGTGACTGATAGGGGGTTCTGTAGGGCCGCAGGTGGAAAGTACTGGTTTATGCTATCGAACGGCTTCGACATATCGACTTGCGTTACAGGATAGACACCGCCATTAAGCGCGCCTCCCACAAACAACTCGGTACCGCTAAACAGAAGCGAGCCTGACCAAGTAACGATTGCATCTCCGTAGGCGAACAGAGAGACGATACGTGGGTTGGCCAGATTCGAGCAGTCCAAGCCGAAGACAAGCGCATTATCGTTCAAGGTACCAACGTAGGCGAGGCCATTGTTCAAAGTCACCGTAAGCGCTGCGTTCAAAGGATCTTGGTTGTAAAACGGATCGATACGTGCCAGACTCGTCTTCGAAAGCAACACTGGCCGCGAGGGGTTGCTGATATCGATAATCGCCAAGCCGTCAATGTCCGCAGCGACGTAAGCCGTTGTCCCTTGGACCGTCACATCCGCCGCTAACGTTAAGTTCTTTACTGTCGAGAGAAGCACAGGCGATTGTGGGTTACTTATATCGTAGATGAGTAAACCAGCAGCATTGTCCGCCACTAGTAAGAGGCTCCCGAAAACCCTCACTTTGATCGGTAGATCACTTAACGTAATCGTCTTGACTACGGCGGGTTGAGCGGGGTTGGTGATGTCCAACACAATTAGGCTGTTGTTGCTGGCTCCCGCGTAGAGTGTTTTGTTTGCTTGAGCAAGACTCCCGATGGCAGGAGTAGAAACCGCTCCGACGGGAGTCGGAGAAGAAGGTTGTGACACATCGATGACGCCAATGCTCTTGCTCATTCCGAAGTACACGTAGTGGCTCGCACCTTGAACCGAATACCCTCCCTGTGCCGGATCACCCAGGATGTACTCACCTAGTCGGTTTGCAGGAGTGCTGGTTATGTCATAGACTTCCAACGCCGGTCCGTCGAATGTTGAAGTTGCAGCGTATAGGGTGCTTGATTCGAGTAGTAAATCGTAGCTGGCGCTTGACAGGTGGGGGCCCCCATAGAGAATGGCTTGGGGGATGGGACCGCCGGCCTTCGTAGCATCGTAGACCACAATTCCTCCATCACCCTCGGAAGCGTACACGTAGTTGCCGACGAATGCTCCGCTGTCACAGCCGCCGGCAATGACTCCGTCGAACAAAATCGAAGTTACCTTGGGTTGCTGCGGATTTGAAACATCCACGATTTGGCAACCTTGCTGCTCGGTAAGGGCAAGCAGTTTCGTTGCCACTAATTCTTGAGCATTGATTCCGTCAAGATAACCTTCCTGTACGGGTAACTGCCCGGAGATATCGTAAATCTCCATGCCCCCGAGTGCTCCAAACAGAAGATCGCCGGACGTGTAAAAGGCTAAGCTTCTGGCATCTATTGTCCCAAGCAGAACGGGAGGCGATTGAGAAATGTCATAGGTGAGGATATAGGCCCCTGAATTGTCATTCTTTTCGACTGACACAAAGAGACGGTTGCCGACGGCGAGCGTGGTGTCCGGGGCAAAAGAATTCGCATCGCTCGGCAATGTCAGACTTATAGTCGTGCTGACAATCGAGCCACTGGTCAAATCGTATTTTGTCACTTGATTGAACGGCCCGTTCAGTGGGATCAACGTGAGCACGCCTTGATTGTTCGCCATGTTCCACCACTGCGGTACTGTAGTCCGAGCGTGCAAAACAGGAACGCCGCTCTGGATCGAGTAGACTGTGATGGTGTTCGGGCAGCCCGGCACAGCGAAATCGCAGCTCGTATAGGAATAGAGATACTGTCCTAGGGCAAACAGTGAGCCGGATGAATTGGACTCCACAGCTGTGAGCCAAACTGGGTGAAGGGGGTCGGTGATATCGTAAACGTCAATCCAGAAATAGCTGTCAGTCCAGTCTCCCTCGTGGTTGGGAGCGGGCACGTAAAGTCGGTTCCCGCTCACAGCAAGCCCTAGAGTGTAGCTGCCGAGGAGCGTCTGAGTGCTTTGGTCGACGTAGTCGTAAATTCGGTTGAGGGGTCCGGGGAACGCCCCGGTGACCCCAACGGATGTTGACTCCGTCAAGCCCGCAGAACTGGCCGAAACTAAAGCTGGTCCACCGCTTTGATATGTAGAGCCCGCAGTGTACGCGCCTGATGGTTGAAGCGAACCGCCGCCCGCTAAAAGGCTCCAAGTTGGACTGCTACTCGCTCCGACATCGGAGAGTTGCAGCGTCCCATCGAGTGACACCAAAGGAACTGAGGGGGTTATCCTAAACGGGTGCAAGCCCAAGATCAGACTGTCGCAGGACTTAGTTCCCGTGATACATGCGCTAACGTGCACAAATGAATCAGCCGCAACACTCGCTGGCGCAAAATAGGTAGACCCTGAAAACGTGCCTTGGTCGGCACTAAAGGCCACCGTCTGCTGCGCCGAATCTCCAAGTAACGCATACTGGAAATCCACTGATTCTCCCGCACCCACATCGTTCGGCGGAGCGCGGATACGGAGTCGTGCAAGGCGCTGGAATTGCACTGTATTGCTCAGCGTCAGAGAAAGCCCACCTTGCGCCACAGTCACATACAAGGGGCCCGTTACAGACCCTTGAGGAACGGCTACTGTAGCTGACCTTCCGTTGGCGATGGCGCTTATCGGTATTGTTCCCCCAATGGCATCTGGGAATTTTGCTGTCAGAATGGAATTGAGATTCTGCCCTGTGATCGTCAGCTGATCCCCGGCAGTTGCTGGCTGAGGCGAGATGGACGTGATGACTGGCTTGAGGCCGAGAATCTGGACCGTCGTTGATCCGTTGGAGTTCGATGTCGAAGCATCCACCGTATCCGGCGACTGCGTGGCACTGGCCGTGTACAGTCCCGAAGAGTTGATGGAACCGTAGGTAGCCCGCCAGTTCACTTGGGTGTCGCTGCTACCAATCACTTGGGCCGTAAACTGCTGCGTGCCGCCATATTCGAACTTGGGGGTTAGAGGGCGAAATATTGATCAGGCCAGAAACGGTTAGGTTCGCACTTGCATAAATCGAACTCGCTGCTGGAAGTACAGCCTCTACGGCAATGCTTTGATTGGTAACTTGGGCGGGCGCGGTATAGAGACCATTGGCCGAGATTGTCCCCACGGTGGAGTTACCTCCAGGGATACCGCTCACCTGCCATGACACGCTGCTTGATGGGCCCGCAACGGTCGCCGAGAATTGCTGCGTGCCGTTAACGTAGAGCTGCGCTTGACCCGGCGAGATCTGTATCGATACAACCGCGGTTGTTTCGGAACCAGACTTCGTGGCGTCACCATTGGCTACTGCCTTAATTGTGACCGGGTTTGTCGACGGCAGGTTGGCTGGAGCACAATAGCTGCCGCCGCTGTTAATCAAACCGCTCGATGCGTCGCCTCCGGCAGTTCCGTTAGCGTACCATTGCACACTGTGATCGAAGTTCCCCGTTCCGGATACGGTAGCGGTGAAGTTCGCACATAGGCCTGATTGAGTGTAACTTGGCCCTGATACCCTCACCGATATGATTGAAGGCGGTCCCTCCCCACCACCACCGCTGGATGACCCAGAACCGCAACCAAGGTGAACCAGCAGCGCAACGACGAGAAGCACAGTAGCGAACAGAGAGTGCAATTCCCTAGGGAGAGTCAAGAAGGCGTTATCGTTGGCCATGCAATGTCCATTCAAAAACTGCTGACGAGAAGCATTCGCGAGTCGGGGGGAAGGAAGGATTTCGAGGGTATGAGTCTTGCCTATTCGGCTGCCCGACCAAGAACAACCCGCGACAGCAAAGCCTATTACAAGACTTAGAGACAGGCAAGGGACTTCCTCAGTGCCGACGCTGCTTTTCGGCGGGGCACGGCGTGCGTGCGCAAACCAACCCCAGGACCGGGGCGAAGGGGCACTTTTTGCGGGTTCCTGTCTCTTATCCTTCTGGTCGTTGACAGCTAGATAGAAAGGAACTTGTTTAGACGACAGCATAGCGAATAGACACGCATGCGCCAGAGCGCAGAGGTGATACCAGTGATACCGTTTTACGCGGACAAACTCTGAGACTCCCTCCGTTGATACAACTTCTGTTGACGCGAACAACCTCGCGGCCAGCAGGCACCTGCCATCGCGCCAAGACTTGGCAGCGAATGACACCGGGCTGTTTACAGCAGTCAACTTGCGAGTTGCCCTGTGGGAGTGTCGCGGAGGTTCGATGGTGACGCACTTCTCTACTTGATGGTATGCGGGTTCCCACCGAGGACGCACCCACTTGTTGAGCACCGAGTTGTAAGACTTGACGCAGTGAAAAGAGATCCGAGCCGTACTGTCCTGCATACCACCCACCGGGATGCCGATGCAAGGCCGAAGCACTTGCTCTGCGTAGCGGTCGATCAACGCGCCACCAATCCGGCCAATTTCCTCGAGGCCCCGTCTCTGGATAGTTTCCGGTTGGCCGATAATTCGGGAGTTGATGGCGACAAGCGCGTTTATTGGGACCTACTTATGAAAGAACTGAAAACGGTGTCATACTCTGTCGCATGCTTCCACGTCGTCGCTTTCTACTTGGTTCGCTTGCTATTGCCGCGTTTGAAAGCCTTCCCGCGAAGCTTCTCCGCGCTGCAGCACGCGTTTTCAAAGCCCTCCCGGCATGGAAGCCAGGCGTACTTGAAATCCATCAGATCGCCACCAATCGCGGCAACAGCGCGCTATTGATCCTGCCCGACGGCACCACCATGATGGTCGATGCCGGCGCCATCTACGGCACCACGCCATACCTGAGCGATCCTCTCCCGTCAGGCCAGCGTCGGCCCGGCGAGTGGATCGGCCGCTATGCCAAGCGGCGTTTCGACGCCAGTGGACTCATGGCCATCGACACCTTCCTAGCCACGCATCTCCACGGCGATCACGTGGGTTATCTGCCGCCGGACGGCCCGCTCTCGTCCGACGGCACTTACCGTCTTACAGGCGTTTCTGACGTGGCCACCATCGTCCCGATCCAGAGCTTCGTTGATCGCGCATGGCCGGACTACACCTATCCAGTGCCTGCCGATGTCGATTTCCAGAAGAACTATCGCGCGTTCCTTCAAACGCAAATCAAGACTGGCAAAAGAGTCGAGCGTTTTCGCCCCGGCTCCAAAGACCAGTTTGCCCTGCAGCACAAATCGGCCGACTACCCCAGCTTTGAGATCCGCAACCTGATTGCCAACGGCGAGGTCTGGACCGGCAAGGGCGAGGAGACAAGGAAGCTCTTCCCAGAAGTATCAACTCTCAAGCCTGCCGACTACCCCGCGGAGAATCCCTGCTCCTGCGCCATTCGTCTCCGCTACGGAAAGTTCGGCTACTACACCGGTGGCGATCTCACCAACGACACCAACTACGGCCGCGATCCTTGGCGCGACTCCGAATCTCCCGCCGCCGAAGTATGCGGCCCGGTCAGTGTCGCCGTCGCTAACCACCATGGCTACTTCAATGCCAATGGCGACCGGTATGTTCGCGCACTCCAGCCGCAGGTCTTTGTCATCCCGACCTGGGACTCCGCGCACCCGACCGTCAATGTGCTGAACACGCTTTACTCTAAAGCCATCTACTCCGGGAACCGCGACATTTTCGCAACCTCGGTCAAGCAGGAGAACCGCATCGCCAATAAGAAGACCGACGACCTCAAGTCGCGCGCCGGACACATCGTTATCCGCGTAGAACCCGGCGGAGAGACCTTCGCCGTGCACATCCTCTCAAACGCTGATGAAAGCGACACAGTGACGGCCAGCTTCGGTCCCTACATTACCTAAGCCACGTTGGGAGGCAGCAGCGCTAGACGAGCGATTTCTCCGCACAGCGCGGGCATCCGGGGTTCGTCCTCAGGAGTTCGCCCTTTGACCTCACTCTCGATCTGCCGTGACACTTCGGCTACCCACTCACGAGTTAGCCAATATGGAAGTAGTCGGCTTGTGTGATCGATCCACTGGGATGATTCTGGATGGCACAGATGCTAGCACCATCGCCGATTGGCTTTTCCTTGTCTCGGAATTGACCGACGCCGGACCCGGTGCCTATCTCGATACCGTGGACCATTTGCAATCTTTGCTAGCGACAAGTCCGGGCGATAATCAGGGTCATCCTGCTACCGGTGAATTTCATGCGGGTCTCCAAATATGCTCGGCCTTCGCTTTGCCCGTTATTCCCGACGGTCCGGCGCGGACTATTACTGTTTCTGGGAATTTTCTTGTGGTTGCCGCATGACGTCGCCGGGCAGACCGCGCCAGTCATTACCAGCATCAGTCCGTCGTCGGTTGCCGTGGGGGCGGGCACTTTCACCTTGACCGTCAACGGCAGCGGCTACCAGGCCAATCCCAGTTCGGTCGTTCAGGTCAACGGAAGCAACCGCCCCACAGTATTCAAGAGTGCGCTGCAAATTACAGCGACGATTTTCGCCACAGACATCGTCACGCCCGCTAATCTCCAGATCACTGTGTTCAATCCGCTTGCCGCCGGCGGCGTCGGGCTGACCTCGAATGCCGTGCCGCTCGCCGTAACTGCGGCCCCGGCTCCGATCCTGATCAGCTCATCTCCGGAGTTCTCCGCGCAGTCCGGCAACCGGATCCAGATGACTCTTGTCGGCTCGAATTTCCGCCCGGGAGCGACGGTCGTGATCTCGCCTCCGCTGCCGAGTCTGAGCCAGTCCAGCGGCCGCACGCGCGCAACCGACGTCGCGGTCCTCAGCACGACCGTGGTCAATAGTGGCCTGATGACCGCGATCGTCAGCCTCAGCCCCACGGCTGCGCTTGGCCTGAGGGCGGTGGACGTTTTGAATTTAGATGGCACAAGCACCGGCAGCAGCGCCAACGGAGGCCCGGGGACTTCCCAGCCAATCAACGTGCGGCCCTCGAATTCACTGGGAGCGCCTCTGTCGGTCGTTGACGTCGCGCTGACGCATCCTCGAAACGGCACGGTGGTCGCGCTGGGACAGGAACTGGGTGCGGAGGCCATACTCGCCGGAACGGGCACCGGCACGGTGATCGGGCAGTGGGTATGGGATGGAAACGTGGTCGAGCAGTTTTCCGCTTCGATCGTGGGCGGGCAGAGCACCACCATCGCGCTGCATCAGTCGTTGCCCACGTGGTTCGTCGGCAGCCACACGTTGCAGTTGCGGATCGTACAGCCCAATCAAATTGCCACCAAGCCGATTGTAGTCGCGGTAAATCCCGGGGACTGGAAGCTCGAGCAGATGATCCAGCCCGCTTATGGAACAGCCTTCACGGCCGCCAATCCTCCCCGATTGCTCTGGGCCCCAGTCCCCGGAGCAGCGAAATATCAGGTCGGGTTTTCGACTGAGCCTTATGTGTCGGGTGTTCACGAGTGGTTCGACGCGGTCGAAAATGAATGGCAAGTTCCGGCGCAAATCTGGAGCGCTTTAGCCGAAGGCGAACTCTTCTGGACGGTCCGGACCGTCGAAAGTTCAGGAGCTCCCCGCAAGCCGCTGCCCATGCGCAGCATCTACCGGCTGGCGGAAGGGACTCTGGGTCCCAATGGTGCAGTTCCCGCGAAGACCTCCGCTGGGCACACGCTGCTGGAGTGGAAGCCGGCGCTCACGCATGGCTTCTACTATGTAGTGATCAGCAGTGATCCGGACGGCAAGCATCCGTTGCGGCAATATTTCACTGCGGATCCGAAATTGGATCTGCGCGCCATAGACGGCAAGCTCACGCCCGGCGCGACCTATTACTGGCGCGTGGACGCGATCGGTCCGACGGGAAAATTCGTGCTCTCGGGTCCTTCCCAGAGCTTTGTGGCTGAGGCCGTTCCGAAAGCCGCCCTGACGGGCAGTGGAAACCTGGTGCAACTGGCATCGCTCGGAATTCCGGCGACGCTGCCTCGTCCTCCCGATCTGGCGTCGCAAATTTCAGGTCAGGCGCCGCCTGCCAACGGCAGCATCACCGATCTCAAGCCGACGATCTCCGCGAGCTTCCAGGCTCCCGTGAATCCCGCCGACGTAAGCCTGATGCTGGATGAGATCGACGTTACTTCACTCGCGCAGGTCAGTGAAACCAAGGTGGCGTTTACCCCGCCGCTGGCCTTGGCAGGCGGAGACCACAACATCAATCTGACGGTCGGGAACGAAGCAGTCTCATGGAAATTTACGGAGACGGGTGCTGCGCCGCCACCCGTCTCTGCGGGTCCCGCTGTGCCTGCCGCAGCCCTGCAATCGGGCACGGACGCCGAAGCGCCGCCCGCTGTGCTGGGAGCCTTGCCGACACCGGCCACGATCGCCGCCGCTCATCCTTCACCAGTGATTGCGAAGTCCGCCACGCCAGCTCCTGCGCACGAGGGGCCTTCGGAGGAAGGCCAGATCACTTCCACCACGCAATGGGCATCCGGGTCAAATCCTCCCGACTCGAACACATTCTCGGTCTCCGAGCGAATGATGTATGAAAATGGCCCGTGGAAGTTCAGTGTCAACGGCAGTGGCCTGCTCAATTCCGTACTGAATCCAGAGATCCAACGCACCAGTCATGGGCTGGTGAATGACTACGTCTTTGAGCTGGGATACAAGGGCGACGGCTGGGGCGCGAACCTGCGCTTCGGAACTGTGTCGCCGGTTCTGTATACCGATGCCCAGTTCGTGACTGCTGCCACGCCGCGGCAGGGCGTGGAAGCCACTCTCAGCACGCCGGCAGGGAAGTTCGGCTATTTCGTAAACACGAATGATGAAGCTCTGGGCGGCGGCGCGGGCATCAACTTCCACCAGAAGATGATGGGAGCGAGCTGGCAGGCTCCGCTGCCGAAGTGGGCAATGTTCAGGCTGATGTGGCTCAGCGCGCAAGATACCGGGCTGGCCACCACCGTGGGATTCGATTCGATGGGCAATCCCATCGTGCTGCCGAATCCTGTGGCCGCGGAGGCGCGGGGCGATGTCTACGGCGCCCTACTGAACCTCCACTTGACGCCGAAATGGCTGTGGTCGTCGGAGTATGCGTTCAGCCGGGAGAATGCCAACACCGCAGATCCCACGTCCAGAACCGACTTCGGCCGCGCTTGGCGCACGGGAATCTCCGGCCAGACGGGCAAGACGAACCTGAATGTGGCGTACCGCGACGTCAGCGAGAACTTCGGCAATCCCTCCAATCCCAGCCTGACCCAGGCGAGCCAGCCCAACCTGCGCGGCGTGGATTCAGGAATTACTGAGACGACGCATGCGGGAACGTTTGGTTTGACCTACACATTCCTCGAAAACAATGTTCACCCGACCACGACTGCCGAGTTGCTGATGCATAGCTTCGACGAAACCTGGAGCAAGCAGCTTGATCCCAAAACCAATCTGGTCGTGGATGCCCGCCAATCCCTTACTCAAACCGGAACCATACCAGCCGCGCTGATGGGGCAGCCTCCGGAGCAGACCGGAGCCCAGGATCAGCGCGACGTTTCCGGAAACGCCAACGTGAGCCGGCAGGTCGGTACTGTGACCTTGTCCGGCGGCGGCACGCGCGACTGGAATCGCAATAACCTGTTTCCCATGGCCGACACCATCACATCATCGCTGACCTTTGGCACTAACTGGGTGACGAAAGGAATCTTCCAGCTCAATTCCCAGTTCAGCGCCAACTGGGTCGCAGCTGATGGACTGACCACCGGAACTACACGGAACATCACGGTATATATCCAGCCGGCATTCGTCTGGAAGAAGCCCGCGCTGCAGATCTCGCCGCTGCTTTCGATCATGAAAGGGCGCACCATTCTGGCAAACGGCTCTCTGACCAGCGATACACTCACCGGACAGTACGGCGGCCGGCTTTCCTGGACCCTGCCCGGTGTGCTGAAGTTCAGCACCCTTTCGGGGCAGGGCAGTTATAACCAGAACCGGAACAACATCATGGGATTTGATCAGCGCAGCACGCAGCTCCTGGTGCTGTGGACAGCAACGTGGGGACACAAACACACCTTTTAGTCGGGTGTGAGTGGCCCATATGTGAGTGGCAATTGATGAGCTTGACTATGGGTTTGACGGGAATGGCTTCAGCGTCGACACGCAGAATTCTGTGTCGCGCGATCGCGATCGGCATTTTGCTGGGCGGCCTTGCCTACTCGCAGGCAAGACCGTCGAGTCCCACGCTGATCAGCTTCAGTCCGGCTCAGGGTACGCCCAGTTCGACGGTCAGTATTACTTTCACCGGGACGAATTTCGTCGCGCGGTCCATGAGCCTGATTTTCACGCCCAGCCAGGGGTTGACGGTCACGAAGCTCCAGGTGATTTCTCCGAATCAGATTCTGGCACAAGTGCAGATTGACGCCAGCGCGCAACCGGGCACCCGCCAGATGGTACTGATCGATGCCGACAAAACCTTGCCTTCGCCGGCACCGTTCACCATCGCCGACCCCACCCAGCCGGGCTGCACTGCTTTGGCGGCGAATTGCGGGCCAACCGGCAACCCGGGTCCCGTGATCCGCGAATTCTCTCCGCTCCAGGGAACGCAGGGAACGACCGTTGCTTTCACGGTGACCGGAGCAAATTTCACGTCGCCTGCGGCGCTGCAGTTTACGCCAGGTGCCGGCCTCACGGTGCAGTCGGCCAAGCTCGTCAACAAGAATGAGATTCAGGCGCAGGTCAGCATTGCGCCCAATGCGCCGCTGGGACCGCGTGGCGTCGTCCTGAGCATGGGCAACTTCCATGCGACGGCGTCGAATACGTTCACCGTTGTTTCCGGGAGCATCGCGCACATGTCGCCCATGCAGATTCTGCGCGTGATCCCGAATCAGATCGCGGCCGGCAGTCAGAACGTAGATCTCACGCTGCAAGGCACGAATTTTGTGCCCGGCACTCAAGTCACGTTCACCGTCGGAGCAGGAGTACCCGCCGCAGTTTTCGCCGCAGGCCCGGCTCGCTACGTCAACAGCACCGAACTGCACGTCACGGTCAGCGCGCTCTCGTCAGCTCTGCCCGGCGGACGGGATATCAGCCTCCAGGCGCCCAACCAGCAGGCGATCGCTGGCAAAGGCATGTTGAATGTGCAGGCGGTGAAGCTGGCCGGCTTACCCACGGTGTTGAAAATTCCGCCCATTGCGCTGCAGAGCCCTCCCGAAGGCGTCATCAACCTCGAGGCGCCGCGAGTGCAGCAGCAGTATGAGGGCGGGCCGGTCGTGGTCCCGCTGCTGGATGACGACACCGTCTTTCAGTGGCAGGAGCAGAACCCGGGAACTGCCGACTATTACGAACTGCGCATCTACGCCCAGGACCGGAAAACTCTGATTACGAAGAGGACCATTTCCGGGCCGAACGTCGCGTACTACGGCAAGCAAGTATCGCTTCCTCCAACTTATTACCGCCCGGATTCGGCTTTCCTCACGGAAGTGGAGCAGCGCAAGTTCGCCGTCCTGGCGGATGGCCACACCCAATTCATTATCGACCTGCACCATTTGTTCTGGCGGGTTGCCGGATTCCACCGGTACGCCAAGAGCGGCATTATGTTGCGGCAGATGGTGCAGAACGTCGCACTCACCGGCAACTCGCAGAGCAAGGGCGGTCCTCAGCCGGGCAACGTTACTCCGCAACCGGGCGAAACTACTGACATTGAGGTCGAGATCTCCGGCGTCTGGGAACTGGGCACGACCCAGGCGCCCACCGGCCTGACGTGCGCCGGCAAGGGCATGGGCAACGGACTGCAGGTCGTTGACGTCGACCAGACCCAAACAGACCCGAACAATTACGCCAACGATCGCTGGCTGCTCTCCGGAACTGTGGATCTGACCAACTCCCCGTACTCAGCCCATGGAACGCCGAAAGAGAGCGGCTCAGGACTGGTGAAGACCGTTAACCTGATGACGTTCGACAACGTCTTCGTGGATTGGGGCGATGGCAGCGTGCAGCCGCTCAGCGCGATTCCCACCGACAACCAGACCATCGACAGCCGTGGAATCAAATTCACGCTGCCAGACCAGATCACCAAGCAGTACGCTCTCTGGCATGCGTACAGTTCTCCCAACAGTTATAAGATTCGCGTCTTCCAGCTTTCGGAAGCAGACGCCCAGCACGTGAGTCCGTCGGCGGTTGCAGCGAGCGCGGATGGTCCGGTGGGCAGTCCCTTCCTGCAGGCGGCGATGCTGCAGAAGATCGCCATGCCCGGCAGCAATTCCGCGCCATCCAGTTGGCAGAATAGCTACCAGACTATGCTGATGGGCGGTTCTGCTTCGCCTGGCGCTGGCGTCTCGCAGGTGGCCAACGACGCCTACATGATCTACTGCTTTCCCCTCACCATCGTGCCGGTCGAAGACCTGGCCGCCGACGGCCCGCTTCACCTCAAAAGCATTGACGATCCCAATTATCCCGGCTACGACGTGGTCAAGCCCCTGAAGATGGAGCCGAAGCCGTTCCATGACATTTCAGGTGAGGAGACAGAGAAAATTCAGTCGGCTGCCACGCGTCCGGCTCTCGGCCCAACCCAGCAGCAGCCAAAGCCGTTGCCTCAAGAGAAGATGGAGATCCGGCCCGGACAACTCTCTCCCGGCGGCCGGGCTGCTGGTGGCCAGACTCCGAGCGGCCCGGTTGCGATCTGCAGCACCTGTGACGACGGCATGGTCGCCGAATCTTATATTCACTTCTACGGCCGCGGACACGTGCAGGTCACCTGGACGGTGGATGGCCAGCAATCTCAGCTCGATTTTGATCTGGGCCCGTCCACCCATCGAAAGAACTTGACCCGGCAGGATGTAGATCCAGGCAAGAAAATAGTCCTTATTCCCATTGGAGGTCCGGGGAATGGGCCGATCGTAGATCAGAGCGCGCCCATTGACTCACAAGCGCTACCGGTGAAGCTGGTCGGCATGCATAGTGTGAAGATTGAAGCCCAGGTCGTCCCCGAGCCTTCCAATCCGAACATTGGAAGCGAGGTCGGCCGCACGCTGGGCCTTCTCGCATCGGGGATCATGGCTGGCGGCACTGGCACATCGAAGGGCGTCTCCCCGGCAGGCGTTGAGCAGGCCAAGTCGCTGCTGAACACTCTGTCTGCTCCACCGGGAAGTAATCTGCCTCCGCTGAAAGTCGGCGTCCTCTCCCCGACTAAGCAAAGCGGCTCTGGGCTGGGAGCGGTGCAGTACATAAACGGCGCCCTGCAGGCGATCGTAGGCAAAGCGGCTAGTTTGGGGCCAGATCAGTATGTCGCTTCCAACCCCACGGAGTACCAGGCGGTCGCTTCCGATCCCAAGCAGCCCTGCAAGTTCCTGTTCGCGGTCAGCGATGGCAGCTTTGAAATTGACGGCATCCAGAATCACCTTAAGCAGAACGGAACGAAATACACCGGGACGGGCAACCTGACCGTTCGCTTGGCCAATAGTGCGCACGGCGGATACGACACATACCCTCCCATCCCGGTCAAGATCGACAACTGGGATGTTCCCGACGGACTCAATGTGAGCGCGGGGACCGTCCTCGATGTCTCGCCCAGCCAGGTGCTGACCCAGAGCGTGCCCCGGCTGAAAGGAACCATTGACCGCCTGCAGGGAAAAGCCGGCGGCGATCTCAACGCTACCCTGAGCGTGACGTTGAACGACGATTCGCTCCGCCAGCCCGGCGAAATACCGGTTTCCTGGAACGGCGTCACCTCCGTGCTGCATCCCACCGGCGACTGGATCGCCACCGGCTTGACCCTGCCGCGAACCATCATCGGCTGGAGCGCTTTCCAGATGCAGGGCAGCGGCGTGCAATTGGACCTGAGCCACAACGCTGGCGCTGCTGCGTGCGGCGTGCTGGGCGGGGCGGACTGGGTCGGCATAAATTTGCCGTCGCTGACGGTGTATCCCTACACGATGAACCTGGTCTCCGGCTCGTCGTTTCAGACGCAGGTGCAAGGCTGGGGAGTCAACGATCAGGGCCTGTGCGGCAGTTTACAGACCGGTCAATTCACCGCGCCGGTGATGGCCGGAAGCATCAGTTTCTCCTCCATCAATGCGACCGTTCAATACAGTTCGCTGACCGCGACCTACAACGGCCTCAACGTCTTCGTCCCCTTCCTCAATGCTCATCTGACCGGCAATGCGAATCTGCAGTCGGGCGGGGGCAAGCAGGCGAGCATCACCTTTACGTTCGCCTCGACGCCGGTGACCAAGACGTTCGGCAACGTCGCCTTCACCGCGAATCACTTCAGTTTGACCACACTGCAAGGTCTGTGGGGCGTGCAGGCGGACACCGCCTTTACCTTCGCCGCTGAGAATTCGACTTTCGCCGCACTCAAGCCCATCCCGTTCTTCTTTGGCATGGACGGCCGTGGCTATTTGCCCAGCAATTCTCAGGCCCAGGATGTCCCACTCGGTGGCAGTTCGCACCTCGGACACACGCCGGTGGATCTGATCTCCGCGCACCTGACCGTGCCTACCAGCGGCGCCCAGATTCTCGCAGCGCAGATCTCGACCACCGTACACCTTTCCGAGGTCATGCCGTCCGCGCCCATGCAGGTGAACTACGAACTCGACCAGTCAGGGTCGAATTACACCTCGACCGGCCCGGCCAATTCCCGCGTGGATGTTGACGTTCCCTATCCTGCTGGACAACCTGCCTCCGAAGCTCACATTCACCCTGTATATTCCGGAGGAGCAAATACCGAGTATTCCGGATCCGTGGACCTGACCGAAATCGGCGGGCCGTCAGTGACCGGAGAATTCCGCCTCGGGTATCAGGGCGGACACGATTACTGGCTGACGCGCGTAGGCTTCAGCCTGCCTTCCGGCGTCCCAATTGCTCCCGGCCTCAGCCTTTTCAAGGTGCAGGGAGGGATGGGCCACAACTTCCCCATCAGCGCTTTCGAGAATGTGGGCTCATTGAATGCGGAGACTCCCGACGTCTCGCAGAATTCGTTCCTGTTCATGGCTGGGGCGCGCATCGGGACGTCGGACGAGTTCACCTGCACGGTGGACGGCGATCTCGTCATCAAGACCGGCGGTTCGGACGCTGGCGCCCGCATGGATTTTCACTCCTGGATTCTGAAGGCTCCCGACAACGGCAACGGTGACTTCAAAGGCTATTTCCAGTACGCGGGCGGCAACTTCGACGGACGGATCTGGGGCCGTCTCGATTTCATGAACAATGCCGCCTATCTGGACCTGGGCAGCGGCCCGAATGATGCTGCCGTCGACCTGCATTTCGGCCCCAGCGGACCTTGGCATGTGGATGCCGGCAAGCAGACGGGCCCGCGCATCCGCGGGCATCTGCTCATTACCGACGCCGACATGTACATGATGCTGTCGCCGGATGGGCTGTCACTCGGCGGCGGCGAATCCATTGATCTGGAGGCCGGCGACAGCTCCATCAATGGCTACATCAGGGGCAACGTAGATATGGGGCTGACGGTCACTCCGCAGCCGCACATCGCCGGGGACTTCTCCGCTTCGGTGTCGGCGGGTGCTTGTGTTTATGTCAGCACGCCCTTGGGGAACGTCGGCGGATGCGTGAATGTCGGCGTGTCGGCCCAGGTCCATGCCGAGTTTGCGCCGCTCGATGTTCACGCCAGCGCTTCGGTTGGAACGCCAGTAGGGGATATCACCGTGACGGTGCACCTATGATTGCGATGAAGCTACGCACGATAATTCGTTGCGCGGTCGCTGTCGTGCTGTTTGCGCTTGCTGCTTCAGCGGGACTGGCGCAGGAAACTCCCGGCAAAATGTTCGCCGCTGGCGACGGCAAAGGTCATGCGTCCTTGTTCTGGTTTCCGCCGCCGGCGCAGTGGCCCGCCGGAGGCTGGAGGCTCTCCGATTCCACCGGGCAGGTGCTCGTTCCGCAAATCAAGATGGCCGATCCGGCAGCCATGGAACCGTTGTCAGTGGAAGATCGCGACATCGTCCAAAAGCTGTCTGCTGTCTTCGCCAGCCCTGATACAAGCCAGCAGCGTAAGCAATTCCTGGCCATCCTGAGCCTGCGAGCTTTCAGCGAGCCGGACTTCGCCCGCGCCCTGGGTCTTTCCTGGACGCTGAACAACGTCTCCGCGGGCAGCAGAACTTACAAAGTCGAAGGTCTCGACTCTGCCGGTAAGCCAACCGTGCAGATGACCAGCTCTCCGGTCGATTCCTCGCAAGCCACAACCCTGCCGCCCGCACCCGATGGAGTGCAGGCCAAGACCGACCGGAACGGCGTCTCGCTGTTTTGGAATCCTCCAGCAGACAACCGCCAAGCCATCGTGGCCTATGCTGTCGAACGCGACGGCGGTGGTCAGTCGGCTGCCCCAGTGACGGCCAAGCCCGCCGTGGTCGGCCTACGGTGGGATCCGAAGAAGCCGTTGCTGATTGACCGCAACGCCCCGGCGAACGAGATGCTGACCTACCGCGTGTTCAGCGTGGACGTGTTCGGCCGGCGCAGCGACGGCGCCTTGATTCGCATCTTCTATCCTGACTTTCGCGCCCTCGAGCCGCCCCAGCCCGTGACGGCGACCGCTGGTACCGGGAAGATTGTCGTCAGTTGGAAAGCAGAAAACAAACCGAATCTCGCCGGATACATTGTGGAGCGCGCCTCACTTCATGATGGTCCATACGAAGTGCTGGATGCACAAGCGTTGCCGCCCGCCACGGCTCAATATGAGGACACCGAAGTCCGCGGTGGAACTACTTATTACTATCGCGTGCGCGCCGTAAATTCCCGCGGAGATCTCGGCAACCCCTCCAGCGCCGCGTCAGCCCAGGCGAAGAATCCGGACGCGCCGCCCAAAGTTGCGGGGCTGGCCGCCGATGCCGGCCAGACGCGGGTTCGCCTGACCTGGAAGCCCGTTGCTTTTCCGATTGCCGGATATTTTGTCGAGCGCCGCGCCACCACGGGACTGCCCCAGGTAGAAAACTGGGTGCGCCTCAACTCCCACGTCACCCCCGAGCCGCAGTACGATGACTATCTTGGCCTGACTTCGGACGCGAAGGTGGAATATCGCATCGTCGCGGTGGCGTTCGACAACCTTGAAGGTCCACCGAGCGACTCGGTGACGGTGGGAATTACGGACCGGTCGCTTCCTTCCGAACCTTTCATCACAGGCGCCAATGGCGCGGAAGGCAAAGCCAGCGTGAGTTTCGAGCCGGCCGACCCGCCAGAGAGGACGGCTCAGTTCCTCATTCTGCGCTCGGGCCGCGCCGATGACATCGGCCTTGTGATCGGCGACCCTCTTCCCGGCACCGCGCGCACCTTCACCGATCTCTATGTCAGCCCGGGAGTGAGTTACTGGTACCGCCTGGTCGCGGTGGACAAGAACGGCAATCGCAGCGATCCCACCCGGCCGGTCGTGGTTCGCGTTGGCCCGCCGGTGATTCCAAAGCCGGCGGCGCCCAGCCTGCAACTAGTGAGCGCCCCGTTTCCCCACGTTGCGTTTCAGTTCGCTCGAGTACCAGCCGGCCTGAAGGTCATCGTGGAACGCGGAGATACGGCGAAGGGGCCCTGGTTGCGCATCGCCGGACCGTCGCCGGCCGCAACCGCCTCCGACAACAGCGCTCCGCCGTCCAAATCCGCCGCATATCGCATCTCGTATGTATCGGCGGACGGCACCGTAGGGCCGCCCAGCGATGTGGTCACAACTCCGAACGGCAAGTGAACTCAGGAGGGATCGCATGAAACGAATCACTAGGCTCGCTGCGGCTCTCTGCGTCGCGTGGACGTTCTGCCTTTCGCTGCACGCCCAGGATGTGACCACCATCTCCAGTTGCCCCAAACGCCCGACCCTGCCGGTCACCGTTCAGGTGGACTGTTCCCACGTCGCCGACGCCGCGACGAAGCAACTCTGCCGGCCCTTTGCCGAGAATCAGGCGTGCAAAGTCTTCTGGGCGTACCGGAACATCACGGGCATCCGTCTGGAAGAATCCTGCCCCGCCATCAAGTACACCATCTACGACAAGGATAAGTTTCCCTACCATGCCGGCGAAGGAGGAGTGGCGCGCCATTGCGGCGCCGATTATGTCGCTGACTATTCCGTGCTCATCAAGTCGGACATTGGCCCCTATGACGTCCACGAGATGCTGCACGTCTATCAGGACGAACTCGGGGCCATCCCGGATGCGCACATTCTTTTCGGCCCCAGCATGGCCGAAGCCCGCCGCGAAATTGACGACCCCAAAGGCTACGAGACTGAAATGTCGCGCATGAAATATGACATGCAAGGCACCGAGACCGCCTTCGCGAAAGGCACGATCAAACCCGACCGCCAATGCGTGGCCGCTGAGTTTTATATCGAGTCCAGTCTTTATCTCAAAGACCCCAAAACCGTCTTCCAGTTCTATCGCAAGCTCGAGCCCGGCCGGGAGCGAGACATGGCGGTCCGCCAGGCACGCTTCACCCGCATGTTCGACGCCGTTTCCGGTGGGACCGCGCGGCAATACCTGCTGCAGCATTGTCCCCGTTTCTAGAGCACATTCTCCGGTGGCCATCTTCAGGACTTGGCAGCTCTGGCCCAGCTTTGCTTCGGTTGCCGCAGTGGCGTTCGCAAGGCAAAACGCCGCGGTCCAGCAATTGCTGCCTCATGACCGCGATGATATTGTGTGGTTGACCGAACTTCGGTGCAGATACGTGTCAGCAGGCCATCAATGTTGAAGAAGCGGAAACAGGCCGGTGCATCCCCGCCAGGAAGCTCCTTGTCGGCTCAGCGCCGGCGAGGCAAGCCCGGTATTCGGCCTTCCGGCCCCACACTCAAGCTGGAAATGACGTTGGAGGAGCTGACGACCTATCTGAACGAGCTCATCGAGAACAGTCCGGTCGCTATTCTGATGCTTGATCCTGCGCATCGCGTACGGTTGTGCAATCCGGCCTTCGAACGGCTTTTTCAATATGGCCGGGACGAGCTGATCAATGCCAATCTCGAGGACCTGATCGCCACCCGTGAATTGACCCAGGAGGCGGTGGACATCTGGCAGCGGGTGCTGCGCGGCGAAAAGGTCTACGCCTCGACCAAACGCAGGCGAAAGGATGGGTCGATCGTCGACGTGGAGATCCATGGGATTCCGCTCCTTATCAAGCGCAAGCTCATCGGCGTCTACGGTATCTACCACGATGTCTCGCAGCGCAAAGAAGCAGAGATGGAAGTCCGGCAGCTTTCCGCCCGGCTGCTCCAGATGCAGGACGAGGAGCGGCGGCGAATCGCGCGCGAGTTGCATGACACCACTGCGCAGAAGTTCGTCGCGCTGAACATGAACCTGACCCGACTCAGGGAGCTCTGCGCCACCGGAGGGGCAGAAGTCGACAGGGTTATTGCAGACAGCCAGAATCTGGCCGAGGAAAGTGCGCGCGAGCTGCGGACGCTGGCCTACCTTCTGCATCCGCCCACCCTGGACGACATCGGCCTGACCTCCGCAATTCGCTGGTATGCGCGCGGATTCGCCCAGCGCAGCGGTATTGAAGTGAACCTGGACCTTCCCGCGGAGCTGGAACGGTTGCCGCGCGACATTGAGACCATGATGTTCCGCGTCATCCAGGAGGGGCTGACCAATGTGCACCGGCACTCGGGAAGCCGAAGCGCAACTATCCGTCTTGCGGCGGACGCGGAACAAATTGTGCTGGAACTCAGCGATCAGGGCCGTGGCATGCCCGCAAAGCTGCAGGGCGCGACCGTTGCCGAAGTCGGCGTTGGTATCGCCGGCATGCGAGAGCGGGCCCGACAGCTGGGCGGACGGCTGGAGATTATTTCCGATCAGAGTGGAACCACTCTGAGAGTCTTGCAACCACAACCGGAGGTCGAGGACTGATGGGCCTGAGCATCCTCATTGCCGACGACCACGACGTGGTGCGGCGGGGCATGAAGTCGCTATTGCAGGCCCATCCCGGCTGGGAGGTCACAGCCGAAGCAGCGAACGGCCGCGAGGCGATCGAATTGGCAAGGAAGCTGAAGCCGAACGTAGCTGTACTGGATGTCACCATGCCCGAAGTGGGTGGACTGGATGCCACGCGGCAAATCCTCAAATCAGTTCCGCGTGTTGAAATCCTCATTTTGACGATGCACGATTCCGAGGAGCTGGTCAGAGAAGTGCTGAATGCCGGCGCTCGTGGATACGTTCTGAAGACTGACACAGGCCGGGATCTGGTCAGGGCTGTGGAAGCCGTCAGCGAGCACAAGCCGTTCTTCACCTCGAAGATCTCCGAGATTGTGCTCGACGGGTTCCTCAAGCGAGACCGGGAACCAGGTCCGGTAAAGGTGCGAACCAGTGTGCTGACGTCGCGAGAGCTGGAAGTGATTCATTTGCTGGCCGACGGCAAGAGTAACAAGGAAGTGGCCGTTGCTCTCGGCATCTCAACCAAGACCGCAGAGGCGCACCGGATCAATATTATGCGCAAGCTTAGTCTGCATTCGATCGCCGAAGTGGTGAGGTACGCCATCCGTAATCAGCTTCTAGCGCCCTAGCCACCAAGCCCCGGAGTTGTCGTCCTGCGCTCCGTTCCACGCCATACTCAGCGCCGCGCCGGCCTTCTAGAAGTTGATTCGAAGTCCGAACTGAATGGCGCGGGGAATTCCTTGTGAGAAGGCGCCCGATCCCAGCCCGTACCGGTTGCTTCTTTCGGCATAGGTTGTCCCGTTCAGTGAGCCTTGAGTGCCCGACAACGCACCGCGAAGCGTGGAGGTGTTCAATCCGTTGGGCGGGTCGAAGTTGGCTTTGTTGACCACGTTGAAGATATCGACGCTGGGGATCAGGCTCACCCTCTCGTATCGAGGAACGTGAATGGGCCATGAGAGGCGTAGATCGTCGGCGATGAAATTGTCGATTCCTACCTCGCCCTGCGGAGCCATTGGGATGCCGGGCACCACCGCCCCGAGCTGCTGCATCTGGCCAGGGGTAAAGAGATTGGCATTGACGAGCGCCTGGCCGGCAGGGGTGAATGTGCCTGCTGTAGTGGTGTTGAAATGGGTAAGCAGGTTGTTCAGGTTGTTCGTGTTGACGCCGTGTCCGAAAGAGCCAAGATTCGTGCCCGGCACAACATCTCCTCCAGATCCGTCTCCGGTCAGGTCGGTCTGAAAAATCTCTGCCGGGCAGGCGCAGGCCACCGGCAGCGTAAGAGTGGCGGGGAGGGCGGAATAGACGCGGCTTAGCCCGCTGACTTCAAATCCACCTTTGAATTGCGCTGCGACCGCCATGGTCAGCATGTGCGTGCGGTCGAGGTTGTTGGGACCATAGTATCTGGTCGGGTTGATGTTATCGGCGACATTTACCAGAGAAGCATCCTGGTCTGGCGACATCGTGTTGAACCGGGAGAGGTTGTAGCCCACGCTCCAGTTGAGAGAGCGGACTCCGGGTCCTGGCGACTGAATCGACTGCTTGAGCCGAAACTGCAGCGCATTGTAAACAGACCGCCCGATGGTGCTGATAATCCCCATCTGCCCGAAATTGGGGTTCAAGCCGGGGAAAGCCCATCCGCTATTAGGAACGACGAATTGCTGCGGCAGACCCGAGGCCGGACTGCCCAGCCCGTTGGCGGCGAAATTATCGATGGTCAGGCCCGCACCAATCGCGCAGGCCACGTTGGCACAGCCCACACTGTTTTCGGTCTTGGTAATCGCGGCCTGGGCGGCGCTGACGTCCAAGGTCTCAGCGGCTCCGACCAGATTCGCGTCATGCACCAGAACGTTGTGGATATTCGTGTTGTGCACGTAGTCGACGGACAGAAACAAGGTTCTTTTCAGTTGCTGCTGGATGCCCACATTGATCTGGGTCGAATAGGGAGTTTTGTAGTTCGGGTCGAGCAGGCCTCCTGAGGTGTTGAAGTCAAATACATTCGGGTCGATGACTCCCGGCGGTCCGTTGGGATTGAAGTTCTGCGACGCAGCCTGCTGCGATGCTTCAAAGGCCTGTTGCGCGGCGACGGCCTGATTGACGACAGAACCGATCGGCTGCCCAATCAGCGGACTCACGTTAACCGTGGTTCCCGGCAGCACTCCTCCAGTACTGATCAGAAACGTATTTCCCAATCCCCCCGGAATGCGCAGCGTCCGGTCAAATAGCGTGACCGTCAGCAGCACGTCATCGTAGAACAAGCCTCCGCCCGCACGAATCGACGTCCTGCCGTTCTTGAATGGATCCCACGCAATGCCGAACTGCGGCGCGAAATCGAGGTTCGGCTGCGTCGGGCGGTTGCCCAGCCCTGGTTGCAACTGGTTCAGCATGGGGATCGCAGGGAGGTCGCTATCAGAGCGCCCTGTCATACGGTTGTATCGCAAAGACATTGTGACTGAGATGTTTGGTTTCACCTTCCAAAAATCAGCAAAGTAAAGCCCCGTGCGATGGACATGGAATCCGCCGTGGGGAAATCCGAGCGCAGGCTTTTCGGAGAAATACCCCAAGCCATTTCCTACTTCCAGTTGTTCCAGCGGGTAGTTCAAGGGGTTCGATGATCCGCCGGGGAACGGACCACCGGCGGCTGTGGCGATCTCGCTGGCGTTTGCGTTGGAATTCAAAAATGGTCCGAGACCGCTAAAACTCCCGAAGGTGAACTGCGGAGTCCAGACGTACTCGAAGCCATAGCGCAAGGTGTGGCTATGCACGAGATGAGAACCGTCGTAGCGAATCTCGTAGTTTCGCTGGAGGGTAGTCTGCGGCGCCAGCCAACTGGGTCCCAGGCACAACACGTCCACTCCGAACAGACACCGGGGATCGCCGCCAATGGCGATCGCTGCTTGCTGGCCTCCGGGAAAGGGCTGGGGTAATCCTGCAACCTGCGAGCGGGCGTCGACGATGTAATTTCGAAAGCTGAGGTATCCGAAACGGATACTGTGGGTGAAGCCACCGGTTGTGCCGTCCAGAGCCGCGGTATGCACATCGGTCAGGTTGCGATTCCCGTAGGGCTGAAACACCGAGCCCCCGTAGCCGGTCACCACGTTGAATTGGTCGTGATGAAACGAATAGAAAGCGCGCCAGTTCGGGGTCACGTTCCAATCCGCACGGGCTGTGGCTTCGGTTTCGTGAAAGGGATTCGGGAAGGCTGCCGAGAAACTGGTAAACGGCACGGGAGGGGAAGTGAACACCGTGCCATGCTGCAGGTTGTGCTCAAAATTAACAAACCAGAATAGTTTGTCCTTCACAACAGGTCCGCCGGCGCGGAATCCGACTTGATCACGCTCGAAGGGTGCAGCCACGCCGTCGATTCTTGCCGCAGTGGAGTCGTTGCGAAAAAGATAGAACCCGCTGCCGTGAATTTCGTTGCTGCCGCTGCGTGTAATCACATTCACCGAACCGGTGGAAGTCAGGCTGGTGGCAGGATCCAGAGTCGACTGGGCGACTTGAAATTCCTGGATCGAATCTTCGGAGATGTTGATCGTGGTTGTGCCCACGGTTTCATCCGATATATCCACGCCATCGACTTCGACTCGGGTCGAGCGGCCGGAGCGCCCCTGTACAGAAATTCCGGTGAAACCGTTCTTGGTGGGATCGAAATTGCCTCCATCCTGGATCTGAATGCCGGGGCTGGTCTGCGCGAGGTCGAGAAAGTTGCGGCCATTGATGGGTAGTTCGTCAATTTCCTTGGACGTGGTTGCATCCTGAACGCTGGCCTGAACCGTATTCACCTGCGCTTCGGTATCTTCGACAGTCACTTCGGTTTTGGCCTGCTGCGGCCTCAGGACGAAGTTGCCGTTCAAGGTCTGCCCCACCAGCACGTGCGCTGTCGATTGAACGGCCTGGAAGCCGCTGGAGGAAACCGAGATGGAATACTCGCCGGGCTCCAGCGCTATGACCGAATACGTCCCCGACTCAGTTGTGGTTCGGGTTTGGATGGCTCCGGTAGAAAGTGACTTGACCTCGACCATTGCTCCGGCCACCACAGCGCCTGTGCTGTCGGTGATGGTGCCAATAATGCTCCCACTGGCGGTCTGGGCCGGCACAAATTGCACGGCCGACAGAATAAGGACTGACAGCAGGAACAACCGCAGTGCGATCGAGGTATGTCGGTGACGAAATGGACGCATGGTTCCCTCCCACCTCATGAACACTGGAACTATCGGTTGACCGCATACACGACTCTCGTACGGGTGGACTGCGAGTAATGGCCTGGGCATGTTGGGGGATCATTATGGCCTTTAGCCAGAACAAAACAATCCGGTGAACTCCCAATATCGCCTGAGGGCGCGTCAGTGCGTATAGGTAGTTTTCCCAATTGGCAGGCCGACCGCGACAGCTTACGATGCACGCTTCTCAAGGAATCAGTTCGCCTATGAGTCTTGCGAAACGGTCCGAGCCACTTGCGCAAATCGACGGCTTGGGCCTCATCCAGCGGATTGAACGCATCAGCTCTGCCGGGACAACGCGCTTGGCCTATACTGACGCCGACATACGCGGACGCTGGGTCGTGACCGAGATGATGAGGGAGGTGGGGCTGGAGGTCCACACTGACCCGGCCGGGAATATCATTGGACACCTTGCAGGTCGAAAGCCGTTGCCGCCGCTGGCCTTTGGTTCCCACGTAGACACCGTGCGCAATGGCGGGCGTTTTGACGGAATCCTGGGTGTGATGGCGGGGATCGAGTGTATCAGCGCTCTGCGGCAAGCGGGCCACACGACCGAGCATCCGATTGAAGTCATCGTATTTGCCAATGAGGAAGGGCAGACCTTTGGAGCCTTGTGCGGCAGCCGGGCGATTGCGGGCTTGCTGAATGACGCTGATCTTTCTTATACCGACGGCGCCAGCCGCACCCTGGGGGACGCGATTCGCGACATCGGAGGAGATCCTGCTCGACTCCAGGCTGCAGCCCGTCACCGAGGAGATATTGCGGCGTTTGTCGAGCTTCACATTGAGCAGGGCGGTGTACTGGAAAACGCCGGCATCCCGATTGGCATTGTGGAAGGAATATCCGGCATTGCCTACACTGATGTGCGAGTGATCGGGGTTGCAAACCACTCTGGCACCACGGTGATGGAGCTTCGAAAGGACGCACTGGCGGCAGCGTCTGAACTCGTGCTCAATGTGCGAGAGGCAGCGTTCGTGGCCAAGTGTCGCGTGGCGACGGTCGGCCGGATGACCGTGGCCCCGAATTCAACGAACATTATTCCGGGCGAAGTGAGCCTCACCATTGAGATCAGGGATCTGGAGCGAAAAAACATCCTGGCGACTCTAGACTACTTGCGCCGTTGCAGCGAGGGAATCTCGCAGCGGACAGGAGTGCGGTTTGAGTTTTCCGATCGCTCGTTGATCGAACCGGTTCTATGCTCTCCCCTGGTCCGGGAAGCGATCAAGCAATCGTGCGACGACCTTGGCCTGGTGTTCCGGGTGATGCCGAGCGGGGCGGGCCACGATGCCCAGATGATGGCGCGCGTCGGCCCCATGGGTATGATCTTCGTGCCTAGCGTCGGAGGAATCAGTCACTCGCCCGTGGAATCTACCTCGGACGAGGATTGCATTCGGGGCGCCCAGGTCTTGCTGCAAACCATCCTGCGACTCGATGATAGCCTGGCGGGTTCCCGGGCATGATTCTGATTGGTGTTGACGTCGGTGGCACGTTTACAGACATCATCCTGGCGGATACTGCGAAGACCAGGTTGGCGATCCACAAGCTCCCCACGACGCTCGATCCCTCCGATGGCGTCGTGACCGGAATCCGCGCCCTGTGCTCGCGTGAAGGCGTTGCCATCGATCAGGTGGACTATTTGTTCCACGGTACGACGGTCGCCACCAACGCCATGCTGGAGCACAAAGGTGCGCGCACCGGCATGATCACGACGCAGGGCTATCGCGACATCATCCACATCGGTCGCCATCAGCGTCCCCAGAACTACTCCATCCTGCAGGACATCCCCTGGCAGGCACGACCCCTGGTACAGCGGCGGCATCGCAAGACCGTTGCGGAACGGCTGATCCCGCCGCTCGGCGAAGAACTCGTCCCACTCGATGAGGCGGAGGTGCGAGCCCGCCTCCTCGAACTCAAGGCCGAGGGCATGGAGGCAATCGCGGTCTGCTTTCTGTTTTCCTATCTGAACCCGAAGCACGAAGACCGGGTATGTGCGCTGGCACAAGAGGAGTTCCCGGAGGCGTTCGTCACCAGTTCAGCCGAGGTCTGCTCGCAGTTTCGCGAGTTCGAGCGCTTCACAACGGCGTGTATGAACGCTTTCCTGGGACCGAAAGTGAAGCAATTCGTCGTCGGGCTGACGAACAAGCTTGAGGGGGCTGGGCTGAGAGGCGACGTCCATATCATGACTTCGAACGGGGGCGTCGCCACTGCGCGGACCATTGCGCGCAAGCCCGTGTACTCGTTGTTGTCAGGACTGGCTGCCGGGGTGCTTGGTGGAGAGTGGGTGGGCAAGCGGACGCAGCGCGCCAATCTCATTACGTTCGACGTCGGCGGCACCAGCGCTGACATCGGCATTGTGACCGCACGTGGAATTGCGGAAGCCTCGGCGCGCGATACCAGAATTGCCGGATTTCCGGTATTGGTTCCGATGATCGATGTGCACACGATTGGGGCAGGAGGTGGAAGCGTTGCCTACATCGACGCTGGCGGCGCCTTCCGTGTGGGACCGCGGAGCGCAGGCTCGATCCCCGGCCCAGCCTGCTACGGCCAGGGAGGAGAGGAACCCACAGTTACCGACGCTAACGTTGTACTCGGCCGTCTCCACAAGGATCACTTTCTTGGGGGCGAGATGGCGATCTACCCGGAAAGAGCATTCGCCGCCATCGGCAAGCTGGCAAGCGCACTGGGGTGCGAGGTGCACGAAGCTGCCGAGGGTGTGTCCAGAATCCTGGCCAGCAACATGGCGAATGCCATTCGCTCGAGGACAGTGCAAAAGGGGCATGACCCGAGAATGTTCAGCCTCGTTGCCTTTGGCGGAGGTGGCCCCATGACGGCAGTCGATGTCGCACAGCAGTTGAAGATCCCGGAAGTCGTGGTCCCGATTTATCCGGGAATCACGTCGGCATTCGGCCTGCTGACCACAGACCTCAAGTATGAGTTCGTTAAGACAGAACTGCTATTGTCGACAGACAGTCCCGCGTCCAGGCTGCGTCAGGACATGCAGGATCTGGAGCAGAATGCTCGCGAGCAGCTGTTGAAGGATGGCCTCCCGGAAGAACGCATCAGTTTCCAGAGAAGTCTGGACCTGCGATACCTCGGACAGGGGTATGAACTGCGGATCGCGATTCAACCAAACGATATGGAAGACGGCGACTGCAGTCGAATCTGGAAGGAGTTTCATGACCGCCATCGCAGCGAATACGGTCATGCCTTCGGGCAAAATCCAATTGAAGTGGTCAATCTCCGCGTGGTGGGACTCGGCCGGATGCCGCGCCTGCCCGATCGCTTTGCAGCCACGCGCGCCAACACGTTGGAAGCTGCCCGGCTGAACTCCGGCGAGACGTACTTTCGCGTGAAGGGGACGTTGCAGAAGCTCCGAACGGAATTCTTTGACCGGATGTTGGTTCCCGCGGGTTCCGTGATCCCCGGTCCGGCGGTCCTGTTTCAGAAAGACACGACGACGGTTGTCCCGCCCGGATGGAGTGGAGCGTCGGACGATTTCGGCAATCTGGTGATCACGCGAAACGTCTGAGAAGAATATGAGTTCGATTACCAACACGGTGACCAGGCGCTCCAGCGGGATTGATGCCATTTCCGCTCAGGTGATTTGGGGGGCGCTTGAGAGCATCGCCATCGAAATGGGCCACAAGCTCACCCGGATGTCGTATTCAAGCATCATTCGCGAATCGGAGGACTTCGGCGCCGCGCTGCTTGATCCGGATTGCCAGCAGCTATGCGAATCGGTGTTCAGCACCCCGCTGCAACTCGGTCCGATTCCCGGCTACGTGCGCGGCATCAAGCGTGTGTTTGCCGAACGCGGGGAGCAGTTTCGCCCCGGCGACGTGATCATGCACAACTCGCCTTACTACGGTGCCTCCCACGGACCCGACATTGCTTTCTGTGTTCCTGTCTTTGATGACAATGATCTGATCGGATTCTCGGTCACCACCGCTCATCATCTCGATATTGGGGCCCTCGTGCCGGGAAGTTGCGGCATTGTGGATGCGGTTGACGCCTATGCGGAAGGGCTGCAGTTCAAAGCGGTGAAGGTGTATGAAGAAGGCAGGAAGAACCAGCAGTTCTGGCACTTCCTGGCCGACAACATCCGCGCGTCGGACATGGTTCTTGGCGACATGGAAGCACAGATTTCCGCTTCGCGAACGGGAGCGGAGAGATACCTGGAACTGGTCCGCGAACACAGCCTGACGCAAGTGCTGGCGGCAAGCGCCTATCTGATGGACTACTCCGAAACCATGCTGCGCAGGGAAATCGAACGGCTGCCCGATGGCGCCTACCATGCCGATGGCTTCGTCGACGGATTTGAGAACGATCCCGATCCTGCGAAGCGAGATTTGAGGATCAGTGTCACCGTCAAGGTCGAGGGCAGTGATATTTACATCGACCTGACGGGATCGTCCCCGCAGATTCCTGATCGGCCGCTGAACATGCCTCTGGAAGGAACGGTGGCGATCGCGGTTTACCTGGTGTTGCGGTCGATCCTCCTCGACACGGAGACACACGAATACATTCCGCAGAACTCGGGCTTGATTCGGCCCATACACATTCATGCTCCGCTCGGCTCGCTCTGCAACCCGACATTTCCTGCGCCCACCATTGCCCGTTTCTGCCCCGGGAACATCGTTGCCAGCACACTGATGAGGGCACTGGCACAGGCTGCGCCAACGCAGATCAGCGCGGGAGTCGGCAATTTGAAGGTCGTGGCATACTCGGGTTTAACGGGCGAAAAGTATTGGGTATACATGGACATCACCGAAGGTTCGTATGGCGGCCGGCTCGGCAAAGACGGACTCGACTGTGTCGATACCCTCTATGCGAACACCAGGAACAATCCCATCGAGGATATTGAATCGCACTATCCTCTGCGCGTGCTTCGCTACGAAATGCGCGAGAGCGGCTGCGGACCCGGCAAGTGGCGCGGAGGCGCCGGATCCATCCGTGACGTAATGTTCCTCACGCCGGGCCACGCTTCGGTTGAGGGCGATGGTCATCGTCACGCTCCCTGGGGAGTCTTCGGCGGCAAGGATGGGAGTTGCGGACAGCTGATTCTCAATCCCCAATCCGATCAGCGAAGCCTTCCGGCCATGATCAGCAATCTCAGTCTCAAGGCGGGAGATACCATGAGAACCGTCAGCCCATGTGGCGGCGGCTACGGCCCGGCAGACGAACGGGATGCTCAGGCGGTGCGCGCGGATATTCAAGATGGGGTAATTTCGGCGCAGGATGCCGCCAGGGACTACAAGGTAGTGATCTCAAATGAATCCGATGTCGATGAGGCTGCTACCCATGAGCTGCGAAAGTAGGGAATCGCCGTGCTCGAGCCTGCAAGCGTTTCGGAGACCTTCTCTTCTTCTCGCGCTTCTTGGTGTTGCCGCCGGCTGCGTGGCCCAGGCTCCCGATGTTGACAAGCTCATAGCTCCCATTCTTGCTACCCATCGCTTTTCTGAAGTGACCATTTCGCCTGACGGCAGCCGAGTGGCGTGGGTGGAAAAGGCGGTACGCAACGACAGCGAATACTCTTATCGCGTCTACGTAGCGGATACCGCTGGACAAGCCACACCGCGAGCCCTGCGGCTGTCCGACGAGTCAAACCAGTCTGCAATTGCCTGGTCGCCGGACAGCAAAGAGCTCGCGTTCGTTGCTGACACAACGTCGCCGCAAGAGAAGGAGTTGTGTCTGGCATCGGCAAACGGCGCCGCCATTCGACGGCTCGCGAAATTTCGTGGAGATCTGAACTCGACTCGATGGTCGCCGGATGGCCGCGCGATTTCGGTGCTGTACTCTGAATCCAGGCCGGGGGAGAGTACAAATCCGCGCGTCGTCAATGTCGGGATAGACTATCGCGAGCAGCGGATTGCCCTGATTGACGCGGCTTCCGGGCAAATGCATCTAGTTACGCCGCCCGACTTGTTCGTCTACGAATACGACTGGGCCCCGGATAGCCGTCGCCTCATCTCGACGGCGGCCCCGTGCTGCACGGCAGCCAACGGAGAAGGCGATGACAATTGGTGGACCGCCGAACTTTTCAGGGTCGACGTTGATTCGGGCCATACGGTTTCGATCTTCAAGCCGAAACTGCAGATCGCTTCTCCAAAGTGGTCCCCGGACGGAATGCATATTGCCCTGATTGGCGGGTTGATGAGTGACTTCATTGCCCCGGGTGGAGACCTTTTTGTTCTGGATCCGGGCGGCGGAGGATTGCGCGATGTGACGCCGGGGTTGAAAGCCTCGGTTACCTGGTTCGCCTGGACTGGGCAGGGCAAGATCATCACCACCGAGATCGTCGACGGCGGAGCCGCCATCACTGCGGTCCACACTGACGCCGCAACTCCGGAGGTTCTGTGGCAAGGTCCGGACGGTCCGTTCACCGGCGGCCTGGTATTCGCACTCTCGATCGCGAACGATGGGCGAACTTCTGCCGCAGTTCGTGAATCGTTTGACCGCGCGCCCGAGGTATGGGTGGGACAGGTCGGCCAGTGGCGTCAGATTTCTGAGGTCAATCGAAGCGAGGAATCGTCGTGGGGAAAGGCAGAATCGATCCACTGGACCAGCGACGGAATGCCGATCCAGGGCTGGATGCTCTATCCGGCTCATTACGTTGAAGGAAAAAAATATCCCATGGTTGTTCTGGTTCACGGTGGACCGGCGGCGGCTGCTCTAGCCCACTGGCCTCCGGCCTTCGACGACGTCGAGATCCTCTCCAGCCTGGGGTATTTCATCCTCTATCCGAACCCTCGTGGCAGCATGGGGCAGGGAGAAGACTTCACACAGGGCAATGTGAAGGACCTCGGTTATGGCGACCTGCCCGATATAGAGGCTGGCGTGAAGTATGCGATCGAACACCTCTCCGTCGACCCACGACGAGTCGGCATTACCGGCTGGAGTTACGGCGGGTTCATGGCCATGTGGGCGATTACGCAAACCGACATGTTCAGGGCGTCGGTGGCCGGTCCGGGGGTGTCGGACTGGAACAGCTACTACGGTCAGGTTGATCTCGAGAAGTGGCTGATTCCTTACTTCGGAGCGTCCGCTTACGACGATCCGGCACTTTACGGCAGGAGTTCCCCCATCCACTTTGTGAAAAACGCACGGGCCGCGACGCTATTCTACGTCGGCAACCAGGACTTCGTGTGCCCGGCTCCTCAGTCGTTTGAACTGTGGCGTGCAATGAAGCACCTCGGGGTCGATACCGAACTCTTGTTTTACTCAGGAGAAGGCCACGGCCTCACTCAACCGGCCGATCAAAGCGACATCGCCAAGCAGACCGTCAAATGGTTTTCGGAGCACTTGAAATAACCCGAGGCCCACTTCGGTGCTTCTCGAATTGCTTCCTCTTGCAGCAACCTTGAGGTTGGTCTAGCAATGCGAAACTTCTCTCATTTAGGGAGAGAGGCGGTGCGGGGATGATCTCTTAGGAACTCGCGCCTAGATATTTTCCGTCCTTGTCGCCACCTGGGCGGTTTCAGTCCATACCCTAACGGATCTTTGCCTTCGAGTTATTTTGTGAGGAGTCACAATCGTTCAAGACAGAGAGATTGCTGCGCGGAGATGATGAGATCCTGTGACTGCCGGGCGCCGGTGAAGTCACATCAAGAAGTGGCTGACATGGAATCTCTCAGGTGTAATGCAAACCGCGACTTACGGCTTTGGGTGTGGGTTGGGATCTTGTTTGGGCTCAGCGCGGCGCAGATTGGGTGCGATCACGCTTCGAGTCAGCAGGCAGTTGCATCTCTGGAGTTGAAAAGCAGCAGTTTCTCCAGCGACACGATCCCGAAGAGTTGTTCTTCCTGCGACCACCAGGACGGCGCGTCACCGGAACTATCGTGGAGCGCTCCTCCTGAACATACGCAGAGTTTTGCCCTGATCGTATTCGACAGGGACTCCTCCTTCGGCTTTAAGTTTACGCACTGGGTGCTCTACGACATCCCTTCGGACAAACGCGAGTTGCCAGAAAATACCTCGAAGCAGGAACAACTTCCCGACGGTTCCCGCCAAGGCCACAATGACTATGACAGGATTGGCTATGTGGGGCCATGTCCGCCAAGAGGAACTCATCGTTACGTCTTTACTCTATACGCCCTCGATACAAAGCTGAATCTGCCGCCGGGAGCGTCGAAGAAGCAGGTGGTACAAGCCATGAGCGGTCACATCCTGGCGAGCGGCGAATTGATAGGTCGATTCCAACGCTGAGTGGAAAGGAGAGGCTGATGAAGGGATTTCTGGGTCTTTGTTCCGTTGTTTGCGCCGCCATGTCGATTCTTGCCTTGTCTCAATCTGCAAAGGACACACCGAGAACAGAAACTTCCTCGCATGAGTCCAAGGCCACCATCGAAGGCTTAGTTCGGGATCTTGCGTGCCCCATTCAAAACCTGGAAGCAACCGCGACTCACTTGAGCATGAAGTGTCTGCAGGCATGTGCGAGGAGTGGTTCGCCACTTGTCATTCTGACCAGGGATGGCGACCTCTATTTCCCAATCTCTGACAAGATGCCCGATACGGATCAACGGCAAAGACTTATGCCGTTCCTGGGGAAATACGTGCGAGTGAGCGGCACTGTGTATGAGCGAAAGGGAACTCACGCGATTGCGATCGGAGAGATCACAGAATTGAAGGATGTGCATTTGACTATAGAAGATCAGTGAATTGGGGAGCGTGCGCAATACTCAGGCGCTGCTGTGTGCTGAATCGCGTCTCCGAGCCGGGCAATCTGGAAACCCCGCTCGACGTGTCAGCGAACTACCACGTGCTTTGGAAGCGTTGCGGCGCCACACAGCCGGCGGAGCGCCGGTAATGCGGTGAATCCATCTCGTCATGTGGGCCTGGTCCGCAAAACCTGTATCCGCTGCGATTCTGCACAGGCAGTCGGATCCCCTCGTGATGCGCAACCACGCGGCACGGGCCCGCAATTCGGCACGCAATACTGAGGGTGTGATCCCGTACGCCGCTGTGAACCCTCGCGACACCGTTTCCCGTGCCAGACCGTTTACCTCCGCCCACACGCCAATCTCCATTGCAGGATCCCTGGCCAGGTTAAGCAGCAGCAGATCAGGCCAATCATTTCTTCGTCCAGGGGAGGGCTGACGCTTCTTCTGGAGGGCGCGTTCCAGCAAATGGGTTGCTTCAATCACGTCCTTTTCCGCTGCTCGCGCCAGTTCGTCCACATCGTCCAAATGATAAAGCCCGCCGATTCCGCTAGCGTCTGACCAATCCAGTCTTATCAGCTTGAGGCCCGCAAGGACTATCCGATTCGCGTGGCAGTCCAGCACCGGGTGGATCAGCACATCGCCCGCTGTTGCCCGTATACGACCAACCTGCCCCGATTCCTCATAGCTGCCCGCGAGCACGACTGTCGCATACGCGCGCAAATGGCGATGCCAGGGCAACCTGAGACTGCAGGGCAATGTGTCGATCCCGGGCGTAATCCCACGAAAGCGCGAATTGTCGATCTCTCGCGACACGTTCAATCGCAAGGCGAAGACCACATGCCGGGAAAGAATAACCCGGTTTGCACCGCTTCGGTCAAGTCACATGGATTCCCCTGAGGAGCCATTCTTTCCCTCCTGCCGCTTCAATCGCTTAAACAGCTTTCACTGGATTCATCGCCAAGGCTCTCCGCTGCACATTCCCGCGCCCCAGGACTATCCGGATGGTCCGAACGCAGGCAGGTCGCTGAAATCTACTCTCGCCGTGGCTGACGCCGCGTCTCTGCTCAACAAAGCGCGGTTTTGGGTGCATAATGAGGAGCTTTACTCTCGAGTTCGCTACTGGGCAGAGTCAGTCTGGGGATGGTGGTTCACTCATGTCTATGGAGCACTTCGACGTCGTAGTCATTGGCGCCGGCCTGTCTGGCATCGGAGCGGGCTACCGGTTGCAGACCCGGTGCGCCGGCAAGCGATACGTCATCTTCGAAGCGCGCGATCAGATCGGTGGCACCTGGGACCTGTTCCGGTTTCCCGGGATCCGCTCCGACTCCGACATGTTCACGCTGGGATATCCCTTCCGGCCGTGGAAAGACGCGAAAAATGCGATCGCCGAGGGACCGGCAATTCTGAACTATCTACGCGAGACTGCGCGCGAGTTCGGCATCGACCAGCACATCCGGTTCCAGCATCGCGTGGTTTCGGCGTCTTGGTCATCGGAGGATGCGCGCTGGCTGCTCGAAGTCCAATCCGGCGCGAACGGCGAGACCGCGCAGTGTACCTGCAACTTCTTGTATGGATGCACCGGCTACTACCGCTACGATGCCGGCCACGAGCCGAGTTTTGCCGGCGCCGACGGTTTCTGCGGGCAAATCGTTCATCCGCAGCATTGGCCGCAAGATCTGGACTACGACGGCAAGAAAGTCGTGGTCATTGGCAGCGGGGCGACCGCCGTTACACTGGTTCCGGCGATGGCGCGCACGGCGGCGCACGTTACCATGCTGCAGCGCTCGCCTTCCTACATCTTGAGCTTGCCCGCCCATGATCACGTTGCCGACCGGCTGCAACGCTGGCTGCCTGCAGGGGTTGCGAGTCTCCTGGTGCGCTGGAAAAACATTCTGGTGAGCATGGGTATCTACCAGGTCAGCCGCCGCGCGCCCGACTTTGCCCGCCGCACGCTCCGCCAGGGCGCAGCCAACAGCCTGCCGCAAGGCTACGAGGTCGACAAGCACTTTAGTCCGCGCTACCAGCCCTGGGACCAGCGCTTGTGCCTGATTCCCGACTCGGATCTGTACCAAGCGATCACTCGAGGGCAGGCTTCGATCGTCACCGACCAGATCGATACCTTCACCGAACGGGGCATCCGCCTGCAATCCGGCCAGGAACTTGAAGCCGACATCATTGTCACAGCGACGGGTCTGAGAATGCTCGCCCTGGGTGCGGTGCGGCTTACGGTCGATGGTGCAGCGATCGATCCGGGACAGACGTTCATCTACAAAGGAACGATGCTGAGCAACGTCCCCAACTTTGCGTTCTGCATCGGCTACACCAACGCGTCCTGGACGCTGCGCGCGGATCTGGCCTCAACCTTCGTCTGCCGCGTGCTGAATCACATGGACCGGCGTGGATACCGCACCTGCAAGCCCGTTTACAATACGGCAGTCCTCGAGGCCAAGCCGTTGCTCAATCTCACTTCCGGCTATGTTGTCCGAGCCGCAGCCGACCTCCCAAAGCAAGCCGCGGAAAAACCCTGGCTTATCCGGCAGAACTACGTTCTCGACATGCTCAGCATGAAAATGGGCCGGTTGGAAGATGGGATTCTAAAGTTCGGAGCCCTGGCTCCCGCGGCTCGTACTCAGGTAGCTCGGGAAATGGCGACGTCTACGCCACGGGCTTAGCGTCAGTGTTTCTGCGGGTACATCCATTTCACTTTGCCGCCGGTTTGTGGGCTGCATAGTCGCCCGCGCCCAGCAAGTGCAAAGACACGTAGGGCTCATCGCCAATCACCCAACTGTCGTGACCGGGAGCGATGTAGAAAACGTCGCCGGCCTTCATTTCGATGACTCGGCCATCGTCCATCGCGGCGGTCGCTGTCCCGGAAAGCACCATGCCGACGTGCTCGACATCGCAGCTGGTTTTCCCGACCGCTTTACCGACATGAGTGGACCACTTCCATCCGGGCGCATAGGTGGCTCGTCCAATCGTCATGCCGGCAATGTGGACCAGTTCGAATTTGCCCTTTTCGAAATTCCGAACTTCATCCGGCTGCTCAAATCTTTTCAGGATTACGTCCAGCATGCGCGCTCCTTGGGTACTCATAGGATGCGAGGCATAAGGGCTAAGACTCACGCTCGCGGCGAAGCCGGGCAATTTGGCGCTGCCTGCAACGCGTACCAAATCGGGGCGTGCGCCCCAATCCAAGCCTCCATCGTGAAAGCAAGCTTCTTGCGCCCTGATCACGTTCCGGTTTACCTTTGTCCACAACGCAGGGGAAGCGGGCCTAGAGGGCGCCCGTCTATGTGGATATGAGCCAGCCACTTGCTGACCCAAACCTTGTCCGGCCGCTCACCCCGACGAAGACGGGGGCTGAGACCATACTGTCTCCGTCGATTCTGGAGGCCATTCCTGACGCCGTGGTCGCGGTGAACCAGCAGGGCGTCATGATCCAGGTCAATTCACAAACCGAGACTTTGTTCGCATATACACGCGACGAGTTGATCGGACAGAAGATCGAGATTCTGGTGCCGGAGCGCCAGCGTCCGCAGCACGACCAGCACCGCGAGCAGTTCCACCGGCAAGCCAAGATCCGGCGTATGGGGTCGGGGCTCGATCTTTACGGAAGGCGCCGCGACGGATCGGAATTTCCCGTGGAGATCAGCCTAAGTCCCATCGTGGTGGGCGATGGCATGGTGGTGCTGAGCGTCATCCGCGATATCAGCGATCGCAAGCATATTGAGGAAGAATTGCGCCGCGCCAGCGAAGAGCTTAGCCGGAGAAAAGACCGCGAGTTGCGCGACTCCCAGAATCGCCTGGCGCTGATCGTCGATTCCTCGCAGGATGCCATTATCGGCAAGACTCTGGATGGCATTGTCACGCACTGGAACAAGGGCGCCGAGCAGATTTACGGCTACACGGCCCGGGAGATGATTGGCCAGCCGATTTCGGTGCTTTGCCCGAAAGATCGGACCGATGAAGTTCCCGCCATCCTGCAGAAAATCCGCCACGGCGAACGCGTCGAATATTTCGAAACCGTTCGTGTTACGAAAGACGGGCGCCATCTCCACATCTCTGTCTCCGTTTCTCCCATTTTCGATGCCGAAGGAAAAATCGTCGGGGCCTCCACCATCGCCCGCAACATCACCGCCCAGAAAAAGGTTGAGGACCAGTTTCGCCAGTCGCAAAAGATGGAGGCTGTAGGCCGGCTGGCCGGCGGTTTGGCGCACGACTTCAACAACCTGCTGGGGATCATCACGGCGTGTTCGGAGCTGCTGCGCAGCCGGATCGACGCCAGCAACGGGGAATACATCGACAACATTCGAGAGGCGGCCAAACGGGGCGCATCCCTGACTCGCCAGCTGCTCGCCTTCAGCCGCAAGCAGCCCGTTCAGGTGCAAGTGCTGGAACTGAACGAGCGGCTCAAGGAGCTGGTCAAGTTGTTGCATCCGCTGATGGGAGACGATGTTGAGATCGTGCTCCTGCCCCGCCAGGCTACCGCAATCGTCGAGGCCGATCCCAGCCAGTTGGACCAGATCGTGGTCAATCTCGCAGTGAACGCGCGGGATGCCATGCCTCGCGGCGGGAAGCTGATTCTCGAAACTGATGTCTACGACTTCGACGAATCCTTTGCCCGCGAGCATCCGCTGATGCTGGCGGGCCGCTACGTGATGCTGGCCATCAGCGACAACGGAATCGGCATGGACGAAGCCACCCGGACGCGCATCTTCGAGCCCTTCTTTACGACCAAGGAAATCGGCAAGGGGAGCGGCCTGGGCCTGGCGACGGTCTACGGCATCATCAAACAAAGTGGCGGACATGTCTGGGTCTACAGCGAGCTGACACACGGCACCACGTTCAAAATCTATCTGCCCTGCGCCGATCACAAGCTGGGGATTGCGCACACAACCGAAGCAGAGACCCTGCCTCCACGGCGCGAGGGCGTTACCATCCTGCTCACTGAAGACGACACCACCATGCGCCGGATGACCCGGAAGATCCTCGAGGAACACGGCTTCAAGGTGTTCGAGGCGGAGGACGGGAAGCAGGCACTGGAAGTCATCGCTGCGAATCGCGGCAAAATCGATTTGACGTTGACCGATGTAGTCATGAAGGGAATGAACGGGCCCGAGCTGGTTTTGCGGCTTATCGACTCCTATCCCACCATGAAAGTGGTCTACATGTCGGGCTACACAGGGGAACTGGTGATGAACCAGGGATTGGACAGCGGCATTCGGTTGATCGAGAAGCCGTTCACCCGGGCCAACTTGCTGCAAACCCTCGACGCGGCGCTGGGATAGAAGCGCGTCAGGCCAGCCCGCCTCCGTCCACTACAAGGCAAGCGCCCGTGATCCACGCCGCCATATCGCTGACCAGAAACAGCACGGCATGAGCGACATCTTCCGGAGTCCCGACGCGATGCAACGGGCGCTCTGCAGCCTCCCGCATGAACTGCTCAGGAGCTTGCCCAAGCTGCCGGCGCTCCGAAGCCAGCATCGGCGTGTCGATGTCGCCCGGACACACGCAGTTGACGCGAATGTTGTCCGCGCCGTGGTCGATCGCCATGGCGCGAGTCAGGTTGAGCACTCCGGCTTTTGCTGCACAGTACGCCGCCGCCTTCGGTCCACCTTTCAGCGACCATCCTGAGCCCGTGTTAACGATGTTCCCGCCGCCGTTGCGAATCATGTGCGGGATGACCTCGTGCGACAGCCGGTACACGCCGCTCAAAGTCACATCGAGGACGGCGTTCCATTCCTTCTCTTCGAGCGACACCACATCTTTTCGAATGATGGCGCCTGCATTGTTGCAGAGAATGTCGATTCGAACGCGCGCGTCGATGACCCGCTTCACGGCTTCCGCGCACTCGGTTCGAGAGCACACATCGCAGGAGATGAAGTCCGCTTCTCCGCCCGCCTGGTGAATGGTCGAGGCTGTTGCTTCGCCGCCCGCGGCGTCTCGGTCGAGAACGGACACCGCAACGCCCATCTCTGCCAGGCAGATCGCGATTGCGCGACCGATGCCCGAGGCAGCCCCGGTCACCATCGCGACCTTGCCTTCCAAAGACAGCAGTTTCCCGGCCTGTCCCGAAATTTCCTGGAAATTCATTTTCTCTCTTGCGGCAGCGCGGTTACGCTAGCGAGTCCAAAGCCTTTTCCATCGCAGCCAGCGTTCGCTCCACGTCGTCCGCCGTATGGGCTACCGTTACGATCGAATGCAGCGTCGCCGCCGGACTGATGTAGACGCCAAACTCGAACAGTTTCCACGACAGGCGCTGATATTTCCTGCGGTCGACGTAACGGCAGAACTCGCGGTAGTCGCGGATCGATTCCCGCTCGGTAAACATGATCTGAAACATCGGACCGACGCGTTGGACGATGGCCGGCACTCCTTTGCGGCGAAAGAGTTCCGTGAGTCCGCCGGCCAGTTGATCCGCGAGATTCCAGATGTAGCGGAATGCCGCCCCGCCGTCGCGCGTGAGCTTGCGCAGGCTTGCCCGCGCCGCAAACATCCCGATGCGCGAGGCATTGTGCGTTCCATAGTGCAGCACGCTGCCCCCGGCGAGCTCCGACATGACGTCGGCGCGACCGGCAAATGCCGCGACGGGCAGACCGCATCCCAATGCTTTGCCGAAACTGACCAGATCGGGCTGGAGCTTGTAGTACTCCTGACAGCCGCCGGGCGCGATGCGAAACCCGGTCACGGTTTCGTCGAGAAAAAAGAGAATGCCGTGCTGGCGCGCCAGCGATTGCAAGCCTTCCAGATATCCCGCCGCCGGAGGAATGACGCCCATGTTCGCCATCACGCCCTCGGTAAGGATGGCCGCGATTTGCCCCGGATTATTTTCAATCGCACGCTGCAACGCCGGCAGGTCGTTCCAGGGAGCGACAATCGTGTCCTCCAGCGCGTGCCGGTTCAGGCCGGCGCTGTCGGCGATCTCGATGGCCTCGCTGGACAGACGTGAGTCTTCAGGCGGCAATGGATTCGAGCTGGCGAGCACATCGTCGTACCAGCCGTGGTAGTGGCCTTCGAACTTGAGAATCTTCGGACGGCCGGTCACTCCGCGCGCCAGCCGAATCGCCGCCATCACCGCTTCGGTGCCGGTGTTGGCAAAACGCACGATCTCGGCGTTGGGCACAATCCGCTGCAACATTTCCGCAACTTCCACTTCAACCTCAGTCGCAGTCGCGAAATGCGCGCCGGTGGCTGCTCCCTCGGCGATGGCTTGCGCGATCTCCGGATCGGCATGGCCCAAGGGCAGGGCGCCGAAGCCCATCATCCAGTCGATATACTCGTTGCCATCCACGTCATACAGGCGCGAGCCTTGGCCTCGCTTCATGAAGATCGGATAGGCGCCGTAGTTGGCAGGGCCGCGCGACGGAGAACTCCCGCCATCGACCAGCACGCCGTGCGTGCGTTCGAAGAGGCGTTTCGACTGTTCCGTGGTGACCGTGGTCGCGATGTTGGATGGCAAGCTGCCCCCTGATGGCCGGTTCCGACGTGCATGGTCATCTTACAAAAAGCGGCCTGGCCGCGTCAGAGTTCGCTCCGGAGGGTGAGGCTATTTTCCCTTGCGCGCCTCTGCCCTCGCCAGCCAGCCACGCCGCAGCGATTCGGGCGGGACGTTGGACAAGTAAGGCTTGATGTCGAGAATGGGCGTTCCGTCCAGCATGTCGACTCCGCGAACGTGCAAGCGCGTGCCCTCGCGACGAAGCAGTTCAACTACAGTCAGCGCGATGGGGTTGGGGCGTCTCGGCGAGCGCGTCGCGAACACACCGTGCGGTCGATCGTCGCTGGGAGGAGTGCCCAGCAAATCGAATCCCTCTGCGCGATCGAATACCCACACAACAATCAAATGCGAGAAGCCTTCAATATCCGTCAGGCCAGTTTCCAGTTCAGGCGAGATTTCGAGGACGCCTTCCGCTTCGTGCTTCGCCCCTAAGCCTTTGGGAACTTCCCCTGTCTTCGAATACGGAGTCCTGACGTATCCGATGGCTCGCGGCGAGAACATATTCTGATCCTCTACAGCTTGGATTCGGCGCGCGGCACAGCGCTCTACTGGTCGCCTTTTTTCTCGCGCTGGCTGGGTACCGAGTTATCGATCGGCTTGCGCGGCAGCATCTGGTCGCGCATGGCCGCGTCATACACAAAGCCGGCCACGATCACCGAGATCTGTTTCAGGTCGTCGGGCTGCAGGCGGTCGTAGACATCCATGTTGGAATGATGCGTGCGCGTTTCGTATTCGATGGGATCTTGAATGAACTGAAATCCTGGAATGCCGGCCGCATCGAACGACAGATGATCGGTGCCGCCCGTATTGCGCATGGAGAGTGTGGTCATGCCGAGATCCTTGAAAGGGCGCATCCAGCCTTCAAAAATCGGCGCGACCGCCTCATTTTCCTGCAGGTAAATGCCGCGAATCTTGCCCGTGCCGTTGTCCACGTTGAAATACGCAGACACCCTGGCCTGCTCCGGCTTCACCGTGACCGGGCCAGCTTCGTGCCGCAACAAGGTCGGCTGGTCCTTCATCAAAGGATCGTCGATCGGCGGCCGCGAGCCGAAGTGATGCTCGACGTATCCCTGCGAGCCCAGCAGGCCTTGCTCTTCGCCTGTCCATAAGCCAATGCGAATGGTGCGGCGCGGCTTAATGCCAAATTGCTTATCGAGCTCCTTCAGAATGCGCACGGCTTCCATCATGACGATTGAGCCGGCGCCATTGTCAGTTGCGCCCGTGCCTGCGTGCCACGAGTCAAGGTGCGCGCCCAGCATGACGATCTCATCCTTCTTGTCGGTGCCGGGAATTTCCGCGATGGTGTCGTACTGCATGGGATCGTCGTCATAGAAGTTGTTGACGACGTTTAATTCGAGCGTGACATCCTTCCTCTGATCGAGCAGCCGCGCAATGCGGTTCCACTGCTCCGACGCCATCGTAAGCTGCGGCACGGTCGCGGTTTCACCCGTCTTGTACGAGCCGCCGGACTGAACGAACACGGTTCCCCCGCCGGCGGTTCCCCGGCTGTGATCAATCACCGCCAGCACCTTCTCGTCCGCGTAAAACTGGGTTCGGTCCTTGGTCAACTGCTGTCGTTTAAGAAATTCGGCTAGAGTTCCCGGCGGGTGGTCCCCCGCTGGGTCGAATTCGCCCGTCTTGGCTAAGTCGTCGTCGCTGTAGCGCTTGTAGGGAGCTTCCGTAATCGGTTTCACGTCGGCATCGGCGCCCAGAATCACGATCATTCCCGCCAGCTTGCCTCGGTATTTATCAAAGTCTTTTTGATTCTCGATGACCGCCCGAACACACTTGCCGGTCATGACCCCGTTCGTCCCCGGCGTCCAGGCCTTGGGGTAAGCGATCAATGTTGCGATGTCAGGCGACGTCATGCGCACGTTGACGTACTGATTGGCCCATCCTCGCCCGAAGGGGCCCCAGGCTTCCAGGTGAGCGTTGCTCAGGCCCATGGCTGTGAATTGGTCGCGCGTCCACTCATTGGCGCGCTTCGCATTGGGAGAGCCCGTGAGCCGCTCGCCGATCGCGTCCATGAGTCCACTGGCGAAATCCATCACGTGCGAGTTGTGAAATCCCTCGTAGCGAATGCGCGAGATAGTTTCCAGATCGAGCTTCTCCTGGGACCATGCCGGGGGAATGAACGAAAGTAAAATGGCGAGACAGCAGACCAATCGGGCAGAGCGCCGCATGGATGAAGCTCCTGAGTGCGAGATCAAAGCGGCGATTATACAACGATTGTTGGAGATGACTGGAGTTGTGTCCAGCTGCGCCGGCTCAGTTTGACGCGGAAGCAACCACGAAGGACACGAAGTCACACGAAGAAACCCGCGACAATCCATTCCTTCGTGATCCCTAGTGCCCTTCGTGGTTAATGGTTTTTCTTTTGGTACCAAATTGAGCCACTACCCAGCGGCCGCTATTCCTTTTTGGTCGAGGTTTCTGCTGTGGAGGCCGGATTGCCCTCGCTGCCGGCAGCTTTACCCTCCTCGTCATCGGCGTTCTTCACGATGTATTGCACGATGACAGAGATTCTGCGATTGGCGGGGTCGAGCGGGGCTTCGGATTTGCGCAGGCGCTGATCGGCAAAGCCACGCACCTGTATCACCTGATCGGCTCTGAGCCCGTTCGCCTGCATGACGCGGCGGGCGGCATTGGCGCGATCCGCCGACAATTCCCAGTTGCCATAGTTAGCCGAAGGCGCATAGGGATTGGAGTCGGTGTGCCCTTCGATAGAGATTTTGTTGGGAAGTTGGCTCAATTCCTGGGCCAGCATGACCAGCAACCCGCGGCCGTCGGCGTTCAGCTTGGCGCTACCGCTGTCGAAGAACGTGCCGCTCGCCGACTCCGAAAGCTCGATGCGAAGGCCTTCGGCGGTCACCGTCATCTCGATGTGGTTTTTCAGTTTTTCGAAGTCGGTCATCTGCCGCATGGCCTGCTGCAGTTGGTCCTTCAGCTTGGGCATGTTGTCCCGCGTCAGAACAAAGTTTTCTCCCGCGCCCTGCATGTTGGACCCGACCTTTTTTGAAGTGCCGGTGGGATCCTTGAAATATCCACCGACTGCAACCTGGATTTGCTTGCTGCTGTTGAGCAGCCAGAGCACGATGAACAGGGCCATCATGGCCGTGACGAAATCGGCATAGGCGACCTTCCACGCGCCGCCGTGATGGCCGCCGTGCCCGCCCTTCTTCTTCAGGATGATGATGGGACGCGTTTTGTCCATGTGGTATTCCGCTACAGTCAGTGTGCTCAGGCAGTCGCCGCCGCCGCGGCTGGCGCTCCTCCGCCCCGGCAAGCCGCTTCCAGTTCCTTGAACGAGGGCCGCACATGCCCGGGAACGGCCCGGCGCGCCACTTCTACTGCCATGATCGGCGCGCTCCCTTTGAGAAAAGAGATCATGAGCACGCGCATCACGTACAGGAACGCATGCTCTTCCTCCGCTGCTTTGGTCATGTTGGAGGCGATGGGGCCGACCAACCCGTAACAGAGCAGAATGCCCAGAAACGTTCCCACCAGCGCGGCCGCGACCTTATGCCCGATTTCCTCCGGCGGGCCGCCCAGCGCTCCCATCGTAATCACGACACCGAGCACGGCAGCCACAATCCCCAGGCCCGGCAGGGAGTCGGCTACGGTGCTCAGCGCGGAGGTGCTCTGCGTCGAGTCATTATGATGGACTTCCAGATCGAGGTCGAGCATCTGGTCCAGGTCGAAGGCATCGACGCCGGTGACGGCCATGCGCAGCGAGTCGCACACAAAATCGCGAACGTGATGATTCTTGAGGAACGCTGGATTCTTCGAAAAAACCGGACTCTTGTCGGGCTCTTCGACGTCGGCTTCGAGCGCCATGAGGCCGTCTTTGCGCGCTTTGTTCAGCAGGTCGTACATCATCTTCAAGGCGTCGATGTAGGTCTGTTTCCCGAACTTGGAGCTGCCGAACACACCCCCGATTCCACCGGCAATTTTCTTGATGATGTGCAGGGGGTTGGCGACCAGAAGCGTGCCCGCCGCGGCGCCCCCGATGATGACTAATTCTGCGGGCTGGATGAGCACTCGCAGGTTGCCGTGTTCCATCAAATAGCCGGCCACGATGCAACCGAAAACTACGACGATGCCGATGATGGCAAACATTCCTTATGCTCCCAATGTCGCTCGCCGCATCTAGCTTGACGAGGGAGGATCTCCGCCCGCGGCCGCAGCGCCCTGCGCGTGGCCCGAGGCGGCATCCAGGGATTTCTGCACCCGCTCGACCAGCGCCTCTACCGAGTCGCCGGGCTGGGCCGCGGCCTGGCCAATGGAGATAGGCAGCGACCGCCGCTCGCCCCACCACTCGATCCCGTCGCCGAACAACATCCGGTGCAGCCGCTCCCGCACCGCCCCCAGCGCCTGCTCGCGGCAGCCATTCAGAATCACCAGAAATTGATCGTCGCCCCAGCGCCCGAAGTAGTCGGTTCTCCACAAAGCGCCTTCCAGCGTCCGCGCCACCACGCGCAACAGCGACGCGGCCGCTTCCGGCCCGAAGCTGGCGCGAAAATGAGCCAGCCCTTCCAAGCGGAGGCACAGGATGCCGAAAGGAACTTTCACCTCGGCGAAGGTGGCCAGAGTTTCGCGCAGGCGCGCCTGCATCATGGCCTCGCTGGCCACCTCGGTCACTTCGTCGATGCAGCCCTGAAGTCGCCGGCCGTCCTCCCGCTGGTCCGAGCCGATCTCCTGCGCCTGACCTTCGAAGATTCCCACTGCCCCAACAATGAACCCGTGTTCGTCATGGACGGGAACTGCGCGCACGTGAACGGCGATCTGGTGCCCGGCTTTGTGATGAAGAAAGCCGAGCCCGTCGGCGCGGTGTGCGGTCTTCATGGCGCGTGCCAGAGGGCAGTCGTCGTTGCACCACTCGCAACCGGGGTGATCGCAATGCAGCAGCGGCTCTCCAATACAGCGATGGCCAATGACTTCAAAACTCGGGCGGCCCGTGATGCGTTCCGCTCCCTCACTCCACAGCACGATTCTTTTCTGCGTGTCGATGACACAGACACCGTTGGGCAGGGCTTCCAAAATGCCGCGACAAATCTCTGCATCGTCGAATGCGGACATGGGGAACCGGGCGGCAGACCCGCCTACTCTTTTCTGATCGACAAAATCCACAGGAGACTTCAGACCCCAAGACTGGCGCGGGATTCCGAGGATTCGAGCAAGTCTTGGATTTGCATAAAGATAGCCGCGTGGCACTTTCGGGCGGCGCATGGCACCGTCGTGCCATAGGCAGAAAGGCTTTACCCGTTTAACGTCACCGGTGAGCAGTTCTGGGGGAGGGCTGCCCGGGCGTCCTGGACTCGAAAGAGTTTCAGGACGCTCGTTATTTTTGGGGGAATGTTGGCGCGAATCTTGGTTCGAGACCTCGCAGCGCTGCCGCCGTTAGGGAAACGAAATTAGATTTCCAGCCCGAAACGAGTCAGCATTTCGCGCCGTCCGAGATTGGTAATTTCTAACGCCCGGCTGTCGATCTCCTGAATTACCCATCTTCTGCTCAGAGCAACTTTCAACAGGGCAGCTCCCAGCGCCCCTCCGAGGTGGGGTCGCCGCTCGCTCCAGTCCAGGCAGGCGCACGCAAACTGGCGGCGCAAACTGCGCGTGGCTTCGACATCAATGCCAAGAGCCTCACATCCTTTCACTCCCGGCCGTGTCACATCGTATGCAGTTCCCGTAGACTTGGTTGCGGAAATCCATCCCAGCGCGCTCAGCCGGTCGTGGAGCGAGACGCCCAGTCGTCCCGCCAGGTGATCGTAGCAAGTTCGCGCGGCGCGCAGACGCACTGGCGTGCGAGGCACAAATCGTCGACTCGAACTACCGGCGAGCACACCCAGACCTTCCAGCGCCCGGGCGACGTCGTGCCCGGCCAGACTGTAGAAGCGATGCTTCCCCTGAACGTGCAGCCTGACCAGGTGCTCAGCCTTCAAACGATTCAGGTGCGCGCTCGCGGTGGATGGACTGACCTCGGCGACCATTGCCAGTTCGGTGCTGGTTCGTGCGTGCCCATCCATCAGGCAAAGCAGCATACGGGTTCGCGCCGGCTCCCCGATAGCGGCCGCTACGCCGGAAATAGCGACGTCGGAGTTTGGTTCCGCATTCATAGTTTGATGATAAACGAAGCGTGGGTGAGCCGCAAACGGCAGACTTCCATCTGCAGGCAGGAACCCTCGCACCGTCTGCGCCATGGACGTTCCGAATATCGAAACGCAGAGGTTGGGAACTTGAGAAGAATCTGGATGATCCCGTCGATTCTTGTGGCCGTGGCGATTCTCTTGCCTTCCGGCCCGCACGCGCAATGGAAAACACGTTGGAGCTACGAAGGGATCACCGGCGTCGACCACTGGGGCGATCTCGATCCCGAGTATGCCGCGTGCAAGGCCGGCAGGGAACAGTCGCCCATCGATATTCGAAATGCGGAGAAGGCCGACCTTCCCGCGCTGCGCTTCGAATACCATAGCGAGCCTCTTAAATACCTGATCAACAATGGCTATACCATACGAGTGAACTACCACGACGCCGCCGGAAGCGGGAACTTTCTGGTGGCAGGCGACCGGCGCTACCAACTTACACAGTTTCACTTCCACCGTCCCAGCGAGGAGTATGTCGAGGGCAGGCCCTATGCCATGGTGCTGCACCTGATGCACCAATCCGTTGACGGGAAGATAGCTGGCGTCGCCGTGCTGCTACAAGTGGGCAAGGCCAATGCTGCGATCCAGAAGATCTGGGATCATATGCCTATGACTGAGGGCGGTGAGAAAGAGATTTCGGGAGTGGAAGTCAATCCCGCGGCCATGCTGCCCCGCGACACCAGTTACTACACGTATATGGGATCGCTGACCGCTCCGCCCTGCACAGAAGGGGTCACGTGGTTTCTGCTCAAGACCCCGGTGGACATTTCAGCTGAGCAGATTAGTGCCTTCGCCAAGCTCTATCCGCACGATGTTCGTCCTCTGCAACCGCTCAACGGACGGGTTGTGAAGGAGAGCCGGTAGAACGGCAGTCGCTGCCGGCGATGGTTTACCCGGGCGGACATTGCTAACGTCCGTGCTAGCGTCCGTAGCGTCCCATCCACTCCGCCTGCGCCAGGACGTGTCCCTTCATCGCAGCTTCCAGGTCGTGCTTGCCCGCGCTGGATTTGAGTTCCAGCTTGGTATCCAGCGCGAAGAGCTTGAAGTAGTAGCGATGCGGCTGGCCCGGCGGTGGGCACGGTCCGTTGTAACCGGTCTTGCGGAAATCGTTGGAGCCTTGCTGTGATCCATCGGACAGCTGCGCCGACTTGCTTACGCCCTCGGGCAGGCCGCGCAGACTTGGCGGCAGGTTCCATGCAGCCCAGTGATTCCAATTTCCAACCGGGGCGTCGGGATCGTCCAATAAAAGCGCGAAAGTCTTCGTTCCCGGCGGCGGTTCCGTCCATGAGAGCTGCGGAGAAACGTCGGCTCCATCGCAGGTGAACTTCCTGGCGATTTCGCCGCCGTTGGAAAAGCTTGGGCTCGAAATGGTCATAGGCATGGGCTGTTCTCCTATCGGAGAGGACGAAGCGGGAGCGGCAAGAGTGCTGGACCGGAACGCGAAGGTCAACAGCATTGCCGCAGCGGTGGCCGCCAGCATTCTTGCGCGAGTGAATAAATGCTCAGCCTTCACGGCTTGTGGGAGAGGTTCCAAAGTTTCTTTGACGGGCGGCTCAGTTGGTCGAGATGGTGAAGTTCACTGTGATCTGCGCCAGAGTCTCGACTGCCTCGGAGCCCTGATAGTGCGGCTTGAAGTGCCACTGCTTGACCGCTTCCTGGGCGGCATTGGCCAATATCGGCGGTCCTTTGAGCACGTGCAAGTCCTGAATCAAGCCGTCGCGGCCGATGAGAGCCTGCAGAATCACCGAGCCCTGCACCTTCATTTGCCGCGCCAGCAGCGGATAATTCGGCCTCACGGACCGGGTCACGACCGCAGCCGTGCCAGCGGAAAGTTGCACGCGTTCGGCCGCCTTGCTGGTCGCGGCCGCTGTCGTTCCTGCCGGCGCCGCGAATGGATCGGATACTGCCTGCGCCGGTGCTCCCGGCGGCTGCATGTCGACTCGGACGGAATTGTTGCGGGGCTGAACCGTCTGATGCGTGTCGCCTGCGACCACTTCCACTTCAAGCGGGGGCAGCACGGTGCGGGTGGACGTGGTGACGGGCGGAGCCGACATATCCGGAGCCATGGAGCCGGCGGCTGGCGCTGGATGCTTGGCCTGTGGTTTAGAGTGCTCCGCTTTCTTCGTGGCTTTCCCCGTGGCTGTCGGGGTTGAGGCAGCCATTGCATTTTGTTTCGCCGGAGCCGGAACTGCGGCTGCGGGAGCCGGCTGTGCGACCTGCGGCTGGTCCAGCATCTCGTCGGCGTCCTGCGCATCGGGGAACCAGAAGTTGCGATCGTTGTAGAGAATCATCCCTAGCGCGATCAGCAACAAGGCCAGCGCTCCCACCATCAGGCGGTTTTGCTTGTTCTCGAAACGCCTCCGGGGCGGAGCCGGGACCACCAGCAGGGAAGGATCGGATTTCGGGGTTAAAGTCTTGGGTTCGAACATGCGAGGACCTGGGTCGTCCGGGGGGAGACGTCCCGAATAGTATGCCCGGAAAACGCACGAAATACCAGCAAAACTGCGGCTGTGAGCCCATTTCGAGAATCAAATCCGGGCGCGGGTGCCCGCGTGGTATTTTGTCGTAACTTGTGGGGCTGTCCTGAATCCCATCCTAGGAAAGTGGCGAGGGCTGGAGATCTATGGAACCAGAGAACTTACAACCGGGCGGCGAGGGGGCCGGGCTCCCCGAAGGGAAGGCCGCCGATCCCGAGAAGATTGAGTCGCAGGCCGCCGGGGACCAGCCCGCCAAAGCCAAGGCCTCGGCGGACACAGCGGACGGGGCCAAGCCTCAAGAAGAACCGCAGTTCAATAATCCCGGCATGAACCAACGCAGGTTTGCCCAGGTCTCCCGCAGGGAATTGCTTAAAGTCATGCCTGTCATTGCTTTAGGAGCTTTTTCCGTTCCAGCTTTCCAGCCATTTCTCTTGAAAAAGGGACTCGGATTCAGCGACTGGGCCTCCAGGACGCTATTCCGTCGCAGCCACCTGGCTCCCACTTTTGCCGACTCTGACTTGACTGCGTTCGAGAAGTTCCCGATCAACGGCTACGACGTAGACGACCCTGGCGTGATCTTTGAGAACTGGTCACTGACCGTCACCGGGCTGGTGCAGAGACCAGGAGACTACAAGCTGGAGCAGATTCAGACCTTGCCGCGCTTCCGGCAGAACACGCGCCACGTTTGTGTGGAGGGCTGGGATGTGATCGGGCGTTTCGGCGGAGCGCGGCTCTCGGATTTTCTGACCATGATCGGCGCCGATACATCGGCCAGATTCATCTCCGTCGCCTGCGCCGATGACTATTACGAATCACTCGACATGGCGACGGCGCTGCATCCGCAGACCCTGCTCTGCTGGGAGATGTATGATCGCCCGCTGACGCGCGAGCACGGCGCGCCCCTGCGCTTGAATATTCCGACAAAAGTCGGCTACAAGCAGGCGAAATACCTGACGGATCTGAAAGTGACGAACGTTCTCGATAAGGTCGGCTATTGGGAAGATCAGGGGTATTCGGAGTTCTACGGGCTGTAGAAAGGCAATTTGAGGCACCATATGAGCGGCGCAGTCATCGAAATCACGCGCAGCAAGGGCGAGGAAACTGAAACTACTGCCCGCGCAGTCTACGAGCATCCGTTGCCGGTGCGCCTTTGCCACTGGGTCAACGCGATTGCTTTGTTCGTGATGGTGGGCAGCGGGCTGCAGATCTTTCGCGCTTTTCCCAGCTTCGGCGCCAAGATTCCACAACACGATCTGTTGAACTGGCCGAAATCATTCGCCATCGGCGGATGGCTGGGCGGCGCCCTGCAGTGGCACCTCACTTTCATGTGGATTTACATGGCCACCGGGCTGATTTACATCGGCTATCAGCTTTTCAGCGGCAACTACCGGCAGGTCTTGTTCACGCACAAAGATATTCCTGGCGTATGGCCGATGGTGCGGCACTATTTCTTTTTCGGGCCGAAGCCTCCCCTTCGCGAGGCTTACAACCCGCTGCAGAAGCATGCCTACACATCGGCGATCGGTTTGGGCGTGCTTTCGGTGCTGACCGGCAGTGCCGTCTGGAAACCGGTGCAGTTTTCCTGGCTGGCCCGGCTGATGGGCGGTTTTCACTGGGCGCGGTTGTGGCACTTCCTCATCATGTGGGCGATTTTGGCTTTTGTGCTGGGCCATCTGGTGATGGTGCTGCTGCATGGCTGGAACAATTTTGTGTCGATGCTGACGGGTTGGAAGAAGGATCCTGAGTACTGACGGGCAGGCAGATTCGGATGGCCGAGCCAGATATCGCTTTCAACAACCCGGCGCCTGCGGGCACGACGGCCGAGCAAGATCTGATTGCGCGCGTGCAACGCGGCCAGAACGAGTTGTTCTATGAACTCGTCCGGCCCTACGAGCGCCGGGTCTACGCCGCTGCACTCGCCATTTTGCGCAACGAGGCTGATGCGGAGGATGTGGCGCAGGAGGCCATGCTGAAGGCGTTTGCCAACATCCGGCAGTTTCGGGCGGAGTCGCGCTTCAGCACGTGGCTGATTCAGATTACCGTGAACGAGGCGCTGATGCGGCGAAGAAGGGAGCGCACCGTGGTCATGGAAGGCATCGACGACCGCCGCGACGAAGACACCAGCTACACGCCTCGCGACTTCGCCGACTGGCGCGAGATTCCTTCCGAAGCTCTGGAGCGCAAGGAAGTGCGGCAAAGGCTGGCCGAGGCGCTCGGGTCGCTCGATCGCAAGTACCGGGAAGTGTTTGTGCTGCGCGACATGGAACAGTTGAACATTCAGGAAACGGCTGAGGCGCTGGGGATCTCCGTCGCCTCGGTGAAGACGCGGTTGCTGCGGGCGAGGCTGATGCTGCGCGATCTGCTCGCGGCCGGATGGGAGCAGGGCTGGTTCAGCCGGCTGCCGTTCGAGAAGGGAAACAAGCCATGGTGAACCGGGAGGCGATGAACTGCGAACAAGTCTGGCGCGAGATTTCAAACTATGTGGACGGTGAGGTCGAGGCCGGACTGCGCTCCACAATGGACGAGCACTTCCGCGGCTGCGAAAGGTGTAAGTCGGTGCTGGAGGGAACGCAGAACGTGATCCGGCTGTTTGGCGACGAGCGCATGATGGAGGCGCCCGCGGGATTTGGAAGACGGCTGGAGCGACGGCTGGCCGAGAATACGCGTGCCAGCAGCAAGCGCTGGCCCACGTGGTCAACCTGGTTGATTCCAGTGACGGCGGTGTTGCTTCTGGCGGGCGGATTGCGGGTTGCCAATTCGTTGACGACAGGGAGTCCGTTGAAGTCCGAGCACGCGCAGCAGGCGCAGGGCATTCCCCCGGACATGCTGGTGGTGGTTTCCGCGGACGCCAAGATTTTCCACGTGGCCGGATGCGACTTCATTCACAACAAGGACAAGGCACGAACCCTCACGGCTAAAGAGGCCATGCGCGAAGGATATATGCCGTGCCTGCGCTGCTTGCGGAAGTATCTGCAGACGGCGGCCGCAGGGCATGCGACGTTCGGGGCGGAGGCGGATGCGAGTTCCGATGCGGATGTGGAAGAAGAGGAAATTCACGGCAGCGGGCAGTGATCCCATAAGAAGTTAGGGCCCTCTTCGAAGGGCCCTTTTTCTTTGCGTCCTTCGCGACACCTTAGCGCACTTTGCGGTCAAAAGCTTTGGAACGCAAAGATCGCAAAGAACGCCCGCGAAGGGCGCGAAGAAAACAAACTGATCATGCCCGGCTGAACTGGACTCCTAGTTGTTCTTCATCTGGTCCTTGCTCATGTCGTCCTTTTTCATATCGTCTTTCTTCATGTCGTCCTTCTTCATCTGATCTTTCTTGGCAGCTTTGGCAGCCTTCTTGCTCTTCTTGTCTTTCTTCATCTGATCGTTCTTCGTTTGATCGTTTTTCATCTGGTCGTTCTGCATGGAGTTTTGCTGGGAGTTGTCCTGCTTCATCTGGTCCTGGGCGAAGGCCGACATCGAAGCAGCCAGGACACACGCGAGCGCGAAAGTGCTGAGAGACTTCTTCATAAATTCTCCTTAAATGGGGTTCGATCTACGGCAGGTTATTACCTGCAGGCGGAGATGGGATGCGCCGTCCGTAAGGAAGTTACAGCGATCCTAGCGGTGTCTATTAGCACGCCAGCTGATCGCGGGTGAGTTTGAGTCCGTTCAGATTGCCCAACGCCGTCACCGCTACCGCTTCGGTCTTGAAGAATTCATTTGCCAAAGTGGTCAGATCGTCCGCCGTCACTCCTTCGATCTTGTTGATCAGTTCATCGAGGTCGTAGAACTTGTCAAAATACATTTCCTGCCGCGCCAGGTTCGACATGCGCGCGGTGCTCGACTCCAGCGACAGCATCAGGCTGCCTTTGAGCTGATCTTTCGCGCGCCGCAGTTCTTCGGCCGACACCGGCTCGGTTTTCAGCTTGTGGAATTCGCTCACCACCGATTGCACGACTTTCGCCGCGGAGGCGAGCGAGGTGCCCGCGTACACGGCGAGGCATCCGGTGTCGCGATAGGGATTGAGATCGCTATAGATCGAGTAAGCCAGTCCCTGGCGCTCGCGGATGTTCTGAAAAAGGCGCGAACTCATGCCTCCGCCCAGGAGCGTGTTGAGAATGTAGCCGGCGTGCCGATGCTCGTGCGCGATAGGATGCGCCGGCACTCCCAGGCAAAGCTGCACCTGCTCCAGCGCTTTCTTGTTTCGCAGAATGATGCGCGAAGAAATCTTGGGCGCGGAAGAGTGAAACCCGTTTTTCACCGGCTTCATCTGCTCAAAGTGGCCGGTGACCAGCTCGACGAAGCGCTCATGATCAAGATTCCCCGCGGCCGACACGATCATGTTGGCAGGAGCAAAACGGTGCGTGTAGGCCTCGAGCACGGGCGGGCGCTCAAATCGCTTCACGGTTTCTTTTGTGCCCAGGATCGGCTTGCCCAGGGGATGATCCTTGAAGAAATTCTGGGTGAAGATTTCGTGAACGAGGTAGTCGGGATTGTCCTCGTCCATTTTGATCTCTTCCATGATCACGCCGCGCTCGCGGGCGATATCGGCGGCGTCAAAGACGGGATTCAAAACCAGATCGCGCAGAATGTCGAGCGCGGTGGGCACATGCTCGTCGAGCACCTTGACGTTGAAGCAGATGCACTCCTTGGCGGTGAAGGCATCCATGTTGCCGCCGATGGAATCGACCTGGCGGGCGATCTCCTCCGCCGTGCGGTGCTTCGTTCCCTTGAAGACCATGTGCTCGATGAAGTGGGAGATGCCGTTCCACTCGGCATCTTCATCGCGCGAACCGGTCTGCAGCCAGATGCCGATCGAAGCCGAGCGGATGTGCTGCATCTGCTCGGTGATGATGGTCAGCCCGTTCGGCAGTGTTTGACGACGAATATTGCGGACTTCCTGGGCCATGAAATTCTTCCCTGCTAGATTTAAGACTACTCTGCCGACGGAAATGGCGATGGTCGTGGAAGGATCTTTTTCTATTCTGACACACGGGCAGTCCCTGTGCGAGAATAGTTTAACGGTTTAGAATCAGTTATTTATGAGTGTCCCGAAGTGAACTCGCGACCTGAGGAAAAAGCCTTCAGGACGTCCGCGAGCACCGCGGCCAGGAAAGTCGGGTTGACGGCATGACAGATGTCGCTCCACTAGCGTTGCTGGGGCAGGACCGCGGGGAAATCGCCTCGCTGGTTGAAACCATCGGCGAGCCCGGTTACCGCGTGCAGCAAGTTCTGGATGCGGTTTACCGCCAGCGGGTGGAGTCGGTCGAACAGATCTCGACTTTGCCGCAACCGCTGCGCGCGCGCCTGATGGACAAGGGAATCTCGGTCGGTTTGCCTCACATTGACAAGCGATTCGTTTCGCAGGATGGCACCGTGCGCTATTTGGTGCAATTGGCCGACGGGCAAAGCGTCGAAACCGTATGGATGCCGGAGGGCGACGGCGGGGAAGCTGGGGATGGCACTGAGGCCGGCGACGCCCCCGACAGTGGGCGCAACTGGGAGCGCGCCACCATCTGCGTGTCGAGCCAGGTGGGTTGCGCGGTCGACTGCCAGTTTTGCCTGACCGCATTGCTGGGCGTGAAGCGGAATCTGACCGCCGGAGAGATTGTGGGCCAGGTCGGTGCCGTGCTCCGGAATCAGAAGGTTTCACCCCCACAGGATCGGATCAATCTCGTTTTCATGGGAATGGGCGAACCGTTCCTGAACTACGACAACTTCATGAAAGCTGTGCGCCTGCTGGTGGAAGAAATGGGCGTGGCCGAATCGCGCATGACAGTTTCGACGGCGGGCATCGTGCCCCGGATTCACGATTTTGGCCGCGAGCCGATTCGCCCCAAGCTGGCTATCTCGCTGAACGCGTCGAATGAGGCGCTGCGCACCGAATTGATGCCGCTGAATCGCAAGTGGAGCCTGGAAAAGCTGCTGGCGGCGGCGCGCGATTTTCCTCTGCGCAATCGCGAGCGGCTTACGTTTGAATATGTGCTGCTGAGCGGCGTCAACGACTCGCCGCAGAACGCCAGGGAGCTTGGCGAACTGCTGCGCGGGCTGCGGGCCAAGGTAAATCTGATCGCGCTGAACCCCGGGCCGGGGATCAAATTCTCAACTCCCGCGGACGAGCGAGTCACGGCTTTTCAGCAGATTCTGGTGAACGCAGGCATTCCAGCATTTGTGCGACGCCCGCGCGGCCGCGACATCTATGCCGCCTGCGGCCAACTCAAGCGTACGGTTGAGTTGGCCACAGTCCCGACAACGTAGTCTGCTTCGCGAGCGCCGAAGGCCCTTCGGCCGCGGGCAGTTCGACGCGCAGGATCACGGCCCCGTCGGGGCGCGGCTCGCAGCAGATTCGCCCGTTGTGTTCCTGCAGGATTCCTTGACACGCGCTGAGGGCGAGGCTGTCCTTGGCATCGGCGGGGGAAATTCGCTGCCGATCGGAGGCCGATGCGGAAGCAGGCGATTCTGCCGCGATTTGCAGTGCCGGGCTGCCCTCCCGATTTTCCGTGCTGACGGTCAGCACTTTGCTGCCGCATTCGCTCATCACGTGCACGCAATTTGCCAGCAACTGCAGGCAAACCTGAAGCAATTGATTGGAATCGCCCAATACCTTGGGCAGCGTGGAATCAAACTGCGTTCGAACCTCGATGCCCAGCGCCTGCCACTGTGGTTGCGTCAGCTTGACCGCGGTGCGAGCCAGAGTGTTGAGATCGATCGGGGTTCTGGGTGTGGGTGCCTGATGGGCGAAGCTGATCAGACCGGCGACCAAAGACTTGGAGCGCCGCACACACTGCCCGATCTTAGCCGCCAGGCGCTCCTGCTCGGTGGTGAGCGGCGTACTCAGGAGCAGGTCCGAATAGCCGAGCATGGCCGTAATCGGGTTATTGAGCTCGTGCGCGGCCCCGCCCACCAGCTGACCAATGGAGGCCAACTTCTCCGAGTGCACGATCTGGACCTGCAAACGTTTCAGGCTGTCGAACGATTCCTCCGAGTGGCTGAGCAAGCGGATCAGTTCGCGATCGAGCAGGCGCTGTCGCACCAACACCATCACACCCATAAAAAACGCGGCGCCCAGGGTCAGCACCAGCCGGAAAGAACGAATTCGCGCCGGTACAGCAGTGTCTGACATCGCCCACACGGCAAACAACGGCAGAGAAAACACGGCAATCATGCCGCAACGCGCCACCCACACGCCGTAGACGGTGGAGACTTCGCGCTGCCGGGATTGTGGCGCTTCGACTTTGGCCCGCAAGCCAATCCAGGTGAGCCACGCCATCGCACCTGCCAGGGGAACGTCGTAGAAGCTGCCACTGTAGTAAGTATTGCGGGCGATGGCCCAATTCGCCAAAGTAGAACTGGCTGCGTAGCTGAAGCTCATGCCGAACAGGCTGGCGTAGAGCTTTCTCCATCCGCCCTGACTGACCGCCCAACAAAAACACAGGCCGGCCAGGAAGGCGCACTTTTCGGTGTTGTAGACCGCATTGAGGTTGCTGTTGTAGGCCTCGACATTGGGCACGGCATATTGCCAGGGGAGCACGGTCAAAACATAAAGATAGAACCACCACACCAGCAAAAGAGCGAAATCAAGACGTCCCAGACGCGCCGCATATTCATCCTGCGGAAGGTGCGGCCGCAGGGCAACGGCCGCCATGAACGGGACAATGTGCAGAAAAAGAACGATGTCCCCGGTGTAAAGGTCGGGCACGTCGCGGCGCAGAACGACCTCGTAGTAGGTCCAAAGCAGTTGATAGCAAAACCAGAAGGCCACGCCGAGGGCCACGAGGGACCAGAAGAGCCGTATCCGTCCGCGCGCGCGCAGCGCCAGCGGGAGAAACGATGCGGTGCCTGACAGCAACAGCAGACACTGGGTGAGGTCGCTGATCGCGGTCAACCGGAAAGACTGAGGCAAGACAAAAGCTGCTGCCAGTTGTACGGCCAGAGCCGCGAGGACGGCGGCGATCCAGAGTTTGGAACGTGTGCTCAAGACACAGTCTCGGCCACCATTCTAGATGGGATGATGGAGCGAGAATGGTTACTGTAGTAACCTGAGAGCCAAGTCAAGACAACCCAGCCCGGTCCTGCGGGGCGTTGCAGGCCGAAGATGGTTCTTGCTGTAAGCTGTTCCTCTTCAGTACCATGCAGCACGACCGCCACATCTGCGGAGATTGATTCAAGTGCATCCCCAAGCTGAGCGCTACCGCCAATCATGGAGACTGCGAGTTCGGCCCGATGCCGGCGAAACCCGCCGGATCGAGCGCTGGCTGGCGACGGCGCGCGTGTTCCTGGCGGGCGCGACCTTGTTGGCGATTCGCATGGATCCCACCGAGTTGTTGGGTCATTCCTGGGCGGCCTACGGCCTGTTTGTTTTTTATCTGGCGAACGGCATTCTCATCGTGATGCTGCTGCGGCGGCGCCAGCAGTCGACGCCCGCCTTTCGTCTGCTGGTCCATGCCACGGATATCGTCTGGCCCGCTTTGATCTCGATTTTTTCGGAAGGACCGCGCACTCCTTTCTTTCTGTTCTTTTTCTTCGTGCTGGCGGCGGCTGCCTATCGCTGGGGCCTGTGGGAGACGCTCGGAACTGCGGCCGCCGAAGTCGCCCTGTTGTGGGCTGAGGGTTTCTTCCTGTTGCGTGTGCCCTTGGGCCCGGGACGAACGCTGCCTTGGAAACTCCTGGGCGGCCTCCATGTCAGCGTGGGGACTTTCGAACCGCAGCGTCTATTCATGCTCTCGATCTACCTGATCGTGATGGGGCTCTTGCTGGGGTACCTGGCGGAACAGCAGAAACATCTGCGCGCCGAGAAAGCTGTGGTGACCGGTATTCTTTCGCAAGTGCGCGTGGAGGCCGGGCTGACCGGCACCCTGCAACAGATCTTCCGGGAAACGATCGCGATGTACGGTGCTTCGCAGTTGGTAGTTGCGTCCCAGGAAACTCACAGCCATCGCGTCTTCCTGGGCGAACTGCACAACGCGAGCGGGAGCGCGCCGCCGGAGTTCCACTGGCTGGAGTCAAAGCCGCGGGACGCCAAAACGTACCTCGAAGATTTTCCGGGCGACGTTTGCTACGCAGCGGCCGACGGCGATCGCTGGTCGATGGTGGCGCTGGATGGGGACGGTGTCGCAGTGCCTGCGGCCAACTCCGCGCCGATTTCCCAATTGCGCGAGGTGCAGAGTTTCAGCTCTCTGATCACAGTTTCATTTCTGTTCGGAACCGACTGGAGAGGCCGGGTCTTCCTGTTCAATCCGACATGGCGCGGCGAGAAGCAGGAAGAACTGCGCTTTCTGCTGGATCTGGTGCGGCAGATCGGGCCGGCCATCTACAACGTTTATCTCTTGCACCGCCTGCGGCGGCGCGCGGGAGCGGCCGAGCGCGCGCGCTTTGCCCGCGAACTGCACGATGGCGCCGTGCAATCGCTGATTGCGGTTGAAATGCAGGTCGACGTGATCCGCCGCCAGGCCGAGGCCGACAAGCCCATCACGGGAGAGCTGAAACGCATCCAGGGCCTGCTGCGTGAAGAAGTGCTCAAGCTGCGGGAGCTGATGCAGCAGATGAAATCCATCGACGTCGATGCGCAGCGCCTGCTTGGCGTTTTGCACGACACCGTCGAACGCTTCCAGCGGGAGACGGGCATCAGCGCGCGTTTCGTCACGGATATCGAGAATCCGGATATGCCGCAGCGCGTCTGCCGCGAGATGTTGCGTATCGTGCAGGAGGGCCTGGTGAACGTCAGAAAGCACAGCGGAGCGCGGCATGCGCTGGTGCGCCTCGGTTTCAATCGCGACCGTTGGCAGCTCACGGTGGAGGACGACGGCAGGGGTTTTCCTTTCACCGGGCGCCTCAGCCAGACGGAGATGGAGGAGATCGGCAAGGGTCCCATGATCATTAAGGAACGAGTGCGTTTGATTGCCGGCGAACTCACTGTAGAATCAAATCCCGGACAAGGGTCGCGCCTGGAAGTCACGGTGCCGCGCGGCGGGGAAGTGCCTCATGAATTTTAGAAAGCAGACAGTCCGCATAGTAATAGCCGATGATCACCCGATCTTTCGCGACGGTCTGCGACGGCTGCTGGAAGCCGAAGCCGATCTCAAAGTGCTGGGGGAGGCGTCCGACGGCGCCGAAGCCGTCAAATTGGCCCGGACATTGAAGCCCGACATTCTGCTGCTCGATCTGGCCATGCCCAAGCATCCCGGGCTGGAGGCGTTGCGCGACCTGAGCGTCGCTCCCGGCGCCAATCCGGTGCGGGTGATCCTGCTGACGGCGGCAGCGGAAAAGAGTCAGATCGTCGAAGCCCTGCAGTTGGGCGCCCGCGGAGTCGTGCTCAAGGATTCGGCCACCCAATTGCTTTTGAAAGCCATTCACACCGTGATGTCGGGTGAGTACTGGGTAGGCCGGGAAAGCGTTTCCAACTTGGTGCAATACCTGCGTACCCTGATGCAGTCCTCCAGCGATGAGGCCCGGCAGAGGAAGTTTGGCCTTACCCCCCGCGAACTGGAGATCGTTTCCGCGGTGGTGGCGGGGTACTCTAACAAGGAAATAGCGGAGTACTTCAAAATCAGCGAAGATACCGTGAAGCACCACCTGAGCAACATCTTTGACAAACTCGGGGTCTCGACCCGGCTGGAGTTGGCGCTGTTTGCGGTAAATCAAGCGCTGCCGCTGAAAAGCATTGCTTAGATTGAAGATGCGGCTCCGGAGTGGGGCAGCTCAGGAGGGCCGGGTGGCACTTTGGTGCCATTGGCGGGCTAATCCCTAGGCACTATGATTTTGCTATACGACCAGCCTCGGGATTATCTGCCGGACTCGCGTGCGAGCGGTGGTCCCCACCTGAGTGGGTGCAGCGGTATGGTTTGAGTTTGGAAGAAAGGGAGCCCCGTGGCAAGATTCTTACAGCAGCTCTGGAACGATGAGAGTGGCCAGGACATCGCCGAATACGCAGTGATGTTGGCTGTGATTCTGGTGATCGTCGTGGGCACGATTCGACTCATCGGTTCGAACGCCAACAACGTGTTTTCGCAGGTTGGCAGCGCGATCCAGTAGCGCGGGAGCAAGCGTTCCAGCAAAAGGCAGGCTGCCGAGCGCGTTCCACACGCGCGTCAGGATTCTATTCTCTCGTCCTCACCTGCAGTTCTTAACTGACCCCTACAACGACAGCACTCAACGCTAACCTGCGCCCTGCCGTTTCCCGCACTCCGTGAAAACTTACTTCTGTTCCGGCGCGGGAGGCGTCGTGGGAGAAGGTGTCGTAAGCGCAACCTTGTCCGCCGCACCGGTCGAAAGGTGGGTCAGGTAAGGGAAGAACGGGGCGATCTCCAACGGCATTTTCTCCCGGGCTGAGGTCAGAGGCACTGCCTTAGCTTTGGAGAGTTCGACCTGGTCGGTCCAGGGATCCACCTTGATGCGACCGCCCAACGGCAGTGCGGCAATCTGATCGAGGCGCTTCGGATCCAGTGCCGGAGCCGAGCCCACAAGGCTGGCCATGCGCATGTTCTTGCCCTCGAACAGACTGTTGCCCAGGTGCGGCCGAATCAGGTAGGGCAAATCCGGAGCCTTCTCCTGCAGTTCTTTCAGGAACAATCCCGCGTTGCCGAGCTTATCTTTGTAGGGCGAGTTTTTCAGCAGTTCGATCGCCTTGGCGTCGGCAGCGGCCTCGTCGGCTTCGTTGCGCCTGAAGTCGAGGCGCTGGAAGGAGTCCTCGTCCGGGAAGAACATCTTGTCGTTGAACGCGAGCTTGGTGTCGAGGCGGTGCCCGAGCACGACGTGGCCGAGTTCATGCGACAGAACCATGGCCAGAGAAGCTTCATCGGGAAGCACATCCAGCAGGCCGCGGCTGACGACGATAGTGTGGCCGATAGTGAAGGATTCGAGCGGCGAGGTCAGCAACACCCGGCAGCGGACGTCTCCCTGCAGATCAATGTTGTTGGTGACCAGCAGGTTGTTGACCACGGTGCACAGAATCTTGTCGACATCGCCGGGAGGCGCCAGCAAACCGACCTTGGTCAGGCGCTCGACCGCGTTGTCCTCGGCCTGCTTCTCCCACATGCGCTCGGCCACCACCGGAGAGGCGTCGGCGGCAGCGTCGCTCTGGTCTTTGATCGACTGCGGCGAATCCACGAGAATCTGCGTGAACTCCTCGTTCTTGTTGAGCGCTTTCAAGTCATAGCCCCACAGCCGGGTCTGAGCCTTGAAATGGAGGCTCTTGGTGAGCCCGGTTTTCAGGTTCGACTCTTCGGTGTAGATGTATGCCGGAAGCCAGGTTCCCGGCCGCAGATTTAGGCGCCAGCTGTCGAAGTGAAAGAAGAAATTGATCTTGGGCTGCGGGAAGTAGGAACCGTTGAAGCGGACGATGTTGTAGTCCTGATCCTCGACCCAGATTCTCCCCATGAAGTGTGGAACCTTCTGGCCGGGCTTGGGCTGGACATCAATCACCAGGCAGCGCACTTCTCCCAGAAACTCACGGCGCACAAACGTGAAGTTGTAGTATCTCTTCTGGAAATCCGAGTCCATCACCACCATCGAGGCGAAGCCGAGGGGAAGATAGTGCAGGGAGTAGACGCCCGTGAGCTTGCTCACCATACGATGGCCGAATCCAGGCTGGCCGGTGAAGGAGACATCCTCGGGACCTTCCTCCATTTCGAGACGCCCCAGGTAGTAGCGGTCGCCGACCGGGAAGGGATTGCCATCCTTATCGTTTTTGAGATCCTGCAGGTAGGTCTCCACCAGCGGATGCATGTGGCGCATTTGCGCCATAAACAGGTGCTCGCGCTGGACCACGCGGTCAAGGACCTCGTTGAACGAAGCTGGTGCCGGAGCGGAGCTCTGGGCGGCGGGCGCATCGGACGATGCGACCGTCGCGCTTAGCGCCTGCTGCGCGGGAGACGGACTATCTTGAGACGCCGCCGGCAAAGCGCCGGCCGACATCAGCAGAAACAACAACGAAGCCAAACTTACGGTGCGCATAGGATCCTTCTTCGCGCGAAAATCACGCAATTTGGAAAATAATATGCAAGACGGCGGTTGAGTCCGAAGGCTCACCATCTTTCAGGGCCGGCTTGAAGCGAATCTGCTCTGCCGCGCGAACGGCTGCTTCGTCCAGACCGTGCCCTAACCCACGAACGACTCGCAAGACCTGGATCTTGCCGGTCGCCCCAAAAACAACTTCCAGCAGTACCTCACCCTCAATGTGATGCTGCCGGGCTTCCTCGGTGTAGATAGGCACCGGCTTGGAAAGGATTTCTGCTGGGATGATTCTAGCCGCTACCGGAGCCGGCCGAGCCTGAACCGTTGCTGGAGCCGGGACATCGGCATCGGCAAATCCAGCTTGCTGCACGCTTCCGCGCGACCCGGAGGACCGAGGTTCGACCGCAACTCCGCCGCCGAAACCCGTGCTGGCAACTACGCCTCGCGCTCCGTGAGCGCCGCCGGTGCCATTGCCATATCCGGGACCGGTGGGCAGATCGAATCCGCCTGCCTGGGCGATGTTCACCGGAGATTTGCCGGTGTTCAGGGTTGCGGGAACGCCGTTGGGATCGCCAAATCCGCCGGTTTGCACCTGCGATGCGGCCAGCCGCGTGGTCTGCGGGGCCGAGCTTCCCGTGGAAAAGACGTTGGTTTTCACGCCTTCCTTGGGCATCACCGGCGCTTTCGTCGGCAACACCGGTTCGGGCTTCTTGTCGGCAATTTTCACTTCCGGCGCCGGCGTGTCTTCCGTCTTCGGCTTGGGCTTAGGCTGCGGAGCAGCCAGATGCAGGGCCGCCGGCGGAGGATCAAGCTGGGCCACGACGGGTGGCGGATCAGGCAGGCGCCGCTGCGGCGTATGGTCCACCGGAACCGGCGTCGGAACCAGCTCGATCGCGTGATAATCCTTCTTCGGCGGATCGAGGAGTTCGGGGTGGAGAAGTGGAATCCAGATCGCGACTGCGATCACGAGGGCCTGAGTGCCATAGCTCAGGAAAAGGTCGGACCATGGCACTCTCCACCTGGGTAGCGGGGAGAACAATTCTGCTGCGGGCACAGATGATCCCATAATTCAATCCTGGCGGCTCCAGCTTAAACAAACCATCAGCTAGAACACCGATTCGGGTGCAAAAGTTTTCGTTTCTTGCGGAGAACCTCGGGGGTCAGGGCTCGACACAAAAGTGTACTATTCCCAACCGTCAATATGCACGGCAGAGGCCATTTCTGGGGCTTCTCAATATAGTGCAACTCCTTAGTATTCAATTCATTGGGGGAACTTCTCCGGTTGCAGGGGAGTCTGCCGGGGCCGGTCATGCAAAAAACTACACCATGCGGAGAACCATTTCCCTTCACTCGGTGACTGAATCGGACTGCCATCGACCGGTCTCAACAGTGCAAGATCTTGCTACTTTTAATGCCGCGCGTGGCGTTGCGGGTATCCACCACCAGCTGCGATTCGGCCACGATACGGCGATAGTCATAGTCGGAGTGGTCGGTCACGATCACGACGCAATCGTACTGACCCAGGTCACGCAGCTCGGCGCACTTCATCTGCAGGTCATACTTGCGGCCTTTTCCGATAAAGGGAAAGTAAGGATCGTGATAGCTGACCTGCGCGCCATTTTTCTGCAGCAGTTCGATGATAGTGAGCGAAGGAGACTCGCGCAGATCGTCAATGTCTTTTTTGTAGGCCACGCCCAACACCAGGATGCGCGCGCCATTGAGCGCCTTCTGCTTGCCGTTCAGGGCGCTTCCGATCGACGCCAGAACATGGTAGGGCATGTTGGTATTGATCTCGCCCGCCAGTTCGATGAAGCGCGTCCGGAAATCCCACTCCTTGGCCTTCCAGGAGAGATAAAAGGGGTCGACGGGGATGCAGTGCCCCCCCAGCCCGGGACCGGGATAAAAGGGATGGAAGCCGAAAGGCTTGGTGGAGGCCGCGTCAATGACTTCCCAGATGTCGATCCCCATGCGCAGGCAGAGCAGCTTGAGTTCATTGACCAGCGCGATGTTGACGCAGCGGTAGATGTTCTCCAGCAGCTTGGTCATTTCCGCGACCGCGGGCGAAGAGACGGGCACGGTGCGATGGAAGATCGCTCCGTAAAGACCGCAAGCCAGTTCGGATGCCTGAAGGTTCAACCCGCCGACCACCTTGGGGATGTCGCGGCGGGCCACGGTGGTGTTGCCCGGGTCCTCGCGTTCGGGAGAGAAGGCGACAAAGAACTCCTTTCCCGTGGCTGGCTCGCTCCGCGCGGCTTTCAGGCCGGCGCGGTTCTCCCGCTCCAGGATCGGAACCACGACCTCTTCCGTGGTTCCGGGATAGGTCGTGCTTTCGAGAACGACCAGTTGCCCGGGTCGCAGGTGAGGAGCGATGGCGTGCGTAGTGTTGGTGATGAAGCTGAGATCGGGCTCGTGGTATTCGTCCAGGGGCGTAGGGACGCAGATGATGATCGCATCCATCTCTTCCAGCCTCGAATAGTCGGAAGTCGCCGCAAAACCCAGAGCCTGCGCCGCCTGGATCTCTTCGGCCGCGATGCGGTAGATGTAAGAACCGCCGGCGGCTAGCTTTTCGACCTTACGGGCATCGATATCGAAGCCCGTGACCCGGAACTTCTGTTCGCTGTATAACAAGGCCAAGGGAAGCCCGACATAGCCCAGTCCAATGATGCCGACCTGAGCTTGACGCTGCTCGATCCTGCTCTTTAGCTGGTCAAAAGCGGTATCCGTGGCTGTCTGGGGAGTCATGAGGCCGTCCGTCACAGGGTTGCAGACCACTGCGGAGTGAATCGATTTTAGCATGCGGCGGGTGGGCCTGCTGATTCCGGAATGGAAGGCGCCGGAGGGTTACACCCCGAAATGAGCAAGGAATGAAAGATAGGCCCTGGAAAGCGCGGCTTTGGCTGCTGGCAGTCCTCGTGATCGCAGCTCTGATCGTGCTGGCGGCCAATGCCGGCAGCATGCTGGTCGTGGACGCTCCGCAGCGGTCCGACGTGATTCTGGTTCTGGCCGGGGAGACCGACCGCCGTCCGGCGCGGGCGCTGGAGCTTCTGCATCAGGGCTTCGGGCGGCGAGTGGTGATTGACGTCCCTGCGGGAGCCATGGTCTACGAGTTCACGCAGGTGCAGTTGGCGGAAAAGTACATCCACGACCTTCCTGAAGGCGCGTCCATCAGCGTGTGCGCCATCGAAGGACTTTCGACTCGGGATGAGTCCCACGACGCGGAGAAGTGCCTGGCTCACCAGGAGGGCAATCGAGTCCTGATTGTGACCTCCAATTTTCACACTCGCCGTGCTCTCAGCATCTTCCGCCACGAAGTGCCGGGGAAGTCTTTTTCCGTGGCCGCAGCTTACGATGATTCGCAGTTCGCCGCCCGATGGTGGACTCACCGCGAATGGGCCAAGACTTGCTTCTACGAATGGATCCGCTTTTTGTGGTGGACCGCCGTCGACCGCTGGCGCTGAACTCCACTGAGATAAACCGCTTATCTGAAGCGGTTTGATAGGACAAGGAATACATAAGTTTTCCACTGCAAAAGGGCTGCGATAGCACAAAAAACATTGACTGGCAATAACGAAGGAGGGTAGGATTCCGAGCAAGGTCACCTAACTAGTTATTAACGGAGTGTGGGAATGGGTAAGCCGGCTTTCCGCAAGATGGTGAGTTGCGTGCTTGTGTTCCTGTTTCCCGGTGCCATGTGGGCCGCAGACTCCAATGCGGCCATGCTTTATACGAATGGCCCTGCCTGGGTGAACGGCGCACACGTGCCGCGCTCCGCCTCCTCCATTTTCTCCGGCGACCTGCTGCAGACCCGCTCCGATTCGGTGGCCAACATCAACCAGCCCGGATCGACCATCACGGTTTTGTCCGATTCCCTGGTGAAGTTCGAAGGCGGCTCGGTGGACTTGGAGCACGGCGGCGTGACCGTCTCGACGTCCCGAGGAACAGCTGCCACGGCGGGTGATGTGAAGGTTGCGCCCGCGTCCTACTCGTGGACCGAGTTCAATGTGATCGATGTCGATGGAACCGTCCGCATCTCCGCTCGCAAAGGCGATCTCACGATCACTGACGGCAAAGAGGTGGTTACCCTGGCGCAAGGCCAGGAAACGACCCGCAACGAGCAGTCCAGCGACAACGACCAGGACAAGAGCGGCAAGAGCAAGAAAAAGCGGCGCTCCGGGGCTGCGCCGGCCGCCGGCGGCGGGATCATGAACTCTCCCCTCGCGATCGGCATTGGCGCCGGAGCCGTGGCCGGCATCACTACCTGGGTGCTGATCAAGAACGATAATCCAGCCAGCCCAACCCAACCTTAGATTTTCCCGACATGATCGCTAGACGACTTCGGAAGCGGGCAGGATTTCTTCGCTCTGGCTGGGCGCAGGTTTGCGTTTGCGCGAGCGCTGCAACAGGCGTGGGGAAGCCGCGATTGTACAGAAAACATAGAAGAGCGCGGCGTTGGCGGGAATCTGCAGGTTGAAATCAAAGAAGCTGTGAACCAGGATCCCCGTCAGGCCCAGTACCGCGGCCAAGGTAACCGCACCACTCAGGTTAGAGGTCCAGTTCTTGAGCTTGGGCGCGGCTTTGCCGTAGAGGACAGCCAAAAACCAGACCATGGTCGCGAAGCCCGCCAGTCCCGTCTCGGCCAGCAACTGCAGGTAGTCGTTATGCGCTTCATTGACAAAGAAGTTGGTATAGAAGGAGCGAAACTGCGGGTAAACCACGGGAAAGGTTTCAAGCCCCCAGCCCAGAACGGGCTTTTCGCGGAACATGCGCAAGGCGTCGCGGTCAATGGAGAGCCGCATACCGCCAGAAATCTCGGAGCGGGCTTCGCTGGAGATGCTGAAAACGCGGCCCGTCAATTCCTTGCCTCCCAGCCAGGCCAGCAAGCCGACCAGCACCACCGCAAACGCACCGGCGCCGATCGCGATGCGCATGCCCTTTTTTTGCCGGACCAGTAATACCAGGAGTACGGTCAGCTCGACCAGGATCGCCAGCATGCCGCCGCGGGAACCACAAAGAAAGACCGTTCCCGCCATCAGGGCTGCCGCGGCCCCGGCCGCGGCGCGCTGCTTCTGATGGGCCAGTTGAGTAAGGGACAGCACCAGGGGAATGGGCACGAGCAGTTCCATCAAGCCCGCATAGTGATTGCGGTTCACATAGGGACCGTAGATGTTGCCTCCCAGACGCGGCTGGCGCAGCCAATAGAGTTTGCCATTCGGAGCGATGGCCTGCAGCAAGGCAAATGCAGCCACTACGGTGCCGTAGACGATGAAAATCTGGGCAAGGTTGCGCGCCTGCGTGCCGCGCAGCAAAGTCTGCGCGGAAAGAAAACAGAGCAGGGCATAAGCCACGTACAACAGCGCTCCGGAAACCGTGTCGTGCGGGTAAGCACTCGCCCGCAAGGCAATTTGAACGAGGATGACGGCTCCGAACGCGGCCATGGGCAGGAAAAGCGCATTCCACTCGATGGTCAACTCGCCATCCAGCCACTGCTTGGCAAACCAGAGAACCAGCAGAAGAGCGGAGCCCGTTTCCAAAACGAAAATGGACCACGGTTCGACCGCGCCGAAGGCCAGTGGGCCGAACATCAGCAGGCCGAACGTGGCGTAGAACAGCACGTCGTTGAGCCGGGCGGAGAGGAGCTTACGGTTATTTTCCGTAATCTGCGGCGAGATCTTGTTCGTGATTTTCCGTATCGCCATGAAGTCGCAGTGATTCTCGCCCGGGCTCGCTAGGATGGTTTTCGCGCGAGGTGAAAGTCGTCGATCCAGAGCTTACCACGGATGGGATTGCCTGCCGGAAGGCGGCGGACGTGCAGTACGACCAGTTTGCAATCCGGGCCGGTGGTGAACTCGCCATCGACGGACTTCCAGAATCCGGCCGCGTTCAATTCGTCGCTGTCGTAGTAGATTGCCAGTGTGTACATATCTTGAATGGTGATATGCGGGCCGCCTGCGCCCTCCAGTTCTCCATTCTTGTAGTAAGCGGTGAAATCGTAGGAGGTGTTCGGTTGCACGGCGACGAGCTGATAAAAGCCGGCGTCGGTGATCCCCGGACCGTCGAAGGTAATGAGCAGGGAGCGACGCCCGGAGTGAAAATCGCTGGGATCGAGGGTCAGCGTGACCCCGGACTGCTTCTGATATTGCCAATCGAAGCCGCCGTTCAAGACGTCAAAACTGAAGGTGCCATTCACGATCAGGTTGCCGGGTGTGGGCAAGTAGCCGGTAAGGCCGAATCGGTCGGCTGTCTGTTGCCAGGCTTCGACGGCCTTATCGACCTCCTTGTGCAGGATCAGATAGTGCAGGTATTCAAAGGCATAACGAATCTCGAAGGGCTCCGACGTCTGCATCAGCGCATTCCAAACCTTGAACGTGCCGTCCGTTTCCTGCCTGCTTTCGAGCAGGGTCAGGAAGGCGATGTAGGCGTCGGCATTATGCGGAACCACATCCCGGAGCAGGGCGTCCACGTCGGGCTGAATTCGCCAGCAGAACTGGATGGATGAGGCCGCCAGAGAAGTGTCGTTGGCCATCACGACACGAAACTCGCGCAAGGCTTTCTCATTCTCGCCTTGAACCAGGTAGAGATTGGCCGCCTCCCAGGCCACATCGGGAGTCATGGCATCGGCGTGGATGGCGTGCTCGAGGGCCGCCGTCTGACCGGGGGTGTCTCCCATCACTTGATAGGCGCTGGCCAGATCGAACCAGTAGCGGGCGGAGTGGGGATTGAGTTGGACCGCGGCGCGATACAGTCCGATCGCGCTGGCCGGATCGCGACCCACCAGATCGTAGTAGCGTCCGAGGTGATCGCGATAGTCGGCGTTGCTCGGATCGAGCCAGGCGGCCCGCCGCAGACTGCTCAATTCGACCCGGCTGCCCAGCCACGAGGCCACGACTTCCCGCGCCGCCAGGCTCAGGTATACAGCTGCGACAACGATGACAAGGACCGCGAGCGTCCGTTTCCGCGCGGCTGTCTGGAAGGAAATCTTCATGTCGTGCGAGGTATGAGTCGGCTACGCGCTGCTGGAGGACGGCGAAGCCTCCTCGGCCTCGTCGACTTCGTCTTCGTTGCTGGAGAGTTCGCCCTCACGGTAATAGCGGGCATACTTTCCCTGATACTCGTAGTAGTAGTAGTAATCCGGCGAGCTCAGATCCACGGCATTCAGCAGTACGCCGATGACCTTGGCATTGACCTGGGCGAGAATGTTGCGGGCCCGGCGCAGGGCCTGCTTGCTGGTTTGCCCGGAGCGAATGACCAGCACAACGGCGTCGGCGCGCGGGGAAAGCACCACCGCGTCGGTCACCGAAAGCGTGGGCGGCGTATCAACCACGATGTGATCGTACTGTTCGCAAAGCTTATTCAGCACGTCCCGCATGTTCGTCGAGGCCAGCAGTTCGGCAGGATTCGGTGGCGGCGTGCCTGCCGTCAGGACCATCAAATTGGGAAGGAGCGGGCTGCGCGTGATCGCCTGCTCCAGCGTGGTGCTGCCGGTCAGGACGTTGCTCAAGCCGCTGCGCGGGCCCATGCCGAGAGTCTTGTGAATGCTGGGACGCCGCAGGTCGGCGTCGATCAGCAACACCTGCACTCCCTTCTGCGCCAGCACCACCGCGCAGTTGATGCTGGTCGTACTTTTTCCTTCCTGCGGCAGCGCGCTGGTGACCATGATGACTTTGGGCGGTGCGCCAAGGTTGGAGAGCAGCAGCGAGGTGCGCAGAGCGCGGTAGGACTCTGCCATCTGCGATTGCGGGCGAACCTGCGTCACCAACTCAACTGCTTCCTTCGAAGATGCAATGACCAGCCTTTTGGCGTGCGGACCTTCCTGCGCCGACTTGGAGCCGAGGGGAATCATGCCCAAAGAAGCCAGTCCGGAGATCATCTGAGCCTGCTCGGTAGTGCGAATGGTGTTGTCCAACCCCTCCAATAGAAAAGCAATCAGGATGCCGGTTGCGAGTCCCACAACCACTCCAAAACCAAGGTTGCGGGGGATGTTGGGCTCGATGGGAGAGGTCGGCCGGCGCGCCGTATCCACGATCTTGAAGTTGTTGGCGCGCAACCCCGCCGAGACTCCTGCCTCCTTCAGTCTCTGGAGCAGGCCTTCGTAGAGAGCGCGATAGGTATCCGAGTCGCGCTTGAGCAGGTTGTACTCGATCGCGCTCTCGTTGAGCTTGTTGGCTTCCTGCTTTTGCTTCTCGAGGGCCTCGCGCAGCATGCCTTCGCGCTGCAGAGCGGTCATGTACTCGCCGCGAACCTTGCTCACGACCTTTTTCATCTCGTTCTGAATCTGGACATCGACTTCCTTCAGCTGGCTATTCAACTGAGCGAGCTTGGGATAGGAGGGACCGAACTGCGTATTCAGGTCGGCCGCCTGAATCTTCAGATCGGCCTGCTTGCTGCGCAAGTTTTCCAGCAGCGCGGAGGTCGATTGGGCGCCGGAGCCGGCATCGGCAATACCCCCGGCGCTGGAGGCGATTGCGTCGGGATCTCCGGATTCGACCAGGCGATAGAAGGCCTCCTTGTCCATGCGCTCGCTCTCGGCAGACGTCAGTTCCTTGTTGAGTTCGTCGAGTTTCTCGGTGGTGATGTTCTGTTTCTCGTCGATGCCCAGGATCTCGTGCTCTTTCTGATAGCGCACCAGCTTTTCCTGGGAGGTTTCGACTTTCATCTGCATGTCGACGAGCTGCTTCTGGAGCCAGTCCGAGGCCTGCATCGTGGATTCGAAGCGGGCCTTGAAGTTGTTCTCCACATAGGTGCTCATCAGCGTGTTGACCACGTTTTGAGCCATGTCCGGGTCGGCACTGCGGTAGTGAATATCGATGATGCGCGTATTCGGACTGAGTGAAACGCGAAGATTTCCCTTAAAGGCGCCGAGCGCCGCGGAAGCCCGCGCGGGATCGATTTGCAGGGGATCGGGAGCGAGGTCGAGCGAGGAGGGCGTCGGCGCCGCCCCGCCGCCGAAGTCCGGCCGCCGATCGAGGTTCAGTTCCCGGATCACCTGCAGCGCCAGCAGGTCGCTCTGCAGGATTTTTACTTCGGTGTCCAACTCGGAAGGATCGTAGTAGTCCAGATTGAAAGTAGCGGAGTTTTGGAAGGGCAGAGTGGCGTCCGCCTTGCCGATGTCGATGGAGCCTCCGGCCTCGTAGATCTTGGTCATGCGGAGACTGGCAAGGGTCACCACGGAGAAGATGGCAGCTAAACAGCTCAGGACGATCCACTTGCGCTTGAGCAGAACCCGGACATACTCGCCCAGGACAGACTCATGGGGAGCCGGCTGGGAATACTGCGACCCCATCAGCCGGCCCAGGTCCAAAGCCTGGGTGGGCTGCATTTCGCGAATATTGGGGTTATTCGCCGGTACCAGGGGTCCGAATTCCATGCCTGCTCCTCAACAATTTCCGCTACGGTTCCAGGCCCGAAAGGGCCCGTCCTGCCATCTGCGCGCGCACAAAAAAGTTCCGGTTCGAACAGGCTGGTTCATCGCGCGGGGAACTGTTTCGCACTGAACGACTGGAGAGTTCGTTCGACATTCTAGCATTGGATTCGGGAAAGTAATGGCGAATTTTCAGCCGGCGCATTCCAGTTATGCCGCCTTCCGCGCTCGATTCTAATGAAAGTCCGCTATACTAGCGGGCAACGTGCGATCCAGCTGGAACCACGATCAGGCGTGTATAGAAGAGATGTCGGATTCGACGGGGCAGACAGGATGAATTGGTCGGAACAGGTGGTCCTGGTGACGGGCGGGACGGGGTCGTTTGGGAAGAAGTTCGTCGAGATCATGCTGAAGGAGTACCGGCCCAAGCGCCTGGTGATCTTCAGCCGCGATGAACTCAAGCAGCACGACATGCGGGCGGCGGGCCTGGATCATCCCAGCTTGCGTTACTTCATTGGCGATGTACGCGATCCGGGGCGGCTGGAACGGGCGCTGGCAGGGGTCACGGTAGTGATTCACGCCGCGGCGCTGAAGCAGGTCCCGGCTTGCGAATACAACCCGTTCGAAGCCATTCAGACCAACATCATGGGCGGGCGCAACGTGATTGACGCCGCCATCAATCAGGGGGTGCGGCGGGTTCTGGCCCTGAGCACCGACAAGGCGGTCAACCCCATCAACCTCTACGGAGCCACGAAGCTGTGTGCCGAGAAGATGTTCGTACAGGCCAACGCGTACGCGGGCGCACAGGACTCGCGCTTCAGTTGTGCGCGTTACGGCAACGTGGTGGGCAGCCGGGGGAGCGTCATTCCGGTGTTCCAGGAGCAGCGCCGCCGTGGCCGCATCACTCTGACGGATGCGCGCATGACCCGGTTCTGGCTCACTCTCGAGCAGGGGGTGGAGTTCGTGGTGAGCTGCATCGAGCAGATGCACGGCGGCGAGATTTTTGTTCCCAAAATTCCCAGCATGCGGATGGCGGATCTGGCGGAAACGATCGCGCCGGGATGCGAGATCGAGACGATTGGAATTCGTCCGGGAGAAAAATTGCACGAGGTTCTGGTTTCCGACGACGAGGCGCGGAACACGGTTGAGGTCGAAGACCGCTACATCATTCAGCCCGCACACCCCTGGTGGAGGCGGGAGAACTGGGTGAACGCCCGACCGCTGCCGGAAGGCTTCCGCTATGCCAGCGACACCAACGAGAGATGGCTGACGGGACGCGAGTTGCAGGAGCTAATTGCGCCGGATGAGCCTGAGGAACAGCCCATCCCAGCCCAGATTCCCGCGTAGGACTGTCATCATGAGTGCGACCTCGGTCATCCCGCTGACTGCCGCGATGCAGGCTCTCGCCCTCCACGGCGGCTCGCCGGTGCGCAAGACTCTTCTACCCTACGGACGGCAATCGGTCGACGAGGCGGATATCCAAGCCGTGGTGGACGTTCTGCGCTCCGATTGGCTGACCACCGGGCCCAAAGTCGGGGAATTCGAAGAGATCTTTGCCCTCCGCGTGGGCGCGGCGCATGCGGTGAGCTTCACTTCCGGTACGGCTGCCCTGCACGCTGCCGCGTTTGCCGCGGGGCTGAAGCCCGGCGATGAAGCCATCACCACACCCCTCACCTTTGCTGCCACCGCAAATTGTGTCCTGTATCAAGGCGCGACCCCTGTGTTTGCGGACGTCAGCAATGACACGATTAATCTCGACCCTGAGCGGGCGTTAAGCAAAATCTCTGCGAAGACGCGCGTTGTGATTCCTGTCGACTATGCCGGACACCCCGCGGACATGGCGGCGTTCACGGATATCGCGCGCCGACACGGGCTCATCGTGATTGAGGATGCGTGTCACGCTTTGGGCGCTGAATATGGCGGGCGGCGAGTGGGAAGCATCGCCGACATGACCGTGTTCAGCTTTCATCCGGTCAAGCACGTTACGACCGGTGAAGGTGGAATGGTCACCACAGACAATCCTCAACTCGCCGAGACGCTGCGCCGCTTCCGTAATCACGGAATCTCGAGCGATGCCCGGCAGCGCCAGAAAGCTGGCCAGTGGCACTACGAGATGGTACTGCTGGGATTCAACTATCGCCTGCCGGATGTCGCGTGCGCGCTGGGCATCGAGCAGTTGAAGCGGCTCGATGCGAATCTGGCGCGCCGGCGGCAGATCGCTGCCGAATATACGGCCGCGTTCCGTGAAGTGCCGGGCGTGATTTCGCCCGCTGTTCGGAGCGACGTGAATCCAGCGTGGCATTTGTATCCGATTCGACTGGATCTGGAGAAGCTGACGGCGGACCGCTCGGAAATCTTCCGCGCTCTGCGAGCGGAAAATATCGGCGTGAATGTGCATTACATCCCTGTGCATACGCACCCCTACTACCGGGAACGGTTCGGATATCGCGGCGGCGAGTTTCCTGTGGCCGAGAATGCCTACGCGCGCTTGATCAGTCTTCCCATGTTCCATGGCATGATCACCCAGGATGTGAAAGACGTGATTGCCGCGGTGACCAAGGTGTGCTCCGCCTATCTGAAGTAGCACTTTCCCCGGAGGCCCGGATTGCCTGACCAACCCAGGTTCCTCAGCGGTTCGAAGATCTACCTCCGTCCCCTGGAACGCGCCGATCTGAATGAACGCTATCTGCATTGGCTGAACGATGCGGAAGTAACCCAGTATCTGGAGACGGGAGCATTCCCCACTACCCGGGATGATTTGGAGAAGTTTTACGCCCAGGTTACGGGATCATCGACGGAAGTGATTTTTGCCATCGCCGACCGGAAGACCCACGCGCATATCGGAAACGTGAAGCTGGGACCGATCAACTGGGTGCATCGGCGGACGATGTTCGGCATCATGATCGGCGACAAACGCTTTTGGAGACGCGGAGTGGGCGAAGAAGTTACGCGACTCATGGTGGAATATGCGTTTGATCGCCTCAATCTGAACCGCGTTGGCCTGGTAGTTTTTGAGGAGCACGAGTCCGCGGTACGGTGCTATCAGAACGTGGGATTCAAGGTAGAAGGGTGTCTGCGCGAGCAGATGTACCAGGGCGGGAAGTACAAGAATCATCTGTGGATGGGCCTGCTGAAGTCCGAGTACAAGACGCCGCGGGCAAAAAAGGGCAAGTAGAATAGTCTTGCCCGCGGTCGTCAAACTGGCGCTCATACCGGCAATTCATGAACCGCAGGAAATCACTTGAGACTGTGAGGCGCTCCGCCTGAACCTGCTTCTGACGATACCTGCGAGCGCACAGCACTGCCAATGACTCTGAGTATCCAGCCCATCGAGAACGTTGCAGGCTGCAAAGAGCTGTGGCAGCGGCTGGCGCGCGATTGTCCCGACGCCTGGTTCTGGCACACCTGGGCGAACCTGCAATTCAATCTGATTGCCGCTGAGAAGAGCGAGCCGCGCAACCTGTCGTTTTTTGTAATGCGAGATGCCCAGCCGGTGGGGCTGGCGCCCTTGCTTGTGAACCGAATCCAGGTCGCGGATCAGGCGGCGTACGACGCGTCGTGCTACGGTGGACCGTTGCCCTGGCCAGCTTTCATCGCCGGACTGCCGGAAGCAGAGGCTGCTGAGGAATTCGCACTGCGCGAACTGGAGAAGTGGGCGCGCGCAGCCGGGGCGGAGCGAATCCGGTTACGGCTGGAGGCGCCGTCTCCTGCGGGGGATGATCCTCAACGATTGGAACGAGCTGTGCGCCTGAATTATTTGGACAGCTCGTACGACAGTCATTGGATCCGCCTCGGCGAGCACACGCTGGCGGGAGTGCGGGAGCGATACCGGCGCTATGTGAAGAAGTTTGGCCCGGCCTACGAGATGTCTGTCGCGGAGTGCGAAGCGGTGACGCCGGCTCTCGAGGAGTTTTACTTTCAATTGCATGTCAAAGATGCGGGCGGGCAGTTTCGCTCCCGTGAGAGTTATCGCCTGCAGGCCGATCTGGCGCGGTGCGGGGAAGCCTTTTTTGTGATTGCCCGAAAGCGGGCCAGCAATGAAATCGCGGGAATGCTGCTGGTGAGCGCATACAAGAAAGCTGCCTACGACAACTCAGTGGCAGTCGATCCTGAGGCACAGGATGAATACGTATCGCATCTGTTGAAGTGGAAAGCGATCGAAGAGCTGCTGCATCGTGGCTTCGAGAGTTATGAACTGGGGCCGAAGTCAGGCTGGCCCGGGTTCATGTCGCTGCCGAGCGAGAAGAACCGAGGCATCAGTCACTTCAAGGAAGGCTGGGATCGGGGAAATACGCGGCGGGTAATGGTGGCGGAAAAATTCTTCACTGCGCGTCTGCTGCAGGCACACATGCGTTTGCAAACGGATTCTTTGGAAAAATATTTCGGGCTCAAGTGAATTGCGATGAGCGGCGCAGAACGTGTCATTCGACCAAGTTCGCGATGATAGTATTTCAATCCAAATCGGAAAGCATGGCATGAAAACGCTGGTGGTGGGCGGCGGCTCGATCGGCAGACGGCATCTCGCGAACCTGCGGCAGTTGGGGGTCGAGCGCATGGGATTGGTCGAAACCGAGCCTTCCCGGCGACAGGCCGTGGCGGCTGAGCTTTCCGCGACAGGGTTTTCGCGGTTGGGCGACGGGCTGGACTGGGCTCCGGACTTCGTTGTGGTGGCCACCCCGACCCATCTGCACGCGACGCAGACGCTGGAGATCGTGCGGCGAGGTCTCCCTGTGTTCGTAGAAAAACCGCTGGCGCATACCGACGCTGGGCTCGCCGAAATCGAAGAACTGGTTGCGCGCGAGAAAATTCGTTCTCTGGTCGGCTGCAACATGCGCTTCCATCCCGGCCCTGCCAGGGTCAAGAATTTGCTCGACGAAGGATGCCTGGGGAAGGTTCTTTTTGCGCGCGTGCACACAGGGTCTTACCTGCCCGAGTGGCGTCCGGGTTCGGACTACCGCCAGAATTACGCGGCACGAACCGAAACTGGTGGAGGGTGCCTGCTCGATTGCATCCATGAGATCGACCTGGCGCGCTGGTATCTCGGCGAGGTGCAGACGGTGTTTTGCAGCGCGGGTCATCTGAGTTCGCTTGAGATCGAGACCGAAGATGTTGCCATTCTGGTCTGCCATCATGCGAGCGGAGCGATGTCGGAGATTCATCTGGACTACGTGCAGCGGACGTACGAGCGAGGATGCCAGGTCGTCGGCGAAATGGGATCCGTCTTCTGGGACTTCAACAGCAAGGCGGTCCGCTGGTACAACGCCGCCAGCAAGGAATGGACGACTTACAAGCAGCCGGAGGCGTGGGAACTCAATCAGATGTATGTTGACGAGATGAAGCACTTCCTCAATTGCTTGCGCGAGCAACGGCCTACGGTGCTGACGATCCCGGATGCGGCGGCTCTGATGCGGGTCGTGTTTGCGGCCAAAGCTTCCGCTGAACAGGGGAAGATGCTTGCAGTGGGAGAAGTTACGCGGTGCGCTTAGTTCTGATCCAGGCGAGAATGGGATCTTCGAGGTTTCCGGGCAAGGTCCTGCAGGATCTTTGCGGGCGTCCCATGCTGTGGCACGTTGTGAACCGCGCGCGCCGAGCCAAGGGCGCGGACAAGGTCGTGGTGGCGACTACGGACCAGTCGCCGGATGACGCGATTGCGGATTTTTGCCGGCGGGAAGGAATTGGATGTTATCGCGGCAGCGAAGCGGATGTGTTGGACCGCTTTTATCAGGCGGCACGGGCAAATGGCGGCGACGTGGTGGTGCGAGTCACGGCTGATTGTCCGCTGATCGACCCCGCGGTCATCGACGAAGTCGTGACGCGATTCGAGCGCGGCGACTGTGACTATGCGTGCAACGTTATTCGCTACACGTATCCCGACGGACTCGATACCGAAGTATTTTCCTTTGCGGCGCTGGAGCGGGCGTGGCGCGAAGCCCGCAAGCCATCGGAGCGCGAGCACGTTACTCCTTATCTGCGCACGGACAAGTTTCGGGTCGCAAGCGTCGAGAGTCATGTGGCGCTGCCGCCGGGGCAACAGCGCTGGACCGTGGATCATCCTGCCGACCTGGAGTTCGTGCGTAAGATCTACGAGGCGTTTTCGCAGAACGGAGATTTCGGATTGCGAGAAGTGCTCGATTTATTGAAAGAGAGGCCCGAGTTGGCGACCATTCAGGTAGAAACCATTACGAACGCAGGGTATTACAAGAGTCTCTATCAGCAGGCGAAGACGGGCCCGGCACCCAGGCTCACTTTGGCGCAGTCTCAGGCTTGGCTGGAGCGGTCCAGGAAAGTGATTCCCGGCTGCGCGCAAACGTTCAGCAAGGGATATACGCAATACGTACAGGGCGTGGCGCCGATATTTCTCGAGCGCGGCAAAGGCTGTCGCGTGTGGGACGTGGACGGCAACCAGTACATCGACTACGTGCAGGGATTGCTGCCGAACATTCTCGGCTACGCGCACGAGGGAGTGAACGCGGCCGTAGCGGCCCAGCTTTCCCAGGGGCATAGCTTTTCTTTGCCCCATCCGCTCGAAGTGCAACTGGCGGAACGGTTGACCCGGCTTATTCCCTGTGCCGAGATGGTGCGCTTTGGCAAGAACGGATCGGATGCCACTTCCGGCGCGGTGCGGGCGGCGCGCGCTTTCACCGGCCGCGAGCGCATCGCCTGCTGTGGCTATCACGGCTGGCAGGACTGGTACGTCGGCAGCACGACCCGCAATGCTGGCGTTCCCAAGGCGGTGCGCGAACTGACGCATCCTTTCCCTTACAACGATCTTGCCAGCCTGGAAAAACTGCTGGAAGAACATCACGGCGAGTTTGCCGCGGTGATCATGGAACCGGTGAATTTCGTCGAGCCTGCGCATGGTTTTCTGGAAGGAGTGAAACATCTGGCTCAGCGGCACGGAGCCCTGCTGATTTTTGACGAGATCTGCACTGGCTTCCACTTTGGGTTGGGAGGCGCGCAGAAACTCTTTGGCGTGACCCCGGACCTGGCTTGCTTCGGCAAAGCCATGGGGAATGGGTTCCCCATTTCGTGCGTGGTGGGACGCGCGGACGCGATGCGCGTGTTCGATGAGATCTTTTTCAGCTTCACTTTCGCCGGTGAGGTCGCGGCGATGGCCGCGGCCATGAAGGTGCTCGACGTGCTCGAGCAGACTGATGCTCTGGCGCGGATGGAAGCGAACGGGCGCACGCTGCAGGATGGAATCGCCGCTATGGCGAGGGAGGCCGGACTCGACCAGCGTGTTCGGGCCGTTGGACGTCCTCAGTGGTCGCTCATGAAGTTCAGCGATCAGAATGGTGCCGATAGCCCGCTGTTGAAGAATCTATTCCAGCAGGGAGCGGTCAAGCGGGGCGTGCTGTTGCTGGTGACACATAATCTCACCGCCGCGCACGATGCTCAGGCCATTCATCAGACGCTCGAAGTCTACGCGGAAGTTCTGAAGACGCTGGCGATGTGGCTGGAGGATTCCAATCCCGCGCGCTTTCTGGAAGGGCCCATGACTCAACCGGTATTCCGCGTACGATGAATCTCCTCTTCCGGGCGGACGCCAGCGTCAGGATCGGTACAGGTCATGCCATGCGTTGCCTTGCGCTGGCGCAGGCCTGGCAGGATGCCGGTGGAGGCACGGCGTTTGCCATGGCGGAGTCTACGGCCGCACTCACCGCCAGGCTCTCAGCCGAGTCGTGTGAGATTCATCCTGTTACGGCCGCTGCAGGGACAGAGGAGGATGCGCGCCAAACCATCGCGCTTGCGCGGGAACAGCAATCCGAGTGGATCGTAGTCGACGGCTATCCGTTCACAGGCGAATATCAACGCGCGCTGAAAGCCGAGGGATTTAAGATCCTCTTTCTCGACGACTACGGCCACGCTGCTCACTATAGTTCGGATCTGGTTCTGAATCAGAATGTGTCAGCCGAGGAAAAGCTTTACGCTAACCGCGAGGCTTACACTGAGCTTCTCCTTGGCCCGCGATACTGCCTGCTGCGCCGGGAGTTCGCGGTCTGGCGGGATTGGAAGAGACAGATTCGTCTCGCGGGCCGCCGCGTGCTGGTGATGATGGGAGGCAGTGATCCCGAGAACCTCACAACGCGAGTGATGGAAGCGCTGGCCCTCGTCGAGATCGAGGATCTGGAAGCCACGGTCGTGGTAGGTGGCAGCAGTCCCTACTATGATCTGTTGTCGCGACAGGCCGTTCGATCCGGGAGAATCACCGTGCGGCGGGATGTGACCGATGTTGCGGAATGGATGTCCTGGGCCGACGCAGCCGTCTCGTCCGCGGGGACGACTTGCTGGGAGATTTGCCTGCTGGCACTGCCCGCCGTCCTGATCGCCGTGGCGGCGAACCAGGCCGCGGTGGCGCAGGAACTGGGTCGGCAGGGCTGCGTGGTCTATCTGGGAGAGACGCACGATTTCAGCGTCCAGGGACTCGCAGAAAAGCTGCAGATGCTGCTCGGTTCCGTTGAGACCCGGCGCACCATGTCACTGCGCAGCCGCGAACTGGTGGATGGAAAAGGCGCGGAGCGTGTGGTCTCCATCATGCGCGCTGGGTTGCGCTTGCGGGCGGCGAAAGAAAGTGACAGCCGGCTCCTATGGGAGTGGGCCAATGACGCGCGGGTGAGGGCCGCGGCGTTCTCGATGGTGCCGATTCCCTGGGAACAGCACGAAGTCTGGTTCGCGGGTAAGATGAAAGATCCTCGCTGCCATATTCTGGTGGCCGAAGACGACCAGTGCCGGGCACTGGGACAGTTTCGCGTGGACTGGCGTTCTGAGCATGACGGTGAAATCGACGTCAGCGTATCATCCCAGCGGCGAGGCGGCGGGCTCGGAGCTGTGCTGATCGAACTCGGCGCGAGCAGAGCTTTCGCCGAAGGAGGCGGGCGCCTGCATGCCTTCGTAAAAAGCGACAATGTACCCTCGTGCCGGGCTTTCGAGCAGGCCGGCTTTGCCAGCATCGGCGAGGAAACGGTGCATGGCCAGCCCGCAATTCACTATGTGTGCAGCAGAGCACGATCAACCTCGAGGAGCGAATGATGTCCCGCGCAACTCAGTCGGAGCTGCTGGAGCAGCGAATTGTCGAGAACACTTCGGCGCAGGGGGTCGATCTCGCGACATGGATTTTCGAGCGAGTGCGAGTTCAGCCAGGCGCCCGCGTGCTGGAGCTCTGTTGTGGGACCGGCGGACAGACCTTGCCGCTGCTCGAACGGGTGGGCAACGAGGGCTCAGTTGTAGCGCTCGATATTTCCAGGAGCGCATTGGACACGCTGATGGCGAAGGCCGGAGCCGAGAATGGCAAAAGGCTCACCTGCGTCGAAGCCAACATCGATGAGTTTTCATCCTCCTTGCTGCAGGCAGGCCGCGCTCGGGCGGGAGTACTGCAGGATGGTTTCGATCTGATATTTTGCGCTTACGGCCTTTACTACAGTTCCGATGCCCAGCGCACGCTGCGCGAAATGCGATCCCGTTTGAAGCGGGAAGGCAGGATTGTGATGGTGGGCCCTTTTGGACCCAACAACCGGCAGTTGTTCGATCTCGTGCGCGCCAGCGGGGTTGTCCTATCCGAGCCGGTGGTGTACTCGAGCGAGAGGTTCATGCTGCAGACGGTTTTGCCCTGGAGCGCGGAGAATTTCGCATCGACTTCGGTCCACACCATGGTGAACCCGGTGCGTTGGAGTGCCGCGGAACGGGTGCTGAATTACTGGCAAAACACCACTTTCTATGATGCCGCGAAGCGCGAGCCGTTTGAACAGCTACTGCGGGCGCACTTTGCCGAACACCAGGAGTTTGTCAACGAAAAATGGGTGATGCTGGTGGAGATGAGCCATGGCCGCAGCTAGCCGCATCCTCGTGATCGCGGCCCATCCCGATGACGAAGTGCTGGGATGCGGCGCGACGGCTGCGCGGCTGGTCGCGGAAGGCCACGAGGTACACTTCGCAATTCTGGGTGAAGGGATCACTGCGCGATGCCGGCAGAGAGGCGATGCGGACACTCCGCAGTTGTCTGCACTGCATCAGCAGGCGCAAGCGGCGGCGGCAAAAGTCGGAGTGAAGAATGTGATTCTCCACAAGCTACCAGACAATCGCCTCGACACGCTTCCTCTGCTCGAGGTGGTGAAGATCATTGAAGAGCTTGTGGACCGGCTGAAACCGGAGGTGATCTATACCCATCACGGCGGCGATCTCAACATCGACCACGCGGTGATTCACCGTGCCGTGCTGACCGCCACGCGCCCCCTCGCCGGACAGACGGTCCGGGAGATATATGCCTTCGAGGTTCCGTCCTCGACCGAATGGGCCTTTCAGCGCCTGGAGCCAGCCTTCCGGCCGAACGTGTTCGTAGATGTCACGCGCACACTGGAAGCTAAGATTGCTGCCATGGAGTGTTATGAAAGTGAGCGGCGCAAATTTCCCCACCCGCGGTCTCCGGAAGCGCTGCGAGCCATAGCCGTCCGGTGGGGAAGCGTGGCGGGATGCGGAGCCGCGGAAGCTTTCGAGCTGGTGCGTAGCGTTCGCCCGCAACCGGAGTAACCAATGCCGGCTGAAATCAGAATCGGGGAGCGAGTCGTCGGGGCCGGGCATCCCACGTATGTGGTTGCAGAGGTCTCTGCCAATCATCACCAGAAGTTCGACGAGGCGGTGAAGATTGTGCAGGCTGCGAAGAGCGCCGGCGCCGATGCGGTTAAGCTGCAAACCTACACACCCGACACGATTACCATCCGCTGTGACCGTCCCGAGTTCCGAATCAACGGCACAATCTGGGAGGGGCGCAATCTATACGAACTCTATGGCGAGGCGTTCACGCCATGGGAGTGGCAACCCAGGCTGAGGCAAGTGGCGAATGATCTTGGGCTCGAACTTTTCTCCAGCCCGTTTGATGAGACGGCCGTTGATTTTCTGGAGAAGATGAATGTCCCTGCCCACAAACTCGCGTCGTTTGAACTGGTGGACATCCCGCTGATTCAGAAGATGGCGCGAACCGGCAAACCGCTGATTATGTCGACGGGAATGGCAACGGCAGATGAAATTGAGGAAGCCGTGGCGACGGCACGGTACGCCGGGGCGACGCAGATCGCACTGCTGAAGTGCACGAGCGCGTACCCGTCGCCGCCCGAGGATATGAATCTGCGCACCATCCCAGAGTTGGCCCGCCGGTTCGACGTGCCAGCGGGGCTTTCCGACCACACTATGGGTACCGCCGTTCCCATCGCGGCGGTCGCGCTGGGCGCATGCATCATCGAAAAGCACTTGACCTTGTCGCGCTCGCAACCCGGGCCCGACAGTGCGTTTTCTCTCGAACCGCGCGAGTTCAAGGCCATGGTCGACGCGGTGCGCGTTGCGGAGAAGGCATTGGGTGAGGTCCACTTTGGCGTCAGCGCACACGAGGAGAGCAGCCGCGTGTTCCGGCGGTCTCTCTTCGTGGTGGAGGATATCCGGCAAGGCGAGGCGTTCTCTGCGAAGAATGTTCGGTCGATTCGCCCCGGCCACGGCCTGCACACGCGTCATCTTGCAGAAATCCTGGGACGCTATGCCTCCCGCGATATCGAGCGCGGAACTCCACTCAGCTGGGATCTGATCAGCCGGCAATGAGGATCGTCAGTCCTTTTCTAAAGCGCGTGCTGTATCCCTCGTTGGCTGCCGCGGGCATTTTTCGTCACACTTCCGCCTCCGGGGTGGCAATCGTGACGTACCACGGTGTGCTCCCGGCGGGATACGAACTGGTCGATCCAACCCTCGACGGGAATCTCATCAGGGCTGAGAAGTTGCGCTGGCAGTTGCGATTGCTTAAAGAGCATTATCACGTGATTTCCCCGGAAGATCTCCTGGCTTGGCGTGAGGGCCGGTATTCGTTGCCTCCGCGTGCAGTGCTGTTGACCTGCGATGACGGGCTTTTGAATTGCCTGACTGATATGTTGCCCGTCCTGCAGCAAGAGGCCGTGCGTTGCCTGTTCTTCGTGACCGGCGCCTCGTGCGGTGAGGCGCGAACAACGCTCTGGTATGAAGATCTCCTGCGGCTGTTTCTCGGCGCTCCGGCCGGGCGCTTCGAGATTTCGAGCGGAGGAGTTACGGCCAATGGCGACGTTGGAACGCGGACGCAGCGCCAGGCCGTCTGGTGGAAGCTGGTCATGCAGATCTCCCAGGTCGATGCAGATGCGCGCGCTCGTTTCCTCGCCGTAGCACGCGAGCAGCTGGGCTCGAGTTCATGGCGAGCGGTCGATGCTGGGGATTCGGTCTCGAGCCGCCGCTTTGGGTTGTTGACGCGCTCAGAGCTTCAGCAACTGGCCGCGGCAGGAATGACGATTGGCGCTCACACGCTGAGCCATCCCATGCTGTCGCAGATGCCGGCGGACTTGGCACGAGCTGAAATGGTCGAAAGCCGCGCCAGACTGGAAGCTGCTGTTCAAAGTCGCGTCTGGGCGTTCGCATATCCGTTCGGTGATGCGCAGTCGGTTACTCCGCAGGTGTTGAAAATGGCAGAAGACGCGGGTTTCGCCGCAGCGTTCCTGAACTTTGGCGGCGGACTGGGCACAGACTTGCCACCTTATGCGCTGCCTCGCCTGCACGTGACGGCAGAGATGAGCGAAGCGGAATTCGAGGCGCACGTTTCAGGCTTCTATGCCTGGCTGCAGCGACGCGCGGGCCGGACTGCAGGCAATCCCGGGACGGCCCGCCTCTAGAGATTGCATGCCGGATCTTACATGTCGAGTTTAACCCCAGAAACGAATCGTCGAACCTGGGCTACTCCCGAGATCGCCGCACACTACGCGTCTCTTGACTATTTGACTCCTTGCGAGCGGCTGTTGTTCGAGACGTATATCAGGCCGGGCAGCGCAGTGCTTGACCTGGGCGTGGGCGGAGGCCGCACGACAGCCTATCTTGCGAGCCGAGCGTCGCGTTACGTTGGCGTGGACTATGCCCCCGAGATGATTAAGGCCTGCCGGACGAGGTTCCCTGGTCTGGAATTTGTCGAGGCGGACGCGGCGAATCTTTCGATGATCCCCGAGGCATCTTTCGATGCCGTGGTCTTCGCCTACAACGGGATTGACTCGGTGCTTCCAGACCAGGCGCGGATTGCTTGCCTCACTCATATTCAGCGGATTCTGAAAGCGGGCGGCATGCTGATTTTCTCGTCGCACAATGCCCGGGCCGTTTTGGTTCGCCCCGGCTGGAACCACAATCGGCTGGCGCGTATGGCGCGACGAGTCTCCGCGGGATCGAAGTTACTGTCTCGGATGATTCTGGCTCTTCTCACTTTCGTCCGTTCAGTGCTGGCTCTCGGCCAGGCGATCGGAGCCTCTTTGCCCCGACTTTTCCAACGAATGCCGACACGCGCCTTCTGGAGCGGCACTGGGTGTTTCGCTGATTCTGCCCATGGGGGCCTGCTCACGCACTGCTGCATCCCGGACCGCGCCGTTGGCGAAGTGGGCGCGCTTGGTTTCCAGGCTTGCCGAATCCTGGGCGATGACTATCCCCGACCCAGCCACCGTTTCGCCACGGATTGGTACTATTGCGTATTCGTCAAACCCGGGAGGCTGTGAATCTCGCCGTGCAATTGGATCTGCTCAGAGAAATCCCGGAAGACGAGAGTTTGCGCCGGCAATGGAATGCGCTGGTGAAGCGTGTGCATCGGCCTCAGGTGTTCTACACCTATGAGTGGTCGCTTGCCGTGCAGAGGGCCTATGGCGCGACCCTGCAGCCGCTGCTTTTTCTGGCCCGCGACGATAAAGGAGCTTTGTGCGGCGTCGCGGCTCTGGCCTCAGATTCGGCGAGGAAAGTCTCATTCTTATGCGCCACTACCGGAGACTACTGCGATATCCTGAGCCTTCCCGAACAAAAGCCCACGATCGTGGCGGCAATATCGGCAGAGCTAAACCGGCAATGCCTGGGCGAGATTACCCTCACGAATTTGCCCGCGGATTCCGACACAGTTGCAGCTCTTGAGCAGGCGTCCGGGCACGGCTACTACCGTTTCGTGCGAACCGCGTATGAGTGCGCCCAGGTTTCGCTGCCCAACGTGGAGCGTCGGCCTGGCGAGAACATGCTGCTGCTGCCGCGGAGGAAAATGCTGCGCCGCTCCCTGAGCGCCATGAGCCGGGATGGACCAGTCCGCCTCGATCATGCACGCTCCTGGGAGCAGATTGAGCCCATCCTGCCCCAGTTCATGCAGGCTCACGTGGCCAGGTTCTTGTATACCGGACGCATCAGCAATATGGCGCACCCTGAGCGCCGAGTGTTCCTGGAACAGTTGGCGAGGCTGCTGTCGCAGTCGGGTTGGCTCACCCTGACGCGCATGGTGTCGGGGAACCGCACGCTGGCCTGGAACTATGGCTTTCAATTCGAGGGCACATGGTTCTGGTATCAGCCCAGTTTTGACAGCGATCTGGAAAAATATTCGCCCGGCTTTTGCCTGTTGGCCAAAATCATCGAAGAAGCGGCGGACGATCCCGCACTGAAAGTCGTCGATCTCGGGCTGGGCGCTGAGGAATACAAAGACCGGTTTGCGAATCAAGTCAGGGGAACGCTGCAGGTGACACTGGCGCCGTCTGCAATCCAGCCCGCGCGCGAGGTTTTGCGATACCGCGCGGCTGAGATCGCCAAGCGCTCGCCGCGGCTGGAGGCAGGACTTCGTTTCGCATCGTCCTTCCTTAGTCGCAACGGTATTGCGGGTGGCTTTTCGCAAATCAGAAAGCGAATGAAGGCCTCACTCTGGTTGGAGACAGAAGTGAGCTTTCTGGAATGGACCGGCTCTGCGGAGCCGGATCCAGCGTCGACGAAACTGGAACCGCTCGATACGAACCACCTGGCATCCGCTACGTGCCAGTACGTTGACGACAGTGAGACACTCGCGTACCTGTTGCGCTCAGCGTCCCGCCTTCGGAATGGGGCGGCTCGGGGCTTCGGGCTCGTTGCCGAAGACGGGACCTTCCTGAATTTTGTCTGGGTCAGCGATTTCGACCGTTTCTTCGTTCTGGAATTGAACGCCAAGGTGGAAGCGCCTTCGTCCGAGTGCGCTCTGCTCTTTGATTGCTGGACACCCGACGCTGTGCGGGGTCATGAACACCACGTCCGAGCCTTGAGCCTTGTGGCAAAGCGCATAAAGGAAGAGGGAAAGAGGCCCTGGATCTGCTGCACCGCAGCCGGCGATGTTTTCTCTCTGCAGGATTTGGAAAGAGCCGGATTTCAACAACGCTACTCGCTTAAGCGCCAACGGCTGCTGGGATGGCAATGGATCAAGGGTGCGATTCCTCCTCCTGCTGACGCTCGAGCCGCGGAGGTCTCAGCCCGGATCTGACGGGACAGCGGAAACTGCCATGCGTGTTCTCCTTCTTCATCCCGATGACTCACCCCGGCGCGGGCCATGGACCCGGCAGCGTTGGGATCTGGTCATCGATCTTGGCGCGTCCTCCTTGTTCTCAGAGCATTCGTGGATGCAGCAGTATGGCTGCCCTGTTTGGCGCGCGCAATCGTTCCGCCGGGGAATCGCGGATGTAAAGGAAGTGCGTAAGATTTTCTCCGCTGGCCGGCACCGGATGGTTGATGAGGAGGGAATCGACTGGTGGGACTTTATGTCACTGCTGGTCGCACCGGAGGCCCTGACGGCTCTGGCCCTGAGCAGGATTGCTGCCGAGATCAGTCCGGCGGCCGAGCTGTGGGCCACGCGTCCCAGTTGGCCCGCCAACCTGTTAGGCGTTTTGCTTCAGCGTCCTATCCGGAGCTTCGGGCAAAACCCTGTGGCGCGTGCAACGGCGTTCGCCGCTCACTATGCAGGTCTGGCGCAGCGCTTTTCAGCGAGCCAGATCAAGGAGATTTTTTTTGACAAGTACGACCCCGGCTATCGCTGGCGGTCGCGCGTTGCGTCGAAGCCGGAAAAGTGCGCCAGCCCGGTCGTGCTTGTGCCCAGTGCTTACGGAAATGTCTCAAGCACGGCCGCTGCCTACGCCCGTCTGTTGCCGGAACAGTCTTTTCTGCTGGTGGCGACTAGGCGCAGCGCAAAGCGGTTCGTCCCGCCCCCGAACGTCAGAGTGCGTGATCTCGCAGTGTATGCGCGAGGCGAGACTCCCACTGACGAAATTGCGTTCCTGGCGGAACGTTGGAAACAAATTGCTGAAGATTTGGACTCGGTCCCGGAGTTGCGGGTTCTTATGCAGGTTGGGGTGATGGATCCGTTCCCAGCCTGGCTTCACGACGGTCTTTGCACCCGCGATGCGTGGCGGACGGCAATTGAGCGGGAGCCGGTCTGTGGTCTTCTGTGCGGCGACGACAGCAATCTCTACACCAGGTTGCCGGTCGCGCTGGCCGCCCGCAGGAAGATACCCACCGTGGATTTTCACCACGGAGCGCTGGACGGGCGTTATCTGCTGAAAGATTTGCCCTGCGACGTGTACCTTGCCAAAAGTGAAATGGAACGCGACTATTTGCTCCGGATCTGCAATCTGCCGGAAGAGCGAGTCGTCCTCGGGCCTCCTTTGCCTTCGCATACTGGCGCGAGGATGCATAACACGGCGGAGCGGAATTCGGCGATCTTCTTCTCCGAACCCTTCGAGTCCGCCGGCATACGCACGGAGGAAATCTATCGCGAGATTTTGCCCGCCGTCGTCCAGGTGGCGCGTAAACATGGGCGGCGACTTATCCTGAAGCTTCATCCGTTTGAAAGCCTGTCGCAGCGCCGCAGGATTCTCCGCGACGTTTTAACTCCCGAGGACCGCACGCAGGTTACGGTGGTCGATGGCCCGCTTACCGACGACCTGATGGCGCAAGCCTGGTTCGGAATTACCGTAGAATCATCGACCGTGGTCGAATGCCAGCAAAGAGGGATTGCCTGTTTCTTGTGCGGATGGCTGAAGTTTTCGCCCTACGAGTATGTCCAGCAATTCGCTCGCTTTGGAATCGGAAAGATCTTGCAAAGTGCAGAGCAGATTCTGGAGATCCCCACGCTGCTCGAGAAGTCTCAGAATAGGGAAGAGCTGCCACCGACGGAGTCGACGCCGGCAGACCCCGCGATGTTGCAGCAATGGCTGACTGACGGATTGCGGTATCCCTCTGGTGTGAGGTCGGCATCATGAACGAAACGATCGCGACCCTTCCCACCGTTGAAGCAGTCGCCGACCAACAGTTTCGCTCTCAAGTCGGGCACATTTCCCGCCAGTCGGGAGTGTTCTTCGCCGGCACAATTTTCACTGCCGCCCTGGGTTACGTCTTCAAGGTTTATCTGGCTCGCGTTCTCGGCGCGGAGAACTTGGGCTTGTACGCGCTGGGATTGACGCTGACCGGATTTGTCGGCATTTTCAACATGCTGGGGCTGCACCAATCCGCGGTGCGGTTTGTGGCCGCATATCAAGCGGCGGGAAAGCCAAAGGAGTTGCACGCTTTTCTATGGGGCGGCGGCGGATTGCTGCTGGCGGCAAACATAGCTCTGGCAGTAATCCTTCTGATGTTTGGCCCGACGGCTGCGGTTCGGATATATCACTCCCCGGCGCTGGTGCCCTATCTGCCGCTGTTTGCCCTGATCATGCTGTTCGGCAGCCTGAACAGCTTCTACGGCAAAGTTCTGGCCGGGTACCGTGATCTGAAATGGCGAACGCTGATTGTAAATTTTCTGGGTAGCCCTCTGAACATGCTCATCGCGGTCTTGCTGATCGCAGCGGGGATGCAGCTTCGCGGATACATGCTGGCACAGGTTTTCAGCACATTGATGGTTGGGCTGATGTTGCTGGCGGCGGTGCGGCGGTTCACCCCCTCCGCCGCTCGGTTCCGGGCGCAGACCAGTTTCTTCCCGCGCCCGGAAGTCTGGTCATTCTCGGCAGCCATGCTGGGAATCGGGTCTCTGGAATTCATCATGGGTCAGGTAGACAAGATTGCTCTCGGCTACTACTCGAACGCCCGGGAAGTGGGCATCTACTCGATCGCCGCCGCGGTGGTGGTGTATGTCCCGCTGGTGCTGAGCTCGGTGAATCAGATTTTCGCTCCCACCATAGCCGATCTGCACACCCGCGACGATCGTGCGATGCTGGCGCGCCTGTTTCAGTCGCTCACGAAGTGGGTGGTCGGGCTGACCTTGCCGCTGGCTCTGGTGATCATCATCTTTGCCCGTCCACTCATGCGCATTTTCGGCCACGACTTCGAGGTGGGCTGGCCCGTTCTGATCATCGGCACCGTTGGTCAACTGGTAAACTGCGCAGTCGGCTCGGTGGGATTTCTGTTGCTGATGTCGGGGAATCAAAAGCGCTTTATGAAAGTCCTGACGGTGATGACCGCCGTGATGGTGGTCCTGAGCGTGGCCCTGATCCCAAGATGGGGGATCGTGGGTGCTGCCCTGGCAGCGGCGGCGACGAATGTGGGAGTGAACGTGTGGAACCTGCTCGAGGTGCGCGCGGCATTGGGCCTGACTCCGTACAATCGTGGCTATCTTCGGCTCTTCCCCCCCACCCTGGCTGCTCTCGCCATGATCCTCGTGCTGAGGAGCTATTCCCACATTTTTCACCATGACTGGCTGGCAGTGGGGACGGCGTTCGCCCTGGCCTATGCAGTTTTCGTCGCCGTCGCTTTCATGATGCGATTGGACGCTGATGACCGCCTGATCGCCGACGCGATGTGGGCGCGGATTCGCGATGCATTCGTTCGTCGCGCCGAGGCGGAAGCATGACAGGCACCAGAGACGTGCGGCTCCCCGAGGACTTGTGTGCCCTGGCCGAGAAGCGGTTTGCCCAGACCTTCGGCAGTCTGGAAGAACTGTTGACCTTTATCCTGCGCGATCTGACGCGCGATGAAGCTTCTCAACACGACCAGATGGAGGAGCGCGTCATCGAAGAACGGCTGCGGGAGCTTGGCTATCTCTGAGCTGCTGACGGCGGGTTTCGCGCTCGTTCAGCGTCGCAGAGTAACAGACGGCATGGAGACATTGGACGTGGTCAATCGGGAAGGCGCGGGCCCGGCAATGAAGGACGAGGGCTCACGATGATGAATCTGGCACGCAAGGTCTTGCGGCGCGGGCGCGATCTGCTGCCCACGGCGGGATTTCATTTTGACCAGCCCCTGGTGCTGCTGCAAAGCGACGACTGGGGTCGCGTGGGAGTGCGCGACCACGAAGGCCTGGAGCAGTTGCGCGCAGCCGGCGTGCGGCTCGGGGAGCATCCCTACGACTTTCACACCCTTGAGACTGCCGAAGACCTCGGTGCTGCGATCGAGATGCTGAAGCGCCACCGCGATTACAGAGGCCGCTACCCCTGCTTAGGGATGAATTTTGTCCTGGCCAATCTGGATTTCGAGAAGATGAGAACGGATGCCTTCCGCCAGATCCACATTCTCCCACTGGCGGATGGACTTCCGCGAGGCTGGAATCGGCCCGGGCTGATGGCTGCGTATCGCGCAGGAATTGCCGAAGGGATCTTCCATCCGGCGCTGCATGGGGCCACGCACTTCTGCCAGACCGCAGTTGAGCGCAGCTTGAACCAGGATGAAGGCCGGGCCGGCTTACTGCGCACTTTCTGGCAAGCGGGCACGCCCTATATTCACTGGCGTATGCCCTGGATCGGCTATGAATACTGGGATGAAGAGAAACCCGAGGATCAGAGATTTTTGTCGGCAGAGACACAGCGGGAGTTGATCGGCAAATCCGTGGGAGCGTTTGCCAAATTATTCGGCGCGCTTCCCCGTTCGGCTTGCGCCCCGGGCTATCGCGGGAATGAAGATACACATCGCGCCTGGGCGCAACATGGAATCCGCGTGGCGCAGAACGGACCGGGACTTTTTGCCCCGCCCCACTTCGACCGCCAGGGCCTGTTCAATGTCTCTCGCTCCATAGAACTCGAGCCGGCAGTCGATCCGAATTTTTCCCTCGACGCTTGTATGAGTGCTGCCGAGAGCCGTTTCCAGCGAGGTTTTCCCGCCATCATCTCGGTGCACTCCATCAATTTCCATTCCACGCTGCGGGATTTCCGCAGTTCCACCTTGCGGTTTTTGGACGAGTTTCTGACCGCTCTCGAGGCACGACACCCGGACCTGCTGTATCTTTGCGACGAAGATATCCGCGATCTGGTGGAGAAGGGCTCCTACCTTTGTCCGCAGGGTGCGGTACAGGTGAACGCGGTGCGGAGGAATTTTACCTTTGCCCAGGTGGCGCGGCAGGAAAAGGCAAGAGCATAGATGAGGGACCAGAAGTCGATCGTGCTGGTGACCGTGGACTGCCTGCGCGCCGATCACGTCGGCTTCGTGGGCTACGAGCGGCCAACCTCTCCGTTTCTGGATTCTCTGGCCCGCGAGAGTTTCGTCTTCCCCGCGGCGATCGTTGCCGGAGCGCCGACCTACTACTCGCTTCCGGCGATTTTGGCTTCCCGCTATCCGTTGGCTCTGGGAAGAGATGTGCTTGGACTTGCCCCTGGTGAGCGCACTCTGGCATCGGTTCTCAAACAAGCGGGTTACGCTACGGCCGCATTCGGAGCGGCCAATCCCTACATCTCCTCGCGCTTTGGCTACGAGGCGGGCTTCGACACATTCTGCGATTTTCTCAAGGACGCGCCTGCGCCACTCTCTGACGGAGAGGGTCACAGCGCTCCCGGAGGCGGATGGGCAAGCCGTCTCAACCGGAAACTGCAGCGTGTTCGTCCGGCGATGGGTCCGCTGGGCATGGTTTACGACGAACTCTATTTTCAATATTGCCAGCGGATCACCCCGGTTGCGGATTCGCTCGACTCGCTCCGGCGATTTCCGGCGGCTGACGCGATGGTGGACGAGGCTTGCACCTGGCTGGCGTCGGTCGGCAGAAGGCCCTTTTTCTTGTGGCTACACCTGATGGATCCGCACGCTCCTTACTATCCCAAGGACGAGGCTCTTGCGCTCATGGGATTCCGCTCGCTCACACCTTTCCGGGCACGCTATTTGAACTCATACTGGAATCGATCGGATCTCGGATCCGGGCGCCTGGCTCGCCATCGCGACCAGGTCGTCGCGCTGTACGATGCCGGAATCCGCTGGGTCGACTCGCAACTGGCTCGCCTGATCGAGAGATTGCGCAGCTCAAGAACGTGGGACAACTGCATCTTCGCTTTCACGGCTGATCACGGTGAGGAATTTCTGGATCACGGAGGCCGTTTTCATCCTCCGGCGCGGCTGATGGAGGAACTGATTCGCGTTCCGCTGCTGCTGCGCGTTCCCGGGTCTCCAAAGAAAGAACTGACGAAGACCCCGTTCAGCCTGCTGCATCTTGCTCCTACTCTGCTGGATGCCGCTCAATTGCCCGTTCCCTCCGAGTTTCAAGGCGCCAGCTGCTGGCCGCAACTGCAGCAGGGAACAGCCTTCGATGCAGTCGCGATCTCCGAGTGCGTCGCCAGCCATAACAATCCGTTTCGGCGCGAGAACCGCTTGGGCCCGCGGGTGTTGTCGGTGCGGGATGCGCGCTTCAAGCTGGTGATGCACTTTGACCCTCCGGCGGAGCGTCTCTACGATCTGGAGGCGGACCCAGGCGAACACGCGCCGCTTTCGCCGAGCGCGCACAAGCCCGAGCGACGGCGTCTGCTGGAGATCGCGCGGATGCATTTGCAACATTCGCGCGAGCAACGCGACCAGCGCATCCGCATGCGGGCACGTATCCGGGAACTTCAGCTAGAATGGACAGCAGTAACGGACAAGTCTTCTCCGGTGGCCTCCTAGCTCGCGCGTTGTTATCTTGGCACTCACATTTCGCAATTGGATGATTACGCTTTTTACGCCGTCGTTTGCCGACGAAGCCAATACCAACGCGCAAAATCTCTCGGTCAAGGAGATCGTGGCGCGGCTCGATCCCGAGAAGATCGCAGTAACCATGCTGCACGAAGGCGCGGTCGACCCACGCATTGCAGCCCGTCCGAACACGAAGCTCATCTCCTGGCAAAAACATGGAAATACGCTGCGCATGGCCTGGCAGATTCTGCGGAACGCGCCGGATGTCTATTTCTTTCCTCGCGAAGGCCCACTCGACGCGGTGTTCTTCAGTTTGCGCCGCCATTTGAAGCTCAGCACCGCAGTAGTCACCTACATCGTTTCCGGCGGCCTGTATTCGCAACCCTATGTACCGGCGAGGGTGCGAAATATCCGCGAGGCGGACGCCGTTTTCGCCAACAATATCTACCTCGCACAGCTTCTGAAAGAAAAGATGAACGTGGATGCAGGAACTATGTACGATGGCATCGACCACCGTTATTTCTTTCTTTCCAACACGGCAAAAGATTCCCAGGGCACTCTCTCTGTCCTCTATGCCGGTTCACTCCGGCCCTACAAGCGCGTGCCTCTGGTGGTGCAACAGGCTGCGCGCTGGCCCCAAGTGCGATTTCGTGTTGCCGGAACCGGAGAGGAAGGAGAGAAGTGCAGGGCGCTTGCGTCGCACTACAAGTGTGAGAACGTAGAGTTTTTGGGACACTTATCGTCGGCACGACTTGGCGATGAGATGCGCCGGGCGGACGTTTTCTTCTTTCCGAGCGTCGTTGAAGGACATCCGCAAGTGTTGGGGCAGGCTGCCGCCTGCGGGCTTCCCGCCATCGCCATGAAGATCTATCGTCCTGACTATGTTGTGGAGGGTACGACCGGTTTTCTGGTCGAATCGGACGACGAACTTTCCCAAAAGCTGGACTTGTTGATTCGTCAGCCTGAGTTGCGGCGCGCCATGGGAGAAGCTGCTGCACTTTACGCCAAGAAGTTCGACTGGGACGTGATCGCGATGCAGTGGCAAGAAGCTTTCGAACGGACCGCAACCTTGCGGCGAAAACGGTGAAATGCGCGGCCTCCCCAGAATCTTCGACGCGTCGCTCGCTTGCCTGTCGGTGAGTGGGCACTACCGGGAGGTGCAGTCCGCGTGAGCGAAGCTCCACATCTGCCGCCAGTCGTTGGCCAATTGCCAGCCGAATCGATGACAAAGCTGGCTAGCCCAATTCATGTTCTAACGCTCACTCCGTTCTATCCGTCGATCAACGACGACGCCAGCGGCTGCTTCGTCTCCGAGCCCCTCGACAGGCTGGCCGGGACTGACATCATCAACACAGTGTTCGCAGCGCAACCCATGTACCGCGGACGCATGCACGCGCCGGAATCGGAAGTCCCGGCGCAGTGGCTGCGCTATTTTTCCATGCCCGGAGGCTTTGGCCTGCCCACCGCTGGCGCGTTCCTGTTTGCTCGTATCGTCGGAAAGGTGCGTGAATTGCAACGCTCCGACCGCATTGATCTGATTCATGCGCACGCGCCGCTGCCCTGCGGGCACGCGGCCATGCTGTTGAGCGCCGAGCTCGGCATACCTTATGTAGTCTCAGTTCACGGCCTGGATGCCTTTTCAACCCAGCAGGTTCGTGGACGCGCCGGCGAGTGGTGCCGCCGCATTTCCCAGCGCGTGTACCGGTCCTCTCGCCGCGTGATCTGCATCAGCGAGCTGGTGCGGGAGCGGGTGCTCGAGGGCGTGGGGCGAAGCTGTCGCACGTCGGTGGTGCACAACGGTGTGGATCCCGAGCGGTTCGCGCCGCCAGACGACGCGCCGGCTGGCTCACCGCTCCTGCTCAGCGTCGGCAACTTGATTCCCATCAAAGGGCACGAACTGATTATCGCAGCGCTGGCATCGCTCGTCCCAGAATTTCCTGCGCTCAAATTGGAAATCATCGGCGACGGCCCCGAGGGCGCCCGCCTGCAGAATCAAGCCCAGCGGAGCGGAGTTGCCGACCGCGTGGTCTTTCGTGGACGGCAATCGCGCCAGGAGGTTGCTGCGGCTATGCGCCGCTGCACCTTGTTTGTCCTGCCCAGCCGCTACGAAGGCCTGGGGTGCGTTTACCTGGAAGCCATGTCGACGGGAAAGGCGGTGATCGGCTGTCGCGGGCAGGGAATCGCCGAAATCGTTCAGCACGGCTCCAACGGTTTTCTGGTTGGCGCCGACAACGAGAGAGAACTGACTCTGGCGATCGCCATGCTGCTGCGCGACGAAAGGCTGCGCCGCAATCTCGGCGTGGCAGCGCGGGACACGGTTCTGGATCGGCTCACGCTGGCGCAGCAGGCGGATCGCCTGGCTCGAATCTACCGGGAGTCCGTGGCATGAATCGCCGTCTGCTGCTTCTCACGGAAATTATTTCTCCCTATCGTATTCCGCTTTTCAATGCTCTTGCCGGGTGCCGGGAGCTCGATCTGCACGTCATCTTCCTGGCAGAAACCGATCCCCAGCTGCGCCAGTGGCAAATCTACAAGGAGGAAATCCGGTTTTCGTACCAGGTTTTGCCCTCCTGGAGGAAGCGGCTCGGCCGGTATAACGTGCTTCTGAACCGCGGCCTGGCTCAGGCGCTGGCAGCAGCCGCTCCGGACGTCATTCTCTGCGGTGGGTATAGTTACGTTGCCTCCTGGCAGGCACTCGTCTGGGCGCGGCTGCGTGACACTCCTTTCCTTCTCTGGTCGGAGAGCAACCGGCAGGACCTGCGTCGCGGTCACGCCTTGGTGGAATTCCTGAAGAGCGAGTTTCTTCAACGCTGCAGCGGATTTGTCGTGCCCGGGCGCTCCGCCTTCGAATACTTGCGCGCGCACAAGATCAAGGAGGAACTCATCTTCACCGCGCCGAACGCCGTGGACAACGCGCTTTTTAGTTGTGCCGCAAAAGCCGCTCGTCGTGATGCAGCCGCAGGGCGCACAGATCTGAATTTACCCGACCGTTACTTTCTATTTGTCGGACGCCTGGTGCCGGAGAAGGGAGTGTTTGATTTGCTTTCCGCTTATGCGAGACTGGATCCGTCCCTGCGGCAGCAGGTGGGCCTGGTGTTCGCCGGCAACGGCGTTTCGCGGCCAGCGTTAGAAGAACGCTCCGCCGCAATCTCGCCGGGAGTGATAAGATTTGCTGGCTTTGCCCAGCGCGAGCAATTGGCCACATATTACGCGCTCGCCGACGCGCTGATCTTACCTACTTATACCGACCCCTGGGGGTTGGTGGTAAATGAAGCCATGGCCTGCAGCTTGCCCGTGATTCTTAGCCGGGCGGCCGGTTGTGCCTCCGATCTGGTGAAAGAGAAGGAGAACGGCTTGCTTGTGGAACCGGGCGACGTAGCCGCGCTGGCCGCGGCGATGGATAGCCTGGCTCGGCACAGCGAGCTTCGTGAGACCATGGGTGCCCAGAGCCTCGAGCGCATTGCGGCGTTTTCCCCGTACCATTGGTCCGCTGGGATAGTCGGAGCCGTCGCCGCAACCGGGAGTCGCCCGTGAGTGAGCGCAATCCTAGAATCGTGCTCACTGCTGGCGCAATTCTGGGTCTGCTTTTTCTCGCCTACTTAGCCTACTCTCGCCCGGGCTATTTCACTCGGCCGATTTTTATTGGCGGCTTCCTGCTAGTGGAGTGCTTGATTGCAGCTGTGTGGAATTACCGGCGGGTCTTTTTTCCGCTAGTGCTCCTTACCTTCTTGTTCGCGGGCGTGGGCCTGCCGGGCGGCTGGACCATGGCGCGGTGGTTTTTCTTAGGCGCGGGCGCGCTGGTCGGCTCGTTCGTTATGCTCAAGGAGCGCAGCCATCGCTTCGGCTTGTTTCATCTCCTGGCGGCGTTTGCTGTTCTGGCAGCGCTGGTGTCTGCCGCCGTTTCCCACTATCCCGAGATTGCTATGCTGAAGGCGGTAAGTTTGTTGTTGTTGTTTGTTTACGCCGGCACCGGAGCCAGGCTCGCGGTCAGGTCCCGGGAGAACCAGTTCTTCGCGGGATTGCTCCTTGGGTGCGAGGGTTTCATTGTGGCCCTTGCGGTCCTTTATTTTCTTGGCATCGAGATCATGGGAAATCCCAATTCTCTGGGTGCAGTGTCAGGCGTGGCAGCGCCGATTCTCCTCTGGGGGATTCTGATTGAGGAGAATCCTTTTATTCGCCGGCGCCGGTGGGTTTTATATGCGCTCTGCATGTATCTCACCTTTCACAGTCAGGCACGGGCAAGCCTCGCTGCAGCCTTTCTCTCTTGCGGGTTACTCTGTGTCATTTTGCGCAAGTACAAGATGCTCGCCCAGGGATTGGCCATCTTTCTCATTTTTCTCGTTCTCGCGGCATCTTCCGCAATTGTGGATCCATTTGGATTCTCGAGGAGGACTTCCGCGTTCACCGCATCGGTGGTGTACAAGGGGAAAGACCCATCTCTGGGCGTGCTGGGATCCCGAATGTCACCCTGGCAAACCGCGATGGATATCCTCCAAACCCATTTCTGGTTTGGTACGGGCTTCGGTACCTCCGACAGCGGCCGGGATGCCAGCGACCACTTCGGCAAGTTTTCCTCGACCGCTGAGATGGCTGTTGAGAACGGAAGCAGCTACCTCGCCATCGTTACCTGGGTTGGCGTGGCGGGGGTGGCGCCCTTCGTGCTGCTGCTGCTCGTCCTGATCGGCAAGGTGATCCGCACCCTCGTTTGGGTACGGAAGACCGGAAATGCTTACCACCCGGCCCTCCCCCTCGCGATGATCGTATTGGCTGGCCTGCTGCATGCTGCCTTTGAGGACTGGCTGTTTGCGGTGGGCTACTATCTTTGTATCTTCTTTTGGACTCTGGCCTTCGTTTTCGTGGATCTTGCCCCGGCGCGACCGCTTGCCGCCTTTGCCGTTTGGCGTCCTCCGCTGATCCAGGGGAACGTGGATGGCATCGTTCCTAGCCGATGACGCGTTTGTTCATTAACTCTCTTGCGGCCAGCGCAGGTGGAGGCCTCACCTACATCCGCAATGTAATTCCGCAGCTTGCCTCCGCTTCGGATCTTCAGGTAGTGATCGCCCTCAGCCACGACCTTAGGAACGAGTTCTGCTCGTTCACCAACATCGACTTCGTGACCCTGGAAGGCTCGTCCGCTCGGCGCTTCTGGCGCGAACAGGCCGAACTTCCAGGGCTTATTCGGCATTACAGCGCCGAGGTTCTGGTCTCCGCCGGAAACTTCGCGACGCGGAATTCGCCGGTGCCGCAGATTCTGCTTTCGCGCAATTCCATCTATACCTCGGATGACTTCTATCACGACTTACTCTTGCGTCACGAATATCGATCTTGGCTTGCGACCCATTTGACAGGATGGTTAGCAAAGAGGTCCATCACTTGGGCTGACGTTACGGTTGCTCCGAGCGAAGCATTTGCTGCGGAGTTGCGGTGCTGGTCTGGCAAGCCGGTCCGGGCTATCCATCACGGATTCGACCTGCAAGCGTTTTCCGATGACCACAGTCCGCTGGCGGCGGAGGTTGAGCAGAAGCTGCAGGGGACAGAGGGCTGTCTCAAACTTCTCTTCGTCAGTCACTACAACTACTACCGGAACTTCGAGACTCTTTTCCGCACACTGCCACTCCTGCGCAGACGTTTGGGAGGGCAAGACATTAAACTTCTCCTGACCTGCAAGCTGGCCCGCGGAGAAAATCCGGGCTCGTATGATCCGGCGTCTGCGGCAAGACTGGTTCGAGAGTTAGGTGTGTCCGACCTCGTTCTCGAACTGGGAGCGATTCCATATCGTCAGCTCCATCAGCTCTATGGCAGAGCCGACGTCTATGTCACCCCAGCCTATACGGAGACTTTCGCTCACCCCCTGGTCGAGGCCATGGCTATCGGACTCCCAATAGTCGCCTCAGACCTTCCCACGCATCGGGAAATATGCGGAGATGCAGCGTTGTACTTTTCCCGTTTTTCAGCCCAGGAACTGTCCGACCGGATTGTGGAGCTCGCCTCGTCAGCAGACCTGCGGGCACGACTCTCCAGCGCCAGCCGGGCACGGTCGGCCACCTTCAGCTGGAAAAAACATGTGGACGAGCTCTTGTCGCTGGTGCGGTCGCTGGCAGACTCCGGAAAGCGATTTTCTTCGAACGGCAGACCGCCGGAGAAGCCGCAATGAGCAAGAGGTGGGCCGCTATTCTGGCTGCGGTGTTGCTTGCCGCCTCCTTCGCGGAGTTCGCGGTTCGTGGGCCGCTTCGTCTGACGCACTCGCCGGGCTGGAACGATTTCCTCTCGCCTTACATTCAGACGAAAGCGTGGGCGCACCGTCAGGACCCATACAGCGCGCAGTCGCTGGTTGCCTGGTGGCCCTCGGACGATCCGCGTCCAGCTTTTGTTGACGACGAGGCTGCTGCTGGCACGCTCGAATCGAAGCGGGGAATGCCATCCCCCTATCCATGGACTACCTTCGTGATACTCGCCCCGTTTGCCTCACTTCCCTGGACCGTGGCCCTGTCATGCTGGTGCGCTCTCAACATGGCAGCAGTGATCCTGGCGGCATTTGCCCTGCTTTCTATCTGCCGCTGCAAGGTGGCCGAGATACGCTCCCAATTATTCCTGGCAGCTGTTTTTGGCCTTGCGCCAGTGCACACCGGAGTTAGCACCGCGAATCCGGTGATCCTCGCTGTCAGCCTTGCGGTCATGTCTTTGTGGGCGGCGGGTCGGGGCAGGGACAGGACGGCCGGATTGCTCCTCGCTCTGGCTGTCTGTCTCAAGCCCACAGTAGCCGGGGGATTGTTGCTCTACTACTTGATTCGCCGCAGGTGGACGATCGCGGCGACGACTGGCGCGGTCGCGGCGGCGATCGGCTGTGTCGGCCTCATTCGTCTTTCCGCAGCCGGGGTTCCCTGGATTCACTCCTACCTCGAGAATTCCAGAAGGATGTTCGCGGCCGGGTCAGTCGACGATTTTACGCAGGCTGATCGCATCCGGTTCAACATGATCAATGCGCAGATCCTCTTCTTCGACATATTCCCCAACCCACGCCTGGCCAATCTCCTTGCGCGGTTTCTGGGAGGGGCGCTGTTGAGTTGTTGGGCTTACCTCTGCTATCGGCGACGCACCGGCTCGGAGTTGCTGGAAATCAGCGCGATCTCTGTCCTGAGCCTGATTCCCATCTACCACAGGTTCTACGATGCCACTTTGTTGATTTGGCCGCTGGCCTGGGCGCTGTTGTTACTCAGCAGGCGTTCTTCGACGGTCCTGAGCCTGGCTGCGATCGCACCGTTCTTTCTGCCGGGCTCGGTTATGCTCTCGGAATTCACCCGGTCGCGCAAAATTCCACCCCAAGTCGCGCACGCGTGGTGGTGGAGCACGATCGTGCTCTCTCATGAAGTCTGGTGCTTGATACTTCTGGCAGGTCTGCTTCTCTACTTCCTGTACCTGGGTGTGCCGGAGAAGTTGCCACGCGGCGAGCAGAACGCGGCTGCGAATCCTGCTTTCACACAGAGCTTGCAACGCTCCGAGTGACAAACCTCTTCACGGCATTGACGACCCTGGCGATCGCCGGCTCGGAGAGTTCAGGATAAATCGGCAGAGACAGCACCTGTTCGGCGGCAGCCTCCGAGTGGGGCAACGATCCCTTGCGGTAGCCAAGATCGGCGTAGGCAGGCTGCAGGTGGGCAGGCTCCGCGTAGTGAATGGCAGTTTGGATTCCTTCCATTCGCAGAGCAGCTTGCAGCCCATTGCGATCGTCGGACCTCACCGTATACACATGATAGACGTGGCGGGCCCAGGGCATCTCTTCGGGCAATTCCACTCCAGAGACAGCCAGCAATTCGCTGTACTTTCGCGCAATGGCGCGGCGCGCCTCAGTCCACTGCTCCAGGTGGCGAAGCTTGACCCGTAGAATCGCGCCCTGAAATCCCTCCATGCGGTAGTTGTATCCGCGCAGCACGTGGTGATACTTGCGATCCTGTCCCCAATCCCGCAGCATGCGAACCTTCTGCGCATACTCTGCATTGTTGGTGGTGACGGCGCCACCCTCGCCATAAGCGCCCAGATTCTTGGTCGGGTAAAAGCTGAAACACGCCATGTCGCCGAGACTTCCCGCGGGCCGGCCCTTGTACTTCGCGCCATGGGCTTGGGCGGCATCTTCAATGACAACCAGGCCATGCCGCCGCGCTACGTCGATGATCGGATCCATGTCGGCAGTCTGGCCGTAAAGATGTACCGGCAGGATAGCTTTCGTGCGTGGCGTAATCGCCTCCTCCAGCGCCGCCGGATCGATGGTGAACGAGCGCGGATCGATGTCCACGAGCACCGGGCGTGCTCCCGTATAGATGACCGTCGCGACGCTGGCTACGAACGTGAACGGCGCCGTGATCACTTCACTGCCCGGACCCACTCCTGCTGCCAGCAGCGCCAGGTGCAAGGCGCTGGTGCCGGAATTCAGCGCGACGCACTCCGCCGTGCCGCAATACGGGGCAAATTCGCGCTCGAATCCAGCCACCTCATCGCCGAGCACGAACTGTGAACTCTCCAAAACTCTGGCGATCGCGGCATCGATCTCGGGCTTGATGCTCTGGTACTGCGCCTTCAAATCGAGGTACGGCACTTGAACGGGAGTATCAGCCATTGGAAACCTTTTTCAACGCCACAGCCGGGTGTAGCGACAGCGTGCAGCGACGTCCACCGCCTGCCGATGCCTCAGAGCAGCATGTGTATCTTAGCCGCAACCTCGGTGAAGCCTACAGTCTCAACTGCCGACAGCACCGCCGAGAAGATCCCAAATCCCCATAGCAAACGCCGGTCTTTCGGAATCCAGGGCAGGAACGCTATGACCAGGAAGGGAACAATTGGGATCGAGTACCGCGGAAATGCGATGCGCGCCCACGGTGAATTGTAGGTGAAGAGGAGGACGGTATACAGCCCGCCAAAGATGATCTCGACCGGGTGCTGGCGCGCGAACTCGCGCAGTTTCCGGTTGCAGAACATGACCACCACCGCCAGCAGGACAATGCCCATCCATAAGGCGGTTCGGGCAAGATTCAGCTTCGTCGCCCGGCCGGAGAGAGCATCATGAATCAGAGCGACAAACGGGAAGGTGATGGCTTGTCCCCCGCTGCCGTCAGCCTGACCGTACGCCTTCACGTTCGCCAGAGGGCTGCGGAGATAGATTCGGAGGGGCAGTGCATACGCTATGCCGATGGAAAGCCCGATCGCCAGCGCGGCAAGGAAAGTCTTGTAGTTCTTACGGTACAAGAGTACGAGGCCGACTCCAGCCAGCGCGAAGATCCCCATCGGGCGTACAGTGGCGCTCAGCCCCGCCAGCAAGGCAGCCAGCAGCCAACGTTCTCGCCGAGCCGCGAGGAACGATCCAAACACCAGGGCAAGGAAAAGAGGCTCCGCACCTCCCAGCAAGGAGCGTTCCATCCATTCCCGGCTCGCGATCGCGAAGTATCCGGCAACCCAGCCACCCCAAAGCCGATTCGAGAGCATCACGGCGACTAACGAACCGCCGATCGACAAACACATGAGAGCGGTCAGCAAAGACGTGCGAGTCAGGAAGGAGAACACGACCATGGCATAGGGCAATCCCCAAAACTGCCACGCCCGGACGGAGCTGAAATCCCAATGGCGGATGCCGTTGGCGATGGAAATGTAAGGCTGGTTGTCGCCGAATGTCCGGATCTGAGCTCCATAGCTGTCCTGCAGCATGACCAGACCCACGTAGATGGCATAGCACACACACGCCAGCAGCAGAACTTCCTGCCATCCCGGTTCTGTTGCTGCCTTAGGTTTGACCAGGACGGGAGAAGCCACGGTCGGGACGTCCGCCAGTGGGCTGGGCTGTGTCAAAATTCCTCCAAAGGTTAGTCTTCGCCCGGATCTGGCGGCTCGAGCGCACACTCTGGAGCGCCGCCAGGCTGCCGAAGGGGCTTCAAATCAGGAACTTTCTCGTATACACTCTGTCACACCGGAATGCTTCCTTCAAGCCGAAAGACCTCGAACAAAACTGCCGACGATGCGGGCTTTCCCTGCAGCCAGCCGAATGTGCGGGGCCTGCCTTCAGATCGGTCTTGGGCACGGAGTTAGTTGAATATGGCCCTTCCTCTGCGATCGCAAACAGAATCCCAGCCGGTAGTCATTCCGTTGCACGAGCCGAAGCCGGTCGAGTTGTCCGTGGTTATGCCGTGCCTGAACGAGGCCGAAACGCTGGAAGCTTGTATTGCCAAGGCCCAGAGGGCGTTGCGCGAGGCCAGGATCAGCGGGGAAGTCATTGTTGCCGACAATGGCAGCACGGATGGCTCGGTGGAGATCGCCGAACGGCTGGGCGCTCGCGTGGTGCGGGTTCGCGCGAAAGGATACGGCAGCGCGCTGATGGGCGGCATTGCCGCCGCCTCGGGCCGTTTCATCCTGATGGGCGATGCCGACGACAGCTACGATTTCGGCCACCTCCCGCGTTTCGTCGAACAATTGCGCGGCGGCGCCGAGTTGGTGATGGGCAACCGTTTCCGCGGCGGCATTCAGCCCAATGCCATGCCTCCCTTGCACCGCTACTTCGGCAATCCCATGCTGACGCGCCTGGGACGCTTGTTCTTTCGCAGCCGGGTGGTGGGGGATTTCTATTGCGGCCTTCGGGCCTTTCGCAAAGATGCCTACGAGAAAATGGGTTTGCGCACCACGGGTATGGAATTTGCCACCGAAATGGTGGTGAAAGCCACTTTGCTGGATCTGCGCATTGCCGAGGTACCGACCACACTGTCCCCGGATGGGCGTACTCGCCCGCCGCACCTCCGCACCTGGCGCGACGGCTGGCGAACCCTGCGATTCTTCCTGCTCTACAGCCCGCGCTGGTTGTTCCTGTACCCGGGGCTCGCCTTCATGCTGATCGGCATGGCATTGGGGGTGTGGCTGTTGCCGGGATCGAGAACCGTCGGCCACGCGACTCTTGATGTGCACACGATTCTGTACGCAGCCGCCTTTGTCCTGCTCGGATTTCAAGCCATTGCTTTTGCGGTTTTCACCAAACTGTTCGCCATCTCTGAGGGCCTGCTCCCTCCCGATCGAACTCTGGACAAGCTCTTCCGCTACATTACCTTGGAGACTGGCCTGCTCGCGGGAGCCGCGCTGATCGCATTGGGACTGGGCGGTTCGATTTACGCCGTGGGCTTTTGGGAAGCCAGGCACTTCGGCGCGCTCGATTACCCCTATTCGATGAGGATGGTCATTCCTGCCGTTCTGTCTCTGGTTCTGGGGGTGCAGACCGTCTTCGCCAGCTTCTTCCTGAGCGTGCTGGGGCTGCGTAGGCGGAGCTGAAAAAAGTGGCGATCATTTTGTAATGAGATTTATGGAGAGACCTCTTAGCGTGGCCAGCCCGGGTGTCGCTGAGCGTATAAAGCACCCGACTCAGGAATTGTTTCATCGCATCCACGATCCCGTGTGGATAGCCGACAGCACCCTCCGAGTCCTGACGCAGATGTGGGACGCGATTTCGCCCTCGCAATTCTCACGACTCCACCGGCGCATCCGTCGCCACACAATGTGCAGCAATGCACGGTTACGAGGTCTCTATCACGGAGTGAAGCACGTTGTTGCGAAAGGAATCCCTGGCGATTTCGTCGAGTGCGGATGCGCCTTGGGAGGCAGCGCCGCGCTCATCGCACTAACGTTGCGTCAAGTCGGGGAAAGCCGCCAGCTGTGGCTTTTCGACACATTTGAAGGCCTCCCAGCGCCGACTCCCAACGACCCCGATTTCGAAATTGCTGACTTGTTTACCGGTACTTGTGTAGGCACTGTTGACGAGGTCCAGCACCTCTTCGAGGACCTTCACGTCGCTGACCGCGTGCAACTGGTCAAAGGCCTCTTTCAACAGACGCTCCCCAGCGCACCCGTTTCGACGATTGCTCTTCTTCACATCGATGGCGATTGGTACGACAGTGTAAAGGCATGCCTAGACAACCTCTACGACAGGGTTGCTCCAGGCGGTGTGATTCAGTTCGACGACTACGGGTACTGGAAAGGCGCTCGTAAGGCGGTTGACGAGTTCTTCGCTGCACGTGGGATCGGCGTAAAACTCAACCGGCTGGATTACTCCGGCAGGTTCCTGATTAAGCCAGCTTGCGCAACCGAACCATGAAATGGAGCTGCGCTCCGAAGACCCAATCCACCGGAACCGCGTAAAGCCGCAGCCGAGTGACGATCTCCTCCGGCTCAAGACCCAACTGCTGCCAGGCCCCCCGCCACTGTTGCTCGGTCCAATAGTTGTACGGAAGGGCCACACCGAATCTCGCGTTTCCTACCCAGTCCATAAAGCGTAACCGCTGGGCGGCAGCCAGTCCCTTGCAATAGTGGTCCTTCAGGAGCAGCCAGAAACGAGCTACTCGCCGAGCCTCGCGAAGCAGCGCCACCGGATCGCTGGTGTGATGGAGGACGTCGGAGAAGAGAACTGCATCGAACGAGTCATCGTCAAACGGAAGGCGTGAGCCATCGAAGACCCCGACCGGGATGTGCGTGTTCTCACGGGGAAGAACCTCCAGGCCTTGAATGTGAAGATCGGGCCTCTTGGATAAAAGCGTCGCCGCGAGCAATCCATCCCCACAGCCCACGTCGAGAATCCGAGAACCTGCCGGCGCCATCCGTGCGAACAAGGAAGACAGAACGTCAATTCGCCGGTTGATTACCAAGCGATCATGTAACGCTCCAGCGGCTCCCAAAGGGACTTCTCCTGCGCAATTGCAACCGGTATTCGTGGTTAAAGTCATGCCGCCGCGCTTAGCAAGGGCACGCACCGGTGGATGAAACAAGAGATCATAGCAGGGTGGAAAGCCATTGCCCTTCGCAGGCGGAAATTATTGGGGGGCGCGGATTACTCGGAAAATCAGTGTCGGCGGGTAGCCTCTATCCTGGCCGATGGCTGACCATCTCCGCGACCACCGCCCATGGTTTTCCTGAGGTTCAAAGCGCCCGACCAGCTCCAGGCAGTTGGGTGTGAGTTCTTCGGGCACTCGAGATCCCGCCGGCCAGATCACATACACACGATTTGCGCGCAGCATCTCACCCCAGGGCGGTCTTTCGTTCGCGACCTCACGGCTAAATCCAGGCGCGATCCAGGGACGCGGGTAAAGGAAGCGAGATCCGGCATTCTCGACGGCATAGAAGTAATCGTGCAGCGGGCCAAAGACGATTGAGCCAGGGGGAACGTGCTGCGCAACGAACTTCTCCATGGGAGAAGGATCGCTGCTCTGATAAGAAGCTGCTGAGACCAACAGTTTTCCGCCTCGCACAAAGAGGCAGACCGTCGCCCAAAGAACCCAGGCTCCAATGAGCGCGACGAATCGATAAGACCGTCTGCCAGGCCTTCGCCAAATGTTTCCAGTAAGCGCGATCGCGGCAGGCAGCAGCAATGGAACCAGGAAAATGTCGTAATCCCAGAATCTGGAGATGAGGACGAAGGTCACGCCGTAACAGGCGAGCCCCGCTACCAGAGCGAATCTTAATCCCGGCGTGGCGCTATCGGTCGCGTTCGCCGTCCGTCTTGCAGCCGTCGCGGAAATCAGCAGCATCAGCAAAACCAGGAGAAACCCCAACCCATTTGCCTGTTCGAGGAGGGGGCTGTCGAACAGGTGCCAATGCCCGCCCAGCAAAGGCGAGACATTCCCCGGATCGCCATGACTGACGCTCAGAATGAAGCGCAACCATCCCAGCGGATTGGTCCCTTCGAACGTGGTCCAGGCCAGAATGAGAGCGCCGATCACTGCCGCAACCTGGAGCATTTGCGACAGGATCTTCTTCCGCTGTTCCTTATTGCAAAGCGCCTCGGCCCCGAATGCCAGGAACAGACTGACCGGAAAAGGGAAGGCCCGCGGCGTGCTCAGAATGGCCAGCCCACAGAAAACACCGCTCAGCATGGTGTAGAGGCGGGTGCGATTCCTGCTGGAAGATTCACAAGGAAGACCCGCGACCGCGCATGCCAGACTTGCGACTTCCAGCGCGACCGCAAGAGAATCAAGCCGGCCGCTAACCGCGCGTCCTGTGCCCTGCGAAAATGCAACCAGGATTGCCGTAACCGCACCGGCGTAGGCTCCTGCCAGATTCCTGGTCAGCCACGAGGCCAGCAGAGCTACGGCGACGACGCCAAGCCATCCGATCGACCTCCACGCAATGATCGAGATCCCGAACAGCCTGACATCCGCGGCCCCCACCGCGAGAGCCACCGGACCGAAGAACAGGCTCAGCGACTTGATGCCGCTGAAGGCGCCCAGCACGGTCGGGACCGGGCCGTGCCCCCGGACGATGGACAGTGCGGTGGACTCCATGAAGATTTCGTCGAACCAGGGCAAGGGACTGCGGGGAAGAATGATCAGCAGGGAGGCCAGCCCCAAAAACGCAAGCGACCAGAGAAGACAGATTCGGAACCGGGGAGACGAAGTATTCAAGGAATGGAATGAAGCGGTTTTTCGGCTCGGAGAGAATTCTGGGCATTTCCGAGTGAAAGTACCATACCATAGTTGACCGAAAGAGTTGACCGAAAGCTGTTTTCATGATGAATTGGAAGCTCCCGCAAAGCGCGGGAAACGGCGAAGGCGAACGGAACGAGGGTCTTACCAGGCGCGCTCCGAGCCATTCTGTTCCGATCAACGGGTGCGTGGATGTCGAGAAGCAGTGCAGTTTCCAGCGACCTCGGGCTTGAGCCTTACCGATTGTCGGTTGTCATCCCCGTCTATCGCAGCGAGAGCATCCTCCCGGAGCTGGTACAGCGCTTAGATCGTGCGCTGAAGGCAGCGGCGGAAGACTTCGAGCTCATCCTGGTCAACGACTGCAGCCCCGACCGCAGCTGGGACGTGATCGTTGACCTGGCGCAAGAGTACCCCTGGATTCGCGCCATCAACCTCATGCGCAATTACGGGCAGCACAATGCGCTGCTGTGCGGCATCCGGGAAGCCCGCTACGACGTGATCGTTACTATGGACGACGATTTGCAGCATCCTCCTGAGGAGATTCCGAAACTGCTGGCGATGCTGGCCGCCGGCTACGACGTCGTCTACGGCACGCCCGAGCAGGAGCAGCACGGCTTCGGCCGCGACTTCGCCTCCTGGATCACCAAGATCGCTTTGCAGAACGTGATGGGCGCCGAGATCGCCCGCAAGGTGAGCGCGTTTCGTGCTTTTCGTGCCGAGGTGGCCAAGGCCTTTGAGCACTATGAGGGTGCCTTCGTTTCCATCGACGTTCTGCTGACCTGGGGAACGAATCGCTTCGCCGCGGTCCGCGTAGCTCACCAGCCGCGGCAGCATGGCGCCTCCGGGTATACCCTCCGCCGGCTGATGACGCACGCCATGAACATGATGACGGGCTTTAGTACAGTGCCCCTGCAGATCGCCAGCGGGATCGGCTTCGTTTTTACTCTCTTCGGTCTTCTCGTGCTGACTTACGTGGTCGCTCGTTACTTCCTGCACGGCGATCCCGTTCCAGGATTCCCGTTCCTGGCATCGATCATCGCGGTGTTTTCCGGAGCGCAGCTTTTTGCCCTGGGGGTCATTGGCGAATACCTGGCCCGAATCCATTTTCGCAGCATGCAGAAGCCTCCGTATGTTATTCGTGACCGAGGACTGCGGGAAAGAAAGATCGAGAGCGCGCGCGAGACAAGCAGCAGAACAGGTTCTTTCTAATGGCAGCACGACTTACACAAACCGAAGTTTACGAATACTGGAATCAGCAAGCCAGTGAGTACGGCCAGTCGCCGTCGGCCTCGTGGTCTGATATCCGCGTCATCGAGATGGAGATCGCGGAGATCACCAAGCATTTGAGCGATGGCGATCGAGTCCTCGATGCAGGGTGCGCCAACGGATTCTCGTCGGTGGAGTTCGCCTGCGCGCGGCGGGTCATGCTGCGGGGCGTGGATTACGTTCCGCGGATGATTGAGCAGGCGCGAGACCGCCTTGACTCTGTAAGGGACAAGCTGGTCGGTTCGGTTGAGTTTGGGGTGGGCGACATTACAGAACTGGCAGAGCCCTCGAATGCTTATGACAAGGTCATCGTGGTGCGCGTGCTGATCAACTTGGGAACATGGGAGCGCCAGCTCCGTGGCCTCCACGAATGCATCCGCGTGCTGAAGCCTGGCGGCCTGCTTTTGTTGTCCGAAGCGACCCTGCAGGGCTGGCGAAGGCTGAACTCGTTGCGCTCAGAGTGGGGACTGGACGACATCCCTATGCCATCTTTCAACCAGTACGTGGATCAGGATCAAGTGATTGCGGCCGTCACTGGTGAGGCGGAATTGGTCGAGCTGTCGAACTTCGCGAGCACCTACTACGTCGGCACTCGTCTCTTAAAGCCTCTCCTTGCGCTGGCAACCAATGCACCGATCTCCGTGGCGGACCCCAATGCTGAGTGGAATCGCTGGTTTTCGCAATTGCCGGCGGCGGGAGACTTCGGCACACAAAAATTGTTCGTCTTTCGCAAACTATGAGCTATCGCATTCCATTCAATCGTCCCTGCCTTGCAGGCAACGAGTACAAGTACATCTCGGAAGCGATTGCCAACGGACACGCCTCCGGCGATGGCCCGTTCACCCGCCGCTGCCACGAGTTCCTGGAAACCGAGTTGGGAGTTGCTCGGGCCTTGCTGACGACCTCGTGCACGCATGCGCTGGAGATGGCAGCGCTTCTGTTGGATTGCGGCCCCGAGGACGAGATCATCGTTCCATCGTTTACGTTTGTGTCTACCGCCAATGCTTTCGCGTTGCGGGGCGCCCGCCTGGTCTATTCCGACGTCCGGCCTGACACTCTGAATCTGGACGAGAGCCGTGTGGAGGACCTGATCACGCCGCGAACCAAGGCCATCGTCGTGGTTCACTATGCCGGGGTGCCGTGCGAGATGGATTCGATTCTCGCGATTGCGGCCCGGCACGGAGTTCGCGTGGTAGAGGACAACGCTCACGCCTTGTTCTCCCGCTATAAGGGCGCATATACAGGAACGCTCGGGTGTCTTGCTGCGCAGAGCTTTCATGAGACCAAGAATTTTACTTGTGGCGAAGGGGGAGCGTTGATTGTCAACGATCCTGATTTGCTCGAACGAGCGCTCGTCATTCGCGAAAAGGGTACCAACCGCAGCCGCTTCTTCCGCGGTGAAGTGGACAAATACACGTGGGTCGACCTCGGCTCCAGCTATCTGCCGTCCGATCTGCTGGCTGCGTTCCTGCTGGCGCAGTTTGAAGCGAAGCAAAACATTCAGGAAAAGCGCAGACAGATCTGGAATCGATACTACGAATCACTGGCCGATTGGGCGGAGAGCAATGACGTGAAACTGCCCGTCATTCCTGCCGACTGCGAGCAGGCTTATCACATGTTCTACATGCTCCTGCCTTCCCCGGAGGACCGCAATTCGTTGATTTCACATCTCAAGTCTGAGAGCATCCTCAGCGTGTTCCACTACGCGCCGCTTCATCTTTCGGAAGCGGGGAGAAAGTTTGCCGCTCGCCAGTCGAGTTGCCCGGTAGCCGAGGAGATCAGTGACCGGCTGGTTCGCTTACCCTTCTACAATGATCTGACCGTCGTCGAGCACGACCACGTCACGAATGCGGCTAAGAAACTTAAATTGCTTGCGTTCAGCCGGCGAGCCAGTTAGGCCTCGCCCGAGCCGGCGGTGAGTTAGCCTTTCGCCATGTGCGGAATCTTCGGCATCGTCGCACGGAACGCGGCAATTCCTGACGGAGTGCTCGAGCGCGCCACGCAATCGCTCGCGCACCGGGGACCGGACGATTCAGGGACCGTTCTTCTGCGCGATTCAGTGCCTGATCCGGCGGAGATTGGCCTGGGCAATCGTCGCCTCGCCATTCTCGATCTCTCGCCTCTCGCTCATCAGCCCATGCACGACGCCGAAACCGGCAACTGGATCGTCTATAACGGCGAGCTCTACAACTTCCGCGATGTTCGCGCGGAACTCGAGCGAGCCGGGACACGCTTCGTCAGCCACTCGGATACTGAAGTTTTGCTGAAGGCTTATGCCCGCTGGGGAGATCAGTGTCTTGCCAAATTCCGCGGGATGTTCGCCTTTGCGATCTGGGACGCGAGCCGTCACCGCCTTTTTCTCTCGCGCGATCCCATGGGCATCAAGCCGCTCTACTACGCGCAAACTGCTGCGCACTTTATATTCGCGTCCGAAGTCCGCACGTTGCTCGGCACTGGGCTTGTCCCTCGCCGCATCGACCCGGCCGGGCTGGTCAACTTCCTGACCTTTGGTTCTGCCTATGATCCCCTCACCTTGATCGACGGTATTCGCGCCCTTCCTCCCGGACACACGCTGACTTGGGAAGGGGGCGCATTGCACCAATCGCGCTACTGGGATCTGCTTGAAGACGACGACAGGGAAGGGGCCGGGCGGACATCGGCAGCGGCTTCGGCTGAAAACGAAGCTCACGCGGTGGAACCACTGCAGCCGATTCTGGAAGAGGCCGTGCGCCTGCAGTTGGTCAGCGACGTCCCTGTGGGTGTATTTCTTTCGGGCGGCATCGATTCGAGCGCGTTGGTCAGCATTCTGCGCTCCGGCGGGGTGACGCCGGCTACTTTCTCCATCGTGTTTCGCGAAGCCGAGTTTTCCGAGGCCGAACACTCCCGCGCGGTCGCCACCAGGTTCCGCACTGATCACCATGAGATCAGCGTTTCGCAATCAGATGTCCTGGCTGCCGTCCCCGACGCCCTGCGCGCCATGGATTTGCCCACCATGGACGGAGTCAACACCTACTTCGTTTCGCGGGAAGCGCGCCGCGCCGGGGTCAAAGTCGCTCTCTCCGGGCTCGGCGGCGACGAGGTTTTCGCAGGATACTCCAATTTCCGCACCGTGCCTCGCATGGAGCGCCTGGCGCAGGTCTGGACCCATATTCCCGGCCCGGTTCGCAGACCGCTGGCCACCGCCTTTTTTGCCTTTCGCGCCGACAATGATCACAATCGCAAGCTGGCCACGCTGGCGAGCGCCAATGGCCGGCTTCTGCATCCCTATTTTCTTTCCCGCATGTTGTTCACGCCGGAGCAGGGCGATCTTCTATTGCCCGCCGTCGGGCTGCCGGTTGCCGAGGCGGCCACACAGTCCCAGCGCATGAGCCTGGACCGGACCCGTGCTCTTGACCCCGTGAATCGTGTTTCCTATCTCGAGTCGCGCTGTTATATGCTCAATACACTGTTGCGTGACGCTGATTTTATGAGCATGTCCCAGGGTCTGGAAGTTCGGGTTCCCCTCATTGATCATCAGTTGGCCAAGGCGGTGCTGGCTCTTCCCGGCGCATGGAAACTGAACGGTACACCCAAGAAGTTGCTGGTTGGAGCGCTGGCGGATCCGCTGCCGGATGAGATCGTGCATCGCCCGAAGCGCGGTTTCACGCTCCCCTTCGAGCATTGGCTGCGCCAGGAACTGCGACAGGAAATGGAACCGGTACTGGCCGCAGAACGAATTGAGAGCGGGCCGCTGGCTGGCTTCCTGGATGGGAGCCAGGTGCAACGCGTCTGGCTGGATTTTCTGCGTGGCGCCGTTTCCTGGTCGCGCCCGTGGGCTTTGTACGTACTGCAGCGCTGGTGCGAACTGCATTTATAAACAGCTCTCCGCATGCCAAAGGTTGAAGAAATCGTGAAGTCGCCGTCTGCCGCGCGAACCGGGACGCTGCCCGTGAGCGTCATCGTGGCTGCGCGCAACGAAGAGAACAACCTGCCGCGCTGCCTGGAGGCATTGCGCCAGGTCGGCGAAGTCTACGTCATCGACTCGCAAAGCACTGACGCCACGCCCGAAATTGCGCGCTCGTTCGGAGCCAAGGTGGTTCAGTTTCACTATCAGGGAGGATGGCCCAAGAAGCGGCAGTGGGCCATGGAAAATCTTCCGCTCGAACACGACTGGATTCTGCTCATCGATGCCGATGAGGTTCTGACGCCGGAACTGGCAGAAGAGATTCGCCGCGCTATTCAGGCGCCGGATGTGAACGGCTATTACCTCTCGTTGCAGATGCACTTTCTTGGACGGATGCTGCGGCACGGCGACGCCGGCTTCTGGAAACTGGCTTTGTTTCGGCGGGGCAAGGGCCGCTACGAATGCCGTCTCAAGGATCAAGACCTGTCAATGGCCGACATGGAAGTTCATGAGCATGTCGTGGTCGACGGCCCCACGCGGCGTTTGCAGAATCCAATCGTTCATCACAACGTAGAGTCGCTGTCGCGCTATATTGAAAAACATGATGAGTATTCGAACTGGGAAGCGCGCGTGCTCCTGCAAGGCGAGCAGGGCGACGATCAGCTTCGGCCCGCCCTGTTCGGCACACAGGCCCAACGCCGCCGCTGGCTCAAAAAACGGCTCTATGCTCTGCCCGGCTCGCCGGTTCTGCTGTTCTTCTATCGATACTTTCTGCGATTGGGTTTTCTGGACGGCGTTCCGGGCCTGATTTACTGCGGTTTCCAGGCCGTACAAATGTTCCATACAAAATCGAAGATCTACGAACTAAAGAAGTCGAGTAAGTGCAGGCCGGCTGAATAGGCGAAGCAAGCATGTGCGGAATTAGCGGTCTGGTCAATTGCGGAGATGGGGAGACGCTGGCGCGGATGACGCACGTCCAGGCGCATCGCGGTCCCGATGACTCCGGCGTATGGGAGCGTAGGTTCCCGGATGGTTCCTACATCGGCCTGGGCAGCCGCCGCCTCGCCATTCTCGATCTGTCTGCAGACGGCCACATGCCGATGTGCAATGAAGATCGCACGATCTGGATCACCTACAACGGCGAGATCTACAACTTTGCCGATCTACGCCGTGAACAGGAGAGCAAGGGACACCGCTTCACATCGCACACCGATACCGAGGTGATCCTCCATCTCTACGAACAAGAAGGTCCTGACTGCGTGAAGCGCTTGAACGGGATGTTCGCGTTCGCCATCTGCGATCTGCGCACAGGAACGCCGACTCTGTTCGTCGCTCGTGATCACTTCGGCGTCAAGCCCTTCTATTATTTTCACGATGGCAAGCGGTTTGCCTTTGCCTCCGAGATCAAGGCTCTTCTGCAGCTTGACGAACTCCAGGCGGAATTGGATCCCGAGTCGCTTCACCAGTACCTGACATTCCTCTGGGTTCCTGATCCGAAAACGATGTTTCGCCGGATCGTCAAGCTTCCTTCCGGTTATTACGCCACGTTGCGCAACGGCGAACTGAAGTTGACTCAGTACTGGGATCTGACGTTTCCGGCGGTGGATCAGAGTTACCCGCGATCCGAGGCCGATCTTGCGAATGAGATTCGCGAACGCTTTTCTCGATCGGTGCAGGCGCAGATGGTCAGCGATGTTCCTATCGGCGCGTTTCTGAGCTCAGGTCTCGATTCCTCCAGCATTGTCGCCATGATGAGCCGCGTGACCAACCGGCCGGTTCGCACGTACACGATCACCTTCCCGCGAAAATATCGAGTGGGAGAAACCACGCTCGACGATCCCGAAGTCGCCACCCGCCTGGCGCGCCACCTGGGCTGCGAGAACCATCGCATCGTCGTCGAGCCGGACGTAGCCGGGCTTCTGCCGCGGCTGGTGTGGCACATGGATGAACCTACGGCCGATCCCGCCATCATCACGGCTTATCTGGTATGCCGTGAAGCGCGGAAGCAAGCGACCGTCCTGCTCTCAGGCGTCGGTGGCGACGAGCTGTTTGCCGGATACCGCAAGCACGTTGCGCATTACTGGGCCCAAGCCTACCAGCGACTGCCGTCAGCCGCGCGCAGCATGGCTGAGGCGGCCCTGGCTGCGTTGCCCGGTCTGCGTGGTACGCCGATGAAAGGAAGATTGCGCCTGGCGAAAAAAATGGCGCGCAGCGCGTCGCTGAGCCCCATCGATCGCTTCATCGCGAACTGCACCTATCTTGACAAGGTTCAAAAATCCGACCTCTATAGCTCTGAGTTTCAGGCTCAATCCTCGGAATGGGACGCTACCGTTTCCCATCGGGCTGCGTTCGATCGCGTAGGCGACGCCGACTTCCTCCACCAGATGCTGTATCTCGACACCAAGATTTTCATGGCCAGTCTCAACCTCACCTACAACGACAAGATGAGCATGGCGTCATCGGTAGAAGTCCGGGTTCCTTTTCTGGATCGCGAACTGGCCGAATTCGTTGCGTGGAATGTTCCTCCCAACTTGAAGCTCAAAGGATTCTTCCGTCCGACGACGAAATACATCTTCCGCCAGGCGATGCGAAACATTCTTCCCAGAGAAGTGCTGCGACAACCAAAGGCTGGCTTCGCCGCGCCCGTCGACTACTGGCTGGCTCACGATCTGAAGGAAATGGTTGACGATCTGCTCTCGTCAGCCCAGGTGCGCCAGCGTGGCGTCTTCCGCCCGGAGGCGGTGCGGCGCTTCGTCAGCGAGCAGCGCAGCGGACGCCAGGATTGGTCGATGCAGCTTTGGCAGTTCCTGACTCTTGAGCTCTGGATGCGGACATTTCTCGACGGAGGAGCGCAGAAGTTCGAGTCGGAATCAATCCCCAAACAAGTGGCCACGGCATGAAACAGGCCAGCCGGAACGAATGAACCAAACCCAGACCAGACATCATAGGAGTTATCGCTAGTTCATGCTCATTTTGGGCCTTAACATGTTTCATGCCGACGCCTCGGCGGCGATCGTGCTCGATGGCGAAATCAAATTCGCTGTTGCTGAGGAGCGTCTGAACCGTCACAAACATTTCGGCGGTTTCCCCGCGCTCGCGGTCAAACAGTGCCTGGATGCGGTCGGCGCGAAGATTACTGACGTCGACCACGTGGCCGTCGGGCAGGACAGCGATGCGAATCTGGCAAAGAAAGTTAAGTACGCGCTGGCCAACCCCGCCAAGATTCTGAACTTCATTCGCCTCCGCCAGCGCAAGGAAGCCATGCGCGACGTGCGCTCGCTGCTCGCGACGGCTCTCGAAGTTGATTCCGCGAAACTTCGCTTTCAGGAGCATCACCTCGAACACCACATCGCCCACATCGCCAGCGCTTACTACTGTTCGCCGTGGGAGAAGGCCGCCGGGTTGAGCTACGACGGTTCCGGCGACTTCGTCTCCACCATGATGGCGCGTTGCGAGGGCAACGACATCGAAGTGCTCGACCGCGTGTTCCTCCCCCACTCCCTCGGCAGCCTCTACACGATGATCTGCGAATTCATCGGCTACAACAAGTATGGCGATGAAGGCAAGGTCATGGGCTTGGCTCCCTACGGCAAGGACACATACTGCGAGCAGATCAGCAAGACCGTCGCGATAAAGAACGGCGGCTTCCAGCTTGATCTCGGATACTTCAAGCCCCTGGGAAGCAATCAGGGGATGCAGGTCTTGCCTGACGGCACCGTGCGCCTGGCGCGGCATTATTCCGCCCGCATGGAAAAACTGTTCGGCGAGCCCCGCCAGCCGCACACCGAAATCTCGCAGCGCGACATGGACCTGGCCTTTGCCCTGCAGCAGCGCTTCGAGGAAGTGTTCTTCCACCTGTTGAACCAGTTGCACCGTCACGTTCCTTGCGGCGACCTCGCTCTGGCCGGCGGATGCGCGCTCAACAGTGTGGCCAACGGCAAACTCTTCGAGCGCACTCCATTTCGCCGCACCTACATTCAGCCGGCGGCGGGGGATGAAGGCCTGGCCATTGGCGCGGCTCTGCATACCTATCACTCCGTGCTGAAGCAGCCTCGCCGCCACCAATTGCAGCATGCCTACCTCGGTCCCGAGTTTTCCGATTCGCGCATTCAAGCGGCGCTGCAGAGCGCGGGCCTGCAATTTCGCAAGTTGGATCGCGGTCCACTGCTTGACGCTGTGGCAGAGCAGATTGCCGCGGGAAATGTGATTGGCTGGTTTCAGGGACGCATGGAGTGGGGCCCGCGCGCCTTAGGCAATCGCTCGATTGTTGCTCATCCCGGCCTGCCCAATATGAAGGACGTCCTCAACGCCCGCATCAAGCATCGGGAATGGTTTCGTCCCTTCGCGCCATCCATCCTCGCGGACAAACAGCACGAGTATTTCGAGCACGATCATCCTTCGCCCTTCATGCTGCACGTCTACAAAATTAGGCCGGAGAAGCGCAAGGCTCTGTGCGCGGTGAATCACGTGGATGACACCGGACGTCTGCAGACCGTGACGCGCGAAGAAAATCCAATCTACTACGATCTCATCTCAGCCTTCGAACGCAAAACCGGTATTCCAGTGATCCTCAACACCAGCTTCAATGAGAACGAGCCGATCGTATGTACGCCAGAAGAAGCCATCGACTGCTTCCAGCGCACGCGCATGGATGTCCTGGCGATCGGACCGTTTCTGGTGAAGAAGGAAACTCCGGCGTGAGCGCGGTAGGCGACGTTGTCGTTACTCGCCCATGACTTTCACAATGACTCGTTTGTCGCGCTGCCCGTCGAACTCGGCGTAGAAAATCCGCTGCCAGGTTCCCAGGTCGAGCTTCCCTGCCGTGATGGGCACGATGACCTCGTGATGGATAAGCAGCGCTTTTAGGTGAGAGTCGCCGTTGTCCTCGCCGGTCTCGTGATGCTTGTAATTCTTGCGAAACGGCGCCAGATGCTCCAGCCACTGGTCAATATCTTCGATGAGGCCGCTCTCGTTGTCGTTCACATACACGCCCGCAGTGATGTGCATAGCCGAAACCAGAACCATGCCTTCCTGCACCCCGCTCTTTCGGACGATTTCCTCTACTTGCAGCGTGATATGCACGTACGCGCGATGCGTCTTGGTGTGAAACTCCAGGTATTCCGTGAGCGTTTTCACAGGGTGTTCCCGGGCGGCCTTTCCGGCGACCTAACGCAGGACTTCAGCGAGCTTTCCGCTGCGAATCACCTCGGCAATCCGAGCCAGGTCGTTGTACATGACGCGATCCTTATCCATAGTCGGGCAAACCGCACGAATCGCTGCGTGCGCCGCCTGACCGCGCTTTGACGTCTTCAGCGGAGCCAGAAAATCCAGCGCCTGCGCGACCGCCATGGCCTCGAAGGCCAGCACGTTGCGCGTATTTTCCACAACGCGTTTCAGCTTGAGCGCTGCGGTCATGCCCATCGACACATAATCTTCCTTGTTGCCCGAGGTGGTGATCGAATCGACCGACGCTGGATGCGACAGCACTTTGTTCTCGCTGACCAGCGCCGCCGCCGCCACTTGCGGAATCATGAAGCCCGAGTTCAGGCCGGCGCCGGGCGCCAGAAACGGAGGCAAACCTTCGCTCAGCGCAGGATTCACTAGCCTTTCAATTCGCCGCTCGCTGATGCCCGCCAGGGCGCTCAACGCGATCGCCAGAAAGTCCAAGGCAAAGGCGAGCGGTTCGCCGTGAAAATTACCGCCGGAGATGACATCTCCCTGCGCGCTCTTGGGATCACCAAGGAACACCAGGGGATTATCGACCGCCGAATTCGCCTCTGTCTCGAAAACCTCGCGGCAGTGGGCCAACGTGTCGCGCACGGCGCCATGCACTTGTGGAATGCAGCGTAGCGAATAGGCGTCCTGCACCCGGCCGCAGGTGCGATGCGATTCGCGAATCTGGCTGCCTTCCAGCATGTGCCGCAGGTTGGCTGCGGTTTTCATCTGCCCGCGGTGCGGCCTCGCCTTGTGAATGCGCTCGTCGAAAGCCGTGTCAGTGCCCTTGAGCGCATCGCAGCTCAGCCCGCCCAGCACATCCGCGGAATCCGCCAGCGTCTCCGCTGCGAGCAGCGCCAAAGTCCCGACCGCCAGCATCGCTTGCGTTCCATTGATGAGAGAGATTGCTTCTTTCGACTCCAGCACCAGAGGCTTGATCTGCGCCCGTTTCAGCGCCTCCGCGCTCGGAATACGCGCACCTTTGTCGTCGACGCACTCGCCCTCGCCGATCAGGGCCAGCGCCAGATGAGCCAGAGGCGCGAGGTCGCCGCTTGCCCCCACGCTTCCCTGCGACGGCACGAAGGGCGTGACTCCGCGATTGAGCAATTCGCACAGCGTATCGATCACGACAGCTCGCACGCCCGAGTATCCCTTGGCCAGCGAATTCGCCCGCAGCAAAATCATGGCGCGGGTTTCCGCGACTGAGAGCGGCTCTCCAACGCCCGCCGCGTGCGATCGCACCAGGTTGACCTGGAGTTCCCGAATCTGATCGCCTGCAATACGGACGTCGCTCAACTTGCCCACGCCGGTCGTGATGGCATACGCAACCTTGTTGCCGGCAACGATTTCATCCACCACAGCGCGGGCGCGGCTGACAATCTCCCGCGCGTCGGGAGCCAGCAGCGCGGCCCGGCGTTCGGTCGCGACCTCGCGCACCGCTTCCAGCGTCAGGTCATTTCCGTTGATGTGAAGAGCGTTCAAAGAGTTTTCGTCTCCTGCCAACCCTGCCGGTCCAATTACCGTCCCATCGCCGCATTGAAGGCGGTCAGATACTTCTCCGGCAAGGTCGCAATTTTCATCTTCGAGTCGGTGACAATGTGAGTGGTCTCGCCGTCGGCCAGGAGCATTCTATTGTCCGCACGCACCAGTTCATAAGCAAACACCACTACCGACTCGCGCACATTCTTCAGCCGCGTCCGCACGACGACTTCGTCGTCATAATGCACTGGGGCGCGGTAGCGGCATCGCGCCTCGGCCACGGCGATGTAAAGGTGATCCTCACGCTCCATGTCGCGGTAAGCAAACCCCATCTGCCGCATCAGTTCCACCCGGCCCACTTCAAACCAGATCAGATGGTTCGAGTGGTACACCACTCCCATCTGATCGGTTTCCGCGTAGCGCACTCGCAGCCGGGTTTCGTTCCATACCTGCTGAACTGGCTTCATTTCCCGGTCCACACAGGTTTACGTTTCTCCAGGAACGACGAAATGCCTTCGCGGAAGTCAGCCGTCGTGCGGATCGCTGCGTTCGATCGCAGGGCAGCGTCGATTTGCGCGTCCAGTTCGGCTCGAGCGTAGTCGGTGAGTAAACGCTTCGTCGCTCGCAACGACGCCGCGCTGTTTTCTATAAGCAGGGCAGCTAATTCACGGGCGCGGCTCATCAACCGTTCGGGAGCAACCACCTCACGCACCATTCCCATGCGCGCTGCCTCTTCTGCGTCGAAAATCCTCCCCGTCAACAACAAGTCTCGCGCCTGTTTTTCTCCCACCTGCCGTAAGAGAAATGTCGAGACAATAGCCGGTACGAAGCCGATCCGCACTTCGGTATATCCAAACTTCGCTTCGGACACCGCCAGCGTAAAGTCGCACAACAGTGCCAATCCCGTCCCACCGGCGATTGCCGCGCCGTTTACGGCTGCAATCGTCACCTTGGGGAACTCGTACAGCGACCGGAACAGCCGGACCATCGTCTCAGAGTCCTTGAGGTTCTGCTCGGGAGAGCGGCCCAGCAGTTCTTTCAGATTGTCCAAGTCCATGCCGGAACAGAAAGCCTTGCCCGCTCCGGTCATGATCAGGACGATCGCCTCCGACTTCGCCACGTCGTCCAACGCGCACAGAAGATCTTCAATCAACTCGAAGCTGATCGCATTGCGCTTCTCGGGGCGGTTCAGCGTGATCGTTGCCACGCGCCCGTCGTACGCGAGTTGGATCGTGCCATAGCTCATGCAATGCCCACGCCCTAGTCCGCCGCCTGCGAATTCGAAAACTTCGCGCTGATGCCTGCTGTCGCTTTGAGCAGAGCGTCAAGCGATTTTAGCGGAGGCAACTGAGCTCCCCGCGAGCGCAGTGCGTCAACGACTTTCTCCGTCGGGATGTTTCCCACCAGATCGTCCTGGGCAAAGGGACAGCCGCCGAGCCCTCCCAACGCAGAATCGAAGCGCCGGCAGCCCGCATCGTACGCTGCCAGAATCTTCTCGGCAGCTTGATCGGGACGACTGTGCAGATGCACTCCGATCTCGAGGTAGTCGTACTTCGTTAACACAGTGCCCACAAGATCGCTGATCTGCTGCCCGCTGGCCATGCCGACCGTGTCTGCCAGGGAAATCATCCGCAGGTTCCCCACTTCCATCAGCGCGATGGCCTCGACCACCTCGTCTGGATTCCACAGGTCGCCATAGGGATTGCCAAACGCCATCGAGATATAAACCACGACGTCGAGCCCCGCGTCGTCAGCCTTCTTTTGAATCTTCTCCAGCTCTTCGAGCGCATCTTCCGCGGACTGATTCTGATTCTTGCGCAGGAAAGTCTCTGAGATCGAATATGGAAACCCCAGGGTCAAGACCGCCTGGGTCTCGATCGCTCGGAGTGCTCCTTTCTCGTTGACCACGATTCCGATGATCTCCACATCATCCGGCGGATCGAGTTCTTTCAGAACCTCCTCCGAATCCGCCATCTGCGGCACTGCCTTCGGCGAGACGAACGAAACCGCGTCAATGTGCTTGAACCCTACGCTGAACAAGGCCTTCAGATAGTCCACCTTCAAGTCGGCAGGGATGATCCCTTTCAGCCCCTGCCAGGCATCGCGCGGGCACTCGATCAACTTGACGAGATCTTTCATTCAGACCCATTGCCTGCTGATCGCCAAGGATTCGCACGGACCGTATCTGAACTTCTGATTTATCCGTGTTGATCCGCGTAAATCCGCGGCGAAAGAAGTTGACTTACGTCTGCAGCACTCCCACCTTGAACTCCGGCACGTCGGGATTCAGTGCCGCCGCTTCCAGAGCCTGCGTGATCGCATTCCGTGTCTCCGCCGGATCAATGATCTTGTCGATCCACAGCCGGGCCGCTCCGTAGCGCGGATCGGTCTGCTCATCGTATGTGCGTTTCACCGATTCGTAGAGTTCTTTTCTTTCCTCCTCGCTCAACTTCTTGCCTCCGCGCTCCAGTTGCTTCACTTTGATCTCAACCAGCGTCCCCGCCGCCGAATCGCCGCTCATCACGGCATAGCGCGCCGTCGGCCAGGCAAATACAAAGCGCGGATCGTACGCTTTGCCGCACATCGCGTAATGTCCGGCGCCGAACGATCCCCCTACGATCACAGTAATCTTGGGCACGACCGAATTCGATACCGCATTCACCATCTTCGCGCCCGCCTTGATGATTCCGCTCCACTCCGCGTCGCGCCCCACCATGAAGCCGTTCACATCGTGGAAGAAGATCAGCGGAATCAGGTTCTGGTTGCAATCCATGATAAAGCGCGCAGCCTTTTCCGCAGATTCCGTGTAAATGACGCCCCCAAATTCAATTCGCTTGTGCCCCTCGTGATCGGTCTGCTGCGCGTGCAGTTTCTGATTGGCCACAATGCCCACGGCAAATCCGCCAATTCGTCCATAACCGCAGATCAAAGTCTTGCCATACTCCGGCTTGTACTCATCGAAGCGGCTGCCGTCGAGCACCCGCGCCAGCACTTCCTTCATGTCATAGGGGCGTGCGGGCGAAGAATCATAGATTCCATAAATCTCTTCCGCGGCCAGTTCCGGCTCGACCGGTTTCTTGCGGTCCCAGGGCGAGAGCCGGCGGTATCCCCACTTCTCAACAATCGAGCGGATGCGCGCGATGCAAGCTTCGTCATTCGCTTCCCGAAAGTCGACCGTGCCGCTGATGCCCGCGTGCATCGCCGCCCCGCCCAATTCCTCCGCTGAAACTTTCTGACCGATCGCCGCCTGCACCAGCGCCGGTCCGGCCAGAAATAATCCGCTGCCGTCAGTCATGAGCACGTGATCGCACATCACCGGCAGATATCCGCCGCCAGCCACGCACATTCCCATAATTGCGGCGATTTGCGGAATCCCCATCGCCGACATCACGGCATTGTTGCGGAACACACGCCCGAAATCGTCGGTGTCAGGAAACACATCTTCCTGCAGCGGCAAGAAAACTCCCGCTGAATCCACCAGGTAGATCGTCGGAATGCGGTTCTCGATAGCGATATTCTGCGCGCGAATCACCTTCTTCGCCGTCATCGGGAAAAACGCGCCCGCTTTTACCGTAGCGTCATTCGCGATGATCATCACCAGGCGCGTATTCACTCGAGCCATTCCTGTGATCACGCCCGCCGCCGGCGCTCCGCCCCACTCCTCATACATACCGTGCGCCGCGTACAAGCCGAGTTCAAAAAATGTTCCGGGATCGACCAGGAGTTCGACGCGTTCCCGCCCCGTCAACCGCCCGTTAGCATGTTGTCGTTCGACCGCTTTTTGGCCCCCACCCTCCCGTATCTTCTCCTCCTCGTTGTGTACTTGCGACATAAGATCCGCGAGGAAGCGCATATTGGCTTCGAAGCGCGCCGAGGTGGGGTCAATCTTCGTCGTCAGCGCATGGTTGGGCGCAGACGAATTCGCCGTGGGGATGTCGTTGCGATCGGCCATGGATTAAGAACTGAGGTGCGTCAGGATCGAACCAGCGGACTGTTTACGGTATACCACGTGGGCGGAAGCACGCAAACGCGGGCATCAGCAGCCGATGCGCCGCACCGCCTCGGCCATGGGGTCGTCAGCGATGTCATCGACCAGTCCGATGCGAGCGAATACAACCGATACCGGGCGGCGCAGGTGTTCCGCGGGGAGGCTGATGCCGAGTCGCGCACCACGCCCTCTTTCGGAAGGGTGAAAGAGGCTGCAGTCACCTTCCCTGGGGCTATCGGTCTGGTTGAGATTCAGGAAATCAAGCCGGGCATTGTACGTGAAGTGCTGAAGATCGATGGGGACGCGCCGGGTGAAGCCAGGTATCCGCTGCACTGAACATTACTGCGCAGCGCTGATCCATTCCGCCAGCCCGCAGCCGTCTTCCTCCAGTAGAAAAGTTCCCACTCCGTAGCATTCTCCAAAGAGGCGCTGCGACGCTGGATCGCGAGCGGCCCGGGTGATCCATTGCCGCCCCACGCTGTATTGCGCGGCGGTAAACCATTTCTGCGGCAAGACCTCCACCAGCCCCGCCTGCAGATAGAGGATGAAAAGTGCAAATGCCGGGTCGTCATTCGACATTGCCTTATAGCTGGTCGGAACGATCAGTTCATCGACGCTCTGCAAGGCTGCAGGAACTTCGATCTTGTGGGTGCTCGGCAACAGGCTCAACGGCACCTCAAATTCAGCCATCGGAGCACTCGCGGCGTAGATGCGATCCGACGATGGCTTGAACCAGCCCGCCACCTCCGCCAGGTCAAACTCCTGCAGGTTATCAGGATCGAAGCAGGCGAACCGGATGTTTCGACCCTCCGGACACCAGACTCCCACAAAATGCGGCGGCACGAGGAATGGACGGCAGTAGGTGTTTAGTGCCAGACGCGCGCGTGCGGACTGTCCTTCGGCGCCGAGAGTCACCACATGGCCGATCGGTCCGTGCTCGCCGTGATGGCTCCAGACCAAGCGCCGCCCGGTATGTGATTGGACGGAAGGGAACGTCTGCCAGTACCACGGCGCAGGGCCGACGGTCTTCGAAAGCCTCTCCCGCAGCCGGGAGGTGTTGATCGCAGCCATTACCCGGCAGCCGGCACGCCGGGTCCTTTAACGTGGGTGCGGATGAACTGCACAATTTCATCCATGGCAGTACCCGGCTGAAAGATTGCAGCCACGCCGCCTTTCTTGAGACCGTCGACGTCCTGATCTGGAATAATGCCGCCCACCAGCACGATCACGTCGTCCATCTTGTGCTGCTTGAGCAGGCCCATCACGCGCGGTACGATCGCGTTGTGCGCCCCTGACAGAATCGAGAGCCCGATCACCTGCACATCTTCCTGCAGCGCCGCGTTGACGATCATCTCGGGCGTTTGCCGCAGTCCGGTGTAGATGACCTCCATGCCGGCATCGCGCAGCGCGCGGGCTATGACTTTCGCCCCCCGATCGTGCCCGTCCAGCCCGGGCTTGGCCACCAGTACGCGAATCTTGAAGTCAGCCATTCATCCCATTTAACCACAGAGAGCACAGCGGAACACAGGGGAATGCAGGCAGGTCTCTGCCACCCGGTGCCCCCGCGCCAGGCCTTGTTTGCGGGTTTCGTGGAGCTAGACGGCAATGACTGGGAGAACTAAGGTTTACCCCGTGCACCTCTGTGGCCCCCGTGGTTAAAGGGTTTCGATGTCGACTAAAGGGTCTTGATGTCCAAGCTTTTCCACAAATACCAGCAAGCCACACTGCGGTAAGGCGACCATGCCCGCGCGATCTTTTCCATGACATGAGGTTTGGGCATGGAGCGCTTTTTGTAATGCTTCTTCATCGCCGCCTGCACGCCATAGTCGCCCGTCGGCAGCACATCCGGACGCTTCAGCGTAAACATCAGAAACATCTGCGCGGTCCAAACACCCACACCCTTCACTTGCGTGAGGTGCTTGATCACTTCCTCGTCCGGCAGGTCGGCCAGACCAGCGAAATCCAGCAGTCCCGCCTTCGTCTTGGCCGCCAGGTCCTTCAGGTACGCAGACTTCTGCTTCGACAGCCCGACGCTGCGCAGTTGCTCATCGCTGAGTTTGAGAATTCCCTCTGGGGTAAGCGGTTCGCCGGCCAGCGCGGCCAAGCGATTGAAAATCGTCGCTGCCGCCTTGCCGTTCAGTTGCTGATACAGGATGGATTCTGCCAGGCTGTGAAATTCCGGCGGCCCGAACTCCATGCGGCACGGCCCCACGCGCTCGATGATCGCGCACAGCACAGGGTCGGATTTCTTAAGGTGATAGATGGCTTTTCGCATGACCTATACCTTTACCACAAAAGCGGCTCTGCAAGGCGAAGAAAAAACGAATAACACCGCTGACAAGAACTGTCTGGCCGATGGTGCTCATCGCGCGAAGGCGAACAGCATTCCAGCCACCCCTCCCCCCAGCACCACCCAGGCGGGATTCACCTTCCATCGCAGCAACACGCCGAGCGCCGCCGCCCCAATCACCCAAGCCGGCCATCCCCGAAACGCATCGAGTGCCAGCCGGTACGTTACGCCCGCCATCAGAGCCACAGCGCACACATTCACGCTATCCAGAAACGCCGCCATCCACGCCGATTGCCGCAGCCGGAACAACACTGGCGCCAGCAAAGCGACATAGAAAAACGAGGGCAGAAAGATGGCTACCGTCGCCACGGCTGCCCCCGGAGCTCCGCCCAGAATGTAGCCAATGAATGTCGCCGTCGAGAGCACCGGCCCCGGCGTGAACTGTCCGATCGCCACCGCGTCCAGCAACTGCTGATGCGTTAGCCAGGCGTGCTGCCGGGTCAGGCCCTGCTCCAGGAAGGCCAGCAAGACGTATCCTCCGCCGTAAAGCACTGCGCCGACCTTGAGAAAGAACAACCCGATCTTGCCGAGCGATGGTCGGGCGACGGCGGGCGCGACCGCAATTGAGAACGCCGCGACACCAAAAAATCCCGCGCCCAGGCCGAGGGCCTTTCGCGGCAGCAGGAGGAGCGGGAGCATTGCACCGGTTGCCCGCAGGGCAGCCGCACGTCGCGCCAGCATTCCCGCCACGCCGCCACCAAGCAAGATCACAATCGGATTGATTCCGAGAAAGAACGCCGCCAGCGCCAGCACGCCAAGCAGTCCGAGCCCTAAATCCCGGACCGCTCCTTTTCCCAGCCGCCAAATGGCGATGGCGATCACCGCAATGACTGCGGGTTTGATCCCTCCTAGCAGCGAAACGGCTTGCGGCAGCCCTCCGAATCGAACATAAGCCCAGGCGAATGCGCCAGTAATCAGCGCGGCCGGCAAAATGAAGCTTGCTCCGGCAACGCCCAGCCCCGCCCACCCCGCGCGCACGAACCCCACGTTGATGGCCATCTCCGTGGAAGTGGGCCCGGGAATCAGGTTGGCCGCGCCCAGCATGTCGAGAAACTGCTGCCGCGTTACCCATTGCCGCTTGCGAACGATCTCGGCTTCAATCAGCGCGATATGCGCTGCCGGCCCGCCGAAGCTCACCGCCCCGAGCCGCACGAACAGCGCAGCCAGCTCACGCAGGCGGCCCGCGATCGAACCGGGAGGAGCGTTCGCAGGAATGGTTTGCGCTTCGCTCACGCTCGACTTACCGCTCCTTCCGGTCCGTTTCTGAGGGGCCGCCCCTGCGGCCCCGCGAGACAACGAGAAACAGCAGGCACATGAGCATGGCGAAATCTGTGCGGGCGTCGCTCACCATGAACCAGAAACCCTGTCCCGCTTGACTGAGTTCCGGAATCTTCGTCATCGCGATGGCCGTGCAGATGATGACGAGCAACGGGATCGCTGCCATGCGCGTGACGATCCCGACGAGAACCAGGAATCCGCAGACGATCTCGAATGCACCCACAAAGTGAGCGGTAAAGGCGGGATGCGAAAAGCCAATCCGGGTGAACCGGTTGACGCCCAGGTTGGGGTCGAGGTATTTGAGAATGCCCTGCGTGAAGAAAATGAACCCCACGGCGAGGCGGATGAAAATCGCGCCCCTGAGCCCCGACGATCTCTCAAAAAAGGCCATTGCAGTTCCGCGCACTGCCCTAAAAATTACCGGTGCGTGAGCACACTCATGCGCGCCAGTGTAGCAGAGAGACCAAACTGCCGGTTCGCACCGCGCGCCGATGAACGACCTCCCAAAAAGTTACAGCGCAGAACTTTTTACAAATCATTTGTCAACGTCCGTAACCTCCGCCACGCGCCGCTCATCCAGTGCTCGGTCGTTTTTCCGGCCAAGAAAGAAAATCCCAAGGAGCAGTCAATGGTAAAGACAATTCGCACGCTGTTTGTGGTAGCGCTGGCACTCGCGGCTGGGCTGTCGGCTCGGGGTAATGCGGAAACCGGTCACCGCGCGGGCGCGGTATTCGTCATGACCAATGCAGCAGAGAAAAATCAGGTCATTGCCTTCAAACGAAACGCGGATGGTTCACTCACAGAGCAAGCTGCTTTTCCCACAGGTGGCCGCGGCAGCGGTGGAGTCACCGATCCGCTGGGTTCCCAGGGATCGCTCACGCTCACACAAAACCTTTCGTTTCTGCTGGCGGTCAATGCCGGTAGCGGCGATATTTCTGTCTTTCAGGTCAATGGCGCCAAGCTGCTGCTGGTCGACAGAGTCCCCTGCGGCGGTAGTGAGCCGGTGGCCGTGGCTCAACGTGGCGACCTCGTGTATGTGTTAAACGCTGGCGGCGCCAGCAATGTGACGGGTTTCCGCCTGGAGCCGAACGGAAAACTGAAACAGATTCCCGACTCCACTACTTTCCTGTCTACCACCAACTCCGGCGCCGCATCCCTGGCCTTCAGCCCCGACGGCGAGTTCCTTCTCGTGACCGAAAAGCTCACCAACAACATCGATGCCTTCCATGCCCAAATCGACGGCACGCTCGGCCCCATCGTGATCAACCCAAGCGGCAGCCCGGGCACGTTCTCTGTATCGTTCGCGCCGAATGGTACGGTTCTGCTTACCTCAACCGGGCCAGCTGGAGGCACCAACGCATCCACCATCTCCTCCTACTCGCTCGCTCCCAACGGCCAGCTTACTGCCATCAGTCTCAATGTTCCGACTGAAGGCGCAGCCACCTGCTGGCAAGCCACCACTCCAAACGGCCAGTTCGTCTTCACCGACAACTCGGGATCCGCAAACATCGCGGGATTCTCGATTGGCACGAACGGAGCCCTCACTCCGCTGTCTGGAACCATCGCGGGGATTCTTCCCACCGGCAGCGCGAATCTGGACGTCGCCATCACCCCGAACGGCAAGTTCCTCTACACCCTGGATTCGGGAACCGGCACAGTAGGCATCTTCGCCATCGGCGCCGATGGCACGCTAACCAGCCTCGGCGATGCCGGCGGGCTCTCGGAAGCAGCGGGCTTCAACGGAATCGCGGCTTTCTAGTCAACAATTGCGTTCTGGAATCGCGTGGGTTGCAAAAACACGTGCAACCCACGCTATTCAGTTGCAACCGGCACAGGCCGGCGCAACTCATCGGTGATGTCGGGTTGATAACTGAGAACTGACAGCTGGGTTTAGTGGTGGAGGCGGCGGGAGTCGAACCCGCGTCCGAAAATGTCACTGGTCAAGAGAACTACATGCTTAGTCGTGTTCATGCCCTGGGCATTACCCCAGGACGTTCGCGGCCCGCGCTCAGAACCGACAAGAAACGCGTCCCGCTAGCCTGTGATCTTAGCCTCCCGCCCCAGACGTAGACGAGAAGAGCAGCCCGCTGTGTGACGTCCTTTGGAGGCCCACGGGCGAAGCCTCCTCGGACGGCTGCCTAAACTAGTTAGGCTGCGTATGCCATCTGTTGATTGGCAATTATCATTTTGCCCACGATTACGGGTGTGTGCACCCCGGCATGCCTCTTGGCCGCAAGCATCTCCGTCGAAGCCGTGACGCCCCCACTGGTGGGATTAGCCATTCAAAGAACAAAGCCCAAACGGGCTACCTCCAGACTAGGGTCCAGCCCGCTGGAAGTCAAACACACGATTAGATGCCGAAGGACATTGCCCGGACGCGGCCCAGTGGCGGGCGAATGCTACAACTCCTCACATATATGATTTTGGGAAGGGACGACTTCAGAGGCTGCGGAAAAACTCAAGGACCGCAACCAAACGGGAAGGGCGCGAGTTCACTCGTGCCGTTAAGTCGTTGAAAATGTGTCCGCGCTTTAGCACCTGAGGTGCGCGGCTCTGCTCCCCGGGCCCTATTTGTGAGACGAGTCCTAGCACTCTCCCGGCACCAGGTATGCGCAAAAAAGCCGAGTTGGAAATTCCCTTGACGAAAATGCGTAGGAGATGCAATATTATGTCTAGTCAGACTAGTCAGCAGATCGGGGGGTGTCCGACGGCTAAATCCCTGAAAAAGCCCAATCGCGGAGTTACTCCCGTCCCGCCTGCCAGTCTCAAGGCCGCTGGCGAGTCCTGGCAGGTCCAGACGGCGAAGGCTCGCTTCAGCGAAGTCTTTCGCAGGGCGCGAAGCGAGGGGCCGCAGCGCATCACCCGGCAGGGCAGGGAGGGTGTAGTGATGGTGGCTGAGGAGCAATACAACCGGCTAATCGGCAAGTCTCATCAGCCGAAGAATCTGGTGCAGTTCTTCCGCCAATCGCCGTTGGCAGGCGTCGACCTCGACCTGGAGCGCGACCGCGACCCGGGACGCGATCCTGATCTGACATAGGTTTCGTAGCTATGAGCGGATTCCTGCTGGACACGAATTGCATTTCCGAGGTTGTTCGCAGCAAGCCCGAGCCGCGCGTGCTGGACTGGATGGAGGCAGCGGACGAGAGCATCCTTTACCTCAGCGTCCTCACCTTGGGAGAGATTCGGAAAGGCGCAGCGGGATTGCCGCAAGGCAAACGTCGGACGCAACTGGAGAGCTGGCTGGAACTGGATCTGCAAGCCCGCTTCTCCGGGCGGATTCTGCCCGTCGATCCGCCCGTCGCCGATCGCTGGGGCCTGCTTGCCGCTGAAGCCAAACGAAAGGGGAGAATGCTGTCGGTCGTCGATGGCCTGCTGGCAGCCACCGCACTTCACCACAATCTCACGATCGTCTCTCGCAATGTCAGCGACTTCGCCAACACCCAGGTACCGGTTCTAAATCCCTGGGAAGTATGACATTGATAGGCCTTCCCGAAGTCGGCACCGGCTTGAAGAGTGGATCATCGCCCTTCATGCGGCCTGCGCCACTTTCTCCGCCTCTTCCCGGATCCTCTTCCACGCCCTCGCCACATGCCTCTCTTCGGTGTGCGTCTGCCCGATGCTCATCCGCAGCGTCAGCTTCCAATTCAGCTTGGTGTGTGTGAGGTAGAGATCGCCGCTGCGGTTCAGCCGGTCCATGATGCTCTGATTGATGGCGTCCTGATTCCCTGCATCTCCTGCCTTGTGGCGAAAGCACACCAGATTCAGCGGCACGGGCGCAGCCAGTTCGAAACGATCGTCTTTCCTCACCCACTCTGCAAACTGCTGCGCCAGCTTGACGTGCTGGCGCGCGTGATGCTGCAGCCCCTCAACTCCATAGTGCCGGATCACGAACCATAGCTTCAGCGACCGAAACCGGCGTCCCAGCTGGATGTGCCAGTCGCGGTAGTCAATCACCGCTCCCGACTCCGTAGCCTGATTGCGCAGGTATTCCGGCAGCACGCTCAGGGTCTGGATCAGCGCCTTGCGGTCGGCCACCCAGAAGCAGCTGCAATCAAAATTTGCCCCCATCCACTTATGCGGATTGAAATTGTAGCTGTCGGCTAGTTCGACGCCGTTCTGCAGATGGCGAAATTCCGGGCACAGCATCGCCGTGCCCGACATGGCCGCGTCCACGTGCAGCCAGAGCCCGTGCCGTCGGCAGATTTCTCCGATTCCGGCCACAGGATCCATCGCGTTCGACGACGTCGTGCCCACCGTCGCGCACACAAAACACGGAGCCAACCCGGCGCGTGTGTCAGCTTCGATTCTTTGCGCAAGAGCCTCGGGCCTCATGGCGAAGTTTTCGTCGACATCAATCAGCCGTAGATTTTCCCGGCCAATCCCCGCGATCATCGCCGCCTTCTCCAGCGAAGAATGCGCATGCGCCGAGGTATAGGCAACCAGCCGCCCGTCGCATCCTTTCTTGTTGCTGGCATAATTCGTCGCGCGTTCGCGCCCCGCCAGCAGCGCGCACAGTGCCGCGCTCGATGCCGTGTCCTGAATCACTCCGCCCCCGGTCTTACACGACAAGAATTTCTCTGGCAGCCCCAGCATTCCGACCAGCCAGTCCATCACGTGCGTTTCCAGTTCGGTGCAGGCCGGGCTGGTTGACCACAGCATCCCCTGCACGCCCAGCCCCGACGAAAGCAGATCACCCAGAATCCCCGGCCCGGAGGCGTTGCAGGGAAAGTAAGCGAAGAAATTCGGCGACTGCCAATGGGTGACGCCGGGCAGGATCAGCTTCTCGACGTCTTTCAGCAGCACATCAAACGACTCTCCCTTCACCGGCGGCCCGGCAGGAAGCGAAGTCCGAATCTCTCCCGGCTTGACCCGCGACAGCACGGGAAACGACTCCAAGCGCGCTTGATAGTCGGCGATCCAGTCCACCACGGCGTGGCCGTAGCGCCGGAATTCGTCAGGCGTCATGTGAAAGGATTTCTCGGTAGCCAAAGGGTTCTCCAAGTCACTGCTACAGCGAAACTACTTCACGCTTTACGTCACGAAGGTCGGCCTGCTCGCGAAGAATGTCTTCAATCGTCGAGAGGATAGGCTCGGTTTCAACCATGTTGTTCTTGCCGCGAAGCTTTTCCCAGATCGAGCGCCTCTTTTCCACCATGATCCGCCACTCCCCATCGTTCTTATAAACCGCGCCTTCTTTGTGGTATCCGCCAACCCCTAGGAAATAGCCCTGAGAGCCCTGTCGGGCCAGCATCTCCCAACCCCAGTCCTCCTGGTAAGGCGCGCCTGCACTGACTCCCTTTTTGGCGAGTTGCTGCCGCAACCATTCGGCCAGGTCTTCTCCGAAGCAACACGGATTAGTGAAGTGTTCCTTCACTTCCGATACGTTGAAGCGATTTGTCTCGAACAGAATGTCGAAGTGCGTCATGGGACGCTACGGGTGCCGTAGGCGTCCATAGTACAACCGTGTGTTGTATTCGAAGGTCACATGGCCGCCAGCTTGGTAGGTGTCGAAGATCTGCCGCAACTGGTGCAGCATCGGCTCATGTTTGGGATGTCCCGTCCCCGGCGCATAGGACGACGACAGCAACCGGCCCTCCAGCCCTGCATAGTCGAATTCCTGGCGCATCGAAAACCCCCGCTCCTGGTACGGTGCCGGATCGAAGAACTCATTCACCGCGTCCGTCGTACGTTCATGCCGGACCTGTTCGTAGTCGGTGCCGTAGTCGAGCAGCAACTGCTCATAGTCGCGCAGAAAAGGTGTAGCGTCTGTGAGGCGCTCGTTCCAGAGCAGCACCAGCCATCCCCCTGGCCTGAGAATGCGCGCGAACTCGCGTCTCGCCTTCGCCCGATCAAACCAGTGCGCCGCCTGCGCCGCACTCACGAAATGCACCGCCTCGTCAGGCAACGTCGTGACCTCCGCGGTTCCCGCAATACTGGTGAACCGCGGAAAATCCGCCAGCAATCCCTCCCCCGCCTGTCGCATCTCCGCATTCGGCTCGACGCCGAACACCGGGTTGCCGTGCTCGAGCAACACGCGAGTCCAGATCCCGGTTCCCGAAGCAATGTCGGCAATCACGTGCTCCCGTGTCAGGCCGCACTCTTTTTCGAGCACCCCCAACACCTCCGTCGGATATCCCGGACGGTAGCGAACGTAATTTTCGACGCGGTCGGAAAAGCGGCTGGTGGCATTTGTTGCAGGCATAGGAGCAATCTCTGCTGGTTTCGATCTGGCCAGCTCAGCTTCCGTTCATCTTCACTTCTGAGGTTGCCCCGTCCTTGTCTCTGCGTAGTTTGCAGAGAAAGGGCGGGGATTTTGATCTCCGAACGGCCGCAAAGAACGCGATACCGCTTTGCTCTTCCTTGCCAGAAAACAATTCTACCGGCAGGATAGAGATATTCGCCATGCGCGTAGTGATCAAAGTCGGCACCAGCCTCATCGCCCCCGCCGGGCAGATTGACGTCAATTTGTTGCGCAGCATAGTTGATCAGTTCGATCTCTCGAAGAACGAATATCTGATCGTAACCTCGGGCGCCATCGCCGCGGGCATGTCGGGTCTGGGAGTCCGGCGCCCGAAAAGCGTTCGCGGCATGCAGGCCTGCGCCGCTGTCGGTCAAAGCAAGCTGATGCACACTTACGAGCGCCTGTTTTTTGGCAAGAAGGTTGTAGCGCAGTTGCTGCTCTCAAGCGACGACTTCACTTCCCCGGTGCGTTACCACAACCTGCAGAACACTCTCGCCGAATTGCTTTCGCTCGGCGTCGTGCCCATCGTCAACGAAAACGACAGCGTCTCCGTGCGCGAGTTGGAAGGCGCCTTCGGCGACAACGACGAATTGAGCTCGCTGCTCGCTCGGGCCGTGAAGGCCGACTGGCTGCTGCTCCTGACCAACGTTGACGGTTTCTTGCTTCCCAACGGACGCAAGAAACCGCGCCTGCAGCGCGTGATCCGCCAACTCACTCCCGCGCTCGAAGCGCAATGCAACGGCAAAAGTCCTCTCGGCCGTGGCGGCATGGTGTCGAAGCTGCGCGCGGCGAAGCTGGCGAGCCAGTCCGGCGTGCGCGTCGCGATTTTGAATGGCCGCCATCCCCAGGCCATCAAACTGGGGATGGAACGCAAGATCGGAACGTACTTTCCGCCGCACAGGGGCAGATAGTGAAGAGGGCAAATAGGACCAAAATGCCTGCCGCCACCAGCACGCCTTCCACGCACGAAAAGCTGCTGCGCGCTCGCGCCGCCTCGACCAGGCTGGCTCTACTCTCGACAGAAGAAAAGAACACACTGCTCCTGGCGATTGCCGATGCGATCGAGAGCCACGAGAAAAGCATTCTGGCCGCGAACCGGAAGGACCTGGGAACCTCACGGCTCGATGGCGCCATGCGCGACCGCTTGCTGCTAACCCCCGAGCGCGTTCAGGATATGGCTCGTGGCGTGCGCGAAGTCGCGGCGTTGCCCGGCCCCATCGGCGAGACCCTGGCCGAGTGGACCAGGCCAAACGGCTTGCGCATCCGCAAAGTACGCGCTCCGCTGGGAGTGGTAGGAATCATCTACGAGTCGCGTCCGAATGTCACTGTCGATACCGCGGTGCTCGCTCTCAAGACCGGAAACGCCATCGTGCTGCGCGGCGGCAAAGAAGCAGCCCAAAGCAGCCGGCGGCTGGTCGAGATCATGACCGCAGTGCCCGGATTGCCCGAAGGCGCCATCGAGTTGCTCGACTCGAGTTCGCGCCAGTCCGTACAGGAGCTGATCAAGGCGCGCGGGTTCGTCGACGTGATCATCCCCCGGGGAGGCGCAGGCCTGATCACCTACGTTACCGAAAACTCCGTCGTGCCCGTGATCGAAACCGGGGCAGGGAACTGCCACATCTTCGTCGATGAATCCGCCGACTTCGACATGGCCGACCGCATTGTCCTCAACGCCAAAACCCAGCGCCCGTCGGTGTGCAACGCTGCCGAGAAGTTGCTGGTGCACGAACGCATCGCGGCCGCCTACATTCCTCGCATCGTAAAGAAGTTGATCGCTGCGGATGTGGAAGTGCGTGGTGACGGCAAAGCGCGCTCGCTCGCCGCGGGATTGCCCGTCAACCCTGCCGCCGAGCCCGACTGGTACGAGGAATATCTGCGATTGTGTATAGCCGTCGCCGTCGTCCCCAACCTCGACGAGGCCATCGCGCACATCAACAAATACTCCACCAAGCACTCCGACGCGATCATCACGCGCGACGAGGCCAACGCCCGCCAGTTCCTCCGCGGCGTCGACTCTGCTGCTGTCTACTGGAATGCCTCCACGCGCTTCACCGACGGCGGTGAATTCGGCTTCGGCGCCGAAATGGGCATCAGCACCCAGAAACTCCACTGCCGCGGCCCCTTCGCGCTGGCCGAACTGACTTCTTCAAAGTACGAGATCGTAGGGACGGGCCAGGTGCGGTAGGCCTCGTGCCCAGTACTTTGCGAGCATAAGTAAACTCCGCCAGATACTTGTCGTGATTGATGCTCGCGTCACTGCAGCGGCTTTCCCCGAGCGGTGTAAGCCTCAGAGGTTTGAACGGTCGTTTCACAATACCTTCCGGGCACTACGCTTGGTCGCTTCTGTGCTACCTTACTACGTTTACGCGATGACCCCCATGAAACTTTTCTCAGCCGCCCTTCTTTTTTCTTTCACGTTGCTGCCCTCATCATCCACGAATTCCGCAGGCCCACCCGCGACCTCACCCATCTTCGGTTTCCGCGACGCCGTAGCAGAATCCGCCACCGAAGCGCGCTTTCTCGCCGTCCCCGATGCCAAGCTCGCCGAAGAACATCTGCGCACACTCACCAAAGCTCCGCACATGGCAGGGACGGTCGAGGACAAAGCGACCGCCGACTACGTCGCCCAGAAATTCCGCGACGCCGGGCTCGATACTGAAATCGTCGAATACAAAGTCTGGATCAACTATCCCTCCGAGATCAGCGTCGACCTGACCGCACCCGCAGGCGTCGAAATGCATGGCCCGACGCGCGAACACGTCGACAACGATCCTTACCAGGACGATCCGCGTGTGGTCATGCCCTTTAACGGCATGTCGCCCTCCGGCGATGTCGAAGCCGACGTCGTCTACGCGAACTATGGCACCCCGGATGACTTCGACAAGCTCGACAAGCTGAAAGTCGATGTCCACGGCAAGATCGTGCTGGTGCGCTACGGCCAGAATTTCCGCGGCGTGAAAGTCTTCGTGGCGCAGGAGCACGGTGCTGCCGGCGTGATCATCTACTCCGACCCGGCCGACGACGGCTGGCGCCGCGGGGACAAGTATCCCGTCGGCCCCTGGCGTCCCGACACCGGCGTGCAGCGCGGCTCGGTCGGTTACATGTTCGAGTTCCCCGGTGATCCCACCACGCCCGGCATCGCATCCGTCCCGTCGTTGCCCGACTCGCAACGCATCTCGCCGCAGCAATCGGCGCAGATGCCGAAGATCCCGGTCACTCCACTCTCCTACCACGACGCCTGGCCCGTGCTGCAGCACCTGGGCGGCCCCGAGTCGCCGCGCGAATGGCAAGGCGCGCTGCCTTTCACCTATCACGTCGGTCCGGGGGCGGCGCGGCTCAAAATGCACCTGGTGCAGGACTACAAATTCCGCACGCTGTGGGACGTAATCGGCCGCGTGCGCGGCAGCGATTCGCCCAATGAGTGGGTGGTCGCCGGCAATCATCGCGATGCTTGGGTCTACGGCGCCGTCGATCCCAACAGCGGCACCGCCGCCATGCTGGAAGCCGTTCACGGCGTCGGCGAATTGCTGAAGTCGGGCTGGAAGCCCAAGCGCACCATGGTCTTTTGCAGCTGGGACGGCGAAGAAGAAGGCCTCATCGGATCCACCGAATGGGTCGAACAACATGAATCCGATCTCGCCAACGCTCCCGCCTACTTCAACATCGACGTTGCCGTCTCCGGTCCTAAGTTCGGCGCGTCGTCTGTGCCCAGCCTGAAGCAATTCTTGCGCGACATCGCAAAAGTGGTCCCCAGCCCCAAGGGCGGCACCGTCTACGAAGCCTGGGACAAGGCGAATCAGCCAGCCGCTCCCTCCACGCAATCGCCGACGGAAGCGATTGGCGATACCCACCGCACTCCCGCCGCGAAAGTCACGAACGATGTCCCCGTCGGAGACCTCGGCAGCGGCTCCGATTACACTGCATTCCTGCAGCACCTGGGAGTGCCTTCCACGGACGTCAGCTCAACTGGCTCCTATGGCGTCTATCACTCCGCTTTCGACGATTTTACCTGGTTCCAGAAGTTCGGCGATCCCGATTTCACCTACGAGCAGCAGATGGCTCGCGTCTTCGGCCTGGAATCCTTGCGCATGGCCGACGCCGACGTTCTGCCCTACGACTACGAGGACTATGGCAAGGAAATCGCCGCCTATCTCGAGACGGCACGCAACCGGGCGGATGGCAAGTTCGGCGACCATGCCCTCGATTTCGGCGCGGTCATGGCCGCTGCCAAGCATTTTGAGGCTGCCGGCGCGAAGATCCTCGCCAAACAAAAAAATCCGCCCCGCGACGCCGCCCGGCTCAATCAGGCTCTCCGCGCCGCTGAGCGCGCCCTGCTCGTTCCTGAGGGACTGCCGCATCGTCCCTGGTTTCGTCACGCCATCTATGCTCCGGGGGAATATACCGGCTACGCCGCCGTCGTGATTCCCGGCGTCAACGAAGCGCTCGACAAAGGCGACAGCGCCCGCGCTCGCGAGCAATTAGCCGCGCTCACCGCCGCCCTCGACCGCGCCGCCAAAACGCTGGAAGGCTATCGATGACTAGTTGACTAGTCAGCTGGCTAGTCATATAATAAAGCCTCCAAGGAGACTCTCCATGAACAGCTGGCAGCTCCAGGACGCCAAAGCCCGCTTCAGCGAGTTCCTCGAAGCGGCGCTCGCAAAAGGTCCGCAGATCGTAACCCGCCGTGGCGTCGAAAAGGCCGTCCTGGTTCCCATCGAAGAATGGCGCCGCCTGCAGCAGACACGTCGGCCAAATATCAAGGAACTGCTTTTGGGGGAAGGCCCTCGATTCGATTTCAAGCTCCCAAAGCGCACCAATGGGAAAGTTAGGCCTCCCATCGACTTCAGCGGTTCTGAATTCAAGTGACTCGCTACCTGCTCGACACCAACGTCGTTTCGGAACTGCGAAAGATCAAGCCGCACGGAGCGGTCGTAGCCTGGTTGGTATCGCTGCACCATGATCAGATATCCATCTCGGCTGTCACCATGGGAGAATTGCAAACCGGCGTAGAGTTGACTCGTCGCCAGGATGCGGCCAAGGCACGCGAAATCGAACTATGGTTGGAATTGGTTGAAATGTCGTATGCAGTGGTGCCGATGGATTCGGCTTGCTTTCGCGAGTGGGCGCGCTTGATCATAAACAGGCCGCAGGCTCTGCGGCAGGATGCCATGATCGCAGCAACAGCCCGGATTCATAGTTTTGAAGTTGCCACGCGCGACGAAGGCGACTTCAAGCACCTGGGTGTAAAGCTCGTAAATCCCTTCAAGATTCACCTGACATGAACTCCGCCCACGTGCTCGGCCACTTCTTGCGCACCCTGCCGGCTTCGGCGGTAGCAACTTTTCTTGCTCTGTTTCCGATTGTCGATCCGCCGGGTGGCGTGCCGATCTTCTTCACCATGACCACGTCGTGGACGCCGCGGGAGCGAAGCCACACCGCATTCAAGACCGGCTTGTGGGTTTTCGTCATCCTGGTGACATTTCTCTTCTTCGGCCGCTTCGTCCTCTACTTCTTCGGCATCTCGCTGCCCGTGCTCAAAATTGCCGGCGGCCTGATCGTCGCCAACACCGCCTGGGGCATGGTCACGTCGCACTCGCGCATCACGCCGGAAGAAACCTACGAGGCCCAGGACAAAGAAGACATCTCGCTCACCCCGCTGGCCATGCCGCTGATGTCAGGTCCGGGCGCGATCGGCGTCGTCATGGCCCTCGCCGCGCATGTCGACAACACCGCTGCGTACATCGGTATGGTCATCGGCATCGCCGCCGTCGCCCTCAGCGTGGCCCTGTTCTTCTGCCTGGGAGGCCCGCTGGTCCGCCGCCTCGGCCCCGGCGCGGTTGGCGCCATCAACAAGATCTTCGGCTTCCTGATTCTAGCCATCGCCGTCCAGCTAGTCTGGAACGGAGTAGCCGACTTCAAGAACTAAGCGTGTGGGGCGGGCACTCCTGCCCGCCGCTTTTTTGCGGGCAGCGACGGTTACCTGGGTGCCCCAAGCCTGGATACCCCATACTTTCGCGCACGCGGCGAAAGGGTGGGACCTCGGAACCCTCAGTCCCTGTGGATTGATTCCGCTCGCGCTCCGCGAGAATCTCCCGCAGACGCTTCCGCTGAAAGGCTAAGCTAGCGCGAACGTTTCGTGCCATCTCCTGTGCGATTGCGACCACGTGCTCGCGTACCTGGGGCTGCGATGGCGCACATCCACGGCTTGCACGTGGCCACGCGCAACGAGCGCGACTTCAAGCAGTTTCAAGTAGGAGCGTTCAATCCGTTTCGGTTCGAGGAGTAGTTCTCAAAATCTCAAAGTCAAACTCCCCACCCTGCCGCAAAGAACGCGGCCAGAATGGAGCACCCAGCTGGTTCGAAGTTGTATATAGTTCTGCCCGTGGACCTTGCAGACATTCGCCGTTTGGTCATCGTCGCGATGTTTTCAGACGACGTACTGTTCGGGAAGCTCGTCTTGAAAGGTGGAAATGCAATAAGCCTAGTTTACAAGTTCGGAGCGAGGGGTTCACTAGATGTAGATTTTTCGATCGAAGGGGAGTTCGAGAACATCGAGGACGCGGCGAAGAGAATTAGGAGGGCCTTGACAGATCGCTTTGATGCCGCTGGCTATATTGTTTTCGACTGCGCCTTTGGGCCGAGACCCCTCGTACCGCCTGTGGACAACCCCAAGTGGGGTGGCTACCGAATCCAGTTCAAAATAATCGAGAGAGACAAACACCACGGGTTTAACGGCGATCTCGAGGCAATCCGACGCAACGCAACGGTAGTCGGCCCTTTGCAGCAGCGGGTATTCACGATCGACATAAGCAGATGGGAATTCTGCGAAGGGAAAGTGGAGACTCAACTAGACAAGTTCGCGATCTACGTCTACACCCCGCAAATGCTCGCGATTGAAAAAATCCGCGCAATCTGTCAGCAAATGACCGAATACCCCATTCGGGTGGCGAAAACTGCGAGAGCCAGAGACTTTTATGACGTGCACGTAATCATCGAGGAGTCCAAGATTCATCTAGCCGACCCGCAGAACCTGGAGCTGATAAGGCAGATATTCGCCGCGAAAGAAGTGCCTTTCGCGCTAATGGGGTTAATCGAGACGTATCGAGAGTTTCACCGACAGGACTGGCCATCAGTCGAGGCGACGGTGGGCCGGGAACTGAAACCGTTCGACTTTTATTTTGACTACGTTATTCGTGTCGTCAAGCAACTAGAATCCCTTTGGATAGAATAGCCGCCACTTGGAATCGTACTCGCGATCTTTAATTCCATGAGCTAGATAGAAATCAAGCGAAGTCCCCAGCTGCAAGAGCCTGCGGGTTCTGCTCTCCCCGTAACCCGCTTTTTCCATATAGAAACCTATTGCCTGATGGTAAGGGTAAACATAGTCCAGCTTTTTAAGAGTAGCTATTAGCGTGTTAACCGACATGCGCTCTTTTGCGGCCTTGTAGGCCTCGAGAACTTGATAGATTCCACCCGCATATGCGGGTCGGACGGTGATGTCAATCAGCGTTCTCTCTATGCGCGTCACGTCTATCGCCTCGCCCGAATCTGCAGCGATTGGCCCAACCTCAAGCCGTTCTGTGTTCTTTCCGCTCAGGAGCACAATGGCCCAGTTTTCATAGTTGAAGGTATAGACCGATCGACGCTGTTGGCCCGAGAACGCGCGAGCGAGGGATTCCGGTGTCAATGGCGAAGTCGGGCGCGGCTTTGTGCTTTGCTCCTTGTTGACGTAGATCGTCTTTGGAATTTGATCCGTCAGGCCGTGCAGGAAAACAGCCGTTCCATGAGACAAGTACGCGGAAGAACGTAACGAAAGGGCAACAGAAAAAGGGGACGCTCTGCCCCAGATAAAACGTGTCGCAGAGCGATAGTGCTCGGACGCAACCTCCGCCACTGTGAGTTTGCCAGTGTCAAGGAGAAAGCGGATAAATTGGGCTGTATTGATGTGGTCAGGCAATTTCCATGTAGCGCGATTCTGACCGAGGATTCCACTCAGTTCACTTTCCAGGTACACATGCTTGTTTGATCTGTCGAAGAAGCTGGAGACGGCGGGCTCGGCCACGAGCATGCGAGGTGGTTTTCGGGGCATGTTTAATGTTCCGGTATATATACCAGAACAGTGCCGAATGACAAGGAGATTGTCGTACGGGAGTAGGTATATATACCTTCTCCCGGCCGACAAAGGCAACGGTAGACGATCTGCATTGAAGTAAAGGACTTAACGGTAAGAGTGAATGTTTATCGCTGATGGTATATATACCATCAGCCCAGTGAAAGCAGCAGCAGGCATAATTCGCAAATAGCCCCGCAAGACTCCTACTTCAGCGTCACCAGCCTCTCCACCAACTCCGAATAATCCTTCTTCTCGATCCCATGCACTTGCTTGTTGTACTCGTCCACCTTCGACGAATAGTTCATCGAGCAGAATTTCGGCCCGCACATGGAGCAGAACGCGGCTTCCTTGTAGTAGTCGTCAGGCAGGGTTTCGTCGTGCATCGAGCGCGCGGTCTCTGGGTCGAGCGACAGCGCAAACTGTTTTTCCCAATCGAATTTATACCGCGCGTAACTCAAAGCATCGTCGCGATCGCGCGCCCCGGGACGCCCGCGCGCGATGTCGGCGGCGTGCGCGGAAATCTTGTAGGCGATGATCCCGTCCTTCACGTCTTTCTCGTTCGGCAGTCCCAGATGCTCTTTCGGCGTCACATAGCAGAGCATGGCGGCGCCGTACCATCCAATCATCGCCGCGCCAATCGCCGATGTAATATGGTCATAGCCCGGAGCTATATCCGTCACCAGCGGCCCCAGCGTGTAAAACGGCGCCTCGTAGCAGTACTCGATTTCCTTCTCCACCTGCTCCTTGATCTTGTCCATCGAGACGTGGCCCGGGCCCTCGATCATCACCTGCACATCGTGCTCCCAGGCCTTCTTCGTCAGTTCGCCCAGAGTCTTCAGTTCGGCAAACTGCGCTTCGTCGCTCGCGTCAGCCACGCATCCCGGCCGCAGCCCGTCGCCTAAAGAAAAGCTGACGTCATACTTCTTAAAAATCTTCACGATGTCGTCGAAGCGCTCATACAAAAAATTCTGCTTGTGGTTGTAAGCCATCCACTGCGCCAGAATCGCCCCCCCGCGGCTCACAATCCCGGTGATGCGCTTCGAAATCAGCGGCAAGTATTGAATCAGCACGCCCGCGTGAATCGTCATGTAATCCACGCCCTGCGCGGCCTGTTCTTCAATCACTTCCAGCATGACCGACGCGTTTAAATCCTCCACGCGCTTCACCCGCGAAATCGCCTCGTAAATCGGCACTGTCCCAATCGGCACCGGCGAATGCCGCAGAATCGCTTCCCGAATCTCATGAATGTCGCCGCCCGTCGAGAGGTCCATCACCGTATCGGCGCCGTAGTGCACCGCCGTGTGCAGCTTCTTCAACTCTTCGTCAATGTTCGAGGTCACCGCCGAGTTGCCGATGTTGGCGTTGATTTTGCACAACGACGCCACGCCAATCGCCATCGGCTCCAGCTCAGGATGGTGAATGTTCGCGGGAATGATCATGCGCCCGCGAGCCACCTCGTCGCGCACCAGTTCGGGCGTCAGCTTTTCGCGGTGCGCAATGTAGCCCATCTCCTCGGTGATCACGCCCTGCCGCGCATAGTGCATCTGCGAGAAGTTGCCGTCCGCGTTCTGCGCCTTGCGCCGAGCGACCCACTCCGCGCGCGGTTTGGGGACGCTATGCCCATTGCCCTGACCATTACCGTTGCCGCCCTTGACGGAAGCCATAACGCACCAATCCTTGTAGAAGGTTTTCTTGCGTCGATTATACCCGCCTGTGGAGCACGAATCGCGCCTCACACTCCAGTGCGCTACCTTTCGGCCGCAATTGCCGGAAAGTTTTCACCGCCAAACACTCGCCGCTTTTCTGCATCTTAGCCCTACCGGGATTTCTGGTTCGCGAAGCCGGGTTGCGAAAAATCATTTTGGAGGGAGTTATGGCGCGTTACGGCACATTAGGGGATTATCGTTTTTCCGATACGCAGGAGGCGGCGCTCGACATCCGCGGCGCCTCGCTCTATGGCCCGAAAGATCAGGAGCTGGGCGTGATCGACGATGTGATTTTCGATCAGGCGACCGGCGCCATCGCCTTCGTCGTCGTCGATACCGGCGGCTGGCTGTCCAGCAGGCGCTTCATCGTTCCGCCCGATGAGATTCGCCCCTCGCTGCAGCATGAAGACGATTTCCTCGTCGATCTGACCAAAGAACAAATCGAAAGTTTTCCGCCGTACGACAGCGATGATCTTTCTTCCGAAGACAAGTGGGCCGACTACGAACGCCGTTATCGCTCCAAATGGGTGGAAAAGCCGGTCATGCACCGCGAAGCCACCGATCGCAACATCACTCCCACCACCAAACAGCAGCTGGACGCCGGTTCCGGTACGCTCCCGGCCTCGGACGCAGACACGGCCGAATTGGATCTCGAAACCGAACTTACTCCGGTTCACCCCGAGGCCACGATGGATGTGAGTCCCAGCGGGCCGACGCTTCGTTGGATATCCTTCGAAGATTCGCTGCACCGGCGTCGCGAAGAGGTGCTGCAGTCTTCCATCGAAAACTTGAAAAGAGCTTCGGGAGAGAAGTCCCCTGAGCCCGGGCGCATCGAGCGGCGAAAGGCGAGCTAAACGCACATCACCACAACGCATGTAGGGACGGGCGCCTCGCCCGTCCAGCGAAGCGAAGCGAGCGCCCCCGGCACCGCCTCAACCATGCCCGGCGGCGCTAGCCGCGGCGGCACACCAAATTGTTATGTCTCCTAATTTCTCTCCGATGGTTGCTCATCCGGCGAACCGGGCATAAAATCACCCGTTGCCCGTCATCCCTTCGCCATCGATTCCCGAGGAGAGATTTCTATGCGCGCGTTTCGTTTCTTGCCTGTTTTTCTGCTGCTCGTGACCGTCTGCGGTTTCTCACAGACCGCATCTTCTTCCAAGCCCAGCGCCCACTTCAGCATCGACAACATCGATAAGAGCGCGGACCCGTGCGTCGACTTCTATCAGTACGCCTGCGGCAACTGGCTCAAGAACACAGAGATCCCCGCCGACCAGTCGACCTGGGTGAGTTTCACGGAGCTGAACGAGAACAATCGCGAGATCGAGCACGGCATTCTTGAGAAAGCCGCGGCAGGAGGCGCCGCCCGCGACCCGCTCGACCAGAAAATCGGCGATCTCTACGGCGCGTGCATGGACGAAAAGACAGCCAACGCCAAAGGTATTTCCGCGATCCAGCCCGAACTCGATCGTGTTTCCGCCGTGCAGGATAAAGGCGCGCTCATCGGAGAAATCGCGCACGTGCACCTGGTCGGTCCCAATCCTCTGTTCAACTTTTATTCCCAGTCTGACCTGCACAATGCCGGCCAGGTCATCGCCTACATCGACCAGGGAGGTCTCACCCTGCCCGATCGCGACTACTACATCAAGAATGATCCCGACCACACGCAGAAACGCCAGCGCATGGTCGACTACGCCACCGAGCTGTTCACCCTGGCCGGCAAAACTCCGCAGCAGGCCGCCGATTCAGCCCAGACTGTCCTGCGCATCGAAACCATGCTGGCCTTCGACTCCATGGACCGCACCCAGCGCCGCGATCCCAAGAATCGTGATCACAAGATGACGCGCGACGAAGCCATCGCCCTGGGGCCGAACTTCGATCTCGATCGCTACTTCAAGGCGTCAGGCGCGCCCGATTTCAAGGACCTCAACGTCGTCAATCCCGAGTTCTTCAAGCAGGTGAACGGTGTGTTGCAGGCCGAGTCCCTCGACGCCCTCAAGACCTACGTGAGCTGGCATGTTCTGAACGCGGCTGCGCCCTGGCTCTCGCAGCCGTTTGTCGACGCTCAATTCAAACTGCAGCACGACCTTACCGGGCAAAAGGAAATTCAGGCCCGCTGGAAGCGCTGCGTCGGTCTCACCGATCGCGAACTCGGCGAAGCGCTGGGGCAGAAGTTCGTCGACCTCACCTTCGGAGCCGACGGCAAAGCCCGCATGTTGAAAATGGTCGACGCTCTCGAGAAATCTCTGGGCGACGACATCCACGGCCTCGACTGGATGAGCGACGACACCAAGAAGCAAGCCAAGGTCAAACTCGACGCCATCCGCAACAAAATCGGCTATCCCGACGTTTGGCGCGACTACAGCTCGATCGTGATCAACTCTGACGATCTCATCGGCGATATTTCCCGCGCCAACGACTTCGAGAGCAAGCGCCAGATTGCGAAAATCGACAAGCCCCTTGATCGCAGGGAGTGGGGCATGACTCCGCCCACCGTCAACGCCTACTACAGCGGCTCGTACAACGAGATCGTTTTTCCTGCGGGCATTCTGCAGCCGCCGTTCTTCGACAAGACCATGGACGACGCCGTCAACTTCGGCGGCATCGGCCTGGTCATCGGACACGAACTGACCCACGGCTTTGACGACCAGGGCCGCAAGTTCGATCCGCAGGGCAACCTGCGCGATTGGTGGACCGATCAGGATGGCAAGGAATTCGAGAAGCGCGTCAGTTGCGTCGCCGACGAGTACTCGAACTTCGTTGCCATCGACGATCTCAAGCTCAACGGCCGGCTCACCTTAGGCGAAAACACCGCCGACAACGGCGGCGCGCGCGTCGCCCTGGCCGCACTCGAGCACATGATCGCCGACGACAAAACCGGCAAAGAAGGCCGCAAGATCGATGGTTACACACCCGAGCAGCGCTTCTTCCTCGGATTCGGCCGCGTGTGGTGCGAAAAGCGCCGTCCGGAAATCTCGCGCATGCTCGTCACCGTCGATCCGCACTCGCCCGGCAAGTACCGCGTCGATGGCGTAGTGCAGAATATGCCGGAGTTTCAGAAAGCCTGGGGATGCAAAGCCGGCCAGCCCATGGTGGCCGAAAACGCTTGCCACGTGTGGTGAGCGTCGTGCGACGCAAATTGAGACTCGTGTATTGAGACTCGTGTAGGGACAGCCGCCCTCGGCTGTCCGGCGGGCGCAGCCCGCCATCTGAGGCACGAAAGAACGGGACTTCACAGGCTGCTGAAAAAACTACAGGCTGCTGAAAAAACCAGCGTCCGTGCTTGATTTTGGGTGGCGCAGCGCTTTCAGCGCTGCGATAACTGGCTTATTTTCAGGGTCGGCTTTAGCCGCTGCGGTCGGACTGGCACGCAGAAATTACTTCTTCAGCAGCCTGGTCAGTCGCGGCAGCAAGCGGAACGCCAGGGACGCGGGCTTCAGCCCCCAAAGGGCACCCGTCTCCATTTTCTCTGAAACAGCCTACCCGGTCAGATCCACCAGCCTCTGCTTGATCTGATCGGCCGTCTTGAGCGTTGCCAGATCTGCTTCAACCGACGCTTTCGTCGTGGTCAGCGCCACCATTTCCTTGCTCAGATCCGCAGTGTCCAAATTGGCGCCGTCCGGTGACGCCGCCCCCGCGCCCGCGATCTTGGCGGCGGTGGTATTCAGCTGAGCGTCGGCTTGTTGCAATCCGTGTAACGCAATCGAGGAAGCATCCATGCTTGTGCTATCGGCAATTCACGGCAGGAACTTTACCTGCAGAAGGCTCTGGTGGTAATCGTTACCTTCGTGCGCGTGCGCGAATGCAAGCACGGAACACGTAGCCCCGGACGCATTCGTCCGGGGCCCCGTACAGCGTTCTTTCGAATCTTGCTTCTACCCTGACCAGCGCGTACAGTCTGAACGTGGGGTTTTCCCCGTCGGGGCTCGTATGTCGACCGTTCCTATGTCCAATCAGGCCAAGACCTATCTAAGATTCGGTGCAGCCACCGTTTTCATCTTCTTGCTGCTCGGCTACCTCGCCTACACCGGCGTTCAGGACAGCAAAAGCTACTACGTCACCATCGCCGAACTCCACAAGATGGGCGACACCGCCTACACGAAGCGCCTGCGCGTAGCCGGTAACGTGCAACCGGGTTCCATCCATCGCACCGGCACGCACGTCCAATTCGTGCTGATTGAGCAGGACCAGAACCTCCAGGTCGACTACACCGGCACCGAAGCTCCGCCGGACACTTTCAAGGACGACTCGCAGGCTCTCGCCGACGGCAGCTTCGGCCGCGACGGCGTCTTCCACGCCAAGGCCCTGCAAGCCAAGTGCGCCTCAAAGTACGCGCCGCAGCCCGGCCAGCCCGGCAACCAGATGCAGGCCGAGCCCGCCAAGAGCACAACCTAGTTCCAGATTGCCGTCCGGATCGCTAGCGGAAATTCTCCACCAGCATGATGTCACTCTGGACTGAGTCCGCGCGCGTGTAGATCAGCCACCGCCCATCGCGAGAGATGTCGATCCCGAACGAGGCGTCAGCCCGGGCGCCGACGTCGAGCGGCCTCGTCTCCCGGCGTTTGCTCGCCGGGTCATAGCGGATCAACCGGCCAGCCGGCGCCGACGATTTGTCGACAACGCAAATCTCCTTGCCGCAAAACCGCCAGTCCTGAAAACTTCCGGCATCGATCATGCGCGTTTCATTCTCGCCCTTCAGGTTACTTCTCCACACGGCGCCATCACGATAGTAGTAAAGCGTGCTCCCATCCCAGCCCTCCGCCACTCCCGTCCCCATTATCGTGCCCACCCGGACCGGTTCGCCTCCACCCGCCGCAACCTTCCAAATCTGGCCATTGGGAGCATCGACGCCGAAGTAGATCCAGCGTCCATCCCGCGACCAGTTCGGTACGGATTTATCGCCCGGCCCGTTGGTCAGCCGGCGCGCCGATCCCCCATCGCTTCCGATGACGTAGATATCCCCGTGTCCCTCCGCGCGCGAATCGAAAGCGATCTGCTTCCCATCGGGAGACCAGACGGGAGAACCCGTCGTGCTGGTTTTCAGCGAGGTAAGCTGCACCGGGTTGGAGCCGTCGGCCCCGCACACGTAAAGCTCCGAATTGCCCGAGCGTGTGGAGCGGAACGCGATGTGCTGCGCATCGGGCGAGAATGCCGGATCGGAGTCCTCCTGCGTGGACACAACGGTTCGCGTTGCTGGCGCGTGATCCTTCGGACCGATCGCCGCCTTCCAGAGATTCGTATCGACGACGTATCGCACGAATGCGAGCCGGCCTTCGTGCGCGGCAATCGCCGGCTGACGAGCGTTGTCCGCCGAAGCGCTGACCCCTTCGGCATCGCCACCGGAGAACGGAACCCTCCACAGCGTTGCCAGGCCTTGTTGCGTGGAGTCAAAGACCAGTTGCTGCCCATCCGTTGTCCAGGCCACCCCGCTCATAATCGCGTGCACCGAAGTCAGCGCCCGCGCTTTGCCGCCGCTGACCGGCGCCACGTAGAGATCGTTCGACAAAAACCCTGCCCCGCCGATAAACGCCAGATGCTTGCCGTCGGGTGAGAACCTGGGGCACAGAATGTACGGCCCCGGAAGCTCAATCCTCGGGTCCGCCCTTTCGCCGCTTTCCACCGAAATGAAAAAGATTCTGGCGCTCGCACCCGGCTCTAACTTCCCCCCGAGATCCGCAACCGCAAGATATTTCCCGTCTGGGGACCAAGTCACGCCTCCCCCGAACGCTTCGACATAGCCATCAGCCAGTTTGCGCTCCGGACCGCCCAGCCCCGGAACCACGTAATAGGCGCCCCCACCCTCCTCGGTCGCATTCGTGCTGCGCCAAAAAGCGATAAAGCGTCCGTCGGGCGACCATGCCGGATAATCCTCGGCGGCCGTCCCGTGGGTCAGTTGCAGCGGCGTGCCCGCCCCCACCAGTTGCACAAAGATGTTGTAGACGTTCTGAACTTTGGGGCTTTCTCCCTGCCAGCTGAACGCGATTTCGTTGCCGTCCGGAGAAAAGGCCGGAGACCCTTTGTCGCCCGGAGAACTGGTGAAGGGCACCAGTCTCGGTGGCGGGCCGGAATACTTGGCCGGCGCCGACAGGTACATTCTTCCCGCGATCACCACAGCCGCGAGCACGAACACCGCGCCTGCCGCCCACATCCAGAGCTGAGGCTTCCGCTTCGGCGCGACCGCCTCCACTGCCGCGCTGTGCGCCGCCGTGTGCCCGGAAGTCGTGTCCCGATGCAGCCGCTTCAGATCCGAGCGCAAGTCCGCCGCGGTCTGGTAGCGCAGATCCGGATCCTTCTCCAGCAATTTGCCGATCACGCGGTCGAGTTCGGCCGGAAGCGAAGGGCTTAACCGCCCCGCGGGCAGCGGCGTCCCGTGCAGGATCGCGTCAAAAATGGCCGCCGACGTGTTTCCTGAAAATGCTTGCTTCCCGGTCGCCATCTCATAAAGCGTCAGCCCCAGCGAAAAAAGATCGCTGCGCGCATCGATCGGCTTGCCCAAGGCCTGCTCGGGCGACATATAAGCGACCGTGCCCAGAGCTGTGCCCGGGCTGGTCAGGTTGGGATTGTCCATCGTCGCCTGCGCCGTCGCTTCCAACGAAGCCGCCATCCGGTCTGAAATCTTCGCCAGCCCAAAATCCAGCACCTTGGCGTGGCCGCGCTTGGTCACAAAAATGTTCGCTGGCTTGATGTCGCGATGCGTGATCCCGGCAGCATGTGCCACGTCCAGCGCATCCGCAATTTCGATCGCCAGCGCCAGCAGCCGTTCCGTTTCGAGCGGCCGGTCCACCACCAGGTGCTTCAGCGTGGCGCCCTCCAGATACTCCATGGCGATGAACGCCTGCCCGCGCTCTTCGCCGATGTCGTAAATGGTGCAGATATTGGGATGGTTCAGCGCCGAGGCCGCCTGCGCCTCGCGCTGAAACCGCGCCAGCGACGCCGGGTCCCGCGCCAATTCCGGAGGCAGGAATTTCAACGCGACAAAGCGGTGCAGCCGCGTGTCTTCCGCCTTGAAGACCACTCCCATCCCGCCGCCGCCCAGCTTCTCGACGATGCGGTAGTGCGAAATGGTCTCAGCGTTCACATTGTTCCCGTTGGACGCAACGCTAGAAGAGGACGTTGGACGAGGATGTTAAGCTGAATCCGGGACCCCGTCAACGCGCGCTCATCAGCCGCGTAGCGGCGAAATTCATTAGCCCCGGGTAAGGCAACGAAGAACGGCGCGAGTCCCGAGGGGACTCTTGTGTCGTAGCCAACAGTCCTCGGAAAAAGTGGAGCGCCAAATGGCTTAGTAGCCGCGAAGCGGCGCAAGAATGCAGCCCACAGCTTGCCCTGAGCTTGTCGAAGGGGCGTAAGCCGTGGGTCAGAAGTGGGAAGAATATAAGCCCCGAAGGGGCGTAAGACCGGCTACGATACAGATTCCCGAAGGGGACGGAACGGTTCCCAAAATCCCCGGATCCATCGTGACTGACACGACCGCGCCCGCCATCTCCGTCCACAACCTCATCAAGCAGTTCGGCCGCTTCGCCGCCCTGCGCGGCGTGACCGCTGAATTTGACGTGGGACGCTTTCACGCCATCCTCGGCGACAACGGCGCCGGCAAGACCACTCTGCTGCGCGCTCTCGCCGGCCTCGCCCAGCCCACGCAAGGCGAAATCTCAATCTTCGGCAAGCCGCCGGAAGATTCCTCCTACGACCTCGGCTACATGGCTCACCCCTCGCTGCTCTACGACGAGATGAGCGGCATGGAGAACCTCCGCTACTTCGCCCGCCTCTACGCCATTGCCGGCGACAGCCGATGCGAAGACGCCATCCGCGCCGTCGGCCTCGATCCCGGCCTGACCCGCCCCGTCGGCCAGTATTCGCAAGGCATGCGCCAGCGTATGTCGCTGGCCCGCGCCATCCTCCACGACCCCAAAGTCCTGCTGCTCGACGAGCCTTTCTCCAACGTCGACCTGCACTCCGGGCGTGAAATGGTTGGCCTGTTGAAAAGCATGCGCGACGCCGGCAAAACGATTTTCGTAGTCACCCATCAGGCGCGTCTGCTCGAAGGCGCAGCCGACGAATTCATCTGGATGCAAGCCGGCCAAATCATCGACCGTACGGCCAATCTAGCGGGCCGGCTCGAATGAGGCCGCCTCGAGTGAAAGTTCGGTCCGGGCAGCTTCGTATCAGGCAGGTTCGTATCAAGGCACGGCCTTCAAGCGTGCCAGAAGGAAGATGAAGCTTCGTATCAGGGCACGGCCTTCAAGCGTGCCAGAAGGAAAGTGAAGCTTCGTATCAGGGCACGCCTTCAGGCGTGCCAGAAGGAAGATGACATGAGTGCGCCTTCAGGCGCTGCGTTTCACCAACCGGCCGGGTGCCCCATTTCTCGCGCGTTTTTCGCGCGAGAAAGCCTGCCCCGAGCTTGCCGAGGGGTGGGGATTTTCGCCGCTCAAGCACCCAACCACCCCAGCGGAGAAGCCCAGTGAACTCTCTCTGGTCCATCACCCTCGCCACGCTGAAAAAAGACATCCGCCTGGAGTGGCGCTCCAAAGACGCCCTCAACTCCATGCTGTTTTTCTCTCTGCTCGTAGTCGTGATTTTCAGCTTCTCGTTCGATCCCACCGCCGAAGAATCCCGCCAGATCGCCGGAGGCCTGGTCTGGGTCGCATTCCTCTTCGCCGCCGTCGTCGCGCTCAACCAGACCTGGGCCCGCGAGCTGCGCAACCAAGTGCTCGACGCCTACCGCGTCTCTCCCGCCCCAGCGAACTCGCTGTTCCTGGCCAAGGCGCTGGGCAATTTCATTTTCGTTGTCGTGCTCGAAGCCCTGATGACGCCGCTCTTCATCGTCTTCTACAACCTGCGCGCTCTGGGTCCTGCTTGGCAACTGATCCCGGTAGGCATCCTCGGAACCTGGGCGTTGGTGGTCAACGGAACCTTCTTCGCCGCACTTTCCCTGCGCACCCGCAGCCGCGAGATCATGCTGCCACTCCTGTTGTTCCCCATCTCCATCCCGGCAATTCAGGCCATGGTCGAAGCCACACGCATTCTGCTCGCCGGCGACGGCTCCGCCCGCTTCTGGATCGTGTTGCTTCTCACCTACGATGTGGTGTTTACTACTGCTTGTCTGGGCTTATTCGAAACGGTCTTGCAAGCGGAATGAAACGCCTTTTTTCCCTGCTCTCGGTCCTCACGGCAATCCTGCTCGTCTATGCCCTGTATCAGGCGCTAGTCGCGGCTCCCACCGAGCGCACCATGGGCGACGTGCAGCGCATCTTCTATTACCACGTCCCTTCGGCCTGGACCGCGTTTCTGCTGTTCTTCACCAACCTCATCGCGTCGATCATCTATCTCATCTGGAAAAACGCCAAAGCCGACGCTCTCGCTTTCGCCTCCGCCGAAGTCGGCGTGGTTTTCTGCACCATTGTTCTCGTGACCGGCCCCATCTGGGCGCGCCCGGTCTGGGGCATCTGGTGGACCTGGGATGTCCGCCTCACCACAACTCTGGTTCTCTGGCTGATCTACGTCAGCTATCTGGTCTTGCGCCGATTCTCTGACAGCGCCCAGACCCCAGTCCTCGCCGCCGTCCTCGCTATCTTCGGCGCGCTCGATGTCCCGCTGGTTTATTTTTCCATCTGGTTCTTCCGCACCCAGCACCCGCAACCCGTGATGGGCAAAGGCGGCTCGCTCGATCCGCGCATGCTGCACGCCCTACTGATCAACTGGCTAGCCTTCTCCTGCTTTGCGATTCTGGTCTGCTGGTCGCGGTATCGCCTGGAAATTCTCCGCCGCGAAGTCGACCAAGCTCATGCCATGGAGTCGCTCGGAGCCGCGCCGGCCGCAGCCAGCCTCCCTCTGAACCGGAGTCGAAGATGAACGCGATCAAATTCCTCTACGCCGCCTACATCGCCACCTGGCTGATTCACTCCCTCTATCTAGGCACGCTGGTAACCCGCTTCCGCCGCCTGCGCCAGCAGTTGAAGGAACTGGGCAAGTAGGTTGTGTGGGGCGGACACTCCTGTCCGCCGCTCTTGACGCTGTTCTTGTTTTTGAGCTTCGTAGCGTTCGCCAGGCGGTCAGCGGCAGGAAATCAGAAGAACAAAATCAGCAGCAAGATCAACAGCAACTGCGGCGGACAGGAGTGTCCGCCCCACATTTTGAGATGTGTCTAATTGTGAGTCGCCGTAACCGCGCAAGTCCCCATGAAGCCTGGCCCAAAATCCACCACAGCCTGCGTCGGTCCAGTTCCCTGCGAGGGTCCGCAATCTCCTCCGAATTGGTAGGTAAAGTTCCCCGGTCCAACCACGCTCACCATATGGGGACCGCGTTCGTTGGGATCGGCCGGAGTGATCGCAATAGGTCCAACCGACAGTCCGTTTTGAAGTTGGCCAATTTGACTGTTATTCACGATCGTTCGGTTCGCAATATCCTGGTCACCCAGCCAGATGGCGAACGCAGTCATATCCGTCGACGGAACCACCGTCATAGTCACCGTAAGCCCCGCTCTGGCCGGCGGTGCAGGACAGCTCTGCAGGCAGTTGGTGTAATCGACGGTGCACTGCTGCGGAGTCTCCGAGTTGGGTTGCGCGAAGCAACTCCTCTCGGCTGCGAGACACGATGCCTGGCAGGCTCCGGCCGCCGTGGCGTGAGTAATCACACAGTTCAGCGGGGAACCGATCGTGGAAAAGCTCACCTGTCCCGAACTGTTGCAATCTCCTGCGAAGGTCGTCGCGTAGTCGCTCATCAAAACGCCGTTGGCAGATGAGTCCTGCACCTGGTGCGTACCGGGCGCGAGCGGAACCGGCCCTGAAGACTGCTGATTACCCAGATTTGCTGCCACTTGCTGGCCATCGATTTGAACGTTGAACAATCCTCCGTCGTTGGCCGGTTGCGTCACTTCCGTGACCGACAACAACCTCGAGTCGGGAACTGGAATGGTGTTGGCAAACACGCTGGCAAATATTCGGCCGCTCGGAGTCGTATTCGAGGCCCAGGCCGTGAAGACCTTTCCGGCCGCGCAAGCAATGCCGTTGTAGTCGCCGTACATCGGGAGCCCACCACCCCACGTGCCGCAGTGCAGCACACCCGTGCACCCGGAACCGCTGGAGAGATCGCAGGTCGAACCGGGCGTACCAAGATTGATGTCAATTCCGAGTACGTTGTAGCAGTGGCCGGCAATTTGTGGTTGCGTGGAACAGGATGTGGAATCGTCGTCCGCGTCGGAGCCAAACGGCCAGCCGTTGGCGCATTGCGCATCGGTCGCGCTGCTGAGTCGTGTTTCCAAAAAACTCAGAGGACTGTCGGCCGACACCGCGCCCAGAAAGAAATCTGTAAGGTCGTTCGTGGGTGGGCTGCCTGCCGGTGCACTGGAACGCCGGTCGTACCAGGAAGTAAACGCCACGCCTTTGGTGGAACATACCCAGGGCATAAAGCGTCTGGTTGGCGGTCCCGCATTGGCGACCCCCCTCACAGTAAAAGACAGGCCGCCGTTGAAAGATTGCTGCACGATAATGCTGTCGGCTCCCAAAAAACTTTGAGCATAAGCCACGTAGACGTGCAGCGGATTGGTGTCATCCACCGCGACCGTCGCGCTGGCCACGTCGGCAGATTTGAAGCGGTCCAGGCCCGGAAGCGGACGCACCGGGTCGAGACTCCTTTCCACGAGCACGGGAAAGCCGGGCACCGGCGTAAGGCCCGAAATGCAGGAGCTAAACTTGTGCAACATCACGTTGAGATCGTCGCGGAAAACGACATACACAAAGCCATCCGGTCCCACGGTGACGCGGGGCCGGTCTCCCGATCCGATGACGGTTGGAGCACCCCAACCCAGGCCGCCGTTCACCGAACAAGAGATCATTGGCGTTTCCGAACCTAGGCCCCCCGTTATCCCCGTACACGCGCCTGGGCTCCCGAAAATCCGAAAAGCCGTCATATTGCGCCACACTGCATACAATTGGTCGCTACCGGCTGGGGTAGCGGGATTGACGCTATCGGCGGTCAGGAATGGCTGGTCGGGCCTGCACAGGGCAGTCCGCGGCGGCGCGATGAGCGGGCAGAATGCGGCGTTGCTCTTGAACGCGAAAGTCGCGCCCAGGTTGCTTGATACGAAAACGCTTTGCGTGCATCCGGCCGGTCCCCCCGGTGCAGGCGGACCCGCCGGAGCTCCCAAAGCTGAAATGTAAAAATTCCCGCTCTTTCCGAACGTGGCGGAGGGATCACCGCTCGTAGCCGGGGCGGGCACGGCGGCCAGCCCTGAGTACGTCACGCCGCCGTTCTGAGAAGAATAGAACCCCACGGTTCCCGGTAGTATCGGAGCATTGGTAGCAATTACAACGTTCTGCCCATCCGAAGACGCAGTGACCGCGATTTCACTGCCCGGTCCCAGGACCGGATCGTGGCTGGGCGATGGGGGCGAGAGCTTGCCTTGGATAGGCTGCGCCAATACGATCCTCCCCGCCTTGATTGCCCCAAGACCGGGAGGAGCGACCGGGCCCAGTGGCCGCTCCGCCCAAGTTTTCTGCAGCTTTCCGATTTCCTGGCGAATCTCGGCGGGATTGCCTCGCCGCGCGAACGCGGCGGTTCGGCCGATACCTTCCGCTTGCTTCGCCAGCCCGGCATCTTCCAGCGACAAGTCCAAGTCCATCCGCAGCAGCACATCTCCGGCCGCCACCACTGTGGTCACGCGCCATTGCATGCTTTGGTAAGGGTCGGTCGGACGTTCTTTCTTGTCACTCTCCCGCCCCATCTCGGGCCTTTGGACTATCGCCCTGCGCTGGATCGCGGGCCATCCCCCAACCTCCAGGAAAATCGGTTCGGCATCTGAGGCTGCCGCGATTTCACCCAGACGGCGCAGCGCCTCTTCGTGACTGCGGCGCTTCTCCGCCGTCACCAGCATTTGAGCGCGGGCGACATGAGTCGCACCAACAAAGGGAGGAGTGACTATCGCAAGCGCATTTCTGAATCCGGATTCCGCCGCGGCCCAATGCGTGGGCGCGGTAAGGGTCACCCCTTCCGGGCCTTTGATCCGATGCATCGGTGATTCGCTTGATGCGGCGAAGAGAGGGGAAACAAATACACAAAGGACGAGCGTAATAACCCGAGGGTGGCAGAGCATGGTGGAACCTCCGTATGCTCAGGGCCCCGTTCTTGTTTGGTAAGTTGTAGTCCGATTGCAACCGGAAGGCAACTGCTTAGTTCGTCGCTTTCCATTCCTTCTGCAGCGCGCTCATCAGATCCGGGCTGCCGTTCGACCGCAGAAACTCGTAGCTCTCGATCATTGCCGCCGTGCCCACGCGCGCCGAAGGCAAAGGACTGTCCACCCGAATCACGCGCGCGCTGAACCGCACTCGCACCGAGTCCGTGAGCGTTATATGAGGAGGAAACGTGAGCGTGACTTCGAGCTTCGTCCCCTCCACCACCGCGCGATCCAGATAGAAGAAAACCCCGCGCGCGCTCACATTCTGGGTTTCGGTCGCAACTTCGCCCAAGCCCTCCAGGCGCACCAGGGCGGGCAGACGCATATCGAAGCGCCGCATCATCCGCCGTTCCTGGGAGTTCAGTTGCATGGCCAGAGTACCGCCCCGAGCATCCACTTCAAACTGTGCTGCAGCACCCAACGTGCCCCGCGCCCAACTCAGGGCTTGAGCTTCGACACAAAACATGGCCCGGAAGCCCCAATGTATTAAATAATCAGCAGTTTGCAACAACAAAACGCGCCCCGGAACTGATTCGTCAATGATCCACAATTCCGGAACACGCACACCGGGACACGAGTGTCGGGGAGGAAAACTGCAGGGACATGGCTGCAGCGTGCAATCCGGCTGCCATCATTTTTTCCCGGGCGGCGCGAGTTTTCCCGCGAAGAATCAGCAGCTTCCGGCCAACATCGGGGCCGCCGCCGCACTCCAATGCAAGCTCTTGCGCCATGCGACCACTCCCCTGCAACCACTTTTGTGCCATGGCATCTTTCCCCTCGCTCCCGCGCATCTGACGAATCTTGGAGCAACCCGCAGAAGTAAGCAAGGAAGAATGACCTCGGGCGCGGCTTGCCTCCCAGATCCCGGATTCAACTTTGCGGACTTAGCGAATCTCTTTGGACAGATCGTGATCAGGTGGTGACGCTTGATTTCGGCCAGCTCAAGGTTCGACGGGCGTGGTCCCTTCGACAAGGACACGAAGTTGCACCAAGGCACAAGGTGTCGCTGACCTCCTTCGTGTCCTTTGTGTCCTTCGTGGTGAGATCAGGACACCCCCCCGGCAGGAGGCTGGCTTGACTTGTCTATCCGTCAGATGTTTAAGTAGTTATTTATTTTTTCCGCCAGTTCCAGTGACTAGCAGCCGCGGGCAGGCCCGCCTATCGCACGACGCAGGTGTCGTGCCCGGGGAGTGACTCGCGCGCCGATCCCAGTCTCTCCACTGATCTGTGCGCAGAACGATGTGCTGAGCGGGAAAACGAACTGTGCAACCACGATTCGAAATGCAGCGGAGGAACGCGTGATGGGGTATCGGGTAATAGGGAATCGGGTGACGGCGAATCGGCTTAAGTCAGTAACTTCCAGTGTGCGAGTTTGCGTTCCGGCCGCCCGCCCGGCATTGCTCGCCTTGGCATTGCTGGCGGCTGGAAGTCTGCTTCTCGCGTCAGGTTCCCACCTCCGCCCCGCTCCCGCAACTGCCGCCGCCCCGGCGCTGCTGGCCCAGGGCGCCACGCCGGCGAATCCTTTGGCTACAGCGCCTGCTCCTCAAGTCGCAAGCGACTATGCGAAACGCCATGCTCTTTCAATGTTCTCAGGTCTGCCTCTAATCTTCGAGCCCAACCGCGGCCAGGCGAATCTCGATCCCTCCGACCGCCGCGCGAAGTTTCTGGCTCACGGATCAGACTACGGTCTCTACTTCGGTCCTGACGGCGCGATTCTCACTCTGCGCTCTCGCACTTCGCAGCACCAGGTTTCGCAGCCGCAGGCTGCCTCCGCGCACTCCAAGCCGGCTCGCATTCCATCCACCCGCCTCGATCTGATCGAAATGAAGCTGGCCGGCGCGAATCCCAACGCTACCTTGACCCCTGCCGATCCGCTTCCCGGTAAGACGAACTATCTCATCGGCAACGATCCAGCCCAGTGGCGCCGCGGCCTTCCCCAATTCGCCCGCCTGCGCTACGACAATGTTTATCCCGGAATCAATCTGGTCTTCTACGGAAATCAGGGACACCTCGAATACGACTTCCAGGTCGCGCCCGGCGCCGATCCTGCCCAGGCCGAGCTCGAATTCCGCGGCGCCCGGCAGCTCCAATTGCAGGACGGCGCCCTGGTCATCCAAAGCGCCGGCGGCAGCGTGCAGTTCGCCGCTCCCCGCGTCTATCAGCAGATCGCCGGCCGCCAACAGCCAGTTGATGGCCGCTTCGTTCTTCGCGGCCACAACCGCGCCGGATTCGCCCTCGGCCCCTACGATCACTCGCGCGAGCTGGTCATCGACCCCGTCCTCAGTTTCTCGACGTTCTTCGGAGGCAGCGGCGACGAGCTCAACTCCTTTGTGGCCGTCGACGCCGGAGGCAACATCTATCTCACTGGCTCAACCAAATCCCAGAATCTGCCCGCCCTCGGCGTCTTCCAGACCACTCTCAAAGGTACGCAAAACGTCTACATCGCCAAGATTGCTCCCCAGCAGGGCACGATTCCTTCTTCGCTCGTCTACGTAACCTATCTCGGCGGCACTGGCATGGAGAGCCCAGTCGGAATCGTCGTCGACGCCGGCCTCAGTCCCATGGTGGCGGGAACCACGACTTCCCAGAATTTCCCCACCTCGTCCACCAATGCATATGAGTCTGTGCCGGAACCCCTCAGCACGGGCCCGCATCATGTCTTCGTCACCCGGCTCGACCCCGCGGCCCAGAACCTCGAGTACTCTTCCTACCTCTCGGGCAATGGCGACGACATCGCCAGCGGCGTGGCCCTCGACAACAATGAAGACGTTTTCGTGACCGGAACCACGACCTCGACCGATCAAGGAGTGAGCGGTTCCCCATTTCCCCAATTCCCGTCGAGCGCCAGCCCCAACATACCGGCCTTCCAGACCGCATCCATCGCCGCCAAGCAGTTCTTTGTCACCGAGGTCCGAACCTCCAGTTCCGGTCCCGGCAGCATCGGGTTCTCCACCTATTTCGGCGGCGGAGCCACCGCCAGTGCCACCACTGCGATCGTCGCCAACGGCGGCGGCATCACCGTCGACCCCCAAGGCGCCAACATCTACTTCGACGGCACCACCAACTTCATCTTCAGCGGAAACTCGCCCTTCGACTTCCCCATCAAGAACGCCTATCAGCCCTGTCTCGACACGCCGCCGCCCGCGCAGATCATCAACCCGGTGACTTGCCCCAATACCCCGGCGCCGGTTAACCCTGACGCCTTCGTCGCCAAGCTGACGCTCACTGCCGGGCAGCAGGCGCAGCTGCAGTGGTCCACTTACGTTGGCGGCGTAGGGACCGACTCCGCTTCCGGCATTGCCATTGACGCGGGAGCGGCCAACGTCTATATCGTCGGCACTACCAATTCCCAGGTCTTCACTATTCCCACCACCATCGCGCCCTACCAGCGCTGCCTGAACAATCTTCCGCCCACGCTGCCGAGCGGCACGGTCACGTGCACGACGCAAACTGACCCGGCTCCCTTCGATGCCTTCGTCGCGCGCTTCAACAATCCCTCTGCCACGATCACCAACCCCGCGTTCAACCTGGCCCTGACGTACTTTTCCTACCTTGGCGGGAGCACCGCCACGGACGCCAATCACCGCAACCCCACCAGCGGCAACGACGAAGGAGCGGCCATCACGGTCGACAGTACCGCCGGAGCCTTGGTCACCGGATTTACCGAGTGCACCGATTTCCCCATCTTCCCCACTCCCAACGACGGCATTCAAAACACTCTGAACGGTCCGCGGGACGCTTTCCTCGCCCGCATCAACACCAACTCCGTGATCGGGCAGAACCAGAATGGATCTTTCGCCACCTACTTTGGCGGCGCCGGCACCGACGAGGGCACCAGCATCACGCTCGATGGCAACCTGAACACTTATTTCGCCGGTGATACCAATTCCACCGCCGCGACCTTCCGCGTGGCCAGTCCGATTCAGCCCAACAACAATGGCGGCTTCGACGCTTTCGTCACCAAGTTCGGGACGGCCTCCACTCTGTCCCTCACCGGACAGCTCCAACTCGGCACCAATCAGACCTTCATCAGTGCCGGCAACCCTGCGACTTTCATTTACACCCTGATCAACAACGGTCCCGACCCGGCCGTAAACGTTACCGTCACCGACACCCTGAACAACAGCCAGCAGAGTGGCACCGGAGTCACGGTCACCCCGATTTCCGCCAGCGCGACGAACAACGGCACTTGCACTGGCACAGGTTCGTCCGCATCCAACGTGGTTTGCACCATCCCAACCTTGCCATCCGCCTCCACCGCAACCATCACCATCGTTCTTACTCCGGCGGCTACCCCCTCCGGAAACTCGCTATCCTTCAACGGCGGCATTGTGCAGGCGACGGCGGCGAATGGCGTCGGCTCGAACCAGTCCACGGTGACGGCGGAAATGTCGGACTTCACCATCTCGGCCCTTCCCAACAACTTCACTGTCGCCCAGGCCGGAGACACCGCAACCTACGAGATCGAGCTCATTCCCCACCCCGTGTATGGCAGCAGCATCTCCCTTTCGGTGACTGGTCTTCCTGCCGCAACTCACCAACAATTCAGCGTCAATTCCATCTCGCTGGCGAACTCCAGCTCCGGAGGAGCCACGCTGAGCATCAGCACCACGGTCCGGCCCATTGTCACGCCCGCAGCCAGCCTGTTCACGCGGCACTTCTACGCGGTGTGCCTGTGGATTCCGGGAATGGCGCTGCTAGGCTTGGGAACGGCGAGCGGTCGCAGGCGCCGCCGCATTCTGGGAATCATCGCCTTCTGCGCGATGTTCTCCTTGCTCCTCCTGCTCCCGGCCTGCAGCCACGGCACCACACAGGTCCCATCCACCGGCACGCCCCCCGGAACCTCCACGCTCACCATCACCGCCACCTCAGGCAGCGACACCAAGAGCACCACCGTAACTCTGACCGTGCCGTAAGCTAGGGGCTAGAGAATAGGGGCTAGGGGTGGGTTTATGCTCGCCTCGTACTTTGTCATGCTGAGCGAAGAAAGAGGGCCGCGCGTCGCGGCCCTCTTTCGCAGTCGAAGCATCCCTACCTCACGCGCAATTCTCGCCAATCCTCATAGACTCGGGCTGGAGCCTGTTTCAAAAATAGGTCCGCAAAGGGCACGGCTTCACGCTGCTGAAAAACTCGCTTCGGTGCCTGCTTTTGGGTGGCGCAGCTTTTCAGTGTGCGCACGAGAGCTAGATTTCGGGAAAGACGGTGGACCGAAACCCCGAAAAGTCAGCCGCGAAGCGGCGGCATGTGATAGCCCGGGGCGTAAGCCCCGGGGTAAGCGGGAAACGGGAACAAGTCCCGCAGGGACGGCACCAGTTCTCAGCACAGTCTCCAAGCGCAGCGATAACGGGACTATTTTCAAGGCCGGCTTTTTAGCCCCTGGGGCGAGTGCTTCTTCTCCACGGGGTCCCTATTTGTGAGACGAGCTCTAGTCTCTAACCCCTAACCCCTAGCCTCTAGCCTCTAGCCCCTGCTTCTAAGCCCCTGCTTCTAAGCCCCCGCCGACAGCTTGTGGTGGCTCTTGGCTTCGGCGATCCCGTACTGCCGGATCTTGTAGAGCAGAGCCTTGTAGCTGATCTGCAGAATGACGGCGGCTTGCTTGCGGTTCCAGTTGGTTTGTTCCAGCGCCCGTGTGATGGCCTGGGCCTCGGCTTCGTCCTTGGCCGTGCGCGCCAGCGACTTCAGTCCGCCGGGTTCGGCGCTCCTGCCTCCGGCGTCGGCCCGCATTCCGCCGTTCCCGTCATCTTTGGGCTGCAGTTCGGCCATGGCCAGGCTTTCATCGCCGAGAATCAGATAGCGCTTCAGAAAATTGTTGAGCTCACGCAGATTGCCCGGCCAGGAGTGATCCTGGCAGGCCTGCAACAACGACGGCGACAACGGCAGTGGCGCGCGCGCGTAGCGCTCCGCCATGTGCGACATGGCATGCTTCAGCAGAATCGGGATTTCTTCCTTGCGGTCACGCAGCGGCGGAATGTGCAGCGTGAACGCATTCAGCCGGTAATAGAGATCCTCGCGCAACCGCTTCGTCGCCAGCGCTTCCGGAATGTTGATGTTGGTCGCGGCCAGAATGCGCACGTCCACTTTGATCACCGAGCGGCTGCCCAGGCGCGAAAACTGCTGATCCTGCAAAACGTGCAGCAGCTTGGCCTGCAGCCCGGGCGGCATCTCGCCGATTTCGTCGAGCAGGATCGTGCCCTTGTTGCACAATTCGAACTTGCCCGGCTTGGCGTGGGTCGCGCCCGTGAACGCGCCCGGCTCATAGCCGAACAGTTCACTTTCCAGCAGGTCGGCGGGAACCGCCGCGCAATTCACTTTCAGAAACGTGCGATGCGCCCGCGGCGACAGCTTGTGAATCAGCCGCGCCAGAACCTCTTTGCCCGTGCCGCTCTCGCCCAGGAGCAGAACAGGAATGTCCACGTTCGCCACCAGCGCGGCCTGTGAGCGAATCTTGCGCATCGCCGGACTCGCCGCAATGAAGAAAACATCCGGGGACAGCTCCTCAACTTCTCCCCCGAGATTCTTCTTGCCCTGGCCCAGGCTCAGGTCGATGACCGCATCCAGTTCCGCTTTCTGGAATGGCTTCGTCAGATAATCCTGCGCGCCCAGCTTCATGGCCTGCACGACTTTCTTGGTGTCGTTGACGCAGGACAGCATGATCACCTTCACTCCCGGCTGCAGTTGGCGCAACTGTTCCAGGGTCTGCAGGCCGTCGATGCCGGGCATCAGTACGTCGAGCAGCACCAGGTCGGGTTGCAGCCCTTTCTCCACGCGTTGCAGCGCTTCCTCGCCTGTGGTCGCGGTCTCCACCTTGTAGTCGTCGACTTCGAGCAGCGTCTTGATGTAGCGGAGCATCCCCGGTTCGTCGTCAACCAGCAGGATTTTGGCGGATGGTTTCATCGATTCTTCCCCTTGCTGGCGGCGGCTGCGGCCGGTTTGTATGGGATTAAAAATGAAAACTTGCTGCCCGCGCCCGTGTCGCTCTCCACCCAGATCTTGCCTGCCATGCCTTGCACCAGGCGGCGTGCGATGGCCAGGCCCAATCCCATTCCTTCTTCCGCCTCGGTGCCGGGCAAGCGGAAAAAGTCGTCAAACACTTCCAGGTGAAACTCCGCCGGGATTCCCGGTCCCGTGTCCGACACGCTGACTTTCACCGCGTTGGGATGGTTCAGATTCTGGCGTCGCCGTTCCGCGGTCGAAGGTACGGCCGCCGTCCGCCGGTCCCACATATGCGGCTCGGCGTGCAGCCATACCGTGCCCGCCTGCGGCGTGAACTTGAAGGAGTTTTCCAGAAGATTGGAAATCACGCGCTCCAGCTTGGGAGCGTCAAAGGGAAAAACCGGCAACTTGTCGTTGGCCAGGAAGTACAGCGCGATGCCTTTTTCCTGGAAGCGGCCCGACCACAAGCGGCACACTTCCGACAGGCAGTCGTTCACGTTGCCCGGCTCGAAGTGCATCTGCAGGCCGCCCGTTTCCAGCGCGCTGAAGGTTAGAAACTCCTGAATGAATTGTTGCAGGCGCTTGCCGCTGGCTTGCATGTCGCGCAGCACTTCGCGCTGCCGCTCGCTGACCGGACCCAGCTTTTCACTGTAGAGCAGATCGACGTAGCCATTCAAAATGGAGAGCGGCGTCTTCAGATCGTGCGCCGCCGAAGCCAGCGCATTGGTGGTGCGCCGAAAGCGCTCCCTCAGTTCGGTGTATTCCTGCAGCAGGTTCTCGGGAGCGGGCACATCCGACGCAGGCCCCGTTGAAGCGGGGGCAGCGGTCTCCGGGGTCGATGCGGCTCCCAGCGCGTCCGGCACGGGTGTGTTCTTTTGAGCGGTGGCCATGAGGAAAACCACAGAGTCAAGCCGGGGAAGGGAAACAGCCCCTCTTCAAAGGAGCCGAATACAAAAATCCTATTTCAGCCCTATGGGGTTGTCAACGAAAAATGCAACCGAATTACCCAAGTGTAGCAAAACCTTGCACTTCGCCGTTCTGAATCGGTCTGGCTCAGGGTTTGACCCGCCAGGCGGCAAGTCAGAGAAAAGACCCTGAAACTCCCGCTTCGATGCCAGTTTTGGGGTCCCAACTGGCCGAAAGCATCGGCTCTAGCCCGGCCCGCTCCGGCACTTGCCCGGGTTTTGGCCCCTGAGGTGCTCAAAAGCATGTTTCAGGCTTACTTCAGGAGACCTCTGCATGCACGTGGCAAGACCCGGAACGGAGCGGCGCAAGTGGGAGAGACTGCCGCTGGCGATTCCAGTTTTTGTGCGGAGTCAAGACGACCACGGCAAGGAATTCCTTGAGTTTGCCACTGCCCTGAACGTCAGCGCTGGCGGCATGCTGGTGGCGGTGCGCCGGGTTCAGCGCGCCATGGCTCAACTCCAACTGGAGATCCCCAGCCCGCCCGTGGCGGCGCTGGCGCTATGGCCGCGAGCTTCGCGCAACCTGCGCGCCAAGGCTTTGCGCACCACGCCGGCAGAAGGTTACTACCTGCTGGGCATCAAGTTCTCCCGCCCGCTGTTGCCCGCGCACCCCACCAACGGCCACCAAAAGCGGAAAGTTCTTTCTGCTGTGTGAAAAAGTTTTCTCTCGCCCCGGGCATCAGTGTTACGCTAGTTCCCGCCCATGGAGCACGATGGTGCGCTTCCGTGTCTCTTTGGTAAGTTGCGGCCCATCAATGACATAAGCTAAATTTACCGATACCGGGAAGAGCCTGCCCGGCTTTGGCTCTCGGGATGCACGCTTAAGGCTATCCCCCCATAGAACAAACCAGCCATGACCAGCAGCAGTGTCAATACGCTCGTACAGCCTCTGGGGGAGATGCCGCCAGAATCCATCGTCTTTGGGCGAACCGAGGGCATGCAGGCGGTCCGCGATCGCCTCGCGAAACTAGCCAGCGCCAACGTTCCTGTGCTCATCCAGGGCGAAAGCGGGACTGGCAAAGACATCATTGCCCGCATGATCCATGCTGCGTCGCCATGGCGCAGCGGGCCCTGGGTGAAAGTCAACTGTCCGGCCATTCCCGGCACGCTGCTCGAAAGCGAGCTGTTCGGCTACGAAAAAGGAGCCTTCACCGGCGCCTATGGCATGAAGCCGGGGCGCGTCGAAATGGCGCACCGCGGCACGCTATTCCTGGACGAGATTTCAGAGCTCGACATGTCGCTGCAGTCGAAGCTGCTGCAGCTTCTGCAGGACGGCCAGTTCTGCCGCATCGGGGCGCAGGAAGACAAGAAAGTGGAAGTGCGCGTAGTCTGCGCCACCAACCGCAAACTCGAGCAGGAAATCGAGAACGGTACCTTCCGTTCCGATCTGTTTTACCGCATCAATGTGGTGAACCTGCATTTGCCGCCGCTGCGCGATCGCGCCGGCGACATTCCCGAGCTGGTCACCTATTTCCTCGACTACCACAACCGCAAGTACAACTGCCGCGCCCGCATGCTGTCGAACGAGATGATGTCGGAGCTGCGCAAATATCACTGGCCGGGCAACATCCGGGAACTCGAAAATCTGATCAAGCGCTACGTGATTCTGGGCAACGAAGAAGTCATCTCGGCGGATCTGGCGCCACGCAGCGCAGACTTCTTCAACGCTGAAATTGCGCTCGACGGACCCATCTCGCTGAAAAAACTCACCCGCCAGGCGGTGCGCGAGCTGGAGCGCAAGGTCATCCTGAAGGTTCTGCAGAATTGCCACTGGAACCGCAAGCAGGCGGCGCGGGCGCTCAGCATCAGCTACCGCGCGTTGTTGTACAAGATTCGCGACGCCGGCCTGCCCTCGAACCGCACCGTCAAGCAGCGCGAACCGGAGCCCGCCAAACAGGAAGTGGCTGCGGACTGAAAGACCGGCGCTCGTAGCTTTGACGGTTAGGCTAGTCAACCCCGACCGCACACTAACTCATAAACATAGGTTGGTAGGTTAGCTTATTTCTGGGATTGATACGGCGCGTTCAGAGGCAACTCGTCGACTCCTGGGGCGCTCGATTGACATGTGATGCACATGAAAGTATGCTTACAACATGTCGAAGATGATCCAGCTTCGCAACGTGCCCGATGATTTGCATCGCAGCTTAAAGTCCCGCGCTGCCATGGCCGGCATGTCGCTCTCTGACTATCTGTTGCAGGAGATCAAAGAGATTGCGGCACGGCCCACGCTGGCTGAGTTGCGGGAGCGTCTACATCGGCGCGAAACCGTTTCGGTTCCACTCGATTCTGCCCGCCTCATACGAGAAGAGCGCGACTTGCGGTGATCGTCCTGGATGCGTCGGCAGTCATCGATTGGCTGCTGCAGACGCCAGCGGGAGTGCGCATCGAGCAGCGAATCTACTCGCGCAACGAGTCGCTGCACGCTCCTCACCTCATCGATCTTGAAGTAGCACAGGCCTTGCGCCGTCTGGCGCAGGACGCGACTGTCTCCGCACGGCGGGCCGAGGAGGCGATTCAGGATTTGCTGGATTTGCAGATTACCCGGTATCCCCATTTCGTGCTGCTGCCGCGGATCTGGCAGTACCGTCACAACCTTTCCGCGTATGACGCCGCCTACGTGGCGCTAGCGGAGGAACTCGGCGCGCCGCTGCTGACTAGAGACAGCCGACTTGCGGGCGCTTCGGGCCACGCGGCGAGGATTGAACTGTTCTAGTCTGGACCGTTCGAATTCCTCCGCGTGGGCTTGTCGAGAGCCTGCCGATCGCATCTCAAGTTGCACATATTAAGGGTTTCCCTTATTATGGGTTCATGAACATCACACTCACGCTCGACGACAAACTGGTCAAAGAAGTCCGGAAGATCGCTGTCGAGCAGGACACGACGCTGACTGGTTTGGTGAGGGCATATCTGGAAAATGTTGCCGCAGAGCATGGCTCCGAACGCAAGCGCAGGGATTTGGAACGATTGAACGAGACATTCGACCGATTCCAGACCCGTTTGGACTATGGAAAGAGAGCCTGGAGGCGCGAAGATCTGTACGACAGAAAATCCCGATGAGCGGCCTAGATTTTTTGGACACCAACATCCTGGTGTATGCGCTGGACGTGGCCGATCCGCGCAAGCACAAAATTGCGCGGCCGTTTCTGTCCAAAGCGGTTGTCGGGGAGTTCGTAACCTCGACACAAGTCCTGGCCGAACTCGCTAACAGCCTTCTACAAAAGTATCCGTCGAAGTTTACCGCCCAGGACGTTCTTGTAATTCTGGATTCCCTGAAACCGATCCCTCTAGTCAAACCGGACGCTGACATGGTATGCCGCGCAGTCGAAGCCAATGCTGCCTATGGGATTCATTTCTATGACGGCATGATTGTCGCGGCGGCCGAGCGCGCGGGGTCGGAGAAAATCTGGTCGGAGGACTTGAACGCAGGCCAGAAATACTTCGGCGTGGCCGTTGAGAACCCATTTCGCTGAAGAGCCAGTCTCCTGACAAACGTGGGTTTGCGCGGGGCGTATAGCCATTCGCGGCGTTCGTCCCTTTTCATCTGCTACCAGTCCCGCGGCAACGCCGAGAGGCCAACCGATCACAACTCGCAGAGTCCAACCCAAGTTGACCGGGTTGGCTGAACTTGCGAGAGGGGAGCTTATGAACGGAAAGCTGTTTTGCATGATTCTCGCCTGCATCGGATCGGCCGGGCTCTTGTCATCGCAAACGTCAGCGCAAGCGTCGTCGTCGCAAACCAATGCGAGCGCTGCGTTTGACAGACTGAAGTCCCTCGCCGGCGAATGGGAAGGAACCTTCGCCTGGAGCGGCGCGCGCAATGCCACAGGCAAGATGGATGCGCGGTACTACACCACGGGCAACGCATCTTCGCTGGTGGAGAACCTGATCCAGGAGGGAGTTCCGTCCATGACCAGCGTTTATCACATGGACGGCGACGATCTCAGGATGACGCATTTCTGCGCCGCCCAGAACCAGCCGAGGCTCAAGGCAACGGTCATCGATCCCGACCATGCGATCACATTTTCGTTTGTCGACGTCACCAACCTTCGTTCGCCGACCGCAGGACATGTGCACGGTCTTGAAGTACGATTTCTGGATGCGGATCACATCACGCTGAAGTTTCATTTCAAGGGCGATGGCAAGGACAGCGACGAACTGATCGATCTACGGCGCAGGAAGTGACGCGAGAGAAGGAACTCACCATGAAGATCATCGGGGTACTCTTGACCCTGAGCTTAATGCTGGCGGCTACGCAGATAGCGAATGGACAGGATTCGGCGCCGGCCGAAAAACAGTTTCTCTACAAGCTGACGCTCACGCGTGCTTGCGGGGCATGGCGGTGGGTGCCGTCCCTTTCGGGACTCGGTGCGGTTCTTGTGGCCTAACCCGGGGCTTACGCCCCGGGCTAATGAATTCCGCCGCTTCGCGGCTCGGAGCGTGGCGCGGATGAGTTCGCCGCACGCAGCGGCTGAAGCCGATTTCATATCGCATGCGGATGCGGCATGCCTAAAGGCATGCCCTGATACGAACCTTGCCCCCGAAACGAACCTCCAAGGCATGCCCTAAATACGAACCTTGCCCCCGATACGACCCTTCAGGGCATGCTCTGATCCGAACCTTCAAGGCATGTTCTGATACGAACCTCCAAGGCGTGCCCTGACACTAACTCCCAAGACGTGCTGGAGGGTGCCCCTCTGGGTTGGCGATGCTAACGAGGTCAAAACCGGGGCCAAATCTGTCTTCGAATTCAGGAACCAACAGCAAGACTTAACATCCCAACGTCAAAAGCGGCGGACAGGAGTGTCCGCCCCACACTTGCGCTAGCCCCGCAGGTCGGCTAGGGCTTTTTTTGCATCCTGGTTGTTGGGGCTTAGCTTCAACGCTTTTTCCAGTTGCTGGCGGGCCAGGGCGTTCTGGTTGGATTTTTCGTAGGCCAGGCCCAGGTGGTAGTGGATGGTGGCGTCGTCGGGGGCGCCGCGCTTTTCGGTCAGGCGCAGGGCTTCCTGAAACTGGCTGATGGCCGACTGGTAAATCCCCTTCTGGAAGTAGGCCCAGCCCAGAGTGTCGGCGGCGTTGGGCCAATCGGGCATGCGGCGGCGGGCAGTCTGGGCCATGGCCAGGGCGACGTCGACGTTGCCTCCCTGTTCGAGTATGACGTAGGCGAGGTTGTTCGCGGCCAGCGGATGATCGGGCTGAATGCTCAGCGCCTGCTGATACATGCCCTTGGCATGATCCCAGTCCTGCTTGGACTCGTAGAGTTCGCCGGACAAGACGTAGAAGCGCACCTCGCGCGGATTGTCCTTGATGGATTGCTGATAGAGCGCGATGGCCTGATCGGCGTTGCCCTCCTGGATTTGCACCTTGCCCAGTTTCTCGAGCGCGTCGGTGTTGTTCTTGTCGAGATCAACGGCCTTGCGCAGGGCCTTCTCGGCGCCGGGCAGATCTTTCTTGCCGTTGAACAGCGCAGTGCCGAGCAGATCGTAGAAATTGCTGTTGTCGGGCGATTTGGTGATCTGGACTTCTGCGACGGCGACGGCCTGATCGTACTGCTTGAGTGCGAAGTAGGTGTTCAGCAGACCGCTGAGGGCGTCGGAGGAAGACGGATCGCGGGCGAGCGCTTCCTGATAGAGCTTCTCGGCTTCGGCGTGGCGCTTCTGAATGAGCTGGATGTTGCCCATCTGGATGTAGGGCGCGGGGCTCTGCGGGGCTTTGGCCTCGGCCTGCTCGGCGTCGTGCTGGGCGTCGGTGAGCCTCTGGCGGGCGAGATCGGCCACACCTTTGAGCAGGTAGCCGTCGGGGGCGTTGGGCAGGGCAGCGATGATCTGCTGGGCGGTCTGCAGCAGAGCATCGACCTCGCCGTGGCGAATCTCGATCGCAGCCAGGGCGCGCTGGGCGTCGCTGAGATCGGGGCGGAGGCGGACAGCCTCGCGCCACTCGGATTCGGCGCGGGCGTCGTCGTGCTGCTGGTCATAGGCAACGCCCAGCTGGAAGTGGGCGAAGCCGTTGTCGGGATCGTCGTGCAGGGCGCTCTGCAGGGCTTCGACGGCGGCGCCGGCCTGATCGCGGCGCAGCATGATCTGGCCACGACAGACGAGCGCGTCCACATCGTGGGGGTCGGCTTTGAGGACTTCGTCGTTGAGTTTGGCGGCGTTGTCGAGGCGGTTCTTCAGGATCAGCACCTCAATGTAGAGCTTCTTGACCTGCAGATCTTTCGGGTGATCGTTGTAGAGGGTAGTGTACTCGGCAATGGCCTTGTCGAGGTCGCCGTTTTGATAGTAGAAATCGCCAAGCATGCGGTAGGCATCGGGGTCGTCAGGAAGTTCTTTCTTGGTCTGCTGGAGAAAAGTTTCGGTTTCGGCAGTCTTGCCTTCCTGCATGAGCAGGCGAACCAGAGCCGAGCGCGGCGCGGAATTCCTGCGATCGATGGCGATGGCGCGACGGAACTGCTGTTCGGCCTCGGGGAGGCGGTTGCGCGCCTGATAAAAGCCGCCGAGGGCGAGTTGGGCGTTCATGGATTTTTGGTCGACATTGGCTGCCGTCGTGAAGTTGGCCTCGGCCTGATCGGGCAGGTTGGCGCGGAGCTGGAGCAGCGCGAGCAGAAGGTAGGACTCCGACCGCTTGGGATCGAGGGCGATGGCCTGCTGCATCTCGCGCATGGCCGGGCCAAGATTGCTTTGCGCGGCGTAGTAGTTGGCCCAGGCCTCGTGGGTCTCGGGAAGGTTGGGGACCTTTTCTCGAAGCAGGTCGAGGTGGGTCTTGGCCTGGTGCAGCGATTCCGGAATCGGGGAGCCGTCGGGATTGCGGAACGTCACCAGCAGGTTGGCGAGATCGGTATGAGCGCTATAGTTGTCAGGCGCATGTTCGACGGTGAGCAGGAGTTCGGGGTAGGCCCGTCTGCTGTCGCCGAGCTTCAGATAGGCCTGGGAGAGCTGGTAGTACGCCGGGGCGAAGCGGGGATCGATCTGAATCGCATTGGAATACTGAATGATGGCTTCGCGGTATTTGGCCTGAGCAAAGAAGCGCTGGCCGCTGTCGAAATACTTCTGCCTGCGCACATTCGGATCGCGGTTGCAGCCGGTGAGCAGGGCGGCCAGCAGGCAACAGAGAAGCAGCGAGGGCAAGGCGAAGCGACGGCTCATACCGGGTCTCCGAAAGCAGCGCGCGCAAGGCGGAGGGCAGAGTTGGTTGGCATGCGACCTCTAATGATACTGCACTGGAGTGGGGTTTCGAGACGGAGTATCTCGACGCAATCACCGGTGAGGGCCGCTTTGGGCCGGCTACGCCTTTTCCAGGTATTCCTCGACGATGGCGGCGCAGGCCTCGACAAACTTCTGCTCCGATCGGTTAAACGTGGCGGTGAAATAGCTCTCAATATCGAGCTCGCCGGCCAGCTTCTTCCCGGTGAAGACGGGAACCACGATTTCAGATTTGACCAAGGGGGAGCCGGCGAGATAGCGCGGATCCTTGGAGACATCGTCGACGACCACGGTTTCGCCGGTGCTGGCGGCGGTACCGCACAGGCCGATGTTCAGCGGAATGCGCACGTTGGGAGCGAAACTGCCGGCGTAGGCTCCGACGATGAGGATGCCGGAATCGTGGGGATCCACTTCATAGAAGCCCACCCAGTTGTAACGCGCCACCTGGTCGTGCAAGCGCTGGACGAGGTGCTGCATCAGGGAATTGGCGGTGGGAGCGGTTTTGGCAAACTGCCGAAATTCACCGAGGAGTTCTTCTTGCACGGGCATCTGTGGTTTGGACCGAGGCCAGTATACCTGCGATGGGGCTTCCGTGCTCAGGCGCTGGGCTTGGCTTGCGTGGGCGCGGCGGGGCCGCAGCGGCTGCGCATGCGTTCGCGGAACTGCTCGCGCTCCTCGGGGGTCATCTGCTCCCAGCGCTCGAACATTCTGCCCCGCCAGTTCCAGTTGCGATGAGGACCGCCGCGGAATCCGCCGAAGAGGATTTTGCTCAGTACCAGGAGGCCCAGCGCCTGCCAGAAGGTGATCAGATGCCAGCCGAATAATGCCGGCGTAAGCCAGTTCCACAACCTCATGACCACGAAGGTGAACAGCGTGAAAAACAGCAGGCCAAATACGATGAACTTCGCGATGCGTGCCGGCCAGTTTCGTCTCATATGGTTCTCCTAATTTTATTTCGTTTCAAGTTTCGAACTTGCGTTCTGTCGATCTTGCGACTATCCATCTGTGAAATCGTCGTAGATGGCGCGCAGGCGCTGGCGCAGGTGCTGGACCGCATAGTGCTTGCGCGAGAGCAAAGTGTTCACGCTGACTCCGGTCTGCTCGGCCAGTTCTTTGAACGTGTAGCCCATCAGTTCATGGGCGACGAAAACGTCCCGCTGCTCAGCGGGCAATTCGTCGAGCGCATGGTCGAGCTCCTCCAACAGGACATTGCGCGCGTAGGCAGAATCCGGGCCGGCGTCGGGGGAAGGCAGCAGGTCTTCCCAGGCGAGCGCTTCGCCGTCGTCGGAGAAGCGCTCCGGCTCAGTTCTTACCGCGTCCCGCTTCTGGCGGCGGAACAGATCGATGATGCGGTTGCGGGCGACGCGAAACAGCCAGGCGGTCACCTGCTCGACCGGCTTCATCATGCGGTAGGCCTCGACCAGCTCGTAGAAGACGTCCTGCAGGATGTCGTCCGCTTCGCCGCGGTCGGCCACACGCCGGCGAATGAAGCTGCGCAGGCGGGGCTCGTCGCGGGCGATCGCTTCGGAGATCCTCTGATCCTGCTCGGTCATCGGCCACCGTGTTCTGAGCGCCCGGTCCATCTATTGGTGTAGACGAACGGGCGGGAGAAATATTGTAGGCGGGGCGGCAGGGGCGCGCTGGAGCAGCCGGTTGTGGGTGGGGCGCCGGCGCGGGCGATCGCTGCGGTGCTGCTGCCAGCAAAGTACACAGGTCCTTCGCTTCGCTCAGGATGACAGGGCGACTTATATGGCGAACCCGTATGGTGAACCTGTGGGACACGCCACTAGGGTGCCGTGTCTACGACCGCTACCTTGTTGACGCCGCTGCAGGCGAGATAGAGCTGGCGATTCGAGGTGGCGACCATGTTGCGAACGACGCCGCCGCCGGAAGGAATCGGCTTGGTGCTGAAGCTCTCCGACTTGGGATCGAAGCGCACCAGCGTGTTCGGCTTGACGCCTGACTCGCTATACCAGACGGTGCCGTCGTCGGTGATGGCGATGCCATAGGGTTCGGAGCCGTCTCCGCCGGGGGATGGCCATTCCTTCAGCAATTTTCCGCTGGCAGGATCGAAGCGGCCGAGATAGCCGCGAGCGAAGTCCGTGTAGAAAACAGATCCGTCAGGCGCCAGGGCGAGCCGGCGCGGGCGGGCGCTCGCGTTGGGCAGCGCGTACTCGTGGATGCTCATGGTTTTCGGGTCGATGGTCGCGAGTTTGTTGCTGCCGAACTCGCAGAAGAAGGGAGCGTTGCTGGGCAGGACCACGATGCCGTAGGGAACGGCGTGCGGCGTGGGCACTTTGGTCAGCGTCATCTTTCCGGTCCTGGGATCGAGCCGTCCGATAAAGTTGGTTTCTTCGTTGGTGAACCAGAGGATGCCGTCATGATCGAAGACTGGAGTGTGGGGATCGATTTTGGTTCCGTCGGCGGGGCGGTACTCCGCGATTTCTCCGGACTTGGGATCGAGCTTGCCGATGTAACCCGCCGCGATGGCGGTGAACCAGATGTTGCCGTCTTTATCGGCGACGAGGCCGTGCGGGCCGGAGCTGGGGGTTTTCAGCGGATACTCCTTGAATGAGCCCGTCTTGGGATCGAGCCGTCCGAGCTTGTTCGCGCCCTGGCCGGTGTACCAGAGGGAGCCATCGGGCGCGAGAGCGGGATCGTGGGGACGCGACTTGGGAGTGGGGACGTCGTATTCCTTGATCGGTACGTTCAGAATTGCGGTGGCGGCCGCGGCGGCGATGGCGGCACTCAACGTGAACAAGCTCAATTTGCGCAGATGCATGGCGGATCTCCCGCGGGAATTGTAGTCCTTGGATGGCTTCTGCGGCGTCCCGTTGCGCTCGGAAAAACCAGCGCCTAAAGGCGCTTCATTTCTTGACCTTTGCGGCACGCCTGAAGGCGTGCCCTGATACGAATCTTGTCTCCCTGACCTCTTGCCTACGAACCTTTTCTCTACGAATCTTGCCTCCACATGGATCGTGCGTGCACCAGCGGCCGAGTGCGGTCCGCTCTTGGTGTGGCGTGGCATTTCAGATTCTTCAGCGCGGGATGTAGTTGTCGAGCAAGGGCAGAACGTTTTGGGCAAAGGGCAGGAGGCGCTGCTCGGCGGCGTCGGGAGTTTCGTTGGGATACATGGCGGTGGTGATGCGGACCAGGCTGCCATCGCTGCGGTTCATGCGGATGGAATCGGCCACGAGGTAGAACTTGGCCCAGTACTCGCTGGCTACGCCGCGATCGTGCGCCCAATACCAGTAGAGAACAAGCTGACGCGCATCGCCCTTGGCGAAGACGTAACGGTTCGCGGGAAACGGTTCGTGGCCGGGAAACGACAGGCGGATGCGCGAGTTCTGGATCGGGGTCCAGCCGGCGCCGGGGTAGCAGTTTCTCGGGGAGTGCATGGTTTCACCGGCGCGCTGGCTGGGGAAGTAGGCGATGAGAACGTCCAGATCAGGTTGAGGGTCGCGCTGATTCTGGTAGGCGCGATGCAGGAATTCGCCGTTGCCGAGAACTTCGCGCACGTCTTTTCCGATCGGGATGTCTGTGCCGGTCCAGGCGCCGAGCTGGTGAGGAAAGGATGCGAGCGGGAGGCGCGGGGGAAAGGTTTCGTTGCGCGGGCGCGCCTGCAGGAAGATCGCGGCGGTGGCGATGAGCAGAGCGGCGAGGGCGAAACGAGAGGTTGAGTTCATTCGTTTATAAGGTTAACTCATCGGGCGAGGTTTAGTTCGTGGGCCGGGGAGAAGACGGTGCCGTCCCTGAAGGGACTCGGTTCCGCTAACTCGCCTCACCCGGCACTTACGTGCCGGGCTAATGAATGCCGCCGCTTTGCGGCTCGAGTTGGTGCTTGGTCCCTTCCTAATCCTTGGGATTCGCCTTTGCATCCCGGCGTTATCCAGCAGTTACGTGCTGAGGGTAGGGATGCTTCGACTCCGCGATGACGATCACGAAGCCCTCGTGATCGTCACCGCTCCGCTCAGCATGACAGGGATTTTAGAGGTCATACCTCGCCGCCGCGGAGCTGACGGTGGGTATGAGAGGTCATACCTCGCCTCCTCGTGGCGGCCAGATTAAGCGAATCAGGCCGTGGAGCGTGTAGAGCATTACGAAGGCGACTACGAAGATTGTCCATCCCCAGGAGGCGTGGAAGTAGTAGCCTTCGGCTTTGTCTGCGTTCCAGTACTGCACGAGCAGGCCGGTGCCGATTATGCGGACGCTGTTGGCGGCAACGGCGATGGGAACTGCCGACAGAGCCAGCACCCAGCGCACCCAGAGGCGGCGTTCCATCAGATAGCCGTAGATGATGGCGAGAGTCAGCAGAGACATGAGGGAGCGTATGCCGCTGCAGGCATCGGCGATCTCCAGAGCCATGGATGCGAGGTAGATCACGTTGCCTTCGCGCAACACGGGCACGTCGAACAGAGAACTGAGAGTGACCGAGGCGACGCGCGAGGCCAGCAATTGCAACGGGAAGGTGATCTGGTTCGAGAGAATCCTGGGGATGGGAATCATGAGGAGCAGGAAAGCCCAGGGAAAGAGCACGGCGCGAAACAGGTTCCAGCCGAAGAAGAGGATGACGATTCCGGCCAGAAGAAAGAGGAGCGAGATTCGCGGGAGAAAAATTTCAGCGCCCATCTGGCCGAGCATGAGAAGGGAAACGGCCAACAGGATCACGGCCAGGCCAGACCACGAGGGCCGGGGAAGCAGGCGGGCCAGGCGTCCGCGTTCCTGCCAGAGAACGAAGGCGGAGAACAGCGGGACGAAGAAGCCGTGAGAAAAATCGGGATCATGCCACCATTGCGCGACCAAGTGCCGGAGGGTGAGTCCGTAGAGCCAGAGAGAAAGAGCGGTGATGAGAGCCAGCTGCCAGAGGGGAACAGCTCCCAGAATCAGCGAAGGCGGGCGCGCTGTGGAAGGCTCGGTATGCACCGTTGGGCTCGGAAGAACGGGCTATGCACTTGGGGAAAGTCCGAGAATAAGCGAAAGCTGGCGGGTGCGCAACGCAGGGGTTTTGCATCCAAGGGAAGCCGAATGCGAGCGGAGGCTTATGGGTGAGTCGGTTTGCCAGCGAAGATTCTGTGAAACCGGTATAGGGGAGTTGGAAAAGTGAGAAAAACTTTTCCCACTGCCTGCAGCCGGACCGGGCCAGAGCTTGCCCATGGTCTTTCTTTTCTTGCAGGATTCATCTCTAAACCCTTGAAAACAGCTAGTATAATGGGCGACGCAGATTTCTCCAGGCGGGCCTGTGGGTGGCAGTTCGCGTGCTCGTGACAAAGCACGGGGAAGTGTAGGGTCGGCGAACATCTTGGGTTCAGGGTAAAAGCACATACAAAGAGGCAAAGGGAATGCCCATTGCGGTTGCAGTTGAAGGTGCGAGTGCGTCTGGCGCGCTGCCGGGGATGGAGTTTGTAGAAGGCGTGAGCGCGAGTATGCAGCCAGTGGAGGCAGTGATCCGGGAGCTGGCGCACAGCGACGTGCCGGTGCTGCTGCTGGCCGAAGCCGGAGCGGGCAAGCATGCCACCGCCCGCCGCATTCACGAAATGTCGGGACGGAGCGCGCAGCCGTTCCACTGGTTGCCGTGCGCAAGCCTGACGCCGGACCAAGTGGATTTGGCGCGCGGCGGCGGAACAGTGGAGAATGAGGGGACGATCTACCTGGACGAAGTGGCTGATCTGGACGCCGATTGTCAGGCGCGGCTGATGGCAGCGCTGCAGCAGGGGCAGAGAAGCGGCCGGCGCCTGATCTGCGGGAGCGCGCGCGACCTGGAAGTCGAGGTCAAAGCAGGGCGGCTGCGCGAGGACCTGTATTACCGCATCAGCGGGCTGTGCCTGCGCCTGCCTCCGCTGCGGCAGCGGAAAGAAGACATTCCGATGCTGATGGAGCACTTTCTGCGCAAGCTGGCGCGCGAGTTCCGGCTGGCGGTTCCGGTGGTGAGCCCGCCGACGCAGCAACTGTTTCAGGACTATGCCTGGCCGGGGAACCTGCGCGAACTGGAAGAAGCGGCCAAGGTGCTGGTGGCGCTGGGGGACGAGCAGGTCGCCATGGGAGGTTTGCGGGCGCTGCTGCACAACCCCGACGAAGCGGGCCAGGGGGGAACGATTTCACTGAAGGCGGCGGCGCGGGCCGCGTCGCGGGAGGCGGAGAAGGAGCTGATTCTGAAAGCGCTGACGCGCACGCGCTGGAACCGGCGGCGCGCGGCCGAGCAGCTGCAGATCAGCTACAAGGCGCTGCTCTACAAGCTGAAACAGATTCGCTGGGAGGGATATGGGGCGTCGTAGCAGGGGCTAAAGCCCCTTGTGTTTTCGGGCCGCGATCGGCGCGGCTGAAAGCCGCGCCCTTTCAAAGCGACTCAGAGGCCGCATAGGAATCGAAAGCCGCATAGGAAGCAAAGCAGCATAGGAATCGCAAACGACATGGGGATCGCAAGCGGCTTGGGAATCGGATGCGGTTTGGGAATCGGATGCAGCAAAGGAATCGCAAGCGGCATGGGAAGCGGAAGCCGCATGGGAATCGGGAGCGGCATAGGAAAGTGATTGTGGAGAAAGTATGAGGAAAGTGATGAAGGTGGCAGTGCTGGCGGGAATGAGCGTGCTGACATTGGCCATGCTGGCGCCCAGGATGATGGCGCAAAGCAACGATACGGGCAAGGATGCCGAAAATTTGCCCGATTACGTGATTGGAGCCGACGATGTGCTGCGCATCTCGGTGTGGAAGGAACCGGATCTGTCGGAGGTTCTGCCGGTGCGGCCCGACGGCAAAATCTCGATGCCGCTGCTGAACGACATTCAGGCGGCGGGACTGACCCCGCTGCAGCTGCGGGATTCGATCACGGAGAAGCTGAAGAAGTTCGTCACCGATCCCCGCGTTACGGTGGTGGTGACGGCGATGAACAGCCAGCGGGTTTTCGTGACCGGCGAAGTCACGCACAGCGGTCCGATTACGCTGCTGCCGCATATGACCATGCTGCAAGTGCTGGGGCAGGCGGGCTTGACGCAGTTTGCCAACGTGAAGGGGATTTACTTGCTGCGCAACGAGAACGGCAGGCAGGTGAAGCTGCCGTTCAATTACAAGGAAGTGGTGAAAGGGAATCATCCCGAACAGAATATCGCCCTGAAGCCGGGCGACACGGTGGTGGTTCCGTAGAGGGCGCGATGAAACTCAAGAACATCCGGGCCCTGGGTTACGTAAAGAACGCCTTGCAGGCAAGCTTGCTGGCGGGAATCGTGGTGTGGGCGGCGGGCGCGGCTCGGGCGCAGGGAAATCCTGCTCCGGCCACTACGCCGGCCACCACTCCAGCCACCAGCGATGATGCGGGGCAGAACACCGTCGCGGGACAGAGCGCTGACGCGGCACAGACTGCCTATACGGGGCAAAGCAGTTCGCAAACCCCGGCTCCGGCCTATGGCCAGGAGAATGCGCCGCCGCCCATCAGCGAGAACCCGCCGATTTCCGGCCTGGACCTGCCGGGACTGGAGCCGCACGCGGCGCCGCTGAGCTACATACAGCCGGGCGCGACAGTAAGCGAGTCGCTGGATTCGAACGTGGCCAACAGTTTGGGAATCGGCTCGGTGCACTCGGTGTCGCGGGCGCTGGGAAGCGTGGTGCTGCAGCGCTTGTGGAGTCACTACGACCTGGCGGCCGACTACATCGGGGGCATCGGCTACTACAACGTGCATTCGCTGGGGGTGACCTCGCTGCAGCAGGCAGACATCGACCAGAAGATCACGTGGAAGCGGGGACAGCTGTCGCTGCGCGACAGCTTCAGCTATCTGCCGGAAGGCAATTTCGGCGGGGCGTACGGTTCGCTGGGGTCGCAGGGAATTTCGTCGCTGGGCAACAGCAACTTCAACGTGTTCATCAACGGCGGCGCTTTTGCCTCGCTGGGCACTGTTCCGCGCCTGCTCAATGTGAGCGTGGCGGATGTTTCCCAGTACCTGACTCCGAAGTCGGCGATTACGGCAGAGGCGGGATACGCGGTCACGCACTTCTATGGGAATGACCCGAGCACCGGGGGAGCGTTTCTGAACAGCTCGCAGATCAGCGCGGAGACGGGATACAGCCGCCTGCTGACGCCGCAAACCCAGGTGGCGCTGGAATATGGATATCAGGGATTCGACTTCTCCACCTTCGGGACGGCGTTTCACTCGCACATCATCGAAGCCATGGTGGGCCACACGATTTCCGGGCGCATGGATTTCCTGATCGCGGCGGGGCCGCAGATTACCGATATCACCAACACGCAGACGGCGTGCACGATCACGCTGATTAACCAGCCGCTGTCGCAGTGCTTGCCGGACGGCGGGACCCTCATTACGCAGACGTCGAAAGACCGGCGGCTGGGAGTAGCCGGGCAGGCGCGGCTGCGCTACCGGTTTCCGAAGACTTCGCTGGATCTGACCTACCAGCGCTTCCTGACCAGCGGGTCGGGATTGTTCCTGGGATCGCAGAGCGACGTGGCGCGGTTCGACGCCAGCCGTCCGATCACGAGGGTGTGGGGAGCGGTGGTGGACCTCGGGTTTGCGCGCAACACGCGGCAACAGAACCTGACTCCGGCGCAGTTGAGCGCTTGTGTCGAGCCCGGCCAGCCGAACCCCGGCAACCTGCCCGTTTGTCCGGGGATTGATGCCGCCCGGTTCGACTACGGCTTTGCGGGATTTGCCGTGCATCGGGCGGTGGGGCACGATTTTCATCTTTTCGGCAGCTACCAGTTCAACGAGCTGACGTTTGACCATTCATTCTGCGGCGGGTTGGCAGTGTGCAGCCGCATTGCAAACCGGCACGTGGTGACGTTCGGATTGGACTGGACGCCGCGGCCGATACGGCTGGATTGACGGAATCATTCCCTCCAGCCGCACAGAGCGCGGCTAGAGTGGACACCGAACGCGGTCGAGCTGCGCTCGACTGGACAGCCGAGGGCGGCTGTCCCTACATGGAGAGGTGCGGAGGAGAGTTGGCATGATTGAGAATCGCGAACTGACGATGGACGATTATCTGGCGATGCTGCGCCGGCGGGCGCTGGTCATTGCCATTCCGGCGCTGCTGGCGCCGCTGGCGGGACTTCTGCTCTCCTACGCGTTCACCCCGAAGTACACCTCGCAATCCCTGGTGTTAATTGAAGGGCAGAAGGTTCCGGAGAGCATGGTGCAGCCGGTGGTTACGGAGGATATGGCGGCGCGGGTGGAGACGCTGCGGCAGCAGGTGCTGAGCCAGAGCGATCTGCAGCCCATGATTGAGCGGCTGGGGCTGGCCAAGAGCGGCAGGGATGTGGGCCAGGTGATGGACGAAATCCGCGCCAACATGAGCGTGGAGCCCGTGGTGACGAATTTCGCGCAGATCGGCACCACCGGCAAGAGAAAACCCGGGCCCAGCCCGGTGCCGGGCTTCAACGTGAACTACACGGCGGCCAGCGCGCTGGAGGCGCAGCAGGTCTGCAACGAGTTGACGTCGCTGCTGGTCACGGAAAACCTGAAGTCGATACAGGCCGCGGCTACCGGAACCAGCGATGTGCTCAACAAGAATCTGGAGGACGCCAAGCACGGCCTGGACGATATGGACGGGCGGCTGGCGGGGTTCAAGAAGCAGTATGTGGGGCAGCTTCCGGGCGACGAAGAGAACAATCTGAAGATCCTGATGGGATTGAACTCGCAGCTGGAGGCCAACACGCAGACGCTGAACCGGGCGCAGCAGGACAAGTCGTACACCGAGTCGATGCTGGCGCAGCAGCTGTCGGCGTGGCAGTCGTCGCAGAGCTCAAACAACCCCGAGACCATGGAGAAGCAACTATCCGCATTGCAATCCCAGCTGCTGGATCTGCAGGCGCGCTATACCGATGATCATCCGGATGTGATCAAGACCAAGGCGGACATCGCCGCGTTGAAGAAGAAGCTGGCAGAGATCAACAAGACGCCGGCCGACGCAGCCGATACCAGCAGCGAAAAAGCGAGCGCGACCGAGCCGCCGGAGATCCGGCAGTTGCGGCTGCAGATTCACCAGTATTCCGACCTGATCACCGCGGGCACGCGCGATCAGAAGCGGCTGCAGGACGAGATCGGGATGTATCAGGGGCGGGTCTCGCTGAGCCCGGCGATTGAGGAACAGTACAAGCAACTTACGCGCGATTATGACAACCAGCAGAAGAACTACCAGGACCTGCTGGCCAAGAAGAGCACGGCGGACCAGACCATCAAGATGATCGACCAGTCGCAGGGGGAGCGGATGTTCCCGCTGAATCCGGCGAACCTGCCGGAGTCGCCGAGCTTCCCCAACCGCTGGCTGTTCGCGGGAGGCGGCTTGGGATTCGGGCTGGCCCTGGGCGTTGGGCTGGCGATGTGGCAGGAGTTGCGCGACAAAGCGATCCGCACCGAGGCCGACGCGGAAGCGGCGCTGGGCTTGCCCATGCTGGTAGCAGTGCCATGGGTGGGCGCGGCCGCGCAGACGAACGGGAACGGCAGGCATGGGTTCTGGTATCGAAAGAAGAACACAGAACAGAAAGAGGCAGTAGGAACGTAACTCCCAACCCATCATGTACAAGGACTTTTTCGGACTACGGGCCAATCCATTCAACGTGAATCCGGATCCGCGTTTTCTTTTTCTGACGCGGCACACGGAAGAAGCGCTGGCCTGCCTGACCTACGGCATTCAGAGCCGCAAGGGTTTTGTGCTGCTCACCGGGGAAGTGGGCACGGGAAAAACGACGCTGATCAACAAGCTGCTGGAGTGGCTGCGGCTGCAGCAGGTGGCCACGGCATTCGTTTTCAACTCGCGCATGAACGTGCCGCAGTTCCTCGACTACATGATGGCGGACTTCGGGGTGCCATGCGATTCGCGGGCCAAGAGCCAGGTGCTGCTGCGGTTATACAACTGGCTGCTCGACCGCTACCGGGCGGGGGAGACGGCGGTGCTGATCGTGGACGAGGCGCAAAACCTCTCCGACGAGGTGCTGGAAGAGATCCGCATGCTGACCAACCTGGAGACCTTCACGGAAAAGCTGCTGCAGATCGTGCTGGTGGGGCAGCCGGAGCTGGAACAGCGGTTGAAGCGGCCGCAGCTGCGGCAGTTGCGGCAGCGGCTGACGCTGCGGGCCAAGACGCATCCGCTGACGGCAGAGGAAACGAAGGCCTACGTGCAGCAGCGGCTGCGGATTGCGGGGTCGAACGGGCAGGAGATTTTTGCTCCCCAGGCGGTGACGGCAATTCATCACTACGCCGGGGGAATTCCGCGGGTGATCAACCTGCTGTGCGAGCACTGCCTGGTGAGCGCATTTGTGGATCAGCAGAAGGTGATCGAGCCGCAGGTGGTGGATGCAGTAGCGCGGGATTTCGATCTGGACATGGGCACGACCGGTCCGACAGCGTCGCAAGCGACGCCGAGCGCGGGCCCGGAGAAATTTGATCTGGCGGAGGCCTTTCGTTCGCTGGCCAGCCTGGCCGACCGCCTGCGCGAGGAGGAAAAAGGTCTCCCGCAGGAAAGGAAACCATGAGCCGAATTCATGAAGCACTGAAGAAAGCCGAGCAGGAACGGATCCAGGGACCGGGGCAAGGGCCGGTGGAGGCTTTGCCAGTCGCGACCGAGAACGACGACGCTGCCGCGGCGAACTCCGCATCCCTGGCCTTCGCCAGCCCCTTTGGCCTGGACACGCTGCTGGCGCGCTCGGTGCAGACGGAATGGAAGCCGGACACCGGGACCATGCTGTTTATGAACGGCACGGAGGGTCCGCAAGGCACGGAGGAGTTCCGCACCCTGCGCTCGCGGCTCTATGCCCTGCGCGAGAAGATGACCCTGAAGACGGTGCTGGTGACGAGCGCGCTGCCCAAGGAAGGCAAGTCGTTCACGGCGGCGAACCTGGCGCAGGTCATGGTGCGGCAGCATGGGCGGCGGGCGTTGCTGATCGACGGCGACCTGCGCGGGCCGCGGCTGCATCTGATGCTGGGCACGATGGCCGGGCCGGGGCTGTCGGACTATCTGCAGGGAAAGAGCGACGAGTTCTCCATCATGCAGCGCGGGCCGTTGGAGAATCTTTTCTTTATACCCAGCGGGACGGGGATCAGCGGAACCGGGATCGAAGACCCGTCGGAACTGGTGGCCAACGGGCGGATGAAGCTGCTGCTGCAGCGGGTGGAACCGCTGTTTGACTGGATCATCTTAGACTCGCCGCCGGCGGTTCCGGTTTCCGACGCGAGCGTGCTGGCCAAGGCGTGCGATGGAGTGTTGCTGGTGGTGCGTTCCCAGTCGACTCCCTTTGATGTAGCGCGCAAGGCGCGCATGGAGTTTCCCGAGCAATCCCTGGTGGGCGTGGTGCTGAATGGAACTCGGGAGAATCCTCCGTATACGCAGTACTACTACGAGGAATATCAGAAGAAGGTCACGGTCAAGGCCTAGAGGCGAGATGTGATCCGGCTTTTCAAAGTCTATTATCCGGTCCGAACCCTGGTGCTGTTGGTGGGGGAAGCGTTGGTGGTGTGGTTCTCGTTCGTCCTGGGAATGCTGCTGAACCTGGGGGCCCGGTCGAACTTCGATGACGGCTGGCTGCGGCTGAACAACGCGATGTTCATTGAGCGCGGGTACCTGAAGATCCTGGCGCTCACCGGGATTGTGCTGCTGCTGTCGCACGGCCTGGATCTCTACGACTCGGCGCGCATTGGGGCCAAGGAGGATCAGGCACTCCGCCTGCTCTTCGTGCTGGGCCTGGTGGCGCTGGTGCTGGCGGTGGTGATCTGGAGCTTCCCGCGCTTCCTGCCGGGACAGTATTCCGCGCTGTTGGGGGTGATGATTCTGACGCTGGCGCTGTTCGGCTGGCGATCGACCTATTCGTGGCTGGTGCGGCAACCCTTCTTCCGGGAACGCGTCTATGTGCTGGGCGCCGGAGACCGGGCGGAGCGCCTGGTGAAAGGTTTGCGGGAGCGGATCGAACTGGGGATCGATGTAGTGGGATGGACGGGCAGCTTGACGGGCGAACTGAGCCGCGATGCGGTGGCGACACACCTGGTGGGAATGGCGCAAAAGGATGGAGTGAACCGGGTGATTGTGGCGCTGCCGGACCGGCGGGGGACGCTGCCGGTCGAAGAGTTGCTCGATCTGCGGCTGGCGGGCGTGAGCGTGGAAGAAGCCACCTCGTGGCTGGAGAAAATCTCGGGGCGAATCGAAGTGGAGGAGTTGAATCCGAGCTGGCTGATTTTCTCCGACGGATTCCGGGTCAGCCCCTTCTACCGGATGACGAACCGGTTGCTGAACTGCAGCGTGGCCTTCGTGGGAGCGGTGTTGTCGCTGCCGCTGGTGCCGTTCCTTATGCTGGCGGTGAAACTGGACTCCAAGGGGCCGGTGTTGTACCGGCAGAGACGCATGGGGCGGGGCGGATCCGAGTTCTACTGCTACAAGTTTCGCACCATGCGGGAGGACGCGGAAGCCGATACGGGAGCGACGTGGGCGACCGACGACGACCCGCGCATCACGCGCACGGGAAGATTTCTGCGGGTGACGCGTCTGGATGAGATTCCCCAGCTGTGGTGCGTGCTGAAGGGCGACATGAATTTTGTGGGACCGCGTCCGGAGCGGCCGGAATTTGTGGAGCGGCTGAGCCGCGAGATTCCCTACTACGGGGTGCGCCACGCGGTGCGGCCGGGCATTACCGGCTGGGCGCAGGTGCAGTACAAGTACGGCAACACCTCGGAAGATGCCCGGGAAAAGCTGCAATACGATCTGTTCTACATCAAGAACGCTTCCATCGGGCTGGATCTGCTGATCTGGTTCCAGACGGTCAAGATCGTACTGTTGGGCCGGGGCGCAATATGAAGGCCGCGTTCTGGATTGGGGCCGCGGTGGTTTTCTACAGCTATCTGGGATACGCGGCCTGGTTGTGGGTGGCGAGCTGGATCTGGCCGCGGCCGCTGCGGCGGGGAGTTTGCTTACCGTTGGTGTCGGTGGTGATGGTGGTGCGGGACGAGGAGCAGACGCTGCCGCGCAAGATTGGGAATCTGACAGCGCTGGACTATCCGCCAGAGCAGCTGGAATTTGTGGTGGCGTCGGACGGCTCGCGGGATCGGACGGACGCGATCCTGACGGAAGCGGCCAAAGACCCGCGCTGGCGCGTGCTGCGCTTCGCGGAACCGAAGGGCAAGGCGTGCCGGTTGAACGATGCGCTGGCGGCGGCGCGGGGAGAGATCGTGTTGTTCGTGGACGCGCGGCAGGAGATTGAGCGCGATGCGCTGCGGCTGTTGATGGAGAACTTTGCCGAGGATATGGTGGGATGCGCCAGCGGGGAGTTGATGCTGGGCGATCGGGCGGCGGGCGAGACGGAAAAAGGCATGGGGGTGTACTGGCGGATCGAGAAGAAAATCCGGGAACTGGAGAGTGCGTCGGGCTCGGTGGTGGGCGCGACGGGGGCGCTGTACGCGGCCCGCAAGGCGCTTCTGGCTCCGCTCCCGCCGGATACGATCCTGGACGACGTTTTTCTGCCCCTGCACGTGGCCCGGCATGCGCGTGTAGTGTTTGACGAACGGGCGCGAGCCTGGGACAGCCCCGATCTGGGCGCGGCGAGGGAATTCCGGCGCAAAGTGCGGACGCTGACCGGGAATTATCAACTGCTGCAGATTGCGCCCTGGGTGATGCGAGCGGAGAATCCGCTGCGCTTCCGCTTCATCAGTCACAAGCTGCTGCGCCTGCTTTCGCCCTTTGCGCTGGCGACGATGCTGGTGACTTCAGCACTGGTGGCGCAGCCGTTTTACCGCATCGCATTCTTTCTGCAGTTGTTCTTCTATGCGCTCAGCCTGCTGGCCTTGAGCGGCTGGCAGCGCGGACCGGTGGTGAGGGTGGGGAACGCCGCGCTGGCTTTGATCCTCCTCAACACGGCAGCATTGGTGGCCTTCGCCAATTTCCTCACGGGACGAAAGGAAGTGTGGGTCCGGTGAGAATGCTCGCGGTGGAGGAGTCGAATCTGGCAGCCGGCGGGCGGTCTGCCCCGGATTGCGCTGTCCTTGATTGCGGCGAATGAGCGAGGAGACCCGGTGCGCATTCTGTGGGTGAAGGCGAACAAGATTCTTCCCGTGCACAGCGGAGGAGATCTGCGTTCGTTCCACGTTCTGCGCGAGTTGGCGCAACGGCACGAGTTGAAGTTTTTGTCGTACTATGACGGGCCGGCCGACGCGGGCTACGAGAAAGAACTGGCGGAGCGCTTGCCGGGCGCGGTGTGCGTGAGCGCCGGGAGAAAAAAGTCGAGCGTGGCGCGCGGTCTGGACTACCTGGCGCATGCGCTGGAGGAAGCGCCGTACGCGGTGAGCCGGTTTGGATCGGCCAAGGTGCGGGAGAAGCTGAAGGACTGTCTTCGCGATTGGCGACCGGACGTAGCGGTCTGCGACTTTCTGGATGCGGCCATTAATTTTCCCGAGCCGCTGACGATTCCTGCGGTGCTGTTTCAGCACAACGTGGAGAGCGAGATCTGGCGGCGTCACGCCGAGACCGAGTCGAATCCGGTGAAGCGGCTGGTCTATGGCTGGGAATACCGGCGGATTCTTGCGTATGAGAAGGCGGCGGTGCGGAAGTTTCAGCATGTCATCTCGGTCTCAGAGCACGACCGGGAACTGATGAGCCGGTGGGTGGATGGGGCGCGAGTGACGGTGGTTCCAACCGGAGTTGATCTGGCGCAGTATGCGCCGGATGGCGGTGGGCGCGAGCCGGAGCCGCTGGTGATATTCACCGGCGCGATGGACTGGGAGCCGAATATCGACGCCATGGAGTATATGTGCCGCGAAATTTGGCCCTTAGTGACGAGCCGGGTTGCGGCGGCGCGGCTGCGCATTGTGGGGCGCAATCCGGGGCGGCGGGTGAGGAGCCTGGCGAGTGACTCGGTGGAGGTGACGGGGCGCGTGCCGTCTATGGTTGAGCATTTGCGGGAGGTGGCGGTGGTCGTGGTTCCGTTGCGCGTCGGGGGAGGAACGCGGCTGAAGATTTACGAGGCGATGGCGGCCGGGAAGGTGGTCGTTTCCACTTCGGTGGGAGCCGAGGGGCTCGATGTGCATCCCGGGCGGGACATTGTCCTGGCGGATTCGGCCAAGGATTTCGCCGATGCGGTGGTGGCGCTGCTGCAGGATGGCGCGTTGCGACGGAGCTACGAACGCGAAGCGGCGGGACTGGCGGCGAAGTGTGGCTGGCCCGCGGTGGGGAAAAAGTTCGAAGCTGTGCTGGAACGAGTTGCAGGAGTCAAGAGCGGGACTACCGGCGATTTCGCTCCGGCTACGGCGCAGGCCGGGCGCGAATGAGGTGAGGGAAACTTGATCGAGAGCGCGCGACATATTCCGGGAAGGAGTGAGGCGCCGAAGCGGACGCCGCTGAGCGGAGCTTTTTTCTGGCTCAGCGCGTTCTACATCGTCTACTGCTCGCGCCCGGAAGACTGGATTCCCGGGTTGCATTACATTCCGATGGCCAAGATCACCGGGATCTTCGCCGCCCTGGGTTTGCTCCTCAGCCTGGGAAAAACGCAGCGCAAGCTCAAAGACCTGCCGCGGGAGTCGTTTTATCTGCTGGCGATGATCGGGGTGCTGACTCTGTCGGCCCTGTTCTCGCCTATCTGGCGGGGCGGGGCGATGGTCCATACGCTGGATTTCGCCAAAGTTTATCTGGCCTTCGTGCTGACGTTTCTGGTGGTCACCAGCCAAAGCCGGCTGCGTCGCATCATCTACATTCAGGCGGCGTCGGTGGCGGTGATCAGCGTGGTATCGATCGTGATGGGGCGCAACCAGCCCAGGCTGCAGGGCGTGATCGGGGGCATTTACTCCAACCCCAACGATCTGGCGTTTGCGGTTGTGCTCTCGCTGCCGTTTTGCCTGGCGTTTCTGCTGACCTCGAAAAGCATTCTGATGAAACTGGGCTGGCTGGCGGGCATGCTGGTGATGGGGCTGACGCTGTTCATGACCGCTTCGCGGGGAGGATTCGTCACGCTGGTGGTGGCCGGGGTCGTGACGCTCTGGCACTTTGGTGTGCGGGGAAAGCGGCTGGGACTGATCGTGGGCAGCGGCTTCACGGTGGTGTTGCTGCTGGTGGTAGCCGGTAGACCTTTGCTGAAACGCATGGAAGCGATTCAGGGCGGCGTGAATGCAGAGGGTGTGGGAGCGACCAGCGCCTATGAGTCCTACGAGCAGCGCAAAGCGCTGATGGTGCGGGCGCTGCAGGGCATTGAGGAACATCCGGTGCTGGGCCTGGGGGTACGCAATTTCTCTGTGTATTCCGGAGTCTGGGTCGACGTGCACATGACTTACCTCGAGATCGCGGTGGAGGGAGGCATCCCGTCGCTGATTCTGTATTTGATGTTCTTCGGGCGGGGCTTCAGCAATTTGCGCAAGCTGCGGCGCAGAAAAGATCTGGACGCTGACACCAAGTTGCTGGTGGGGGCGTTGCACAGTTCGATGGTGGGATTCGTGATCGGGGCGCTGTTTTCGCCGGAAGCGTACCAGTTCTTCCCTTATTTTGCCGTGGCCTACACGTCTGCCTTAGTGGCAACCCTGCGAGAGCAGGAGGGTATTGCTGCTCCTGTATTCGAGCGTGCGGGAGTGCGAGCGTTTGCGGCGCGGAGTGGCAACGGGTTGAGGCAGCGGCCGGAGGCGGTCACGTTGCCGCGATGACGAGCGGCGCGGTTCGGCGGTAAGAGGATCAGCATAAGAGGATCAGCATATGTGCGGAATTGCAGGCATGGTGAGCACGGCGGCCGGCGAGCGGATCGAAGCCGGCGCGATCCGGCGCATGTGCCAGGCAATCGTGCATCGCGGACCGGACGACGAGGGCTTCTACGTGAAAGACGGCGTCGGCCTGGGGATGCGGCGGCTGAGCATCATCGACGTGGCCGGCGGCCACCAGCCGGTATGCAACGAAGACCGGACGGTCTGGATCGTCTACAACGGCGAGACCTACAACTTTCCCGAGTTGCGCGCGGAATTGTTGGAGCGCGGGCACCGCTTCTCGACCCACAGCGATACGGAAGTGATCGTTCATCTCTACGAGGAGATGGGCGCGGATTGCGTCATGAAACTGCGCGGGATGTTTGCGTTTGCGCTGTATGACGAGCGGCGCCGCAAATTGCTGCTGGCGCGGGACCGGCTGGGGAAAAAGCCGCTCCACTATGCGCTGGACGGCCAGCGGTTGCTGTTCGGGTCGGAGATCAAATCGATCCTGACCGTGGCGCCGGAGTTGGCGGAAGTCAACCAGGAAGCGCTGCTGCAGTACATGTATTTCGGTTACATTCCCGATCCGCTCACCGCGTTTACTGCGATTCAAAAGCTGCCGCCGGGGCATCTGCTGGAATTCGAGAACGGAAAGATCAGCGTGCGGCAGTATTGGGACTTGCCGCGATATGGCGCGCATCCGCCGCGCAGCGAAGAAGAGTGCCTGGAGGAAATGGAGCACAGGCTGACGGAGGCGGTGCGCATCCGGCTGATCTCCGACGTGCCGCTGGGCGCGCTGCTGAGCGGAGGCACGGATTCTTCGACGGTAGTGGCGCTGATGGCGCGGGCGAGTTCGCAGCCCGTCAAAACCTTCGCCATTGGATTTCGCGACCAGGAATTCAACGAAGCGCCTTACGCGCAAATGGTCGCGGAGAAATTCGGCACCGAACACCATGAATTGATCGTCGAGCCGGACGTGCTGGAGACGGTGGAGACGCTGACGAGTTCGCTGGAGGAGCCGTTCGGCGACTCGTCGATGTTGCCGACCTATTACGTTTCGTGCCTGGCGCGAAAGCACGTGACCGTGGCGCTGTCGGGCGACGGCGGGGACGAGATTTTTGCCGGATACGACCGCTATGGAATCCATCTGCGGCGGAAGGCGTTCGAGCGCATTCCAGGGTGGGCGCGGCGTTTGTATCGCGAACAGGTTTATCCGCGGCTGCCGCGGGATATGCGAGGGAAGAAGTTCTCATACAACGTTTCTCTGCCCTGGCGCGAGCGGTATGTGGACGGCATTTCGTTTGTGCCCGCGTTTGAACGGGACATGCCGCTGCTGTCGGACGAGTTCAGGGCGGTGGCGCGAGATGGCGGCAATCCGGAGAAGGTGATGTACCGGTACTTCGAGCAAGCGCCGGCGGAGGATCCGGTCAGCCAGATGTTGTATGTGGACACCAAGACGTACATGGCGGCCGACATTTTGACAAAAGTGGACCGGATGAGCATGGCGACCTCGCTGGAGGTACGGGTCCCGATTCTCGATCACCTGTTCGTGGAGTGGGCGACCGGGTTGCCGGCGGAGTGGAAGATAAGGCAAGGACAGCAGAAATACATTTTGCGCCGGCTGGCGGAGCGGGTGGGCGTGCCACGCGAGGTGCTCTACCGGAAAAAGCAAGGCTTCACGCTGCCGCTGGTGCACTGGATCCGGCACGAACTGAAAGACCTGATTATGGGTGTGCTGCTCGATGAGCGCACGCTGCAGCGCGGGTACTTCGATGCGCGGGGCGTGCGGCAATTGCTGGACGAGCATTTCCGGGGACGGCGCAATCACTATGGTCGCATCTGGCGCCTGCTGATGTTTGAGTTGTGGCACCGCAACTATCTGGAGCGAGTCGGGGCGAGCCCAGCGAACGATGAGCCTTACCCCGTGCCCCGGACGGCGGGAACCCTGGGATGAGTTCGCTGACTGACAACCAGACGCAGGTGATTCCGGGTACGACGGCCAGCACGGGTTCTTCTTCCGCTGCGGCGTTTTCCGATCCTGTTTTCCTGATGATCAATACCTTGGAGACGGGCGGGACGGAGCGCCAGTTTGTGGAAGTCACGCGGGCGCTGCGGGCCGATGGTGTGCCGGTGCATCTGGGCTGCGTGCGCAATCTGGGCGCGTTCGCGGAGGGACTGGGAGAACTGGCGGAGTTCCGGCTGGGCGGCAGCGTATATGGCTGGCAATCGCTGCGCAGCCGGTGGCAGTTGCGGCGTCATCTGCGAAAGCTGGATGTGGCGGTAGCGCATGCTTTCGATTTCTACGCGAACCTCACTCTGATTCCAGCGGCGCGGCTGGCGGGGGTTCCGGTGGTGATCGGCAGTCACCGGCAACTGGGCGATCTGCTTACGCCGCGACAATTCCAGGCGCAACTGGCGGCGTTTCGCATGTGCGACCGCGTGGTGTGCAATTCGCAGGCGGCTGCCCAGCGGTTGCTGGAGGCAGGCCTGGCGGAGCGGAAGGTGGTTGTGATCGGCAATGCCTTGCCGGCCGACGCTTTTGCCGACGCTGTGCCGGCGCTGGATCGCGCGGAAGCCGGAATGCGAATTGGCATGATTGCGAGAATGAATGCGGGGTACAAGAACCATCGAGGATTTATGCGCGCGGCCAAGCGGCTGAGCGGTCAGTTCGCCAATCTGGAGTTCGTGCTGGCGGGGGACGGACCGCTGCGGACGGAGTTGGAGAAGGAGGCGGCGGAGTTGGGAATCGGAGAGCAGGTGCGATTCCTGGGAGATCGCCGGGATGTGGCGGCGGTGCTGGCTGCGCTCGACATCTCGGTGGTGCCTTCCAGTTCCGAGAGCCTGTCGAATGTGATGTTGGAGTCGATGGCGGCCGGAGTGCCGGTGGTGGCGACGGCCGTTGGAGGGAATTGCGAAATTGGCGGCGACGGGCGAGCTGTGCTGGTTTCTGCCGAGGATGACGAAGCGCTGGCGGCGGGGCTGGCGCGCGTGCTCGAAGAGCGTAACATGCGCTCGGCGATGGCGCGGCGGGCGCGGGATTTCGTTCGAACAAACTTTAGCGCAGAGCGCATCTGCCGGCAGTATGAGGAGCTTTATGCCGACACGCTGCGCGACAAGCGCTGGCGATCCCGCGGTGTCGTGGTGTCGCGGCCCATCGATTCGGCGATCCGGGTTGCGCTGGTGGCGCCTTCTTTGCAATACGTCGGCGGGCAGGCTGTACAGGCCGATTTGCTGATGCAGAACTGGAAGGGAGATGCGGAAGTGGCGCCACGCTTTGTGGCCGTCGATCCGCGTTTTCCCATGGGCCTGGCGTGGGCGGAGCGCGTGCCTGTGCTGCGTACGGTGTTGCGAACCCCCATTTATGCATGGCAGTTGTGGCGCGGGTTGAGGGATGTGGACATGGCGCACATTTTTTCCGCGTCCTATACGTCGTTCCTGGTGGCGCCGCTGCCGGCGTGGATCGTGGCACGACTGCGGGGAAAGAAGACGCTCATCAACTACCGCAGCGGTGAGGGGCGGGATCACCTGCGACGGTCGTGGATCGCGCGCCGGGTGCTCAAAAACACGGATCTGCTGGTGGTTCCGTCGGGATATCTGGTGGATGTGTTCCGCGAGTTTGGCCTGGAAGCACAAGTTGTGCCTAACCTGGTGGACGTGTCGCAGTTTCAGTTTCGTGAGCGACGGCCAGTGCGGCCGCATCTGGTGTGCACTCGCGGGTGTCATCCCTACTATGGCATTGACGTTGTGGTGCGGGCTTTTGCCGAGGTGCAGAAGAGCTATCCCGAGGCGCAGCTTGATCTGGCGGGCGGAGGAAGGCTGGAGGGCGATATCCGAGAGCTGGTACGGCAGTTGCATTTGACGAATGTGAATTTTCTAGGAGCGGTTTCGCGGCAGGAGATTGGGAGAGTTTACGATCGGGCCGACATCTTTGTGAATGCATCGAATCTGGACAACATGCCGGTTTCCGTGCTGGAGGCTTTTGCGGCGGGAACGCCGGTGGTGACCACGGAGCCGGAAGGGATGGGGTACATAGTGGCGCACGAGCGCACGGGGCTGCTCTCCGCGGTCGGGGATGCGGGCGCGCTGGCGCGGAACATCCTGAGAGTCTTGCGGGAGCCTGAACTGGCGGCAGGGCTGGCGCACAATGCGCTGGCGGAATCAGTCCGCTACAGCTGGGGGACAACCCGGGAGCAATGGCTGGGGATGTACGCGCAGCTGATGCGGCGGAGCGGCGAGCAGGGGAGAAGCGTGGCCATGCATCGGTGATTGGTGATGTGCGTGGCACTGGAAGTTGGCCGAGTTTACATGGGGACATGATTTCGGAAACAGACAAAGCGCGCGACCTGCGGAGCACAGCCGCGGACAGCCGGAAGCAGGCGCCGGTGTTTGTGGTGGGCTGCCCGCGATCGGGGACTACGGTTCTCTATCACATGCTGCTGTCGGCGGGAGGGTTCGCGATCTACCGGTCGGAATCAAACGTATTCAATCTGCTGGCGCCGCGCTTCCGGGGAATGCGTTCCGCGAGGGACCGAAGCGAGCTGATGGATGCCTGGCTGCACAGCATGCTGTTTCGCGTATCGGGATTGGATGCTGAGAAGATTCGGGCCAGAGTCATGGCGGAGTGTGGGAGCGGCGGAGACTTTCTTCGCATCGTGATGGGGGAAGTGGCGCGCAATCAGGGAGTGGAACGCTGGGCCGACTGCACGCCGGAACATCTTCTTTTCATGAAAGAGATCAAGCGCCAGATTCCCGACGCGTTGTTTGTTCACATCATTCGCGACGGGCGAGACGTGGCGCTCTCGTATCTGAAACAGGGTTGGGCGCATCCTCTGCCGTGGGATGAGAAGGAGCAGTTGGAGGTTACAGGTTTGTACTGGAATTGGATTGTGGGCAAAGGGCGCGCGGCCGGGAAGGCCCTGGGCGCGGCTTATCGCGAGGTGCGCTTCGAAGATCTGACAACGCATCCGCGGGAGACGCTGGCCGGGCTGGGTGAGTTCGTGGGTCACGATCTCGACTACGACACGATTCGCAGCGTGGGGATTGGATCAGTGCGCGAGCCCAATTCGTCGTTTGGCGCGGAGGATGGGGCCTTTGATCCCGTGGGGCGGTGGAAGACGAAGATTCCGGAGCAGCAGTTGAAGGAGTTCGAAGCTTTGACCGGCGATCGGTTGGAGGAGCTGGGATATGCGCTGGCGTCAGGAAAGCATTCGTCGAGCCTGCGCGCTCTGCGGCTGCGGGCCACGTATTTCGCCATGTTTGAGGGCAAGCACTGGATGAAGACGCATACTCCGCTGGGGCGCAGGGTGCGGCTGGGGCGGATCGGGATCGACCCGCCGGCCGGGGGGTGAAGGCTGCTGGGGCGGCTTACCGGGCGGATCTTCCGGCTTGATTACGGAGCGTGGTGATCGGCGTCCTCTCGCTTCTTTGCCTTGATCACGTAGGCCTCGACCACGGATCCTTGAAAGCCGTGCTTGCGCAGAATCCGGGTCATGGCGGAATAGCTCTGGAAGGAATCGTAGAAGCGGCGGCTGAAGGGAAGGCGGAGGGTTCGTCCGAAGAAATGAAAGACGCACCCGTTGAGCATGGCCCAGAGCCCGCCGACCGCGGCCTTGGGATGGCCGCTGCGAAGGCGGCGAAGGAAGTCGCGCCAGGCAAATCCAAATTGATGCAGATTCAGGGTCGCGCGGCCGTCGGGTTTGAGGACGCGCGAGATTTCCGGGATCGCAGCATTCAGATTCATGAGGGGCAAGGCGACCCGCGAGATTACGGCATCGAAAACTCCATCACGAAAGGGCAGACGTTCGCCGTCTCCGCACACAAAGTGAACCTGGGGATAAAGCTTGCGGCTGCGTTGCAGGGAAGGCAGGTCAATATCGAGCCCGACCTGCACGGCGGCATCGGGTAATTCCGGGGCGGCGCCGCAGCCCAGGTCGAGGCTGCGCGTAGTTTCGGGCGGATGACTTTCGGCGGTCAATGCGTAGCCGGACTCCGTGGGGGTGACGTCGGCAAAACCAGCAGCGATTGTACACTTGGGACCGGAGCCGCGCGTTACAACGCCGGGTACTCCTGCTATAAAGTGAGGCGAGGCCGAGGGCTGCAGGGCGCGGCGTGCGGCGAGCGACAGCGAGCAGAAAGAAAGTGGGTTTGTCTTTGTCTTCGTCCATCAGCATATTCGGGCTGGGGTATGTGGGATCGGTGTCGGCGGCATGTTTCACCTCCATGGGGCATCGGGTGATTGGGGTGGATGTGAATCCCGCAAAAGTGGAGATGGTGGAAAACGGCCGCTGCCCTATCATTGAAGCGAGAATGACCGAACTGGTGGCGGAGGCTCACACTGCCTGCCGGCTGCATGCGACGACCGACGCGACCGCAGCGGTACTCAATTCTGATATTTCGTTCGTTTGCGTGGGCACGCCGAGCCTGCGGCAGGGGAAACAGGATCTGAGCCACATGGTGAAAGTGGCGGAGGAGATTGGGAACGCGCTGCGGCAGAAAAAATCCAGGCACACGGTGGTATTGCGCAGCACGGTGATGCCCGGCACCACGGAGTCGGTGATTGCGCCCGTTTTGGAGAAAGCCAGCGGACGGAAGACGGGAGCCGATTTCGCACTGGCGTACAACCCTGAATTCATGCGGGAAGGAAGCGCGGTGACTGATTTTCTGCAACCGCCATACACGATTCTGGGAGCGCAAGACTCCGCGCAACTCGAGATGCTGCGCGAACTCTACAAGAGTATTCCGGGCAAGACGCACGAAGTGAGCATCGCGGTGGCGGAGATGGTGAAGTATTTTTCCAACGCGTTTCATGCGGTGAAGGTTACGTTTGCGAACGAGCTGGGAACGCTCTGCAAATATCTCAATGTGGATGCGCAGGCGGTGACGGAGATTTTCACGTCGGACTCGCGGCTGAACATCTCTCCGGCCTATTTGTCGCCGGGGTTTGCGTTTGGGGGATCGTGCCTGCCGAAGGATGTGCGAGCGCTGAGTTATCGCGCCAAGGAACTGGATCTCAAGCTGCCGCTGCTGGAGTCGCTGCTGCCCAGCAACGCCGAGCATGTGGAACGGGCCGTGGAAGCCGTGATGCGCACCAACAAACGCAAGATTGCCCAGTTGGGCCTGAGTTTTAAGGCGGGCACCGACGACCTGCGGGAGAGTCCGCAGGTGCAACTCGTGAAACGGCTGCTGGGAGAAGGGTATGAAGTGAAGGTGTGGGACCGGGATGTCAGCCTGGGACGGCTGGCGGGATCGAACCGGCAGTACATAGACGAGGTGATCCCGCACATCGGATCGATTCTGTCGGGCGATCTGGAGCGAGTGCTGCGCGGCGCCGAGGTGGTGATTGTGGGGACGAAGTCGGCCAGCCGCGACGAACTCAGCCGGTATCTGCGCGCGGACCAGATCGTGATCGACCTGGTGCATCTGGACAAGTCGCGGCGGCCGACGGGGACGGCGTCCTACGAAGGGATTTGCTGGTAGTCCGGCCATGAAAGCGCCCGTCTTTATTGTTGGGTGTCCGCGCTCGGGAACGAGCTTTCTGTATCATCTGCTGATTTCCGCCGGGGGCTTCGCCGAATTCCATACCCAGATGAATGTCTACGACGTGCTGGAGCCGATTTACGGCGATCTGGGCGTCCGGCGGAACAGGGAAGCAGCCATTGGGGAGTGGCTGCGCAGCAAGGCGTTTCGGGTTTCGGGTCTGGACGCGGGCGAGATCGAGGCGAAAATTCTTTCGGACTGCCGCGGGGCGGGCGATTTCCTGCGGATCATCATGGAGGAAATCGCCGGCCGGCAGGGCGTCGACCGTTGGATCGACTCGACGCCGACGAATGCTCCGCACATGCTGAGAATCCAGCGGGACTTTCCCGAAGCGCAGTTCGTGCACATCATCCGCGACCCGCGAGATGTGGCCCTGTCACTGGACAAGCGGGGCTGGAGCCGTCCGCTGCCATGGGACAAGAAAAACAGTTTGCTGGCAGCGGGGCTTTATTGGGAGTGGATTGTGCGCAAGGCGCGAGAACTGGGCGCGGAACTAGGACCCAGGTACCTTGAAGTCCGGTACGAGAGCCTGGTAGAGCAGCCGCGCGAGACGCTGGCCGCAATCGGGCAATTTCTGAATTGCGAACTGGATTACGAGCGTATCCGCCACGCCGGCGTGGGATCAGTGAAAACGCCTTTGACGGCGTTCAAGGAAGACCTGGAGCAAGGACGTTTCACGCCGGTCGGACGGTGGAAGGATAAGTTTCCTGCTGGCCAGCTGGCGCGGTTGGAAGGGCTCATCGGCGCGTACATGGTCGAGCTGGGATATGTCTTGTCGAGCGACGGCGCCACGCACGCACCGGCGACCAAGGCGGTGTATATGGCGTATTACGCGTGCAAGCAGTGGGCGAAGATTCATACGCCACTATCGCGGATGATGGTGGACTATTCCGCGATCCTGATCGACAAGTGAGGCGGGCGAGTTGTTCTTCGCGAGCCGCAGCCGGAGAGAATCCAGCGGGAGAGAATTCAGGATGAAGTGCGAATTCGTCGATTTTGAATCCGCTGACTGGAAGCGCCTGGACGCTTTCGAGGATCGAACCGTGTTCCAGACACGGGAGTGGGCCCAGTTCGTGAGCGAGTGCCAGAAAGCTACGCCAGTGCTGGCGGAACTGCGCGAGGGTGGGGAAGTCGTTGGGTACTTCACAGGATTGACGTTCAGCCGGTTTGGAGTGAAGGTGCTGGGAAGCTCGTTCCCGGGTTGGACGACGCCATACATGGGGTTCAACCTGATCGCGGGCGCATCGCGCGCCGACGCCCTGCAGGCACTGGAAGTCGCCGTGTGGGACAAGCTGAAGTGCCTGCACATGGAAGTGTCCGATCCATATTTCAAAGTTGAGGACGGCGAGAGACTGGGTTTTCAGCGCGAGGCGTATGCGAGTTACCGCACGGACTTGAGGCAATCGGAAGAAGAGATCTTCAGCCGCATGGAGAGCGCCTGCCGGCGCTGCATTCGCAAAGCGGAAAAGTCAGGAGTGACGATCGAAGAGGCGCACGACCTGAAGTTTGCCGACGAGTACTACGAACAACTGCAGGACGTGTTTGCCAAGCAAGGGCTGGTGCCGACCTACAAGGCGGAGCGGGTGCGGTCGCTGGTGCGGCATCTGGAGCCGACGGGAAGGATTCTGCTGCTGCGCGCGCGGGATGCGCAGGGGAAGTGCATCGCCACGGGCATCTTTCCGGGCTTCAACAAGATCGCGGAATTCTGGGGCAACGCGAGCTTCCGGCAGAGCCAGATCCTGCGGCCGAACGAGCTGATTCATTGGTACGCGATGCGCTACTGGAAGCGGCGCGGCATCGAGGTGTTCGACTGGGGAGGCGGCGGGAGCTACAAGGAAAAGTACGGGTGCGTGCCGCACGATGTGCCGTGGTTTACCAAGTCGCGCTATCACGTGGTTTCGCGGCTGCGCGATCAGGCCAAGCGGGCCTTTGCGCAAAAGCAGCGCTTTCTGGGATGGCTGCAGGGAGAGCGAGCTTCGCGTGGGGCGGAAGCGGAGGAGTGAGGTTGAAATCTGCTCGTGCGGGGAAAACGTTCAGTGCATCTCTCTCACTGAAACTCTGTCACTGAAACTCTGTTACTGAACCTCCGCCATCACCTTCTCGATGGCGTCGACGTCGGCTCCAATGTTTTTGCCGTCAACGGCGGCGCCGATGGCCGGGGAAGCCTTCTTGCAGCCATTCTCCTTCTGCTGGCAGAGATGGTACCAGCCTGAGGTGCGATGAGGATCGCCAATTCCCGCGGCTTCGGCGTTGCGAACCGTGAGGTTGCCCTTGGGCCAATCGGCGCCTCCCACCACCATATTGCGATTGATGGTCGAGTGGTCGAAGCAGCGCTGGAAAACTCCCGCCGGGCCGAGGCGGTCGGGCTGATAGGCGCAATTTTGCGGGCCGCCGCCGGCGGAACCGATCTCTGGAATCATGTCAGAGGAAAGCAGATTGTTGGCCAGGGTAAAGTTGGCGATCGTGCGGGAAGCGGGGTTGATGATGGTGAGGATGAAGCGGGGCACGGCCGCGGTCACGTGTTCGATGCGGACGTCGCGCAGCGGAGGGGCCTCAGAGATCACGAGGGCGAAGACGCCAGAACCCTGATAGTCCCTGCCTTGAACGCCATCGGCCAGGACGTCGTGAATGCTGTAGCGCTCGCCTCCCGCGCTGGCGCCACCCGCATCCGACGGGCTGTTGGCGATTTGAAATACGCTGCCCACATTGCTGATCTTCACGTTGCGGATGGTGATATCGGTGACCTGGCAGATGGGGCAGCCGTTCTGCTGGCTCTTCGGCGATAGGACGATGGAGAAGCCGGCTTGCGAGAAACCGCCCCAGTTGTTTTCCAGCAGGTTGTCTTCGAAGAGCACGCGCTGCGCATTTTTCAATTCGAAGTGATTCTTGACGATGAAGGGATGCCCGTTGGCGGCGCCGACAAAACCGGGCTGGCCGCGCATCCAGATCATGGGTTTGAAGAGATGATTGCGGCGAATCTCAAGGTCGGTAGGAGTGGTTTTGGCGGGGCGACCTCCGAACATCAGATTCTCGCCGGACGCTTCCAGGAAATTGTTGACGATCTTGAATGGGCCTTCGGGAGTGTTGCCGCCGCCGGCCGACATGGTCTGGGCGTCCGTGCAGGCACCGGTTCCGGCGACGCAGTGAAAGTCGGTGAAGAAGGAGTCTACGACAGCAACGTAGGTCATGCCCGAGAGGGCGATGCCGCGGCGGGTCTCGCTCTGGGCAGTTCCGTGGCACCAGACGCGGTCGAAGATGATGTGGTCGGCGGTGGCATCGTCGGGGAGGGACGCCAGCGCCATGATTGGGCCGGCGGAATCGGCGCGGGTGATCTCAAGACCGAGGAAGCGGTAGTGGTTTGCTCCACTCTGAAACAGGAGGGGGCCCAAGCCGGTTTTGCCAGCGAATTCGATGCGAGCCAGAACATTGGCCGGCGGAGAAGAGGCGCAGTGAAAGTCGGGACGGCCGGGAAGCGCGGCCACGCCCGCATAACACGGGGTCAACCGCGTGCCTTCCGTGGGAAGGCTGTCATCGGAGGCGCTGGTGCGAACGATGATCCAGTGGGCATCGTCGCAGGGCTTGGCGGGAATGTGGAACAGTCCTTGAAAGACGGCTCCGGCCTGCAGTTTGAGTATGTCGCCGCAGTTGGCGTGGTCGAGGGCGGCTTGCAGGTTGTCGCCATCCTTCACGAGCTGGACGTTGCCGGGCGCTGGAGTATCGGCGAGCGAACTCTTGATGAGAATGCGGGGCAGTTCAGCCGGGCCGTCGAAACGATCTGCAGAGGTCACGCCGAAAGCACGGTGCATGGGGAAGGCACAGGCGGAGAGGAGCAGGAGTGCGGCGGCGGCTGGTCTTGGTCTGAGCATGGCCTCTCCGGCTGGAGGATGAAGACTATTGTGACACTAAACGCCACGGTCTTTCCGAGATCGACCGAGCCGGGAGAGATGGAGCAATCCCGCCCGCAGCCGCTCGTAGTTGGAGTTTCCCAACACCTGTCTTGCCGTGTCGCGGATGTGAAGGCCAAGTCGCGAGCGCAATAGCTTCTGCTTCAGACAGAGTTCTCGAAATTCGGGGAGCGAACAGTGGCGCATGATGGCGACGCGTCCCAGGGAGAAGCGATCCGCGGCGATTGTGTTGGCGCGAGGCTGGCTGGAGGAGAGGGTGCGATAGCCTGCGTCACAGGCCATCCGCGCCACCCGCGAGTCGAACCGGCCTCCGGGACAGGAGAAGTGTTCGACCGGCTTGCCGATGATCTGCTCTAACTGAAGTTTGGAGTCCACGAGCTCGCGGCGCAGGCCGTCATCGTCAAGATCGGTGAGACAGGCGTGAGTCATGGAGTGAGAGCCGATTTCAAATCCGAGGGCAGAGAGCTCGCACAGTTGAGAGGGATTGAGAAATCCGTAACGGCCCAACCATCCGGCGGTGATAAAAAAAGTGGCCCCGAAGCCGCATTCGTGCAGAATGGGCGCAGCGGCGAGCAGGTCGGACTCCGAGCCATCGTCGAAGGTGATGGCTACGGTTTTCTGCGGAAATGAGCCGACGATTTCTCCGACGCTCATCCCCTTCCAGCCTTCTTTCTGTAGCAGCTCGAGCTGGGCTTGAAAATCGGAGGCGCGGATTACGTATCGAACATAGCCCGGGTCGGTGTGGCACAAAGGGCGACCGGGAGACTCGAGTTCGTGGTACATGAGGAAGACGACGCCGGGCGCGGACATCACGATCCCCAGTGGCATGCGAGGTTAGCTGGCATCTGCGGTTCCCGACCAGTCGATCAGAGTCCAGTCCGCCCCGAAGACGCAAAGAGCGGCAGCATATCCGGGGGGTACGCTGACGTCCCGCAGGGACCAGCGTTGCGCTTCCGCGGGGTCAGGCCGGGTCGCCAGCAAGGCATTGCGCGCGAGCGGTGCGAGCGACACGTCGAACTGGTCGAGCGGGAGCGATAAGCCTTCGCCCGTGGCTTTGATGTAGGCCTCTTTTCTCGTCCAGCAGCGAAAGAAGGCATCGTCGCGCTGTGCGGGAGCGAGCGCTGCCAGTTGCTGCTGCTCGACGGGCGAGAAGAAGCGCTGGGCGATGGCGGCGTTATCAAAGTTGTGGCGAATCAATTCCACGTCGACGCCGATCTGGCGGGAGCGCGTGAAGGCGAAAAGGGCAATGTCTCCGGAGTGGGAGACGTTGAAGCTTAACGCATCTGCGTGCGCTCCCCCCAGGGCAGGCTTGTCCTTCGCCGAGTAGATGAACACTAGGTCTTTGGGATCGGCGGCCAGGTACGCGGCGAGTACCTGCCGCAGGATGGCGCGGGCTGCGATGAAATACTGGCGATGCTCCTGAAAACGAAAGCGGGCGGCGCGAGCTTGTTCGTCAGTGGAGAGGATGGGCGCCCACTGGGCTTCCTCGGGGGCAGTTGCTGCCAAATCCACGCACCACAAGTGCACCTCCGCGGCGGACAGGTGGAGCGGGCCTGCGATGTGGAAAGCTGGATGCGCGATGTCCATGGACGAGAAAGATCGATCCTCCGCGGCAAGCGCGACTACGGCGGAGGAAGTGCGTCCAGTTTATCAGCAGGCGTTGCCGGCACAGGCGGGTCAGTAGACTCCGGCAGTTTCTGACTGGATGGTGTCGATGTCGGCGCCCAGATCCTTGCCGTCAGTGCCGGCGTTCTTGTAGGGACTGGAGGGCAGCAGGCGGTAGTTGCCTCCGTTGTAGTCGGCGAAGCCCACGGCGTCAATGCTGGCCGGGAAGGTGTTGCCTCGGGGCCAGGAGTTGACGGGGAAGTTTGAAGGGCTGGCGATGAGGGCGTTGTCGGTGAAGGAATACTGGCTGAAGCAGGCGCTGAAAGTCGTCAACGGCTTGTCGTAGTAGGCGCAGTTGGAGGGGCCGCCGCCGATCGACCAGACGGGAGAAGCGCCGACAGTCACCAGGCTGTTATCAAACTGGAAAGCCGGCATCTTGAGCTGGGGATCGCCTCCGATGGTGAACAGGCCCGACTGCGGGAATGCGGTGATGTGATTGATGGCCAGGTTGCGCAGAAGAGGAGCGCCGCGATCGGTTCCAATTTCCGCGAGGTGGCCGGTGCCGGTGAACTTCTCAAGATCGATGTCGTCGATGGTGAGGTCATGAATGCTGTAACGCTCGCCGTCGAAGGCGACTCCGCCGTTGTCGGACACGGCATTGACGATTTGCAAACCGCCGCCCACATGGCTAATCGTGTTGTAGCGGATGGTCACATCCGTCACCAGGCAATTGGGGCAGACATTGCGGCGGCCGGAGGCCTGATTCTTCGGGGTCAGGACGATGGCATAGCCGTTCTGGGAGAATCCGCCCCAGGTGTTCTCCATGATGTTGCCTTCGAGCAGGACGCGTTGCGCGTTTTTCATCTCCAGGAGATTTTTCACGATGAAGGGATTTCCCTCGCGGCCGCTCACGCGACCGGGCTGGCCCTGCATCCAGGTCATAGGCTTGAAGAAATGGTTCTGGCGGATTTCAATATCGGTGGGGGTGGTCGCGCTCTGCGCGCCGCCGAAAAGCAGGTTCTCGCCTGACGCCTCAAGGAAGTTGTCGACAATCTTGAAGGGGCCGACGGGGTCGCCCGCTCCGCCGGCGATGGCTGCGGCGTCGGTGCAGGCGCCTTTGCTCGCCGTGCAATGGAAATCCGTCAACGAGGAGTCCACCACGCCGACGTAGGACGCTCCGGCAAGTTCGACGCCGCGTTTGGTGTCATCTTGCGGTGAGCCGTGCAACCACACCCGGTCAAAAATGAGGTGGTTGACGGAGCCTTCACCGCGGAGCGACGCCAGCGCATAGACGATGCCGGTGCCGGCCGTGCGAGTGATCTCGAGGCCGACCAAGCGATAGTGATTGGCGCCAGGGGCGAAGGCGATGGGGCCGATGGCGGAGGATGGCATCACCAGCCTGGCGACCACGCTGGCGGTCGAAGCGCAATTGAGCGCGGGACGTCCGGGCAGGGAAGCGATTCCGGCGTAACAGGGCGTCAGGCGCGTGCCTTCGGGCGGCAGAGCCGAATCGGGGGCGCTGGTACGCACGACAATCCAGTGATTGTCATCGCAGCTCTTGGCCGGGAAGATAAATTTTCCGGTGAAGGTCGCGCCTGCCTGCAACTCGATCGTGTCGCCGCAATTGGCGCGATCAAGAGCGGATTGGAGGTCGCTGCCCGACTTGAGGGCAATGGTGGATCCCGAAGCGGGGGTATTCGCCATTCCCGTCTGCATGAAAACTCGAGGCAGTTCCGCCGGACCGTCGAAGTTGGCGCCGGAGTTCGGGGGAACAGAGCTTGCCGATCGCAACTCGAAGCTGCGGCTGGCCGTCTGCCCCAGGGAATCGGTCACCTTCACCGAGAAGGGGAACGAACCGCTCAGAGTGGTGGATCCGCCGAGAATGCCGGTCGAGGCCCGCAACTCGATTCCCGCGGGCAAGGCTCCGGTGGCGATGCTCCAGTGATAAGGCGATGTGCCGCCAGTTGCCGAGAGCGAATCGCTATAGGGCTTTCCGGCAATGGCCTCGGTCAGAGACGATGCCGCAATAGCAAGCGATGACGCAGGAGTGACGACCACTGTCGCGGAAGCGACGAGGCTGCTGTCCTCTTTGCTGGTGGCGGTGACGGTCACGGACGTGTCATGGCTGACCTGAGGCGCGGTGAACTTGCCGCACTCGGACATGGTTCCCGCCGATGCGGACCAGAGAACTGCGGTATTTGGTGTGCCGGACAGCGTGGCGGTGAATTGCTGGACTCGGTGCGAACTTATGGTCGCGCTGACCGGCGAGATCTCAATCGTGGGGCGCCGGAAGGCTCCCGGGTCGATGCCCACAACCCCGCCTCCGTCATGCCACGGGCCGATCGCATTGAAGGTTTGGCTCTCTTTTATGGTGACGGTTGGGCTCTCCAGGGCTTCCCGCGTCTGCGCCACCGTGCTGCAGGCGCCGGTGAGGCTGGCAACGACAACTAAGAGAACGGGAACGAGCGGGTTTGAGAGCTGAATTTTCCGAAGAGAGAAGCTTGGCGATGTTGCCTGCTTGCGATCACGTCGCGTCAAGGGGTGACCTCGGAACGGAGTTGGGGGACCATCGTTCGAGTCCTAACCAGACTCTAGAGAGATAGAGGCAAACTGTTTAGATAACGTGGGGGCAGGGTCTAGTCGGTCACACTAGTACATCTCCGAAGGACAATGACCTTGCGGCCAGTGCCCGCGAAACTAAAACGAAGCGGAATCGGAGCGGCGAGTCGGCTTCCATCGAGGACTGTGGGATTCTCCCGTCCCTGTGGGCGAGAGATGGCGCGAGATTGCATGGTGCTAGTTGCTAAGATGGGAGAGTTCGCGGCGCGCATGTTCGGCGAAGACAGCGATGGTTGCCCATGAGGCTCGATAGATGGCGACAAATCGGCCAGAGGTTGGCCCGCATGGATGGGGCCGAACGGCGCGAGCGCCTGCGGCAGGAGTTCGCCAAGCGGCAGGATTCGCTGCTGGCTCAGTTGGGGTATGACTTTGGCCGAAAAGCGCAGAGGGAACCGGCGGGGAAAGAGGGCAGCTTCTTTTTTGCGCCGGACTCCGTCGATTCGATTGTGGCGCTGCTGCGGCAGCGGCTTCCCGGCCAGACACAACAAATTGTGTTGCAGGCAGAGAAAATCTGCCGGCATCGCTTCGATCTGCTGGGATACACGGACCTGGACTATGGCAGGCCAATCGACTGGCATCTGGACGCGGTGCACGGGAGACGGGCCCGGCGGAGGGCGTTCTACAAAGTCCGGTATCTCGATTTCGAGGAAGTCGGCGACAGCAAGATCACGTGGGAGTTGAATCGTCATCAGCATCTGGTGACGCTGGCCAAGGCTTATCGATTGACGGGCAATCGCCGTTACGCGGATGAGACTCTGCGGCAATGGCGGCACTGGCAGGCGGAGAATCCCTACCCCGTGGGCATCAATTGGGCCAGCAGCCTGGAAGTTGCATTTCGGGCCCTGTCGTGGATTTGGACTTATCACCTGCTGCACGGTGCCCACGGCCTGCCTGACTTTCGCGATGAGTGGCTGCGTGGCCTGGCGCTGCACGGCCGGCACATCGAGCGCTATCTCTCGACTTATTTCTCTCCCAACACCCATCTGCTCGGGGAAGGTGCCGGGCTTTTCTTTCTGGGGGTTCTGGCTCCGGAATTGGCTGCCGCGGAACGTTGGAAGCAGTTGGGTTGGGAGATTGTTCTGCGGGAGGCGGAACGCCAGGTTCGATCCGACGGATTCCACTTCGAGCAGTCCACGTACTACCACGTATATGCGCTGGACTTTTTTCTGCACTGTGCGGTGCTGGCGGGTGCGAACGGAATCGCGACTCCGAAATCCTTCGAAGACACAATCGAGAAAATGCTGAACGCTCTTTGCCGGTTGGGGCGGGGTGGCCCGCCGCCGCGATTCGGCGATGATGACGGGGGACGCGTGTTCGATCCGCGGCGCAATCGCAGCGAACACATGCTCGATCCATTGGCGACGGGGGCGATCCTGTTTCATCGCGCAGATTTCAAAGCGATGGCCGGTGGGTTGCGCGAAGAGACGTTGTGGCTACTGGGTGCAGAAGGGGTGCGGCAGTGGGACACACTGGAGGAAATGGCGCCTGCCACGGAGTCGGCAGCACTAGCAGATGCCGGATTTTATCTTCTGGCGGGGGAGAAGAACACGCAGCTGGTAGTGGACGCGGGGCCGCTGGGCACGCAAAGCGGCGGCCACGGGCATGCGGACGCGCTGAGCCTTTGCCTGCAGAGCGGCGGGCATGCCCTGCTGATCGATCCGGGAACGTACGAATATGTAGGTCCGGGCGGCGATCGCGACCCGTTCCGGAGCACAGCCATGCACAACACGGTCCAGGTCGATGGAACAGGCCAGGCCCAACCGGCGTCGGCGTTCTCGTGGCAGAGATTGACCGAAGGGAAAGCCGAGCAGTGGATTCAGGGGCAGGATTTCGATCTGCTGGTCGCGACTCATGACGGCTACCAGAGCTTGCCGCATCCGGTAAGGCATCGGCGATGGATATTCTCGCTCAGGAACGGCATCTACCTGGTGCGCGATGTCGTGGATAGTGGAGATGGTGAAAGACAGGGCAAGCACCGGCTCGATTTGGCCTGGCATTTGGGACCGGATCTGCAACTGGTGGCGCAGAGAGTATTCCGCGTCAAGGGCGCGTCGGGCGGGCTGGCCCTGCTGCCCGTGCAGGGACACGGCTGGTCCGAAGAAGTGGTTCGCGAATCGTGCGCGCCGGTTTATGGAGAAAAGGCGCCGATGACAACCTTGACCTTCAGCCTGGACGCCGTGCTCCCAGCCGAATTTGCGGTCTTGCTTGTAACATTGGAAGAAGCGCACGGCAGTCCGGGGTCGTTCACTCGCATGGCGGAGGGGAAAGAAGGAAAAGAGGACTCGGCCGGCGCATACAGGTATTCGGCGGAGAAGGTGGAGTACTCGTTCGTTTTCGGCGAACGCGGCAAAGCGTGGCAGAAGGGGGAGTTGTCCGGCGACGGGGAGTTCGTCTGCCGCAAGCGAGGTCCAGGCGGCCTCGACGAGCAACTGATTCTTTGCGGTGGCAGCTATGTGCAGGTCCGCGGAGGAACGGTGCTGCGGTACACGCGGCCGGTGCAGTGGGCGGAGATCACCGTAACAAATGGAGAGCGGACGATGTTCTCGTCGGATTCGGATGCACTTGCCGAGAATGTTGCCGGGTTGGAACAACCGGAGACTGCAGCCCCCGGTTCAGCGAAGCCATAGACGGAAGCCATTCTGATATGTGCGGAATCTGTGGAATCTTCTTCTCCGATCGTGACTGGCGCGTGCCGGGAGACGTGTTAACGGGCATGAACCGGCGCCTCGTGCATCGGGGGCCCGACGACGAAGGCTTCTTCGTCGAAGAGAATGTCGGCCTGGCCATGCGGCGGCTGAGCATCATCGACGTGGCAACCGGCCACCAGCCGCTGGCCAATGAGAATCACGACGTCTGGATCGTCTACAACGGCGAGATTTACAACCACGCCGAGCTGAGAGTGGGTCTCGAAGCGAAAGGGCACCGTTACCGCACTCGCAGCGACACGGAAACCATCGTTCACTTGTATGAGGAATATGGCCGGGAGTGTGTGAAGCATCTGCGGGGCATGTTCGCGTTCGCGATTTGGGATCGGCGCAAGCGTGTGCTTTTCGCGGCGCGCGACCGGCTGGGAATCAAGCCTTTTTACTACCGCTGGGATGGCAAGGCCTTTCTCTTCGGGTCGGAGATTAAGGCGATTCTTGCTTACCCTGGCGTGGCGGCCGAGTTTGATCGGGGAAAGCTCGCGGAGTATCTCGCGTTCGGCTACATCACCGGGCCGGAGACGATGTTTGCGGGAATCCGCAAGCTCATGCCGGGGCATACGCTGGAGCTGGCGGAACGGGGCGAGCCGCAGATTGCACGCTACTGGGATCTCACGGCCGAAGTGGATCGCGAGCCGCAGCCCCGCGAATATTACGTCAAGACTTATCGCGAATTGCTGGAAGCTGCTGTCGGATCGCATTTAATGAGCGACGTGCCGCTGGGGATGTTTCTAAGCGGCGGGCTGGATTCGAGCGCGGTCGCCGCGCTGGCCACTGAGATTCGCGGCAGCCAGATTCAGACCTTCGCCGTCGGCTACGACGAAGAAGCGTTCAGCGAGCTGCGCTACGCGCGCGAGGTGGCGGAGCACATTCGGTCGGATCATCACGAAATTCGAATCAGCCGTGACCAGTTTTTTGAATGCCTGCCGCGGCTGATCTGGCATGAGGATGAGCCGCTGGTGTGGCCGTCGAGCGTGGCGTTGTATTTTGTTGCTCGCCTGGCGCGCGAGCGTGTGAAAGTAGTGCTGACGGGCGAGGGGAGCGACGAGACGCTCGCCGGTTACACGCGCCATGCGTGGACCGTGCTGAACTCCCGCATGGACCATGTCTATGGCGCGATCACGACTGCAGGATTGCGCGGGATGGTGCGCAAGGCCATTCAGGCCAGCCCGCTCAGCGCGTCGCTGCATCGCAAGCTGGGGCATACGTTTCTGGTGCGGGACGGGAATTCGTGGCCATCGTTCTACTACGACAATTTCTTTTCGGCCTTTGCCGCGGCCGAGCAGGCGGAACTGCTCACTCCTGCTGCAGTGGCGGATGCGGGCGATGCCTACGCCGGATCGATGGAGGCGTGGAATCGTTCGCAGGGTGACTTGCTGCACCGCCTGCTCTACGCCGATATCAACAGCTATCTGATCGAATTGCTGATGAAGCAGGACCAGATGAGCATGGCCGCCTCAGTAGAAAGCCGCGTGCCGTTCCTCGATCATGTTCTGGTGGAGTTTACGGCGAGAATTCCGGCACAGTATTCGATTGCGGGGATGGCGGGGAAGTTTGTGCTGAAGCAAGCGGTCGAAGATTTGCTGCCAAAATCGATCGTGTATCGCAAGAAGATGGGATTTCCCACGCCGTGGGATTCGTGGCTGGCGGGACCGAAGGTCGACGATCTGGAGCGGATGCTGGTTGAGCCCCGGAGCGTGGAGCGAGGTTTGCTGCGAACCGAAGCGGTGAAGAAAATATTTGCTGAGCACCGAGCGAAAGCACGCGACCACGGAAATCGAATCTGGCGCCTTTTGAACCTTGAACTGTGGCTGCGAGTGATGATCGACGGCGAGCCGGTAGAGGATGTCGCGGCGCAGATCGGTGCACCAGCGGCTGTGAGCTCGGAAGTCCAAAGGACGCGATGAGAAAGCACCTTCGTCGGGCGGCACTGTCGGCGCTGAAGGGCTGCGGAGCATTCCATCTGGTAAGTGACAGTGCCTGGCGCCGGGAGCGGTTGCTGATCCTGTGTTTTCACGGGGTCGCGCTTGAAGATGAGCATCAGTGGAGGCCGCATCTCTACATCAGCGCGCAACAACTCGAGCAACGGCTTGAGATTCTGCGAAACAGCAAGTGCAACGTTCTGCCGTTGGCTGAGGCGCTGGAGCGGCTTTCCCGGCATGATCTGCCTCCACGCAGTGTTGTGCTCACGTTTGATGACGGGCAGTACGATTTTTACCGGCAGGCGTACCCAGCGCTGAAGCGGAGCGGGGTTCCGGTCACGGTATATCTGACCACCTACTACAGCGAACTGCAGCGGCCGATCTTCAACCTGATCTGCTCGTATCTGCTGTGGAAGGCGAGGCACGCGGGCCCGGTCGATTTGCAGGAATTCGGATGTCCGAATCCAGTAGCGCTCCATTCCCAGGAAATTCGAGAAGCGGCGGCAACCGAGATTGTGCAATGGACGGAGCGGCAGGATCTCCACGGTCAGCAGAAGGATCAGATCGCCGCTGCGCTGGCCCAGCGATTGGGGATTGACTACGATGCCCTGCGGACCCGGCGCATCCTCCACCTGCTGAATCCAGAGGAAGTAAAGGAACTGGCGGCCGACGGCGTCGACTTCCAGCTGCATACGCATCGCCATCGCACTCCCATGAATGAGGAGCTGTTCCGGCAGGAGATCCGTGAGAACCGCCGGCGGCTGGGCAGCATGATCGGCGGCGGGCAAACGCATTTCTGCTACCCCAGCGGCGCTTACCGGCCGGAGTTCCTGTCGTGGCTGGCTGCGGAGGGGATTGTCTCGGCCGTGACCTGCGATACGGGGTTTGCCACGGTGGAGAATAATCCTCTGCTGCTGCCGCGGCTGGTCGACACGAGCGGGCGCACCGACCTGGAGTTTGAGAGTTGGGTGAACGGGATCGGGCACTTTCTGTCGCGGCGCCGGCGGGCGCGGCTGGCGTATGTTGCGGATTGAATTGAGACGGACTTGCGCGGCTGGCAGCGCCTAAAGGCGTGCGGCTTCGGCGATAGTTACGGCACGCATGGTTGCGTGCCCTGATACGAATCGCCGGGACAGGATGATTAGCAGGTTGCTGAAAAAGTAGTTTCTGCCCACCAGTCCGACCGCAGCGGCTAAAGCCGGCGTTCAAAAATCAGCAGTTATCGCAGCGCTGAAGCGCTGCGCCACCCAAAATCAGGTGCTGAAGCGCTGCGCCGCCCAAAATCAAGCATCGAAGCGAGTTTCTCAGCAGCATGATTAGGAGCGAGACTGCGTTGCGGCGGCGGGGAGATGGCCGGCGAGAGCGGCCAGCAACGGCTCGCGCAAATTTGGACCGCAAGCCAGCAGTCCGGAGAGCAGGGGATTGCGGTTGTTGCAGCGGAGCGGAGTATTGTCGAGCGTGGCGACGAATCCTCCGGCGCTTGCGACCAACGCTGCGCCGGCGGCGACGTCCCACTCGTGCTTCGGCGTTAGTGTGAAGGTAATGTCGGCGCGGCCGGCGGCGACCAGACCGAGTTTGTACGCTACCGACCCCATTGGCCGAATCGTGAACTCGCCGTTCTGAAATGGCTGCCACTCTCCGCGCTTCACTTCGCTGCGGCTGGCCAGAATCACCGCTCCCTGGAGCGAGGTGCGCTGGCTGGGGTGCGCCGGTTGGCCGTTGTAGAGCACTCCCGCATCGATGGCGCCCAGGATAGTTTCGTCGGTGGCGGGATTGAAGATGCCACCAGCGACCGGGCAGCCGTTCTCGACCAGCGCGATAGAGACGCAGAATTCCGGAATTCCGGCCACGAATTCGCGCGTGCCGTCGAGCGGATCGACGACCCAGACGCGGCTTTTGTTGAGCCGGGAAGCGTCATCCGCACTCTCTTCGGAAAGCCAGCCTTCGCCGTCGCGCAATAGATTCTGGCGCAGCAGGGCATCGACCGCCCGGTCGGCTTCGGTCACGGGATCGTGTCCGGCCTTGAATTCGGTTGCGATCGCTCCCGGCGTGAAGCGAGCGAACACGGCGCGGGCTGCATCCAGTGCGGACTGGATGCGCTGCAGGATCTCGGTGTAAGCAGAAGCAGGCATTTCCTCGAGGATACTCTTCGGAACACTTTTCTGAAGCATGGGCAGCGGGGTCATTTTCCGGAAATCACGCCCACAACATCCGGGCGCCGGTGATCAGCAACAGAGCGCAGAGAATGCGGCGCAACCACAGCATGGGCATGCGGGTGCTCAGATGCGAGCCCAGCAGGCCGCCGGGAATTGAACCAATCAGCAGCGACAGGACCAGTCCCGGATCGACGTTGCCGAGCCGGAAGTGCAGCAATCCCGTGACACCCGTGAGGATGACCGCGTGCACAATGTCGGTCCCGACATTCACCTTGGGCGGGAAGCTGTAGAACAGCAACAGAAGCATCATGATGATGCTGCCCGACCCGACCGAGGTCATGCCCACGAGAAAGCCGGAAATCAGGCCAATCACAGCCATGCCGGCAAAACCTTTCATGGTGGGCGGGCGATTGGCGATGCGCTCTTCGATCCGCCGCTGGAACAACAGCAGGATGGGAATAACGATGAGCAGTATTCCTACCGCCGTTTTAATGAAATTGTTGACGCCGTCGCCATACACGTGGCGGATGTGCATCAGCAGCTTGACGCCAGCAATCGAGCCGGGAACGCTGCCGAGGGCGAGAGCGATCACGACCTTGCGGCGCACCGTGCCCCGGCGAAGATGCAGCAGGCTGGCGGGAATTTTGGTGAAGAAGTTGAACAGGGCATCGGAACCGACGGCCACGATGGCGGGAACCCTCAGGCCGAAAATGAGCACGGGAAGCAGCAGAACGCCGCCTCCCACGCCGCTCATGCCGATGAGGACGCCGACGACAAAGCCGACCGTGATTTTGATTGCCAGCAGTTCCATGATCGCTTCTTCTTCGTCTTACGCGGCTGCTCCGTTTACGCCGATGAAGCCCTCCCGCTCCAGATGCAAGATGATCTCCTGCGCGGCCTCTTCCGGGGAAAGATCGCCGGTGTTAATAGTGACTTCCGCGTCGGCCGGAGCTTCATAGGGATCAGAGATTCCGGTGAACTCCTTGAGAATGCCGGCGCGGGCCTTGGCGTAGAGCCCCTTGCGGTCGCGTTGCTCGCACACCTCGACGGAAGTGGCGATGTGCACCAGGATGAAACCGCCATAGGGCTCGATCATCTGGCGCACGTGCTTGCGGGTCGCATCATAGGGCGCGATGGGCGCGCAGATGGCGATGCCGCCGTTCTTCGTAATCTCGGAAGCCACATAGCCGATGCGACGGATGTTGATGTCGCGGTGCTCTTTCGAAAATCCCAGCTCCGAGGAAAGATGCTTGCGCACCAGATCGCCGTCGAGCAGAGTCACAGGGCGTCCGCCGACTTCCAGGAACTTTGTAAGCAGGACATTGGCGATGGTGGATTTGCCCGAGCCCGACAGTCCGGTGAAGAAAATCGTTACGCCCTGATGCGCGCGGGGCGGAAAACTGCGGCGCAATTCGTGCACCACCTCGGGATAGGTGAACCAGCCAGGGATGTCGCGGCCCTCGTTCAGACGCTGCCGAAGTTCAGTGCCCGAGATGTTCAGAACGCGGTCGCCATTCTTGACCTCGTTGTCGGGAACATAGCGGTCCTGCGCCTCGAGGTAGACCATCATGTTGAAGGGAACCATGGTCACGCCGATGTCGGCTTCATTTTTCTTGAACAGCTCCTGCGCGTCGTACGGACCGTAGAAAGGCTTCTTCGTTTCCGGATCGGATCCGGGGCCGGCGTGGTCGCGCCCGACGATGAAGTGGGTGCAGCCGTGATTCTTGCGGATGAGCGCATGCCAGATGGCTTCGCGCGGGCCGCCCAGGCGCATGGCCAGGGGCAGCAGCGAGAGCTTCACGGTGCCTTGCGGGAACTTCGACAACAGCAACTGATAGCAGCGCACGCGGGTGAAATAGTCCACGTCACCGGGCTTGGTCATCCCCACGCTGGGGTTGATGAGCAGATTCGCTTCCACCTGCTTGGCCGCGCGGAAGGTGAGTTCGACGTGCGCCCGGTGCATAGGATTGCGAGTTTGGAAGGCGACCACGCGGCGCCATCCCATGCGCGCGAATTCTGCGCGTACTTCGGCGGGAGTGAGGCGCAGCGTGCGGAAATCGTAGTGCGACGGATTCTGCAGACCTTCGACGCGGCCGCCCACATACCACGGGTTGGCCTTGTTCATGGTGTAATCCGCGCCCGGATGGGCTTTGCTCGTGCTGTTGAACACCGCCTTGGCTTCAGCGGCGCGATCCGGCTGCCAGACATCTTCCACGTGCAGCACGGCGAGCATGACGCCCTCGGCATCGCGCAGCGCAACTTTGCTGCTGCCGGGGGTAAGCTTTTTCGCGAACTCTTCCGTTACGTCGAGCGTGATCGGTATGGGCCAGAGCACTCCGCTGGCGAGACGCATGTTGTGGCAAACGCCTTCGTAGTCGGCGCGCGTCATGAAGCCGCGCAGCGGAGAGAAGCCTCCGCTCATGAGTAATTCGAGATCGCAAATCTGGCGAGCGGTCAGGTCCCACGAAGGCCACTCGCGGGAGTGAGCTTTGAGTTCTGCGGCCTTTTCCGGTGAAACGATGATATTGACGAGTTCGCCGCCGTGCGGAGCAATCAAATGACTAGTCGAAGCAGACAACGCTGGAACCTCCAGGTACGTGATTTTGAAGCTACAGCATGTGATTCAACGCGTCGCAGAAGGAATCAATAAAGACTTCAGGACGTGCAAATGGGGGATGCCACGGAACGTGAGTAAGAGCTTGTAGTCAGTGTACACCAAAAGGAATCGACCTCTTCCTACTCGCACGTGCCATGCCGCAACGGGCAAGTTCATTGTACTGTAAACTGATAAGGATAAAGGGTAAAACTAGCCCATTCGGACTAGGCCCTCTCACTCCCCAAAGGCCTGTGCAAACCGTTGCGCACGGCGCGGAAGTGCTCTGACCCTGCTTCTCAATCGCGTCGGTGTGCAATTTCTTTCACTCCTATTTGAAGCCGGCGAATCTCGTGGAGGCCTGTCGGAAGCCCATCAGAGGAGCATCGCAGATGAGTGTGCATTCTGGATTGTGACGTGCAATGGGCATTCATGCGCCGAACTGAATCGGAAGTCAATAGGAACAAGCGTGTAATTTGTTCTGAGTATTGCTCGGATGGCGGGAATTTTCGCCTAGGGTATTTGCCTGAGGGCCGCGCCGTCGCTGCCATTCCGCAGTGACGCATGAACACCCGGTCCCCATTTTGGAAGGAGTTGATCTGGGCTCGGCCCACTGCGCGAAACAGGGCGGCCCCTGCGTCAATGCAGCGCAGGAAAGCACGATTAGTTGATGCCGAGGCCTGATTTTGCCCGTGTTCCGGCGGGTCGCGAGCAGGGCCGTCGAACCCTCGCAAGGCCATGCGGGAAGCGGCTTTCCGATTTCCACAGCAGGTGTTTCACGATGGACCGGCTGTGGAAAAAATCCATTCGGATGTCACAGCCAAAACTGTCTCAAATTGGCATTGTGGGTGCTATGACTTTTGGAAAGATTCAGCCGTTGGGCCGAATCGAGGCGAAGGTGATGCAGGGAGTGAGGGGGGAGTTAATGAAGGAGCAGACCGTTCGGCTGGGTCCGCGCGAACAGCAAATCGTCGAACTCCTTTTGCAAGGCTGTGACAACGCCGAAATCGCCAGGCAGCTGAAGATGGCCCGGCGAACCGTAAAAGCCCACTTCAACCGCCTCTTTCTCCGCTTCGGAATCACCGGTGGAATCAAGCGAGTGAAACTCGCGACCCTGTTGTACCGGAGGCAAGCATGTCTGCCAGTGGACGGTATGGAACGCGCGTCCCCAGCGAACGCGAACACAGAGTCATCCAACTCGTTGCCCAAGGCCTGAAGAATCGCGAAGTAGCGCAGGAGATTGGGACCACCGAACACGTCGTGAAGAATTACCTGCGGGTCATCTACGACAAGCTAGGACTATGGAATCGTGTCGAGTTAGCCTTGTGGTATGAGGCGCGGCAGATACAGTCGCCGATGATCATGCAATGGTGCGATAAGGATCCGTACGGGAACGGTCCTAATTAGGTCGACCTGCGAACGAGTCGAGCCGGGACACCAACCCTGACTTCTGCAATCCCTACTTCTCGCAATCACTCGCAGTCGGAATCCTGCAGTTGGCGCAGACGGCCGGCGGCGTCCTTGATCCCTTTGCGCGCCGCGGCGTCGAGCAAGAGCCGCGCCTGATCACAGTTCTTCGGGATTCCATCGCCCTTCAAGTAAATGTCGGAGAGCAGCAGTGTGGCATCGGTATTCTGTTTTGCCACCGCCTTCCACAACCAACCTACCGCGGCCGCGGGGTTGCGTTCATGGCCGCCAGTGCCGTTGAGAAAGCCCTGAGCGACGGCAAGCTCCTCAGCGCCGCCGGCTGCCGCCTGGGTCTGCGGGCCGGAGGCTGAACTGGCGGGTTCGGCAGAAGCAGGAATTACTGGCAGAGCCGCGCTTTGTTCATGGTTGGGTTCATACTTGACGGGCACGCTTGTGCTCGGAGCGCGGGTGGCAGGCGCAACCTCGGCGGCCGGACTGCCGGTTGCAGTTTCCGTTCTCGCCGTGGATGAGTTAGCCGCAGGCGGCGCCGATTGGGTCGGGAGCGAAACGGCAGCGTTTGGGGAAACTACCGGTGCGCCGGGCGGCCTGCTCCAGGTGAGGTACGCGAAAACTATGATCAAGGCTGCCAGTGCTGCTCCGAGATAGAGACGATATCCGGGGGGAGGGGAAATGCTGGCTTGGATCCGGCGCCAGGCCGCTCCGCTCGGGTCCTCTTCGTCGTCGCTGAGAATCTGTGAGGATCGACGCGAAGCCGATATAGGCGTCAGAGAGTCGAAGGAAAAAATCTGCGCCGGACGCGTTTCCGGGATCGGCGGAGGCTCGGCGACGGAGCGGTTTTCCGACTCGGGAAGCGATCCGGAAGCCGCGCGCAATTGTGCGCCGCACATACCGCAGAAATTCTGCTGCGCAGAATTCTCGCGGCCACAGGAAAAACAAACAGCCACATTCGGCTTCGGTTCGACATTCTGCGCAGCGGCCTGGAGTTCGCGCAAGAGCTCACTCACGGCTTCGTCGCGTTTCTCGGGAGGGCTGGTGAAGTAAACCTCGGCCCATCGCCCCATGTTCTGCCCCAGGAGCGGATTCAGCAGCGGGTTCAGCGCGTCCGAGGGCACAGAGCCGGTGCCATCGGAATGCTCGGGTTCATGCGGCAAAAAGGATCTCCCCAATGGCCGGAGTGTAGTTATGATTGCACTCCGTCAGGCAGGGGTTGTCAAATCGCCGAGTTGGCGCAGAAACAGGCCGCGCGGAGGAAGTGGGTTGTGGCGGCAAGTGATGGGAAGAGGATGCTCCGGCGCTACTGGCAAGCCTTGCGGTAGGCCGGCTCGAACTGGTCCAACTGCGCGTCCTTCTGCGTGGTGTACTTCCCGGTAGGGGTTTTACCGTAGAGATCGGCTCCGGGACAGTAGTAGAGGGCGGTGTGAAGATCAACCCAGACTTGAGCTTCGGGATTGCCCTTGTACTCGACGGGCTCGGGCGCCTCAGCCAGCCCCAGGTTGATCAGGATGCGGTCGAACAAGGAAAGATCGGCATCCGGAGCCAGCTTGTGATGCGTTGTAGGGGCGGGCCTTCCGGTTGCTCCCACCGGGTGATCTGACCAGATGCCCCAGCGAATCGCCGCCGCCACCAGAAGCACGGCGACGGCCAGGTAGACATCGCCGCGGCGCGCCTTCCAGAAGCGGGTCAGGGCGTCGGGAGGCTTGCTGGACGCGAGCTGCTGCTCCAGGAATTCGCGAGCATTGGCCGCGGAACTCCAGTCGGCCGCGGGTCCCAGGGCTGCGGGACTTTCTGTTTCAACCCGTGCTGTTGCAAGCCGCGTCGCCACAATCGCGGGGAGCGAAGATGTGCCTTCGTCCTCGAGATCTTCTTCCGACGGAGCTTCCAGATCGAGGCGAGGCTTTCCTTTAGTCGGCGCATGAGTTGCTTCTGACATCTCGAACAACGCAGGCTGAGCGCCGCTGGGGAAATCCTCAGAGGAAAAATCGTCAGACGGGTCTTCCTGGCCTGACGAGTCATTTTGATGAGCGAGATGAGCGGCGTCCGATATGGAGGAATCGCCGGCAGATGGGGTCGCTTCCTTCTTCGCTTTTTCGCGGAGAGTCAATAGCGACGCGACTCTGCTTTGCATGGTGGGAGCCTCGTAGTCGCTGCTGCGCGGCGCTCCACATTTCCCGCAGAAATGTTCGTCTCCCACCAGTTGATGACCGCACTTGCGGCAGAGTGCCGGTTCAGCAGCTGCCGGCGCCGGTGGAGGCACCGTTTCTTTGGCGGCGTGCGTGTCTACCAAGGCAGCCAGGTTCGGTTTCAGCTTTTCCAGAGCCTCCATCATGGCGGCACGCTCAGTGGCGAGCGACTTCTTCCAGATCAATTCATGATCGCGCGCCAGAGCCTCGGTCAGGAGCCCGCTCATGAGCTGGCAGGTATGCACCTCCTGCTCGCTGAAGCCGTGCGCGCCGGCGTAGTAGAGCTCCAGGCTTCCCGAGACGCCGGCATCGCGATAGACCGGGACTGCGATCATGGAGTGGATGCCGCGCTCGCGGCACTCGCTGGAGCTGGCGGAGGAATCGGAAGAGGCATCCGCGTTGCGCACCAGTTGGCCAGTGCGCAGGCAGGCAGAAGAGAGCGCTTGTTCAATGGGGACGTCGGTTCCCACCGGCAGAGCCATGCGGCCTGCCGTGGCTCGATATCGGATGCGCTGGCCCTCGACGAGGCCGATCGCGGCGCCTGCCGCTTGGGTCATTGCCGCCAGGCGTTCGACGACCAGCGACATCGTGTCTTCCAGCCCCAGCTGACGCACTTGAATCTGGCGCTGCGTTTCTACGATTTGGCCCAGGAAGAAGGTGAAATTCTCATTCGGAGGACGCTCGGCGCGGGCAACGTCTGGCGCTGCGGGAGCAACGCGGGCCGGTGGTTCGGGCGCGCCGTCTGAGCCGGCAGGAGGCTGGTGCGGCGGCGCAGAATTCTGCATTTTGCGGTTGTGCTCTTGCAGCACATAGGCCGCCTCCAGCAGTTTCGCCAACGCCTGCTCGTCCTCAAGTTGGATGTGCTTTTCTTCTGACACAATGTTTGTCGTCAGCGGCAGAATCCGGCCGATTGATGCCATCCTTACTCCCCGGTTTTACTAATTCTAGAGCAAGTTCTGCACCAATACGGTGCGCGGGCGCTGATTCAGAGGGAGGTTAATCGGGGATTTCAGGCGATCCTGGACTCTCGCTGGAGGAGGCACGCACAGCTTTTCCAATAGTTTACAACCGGATCGCGTCGCCGGAGCGCAATTCCCGCGATCGGGGCAGGGGAAGCGAGGGGCCGTTTGATGCAGAGGTTACTCGAGTAACACGCAAAACTGTGCACACTATTCCCACTGGCTTCCCTCGCGTCACGACGCGGCGGGCGACTCTTGAACGGCCGGCTCATTCCTGCCGGCAAGATAAAAGTGCACGGCGGGAGTGATGATCAGCGAGAGCACCATGGAGATCAGAACTCCGCCAATAACGGCAATGGCCAGCGGTTGAAGCATTTGCGATCCTGCTCCTACGGCAAATGCCAGAGGAAGCATGCCGGCCACGGTGGCGAGCGCGGTCATGACAATGGGACGCAGGCGGCGGCGCGCGGCTTGCAGCATTGCATTTTCGGCCGGTAGTCCGAGAGCACGCATTTTCTGATCGGCGTCGAGCAGGAGAATGCCGTTCTTGGCCACGATGCCCACCACCATGATCATGCCCATGAACGACGAGATGTTGAAGGTGATGCGCGTGATCAGCAGAGCGATGAAAACGCCCGAGGTCGACAGCAGCGCCGACGAAAGAATTGCGACGGGAGCGGCAAAGGACCCAAACTCAAACAACAGCACGATGAAGAGGAGCAGCACGGCCAGGATCAGGACTACGACCAGGTCGTGAAAGGAGCGCTGCTGCTCGGCGTAGGTTCCGCCGTATACCACGCGAATCGTGGAAGGGATGTGTAAGCCGGCGACCACTCGTTGCACGTCGGCCATGCCGCTGCCCAGGCTTCGGCCTTCCAAACGAGCAGTCACGGCTACGTCGCGTTGCAGGTTCTCGCGGCGAATCTCGGTCTGCGGGGGATTCTCCACGACCGTAGCCAGCGCGCCCAGCGTGGCTGTATGCCCGGTGCTGCTGACCAGAAGCGTGTCGCGCATGGCTTCGAGGGACGCCCGGTTCACTGCCGGAAAGCGCACGCGCAACGTGTACGCGCGATCGTTCGCCACCACCGGCGTGGGAGCAGGCTCGCCCTCCAAAATAGCTGAGGCATCGAGCGCGACTTCTTCGGCGGTAAAACCGGCACGAGCAGCGATGCTGGGATCGACCTGGAATGTGACAGCAGGGCCGCTGATGGTGTTGTCGATTCCGTTCAGGAGGTCCACGACCCCTTCGATCTTGCCAATGGCGTCGGCCACCTTGGGCGCCCATTCTTCTAGCTGCTTGGGATCCTGAGAGAACAGCTTGATCTCGATGGGCTGCGGCGCGGACGTCAAGTCGCCAATCATGTCCTGCAGCACCTGGATCAAATCGATATCGAGGGCGGGTTCTTCCCGCTTAATGTCGGCGCGCACGTCGGCCATGATTTCTTCGATGTCGCGAGAGCGCTTGGCTTTCAGTTTCACCAGGATATCGCCGGTATTAGCCTCAGTCACCGACGCCAGCCCGAGTTGCAAGCCGGTGCGACGCGAGGTGCTCTCTACCTCAGGAACCTCACGGAGCATCTGTTCGACGTGGCTCACGACGCGGTTGGTTTCCGCCAGCGAACTTCCTGCGGGCATGATGTAGTCGATGGTGAATCCGCCTTCGTCCATTTCCGGCAGCAGGTCGGAGCCCAAGAAGTTGTAGCACAGATAAGAAACCACGATCAGGGCGGCGCTGAGGATCGCCAGCAGGCGTGGCCGCTCGAGAGCCCGGCGCAGCCAGCGTTCGTGGAAGTTGACCACGCGGAGGAAAAAGCCGCTCAGGTGCCTTTCTTCCGCAGCCAGCAATTTTATCGCGTTGTCGTTTTCCTCGGGGGCCTCCGCTTCGTTCGCCGCCGGCAAGGCCGAGGGCGGAGGCGTGTCTGATTCAGCCGGCGAGCGGTCCTTGTCGTGGTGTCCCCTGATGAAGTATTGACTCAGGGTCGGGGTCCAGGTGAGAGCCAGCGCCAGCGATGTCAGCAGCGAGACGGTCATGGTCACGGCCAGAGCGCGGAAGAAGACTCCCGTCACTCCCGTAATCACGATCAACGGAATAAAGACAACCACCGGCGTGATCGTCGATCCGATCAGCGGAACGGTGATCTCTTTCAGCGCGCGGCGGATTGCCTCCAGCCGCGTCTGTCCGGCGTCGCGGTGGAGAACAATGTTTTCCACGACGACGATAGCGTCATCGATGACCAGTCCGACGGCTGCGGCCAGACCGCCGAGCGTCATCAAGTCGAACGTCTCGCCCATCAGCTTGAGGGCAATAAAGGTGACCAGGATGGTTACGGGAATCACCAGGCCCGCAACCAGCGAGGTTCCCCAGTCGCGCAGAAACACGACCAGGATAATGGAGGCGAGAATCAACCCGAGCAGGATGGCATCGCGGACGCTCTTGATGGAGTCGTTGACGATGATGGATTGATCGTAGAAGGGCTGGATCTGCACTCCAGACGGCAGCGTCTGGCGGATGCGTTCGATTTCGTCGTGAACTTCCTGCGCGACCTGCACCGTGTTGCCATCGGGTTGGCGGTTGATGTTCAGCAGCACCGCGGGCTTGCCGGCCGCCGTGACCACCGTATAAACGGGCTTGACGTTGGGCGCCACGGTGGCGACATCGCCGATGCGCACAGGGATTCCCGCCGGGGTGTTCTTGATGACGGCATTCGCAATTTCTTCCGGCGTGCGCACCTGGCCGTTAACCAGGCCGAGGTAGAGTTGATGGTTCTGCTCCAGCAGTCCGGGGGAGTCGATCATGTTGGTGCGCCGTACGGCGTCCAGAATGTCGGATACGGTGACGCTCGCCGTCAGCAGCTTTGCCGGGTCGGGCGTGATGTGAAACTCCGGTTCCTGGCCGCCCTGAATGATGACCGTCGAAACGCCTTCCAGCCGATTCAGCCGCGGTTTCATTTCGTACGTTGCCATCTCCCAGAGTCTGGTTTGGGGAATGCTGTCGGAGGTGAGGCTGTAGCCGATGATGGGGAAGCTGGCGAACGTCATGCGATGCGCTTCGATTTTCGCGGTGGCGGGAAGTTCCGGCTGCACTCGCGAAATCGCCGCATTGACGTACTGCAACGTCTGGAACATGTCGATGTCCCAGCGCAGATAGAGATCAATCTCGGCCGAGCCTCGGCTGGTGATGGAGCGGACATTGAGCAATCCCGGCACGCTGTTCACCGCTTCTTCAATCGGCCGCGTGACCGTGACCATCATCTGGTCGATGGGCATCACGCCGTTGTCGACAGCGATCAGGACGCGGGGGAAATCGGTGGAAGGAAATACAGAAACCGGGATGGTGAAGGCGAGATACGCCCCCAGCAGGCCCAGAGTCAGAATGAGGAAGATTACCGGCCGGGAGTGCAGCGCGATCCAGTGCTGGCCTGACTTTTCGGCTTGCGGGGAGTTCACGCCGGGGCTCCGCAGCGATTATTTGTCATCGGAACCCTCAGCGGGCGTTTTCGAACTTCCATTGGGCGCCTCGGCCGGGGCCTGGGCGGCAGCTTCGATTTTGAGCTTGGTCTTATCGGGCAGCCCGTAGGCGCCGGTGGCGACGACTTTGTCGTTGGCCGTGACGCCCTCGAGAATCTGCACATCGTCACCGTTGCGAATGCCGAGTTTCACGGCCTGCTGGTGCGCCAGCCCGTCGCTGCCGGCCAGCATCACGGCCGGAGTGCCGTCGGGCGCAGTGATCACCGAGCTGGCAGGAACCACCAGCGCATCTTTGACGGTCTGCGCGGTCAAAGCGAGCTGCACGCTGGTCCCAGGGCGCAAGGCATGTTTAGGATTTCTGGCTTCCAGCCAGACCTCGACAGTGGTGCTGTTGGGATCGAGAGCCGGGCTCACGACCGTGACTTTACCCTCGATGGGCCGGTCGATTCCGGGAATGGTGATGGTGCCTTTGTCGCCGACGTGCAGCGCGGCGGCGTCATCTTGCGGAATGTGCGCCTTGGCGATGACCGAGGAGAGATCCATGACCGTGATGAGAGGCGTTCCTGCCGCCGCCATCTCGCCCGGATAGAGCGGCCGGTCCGTCACCACGCCGTCGATCGGACTGCGAATCTCCGAGTAGCCGAGTTGCGCTTGCGCTCCCAGGTACTTGCCTTTGGCCGATTCGAGCAGTCCGGCGGCGGCCTTAAGCTCCTGTTGCTTGCCGATGGACATCAGCGCGTCGAGATGTTGCTTGGCGATGGCATTTTGATTGCGCGCCTGGGTGATATCGACGCGCGACTGATCGAGTTCCTTGCGCGGCAGGGCGCCTTGCTCGAACAGTTGCTGGCGGCTTTGAAACACTTTCTCCTGGGCGTCGAGCGCCTGCTGGGCCTGCTGCGCGTCGGCCTTGGCCTTCTGAATTTCCTCCGGGAGGCTGGCTGCGGTAGTCGTCTCGTACGCGGCCTGGGCCTGATCGTAGGCGCCTTTGGTGTCCTGGGCCGCGGCGGTCAGGTCGCGGTTTTCGAGGACGGCCAGCAGTTCTCCGGCGTGGACCGGACTGCCGCGCTTCACCAGGAATTTCTGCACCGGGGCGCTGATCTTGGGCACGATCGCGGCCTGCGTCCGGGGAAACAGAATTGCCTGCGCGCTGATGGTGCGCTGGATCGTGGTCTTCTCCACGGGAGCGACTTGCACCGTGACCACCGGCTGGTTATTGCTCTCCTTCGAGCAAGCTATAAGCAGAAGCAGGCCGATTCCAGCCGCAGCGGCGAGTAGACGCCACGATGCGCTGCGGGACACGCGATTGGGAGTTGAGAAGTTGGTGGGCGTGAAAGAGTTCATTCCGGTCAGAAGCTTCCTGTCAGAGTCTGTAAGTTTGCCACAGCCACGCGAAAGCGCGACTGGCCGTCATCGTAGGCGTTGCGCGCCTGGGTCAAAGTGTTCTGCGCGTCTACCACTTCCAGCACGGTAGATTCACCGGCCTGATAACGCAGGGTCGTGAGGCGCAGGCTCTCGGCCGCAATCTCGGCCGAACTGGCCAGCGACTCCATCTCTGAGCGCGCCGTCTCGGCTTCGTTGAAGAACTGGCGCAGGTGGCTCAGAAGTTGTTTCTGCGCGAAAGACAACTCCACCTGCGCCTGATCGCGCCGCAGTTCCGCCTGCTTGAGCTTGCTGCGATCCGCGCCCCAGCTGAAGACCGGTATCTGCAGGCTGGCCACGGTGGAGTATCCCAGGTTGCGAATGCCGTGGCTGCGGATGGCGAATTCGTTGGAGTCAATGCCGTAGAAGTAGTCCAGGCTGAAGGCGGGCAGCAAGCCTCCCCAGGCGGCGGTGACTTCATGGTTGGCGGCGGCCAAAGCGGCCAGGGCCGCGCGCAAATCGGGATTGTTCTTCTTGCCCGCGGCTTCGACTTCGGCAAAGGAAGGGAGCGGCTCGGGCGTCTGCAGATCGTCGACGACGGTAAAGTCCTGGCTGAAATCCGGAAACAGCAGCACGGCCAGATCGAGGCGGCTGCGGTCCATCTCGAGCTGAGCCTCCTGCAGATCACGCTGCTGCTGTTGGGCCTGAATGCGGGCTTTGATGACGTCGGCGTGGGCGACCTCGCCGCCGGCCTCGAGTTTCTGGCTGATGTCGAGAAAACGCGAGGCTTCGGACGATGCGCGCTGCGCGGTCGCGTATTTGCGCTGGGCGACGACCAGCCCGTAGTAGGCCGCGGTCACTGTGACCACCAGCCCCCGCGTGGCGACCTCAGCCTTGGCCCGGGACAAGGCCAGGGCGGCAGAAGAGCGGCGGTAATCCGCAAGGGTGGTGAGCGAGAGCACCTGGTGAACGTCTGCCTGGCTGATGTACTCGTGCACGCCGTTGTTGGCGATGAACCTGGAATTGGGGCAGGCCGCAGTCAACGCGTTGGTTGTGGTGGCGCAGGTGGCCGGCAGCGGACCTGTACCCTGGGTGTAGAGAAACGAGTTGTTGTAGTTCAGGTTAGGCAGCAGTCCGGCGCGGGCCTGCACCCGATCCTGGCGGGCGAGGCCCAGATCTGTGATGGCTGAGCGGTACTGGGGATCGGTGAGCCGGGCCCGCTGCAGTGCATCCTGCAGCGTGATGGTGAGGGGAGCCCCTGCGGTTGAAGTTGCGGAGGCGTCCGGGGCCTGCGCGGTCAGGGTTGAAGACGCTGTTGCGTTTTGCGCCTGTGCAAAACCAGCCGAGAGGGCAGCGAGCATGACCAAAATGAGAACGAGGCGCACAGCCACGTGGCCGTAATGGGAAAACGAGGTTTGAGGGGCGGGAAACCCTTTTCGGCACGCCTTCAAGCAACACCTCCAAGAAAAGAAACGATTGGGCAAAGACGAAAGTGTCTGACGCCGAAAGACTAAACCGGGACGCCAAAACGTTTGCCGCGTTCCAGTCCCGAAGATTGGCCATCTGCGCCGGAAGCGGGGAAGCGAAAAAACGCTGTTGGCGTGGCCGATCCTCGTCGAGGCGCAGGCCCAAATCGGAACTGGCACAGCCTACCACGGCCATCCTGAAATCCACATGAAAGCCGCCGCCGCTCCCCAAGCGCAACGCCCTGAGGGGTTTAGCATGCGAGGCGTGTGGGTACGAAGAGATGGCGAAAGCCGTGCTACCTGTTAGGCGAAGGTGATTCGCAAGCAGTCAGGAGGAAGCAGCCGTGATTGATCTGGATCAAGTAAAAGTGACGCCCAGCGACCAGCAGGTCTTGAATTTACTGGTGCTGGGCTGCAGCAACAAGGAAATTGCAGGCCAACTCAACATCAGCCCACGTACCGTGAAACAACACCTGCGCACGCTGTTTCTGCGCGCCGGCATCCGCGAGGGGCGCAAGCGTGTGAAGCTGGCGATCGCCGTGTTCGCCAAGGAGGAGGCAGCATCATGACTCCGAGAGAGCGCCTGACCCCAAAAGAGATTCAAGTCGCAATTCTGGTCTGGCAAGGGCTGACCAATCGCGAGATCGGCAAAATCATCGGCACCAGCGAGCAGGTGATAAAGAATCATCTGCGCAACACATTCGACAAAGTGGGCGTCTGGAGCCGTCTGGAATTGGCCATGTACGTTGCCAGCCATGGAGGAAAGACCTGGCCGGCAGAGTCTGAGCCGCGCGAGACCCTTGAAAAACAGGCGATCGGAGCCTAGCCCGAGCTGCCCTCCCGGACGGGATCGCGGGCGAAGCTGCGGAGTTCGGTCCCGCGTGCCATGACGTGGCATGCGGCCTTGGCGCGGCTTAAGTTCTGCAAAAGCTTTCATTGCCGGCCCGCGAGTATCCCTGCATGGTTAGGTTAACCGTATGTTGCACAAGGGCTTTGCGTGGTTGCGATGTCGGCCTTCCAATTGCACCGGCAGCCGGGATTGTACTGCGGGCTCAGCAGTATCCACGAGCCGGCTTCGCGGGGCGGGGCGAGGCAGGAATGGCCTACAAAGAAACGTTCTGGATGGCGTGCGACTCCACCGAGCAGCTACGGGCGGAGTATGGCCCTTTTCATAGCCGCGCCGAAGCCGAGGCTGAGGCCAAGAAGCTCGGTTTTGGCTACCTGCTGCGCTACGAACATCTTCTCGACGAGAACGAGGAGATTCAGGACGTCCGTTGCATCTTCATCGAGTTACCGGGAGCCGTCCCGGTGCAGACCGAAGCGATCGTCACTACCCTGCATACCCGCTGCGCCACCTGCGGGGAATCGGCCGTGCACGACCGGCCCTGGCAAGCCGAAGTGTGGGCCGACATCCACGAGTTCGAGCACTCCCGGCATCGCGTGCGCCTCTTCGAACACGCCCGGGGGCGAGGTTTGAAGGAAATCGGGGACTGGCGGGGCTAGAAAACCCATCACAGCATAGAGAGCGGGGTCGCTCTGCACTCTTCTACACTTCCTCTACTCGTGCCGCAGCGCCACTATGGGGTCGAGTCGGGACGCCCGGCGCACCGGAACGTAGGTAGCCAGCAGCGCGACTGTTGCCAGCAAGCCAGAAACTCCAAGATATGTGATCGGGTCGGTGGGCGCGATCCCCACCAGGAAATCACCGACCAGACTTCCGACGGCGAACGCCACCAGCGATCCTGCCGCAAGGCCTGTGGCGATGACTAGAAATCCCTGGCGTCCGATTACGCGGAGAATATCGCACCTCTGCGCGCCCAACGCCATACGAACGCCGATTTCCTGGGTACGTTGACTCACCGCATACGACGTCAGCCCGTAGACGCCCACGAGGGCGAGAACAAGCCCGAGCAGTCCCAGGCTGGCGGCGAGGCTCGCTCCAAGTTCGAACAAGAGCAACCCGTTGCCTCCGTGCAGAGTCTCCATCATGGTGCGCACACCATAAATCGGCATGGTGGGAGAGAGCGACTGTACGATGTTCCTCACTTCCGTCTGCAGTTCTTGCGGGCTGCGCACGGAGCGGATTTGCAAGGTTTCCACGCCTTCATAGCGCTGCATGATGGGCCGGTAATAAACGAGATCGAACGGACCAAATAACTCACCCATGCGAACATTGCGCACGACGCCCATGATGGTCACCGGATGTTTCGGATCGGTTGGCGTGGCGAACGACCGCCCCACCGGATTCTGTCCCGGCCAATAACGCTCCGCCATGGCCTGGTTAATCACAGCGACGGGAGCAGAACCCGCGTTGTCCGCGGCAGTGAAGTCGTGGCCGCGAATCAGAATGATTCCCAAGGTCTGGAAGAAATCGGAGGACACAGCACTGTACAAAGCATGAGGCGCAGGCTGCCCCGGGTTCTCCGGGATGCCAGGAATCACCAGATCGCTCCCCGGGGCGTTGTCGCCCAGAGGAATCGCGGACGCAAGGCTTGCCGATTGCACGCCGGGCAGCGCGCGTGTGCGCTCCAGAATCGCGGAATAGAACGCCCTTCCCTGGGCTTCGGTGTAACCAATTTCATTGGCATCCAGAGTCAGGTTGAGCACCGCCTGTGGATTAAACCCCAGGTCGGCACGTTGCACGCCACGCAGACTCCGAACGAACAATCCTGAAATGACCAGCAGGGTGAGGCAGGCGGCTACTTCACCCGCGACCAGAACAGCGCGCAAGCGCTGGCGAGTGCCGGTCGAGGCGCGCCCTCCCTCGTGCAGGATATCGTTCAGATTGCCGCGCCACACGCGGAGCACCGGCACGAGCATCACCAGGATGGCGGAGGCGGCCGCCACGAGAAACGCATAGAGGAAAGCATGCCAGTTGAACTCGAAATCGAGAACGATGGGCAATTCACTTTGCATGGGCACGGAGCTCAACAAGCGGGTTGCACCCAGTCCCAATAGGATTCCAACGGCGCAGCCGAGAGCGGCGACGACCAGGCTCTCAGTTAATAACTGGCACACCAGTCGGCTGTTCGCTGCGCCCAGAGCGGCACGCACGGCCATCTCGCGTTGACGGCCAAAGGTGCGCACCAGGAACAGATTGGCAACGTTCACACATGCGAGCGCCAGCACCAGAGCAGCGAGAATGAGAAAGAGAGCCGCGAGCTTCGGCAAGGGATTGACCCCGCCGCCGACAAGTCCCGGTGGCCGCAAGCGATTGGCGCGAAGGTCGCCGATCGTCCCCTCTCGGGGATACTCCTTCAGCAAGCGCCGGCCTACAACCGCCAACTCGGACTGCATCTGCGCGGTTGTGGTGTGCGGCTTGATCCGCGTGAATGCCACGATGCTGCGCGTTTTTGGATTGCTGAGAAAGTCGTTCGCAACTCCCTGCTCGATGCAATACATGCCGAGAGGTAGATAAGCCTGCGCTTCGACGAGCGGAGTCGGTCCCAGGAATCCTTTAGGAGCGATGCCCACGATCGTTACGGGGCGGCCATTCATGGAAACAGCTCGGCCCACGATCGTGGGATTGCCGCTGAAGCGGGTTTGCCAATAGTTGTAGCTGAGAATGACAACAGGATCGGCGCCGACGATTTTTCCTTCCGTGCTGAGAAGGAAACGGCCGGCGGCAGGAGCCAGGCCGAGCACCGGGAAGAAGTTGCTGCCAATGTAAACCGTCTGAACCGGCTGGGTGACGTTATCGACCGTTAACCCGTTTTGCGCGTTCTGTGCTCCCTCCAGGCCGCCGAAAATAAACGGCGTCATGCCGGAGAAAATGTCAGTGGTCTGCTTCTGAATCTCCGTGAACTCCGGATAGGAGAGTTGATCCTCGTTATTTCCCACGGGCCGGGAAAAGACGAGGAAGTGCATCTGCTCCGGTTTGGAGATGGGCAATGATCGCAGGACCAGCCAGTCGACCAGGCTGAAAATCGCTGTGTTCGCTCCGATGCCGAGTCCCAGCGTGAGCACTATGATCGAAAAGAACACCGGGTTCTTGTACAGTTGCCGCAGCGCATAGCGAATGTCCCACATCAGGGTCGACATTGTGATGCCTCCAAGCGCACACTTTCCCTTCGGCACCTTTCGCAATCCCATCGCCAGCAGGGGAGACACGGAAATCGTTTGAAATCAGCCATAGGCATTCCCGCTGGGATGCTGGTGTGTCCGAGTTCGTGCAAGGGCATGTTCGGAATTGGACAGGAAGAGGGAGCCTAGGCTTTACCCGTCAGTTCGCTCGCAGCGGCGCGATCCACAAGCCAGATCAGCTTGCCGTCGGCCGGGCGCACCAGTTTGGAAGGATACTGCTCACCGGGAGCGTCGGTTTCGAGCACCGCGTGCAGTGCCGAAGCTTTATCGGTGCCGCTGACCAAAAACGCAACGCACCGCGCGGCATTCAGAACCGGCAGCGTGAAAGTGATGCGGCTGGTTTTGAACTTCTCCACCCAGTTCGCGATCACCAAGCGTGACTTTTCCTGCAAGCCGGTACTTCCCGGGAACAGCGATGCGCAGTGTCCGTCCGGTCCCATACCGAGAAGGATCAGGTCAAAGCGCGGGACCTGCCCGGCCTCAAGGGCGAAGAATTTTTGCAAGGTCTGTTCGTAGGCATCGGCGGCAGCGGCCGCCTCTGGATTTTCGGAGGCGACCCGAAACACATTGCCCGCCGGCACCGGAACCTTCGACAGCATGCTTTCCTCCGCCATGCGGTAGTTGCTCTCAGGGTCGGCAGGAGGCACGTGGCGCTCGTCGCTCCAGAAAAAGAACGTGCGGTCCCACGGCAGGGCGTTGCGGGCATTGGTGGCCAGCAGCGTATAGAGGCTTTTGGGAGTGGAACCGCCGGAGAGAGCGATCGTGAAGCGACCACGCTGCGCCACGGCTTCGGTGGCGGTATGCACCACCTCTTCCGCCGCCGCGGCGAACAACTCCTGCGGCGTCGTAAGGATGCGGAGGTCGGGCGCGGCGTTCATGGGAAGTTCGTTTGCTCCCTCGGTGGAACTCTTTGTCTCAAGAAAAAGCTAAACCACAGAGGGCACAGGGTTCCACAGAGGAGGGCCTCAACTTTTTCCCTGGACCGCGGCACAGCGTGCCGCGCCCAGCAAGCCAGCCTTCTCGTTGACGACAACCTTCACCGGGATCGATTCCACCAGCGGTCGCATGCGCCCCTTGTTGAGGAATGCCTGCATAAATAGGGGGCCGTTGAGCTTGGCCAGGATCTTCGGTGAAATGCCGCCCGCCAGGAAGACGCCCCCGGTCGCCATTACCTTCAGTGCCAGATTGGAGGCTTCTGCGCCGTAGACCGAGATCCACAAATCCAGCGCTTTGACCGCCAGGGGGCACGAGTTGGCTAACGCGGAGCGGGAGATCGCCGCGGCCGGGTCGGCAGCGCGGAGTTCGGCTGCAAGTTGCGGAGATTCCTTTTCGTATCCGCGATCGCGCAGAAATTCGTAGACGTTGACCAGGCCGGGGCCGGAGAGCACACGCTCGTAGCTGACATGTCCAAAGCGCGCCTGGAGGTGGCGCAGCAGTTCGATCTGCAGGTCTCCCTGAGGAGCGAAATCGGCGTGGCCGCCTTCGCAGGCGAAAACGTGATGCTGAGTTCCGTCCCAGAACAACCCCGCCTGTCCGAGACCGGTGCCTGGAGCGATCACGGCCTGATTACCAACAGGCGTGCCGCTGACATGGTTCAGCGGGACCAAGTCACCGGCGGCGAGCGCGCCGATGCCCCAGGCGCTGGCTTCGAGATCGTTGATCAGCAGGGTGGCGGGAAGGTGGATCTGCTGCGCGAGCCGGGACTGCTCAATGACCCAGGGCAGATTCGAGGTTTCGACGCGGCCGTTGCGAACCGGCCCGGCAATGCCGAAACAGGCGGCCTCGGGGCGCGTGCGGGAATCATCCAGGAACTGGATGACAATCTCGCCCAGTTCGCTGTGTTCGCGGCTGGGGAAGACGCGTTCGGAAATCAGGCGCAGATGGCCGTTCTGCGGTTGAAAGTAAGCCAGCCGAGCATTGGTGCCACCAATATCGCCGGCCAAAATCATTTGTCGAAATTCCTCCAGCGATGGCCGTCGCGTTCGAGCAGTTCATCGGCTTCCTTCGGTCCCCAGGTTCCGGAGGCATAGTTGGGGAAATTACGGGGCGGAAGCGCTTTCCAGATGTCCAGCAGGGGGTTGACCACCGACCAGCCGGCCTCGACCATGTCGGCGCGCTGAAACAAGGTTTGATCGCCGATCATGCCGTCATGCAGCAAGCGCTCGTAGCCGGTGCTGGGCTGCTTGCCAAAGTATTCCTGATACTCAAAATTCATGTCGACGGTGCCGAGGCGCATGACCGGTCCGGGAACCTTAGCCGCGAATTGCAGAGAAATTCCTTCTTCAGGCTGAATGTGCAACACCAGCTGGTTGGGCATGAGGTGCTCGACGGGCGTGTCGCGGAACAGCACAAACGGCGCCCGCCGGAACTGTATCACGATGTGAGTATTGCGCACCGGCATCCGTTTACCGGTGCGCAGATAAAAGGGAACGTCGGCCCAGCGCCAGTTGTCGATCAGCAGCTTCATGGCGACAAATGTTTCAGTGCGCGAATCGGGAGGAACATCAGGTTCGGCACGGTAGGCTGGAACGCGCTTGCTGTCCTCAGTGCCTTCGCCGTACTGGCCGCGTACGGTGCGGCTGAGTACTTCTTCGTCGCTCATGGGCTGAATGGCGTGCAGGATTTTTGCCTGCTCGTCGCGCACCGCGTTGGCGTCGAAAGAAATCGGAGGTTCCATGGCGGTGAGCGAGATGAGCTGCATGATATGGTTGGGCACCATGTCGCGCAGCGAACCGGCGTGATCGAAGTAGCTGCCGCGTCCTTCCACTCCCACCGTTTCCGCCACCGAAATCTGCACGTGATCGATGTAGCGGCGATTCCATACCGGCTCGAAGATTCCATTGGCAAAGCGAAACGCCATGATGTTCTGGACCGTCTCTTTGCCCAGGTAGTGATCGATGCGGTAGATCTGGGTTTCTTCGGCTACTTTCAAGAGCTGCTGGTTGAGCGTCTTCGCCGATTCCAGGTCGTGGCCGAAGGGTTTCTCGATCACCACGCGACGCCAGTGGCCGTTCTGCTGCTCCATCAATCCAGCATTGGAAAGCTGCTCCACGATGGGCCCAAAGTAGCTCGGAGAAGTGGCCAGGTAGTACAGGAAATTCTGGTGCGCCGAGTGGTCCTGGTCAACTTTGGTGAGAAAGTCTTTCAGCTGGGAATAAAGCTTGGCGTCGCTGAAGTCCCCCGCAAGATAGTAGAAGCGGGCAATGAACCACTCCCAGAGTTTGTCGTTGATGCATTCCCCGCAGTAAGTCTTGACGTCATCAAGGACTCGCTTGCGGAAGTCATCGTTCGACATCTGGGAGCGCGCCACACCCACCATGGCAAACTCGCTGGAGAGCAATCCCGCTCTGGCCAGATTGTAGAGCGCAGGAATGAGCATGCGTCCGGTCAGATCGCCGGCTGCGCCGAAGATCACCATCACGCAGGGATCGCCTTGCTTGCCAATGCGCGGTGCTGCGGTTGTAGGTTGTTCCGCTACCTGTGACATGAATGAATTCCTCGAAATCGGTTGCCAAACGGTTGCTACGCTGTTTTCTTGGCCTGGGCCGCTCCTGCCGGCCCCTCGCTTGCTTCGACGTGCCCGCCGAACTTCTCGCGCATGGCCGAGAGCATTTTCTCGGCGAAGGTATGTTGCTGGCGCGAGCGGAAGCGCACGTACAGCGCCGCGGTTAACACATCGGCGGGAACGGCCTCTTCAATCGCAGCCTGAATCGTCCAGCGTCCTTCGCCCGAATCCTGCACGAAGCCCTCATATTTGGAGAGGGTTGGATTCTCCGTCAGCGCCATTGCGCTCAGATCGAGCAGCCAGGAACTGACCACGCTGCCCCGCCGCCACACCTCGGCGATGTCGGGAAGATTCAGGTCGTAACGCAGGTCTTCCGGCAAATCCTTGCTGGTTGCGTTTTTGAAAATGTCGAAGCCTTCCGCGAAGGCCTGCATGATTCCGTACTCGATGCCGTTGTGAACCATCTTCACAAAATGTCCGGATCCCGAAGGACCGCAGTGAATGTAGCCTTCTTCGGCAGTGCCGCCGAGTTTTTCTCGCCCCGGCGTGCGCGGGATATCGCCTCGGCCGGGCGCCAGCGTCTTGAAGATGGGGTCGAGGCGCTGCACGGCTTCTTTGGGGCCGCCGATCATCATGCAGTAGCCGCGCTCCAGCCCCCAGACGCCGCCGCTGGTTCCCACGTCGATATAGTGAATGCCCTTGCTCTTCAGGTCATGGGAGCGGCGGACGTCGTCTTTGAAATAGGAATTGCCGCCGTCAATGATGGCGTCGCCGGCCTGCAGGCGCGCCGACAGTTTCTGCACCGTCTGCTCGGTCGGGCTGCCGGAAGGAACCATGATCCAGACCGCGCGGGGAGGCGTGAGCTTCGAAACCAGATCCTCGAGCGAGGAAGAAGCGCCGGCTCCTTCACCAGCGAGCTGTTTCACTGCGTCAGCGCTGAGATCGGAGACAACAAGTTGATGTCCGCCGCGGATCAGCCGCCGCGTCATGTTCGCGCCCATGCGGCCCAGACCTACCATTCCCAATTGCATTGTCCTACTCCCTAGTCGCCAGCCTATCCACTGCGAAGGCGAGACGCCTTCGCGACAGCCGGCGAGACGCCAGCGCTACACTTACAGAGCTTTTTGCACTGCGGCCTGCAGGGTGGCCAGACCCGCCTTTACGTTGCTTCCTAGATGCACGCGCAACGCTCTTCGTCCGCGCTCGGCCAGCACCTGGAAATCGCCGCGGGCCTGCGCCGCTTTCACCACGCCAAAGGTGTACTTCTGGCCGGGTACGGGCAACTCGACCGAATCGTCGCAAGTCACTTGCAGAAAAACTCCCGTATTCGGGCCGCCTTTGTACGCTTGCCCCGTCGAATGCAGGAAGCGCGGGCCGAATCCCAGGCAGGTTGCGACGTGCTTGCGGTCGCGTACCGCGTGGCGCAGAGTCTCGAGAGTTTGCTCGTGCTCGGGGTTCATCTGCAGATAGGCGAGGACGGCGAAGTAGTCACCGGCCTTTATGCGATCCAGATGGGCTTTGAGATAACCAGCTAACGTCGGAGTCCCGGCCGCTTTCGCAAGCTCTGCCGCATTTCTTTCGTCCGTGAAAAGTTTGATCCCTGAATCTTCGACGACCGGTTTCTCGGCGGGCAGGGAGCCGGTCTTTTCGTATTCGGAAGTCAGGTTCCGGGTTGCGATTTTGCTGGCCTCGACGTCAGGCTGATTGAATGCATTGATGCCGATGATCGAGCCGGCCACGGCGGTGGCGATCTCCCAGCGGTAGAACTCGGCGCCGAGATCGTAGACGTCGTTCATGGCGAGGCGCACGACGGGCTGTCCGGCTTTTTCAAGGGCAGCCACTTTCGCATCCTGACCGGCATCGGCGCCGGATTCCAGCCGAACGTAGGCGAAGATGCGGTCGCTGCCATAAACATCCGGAGCTCCCAGACTCTCGCGGTCGACCGGGATAATTCCTTTGCCGAGCTTACCCGTCGATTCAGCGAGGAGCTGCTCGAGCCAAGCACCCAGATCGGCGATGCCCGGCGAAGCGATGATCGTGACCTTGTCGCGTCCGACCTTGGCAGCGGTTCCAAGAATGACTCCCAATGCGGCGCCGGGGTTCTCCTCAATCGCCATGCTGGCCCCGCAGGCGTGCACCATGCCTGCAGCTCGGGAGAGAAATCTCTTGGTGTCGAGCCCCATGACCGCTGCGGGCACCATGCCGAAATTCGACAACGCCGAATAACGGCCGCCGATGGAAGGGCGTCCGAAGAAAGTGTGAACGAATCGGTCCGACGCCGCGACCTGCTGCATGTGCGATCCCGGGTCGGTGATGGCGATGAAGTGGCTGCCGGCTTTGGTGGCGCCGACGGCTTGCCGGGTGCGCTCGAAGAAGTACTGCTTGAAGATGTTCGGTTCGAGCGTGCTGCCGGACTTGCTGGAGACGATGAAGAGCGTCTTCGGGATGTCGATCTGATGTTCGAACGACTTCACCTGGGCGGGGTCGGTCGAGTCGAGCACATGCAGGGTAGGGAAGTGAGAAATTCTGCCGAAGGTCATGCGCAGAACTTCCGGGCAGAGGCTGGAGCCGCCCATGCCGAGAAGCAGCACGTGCTCAAAGCCACGAACCTGGACTTCCTTGGCGAGCTTCTGCAATTGCTCCTGCTGCGCGATCTGCTCGTCGACGATATCGAGCCAGCCCAGCCAGCTAGCCTCGTCGGCGCCCGTCCAGAGAGCGGGGTCGCGTTGCCACAAACGCTGCATTTTGCCACCCGATTGCCAGTCGGCCGTCGTCGCCTTCACGGCTGCGGCTAACGGTTCGGGCAGGGAAGTCTTCAGAGTACTAACGACTGTGGGTGCGTTCACGGCTTATCCCTTTTGCTGTGTGCTCTTGGCGACGGCGGCCAGCAGGGTGTCGAAGGCGTCGGCGAAGAGCTTGACGCCGTCGGCGGTCAATTTATCGGTGACTTGCTTGATGGAGATGCCGGCGCGCGCCAGATCATCCATTACTTTCTGTGCGCCCGCGACGTCTTCAGTGAGGCTGTTGCGCAGCTGCCCATGATCGCGGAAAGCATCGATGGTAGCCGGCGGCATAGTGTTCACGGTGTCGGGGCCGATCAGTTCTTCCACATAGATCACGTCGCGATAGTGCGGGTTCTTCGTGCTGGTGCTGGCCCAGAGCACGCGCTGGGTCTGAGCGCCTTTGGCGGCAAGAGCCTGCCAGCGCGGTCCGCTGAAAATGCGTTGATAGCGCTGATAGGTAAGCTTGCCATTGGCGATCGCGACTTTGCCGAGCAAGCTCTTCAGAGAGGCCTCTTCGCTGGCATTCGACACGCTCTTGAGCTTTTCCGTCAGCATGGAGTCGACCAGCGTATCGATGCGGCTGATGAAAAAGCTGGCGACGCTGGCGATTTTCTTGAGGCTGCCGCCGCGCGCGGCGAGATCTTCGAGCCCGGCAAGGTACGCGTCGGCAACCTCTTCGTAGACTTCCTGCGCGAACAGCAGCGTGACGTTGATGTTGAGGCCTTCACCGATCAGTTGCCGGATGGCAGGAAGGCCCTCGGCGGTCCCCGGCACCTTGATCATGACGTTGGGACGATTGGCGGTCTTCCACAGGCGGCGGGCTTCGTCGATAGTCTCCTTAGTTTTGCGCGCGAGATAGGGAGAGACTTCCAGGCTTACGTAGCCATCGCGGAACTGCGATTGTTCGTAGACGGGGCGCAAAGCGTCGGCAGCGTCCTGAATGTCGCGAATCGCGATCTGCTCAAAGCGGGCGGTGGTGTCCAGGTCGGGGCGCGAGGCCAGCGATTTCAGGATGTCATCGTAAAGCGAACTTTCCGCGATCGCCTTTTCGAAGATGGACGGGTTCGACGTCATGCCGCGCAAGCCGTCGTCATCAATCATCTGTTTCAGCTTGCCGGTGGTGAACAGGTCGCGGCGAATGTAGTCGAGCCACATGGACTGGCCATAGTTCAGCAATTCTCGCAGCGGATTTTTTGTTGCTTTCGAAGTTTCCAGAACCCCAGCAGGTTGCATGATGACCTCCTTATGATTTCCCCATAGCGGCGCGCGCTTCTGCGACCACATGCTCGACCGTAAAGCCAAAAAACTTCAGCAAATCTTTCAAGGGCGCGGAAGCGCCGAAGCGGTGCATTCCGATCTTTCTTCCCTTCGGACCGACGTAACGATCCCAGCCGAAAGTCGCCGCCATTTCCACAGAGACGCGAGCGGTGACTCCGGAGGGCAGAACGCTCTCTTTATAAGATGCATCCTGCTGCTCAAAAATCTCCCACGACGGCATGCTGACTACGCGAGCGTTGACTCCATCAGCCTTGAGCTTTTCGCAGGCATCGACGCAGAGCGAGAGCTCGCTGCCGGTTGCGATCAGAATGACATCGGGCTTGCCGCCGGGCGCGTCCGCAAGCACATAGGCGCCTTTCGCCACACCCGAAGGAGCGGAATACCTGGCGCGATCCAGAGTCGGGAGATTTTGCCGGGTCAAAACCAACGCCGCAGGCGAATGCTTCAGTTCAATAGCGATCTTCCAGGCTTCCACGGCTTCGTTGGCATCTCCCGGACGCAGAACGATCAGGTTCGGCATAGCGCGCAGCGAGGCCAACTGCTCGATTGGCTGGTGGGTTGGTCCGTCTTCGCCGACTCCGATCGAATCATGCGTGAACACGAAGATGGAAGGAATCTCCATCAACGCTGCGAGGCGGATGCTGGCGCGCATGTAGTCGCTGAAGTTGAAAAACGTCGCGCCGAAGGCTCGGATGCCGGATACGACCATGCCGTTCACGCTGGCGCCCATCCCGTGCTCGCGCACGCCAAAATGCAGATTGCGGCCAGCGTAGCAGCCGGCCTCGAAGTCACCCGCGCCCTCAAACTTCAGCGTGGTTTTGTTGGAAGTAGCCAGGTCGGCTGATCCGCCCATCAACCACGGAATATTCTGGGCCAGAGCGTTCAGCACCTTTCCGGCACTTTCGCGGGTCGCCATTCCCTTGGCATCGGCGGGAAACGCGGGCAGATTCTTGTCCCAGCCGGCAGGCAGTTCGTGATGCTGGATGCAGTGCAGGCGCTCAGCCAGATCGGGAAACTTCCGCGAGTACTCAGCAAACAGTTCCGACCACTGCGCGTGCAGATCGCGCCCGCGCTTGCCGATGCCGTCGCGAAAGTTTTCACGCACCCCATCGGGCACCAGGAACTTCGCGTCTTCCGGCCAGCCATAGAACTTCTTGGTCAGCCGGACTTCCTCTTCACCGAGAGGCTCGCCATGAGCGGCGCTGGTGTCGTGCTTGTGCGGCGACCCGTAGCCGATATGACTGTCGATGATGATCAAGGTCGGGCGGTCGGTGGTTTTCTGGAAGACCTCGAAGGCGCGCGCCAGCATCACCAGATCGTTGGCGTCGACCACGCGCGTGACATTCCAGCCGTATCCTACGAAGCGCGTGGCAACATCCTCGCTGAACGACCAACATGCAGGTCCGTCGAGCGTAATGTGATTGTTGTCGTACATCCAGCAGAGGTTGGACAGATGGAGGTGTGCGGCGAGCGACGCCGCCTCGCCTCCGATTCCTTCCATCAGATCGCCGTCGCTGCACATGGCGTAGACGTTGTAGTCGAAAATTTCGAAGCCAGGGCGGTTAAAGTTCGCTGCGTACCACTTGCCCGCGATGGCCATGCCGACGCTGTTGCCGACGCCCTGGCCCAGAGGGCCGGTGGTGGTCTCGACTCCCGACGTAAGGTGCGATTCGGGATGCCCGGGTGTGCGGCTCCCCAGCTGCCGGAAGCGTTTGATCTCTTCCATGGGGACGGCAAGTTCTTTCGTAGGTTGGCCCTGAGCATCGGCCTGGCGCACTTCCGCGAGGTGCAAGATGGCGTACAGAAGCATAGAAGCGTGGCCGTTCGAGAGCACAAAGCGGTCGCGATTGAACCAGGTAGGATCCGCGGGATCGTAGCGCAGGAATTCCTGCCACAGGCAGTACGCCACCGGCGCCAATCCCATGGGAGCGCCGGGATGGCCGGAGTTGGCCTGCTGTACCGCGTCGATGGCCAGAGTTCGAATCGTGTTGATGCACAGCGTGTCGAGTTGCTTCCCGGTGACCAAGACCTGTTCACTGGCTACCATGCGACCTTTGCTCCTTCAGCCGGGGAGTGGGAACGGCGACACGACCAGCTGGGCACAACCTAATTAGAGTTTCGGGGTAGAGAAAGGGTTCAATACGCCAAGAAAGTGTATCAAGTTCCGCGAAGAAGTGGATTGGCCTGAGCTGTGAAAAAAACGAAATAATGGTGGCGTGGGACTAAGTAAAAACCCGGAGGCGTTTACCTAACGGGAGGCGTCTACTTAAGCAGTTGAAAGTAGCCGTTTTCGCCCTGAGATGCCTTTATCGTGTCTTGCACGAACTTGAGGAACTGACGCAGGCTGTCGCGCTCACCAGGGTTCAGCGCGTCGAAGCGCACCCGCACGCCGCGGGCCGGACCGCTGCGCATGACGACTCCGCTCAGCGCAAACCCCTTGATCCAGATTTTCCCGTTGGGCACCCAGAGTCCAATGTCGACCTTCACGCCCGGAGGGACAGGGGCTGCGGTTTCGACCAGGCAGCCGCCCACGCTGGTGTTGGAGAGGTTGCCCCAAATCGGGCTGGCGGTTCCATCGACGCGAAGTTCCACGGCAACAAAGCATTTGATCCGCGGATGGCGGCGGCGGTCCGTGCCCCAGTTGGGACCAAAAAGATCGGGTTCAAAAGGAGGCGCTGGGGAGGCAGGAGTCGGAACGGGTTGAGGCGCAGGTGCCGCCGCTGGAGTGGACTTTCCTGTCGCGGAAGCTGCGGCCTTGATTTCGCGCATGGCGGTCAATAGCGCGGCTTCACGCTTCTCTGGCGGGGCTTCGCGGTAAGCCTGAAGCAGCTTGCCAACGTGCCGAACCAGGTCGGGATCCGACAGTATCTGAGTCCAGTCAGTGCCTGTTGCAGTGCTCATCGAATACACTTTCCCCGGCCCTTGGGAAAGAGCCTCGTCCAAGCTTGGACCGGATGGTCATCAGCCTTCAAGATGACCAAAGTCATCGCCGCTGGTTGGCGAGCGTTGCACACGGGCTCCTCAGTCCGAGTCCGCTCGCTCTAAGCCGGAGAGATAGGCCGCGAGGGCCGCAATCTGCTGCTGCGAAAGAGAAAGAAATTCGAAACCATAGTGATATCCACGACGGTGGCGGAGCACGGCCTGCACCTCCCACGGGTGATCCCCGAGCGAAAAGGCGAGCGATGCTACTTCGCCCAGGTTGAGTTCCGAAGCGACCAGAACGCCAATTCCAGCCGCTGACAAGTCTCTGCAGTGGGCGTCGAGACGGTGGTGCTCTTCTCCGGAGAAAAGGGTTACGGCAACTGGAAACTCAGCGCGATAGCGGGGATGCCGACGCCGGCGGCGGGCGGTACGGGCGAAAGCTTTTCCTGGCTGGGGTGACATCGTTCTGAATTCCTGAGGCTCGTTCGAACTTGCAGCGAGATCTAGCGAGATCTGGAGAGGAAGCCTATTGATCGTCGAAATTGACTTGCACCACCTCGATGGTATCGTTTTGCGCGGACTCAAACTTCCACCGGCTGACCGCTTCGACCGCGGCCTGCACCAGGACCGGACTTCCACCAATAACTCGGGTAGACTTGACGATGCCGTTGGCTCGCACGGTAGCCTCGATTTTAACCGTGCCCTGGATGTGCATCTTTTTTGCGATTTCAGGATAGCTCGGAGCAGTGCGGAACAGGACCTTGCGTCCCTTTGTGGGCGCCGGCGCGCTTTGGGCTGCCAGCAGACTGGCAAGCATGATCGCCGCGAGGGCAGGTGCAAGACATCTCCGCATGGCAGAGGTTCCCTAAGTCACTACCTTATCGGCTGTGGCAACGGGGCGCAAAGCACTGAAGTCACTACACCTTGGGCGGGGCGGCGAGGTTCTTTGCGGAATTTCCGGGAGCGGGAACGTGGTTTTGCAACGCTCCCTGCCCTAAGCGAATCAAATGCTGGCAGTTATGCTATGAAGAAGGCGCGTTCCGGGCATTGAGTTGACAGCGCCGAGATGTCCCTGACTGACATGAATGGCACCTTCAACCGCTCTTGCACGGCCTTAGCCTTCCTGCTGCTTGCGATCCTGGCTCCTGCGGTCTTGCCAGCGCAGACAGCCGGAGGAGGAAGCGCGTCGGCGGGAGCGCCCCTTCCCGGTCCGCAAAACCCGTTTTTGGGAAGCGCCCCGGAAGGGCAGGCGAGCGGCGAGATTCTGCAGATCGATTTCCTGGACGCCATCGATCGCGGTCTGCGCAACAATCTCGGTCTTTTGCTGGCGGGCGACCAAAGCGAAACGGCGCGGGGCGAGAGATGGAAGCAGCTGGCCGAGTTGCTTCCCGATGTATCAGCTCATGTGCAGGAAAACGTACAAACGGAGAGTCTCGCGGCCCTCGGCTTTGGCAAGCTTCATTTTCCCGGCACGAGCGGCTTTCCGGCGGTGATCCCGGCTTTCAATTATTTCGATGCGCGCGCCTCAGTCGGCCAATCGTTGTTCAATTTCAAGAACCTCGAAAAGGAACGGGCGGCTGCGGAGAGCCTGACCGCTGCCCATTACAGCTACAAAGATGCGCGAGAGATGGTCGTTCTCGCCGTCGGCAATTCGTATCTGGAGGAGATTGCCGGGGCGGCGCGCGTCGAGACGGCGGAAGCCCAGGTCAAGAACGCGCAAGCGCTTTACGACAAAGCCTTCGACCAGCAGAAAGCGGGCTTGATCCCGGCCATCGACACGCTGCGCGCGCAAGTCGAATTGCAAACGCGCCAGCAACAACTGATCGTTGCGCGCAACGATCTCGCGAAGCAAAAACTGAATGTGGCGCGAATCATCGGGCTGCCGCTGGGACAGCAATTTGTGCTCACCGAAAAGGCGCCCTACCAGGAATTGGCGCCTCAGCCTGTCGACCTGTACCTGCAACGCGCGTATACCGGGCGCTCGGACTACCAGGCGGCGCTGGCGCAGGTGCGGGCTGCCGAGTTGTCCCGGCGAGCCGCGGAGGCCGGCCGCTATCCTTCGCTGGACTTGAATGCGAACTTCGGCGACATCGGCGTGACGCCTGCCCATTCCAATGGGACCTGGCAGGTCAATGGCGGATTGAATATCCCCATTTTTGCCGGCAATCGTGTGCATGCGGACGTGCTCGAAGCGGATGCGCAACTGAAGCAGGCTCGATCGCAACTTGGGGATCTGCGAGGCCGCATCGACTATGAAGTCCGCACGGCGCTGCTCGATCTGGCCGCAGCCGCCGAGCAAGTGCAGGTGGCGCGCAGTTCCGTCGATCTCGCCGAACAGGCGCTGGCTCAATCGCAGGATCGCTTCGGCGCCGGAGTGGCTGACAATCTGGAAGTCGTGCAGGCGCAGGAAGCTCTGGCCGGCGCGCACGAGAACTACATTCAGAGCCTGTACGCCCACAATCTGTCGAAGGTGGAGTTGGCCTACGCCATCGGCGACGCAGAGAAGGGCGTCAAACAATATTTGAAAGGCAGTCCATAGCGTATGCCACAACCCGCGCAAATGCCTCCCACTGAAGCCGGCCGGCCGGAAGAAGTCTCCAAGCCCCTGCCGGCCACCGAGAAGGATTTTCGGAGCCTGCCCTCGCGCACGCGGAGTTCGCGTTTTCGCGTCGCACTGGTGGTTGCGCTGCTCGTGCTCCTGGTTGCGGGAATCTTTGTCTACCGCTATGTGACCAGCTACGAATCAACCGATGATGCGCAAGTAGATGGGCACATCAACTCGATCAGCGCCCGCATTACCGGCCACGTGGTGAGGCTCAACGTGCAAGACAATCAGTACGTCCCGGCAGGGACGGTGCTGGTGGAGATCGATCCGGGCGACTATCAAGTCGCTTATGATCGAGCCAAAGCGGACTTTGAGGATGCACAGGCGGCGGCGCTGGCTGCCGGGGTCAACGTTCCCATTATTTCCGTAAACACCAGCAGCCAGGTCTCGGCCAGCGCGGCCGATGTGAAGAGCGCTCGGGCGGGGATTCAGGTGGCGCAGCAACAATTCGAGGCCGGCAAGGCGCAGCTGCAAGAAGCCGAAGCCAACAATGTGAAAGCGCAGAATGACCTGGTGCGCTACCAGCAACTGGTCGAAAAGCAGGAGATTTCGCAGCAGCAATACGATGCGGCCACCGCGGCAGCAAAGGCCAGCGCGGCCACTGTGGAAGCTGCCCGCGCCAGCGCTGACGCCGCCCAGCAGCAGGTGACGCAGGCCCAGGGCAAGCTGGTGCAGGCCGAGGCCAATTGGGCCAACGCCAATACCGCGCCCAGGCAGATGCAGGTGACACGCGCCCGGGCAGCGTCGGCTCTGGCCGAAGCACAGCGCAAGAAAGCCGATCTCGATCAGGCTGCGTTGAACCTGCAGTACACAAAAATCATCGCGCCGGTGAACGGCATCGTGAGCGATCGTACGGTGGAAGTCGGGCAGAACGTTTCGCCGGGCCAGGAGCTGCTGAAGGTCATCAATCTCGATGACGTTTGGATCACCGCCAACTACAAGGAAACGCAGCTGCGTCAAATGCAGAAGGGGCAGCGCGTCGACGTAGAGGTCGACGCCAACGGCAAGACCTATCACGGCAAAGTGGACAGCTTTGCCGGGGCCAGCGGCGCGCGCTTCAGTTTGCTGCCGCCAGAAAATGCCACAGGAAACTACGTGAAGGTGGTGCAGCGCATTCCAATCAAGATCGTGCTCGATGCGGGGTCAAACAGCCAACACGAGTTGCGTCCGGGTATGTCCGTAACGCCGAAGGTCTGGATTAATGAATGAGTACCGCTGCAGCAACCATGGACCAGGACGATGTCTGGCGTCCAGCGGTTAATCCTTGGATCATCGCTCTGGCGGTCACGCTGGCCACGTTCATGGAAGTGCTCGACACTTCCATCGCCAACGTGGCGCTGCCGCACATTGCCGGCAGTCTCTCGGCCGGACAGGATGAGAGCACATGGGTTCTGACTTCTTATCTCGTTTCCAACGCGATTGTCCTTCCTCTGAGCGGCTGGCTGTCGTCGATCATCGGGCGCAAGAATTTCTACATGGGCTGCGTCGCCCTGTTCACCGTGAGTTCGTTCCTGTGCGGGCTCGCGCCGAATCTGGCCACGCTGATCATCTGCCGGGTGTTGCAGGGCGCTGGGGGCGGAGGCCTGCAGCCCAGTGAACAGGCGATCCTGGCGGATACGTTTCCGCCGGCCAAGCGCGGAATGGCTTTCGCGGTTTACGGCATGGCCGTGGTGACTGCGCCCGCGATCGGTCCGACTCTGGGCGGATGGATTACCGACAACTTCACCTGGCGCTGGATTTTCTTCATCAACATTCCCGTCGGGATTCTCTCGATCCTGCTGACCTCGAGATTGATTCAGGACCCACCGTACTTCAAGCGCCGCAAATGGAGCGAAACCACCATCGACTACGTCGGCCTGGGTTTCGTCGCGCTGGGTCTGGGAACGCTGCAAATCGTTCTGGATAAGGGGCAACGCGACGACTGGTTTGAGTCCCATTTCATTGTCACGCTCTCGTTGATCGCAGCCGCCGCGTTAGTGTTCGTGATTTTCTGGGAATGGCGGCACAAGGACCCCATTATCGATCTGCATTTGTTCCGCGACCGTACTTTCGGGGTTTCGAACCTGCTGATGTTTATGTTGGGATTTGCCCTGCTGGGCAGCACTCTGCTGCTGCCGCTATTTTCGCAAACCCTGCTGGGCTACACCGCCCAGCAGGCGGGCCTGGCGCTGATGCCGGGCGGTTTCACGATTATCCTGTTGCTGCCCCTGGTGGGATTTCTGCTTTCGCGGTATACCCCGCGTTGGCTGCTGTTGTTTGGTCTGGTCGTGCTGTCGTTCTCGCTATTTCACATGACTGGCTTCGATTTGGACATCGATTTTCGGACGGTTGCTGCAGCCCGTGTGGTACAGGCCGTAGGCATGGCTTTCCTGTTTGTTCCGATCAATACCGCCGCCTACGCATTTCTGCCGCGCGACAAGAACAATGCGGCTTCGGGCTTGATGAACCTGGCGCGGAACATCGGTGGGAGTGTGGGAATTTCGGTCGTCACGACCATGCTCGATCGGCGTACTCAATTCCACTTGAACCAGCTGGCGAACAACCTCAGCGGCGCCAGCCTTGCAGTGCAAGCCAGACTGCAGGGCTTGGTGCAGGCCATGCGCGCGCACGGAGCAAGCGCCGCATTCGCCAAACAGCAGGCGTACGCTCTTATCCAGGGCACTGCTATCCGCCAGGCCACGATGCTCGCCTACATCGATTGTTTCTGGCTCCTCGGAGTGGCGATTCTGCTGATGGTGCCCATGGTGTTCCTGATCAAAAAGACCAAGCCGGGCGGAGGAATGGCAGTACACTAGCCCTCGCGTTACACTAGAGTTAACGTATGTTTCGCCTGGTTACCATCGAGCGGGAGTACGGATGTGGCGGCGGAGGGATTGCCGCCCAGCTTGCTCAGCATCTGGGTTGGAAGCTGTGGGATCGCCAGCTCACCGACGAGATAGCCCGATTGGCCAAGGTCGATCCCTCGGCGGTCCGGCGCTGCGACGAGCGTATGGACAGCCGTTTACACCGGCTCGCGAAGGCCTTCTGGCGCGGAAGTTCCGAGCGCAGCGCGGCGTTAGGCAGCCAGATCTTCGATACCGACCGCATGATGTCGATGATGCAAGACATCATGAACACGATTGGCCGGGAAGGAAACGCCGTGGTTGTGGGCCGCGGGGCGCCGTTCTTCTTGCGGCAGCACCCCGACGCGTTTCACGTTTTTCTGTTTGCTCCGCGTGCCGAGAAGATCCGCCGCACGGTCGCGGATGGGCACACCGAGAATGAAGCGGAAGAACTGGTCGATTCGGTCGATCGCGAACGCATGGCATATGTAAAACATTATTTCGATGCCGACTGGCCCACGCGCTCCCTCTACCATGTGATGTTGAACACAGCGGTGGGCGATGAGCCGGTGATCCAGACCATCCTGAACACCATGCGGGCGGTTGAGGGAGCACCTAAAGCGACCGACTACGAACGCCCCATCGTTCCCGCGTCAACGCGCTGATTCGCCGCGTCCCGGTCTTCCGTTAACAGCCTGCGCAGGCGCGGGACGCTGCGGTGCTGGACAGCAATCTTCCGCGCATACGTCCTGCCGCGGGCCGAGCGATCCCAAAGCCCGGCGCTCCGACCCTGGGTTAAGGCGCTCTTCAATCAGTTCCCGAATCATGGCGATGAACCTGGGATGTACGCCGACCGTCTTGGCCCGCACCATCGGTAAGGGCAGGGAATCACAGAGTTGCCGGGCCTCAACGTCCAGGTCATAAAGCACTTCCATGTGGTCGGAGAGGAAGCTGATGGGCGCGAGCACGACTGCGCTCGCGAGATCCCTCGCCTTCACTTCGCGCAGGTAGTCAAGAATGTCGGGCTCCAGCCATGGCTGGCCTGGAGCACCGCTGCGACTCTGATAGACCAGAAAATCGTGCTGGACACCCAGGCGAGCAGAAACCAGGGCCCGGACTTCCTCGAGCTGCCGAATGTAGTCGCAGGTGTTTGCCATTGAAACCGGGATGCTGTGCGCGGTGTAGACGATTTGTTCATGGTGCCGAGCAGTCGTGGGAACTTGCGCGAGAGCGTCGCGCAGCTGTTCCCCCGTAGCCTCGATGAAGTCCGGATGGTTAAAGAACGAGCGCAGCTTGTCAATTTCCGGCGCGCCGGCGCCGACTTCGTTTTGCGCGCGCGCAATATCCTCGCGGTACTGGCGGCATCCCGAATAAGAGCTGTACGCCGAAGTCACGAAGGCTAGCGCCCGACGGATGCCGTCCTTTTTCATCTGGCGGATAGTAGCGGACAGCATGGGATGCCAATTGCGATTTCCCCAGTAGACGGGCAATTTCGGGCCGCGCCGAGTGAGTTCCGCTTCCAGAGCGGAGATCAGTTCGCGGGTCTGCTGGTTGATGGGACTCTTGCCGTCGAAGTGATAGTAGTGCTCGGCGACCGCCAGCATGCGCTCGCGCGGAACGTTGCGTCCGCGCAGCACATTTTCGAGGAATGGAACCACCTCTTGGCGCGATTCCGGGCCGCCGAAGGAGACAACTAGGATGGCGTCATAGTTCATCGGTCAGTTTTCAATTCGCGTGTCGCTGGGAAACGGCGCGGGCACCTGGAAGATGGAAGGAGGGTTCTGGTGCGCCCGGAGAGATTCGAACTCCCGGCCTGTTGCTCCGGAGGCAACCGCTCTATCCAGCTGAGCTACGGGCGCACACTGATAGCTAGAGTCTACATGGCAAGAGAACGAGCTTCAATGGCGAGCCGCGCGGCGGGAGGAAGCCGCCCAGGCTTGCCCTTGGTCGAAGTCAGCGGCAGATTGAGAAAAATGTCAGAGTTGGGACGCCCTCTACCAACGGTCGCGCCGCCCGCCACCACCCCCGTGGCCGCCGCGATCTCCACGATCGCGTCCGCCACCACCGCCACCGGCCCGCTCGGTCTTGGGCCGCGCTTCATTGACATTGATGGTGCGGCCTCCGAGTTGCGCCCCGTTCAAGGCCGCAATCGCCTTCTCGCCATCTTCGTTGCTCGCCATTTCCACAAAACCGAAACCGCGCGAGCGTCCGGTATCGCGGTCGGTCATGATGCTGACCCGGTCCACTTGCCCGTGCGCTTCAAAGAGCTGCCGCAATTCGTCCTCGTTGGTGTTGAAGCTCAGATTCCCCACGAAAATGTTCTTCACGCATCTGCCCCTGCATTGAGCTGTCGGATGTGCAAGCTCAGTTCGGCGGACTGGCAGGTCGGGAGGGCCGTTCCTGAAAATCGTTACCGGAGCTGGCGAACAGTCAATTGCGGGCAGCAGTATAGCAGGTTTGTATAACCCCGCTGTCAATAGCTTCCCCGGTAGCGCCCTATTTCACCATGAAGGACACAAAGGACACGAAAGGGGTCAACGACACTTTTGCCTTCGTGCAACTTCGTGTCCTTCGTGGTTTATCGATTTAGGACACTACCTTCCCCTGCAAAGACATCAAGAGCTGTGCTGAACGAGGTCGGCGTTTATAAGGTGGGAGGCTAGCAGTCGTCAACCTTCCAGTATCCCTCCGGATGGAACCCCATCTGCAGGACGCGGTTCTTGGGATCGTGGCGCTTGCCGCAGGTCGGGCAGGGCAGGTATCGACTCCACGCCGTGCCTTGATGGTCGTAATTCTCGGCCACGGCAAATGTGGTGCCGCAACTGCACGGGACCAGAAACATCCGCAGGGACGCTGATCCGTTCACGCGACTTTCAGGATTGCTTCTTTTCGATGTGCTCTTCTTGCTCTTCCGGGGTTGGCCTTGGGCCTTCATGACTCTTCGACCGCAGCCAGCGCGCTTTTCTTGCGCTTGTTGGCCTGCAGGGTTTTCTTCCGGAGCCGCAGCGCTTTCGGCGTGACCTCGACAAATTCGTCATCGGTGATGAATTCAATGGCTTGCTCCAGATTCAACGGACGGAACGGCACCAGCCGGATGGCTTCATCGGCGGTCGACGCCCGCATGTTGGTGAGCTTTTTTTCGCGCACGGCATTCACGTCGAGATCGGTGTCCTTGGCGTTTTCTCCAATGATCATTCCCTCGTACAGTTCTACGCCCGGACCTAGGAACAGCACTCCGCGCTCCTGCAAGCCCCACAAGGCGTATGCGGTCGAGACTCCGGCGCGGTCCGCGATCAAGGCGCCCGTCAGCCGGTGCGGAATCTCGCCCTGCCATTCCATATGGCCATCGAAGAGCGCATTCATCACGATGGTGCCGCGCGTATCGGTGAGCAGCTGGCTGCGCAATCCGATCAGGCCCCGGCTGGGCACGCGGAACTCGATGCGCACGCGCCCGTAGCCGTGGTTGTGCATGTTGGTGACTTCGCCCTTGCGCGAGCCCAGTTGCTCCATCACCACGCCCACGAATTCCTCCGGCACATCGACGGTCAGATGCTCGACCGGTTCCATCAGCTTGCCGTCGATTCTTTTCGTGACGATCTCCGGCTTGCCGACCATCAGTTCGTAGCCTTCGCGGCGCATCATCTCGATCAGGATGGAAAGTTGCAGTTCGCCGCGCCCCAGCACCTTGAAAGAATCGGTCGTTCCCGTTTCCTCGACGCGGAGAGAGACATTGGTCAGAAGCTCCTTCTCCAGTCGCTCGCGCAGGTTGCGCGACGTGACGTAGGCACCGTCCTTTCCCGCGAACGGTGAGGTGTTGATCGTGAACAGCATGGCGATGGTGGGCTCGTCGATGGCGATGTGCGGCAGCGGAGCGGGATTCTCGGCTTCGGTAATTGTCTCGCCGATCGTGATTCCCTCCACGCCTGCGACCGCGATGATGTCGCCCAGTTCCGTTTCTGTGATGTCGGTCCGCTTCAGGCCGGAAAAGGAAAACAACTTCGTGATTCTGGTCTTATGCAGCGAGCCGTCGAGTTTGGCGATGGCCACATCCTCGCCAGTGCGCATGGTTCCGTTGAAGACGCGGGCAATGGCCAGACGGCCGAGGTAGTCGCTGTAGTCGAGGTTCGCGACCAGAATCTGCAAGGGGCCGGCAGCTTCGCCCTTGGGCTGAGGGATTGTCTTCAGAATCGCATCAAACAGCGGACGCAAATCCGCGCCACCCTTCATGTCCGTCGAAGCCGTGCCCGTCTTGGCATTGGTGTAGAGCACCGGGAAATCGAGTTGCTCTTCCTTCGCGTCGAGATCGATGAACAGGTCATAGATCTCATTGAGCACTTCCTGCGGGCGGGCGTCGGCGCGGTCGATCTTGTTGATGACTACGATGGGCGGCAACTGCGCTTCCAGAGCTTTGCCGAGCACATAACGCGTCTGGGGCAGCGGACCTTCGCTGGCGTCGACCAGCAGCATCACGCCGTCAACCATCTTCAGCGCACGCTCGACCTCGCCGCCAAAGTCGCTGTGACCGGGCGTGTCAACGATGTTGATCTTCACATCGTGGTAGAAGATGGCCGTATTCTTGGCCAGAATCGTAATGCCGCGCTCGCGCTCCAACTCGTTCGAATCCATCACCCGCTCGACGTGGTGCTCATGGGCACGAAAGGTGCCGCTCTGCTGCAGCATGGCGTCGACCAGTGTGGTCTTGCCGTGGTCGACGTGCGCGATGATGGCGATGTTGCGAATACTTGAACTCAACGGAGATCCTTCCTGGTGCTGCCTACTACCAATTTACTATGCGCCGACAAAAATCGGTGATGAAAGGGGATACACCTGGCTTCCAGCTGAACCTCGACGGCGCGCTTCGCCGGCCGCGTTTCGCAACGGCTCCTCACCGTGGAGCCGCTCTCGACTTCAAAACCAGACGGTGCGTCCGTTACAATCAGGCGCGAGGCAAATGCGATCAAACATGAGAACGACCAGGACAAACGCGGGAATGAGAACACTTCTACGAATGGGAGCATTCATGGCGAGCGGCTTTCTGGCGGGGGGATCAACTGCGGTAATTGCGGGGGGCGATAACCAGTTCGGGCCGGGCAATCCTTTTTATGCGCCGAGCTCGCTGCCGCTTCAGGCGCCGTCCTTCGACAAGATCAAGGACAGCGATTATCAGCCTGCGATTGAGGCCGGTATGGCGCAACAGCGCGAAGAAGTACGAGCCATCGCCGAGAATCCCGAGCCGCCAACATTCGAAAATACGATTGTTGCGCTGGAAAAATCTGGACAACTATTCAACCGCGTGATGGCCGTTTTCAACGGTGTCACCGGTGCGAACCTTAATCCGACATTGGAGAAGTTGCAGGAGATCGAGGCGCCAAAGCTGGCGGCACATCAGGACGCAATCTATCTCGACCCCAAACTGTTCCACCGCGTCGAGGCCATCTACAAAGAGCGCGAATCACTCAAGCTGGACGCGGAAGGGCTGCGCCTCGTCGAATATGACTATGAACAATTCGTCCACGCCGGCGCCAAACTCTCCGATGCGGATAAGACAGAACTGAAGAAGCTGAACGAAGAGGAGTCGACGCTTTCGACTGCCTTCATCACCAAACTGCTGGCGGCGACGAAGGCTGGGGCCTACGTCACGACGGATAAGAACGCGCTGGCGGGGCTGAGCGCCGCTCGCGTAGAAGCCGCTGCGCAGGCTGCCAACGACCGCAAAGTCGCGGGATACGTCATTCCCCTGCAGAACACCACCCAGCAGCCGGACCTGGCGTCGTTGAGCGAGCGGGCGACGCGGCAGAGCATCTTTGAAAATTCCTGGAACCGTGCCGAGCGGGGAGGCCCGAACGATACCCGCGACACCGTTGCCCGACTAGCGCAGCTTCGCGCGCAGAAGGCCAAGCTGCTGGGCTTTTCCACCTATGCGGCCTGGAAGCTTGAAGACCAGATGGCCAAGAATCCGGACGCGGCGTTCAAGTTCATGGACGCGCTGGCGCCGGGCTCGGTAACCAAGGCACAGGCTGAGTCCAAAGATATCCAGGCGCTGATTGATGAGCAGAAGGGTGGGTTTACCCTGCAACCCTGGGATTGGAACTTCTACGCCGAGCAGGTGCGGAAGGCAAAGTACGATCTCGATGAAGAGCAGATCAAGCCTTACTTCGAGCTGAACAATGTACTGCAGAATGGCGTCTTTTACGCTGCCAATCAGCTTTACGGAATTTCGTTCAAGGAACGGCATGATCTGCCCGTCTACCACCCGGATGTGCGGGTGTTCGACGTGTTTGACGCCGACGGCAAGCAACTGGCGCTGTGGTATTGCGATTACTTCAAGCGCGACAACAAAAACGGCGGCGCCTGGATGGACGTTTTTGTGAACGAGTCAAAGCTGCTGGGCACGATGCCGGTAGTGTTCAACGTGGCCAACTTCAGCAAGCCGGCACCAGGACAGCCCGCGCTGATCAGTTTCAGCGACGTCACCACGATGTTCCACGAGTTTGGCCATGGGCTGCACGGCATGTTTGCCAACACGGTCTATCCCAGCCTGTCCGGCACACAGGTGGCGCGCGATTTCGTGGAGTTTCCATCGCAATTCAACGAGCACTGGGCGACGTATCCGGCAGTATTCGAGCACTATGCCAAACACTATCAGACCGGCGCGGCGATGCCTGCCGACCTGGCCGCGAAGGTGAAGAAGGCGGAGAAATTCAACCAGGGCTACGCTCTAACGGAGGTGGTGGCAGCTGCGGAACTCGACATGGTGTGGCATTCGCGCTCCGCGAACGAGCCGCTCGCGAAGCCGGATGATTTTGAAACGCAGGCTCTTAAGAGCAGGCAACTCTTGCTGAGCACGGTACCGTCGCGCTATCGCTCCAGTTATTTTGCGCACATCTGGGGAGGCGGTTATGCAGCGGGCTATTACGCCTACCTGTGGAGCGAAATGCTGGATGACGCTGCCTTCCAGTGGTTCGAGGACCACGGCGGCCTGACTCGCGCGAACGGCGATCGCTTTCGCCAGATGGTGCTCTCGCGCGGCAACACCGAGGAACTGGGGAAAATGTATGCAGCGTGGCTGGGTGGCGAACCGAGCATCAAACCCATGTTGAAGTATCGCGGGCTGCTGGCGGAGAAGGAAGCGAAGTAGACGGTCCGGTTTCAGTTCAACTGTAATGTTCCTCAGCGCGGCGCAGGCACGTTCTGCTCATCAGTGTGAAGGCGAATCCGATATAGCTTGAAGTCCGCGTTCTGATACCTCAGGTCGAAGCTTGCCGGGTTGGTCTGAACGTAGCGTTCGAGGAAACCGTTGTCATCGTTGAACGCGTCGGTCGTGACCAGATAACTCGCGTTGATTTCCTGGATGTACCCGGACAATTCCTGCTCGGTGCCGTGGTAGTTATAGGTGGAACCGGCCCTTCCCGTATAGAGCGACAAGGCCCGCGCGCGAAAATAAATCAACACATCCGTTGCCGAGGTGTCATCGCGCACCGCCTGGCAGAGCTGTTGGAACTCGGGCAGACCGATGTCCTGACGGATCGGGCCGAAGTCCATCGTGCGATAGGCGAGCGTGTCAGGGATCGCGATAGCCAGCAGCAGTCCGCACGCCGCGGCACTCGCGTAGCGAGGCGCAAGATTCGCCGTCAGGCGGCGCAGCCCAGAGAAAGCCAGAAACACAATCCACGGAATAAAAGGGAAGACGATACGAACTCCAGCGGCGAACGGCCACAGGAGAATGACGGCGAGATAGGGTAGAAGGAAGGCCTCAACGATGGTGATTCCGCGCCTGCTTTGAGCGAAAACTCCGGCCAGCGTGAGCGCGGCAACGATGGCAAGGACGGCAAACGAGAACGGATTGCGTGTCGCGGCTACCCAGAAGCCGGCAAGGGCACGCGCATACAACAAAAGGTTTCCCGCTGCGCCCTGCACAGTGGGATGAAGATGCTGTCCGACGTAGCTGCCGACGCCCGAACCGACGAAATGACTTTGCACCAATATCAGACCGATGCACACCACCAGCGCCACGGCCGTGAGCCGCGTGATGGTGCGATAGGTCAGCAGATCGTAGAGGATCAAACCCGCAGGCAGGGCGACACCTGCGCTGCGCGTGCCTAGCGCCAGATAGAGAACCAGCCCAATGAGAATGGCCCAGCGCCACCAGGCTGGCGAGTCCCGAGGAGCCAGTCTTACGAGGGCTGCCGCGGCATAGAAGAAGAACAAAAATGGCAGATCAGAGAGCACCATATCTTTGGCCGTCCAGAAGACGGGGCTGAAGCCCAGAACGCATAGCATTGCCAGCGCATATCCTGTTCCAAGATCGCGCTTCCAGAAGGCGTACACCGCGGCCAGCGTGAACAGAAAAAGTGCGACCTGCTCCAGCTTCATGGGAATCAAGTTCAGGCCAAAGAACCTGTACAGCGGCGCCAGCAGGAGCGGGAACACCGGTGGATACATTCTGGGTCCGTACACCGGGACGGCCGGGTTGTAGATGTAGCCCGTGTCGGCGTACGGCTGTCCTTTGACGATATTTTCGGCATGATGCACGTACAGGGCGAAGTCATCACCCCAGACGTGTCCCGAGCGCACGGTAGCGACGTAGAAGGCGGCGATTGCAGCAAGGATGCAAACGAGATGGACGTTTGCGCGTGGGGATGAGAAGTTTTCAGGATTGCTGCGGGCGCTGCTGGCGTCGTAGTGTTTCACCGACTTCGACACCGCATCCTACATAACTTCGGTCGTTCTCTCTACCTTCTGCGTGCGGTGGTTGTCGTTTTTTCTGAAGCAGGGTCCCATTTTGGGCTGACGTCTTAGGGCAAGTCTCGCCATCAGCCCAGCATCGCCGTCTCTTTCGGTGCGGGTGATCCGGCGAGTCGGGCCTCCACTTGCCTGACTGCTCGTTTGGCCGCGACGATGCCATCGGTGGTGGTCGATTCCGGTCCCTGCGAGTCCGTGTTGGCGAAGAAAACTCGCTCCATGGGCTGGCGAACGAGCGGCTGCACTCGTGTGTAGAGCCCGGGCGTTGACATGTAGACGGGATGGCCACGCCGGTAGATATGTACCTCGACCGGATCCACGTTGGTGTCTGGCATCAATTTCTGAAAATCGCGCAGCACGTTCGTGGCAATCTTCCTGGTGCCGGCCTCACTCAACAGATATGGTCGTTCCTCTTCCTTCATCGGCGTATAGCAACTCAGGATGTTGTACTTCTGTTTATATCCCGATCGCTTGCGGATCACCCAGTCCGCCACGACGAGATCGGTGAAAGTGTTTCCCGGGCACCAGGTGTCGTAGCCTTTGTTGAATACCGGTTTATCGAAAATCAGATTGACCACGCAGTACGGGGCATAGCGAATCTGTTGCATGGCTTCGCTCTGCTTGTCGGGAATGCCCTCCACGAGGCGCCGCGTAATGAACTTGGGAGTCGCCATGATGACGGCTTTGGCCGACACAGTCTTCAAGTCGCCGCCCGACATATAGGTCACCAGGACCTCTTCCTTGCCGGGGACCACGGCCACGATGGTTGCGCCAGCCTGCATGCGGTCGCCGAGCTTGGGCGCGAGAATGTCCGCTAATTTCTTAGTCAGCGCGCCAATCCCACCAGGCCAGGTGTAGCGATTGTCAGCGTGACTCTGCAGGACCACCTCCTGGAATTCGCTGATGGCCAGTCCGGCCGCAGTTTCGTCGGTGGTCGCGCCCCAGTTCGAGGGACCGTACGTGTCCCACCACTGTTTGATCTCACCGGTGTGCAGCTTCATGAAATCGGAGAATGGAACGTTGTACAGCTCCTCGCCGCGCTTCTCCACGTCGATGGCCATCATTTCCTTCTTGAATTTCTTAAAGCTCTCGCGCGTGATGGGCGGGTAGGGCAACTTATTCAGACCGTCGCCCCAGGTGTCGGGCACGAACACTCCATCGATGATGCTGCCGTCGGGAGAGTCGATAGGCAGCGGATCCAGGCCAATTTCCTTGGCGAGGGTGAAGGCCTCGGAGTCCGACCAGATGAAAGCCGAGCCCGTGGCATAGGTGGCGCCATCGTAGTCCATAGCGTGGGCGTTGCCGCCCCAGTGCGGCTCTTTCTCGAGCAGAAGCACGTCGCGATGCTGCAGATGATAGGCTGCCGCGAGGCCGCTCACGCCTCCACCGACAATCACCACATCATGTTTCGCCGAGGCGGGAGGCCGCGTGAAGATCTTGCCGTCGCGCACCTGGTGGCAGACGCGGTTGTCCTCACTATCCACCTGCGGAGCGCCAGAATGCGGGGCGTCCGCCGATTGCGCCAGCAGTGAAAGATCGACCGGGCATCCCGCAGCAACCGCGCCCGCCACCACAAATTTGATGAAATTCCGTCGGTCTGTGCTCACTTGGTCTCCCCTTTCGATTCCAGCAGTTCCACATTCATTTCGGCGCTGCCTTCGCTGCGCATCCGCAGGCGATACCAGAAAATAATCGTCACCAGCGAAAAGACAAAGATGATGGTGGAGATGGCGTTGATTTCCGGGGTGATGCCGCGGCGCAGGCGTCCCCAGATTTCCAGCGGCAGCGTATTGTCACGGCCGATGAGGAAGAAACTAACCGCAATCTCGTCCATCGAGAGCGTGAAAATCAGAAGCGCAGCGCCGATGATGGGCAACTTCAGATTCGGGACCGTGACCCGCCAGAAGGTCTGCCAGTAGTTGGCTCCAAGATCGAGAGAGGCCTCTTCCTGGGCGCGGTCCAGCTTTTGCAGGCCGGCGAAAACTTCCGTGGTCGCAACGGAGATCAAAGCTGTTCCGTGGCCCACAGTGATGGTCAGCAGGCTGAGCGTTTGCCCGGTGGTCCACTTGAGAATTGCGGACACGGCGGCGAGATTGAACAGCATCAGCAGCGACAGGCCTGTAATGATGCCGGGCAGAATCAGCGGGAGGAGCACCAATCGCCGGAACAGCGCTTTTCCGGGAAAATTGGCTCGATCCAGAGCCAGCGCCGCGGGAATGCCGAAGGTTAGCGAGATCACCATCGCAGCGAAGGCCACTTGCAAGCTGTTCAGTACGGAATCCCAGATCGGCCCGTCTGCGAAGAGGGCTCGGTACCAGTCCAGGGTGAGATGGTGGGGCGGGAATCCTCCGACGCCTTGTCCATTGAAAGAATAGAGGATGAGAACGACAATCGGCAGATACAAGAATGCAAATACGGCTGCGGTTTGGGCCAGCAGCCAGCGCGAGCGCTGCCCATAGGCCGATGCGCTCATGAAAAACTCCATTTCTTTTCCAGTTGCTCAGAAAAGAACAGCAAGCTGACGACGATCACCAGCATGCCCAGAGAAATCGCCGCTCCGAGCGGCCAGTTGTAGGCCGCGCCAAACAGGCTGACCACGACATTCGAGATCATGATCCCGCTGGGCCCGCCCAACAGCAGTGGCGCGAGGAAATCCCCGAGGCTCAAAACGAAGGCGAACGTTGCACCCGCCAGGACGCCGGGAATTGACAGCGGAAGAATCACCTTCCAAAAGGTTTGCGCGGGGGTTGCGCCGAGGTCATGCGAGGCCTCGACCAGATTGCGCGGAATGTGTTCCAGCGCAGCGTAGATGGGCAGGAACGTGAACGGCGTGTAGATGTGGGTCAGCGTCAGCACAACCGCGAACGGACTATAGAGCAGGAATTCCAGAGGATGCTTCGTCAGGTGCACGTATTGCAGCAGGGTATTAAGTACACCGTCGGAGCCGAGAATCGTCTTCCACGCGTACGCCCGCACCAGATAGCTGACCCAGAGCGGAATGATCACCAGCTGGTAGAGCAGATCTTTTCTCTTGCCTGCAAAGAAAGACAGGAAATACGCCAAAGGATAGCCCAGCAACAACGAAAACAGCATGACGCGGGCGGCGATCCACATGGAACGGAGCAGCGTCTCCCAATAGACCGGTTTCTGCAGCAGCTCTTTATAGTTGCGGAGATCCCAGGAATGAATAATGGTCTGCAGCGAAGAGACCGACCAGAAGCTGTAGCAGAACATCAGGAGATAGGGCACCAGCAGAAAAACCGCAACCCACGCCAGCGGTGGCACAGTAACGATCGTCTTGTAAGCGCGGGAAAACATCAGTTTCGTTCCGGCGACGCCTTCACCAGAACCGCATCGTCGATAGAGAATTCCAATTCGACTTCGTTCGCAATGCCATTGCCGCTGGCCGTGCGAACCGTGAGCACCAACCCATCGGAGCACTGAACTCGAATCAGTTCCGTGGCGCCGTGAAACGCCTGGTGCAGCACGCGGCCATGCGTGCGCACCGTTCCGCGAGCTGCGGTGCCGGGTCCTGCCAGCCGCAGATGCTCCGGTCGCAAGGAAAAGAGAGCTGGCCCGTCGGGAAGCGAAGCGGGCCACGACAGCGATCCGCATCGTGCCACGCCACTGCGCACTTCACCATTCAGCAAATTTGTGTGCCCGATAAATTGCGCGACATAGGCCGTCGCCGGGCAGCTATAAATCTCGCGCGGCGTCGCCACCTGCTCCAGTTCGCCGGAACGCAGCAGCGCGATCCGGTCTGACATCACCATCGCCTCTTCCTGATCGTGCGTGACGAACACGAACGCTATGCCGACCTCACGCTGCAGCGACTTCAGCTCAACCTGCATCTGGCGGCGCAGGTTGGCATCCAGCGCAGAAAGCGGCTCATCGAGCAGAAGCAGCCGAGGCCGGTTCACCAGCGCCCGCGCCAGTGCCACGCGCTGTTGCTGGCCTCCGCTGATCTTCGATGGCTTCTTTTTTGCGTGCTCCGTCATTTTGACCTTGTCCAACGCTTCCGCCACTCGTTGCACAATCTCCGCATCAGGCCGTTTTGCCACGCGCAGCCCGTAGGCCACGTTCTCCTCGACGGTGAGGTGGGGAAACAGCGCGTAGTGCTGAAACACGGTGTTGACGCGCCTTCGATACGGCGGTTGGTCGTCAAGGCGCTCGCCGCCCATCCAGACTTCGCCCGAACTTGCGGTTTCAAAGCCGGCCACAATCCGCAGCAGCGTCGTCTTGCCGGAGCCGCTTTCGCCCAGGATGGTCAGAAATTCCCCTTCCGCGATGTCCAGGGAAATGTTGCGCAGCACGACGTTTCGCCCAAATGTTTTGGCTACGCTGCGGATGCCGAGCAGGGTCGGCTTCGCGGTGGATTCGGCGCTCGCCGTCACTGCAACGGAGTTGGTTGGAATCACCATGGGTGCTTCGCTGCCTACTGCGCGGCTTTTACGTCGTTCCAGATCTCGTTGTACTTGGCGCGGCGGGGCACGTTTTGCCAGAAATAGATATGTTTCTGATAGCTGTCCACGTCGTCGAGATGGAGGCTTTTGATCTTGTCCGGCGTCATGAACTGCCCCGCCTGCGGGTTGGCTGGCGCATAGTTCGTCTTGTCGGTGACCAGTTTCTGCGTCTTCGCCTCCACCATGTACTCGAGAAATTTGTACGCCAGCTCTTTGTTCTCGCTGCCTGCGGTGATCATCAGGTGATCGATCCAGCCGGTGGTGTTTTCCTTCGGAATGGTCTCGCCGACGGGGAAATTGACTTTTTTCAGATCGGCGGTATTGAGCGGCCAGCCCATGGCAATCACGACTTCGTGATTTTCAAAGAGATTTGTCAGCTCCCCGCCGGTCGACCACATCTTGCGGATATTCGGTTTCAGCTCCAGCAGTTTTTTCTTCACCGCTTCCAATTGATCGTCGGTCAAGTTGTAGAGCTGTGAAGGATCAGGCTTGTCGTAACCCAAAACCTGAGCCGCCATGTAGACCGTCGAGAGATCGTCCCAGACCGAAACCCTTCCCTTGTACTTTGGATCCCACAGGACGTTCCAGGAATCCGGAGGCTGAGGGAAAACGGTAGTGTCGTAGATGATCGGGTTCGGGCCCCACATGAACGGTACGCCATACACCTCGGTCTTGACGCGCACCAGCGGCAGGCTCGTCAGTTGTGGGGAGAGCTGGCTGTAGCTCGGAATCTGCGAGAGATCGAGCGGTGCAGCCAATCCTGCGGTTGCGATCGATGTCGCGACGTCGCTTGAGGGGGAAATGACGTCGTAGTTCCCGGCGCTGCCGCCGCGCAGCTTGGCCATCAGTTCATCACTCGATCCCATGTACGATGCCGAGACCTTACAGTGGTTCTGCTCCTCGAAGGCCTGTACGAAGGAAGGATCGGCGTAGCCCTCCCACACGAGCAGGTTGAGCGCGGGCGTTTTCTTCGAGCAAGAACCCAGCAGCAGAAGCGCCGCCAAACCGGTCAGCAAACGGACTGCGCTTTGCCAATTCATGTCTCCTCCGTGGGTGCCTAATCTGCTCACTCCTGCGAGAACCGGGCCGTTGTCCTTCTTCGAGCCAAAACTCAAAATGTGGGCGGTGTATTAACCCACAGCAGCCAGGTTTCGTTGCGTCCAGGATTTCTCCAGCGATGCGGGGTTGCGCTCTCGAAATAGAAGCTGTCCCCTGGTTTCAGCAGATACTCCCTGCCCTCCAGTTTGATCTCCAGGTCGCCGCGCAGCACGTAGATGAACTCCTCGCCCTCGTGGGCATAGGCATCTCCGCTCTCGGCCTCGGGTGCGACCCGGAAAAGGTGTGGTTCCATGATCGTGTTGCCCCAGGCCAGCAGCTCCATGCGCACGCCTGCTCCCGCCTCCAGCACCTTGCGTTCACCGGGACGCACCTGCCGGCTGCTGGATTCGCTAGCGTCAAAGAAATCCAGAATATTTGTTTTGTAGAAGCGCGCCAGCTTGCGCAGAGTGCCAACCGAGCCGCTCATCTGCGAGCGTTCCAGGGCGCTGAGAAACCCCACTGAGATGCCTACGGCCCGCGCCACCTGCGCCAGCGAGAGTCGCCGCCGCGCCCGCAGCTGGCGCAGATGCGCTCCAATAGCGCCCGCGTTGCCGTCGCCGGCTGCCCGCAGCTTGCCTTCCCGCTTCAGCAGTTGTACGATCGCTGCCGCATTCAAACCGCGCACCTTGCGCAGGAAACGAGCTCGCCGCAAGAGCTTTACGTCTTCGGCCGTGTACAAGCGATACCGGCTCGCAGTGCGCCGCGGACTTGCCAGCCCGAGGCTTTCCCACGAGCGGATTACTGAGGGCGAGACGCCAACCTTGCTTGCCACGTCGCCGATCTTCAAATACGTTTTCGCGCTGGCCTGTTTCATTGCAACCCGGCTGGGAGGTGAATCGGGGCAGCGAGATTCCCGTCGTGGAGGCGCGCTTTTTCTCCTTGACAGCCCCTACCCCGCTTCTCTAACCTTGCGGGATTATAGCAAGGTTGTCGCCGGATACAAGCTGCCGCTGTCAAGAATTACCAAACACTCCCGGGAATGTCTGGAGGTTCCATGCCGTCACTGCGAGCCCGCTCATCGCTGTGCCTGAGTCGTCAGCTGCTATGTGCGCTTTCTCTGATCCTGGTCGTCAGCCTGTATCTCCCAGCGCTGTTGCCGGCGCAGAGCACCGGTGGCCGCATTCTGGGCCGCATAGCCGATCCGACCGGCGCCGTGATCGCCAACGTCAAGGTGACGCTGATTAATGAAGCCACCGGCGTGAGCACGCAAACCACCACGAACGACAGTGGCGACTACGTGTTTCCCCAAGTTCCCGTCGGCACGTATCGCATGGAATTCGATCTGACCGGATTCAAGAAGAATGTGCAGCGCGGCGTGAACGTCGATCTCAATGCAGTCGTTACCGTCAATTCGGTCTTGCAGATCGGCCAGACCCAGGAGACGGTCGACGTCACTTCCGAAGCGCCGATCGTGGACACCAGCAGCACGCAGCTGGGCGCAATCATGGATTCCAAACAGGTCTCAGGGCTGCCGCTCAACGCCCGCGATACCTATCAACTTCTTCAGCTGCAGCCGGGCGTGCAGGGCGTCGGCGGATCGGACCTGTTCTACGGCAGCAACACCGCCGGCGCGGTTTCGGTCAACGGCGGCCGCGGACGCTCCAACAATTTCAGCGTGAACGGGGGCGATGGCAACGATCTATTCGCTAACGGACCCGCCATTCAACCTTCGCCCGACAGCATTTCGGAATTTCGCGTTCTCTCCAACACGTTCGACGCCGAGTATGGCCGCAATTCCGGCGCGGTTATCAATGTCGTGACCAAGTCCGGCACGAACCAGTGGCACGGTAGCGCCTACGAGTTTTTCCGCAATAAGGCGCTCGATGCCAGGGGATATCTCGACCCATTTACGCCCGATAACAAACAGAACCAGTTTGGCGGGACCTTCGGCGGGCCGATCAAGAAAGATCGGACGTTTTTCTTCGCTTCTTATGAAGGGCGCCGCATTGTGCAGGGCATCACCGCTGATCCGACTGTGGTGCCAAGTGTAGCGGAACGGGCCGGCGACTTCTCAGGTGGACTAGCGGCGACCGACCCCAACTTTGTTCCGTTCGGAGGGGCCATTAGTACGCCCGCGTTTGCTGGAATCCTGAATGCGCGCCCCAATTGTCTGACGAACGCTGCCGTCGGAGATTTATACCAGACTGATTTCCCCGATAACAAAATTCCCGTCGGTTGCTTTGACCCCGTGGCGGTCAGCCTGATGAACCAGTTTGTGCCCCTGCCGAATGCGCCCAACTCCGTATTCCAATCGATTCCTCTTGATCGCCAGCATGGGAATCAATTCACGGTCAAATTGGACCACCGCATCAACGACAAACAGAATCTGAGCGTGTACTACTACTACAACAACATTTCCGATGCGCAACCCTTTACCAAATTCCAGGCGGAGAATCCCAATCTTCTGCAGGGCTTTGGCGACCTCAACCAGACCATCTCGCAGCAGGTGAACATCAGCCACACCTGGACCATCAGTTCTTCCCTGGTAAACGAAGCCCGCATCACCTACTTCCGCGAAGGTCAGCCAACCTTCCTGCACCCGCAACGAACCAACTTGGTCGTCGATTCCTGCGGGGGCGCGCCGGTGAACTGCTTTAACGGCACAACCGATACTCCCAGCGTGATTCAACCCAACAGTCCTAAACTAGGCATCACTCCTGGTCTCGGTCCTACCCACGAAGGAGTGCCGTTCATCGCCATCTCCGGCGGCTTCACCATCGGCAACGATTTTGAAGGAGAATTGCCGCAAACCGGCAACACCTACCAATTCTCGAACAACCTCACCAAAGTGTCGGGAAACCACACCATGAAGTTCGGTGTGGACTTCAGAGTGCAGCGCTTCTTCCAGACGCTGTACTTCGCGCCTCAGGGTGATTATTCCTACTTTGGAGGGGGGCCGAACGACTTCGCAGGCCCGGATCTGTTCGCCAACTATCTGACGGGAATACCCGATTCCGACCTGCTGGGGTCCACAAACTCGGAGGATGTTCGCGGAAGATCTCTCTATTTGTTCGCCCAGGACAGCTGGAAGATCAAGCCCAACATCACGCTGAACTACGGGCTGCGCTGGGAGTACAACCAACCTTTCTACGACGGTCGGGGCCGTTACCAGACATTCCGTCCGGGCCAGCAGACAACCACCTATCCCTGCCAACTCGCGCCCGGCAATCCCCTCATCGGCGTTTATGGAAGCAATGACTGCGGTCCCACTGGTCCCGCGAACGCCTTCTTCCCTCTGGGACTTGTAGTCCCGGGTGATGCCGGTGTCCCCAAGGGTTTAACCAAGCCCTATTACCACGCGTTCGCGCCCCGCATCGGTATAGCGTGGGATCCGTGGAAAAAAGGCACGACCACCATTCGCGCAGGGTTCGGCGTTTTCTACAATCCGATCGAACAGTTAGTGCTGGAACAGTTCCAGGCCGAACCACCCTTCGGCGGCAGCACTACGGTTTCACAAGGATTCTTCCAGACGCCCTTCGTGCTGCAGAGCTGTCCGTTCTCTCTCGGGAATCCGTGCGGTGCTCCCACCAACCCGGGTGGCATCATTCCCAATCCCTTCGGCAGCATTCTTACGCCTGCTCACGGGACACCCGTAGACTGGTCAGCCTTCCGCCCCATCGTGCTCTTCGGAGAGTTGCAGCCGAACCTCAAGGCGCAGTACACCGAGCAATACAACGTCGGCATTGAGCGCGAGATTTCCAAAGACACAGTTCTTTCTCTCGGCTACGTCGGGTCTCAAGGACACCGCTTGCTTGCAACCCATGACCTGAGCCCGGCGAATCCGCAGACCTGCCTCGACCTGCAGAATCTGTTTAATACCGGCAACGCTGCATATGCTGGAATTTCCTGCGGCCCAACGTTTGGGGACTCTCCGTTTGGTTTCGTGCTTCAGTCCGGGGACCACGTAACTCTGCCGAGCGGCCAGGTAGTCACCGGAGCCGCGGGAGGAACTCCCATTGGATTGGTTGGCCTCCGTCAGTACTCATCCCCAAAGTGTGACCCCCTCAACGGCTTCAATGGTGTAACCGGGGCCTTCATCAACGGCTGTCCTTCTGACGCCGTTCCGGTGTTCAGCAGCATTTACGCGCAGGACACGATTGCGAACTCCGCCTACAACTCCTTGCAGGCTTCGCTGGAACGGCGCCTGTCGCATGGCCTGCAGTTTGAAGTCGCCTACACTTACAGCAAATCGATTGACGACGCGTCGAGCTTTGAAAACTCTCTGAAGCCAATCTGCAACGGAATTCTCAACAATTTCAGCTGCAATCGCACGTTATCCTTGTTCGACGCAAGGCATCGCCTCGTGCTCAGCTACCTGTGGGAGGTTCCGGCACCGAAGTTCAATGGCGGAAAAGGAATGCTGCTGGATGACTGGGCGGTTTCCGGCATTACCAGTTTTCAGTCTGGCTTCCCCATTGTGATGCGGTCCACAAACGACAATGAGCTGGAGAATGATACCAGCGGGTTCGAAGCCCCCGGCCGGCCCGCCATCCACGGACCAGTCCACTTCACGAATCCGCGCAGCAGCGGCGGCTACTACTTCTGCGGGCCGAACCTGCCAAATTGCCCGATCCAGAACCAAGCGCCGGGATCACTAGGCGGACCGCGCGACCTCTGCTGCGGGCCTGGCATCGACAATTTTGACTTCTCCGTTCAAAAGCTCATAAACGTAGGGGAAGGAAAGCACTTCGAGTTTCGCGCCGAGTTCTTCAACGTATTCAATCGCGCCCAGTTCCTCAATCCTGATGGAAATATCAGCGACGGTACTGTGAACGCCGACGGCTCGATTAGCGGAGACTTTGGCAAAGAGAAGCACACCCGCGATCCGCGCGAGATTCAATTCGCTTTAAAGTTCGCGTTCTAGAATGTCTATATCCCCCGGGCGGTCCGCCGCCCGGGCATCCTAATGGCCCGCGCCGGAAGAAGCCACGGGCTTGAGTTCTCCGGAGACCCTGATGTACCCCGACCTGCAGAAAGAAATCTTAACCTTCGAGCGGCGCACGCCCAAATCCGCTGAAGCGCACAAGAAAAACCTCAAACGCATTCCTCTGGGCGTGGCCAGCAATTATCGCGCCTATGATCCCTGGCCGATTTTCGTGAAAGAGGCCAGCGGCAGCAAGTTCCGCGATCTCGACGGCAACGAATACATTGACCACAACCTGACCTTCGGCGCACTCATGGCCGGGCATTGCCATCCGGCCGTGATGAAAGCCGTCGAAAAGCGCCTTTCCACTGGCACCATGTTCGGCATGCCGCACGACATGGAGTGGGAACTCGCGGAAGAGATTTGCAACCGATTTCCGGTCGAGATGTGCCGCTTCGGCAACAGCGGCACCGAAGCCACCATGCACGCCGTTCGCCTCGCCCGCGCTGCCACCGGACGCGACAAGATCGTGAAGTTCGAAGGTGCTTACCACGGCCTGCACGACAGCGCCCTGGTCAGTGTGAAGCCGCACGCGCCCGACTACGGCGACATCCATGCGCCGACGTCGGTACCGGGAGGCCTCGGAGTTCCCAAGGCAGCCATTGAAAACGTGAAGATCGCAACCTTCAACGACCTCAATACCGTCGAGCGCCGTTTCAAAGAAAATCCCGGCGAAATCGCAGCGATCATCCTCGAGCCGATTCTGATGAACGTCGGCCTGTGCATGCCGCAACCCGGGTTCCTCAAGGGTTTGCGCGAGATCGCCACGAAACACGGCGCGCTGCTGATTTTCGACGAAGTCAAGACCGGCGCGAAGCTCTGCTGGGGCGGGGCCAGCGAATACTTCGGAGTTCATCCCGACGTGGTCTGTCTGGCGAAGTCAATCGGCGGCGGCCTGCCGCTGGCGGCGTTCGGCGCCAGCAAATCGGTCATGGATCTGATCTCGCAACACAAGGTCTTCCACGGCGGCACCTACAACACGAATCCGGTTTCGATGGCGGCTGGCCTCGCCACGTTCCGCCACGTGCTGACTCGGGAGAATTACACGCACGTCGAAAAACTGAGCAAGAAGCTGGCCGACGGCTATCGCAAAACCATCGCCAAAGTTGGCCTGCAGGCTTACATCGCGCAGGCCGGAGCCAATGGCGCGTTGATGCTCTATCCGAAAGAAATCGTCAACTACCGCGACTGGGAAGCGATCGACATCGATCTTTGGCGCCATTACTGGTTCGCCATGGTCAACCGCGGCGTGATGGCACAGCCTTACTGGTGGGATGAACAATGGACCATCTCCGTGCAGCACACCGAGGCCGATATTGACAAGCACCTGGCCGCCTTCGATGACATCGCGACGTCGCTGGCGAAGGCGCAGCAGGAGCGTGAAGCGCCGGTCGCGGTCGCTCACTAGTTTTTGTGTAGTGGCGGACGCATTCGTCCGCCCTGCATGTGTCAACAAAGCATGATCAACCAAAAGAACTCTGTCATTCCGAACCGGGCCCAAGCCCGGTGAGGAAGCTGTTGTCGCTGCGGCCACCACGATCAGCCGCAATAGAAACTTGTCCGACACGATCCAACCCGCCGCCCAGCCCCACCTGATCCGCGCCCTCGGACGCCGCGACCTGGTGCTGCTCTTCGTCGTCGCGGTCTTAAACCTGAACGTCGTTCCCTCCATTGCCGCCAACGGCGGCGTCACTGTGTGGCTCTGGATCATCTCGCTTCTTCTTTTCTTCTGGCCGCAAGGTATCGCGGTGATCGAACTCGCCCATCGCTATCCCGGCGAGGGCGGTGTTTACCTCTGGGCAAAAGAAGTCTTCGGCGACTTTCACGGGTTCCTCTCCGGCTGGTGCTACTGGACCAACAACATGCTTTACGTGCCGACCGTCATGCTTTCGTTCGTGGGCGTGTCGGTTTACGTGCTCGGTGCTGGTCACCACGGACTCGCCGACAACCGACTATTTGCTTCCGTTACGTCGCTCACCCTGTTAGCCGGGCTCGTGTATTTCAACATCCTTGGCCTAGGTGTCGGCAAATGGATTAACAACGTAGGCGCGATCGGAACCTTCATCGCCGCAGCGGTGCTGATCGGGCTGGGCGTCGTGGTCTGCACACGCTTCGGCACGACCATCACCGCGGCTGACTTCAGGATTCCCGCCGACCCGAGATTCGTTCTGAACTCCTTTGGCGTAATTTGTTTTGGCCTGGTCGGGTTGGAACTGGCCTCGGTCATGGGAGACGAAATTCAGGATCCGCTGCGCACGCTTCCGGGTGCTGTGGCCTGGGGAGGAGTGCTCTCGGGAGCGCTCTACGTGGGCGCGACGCTTACGCTGTTGATCGCGGTCGGAAAAAGCGTGAATGTGCTGCAAGGAGTGGTTCAGGCGGTCACCCACATGGCTGGCCAGGTCGGGATTGGCTGGCTCTCGATTCCTTTCGCGCTCATGCTCAGCATCTCTATAGCTGGCATCGGATCAGCCTGGACCGGTGGTTGCGCCCGCATCCCGTTCGTTGCCGGCCTCGATTCCTATATGCCGTCGTGGCTTGGCAATATTCATCCTCGGTACGCCACGCCCTACGCTGCGCTGATCGTGCAGGGCATCGTCTCGGCTGCACTTGTGGTGCTCAATTTTTTTGGATGGTGGTTTTGGAACAAACTGGCAATCATCCTGGGACTGGGTTCGAAACTGCTGTTGGATCCGGCCGGCGCGGGAGAGGTGTTTCAGAAACTTCTTTCGCTGGCCGTTGTATTGCAGTTGATCCCTTTTGTGTATGCCTTTGGCGCGCTCGTGAAATTTGCGATCACTGAGTCTTCTCCAAAAGGGCAGTATGGCAGGGCAACGCTGTTCCTGGCCGGGCTAAGCGGATTCCTGACCACGATTCTCGGGATCACCCTCGTATTTTTCCCGGCTCAGCAAATCACGTCGCTATGGTCCTACGAACTGTGGATGGTCGGCGGCACGATATTTTTCATCGGCCTCGCCGCCTTTTTCTTTTTCGTTTATGGCCGGAGGAAAGTCCCGCAGGGACGACATTCATTAGCCCAGGACGTAAGTCCTGGGTTGGCCGAGCACCCGGAACGAGTCCCGTAGGGACGGCAGAGCGCGCAGAAATCAAGATTTGCTTCGAGGAGGCCACGATGCCCAGCGGAGTTCAGACCGAAGTGAAGACATACCAAATGTTCATCAACGGCGAATGGGTCGCCAGCAAGTCGGCGAAGACCTTCCCGGTTTACGATCCCTCCACCGAGGAAGTCATTGCGCAGGTCCCCGAAGCGAATGCCGACGACGTAAATCGAGCGGTCGCAGCCGCAAAGGGAGCGTTCGAAGACGGACCGTGGGCCGCGACCACCGCACAGGAACGTGGCCGGGTTCTCTTCCGCCTGTCCGACAAGGTTCGCCAGAACCTGCCCGCGCTCGCCGAACTTGAATGCCGCAACACGGGGAAGCCCATCGTGGAGGCAGAATTTGATCTCAACGACGTCGCCACCTGCTTTGAATATTATGGGGGACTCGCCACCAAAGTTGTCGGCTACGTGAATCCCGTCCCCGACAACGCCATGAGCCTCACGCTCAAAGAACCGGTCGGCGTCGCTGGACAGATCATCCCCTGGAACTATCCATTGCTCATGGCCGCATGGAAACTTGCGCCGGCGCTTGCGGCGGGCTGCACTTGCGTTCTGAAGCCTGCCGAGCAAACGCCTTTGACCGCGCTCGAATTCGCGAAGTACTTCGAGGCCTGCGGTCTGCCTCCCGGAGTCGTCAACATCGTTACCGGATTCGGCGAAAGCTGCGGCGCTCCGCTCGTCCAGCATCCCGACGTCAACAAGATCGCCTTTACCGGCAGCGCCGCGGTTGGCAAGATCATCGTCAAGCAGGCGGCTGATACGGTGAAGCGTGTCACCCTCGAGCTCGGCGGGAAGTCGCCCAACATCTTTTTCGCCGACGCCGATTTCGAAGCCGCGATCGACGGAGCGCTTTTCGGAGTATTCATCAATCAAGGCGAAGTCTGCTCGGCGGGAAGTCGCATTCTTGTGCAGAAATCGATCTACAAGAATTTCGTCGAGGCCATGGCGGAGAAAGCCAAGAGGATCAAGCTTGGTCCTCCGCTGGAGCGCGAAACCAAGATGGGGCCGTTGGTTAGTAAAGAGCAATACGATCGAGTGAATTCCTATCTCGAAATTGGCAAGAAAGAAGCCAAACTTGCTTCCGGTGGTGGGCGTCCCGAGAAATTCGCCAAGGGATACTACGTGCAGCCCACGATCTTCTATGACGTGTCGAACAATGCGCGCATCGCCCGCGAGGAGATCTTTGGACCTGTCGCCGCCGTCATTCCGTTCGATGATGAAAAAGACGCGATGAAGATCGCCAACGATTCTCCTTACGGCCTGGCTGCTGCTGTATGGACGCGCGACATCTACAAGGCCATGCGCGCGGTGAAAGCGCTGCGAGTTGGAATCGTCTGGGTGAATCATATGCAGCCCACCTACGTCGAGGCGCCGTGGGGCGGATATAAGCAATCCGGTTTTGGACGCGAGCTCGGGCCCTGGGGAATCGAGGAATATCTCGAAACCAAGCAGGTGCACATCAATCTGAACGAAGCGCCGATCGGCTGGTACTGAGAAGGAGTTGCCAGATGTCAGTGGTCAGTTGCCGGCAGAGCCGGTTCTGGCAGCGCTGACTCTTCACTGGCAGGTGGCAACCGGCAACTGAGGCTACCATGGCTACTATTCAACTACGTACTTCCATTCCGGGGCCAGGTTCGCAGGCTCTGATGCGCCGGCGCAACGCTGCCGTACCACGGGCCGTCTACCATGCCACGCCGGTCTTCGTCGCAAAAGCTGAGGGCGCCGTTATCGAGGATGTCGATGGCAATCGCATGATCGACTTTGCCGGCGGTATCGGCTGCCTGAACACCGGTCACCGTGCTCCGTCGGTGGTTGACGCCATTCGGCGCCAGCTCGATCGTTTCCTGCACACCAGCGTTAACGTCTTGCCCTACGAGAGCTACGTCACGCTGGCCGAACGCCTCAACGCCCTCACGCCCGGCCGGTTCACGAAGAAGACGATCCTCTTCAATACCGGCGCGGAAGCCACCGAGAATGCCATCAAGATCGCGCGCTTCTACACCAAGCGCCCCGCGATCATCAGCTTTGAAGACGCATTTCACGGACGCACCTACATGGCGATGGCGCTGACCAGCAAGACGCATCCCTACAAAGCCGGCTTTGAGCCTTTTCCCAGCGATGTCTACCGCATCCCTTACGCTTACTGCTATCGATGCTCCTACTCGCTGCAGTACCCATCGTGCGAGGTGCACTGCGCCCGCCACATCGAAGACACGTTCAAACGCGTAGTCGCAGCCGAATCCGTGGCCGCGGTCATCGTCGAACCCATCCTTGGCGAAGGCGGCTTCGTTACTCCACCAGCGGAGTTTTATCCGATGCTTTCAGAGATTTGCCGCAAGCACGGAATTCTGCTGATCGCTGACGAAGTGCAAACGGGCTTCAGCCGTACCGGCGCGACCTTCGCATGTGAGCGCTTTGGAATCGAACCCGACCTGATCGCGATGGCGAAATCGCTGGGCGGCGGGCTGCCGCTCGCCGCCGTCACCGGACGCGCGGAAATCATGGATACCCCCGGCTCCGGTCAACTGGGCGGCACGTTCGCCGGCAATCCAGCCGCCTGCGAGGCGGCCCTTGCGGTGTTGGACATCATCGAGAAAGAGAATCTCAACGCCCGCGCCAATCACCTTGGCGAAATGCTTCGCAAACGCGCTGCCGAATGGCAGCGGCGCTGGGAGCTGATTGGCGAAGTGCGTGGCCTGGGCGCGATGCAGGCGCTTGAACTGGTTCGCTCCCGCGCGACCCGCGAACCCGCCGACACTGAGACGAAAGAAGTGTCTCAGTTCTGCTACGAGCACGGCCTGATTACGATTACGGCTGGATCTTACGGCAACGTGATTCGGCTGCTGATGCCTCTCGTCATCACCGATGCTCAGATGGATGAAGCTCTCGACGTGCTCGAAGCGGCGCTGGCGATGGTCGCCGAGAAGAAGAGTGCCATGCCACAAATGGCCTGAGGCCCGCGGGCCGGGGCCCATGTGTCATTCGCATGTATCATTAAAGATGGACCGGGAAGACTCGCAAGGGTGCGTCCGGCAGGAGTTTTCCACCACCACAGTCTTCGCGATTGCAGAGGCTTCACCATGACCGTAGCAGCACCTCCCATCACTCGAGTCCCGAACTACATCAACGGCCAATGGTCCGACGCGCACGCACCCGAATGGCGCGACGTGATCAATCCGGCCACCGGCGACGTACTGGCCAGCGTCCCACTCGCCGATGCGGCTGACGTCAATGCTGCTGTCGAAGCCGCTGCCGCCGCATTCCCCGAATGGCGTCGAACCCCGCCCGAAGATCGTATCCAGCCGTTGTTCAAGCTGAAGATGCTGTTGGAAGAGCACATCGACGAGATTGCGCGCATCATCACGCTGGAAAACGGTAAGACGTTCGCCGAGGCCAAGGCCGAAATGCGCCGCGCCATCGAGAACGTCGAAGTCGCCTGCGGCATTCCCATGATGATGCAGGGCTACAACCTCGAAGACATCGCGCGCGGCATCGACGAGATGATGATCCGCCAGCCGCTGGGCGTGGTCGCTGCCATCGTACCCTTCAATTTTCCCGGCATGATCGCGTTCTGGTACTTGCCCTACGCCATCGCCACCGGGAACACATTCATTCTGAAGCCCAGCGAGCGCGTGCCGCTGACCATGCGTTACATTTACGAACTGCTGGCCAAGACCGGCCTGCCCAAAGGCGTGGTCAATCTGGTCAACGGCGGCAAAGGCGTGGTCGATGCGCTTATCGACCATCCCAAGGCTCGCGCCATGAGCTTTGTGGGTTCGACTCCGGTTGCGCGCTACATCTACGCGCGCTCGGCCGAGCAAGGAAAGCGCTGCCAGTGCCAGGGTGGAGCGAAAAACCACGTCATCGTTTTGCCCGACGCCGACATGCCGATGGCCACGCAGATCATCAGTGACAGCGCTTTTGGTTGCGCCGGACAGCGCTGCCTTGCGGTCTCAGTCGCGGTCACGGTTGGCGAGGCGCAGAAAACGTTCCGCGACTCGATTGCTGAAGCTGCATCCAAATTGAGGGTGGGGAATGGGCTCGAAGAGGGCATACAGATGGGCCCGGTCATCACTCCCCAGAGCAAGGAGCGAGTCGAATCGTTGATCGGCGTGGGTGAAAGGCAGGGCGCCAAAGTTCTGTTGGACGGTCGGAACTCGAAGATTCCGAAGTACGAATCGGGAAACTTCGTGAAGCCGACGATTCTCGACGATGTGCCTGCCGCCAGCGAGATCACCGACACGGAGATTTTCGGTCCCGTGCTGAGCCTCGTTCACGCCAGCAGCCTGGACGAAGCCCTGGCATTCCTGGAACGTAGTGCCTACGGCAATCAGGCGTCGCTGTTCACGTCGAGCGGATCCGCTGCGCGCCGCTTCCGCTACGAAGCGCCGGCGGGCAACATCGGGATCAACATCGGCGTCGCCGCGCCCATGGCCTATTTTCCCTTCAGCGGCTGGAAGAACAGCTTTTTCGGCGATCTGCACGGACAGGGGCGCGACGCCATCGAGTTTTATACCGACAAGAAAGTTGTCGTCGAGCGCTGGGCCAAGGAGCACAGCCGGAAATTCTAGGGAATTGAGTAATTGGGTAATTGAGACATTGGGCAATTGAAACTCAGCGCGGCGTGGCACACAGGGTCTTGGTTTTCAATTACTCAATTACAAATTTCCCAACTACTCAATAATCCAACTATGAGGAATCCATGACTACTGCTACAGCTACTCCGACCATGTCCGGAAAGGAAATGGTCGACCTCACCAAGAAACACACGCTCTACGAGTGGTCGGCACAATCGAAAGTAGATCCAATTCCGGTCGCCAAGGCGAAGGGCATTTATTTCTGGACGCCGGAAGGCAAGCGCTTCATCGACTTCAACAGCCAGCTGATGTCGGTCAATATCGGCCACGGCGACGAGCGCGTCATTCAGGCGATCAGCGAGCAGGCGGCGACGCTCTGCTACGCGAATCCGTTCATGGCGCATGAGCCGCGGGCGCGGCTCGGTGTCAAGCTCGCCGAGATTTCTCCCGGCGACATTGATACTTTCTTCTTCACCAACGGCGGCGCCGAGGCCAACGAAAACGCAATCAAGCTGGCGCGCTTCTTCACCGGGCGGAATAAGATCATCGCCCGCTACCGCTCCTATCACGGCGCGACGGCGGGCAGCATGTCGCTCACGGGCGAACCGCGACGTTGGGCCGCCGAACCGGGCATTCCCGGCGTCGTGCGCGTGCTCGATCCCTATCACGGCATCGAGCGGGGGTGGGAATCAGCAGACGCGTCGCTCGCCATGATCGAGGAAACGATACAGCTTGAGGGTTCGCATACCATCGCTGCCTTCATTCTAGAGACTGTGGTCGGGACCAACGGCATTCTCATTCCTCCCGACGGATACCTGCAAGGCGTGCGCAAGCTCTGCGACAAGTACGGCATCCTTATGATCGCCGACGAAGTCATGGCCGGTTTCGGACGTACGGGCGAGTGGTTTGCCGTGGATCACTGGAAAGTTGTGCCGGACCTGATCTCCATGGCCAAAGGATTGACGTCAAGCTACCTTCCTCTGGGCGCTGTCGGCATGCGGCATCACATCGCTCAGCATTTCCAGGACAAGGTGTTCTACGGCGGACTAACCTACAATTCGCATCCCATGGGATGCGCGGCGGCTCTGGCCACGATTCGTGTGTACGAGGAAGATCACCTCATCGAGAACACTAAGAAAATGGGCACTGTGATGAAGCAGCTCGGAGCTGAGATGCAGGCGAAGCATCCTTCGGTCGGGGAAGTGCGCTCGATCGGACTGTTCGGGATCTTCGAGCTCATTCGCAGCCGGAAGACGCGGCAGCCCATGGCGCCGTTCAATGGGACCTCCGATGAAATGATTGCGCTGGGTAAGTTCTTCCGCGAGCAGGGACTGTACACACTCGTGCGCTGGAACACATTCTTCACCAATCCTCCGCTGTGTATCAACGAGCAGCAGATGCGGGAAGCGTTTGCCATCATCGATAAGGGGCTCGAGATCACCGATCGAGCGGTGAAGGATTAGTCGGAAAAGATTCAACCCCATCCTTTCGGATATGTTCTCGGATACGTTTCGAAAGGATGGGATCATCTGCGTTGTAAGTTTTCAGGATGGTCTCCTCAGGTCGCCTAGCTATTCGGTCCTCTTCTGTGGTTACTTTCCCATCTTGGGACGACTCGGCTGGACCTGTAATTTCAGTTACATAAGACAAAGCGTCGTGGCATAATGCGGGACGCGGTTGGGGCTGGCTTGCCCGTTGGCGAAACAAGACTGTGTACCTCCGCTCGCTTGTGGATCAATCAACGTCAGCGGTATACGTCACGCGCAGGAAGACGCCGCGCTGGTCCGGAACGCAACATTGCGGATCGGACAGAGTTTCTGAGCTGTTTGGGACTTGACCCCGGGAATCTGAGAGAAGTGAGTTGGCGATGAGTATTGCCGATCCCAGGGAACTGCTGTGGTCGTTCATGTTTCGGCCTCGGACGCGGCCGCGTCGCTACGGGTTTGCCCTGCTGGCCGTGTCCGTGGCCGCCCTTCTGAGCGCGTTGGGTATCGCTTTTGGGCTGAGATCGCCTCTTATTCTGTTTTTCCCCGCAATTCTATTGGCGGCGCTGCTGGGTGGTCTTGGTCCCGGCATTGCGGCTACGCTCATGTCGGCCGTCTTCGGAGTTTACTTCTTCCGCGCACAGTTAATCGCGATGGCCGGAAATAACCGCGCGGCGGTCTACGCACTCCTGTTGTCTTCGGGTGTTGGGATAGTGCTCAGCTTGCTTGCCGACCGGGTACGCCGCCAGCAAAGCCAGAGGCGGGAATTTGAAAAGTTAGTGGAGGGGTTCGATGAGATGGCGGCAGTGGTCGACCGGGACTACCGCTACGTGCTCGCAAACCGTGCGTTCCTGAGTCGACGGGGAATGACACGGGAGCAGGTAATCGGGCGTCGAGTAACCGAAATTCTCAACGCAGGAGTTTTTGAAGCCGAGGTCAAAGAGAAGCTGGACATGTGTTTTCAGGGACAGATCGTGCAGCATGAAATGCGGTACCAGTACCCATCTCTCGGCGAGCGGGACCTTCTGATTTCTTACTTTCCCATCGAAGGCCCGACCGGGGTCGAACGCGCGGCATGCGTCTTGCAGGACACAACGGATCGGAAACGAGCGGAGCGGCTATTCCGAGCCATGATTGACCAGTCCAGTGATGCGGTGGAATTGGTCGATGCGCAGACGCTACGGTTTCTTGACTTCAACGAAAAAGCCTGCAAAGACCTGGGCTATACGCGCGAGGAGTTGCTCGCGCTGACCGTATTCGACATCAATCCGACCGTCGACGAAGCAAAGTGCGCGGGCGTTTTGAAAAAGCTGACAGAATCCGGGTTCGTGGTGCAGCAGAGCATCCATCGGCGCAAAGATGGATCAACGTTTCCGGTCGAAACCAGCCTTGGATTGGTGCAGCCGGAGGGCAAGTATGTCGTCGCCATCGCGCGGGACGTCAGCGAACGGAAAAAGGCCGACGATGCATTGCGGGAGAGCGAAGATCGGTACCGCGACCTGGTCGAACATAGCGAAGACCTGCTCTGCACACACAACCTCGAGGGAAATCTGCTGTCCGTAAATCCGGCTCCGGCACGAATCCTGGGATACCAGCCGGAGCAAATGGTGAACCTTCCGATGCGAGAGCGGGTTGCTCCGGAATTCCGCGAGCAGTTCGACGCATATCTGGAACGGATCAAGACAAACGGCGCGGATCGAGGAGTGTTGTGCGTCGTGACGCGTAGTGGCGAGCGCAGGATTTGGGAATACAACAACACCCTGCGCACCGATGGAGTGCCTACACCGATTGTTCGAGGGATGGCGCATGATGTGACCGAACGCAAGCGAGCATCCGCCGCGCTGCACAAGTCGGAGCAGCGGTATCAGATGCTGTTCGAAAAAACTGTGGCGGGAGTGGGCATCACCGCGCTCGATGGGCATGTGATCGATTGCAATGACGCGTGGGCGCGCATGTTTGGGCACAGCACCGCGTCGGAGTGCCACGGTGGCCAGATCGCGAACTGCTACGCCGATCCTGCCGATCGGGAAGTAATGCTAGGCGAGTTGAAGCGGAGCGGAGCCTTTCTTAACCGTGAGGTGGAACTGCGGCGGAAGGATGGCACTCCGTTCTGGGCTTTACTCAATAGCGTTCTACTCACGGAGGGATAGAGCGAGCCGCTGATTCAGTCCACCGTGATCGACATCACCCAGCGTAAGCAGGCGGAAACAGCCCTGGAGCGCCGCGAGGAAGATTACCGCAGCTTCGTGGAGCAGAGCTCGGAGGGCATCTTCCGGCAAGATCTGGATGTTCCACTCCCAATCAATCTGCCCGAGCAAGAGTTGGTGAGCCGCATCCTTCGTGAGTCCTGTCTTGCCGAGTGCAATGACGCATTGGCCCGCATGTATGGCTATGTCTCAGCGCACGAACTGGTAGGGAAGCGGCTCACCGAGATGGTGTTGCCCGATGATCCGGGCAACATCGAGCTCACACGTGAATATATCCGCTCCGGGTTTCAGGTGCTGGAGCGTGAATCGCACGAGGTCGATGCCCAGGGTAACCCTAAGATCTTCTTGAACAGCATGATCGGGATCGTTGAAGACGGAAAACTGGTGCGGACATGGGGTATCCAACGGGATGTCACGGAGCAGCGGCAGCTTGGGATGGACCGCGACCGGGCCGAAAAGGCTGTGCGTGAAAGTGAAGAAAGGTTCCGGGTCGCACTTAAGAATTCACCGATTGCGGTGTTCACTCTGGATCGCGACCTGCGCTACACCTGGATCTACAATTTTGCCCACTTCCTGCCGAATGATGTCTTGGGCAAGACCCACGACGAAATCATGGGACCGGAAAGGGCGCGCCGTTTGAGAGAGTTGAAGCAGCGGGCGTTGGAGACGGCGTCGGTTGTGAGGGGCGAAGTCGTGATCCCCTTCAACGGCTCGATTTTTGCATATGACATCACGCTGGAGCCCATTCTTGATTCAGAGAAGAACGTAATCGGAATCACTGGGGCAGCCATGGACGTTGCCCGTCTTCGCGAGCTTGCCGATGGACTACAACAGGCCAAGGACAAGCTGGTTCAAGAGACGTCGTACCTCAAAGAGGAGATCCAGACGGAGCTCGGCTTCGAAGAGATCATTGGACAGAACTCTGCGCTACTGGAGGTGTTGAAGCAGGCGCGCGTCGTGGCTCCAACCACATCCACCGTGCTGTTGCTGGGAGAAACTGGTACCGGTAAAGAACTGGTGGCGCGATCGGTGCATGCGTTGAGTGGACGGCACGACGAGAGCTTTATCAAGGTCAATTGCGCCGCACTGCCATCCGGGCTGCTCGAGAGCGAACTCTTCGGTCATGAGAAGGGTGCATTCACCGGCGCCGTGAGCCAGAAGGTCGGACGCCTGGAGTTGGCCGACAAGGGAACGCTGTTTCTCGACGAGGTTGGCGAACTCCCCCTGGAGTTGCAACCGAAACTTCTGCGCGTTCTGCAAGACCGCGAGTTTGAGCGGCTGGGCAGCGTGCGGACGGTGCATGTGGATGTGCGAATCATCGCCGCTACCAACCGGGATTTGAGAAAGCATGTGGCCGACAAGAAGTTTCGCGAGGATTTGTACTACCGACTTAACGTTTTTCCCATCGAGTTGCCGCCACTGCGGGAGCGGCGATCAGACATTCCGATTCTGGTGCAGCATTTTGTGCGCAAGCGCGCAGCGCGCATGGGCAAACAGATCAGTGTCATTCCTCCCGAGGCCATGAGCATCCTGCAAAACTGGAAGTGGCCTGGTAATATTCGCGAACTGGAAAACGTCATCGAGCGCATGGTGATATTAACCAACGGCAATGTGATCGCGCCGCCGCCCGCCGAGTTGGGCGCCCCGCAGGAAGTGCCAGAGGACGATCTCTCCGAAATGGAACGAGAGCACATTATCCGAGTGCTGCGCGAGACGAACGGGATGTTGTCCGGACCGGGCGGGGCTGCCAGCAGACTGGGAATTAAGCGAACCACGCTGCAGTCCATGCTGAAGCGGTTCGACATCGATCTGCGCGAGTTTCGGCGTGGGACAGGGACGTTCGGGCCGCAGTAGGCCGAACAAGCTTGCCTAAACCAGCCTTTCAGTTCTAAAGACCGGCACGAATCCCCCGTTGGACAGGATCGCGCGAAACGGGACGAGCTGGCTCTCCGGCTCTGCGCTGGGCGCGGTAAAATCGTAGTCAGGCGCTAGGAGGGGGATCAGATGGATGGATGGAAGAAGGCGGCTGTGGTGGCTTCAATCGGCGGCGCAGCGGTTCTTTTCATGAGAAGAAGATATCCGGCGGGAGTGCTCGCGACGGGCGTGGGGTTAGCGGTACTAGCTTCGGAATATCCGGAGAAATTCGAGCACGTGCGGCGGGCGCTGCCGGACTATTTCGAACGCGGCATGCGCATCATGGAAATGGCGGGAAGAGCTGGCCGTCGCATTACGGATGCAGCAGGACGCAGCGCGGCAGAGGCGTGGGAAGAAATTGGAGGTTGAGTAGGAGCGGCAACTAAGGCCGCGGGGAGAGATTTTTGTCAGCCTATGCCGAGCTGCCGTCTCGCATCGACGCTCAGGCGCTCGGGCGTCCAAGGCGGGGTCCAAACTATATTTACGGCGGCGTTGCGGATGCCGGGCAATTGTTCGAGGCGTGACTTGACCTGGGCGCTGATGTTGACGTGTTCGGGACAGCCTTGGGCGGTGAGCGTCATCTCGATGGTGACGTCCTGCTTGTCGTCGGCAGCGGGCTCAAAATTCACTTTATAAATCAGGCCGAGGTCGACGATGTTGACTGGAATCTCCGGGTCGTAGCAGCTCTTCAGCGCGCTCAGGACGTCTTGTTCGGTGACTGGCATGACGGGACTCCCCTCGCTCTCAGTTTACAACGCTCATCGACAAATTCTGACCTTTGCGGAAGCACAACGTCCGTAGGTGCGGGCCAGGGCGTTCTGGTAGAGTCTTCCGATGATCAGCCCCGAGGCGAGGCAGAGAATCCAGCTGGCGCTCATCGTCGCACTCGCCGTCGCGACGCTGCGCGCCGGGTATATCTTCTATCAGCGGCACGAAGACAAGGTTGCCGCCGAAAGGTTGAAGCATGCCGGGGATGTGGGATATTCCAATCCGGACTACTATGTCAATCCCAAAAAGCTCTATCCCTACGACCTGAAAACCGCCAAGCAGCTTACTCTGCAGCCGGTGTGGGTCAAGGAAGGATATCGGTACACGTATTACAACTATGATCCGACACGCAGGAAGGTCGATTTCGAGCATGAGGCGGGGTTGCTGCTGCCCATAGAGCAGATAGCGATCAAGGACGTTGTTACGGCAACGCCTTCCGGCCCGGGACAGAGGCGGCAGGCGATGGCGGTATTCGAAAAAGAGGGGAAGAGCTATGCCGTGCCGATCGGGTTCGAAGCGGATGAGCAGTACACCATTTATTCCGATGAAATGTTCTTTATCCAAGACCCACACGAACTCTACAAGCACTGGCCTGCAGATGTGTGGCAGGCGGTGGAGCAGCACGCGGTGAAGCCGGGGATGAATGAGATGCAGGCGGACTTCGCGATCGGCATGGGGGTACCCGACCCGGGCGATACTTCCTATGAAAAGACGGTGCACTATCCGAACGGCGGCAAGGCTCTCGTGATCGTCTACCGCGACGGGAAGGCAGCGGAGATCAATGCGGACTCTCCCGACCGTAAGCCCTGATCCGCGTTTTCGACTGCCCTCGGTTGCCAAGCCTAAACAGTTCGATCGGCCGGTTCTCCAGGGCCGCTAATTGACCCCGATTCGCCCCGCGCAATGACTTCGGACGTAACCGCCATCGGCGCTGGTCGCGCCTTTTGGGGTGATTCGGTAGTGCTGAAATCGTTTAGAATGCTAGGGCCTTGTGTGGGGCGACAGGCTATGCAGACGCCGGGACCACCCAGAAAACTCGCTGGCCGATACGAGGTGAGGGAAGTCCTCGGACAGGGCGGCATGGGTCTTGTCTATCGCGCCTACGACTCGGTGGTGCGGCGCGAAGTCGCCGTCAAGACCATCCTCGATATTCCCGATCCCGCTTCACTGCAGCTGTTCTACAAGGAATGCGATGTTCTGGCCTCGATGAGCCATCCCAACATCGTCGAGATTTTTGACATTGGTGAATTTGAAGAAGAGGGAAAGAAAAAACCCTACTTCGTAATGCCTCTGCTGCCCGGAGTGACGCTGGACCACTTTCTGCGCAACGCCAGTCACCGTCTCACGGTCGAGCGCACGGTTGAAATCATTTCCCAGACTTGCCGCGGCCTGCAGGCGGCACATGAGCGCGGACTGCTGCACCGCGACCTGAAGCCGAGCAATATTTTTGTCATGGAAGACGACTCGGTCAAGATCATTGACTTCGGCGTGGCGCACATGGCGGATTCGCACACGACGCGGGCACAGAAGGGAACTTTGCTGTACATGTCCCCCGAGCAGATTCAGCTGAAACCGCTCTCGGCCCAATCGGACATCTTTTCCTTAAGTGTGGTCTGTTATGAAGCGCTGAGCGGAAGACATCCCTTCCAGCGAGCCCGCGCCGATGAGGTAGTCGACGCGATTCTCCATCAGATTCCGCCGCTGGCCTCGGATGTGAATTCGTCGGTCTCACAGGCCATCAGCCGGGTTCTGCACAAAGGCATGGCGAAACAGGCGTGGCACCGGTTTGCGAGCGCGCGTGAGCTGGGAGACACGCTGGGCAAGGCTTTGCGCAATGAGCCCATTCAGTTTTTCGATCCCGAGCGTACCCGGCCCCGGCTGCAGAGAGCGACCAAGGCACTGGCCGACGGCGATCTCCAATTCGCCGGCGAGATTCTGGGCGAGCTGGAAGCCGAAGGCCACATGGACACGGAAATCGGCTCGCTCCGCCGCCAGTTGGACACCGCCGTCCGCCGCAAGACGCTGACCCAGCTGCTGGACGCGGCCCGGGCTCGTTTCGAAGAGGGAGAGGATCCTCTGGCCCTGCAAAAACTGCAGGAAGCGTTGCAGATCGAACCCGACAACGCGACCGCGCTGACGTTGAAGAGCAAAATTGAGAACCGGCGCAGCGAGCAGCAGATTGAGAACTGGTATCGCCTGGCGCGGCAGCACATTGACAATCACGCCTATGCGCACGCTCGCGAAGCTCTCCAGAGTGTTCTGCAGCTCAGGCCGCAAGAGAACCTTGCCTTGCAGCTTCTGGCGGAAGTCGACCGCCAGGAGCAGGAGTACAAAAAGCTCCGTCAGGAGAAAGAGCAGATCCATCGTGCCGCGATGGACGCCTGGCAGAAGGGCGACGTGAGCAGCGCCTTGGCCAAGCTGGGGGTGGTACTCGAACTTGACCGCAGAGCCCCCGACTCCGTCAATCGCGAAAGTGACCCCCGTTACCAGAGCTTCTACAACGAGGTGCGTACCGAGCACGATGCCATCAACAATGCGTATGCGGAGGCGCGCAAACACCTGTCGGAGCGCAGTTTCGCTAAAGCGCTCACCATCACCCAGGCATATCTGGCCAAGTACCCGACCAACGCCATTTTCCAGGCTCTACACTTCGACATCGAAGAGCAGCAACGACAGAGTCTTTCGGCATTGATTGCCTCCATCGACCGGCAGGTTGAGGCGGAGCCCGACCTGGACAAGCGCGCCAACATTCTGCGCGAGGCGTTGCAACAGCATCCTGGAGAATCGCACTTCGAGCGTGCGCTGCGGCTGGTTCAGGATAAGCGCGATCTAGTGAACTCGATCGTGGCCCGCGCCCACCTGCACGAAGAGCAGGGTGCGTTCGGCGACGCTCTGAACGACTGGGAGATTCTGCGCACCATCTACGGCCAATATCCCGGACTGAAGTTTGAAGTGGAACGGCTGCAGAAGCGGCGGGACCAGCAGATCCGCATTGAAGCCCGCACGAAGTTGATCGAAGAAATCGACTCCTGCCTGCAATCCGCCGACTACGGCCGCGTGTTCGATCTCCTGCGGGACGCGGCACAGGAATTTCCCAACGACGAAGAGTTGCAGCAGCTGGAGAAACTCGCCCAGCAAGGACTGGAACGCAAGACCAAGGCGCAGCAACTGCTGGCGGAGGGCCAGGATCTGTGCGCGCAGCAGAAATCGGCCGAGGGCATCCCGCTCCTGCGGCAAGCTTACGAACTGGACGAGAACGATCCTTTCACGCGGGCCGTACTGGCCAATGTTCTGGTCGAACGGGCCCGGGCTTTGGTCGAAAGCGATTGCCGGGAAGCGGAGAAGCTGGCCAAGGAAGCTTTTGATCTGAATCCTTCGCATCCCATGGCGAAGACGCTCCGCACTTTGATCCTTGATCAGAAGCGCGAGAGTTTTGTGAGCGAATGCGTTGCGCAGGCGCGAAAACTGCAAACCGCCGGCGACCTGGCTGCCGCTCTCGCACGCGTTGAGGAAGGAATCGCGTCTTATCCACGGGAGCAGCGGCTGATCCAAATCCGGGATGCTGTGCAACACGATCTTCAGGCACAACGTCGGCAGGCGCGGCGGCGTGACCTGGATGAACTGCGGCGTCTCGATGGCGAAACCGAGGCCGCCTCCGATGCCGAGCCGAAGAAGGATCTTGCCGCCCGTGCTCGCGCCTTGGCTGACAAGTATCCCGAGGATGAAGAGGTAGCATCCAGCGCAAATGGCATCCTGCAGAAACTGAATCTCCCGACCCTGGGTACGAGAGCGCCAGGCCAGATTCCGACCTCGGCGGCCACGCTTTCCTACGCCGGCACTTCTTCGGGCGAAGGGAAACCGCCGGAGCCGCCAAGACAACCGCCACGGGATCCGGCGAGCGGCCCACCGTCAGTTGCTACACCGGGAACAGTCGGCCAAACTGCCAAGCCGACGATTCCCGCACTCGCGCCGCAAACAGGCCCTCAGGCGGTCATGCGGCGTCAGGGTTCGCAGCAACGCAATGCGAGAATTCTGGCAGTAGTCGGTGTTGCTGCAGTGCTGGTATTGGCGCTACTGTTCGCTGGTCGCCGGCACAAAGAGGCGGCTCAGACTCCGCCCCCTGAGCCGGTTGCGACCCAGCCGGCTCCTGCACCTGCGCCACCACAACCAGAGCTTCCAGCGATGAAGCTCTCCTCCGACGCACCTGCCGGCAAAGTAACATTCGACGACCAGCCGCCAGCCGATCTCGTAGACGCCCAGTGGACCCTAGATAAGCTCCAGCCTGGCGATCACACGCTGAAATTTGAGGGCCCGTCCGGAGGCTTCGAGACGGCTATTTCCGTGGCTGCGGGATCACTGCCGACGATCAAGACGCCAGTCAGCGCAAAGGGCGCGCTCGCGGTATTCGTAAGCAGCATGGGAGATCATGTTCACGTCTATGCAAGCGACAGTAGCGTGAAGCTGAGCCTCGATGGGCAATCTCCGCTCGACGTTCCTGAGGACGGTGTCGATCTGACATCGCTTGCCGCCGGAGCCCATGAATTGACCTTAAGCCTCGGCCATGAGGAGTACAAGCTGGCGATCGAGGTGGGAGCCGCGCCCGCGCTGAATGCGTTCGTTGAGTCGGGGCAGAATGTCGGGACGCTCGTTGTCGTCACGGGACAAGACAAGGCGCGAGTCTTTCTGAACGGAAAAGCGCTCGACCAAGTTACCCAGGGCGGTCAAGTGCGCATCGCCAACCTCGAGCCGCGGGAGTACACGGTTCGCGTCTCCAAGCCCGGATATCAGGACCTTCCCGAGCAAAAGATACGCATTCGCAAAGGCCAGCAAGGCAGGCTGGTGTTCGGGCTTCTTCCCGTGCCGCAGATGGCTTCACTCGACGTTCAGGGAGGCCCGCCAGGAGCTACCGTCCTGATCGACCAGGCGATCGCGGGAACAGTGCAGCCCGATGGCACGCTCACAATTCCTTCCGTCGCTCCCGGAGACCGCGTGGTCGAGCTGCGCAAAGATCGCTTCAAGCCGCGGCAGATCAAGAAGCACTTTGTTGCGGGAACGCCTGTCACTCTGGCCGCGGCCGATGTGACCCTGGAAGCCGCACCCGGCGAGCTGAAGTTCTCTTTCTCTCCCGCAGACGCCCTGTTGACATTGACGAAGGCAGGTGAGGCGCCCATTAAAGTGAGCAACGGAAGCACACTGAGCGTCCTTGCCGGTACCTACACTCTTGCTGCCCGAACGGCCGACGCTCTGGTGCGGAATGCGACTTTAGACGTAACTGCCGGCCAGTCGCGCAGTTTCGATCTCGCGCTCGCTCCCAGCGGAATGTCCCGCTGGGACGACCAGGCGGGCTGGAAGCAGGAAAACGGATCGTTCGTTCGCAAGGGCGGCGATTTCATCCTGTACGGCGTCTCGCCCACTTCGGGGACATTCGTTTTCTCTGCCATGCTGACGAAAGGGCACCGCCTGCAATGGGTGCTCAACTACACCGATCCCAACGACTACGATTTGTTCCAGATCGACGACAACAATTTTTACCGGACGGAAGTTCGCAAGGGGCAAAAGACAAGCGAAGTTAAGATTCCGCACCACGGAGCCAAGAAAAGCTTTCACACCCTGCAGATCCGCGTGTCTTCCACGGAGATCGTCCACCTCATCAAGCAAGGCGAAGCCTGGGTCGTCCTCGACCGCTGGACGCAGCCTGGGACCAATCTCTCCTCAGGAAAGTTTGGCTTCTATCTTCCTGGTGGAGATCAAATCTCGCTGGCGAGCTTTGGCTACTATCTCGACCTGAATCTCCACTAAGCTCCGCCGTTCGGTTCAGTTGGTCTGTGCGAGTTTCTCTTTGGCCTTAGTGATGCCGTATTCCAGCCAGCCCTCCTCGACGAAATTCTCACAGTGGTCCTTCAGGTAGTCGAGCGCCTTAATCCGTGCGCCCAGCGCACCACGGTTGGCGGGATCGTAGGCCAGCGCTACGTCAGTCAGGTGTAAAGCCTCGACCGGTCTGCCGGCCTCGACTTTTTCCAGAGCCAGCCGCGCGATGGCTTCCGGCCCACCCGCGAGTTTGACCAAATCCGGGTACACCGAGGAAGGTGGCAACGCGTACATGGTCGAAGGGTTCATGTCGAACCAGCCGGCGTATCCGTCGTAGATTCCGCGCACCGACCAACTCACCTTGCCAAACGATTCAGTCAGGTCGAAGCTGGCCGGGAGTTTTATATCCTGCATCAGCGTGAATACATCCTTGCCTGCATTCATGCCCTTCGCGACCTCATCGTGCACGTACTGAAGGGCGTTGCGGAGGCGCGTGAGCCGCCGGGTGATCTCCGCGTTCCCGAAGATGGGATCACCGTGACCATTCAGCACGATCTCCTGTTTGAGTTCCAGCACCGTGTCGATCGACTTGATCCAGTCCAAAGCCCAGCGGGGCTTGGTTCCCCTGATGGCATAGAGGTTGGGGAAGGACATGGGCTCAGGGAGGCCGACGCCGGCATAGTTGTCGCCGATGAAAGCGGCCTTGTATGCCGGAATCCATACCGTCAGGTGATCGGGCGTTTCACCGGGCGTGCTGAACAGCTGGAATTTCACTCCCCCCAGGGTAAACTCATATTTCTCGTTGAAGAACGTAGTTGGATCGATCTTCGCGCCGAAATTGCCCGGCCAAGGGCCCACTTCTTCCGGTGGCTGGTTGAAGGCCGCGGCGTTGCGGGGAGCGAAGAAACCCTCGAGCCTGGCCACGTAGTTCACAAACTCAACATAATTCCTTTGAGCAATAATCTCGGTTCCGGGTTCCTTCCAAAGCGGTATCCCGCCGATGTGGTCGGCGTGCCCATGCGTCAGAACAATGTATTTCACCGGCCCATGGTTCTCCGCGGTCAGGAGCTTCTTCGCTTCCGCTGCCTGACTCGCGATAGCGGTATCGATGATCACGTTTCCGGCGGGTGTAGTGACCATGTATACGTTCCCGGTCGTGCGCGCCATGTAGATGGAGTCGCTGATCTTGATCACCTTGGTTTGTTCCTGAGCGGTGGCAAGAATTCCACTTCCTACGCACAATAAAAGCGCGACCTTGATCATCTGACGCATCGGTGTTCTCCTTACTCTCTCGTGACGCAATAGCGCACCGCATCCACTCTTAGATTGGTCGACCGCAGAACGAAGGCTCGCGGGAAGGCGACGGTATGCGTCAATCCTTAGTTTTTCGGATAGTCTTCCAGCCGGCAGATGAATCCCCATCCCCCGCCGAGCTCGCTTACCGCCAGCATCAGTTCGTTGCTGCCCTTCTTCAAAGGCAGGTAGACTGCGTCGTTCTCCGGATTCACGATGCCCAGGAATCCTGGGTCGCGAAAGCTCTGAGCGCTGCGGCCCCGGAAGAGGATCTTGCCGTTGAGAAACACGCTGACGTCATCGCTATACCCGATATAGAGCTTTTTCACCTGGTCGCGGTCGGACTGGATATGTGTCCGGGCGTACAAGACCTGCATTCCTGGTTGGGGCTCCAGACGCGTCGCAAAGTCGCGTTGGAACGTGACGTCAAGATGCGGAGCGTCGCGATAACGATAGAGGACGACCAGACCGGGCGGTTCCGCCTCTACATCCTGCCAATGGATGGCATCGCTCTCGGCAGGCGGCAAGGGACGTTCCAGGTTCCGCGCCAGCGCATCATAGGAAGGTGAGATGCTCCACTTGATCAGAGTCCCTGCCGGCATTGGCGGCTCATGCCGCTCCCAGGGCGCATCGGGCGTTGCCCGTATTTCAAAATTTGAGAAGTAAGTTTCGCCGATCAGGTCGTACAAGGCGATCTGGCCTTTCTGCACACCGCTTTTCAAGTCACTCATCTTGTCCATATCCTTGACATAGAGCTTGGCCTGTGCGCCCACCACTTCCAGGCGGAGGTGAAACCATGCGTCTCTCGGGATATCGATCGCCCCGGTGAAGCCCTGCCCGTTGTAGAGTTGCCAGTTCATCCCGGTGTTGAGGATGGGCGTGTACTGCATGGCGTCGGGAAGCCCGGACTTATGCTGACGAAGATAAACGGATTCCCCGTTGGCGCCGTCGCTGGTCAGGGGGAACTGAATCCCGAAAAACCCGCGTTTGGCGGGAGTCGCAACATCTACATCGATTACACCGTCGCGCATTTCAAAGTCGTTCAAGACCGCCGCTCCGCCATCGAGGAGAACAGACTGACGGCCTTGATACTCGGCCTGCTTGGCTTGTCCTTCGAGACTCCAGTGCTGGGAGTCCGGCGGTGCGGACAGCGTTTGCGAAGTCTGGGAATGGCTCGCGGTGTTAAAGATGAGGGCAGAGAGAACGGCCAACAAGATCTTCATCAAGGGCAGAGGCGCTGATGTGCGTTGGAGTGGCATTTGGGTGTCTGCGAGTTCTTGCGTTGCTCGACGTCAGAGCAGGAACTAGCTGAGTATGGCAAGAGGGAACAGCCAAAGACAGATCGTGGGATGAATGCCATCCATCCAGGGCCAGTTACGGTGTTCATGGCGATGATCCACTGGCCGCTGCTTCTACGAATGGTTCCGCGCCGCCGCGACCGCTGTCGCGGCTCAACGCAGGTGTAGTTCATCGCGGTCGGAAAGGGCCGACCCGATCAGAGCGCTGGGACGAAGGCGACTCCGGCCCGGATTGTCACACCGTATAGCAGCCGGCGGCGAGTAGCCGGCCGGCGATGTTGCGCCGCAGCGCTATCGCATCGACCGGATCGTAGTTGGCCAATGCGCGCAGAGTTGCCATTCTTTCCTGCACAGCGTTGCTGTCTGCGCAACTGCCGACCACAACGCGCGACGAAACTTCCACCCGATCCATGGCTTCCCGCAGAAAGACAGAGCACATGTCAGCGGCATTCTTTCCTTTGCTCGACGCCGCCAGCTTGCGGCTGCGAAGCAGGCTTGACTCCATCGCGAAGGCTTCCATGATGATGTCGGAGATGTTCATAACGACTTCCTGCTGTTGCTCCAGTTCCGTTCCGTACTTCTGATAGGCGATTCCGATCGTGAACAGTGCAATCTTCTTCGCGTTCTGCACGAGCCGAGCTTCTTCATTAGTTCCTATGGGGCCGGCCGCTCGCGCAACGCCGCCAAGGACAGACTGAACGGCAGGAATCAACGCCAGTTGTCCGCGAGCCGCCCGCTTCAGCAACATGCCTGTGATCAGCAGCCGGTTGATCTCGTTTGTGCCCTCAAAAATGCGGTTGATTCTCGCGTCGCGGTACGCGCGCTCCACCGCGTAATCCTGATGGTAGCCATACCCGCCGTGGATCTGCACTCCTTCATCGACCACGTAGTCCAGAGCTTCTGAGGCATATACCTTGATCATCGAGCATTCCGCGGCGTATTCCTCGACCGCCTTCAGCTCACTCGTTGGCTGAGCGGCTGTGTCATGGGCGGACTGTTGCAGTTGGCTCTCGATAAGTCCCACCACGCGCCACGTCATCGCTTCCACCGCGTAGGTGCGAATCGCCATCTCTGCCAGCTTGTGCTGGATGGCTCCGAAGTGTGCGATTGTGGTACCGAACGCTTTGCGCTCGCTGGCATATTTCAAGCAGGTAGCCAAGACTCTCTTGGCAGCACCGATCGCTCCGGCACCGAGCTTAAGTCTTCCAATGTTGAGGATGTTGAATGCAATGATATGACCGCGGCCAATCTCGCCCAGCGCGTTCTCGACCGGCACGCGAACATTGTCGAAGTACACGGCCGTCGTCGAGCTGCCCTTCATGCCCATCTTGTGCTCTTCGGCTCCGCTGCTGACACCGGAAAAGCTGCGCTCTACCAGGAAGGCCGTGAACTTTTCGCCGCCTACTTTGGCGAACACGGTGAACAGGTCGGCGGCGCCGCCGTTGGTGATCCACATCTTCTGCCCGTTCAGGACGTAATACTTCCCGTCCGAACTGAGATCCGCGCGGGTACGGATCGACATGGCATCGGAACCGGCCAACGGTTCGGTGAGCGCATAGGCAGCCAGGAGTTCAGCCTTCGCGAGCTTGGGAAGATACTTTCGCTTTTGCTCTTCGTTGCCAAAAAAAAGAACGGGCAGCGTGCCGATTCCGGTATGAGCCGAATGCCAGGATCCGTAGGACGTGTCCTTTGCCAGATGCTCGCCGGCAATCATGACCGAGGGCAGGTCCATTTCCATCCCCCCGAACCGTTCGGGAATTGGAATCGCGGTGAGTCCAAGCTCGGCCGATTTGCGGAGGACTTCCAGCGCAACCCCGGGTGTGTGCTGGCGGATCGCCTCCAGCTGAGGTTCCACATCATTCGCCCAAAATTGGTCGACGGTGCGGGCAATGGCGTGGTGTTCTTCGGTCAGATCTTCAGCGGTGAAAACCTCGCTGGGCTCCCGGTCTTCGATGAGGAACGCACCACCTTTGGTTTGGAGCGGAGTTGCCGCGAGAGGAGTCATCATTATTCCCCCGATTAGCGTAGGAAACCTATTCCAAATTGTGTTAGTCTATATCAGATATTAGTAGCTAACGTCAACCGAGGGCGCGAGGCACGCTATTTTTCGCCCCGACCAGCAAGAAGGCCACTCAAGCCCGGGCGTTCTATTTGTTAGTATCGAGCATGGCGGTGCCCCAAGCACCTGACCAGTTGCCGGCCCGGCAGCGCAAGCAGAGGAGAGAGAAGCCACTATGGCTCGCTTAGAGGTCAGTGCACGGCGCAGGAATCGAGGTCGCAGGAGCCTGACGAAGCGAAATCTCACGGTGCAGACCCCGGAGATCGTTGGCCTTCGCGAGCGCAAAAAGGCCCGACTGCGCCAGCAGATCATCGAAACGGCGATTCGTTTGTTTCGCAAGCGGGGCTATGAAAAGACCCGCGTCGACGATATCGTCAGAATTCTCGAAATCAGCCAGCCGACGTTTTTTCGCTACTTCCCGAGCAAGGACGCGGTGCTGCGCGACGTCGGGCGGCTCGGCTTCGAGTGCATCGCGGAACACCTGAAGTCCGAACTATCGACTAACGCCGACACCGGTGAACGCCTGCGCCGGCTCTATCACGCCCTCGCGCTCGAGGCCGAAACCGACCGGCCGCTGTGGAAGGCTGTGACGTTATCTGGTGCAATGGATGCAGTCCGTTCTCCCGAGGTGCGCGAGGCCAAGTGCCAGGTGGCAGGGCTGCTCCGCGAAATCCTTGCTCAGGGGCAAGAGCGCGGTGAAATCACCAGCGAGTTCCCCGTCGTGCATCTTGCCGAATTCATGCAGGGCCTTTACCAGACCGTCGTCCGGCAATGGACCGTGGATATCACGGGTCCGCACAAACTCACCGAACGCGTGGATAGCGCCGTAGAGTTCTTCCTGCGTGGTGTCAAGCCGTGACAGCGTCCCCGCCGCGTCAACTTCTCTAGATTTGCCTGGAGCTAACCTGAAGATGAAGGCCGCTGTCCTCCACGATTTCAAACAGCGCCTGGCGCTCGAAGAAGTAGAACGCCCGCAACCGGCGCCGGACGAAGTCCTGATCCGCGTGGAGGCCTGCGGTGTTTGCCACTCCGACCTGCACGTGGCGGAGGGCGACTGGAAGCAGTTGGCCGGCGTGGTGAAGAAGCCTCTGATTCTGGGGCACGAGATTGCCGGCTGCGTGGTGGAGAAGGGATCTGCGGTACGCGATTTGCAGGTCGGGGATCGTGTGGGCGTGCCGTGGATCTATTGGAGTTGCGGCGCCTGCGAGTTCTGCCTAGAAGGAAACGAAAATCTGTGCAGCCGGCAGAAGATCACCGGCGTCACCGTGGACGGCGGCTACGCGGAGTTTGTCAAGGCTCCGGCCACTCACGCAGTAAAAATTCCGGATGGCCTGTCTGCGCATGAGGCTGCTCCGCTTTTTTGTGCCGGGCTCACCGTCTATCGCGCCTTGAAGAGCGCCCGCATCACGTCAGGCCAGCGCCTCGCCGTCTTCGGAGTGGGTGGTCTCGGACACCTGGCGGTGCAGTTCGGACGCGCGCTGGGCGCGGAAGTCACGGCGGTCGACATTGTGGAGGAAAAGCTTGAGCTGGCTCGATCTCTGGGCGCGTCCCGCACGCTCAATGCTGCCGCGGCAGATGTGGTGAAGGAATTGCGTCGCCAGGGCGGAGTCCACGTGGCTCTCGTGACCTCGGCGGCAAAATCGGCGTACGATGCGGCTTTTTACTGTGTGCGGCCGACCGGCACGCTTCTGGTCGTAGGTTTGCCGGCTGAGAATATCTGCTTCCCGCCCATCCTGATGGCCGCGGGCGAGGTGCGGATCCAGGCCTCGGCTGTCGGTACCCGGCAGGACCTGCGTGAGGTGCTCGCGGCGGCCGCCGAAGGCAAAGTGCGTTGCCAGGTGGCTGCACGTCCACTTGCCCAAGCCAACGAGGCTCTGGATCAGTTGCGCAAAGGTGAAGTCTCTGGCCGGATCGTGCTGACTCCCGGCTGAAACGGCCAGCCCACGAGTTCTGCCGGCGCGCATCCCCGGCCAATCCCCCTGCATAGAGAGCTGCGATTACACGCCATTTCAGGTTGTCTTTCCTGCGGAATCTGCTCCTCCTCGCCGGGACGTTTTTCTTGACGTTAGTGACTATTATGTGATACTAACTCTCGCATTCTGAAGTTCTGTGCATCTGATCGCTGGGGAATCTGCGATCAAGAATGCGGGGACACGCAGATCAGCATTGACGGGCGGTAGGGCCGGCGCGGTGATCTGGCGAGCTGAGTTGACTCGTTTTGGGGGCATACTCGGAACCAATTTCGTCGATGTCTTCAGCATCCGCAAGGAGGATGATCCTATGAAGTCACTAGCGCGTGTTGTTGTGTGCATGCTGTTGGCGGCCACTTTTGCCCTGGCGCAGGGTGTCGGCACCTCGGGAAATCTGACGGGGACCGTGGTGGACTCCTTCGGCGCCGTTTTGCCCAAGGTAAGCGTCAGTGTGGTCGACACGCAGACCGGGATCACGCGACAAGCTCTGACCGACGGCGCTGGCCAGTACCGGCTGGCCGGACTCTCCCCCTCCACCTATGAACTAAAGGCCGAACTGGCGGGTTTTGCCACCGAGATTCGCAAAGGCGTCACCATCGCAATCGGCCAGACGGTCATCTCCGACTTTCGCATGAATCCGGCGAAAGTGGCGACGGTCGTCGAGGTGATGAGCGAACCGCCGGTCGTGGAAACCGAGAGGGGAAGTCAAGCCGACAGGATGACCCAGCAATACATTGCGGATCTGCCCATCGATCGTCGTGACTACTTGACCTTTACGTTGCTTGCTCCCGGAGTTTCCGATGCCAGCCGCCTGGCCGGCGATCAGGATTTTCGCGTCAAGCAGACGCCACAAAGCGGATTGTCGTTCTACGGAAGCAATGGCCGTGGCAACAGCATCACGGTCGACGGCGGTGAGACCTCGGGCGACAGCGGCGGAGTGCGCAGTACGGTGAGCCAGGACGTGGTGCAGGAGTTCCAGATCAACCGCAGCAACTATGCCGCCGACCTGGGGTCCGCTACGGGCGCCTCCATCAACATTGTGACCAAGTCCGGCAGCAACAACGTGCATGGCAGCCTATACGGCTTTTTCCGGAACGACGCGATGGACGCCCGCAATCCGTTCTCATTCAACGCGGCGCTTCCTGCAGGTGCGGCTTTCAATCCTGCCAATCCCGATACGGCGGGCTCGCCGATCAAAGATACTCTGAGCCGGCAGCAATACGGCGGCACGCTCGGATTTCCCATCAAGAAAGACAAGACGTTTCTCTTTGTGGGTTTCGAGGGCCTGCGCCAGAATGCGCAGAATGCCGTTCCCATCCTGACAGACACGAACATCTTTCGCCCGACCGTCGCACAGGGTGCTCTGCTCGGCCCACTGGCGCAGCAGGGTGCCACCGTCGTCCCCTGCTTGAGCGGGCCAGTGGGTGCTGCCGTTGCACAACAACTGGGCTTGCCGGCGCCGAATCCGACGACGAACGTACCGGCGGCAGAGTGCGCTGCGATCTTGTCCGGAACGCTAACGGTGAATCCCGCCACCAACCCTGTGAGTGCCTTTCTGGTAAATCAATTCGAGAGCCAGGGCGGAGTATTTCCCTATACTACCCGCCAGTATGAGGCATTCGGCCGCCTCGATCACCACATCAGCGCCAACGACCAGATTTCGGTCACGTACCGGTACGGGCATGATCTAGAACAGTCGCCGGACGTCCAGTCCCTGACCGCTTTCTCGGCGGGCAGTTCAATCCACAGCTACGACAACACCCTGCAAGGCACCTGGTTTCACCAGTTCAGTCCATCCACGCAGAATGAAGCCCGCGCGCAATGGAATTACTACGGATTCAATGTGCTTCCCAACGAACCAGGCGAGATTGGACTGCAGATCCCCGGGTTCATTAACAATCTGGGATCGAACATTTTCCTGCCCAACCTCACGATTCTGCGGCGCTATGAGTTTACTGACAATGTCACCGTGATTCGCGGCCACCATACTTTCCAGTTCGGCGCGTACGAGCTGCTGCGCGGCAACCATACGGAATCGCATACGTTCTTCCCCGGCCGCTTCGTATTCGGCTCGCTTCCGGGCGTTCTCTTGACTCCTCAGCTTCCTTCCTTGACGTCACTGCAATCGGCTGCCTTCGGGCTTCCCGAGGTCTACCAGCAAGGATTCGGCAATCCGACCTACCCCTACTATGCGCGGCCCCTGACGTCGCTGTATGCGCAAGACTCGTGGAAGGTGACGCCAAGTTTCACCCTGAACTACGGCCTTCGCTACGACCTGGACACGCAGTTCGCTCCTTTGACGACCTACAAGAAAGACTTTGCGCCGCGCTTATCGTTCGCCTGGGACCCGTTCAAAGACCACAAGACGGTGATCCGCGGAGGGTACGGAATCTTCTTCGGCCCGGTCGATGTCCAGATCCCGGATGTGGACCTAAGCCTGGGGGCCGTAAACGCCAACAAGACTGCTGTTGAGAACGGCGCCGGCGCCGGCCAGGTAGCGAATCTGAGCTCGATCTGCGGCGTCTCGCAGTTTGGCGTACCGATCATTCCCGGTACCGGGACGAGCCCTTGTAACCGGGAGATTTCCATCTACATTGATCCCATCAACGCCACTCCCATTCCTGGTTTGCAGACTGCCCCCGTTGTTTTCGCAGGGCTCTTCGCGCAGGGGTTGATCCAATGCACGACTCCCACCGCAGGCAACGCTGCCTGCGTCACACCCGCTTCCATAGCGCCGTTCGGCATCAACGTTACGAATAGCGGTCCCATCGGCCCCCTGCAAGTCGTTTTCGTGAACCAGCCCGGCTATCGGCCTCCGATCGCGCAACAGGCTTCGTTTGGGATCGAGCGTGAGATCACGCCCGGCTTCTCGGTGTCGTTGAGTGGAATCTATTCGCATAGTCAGCGGCTTCCGGTTGCGATCGACACTAATCTGCTGCCCGCTCCGTTCAGCACGGTACAGCTGGCCAACGGTCAAACAGTTTCCTATCGCAACTGGAACGGTGGTATCCCGGGCACTCCTGGCCCGGCCGATCCGCTTGGAGGGACTGAGTTTCCGGGAGGACTTTCTCCCTGCGCCAATCCCACCGCTTGCTTCATTAATCCGCTGGTGGTGCAGAACAATCAATACAGCTCTGAAGCCTATGCGATTTACGAGGGGGGCATCTTTGAAGTGAAGAAGCGCTTCAGCGATCACTTCACCTTCTTCGCGAACTACACCTACAGCAAGGCGTTTGACACCTCGACGGACTACAACACCGACTACGGGCCGCAGGATCCGACCAACATTAACATCGATCGCAGTCTTTCCGAATTCGATGAACGGCACAAAGTGGTGATCTCAGGAGTGATCGACAGTCCCTCAAAGAACAGTATTCTTTCCGGTTTCCAATTGGCTCCGATCTTCACCTACCACAGTGGACATCCGTTCGACTTGCTCGCCGGCGGAGAAGTCAACGGCGACGGCCACACCACCAACGAACGTCCGATTGGTGCGCCACGCGACACCGGCCTTGGTCCCAACTACTATGATTTCGACGCGCGCCTAACCTGGCAGCACAAGCTGGGCGAGAGAATGAACGTGCAAATCACCGCCGAGGGCTTCAACATTGCCAACCGGACGAACTTCGCCAGCGTGAACAACGAAGTGAGCCCCTTATTCGGACTTACGCCGGGATTCACCACGTTTAACGTGGCAGGAATTCGTCCAGGGACTGCGCTTGCGGGAGGTGGAATAGATTCCCCAAGCACGCCGCTATCGTTCACCTCGGCTCTTCCGAAGCGCGAGATTCAGCTGGGTGTTCGCCTTAGCTTCTAGACGTGCTGGGAGATGCGACTTAACGACCACCGCACGTTGGCTTAGGAGTCCGCATGGCATTGGTTGAGAACCAGGGATCGAGGATCTACTGGGATGAACAAGGCGCAGGTGAGCCTGTCCTGCTCATCATGGGATTGGCGTATACCTCGGACATGTGGTACCGGATGCGTCCCGGGTTAGCCTCACGGTATCGGACGATCGCACTCGACAATCGCGGTGTCGGAAGGAGCGATGTGCCCCTGGGGCCCTATTCCCTCGCGCTGATGGCCTCCGATGCACGAGCTGTTCTGGACGCGGCCGGTGTGGAGAGTGCTCACATCTTCGGCGTCTCCATGGGCGGCATGATTGCGCAGGAATTCGCGCTGCAATACCCCAAACGCGTGCGATCGCTGATCCTGAGCTGCACCGCGGCCGGAGGGCCGACTGCGGTGCGCGCCGAACGAGCGGCTACCGATCTGCTGCTGGCTCGCAGCAAGATGACTCCCGAGGAAGCGGCGGAAGCTATCGTGCCATTCATCTACGATCACACCACGCCGCGGCCGCGGATCGACGAGGACCTGGCGGTCCGGCGGCCCTGGTATCCGCGCCCTGAGGCTTACATTGCCCAGTTGGGAGCCATACTCGCATGGGAGTCCTATAGCCGCCTTTCTACGATCCGGGTGCCCACACTCGTAATCCACGGCGAATCCGACCGTCTTGTGCCTCCGGGCAACGGCAAGCTGATCGCCGAGCGAATCCCAGGTGCGAAGCTGGTGATGATCCCGCAAGCCAGCCATCTCTTCGTTACGGATCAGCCGGAAGCAGCTGACAACGCAGTGCAGGCATTCCTGGCTGCCCAGAATGTGGGCGCGACAGAGACTCAGCTGGATCGCACGGCAGGAAAAACTCACGCCCCTTCGTTGCCGCAGGAGGAAACGGCTCTATGAGCCAGCCTGTCGCCACCCAAGTTTCCCCCGTAAGCGCGAAACAACTCTTCGATCTCACCGGACGCGTCGCCGTAGTTACCGGAGGCTCCATCGGATTGGGACGGCAAATGGCCGAGGGCCTGGCGGAAATGGGCGCCAGCGTCGTTCTGTGCGCTCGCAAAGAAGAGCGTTGCCGGCAAGCCGCCTTGGAGTTGCAGCAGCTCGGCGTGAAAGCCATTTCTCTGGCCTGCGACGTCAAGAGCCAGGTCAGTGTTCAAGAAATGGTGGATGCCACGCTGTCCCAGTTCGGACAAATCGATATCCTGATCAACAACGCCGGAATCTCCTGGGGTGCGCCCACTGAGGACATGCGCCTCGAGGATTGGAACAAGGTCATCGAAACCAACCTGACCGGGACATTTCTGTGCGCGCAGGCCGTGGGCAAGGCAATGATCCGGCAAGGACGCGGGAAGATCATCAACATCGCCTCCGTGGCCGGGCTCGGCGGCGCGCCCCCGGAACTTCCGGCGATCGGGTACCACGCCAGCAAGGGCGGCGTCATTAGCTTTACGAAGGATCTGGCGTGCAAGTGGGCGCAGCACAACATCCAGGTGAACGCCATTGCTCCCGGCTGGTTTCCGACCCACATGTCAGGCAAGATCATCGACCGCTACAAGGAATTGTTCCTCTCCCATATTCCGCTGCGACGTTTTGGCACTGAGCATGACTTGAAGGGGGCAGCGGTCTTCCTCGCCTCTGACGCATCAAACTATGTGACCGGTCACGTTCTGGTGGTGGATGGAGGTCAATCCGCCTGGTAGCGGCAAGCATGAACATACCGCTCACTCCCGTACGCTTTCTGCACTATGCCGAGCAGCAATTCCCTGGCAAGACTGCCGTGGTCTGCGGCGACCAGCGGTTCACCTATGCACAGTTCGCAGAACGGGCGCATCGTTTCGCGGGCGCTCTGCGGGATGCGGGTGTCCAGGCCGGCGATCGAGTCGCGTTTCTCAGCTTGAATTGCCATCGCCTGCTGGAAGCGTATTACGGTGTTCTGGAAGCCGGAGCGGTTCTGCTTCCCCTGAATATTCGCCTGGCTCCGCAGGAACTGGCCTACATTCTGAACGACGCTGGAGCAAGGGTTCTTTTCCTGGAGAACGAGTTCCTGAATGCTGTGGACTCCTTCCGCCAGAGCGTTTCAACGGTAAGGCATTTCTGCCTGCTGGATGCAAATCCGCAGGCTCCGTGGCTTTCGCCTCAGAACTATGAAGACATGCTGGCGGCGGCCACGCCTTACCGGGCCGATGTAATGCAGTTTGACGAGAACAGTCTCGCAGAACTGTTCTACACCAGCGGAACCAGCGCCAATCCCAAAGGCGTGATGCTGTCTCACCGAAATGTTTATCTTCATGGGCTCTCGGTCTGCGTGAACTTCCATACCAAGGCGGACAGCGTCGACCTGCATACCATTCCGCTGTTCCACGCCAACGGTTGGGGTACGGCGCATTCGGTGACGCTGATGGGGGGCAGGCACATCATGCTTCCGCGCTTTACCTGTGCGGAAGTATTTCGGCTGATCGAGCGCGAACGCGTGGACTCCCTCAGCCTGGTGCCGATCATGGCCACGGCCTTGGTGAACTCGCCCGACAGGGAAAAGTACGATTTGAGCAGCCTGCAGTGGATCTCCATCGGCGGAGCAGCATCGTCGCCAACCTTGGTCCAGCAAGTCGAGGAAAAGTTCGGCTGCCCGTGCTTCTCGGGATATGGTTTGACGGAAACCGCACCGGTGCTCTCCACTGCCAGAATGAAGCCGGGGACACAACTAGAGGGCGATCGGTACTTTGTGGCTCAGGCCAAGACGGGATACGCCATTCCGGGCGTGGAACTGCGCGTGGTCGACTTCGATGATAAGGACGTGCCACGCGACGGAACGACCATGGGCGAAATCATTGCGCGCAGCGATGGCGTCATGCAGGGATACTGGCAACAACCCGCAGCGACGGCAGAAGCCATGCGCGGCGGCTGGTTTCATACGGGAGATATGGCCACCATGGATGAAGACGGGAACATCCTTATCGTGGATCGTAAGAAGGACATTATCGTCAGCGGGGGTGAAAATATTTCCTCGCTGGATGTGGAGAAAGCCATCCTGGCGCATCCCGGCGTTTACGAGGCGGCCGTGATTCCCGTCCCGGATGATAACTGGGGAGAAGTGCCCAAGGCCCTGGTCGTCCGCAAGCCAGGATCCTCGCTGACCGAGGCGGAGTTGCTCGAATTCTGTCGTTCGCGCATCGCGCACTACAAGTGCCCGCGATCCATCGAGTTTATGGACGGCCTGCCCAAGACTGCTACCGGCAAGGTTCTGAAAAAGGGCCTGCGCGAACCGTATTGGCGGAAACAGAAGCGTAACCAGAGCGAGCTCAGTACGCACAAATAGGTTCTGGAACAACCGGAACCACTGTGGCGAGCCTGCAGTGAGGAATGCCGCGGCAGGCCTCGTTTCCCAACATGGATGTCGAGAGAATCTAGCGTCATGGATGATCTAGTTCAACTGAATAGAGACCGCGAAGTCGCCATCATCACAATCAATAACCCACCAGTCAATGCTTTGAGCCCGGCCGTGGCGCAAGGAATTGCGCGGGCGATTGAGGAGTCAGGCAGGGACGCGAACATCAAGGCCGTGGTTCTGATCGGCGGCGGCCGCACTTTCATTGCGGGAGCGGACATCAAGGAATTCGGCAAGATCACCTCCGGCCAGGCACAGCGCGGTGCGGGCCTGAACCCACTTCTGCTCCAGATCGAAGACCTACCCAAACCCGTCGTAGTGGCGATTCACGGCTCTGCTTTCGGCGGTGGTCTGGAGTTGGCCATGGCCTGCCACTACCGCGTCGCCGCTCCGAATGCTCAACTGGGCCAGCCCGAAGTGAAGCTCGGCATCATACCCGGCGCAGGCGGGACGCAGCGCCTGCCTCGTCTGGTGGGCATCGCCAAAGGCGTCGAGATGTGCGCCGAAGGCAACCCGATTCCCGCTCAGGACGCCTTGAGGCTCGGGCTTATAGATCGTCTGATCGACGGCGATCTTTTGACCGGAGCAGTCGCGTTCGCACGGGAAATGGCGGGAAAGCCTGCGCCTAAAACTCGCGAACGCAATGACAAACTCGGCTCGCCCGGCGAGCACACGGCGGTCTTCGCCGCCGCTCGCGAGAAAGTTCGGACAAAACAACGCGGCATGCTGGCGCCGCTGGCCGCCATTGACGCCGTTGAAGCGGCCACCAAGCTCACGTTTGAAAAAGGCAGCCAACTCGAGCAGGAGCTCTTTCGCAAGTGCTTGTTCTCCGACCAGTCCAAGGCGCTCATTCACATTTTCTTCGGCGAAAGGGAAGTCGCGAAAATCCCCGACATCCCCAAGGAGACATCAATCATCCCGGTGAATTCCGCTGCCGTGGTCGGCGCAGGAACGATGGGCGGCGGAATTGCCATGGTGTTCGCCAATGCCGGCATTCCGGTATTGCTCAAAGACGCCGACCAACCGTCGCTCGATCGTGGCCTGGCTACCATCCAGAAGAACTACCAGAATTCGGTAAAACGCGGGCGCTTTACCCAGCAGTTTGTCGACGAACGTCTGAAACTGATCAGGCCGACGCTGAGCTACGATGACTTCGGCCAAGTCGACATGGTCGTCGAGGCCGTGTTTGAGGGCATGGTGCTCAAGAAGGAAGTCTTCGGCCAACTCGATCGTGCGTGCCGTAAAGGCGCCATCCTGGCAAGCAACACATCCACGCTCAACATCGATGAGATTGCCTCCGCCACTTCGCGGCTGGAGTCGGTGATTGGTACGCACTTTTTCAGTCCGGCAAACGTGATGCGACTGCTTGAAATCGTGCGCGGCAAGGCGAGCAGCAAAGAAGTGATCGCAACCTGCATGCAGCTTTCAAAAAAGCTCGGCAAAGTCGGAGTTCTGGTCGGTAATTGTCGCGGTTTCGTAGGCAATCGTATGTTCCATGAGTACGGACGCCAGGCCGTGTTCCTGGTGGAAGAAGGCGCGAGCCCAGAGGCGGTCGACAAAGTGCTTACCGACTTCGGCATGGCGCTGGGCCCTCTCGCCACGGGCGACCTAGCTGGCCTCGACGTCGGCTGGCGCATACGCCAGGAGTACCGCCATCTGGAAAAGCATGGCGTCCGGCAACCGATCATCAATGATCGCCTCTGCGAACTCGGACGCTACGGCCAGAAAACTGGCGCCGGATGGTACAAATACGACGAGAACCGGCGTGCGATACCGGATTCCGAGGTCAATGAACTGGTGCGCAAGTGGGCGCTGGAAGCTGGCATTCCGCAGCACGAAGTGTCGCCCGAGGAGATTGTCGACCGCTGCGTCTATGCGCTGGTGAACGAAGGGGCGCGAATCCTTGAGGAAGGAATCGCCTTGCGCGCTGTGGATATCGACATCATATATGTGAACGGCTACGGGTTCCCGCCGTATCGCGGCGGTCCAATGTGGTACGCGGACACCGTCGGCTTGAAAAAGGTGTGGGAACGAATCTCCGAATTCCACGGTAAGTACGGTGAATCCTGGAAGCCGGCTCCGGTGTTGACCCGCCTGGCGGCCGAGGGAAAGACTTTTGCCGAATTTACCAAGGAGCACGCTGTCTTGGCCTAAGGACGCAGCGCTGACAGTGTCCGAAGCCAAGCGTCAGCGCCTTGCTGGAAATGTCTTGCATGAAAGACTCACTCTTGCCATGCGATACCGCGGCGGTTCGTCCGGGCGAAGAACTGAATCGAGAGGCGCTTGCCGATTGGCTACGCGGCAAGATTGAAGGAGCTGAGCAGGGAATCAGCGTCGAACAGTTTCCGAGCGGGCACTCCAACCTGACTTATCTTCTGCGCGTGAATGGCCGCGAGTATGTGCTGAGGCGGGGACCCCATGGCCCTGTCGCCCCGAAGGCTCACGATATGGCGCGGGAGTTTCGCGCTCTGCAGATGGTGCACCCTCATTTTCAGGAGGCTCCAGCCGTTTTTCATCTGTGCGAAGATCCCGCGGTGCTGGGAGCGGTTTTCTTCCTGATGGAGCGGCGGCACGGACTTATCTTGCGCGATGAGATTCCGGCGCCGTTGGCTGCGCTGCAGAACTATCCGCAACTGGTCAGTGAGGCTTTCATCGATTGTCTGGTCAAGCTGCATGCCATCGACGTTGAAAAGGCTGGCTTGATCGCTCTAGGCAAGCCGGTAGGATTCCTTGAACGCCAGGTACTAGGCTGGGCAGATCGTTGGCAGCGCGCGAAAACCGATGACATGCCAATGATGGATTTTGTGATCCGATGGCTGGTCGATCGCCGCCCGCCTTCGCGCGCGCCCACGCTGGTCCATAACGACTACAAATTGGACAACGTGATGCTCCCGCTCGGATCGGTGGATCGCATCGAGGCGGTACTCGATTGGGAGATGACAACGGTTGGCGATCCTCTGGCCGATCTAGGGTTGACCCTGTGCTACTGGGCTTGGGCGGACTCGTCGCAACTGAGTTCACATGGAGTCCCAGCGCTGACCTCGCAACCTGGCTGGTACACGCGCGATCAGTTCGTGCAGCGCTACGCCGAAAAAACCGCGCGCGATCTCTCGAACATCGGCTACTACGAAGTGCTCGGCGTCTTCAAGCTGGCGGTGATTCTGCAGCAGATTTACTACCGCTTCCGGCGCGGTCAAACACAAGACACGCGGTTCCAGAATTTTGACCAACGCGTTCGAGGACTGATCGAGCTGGCGGTCTCACTCGCAGGGAAAATCAGTTGAGCACAATTTATCTTGTACGCCACGGCCAGGCCGGTACGCGCGATGCCTACGACTCTCTTTCGGAACTGGGAAAGCGCCAGGCGCGGTTGCTGGGCGGGCATTTTGTTTCCCAGGGCATCCGCTTTGCAGCAGCCTATGCAGGAGGGCTGTCGCGTCAGCAACAGACCGCGGAAGGGATCAAGGAAGCGTACGCTATCGCCGGAGTCGCTTTTCCTGAGGTTCCCGTCGATCCCGGATGGAACGAGTTTGACCTGGCGCGCGTGTATTGTGAAATAGCCCCACAACTGAGTGCCGCAGATCCCGAGTTCCTCCGTGAATATGCAGAAATGCAGGAGCAGGTCCGGGCTAGCGACGGCACGCACGGGGCGAGGGTTCATCGCAAGTGGCTGCCTTGCGACACGAAGGTGGTCGACGCATGGATTCACGGTCGCTTCCCGTATAGCGGCGAAACCTGGGACCAGTTTCGTGAGCGCGTGACGTCCTGCCGGTTAAGAAAGCGTGACACGCACCAGCGGGAGAACATTCTCGTGGTCACGTCGGCCACTCCAGTTGCCATCTGGATGGGGCTTTCGCTGGAGATTTGCGATGAACGCCTGATGCCTCTGGCTGGAGTGCTGCACAACGCATCGTATACGATCCTGCGCTTGCGCGAAGGGCAGCTACGGCTGTTTACCTTCAATGCGATTCCGCATCTTGCCACCAAGGAATTGCGCACTCACCGCTGAGCGAGTTGCCGGAGCAACTTACGGGTAGTAGCAAACTTTTAAGGATAGTAGCGAACGACCCACTCAGCGACACAGCATGGTTTGTCGGAGCCTTGCACCTCCACCTTTGCGTCGAAAGCCGCCTCCACGGCGTCGGGCAAGTCCTGGAGGGACCGAAGAGTAAATTGGGCGCGGATTTTGGAGTCAGCGGGGACTGGCGAAGGAAACCGAACCCGATTCAAGCCGTAGTTCACGGTCAGGCGCAGGCCATTCTGAATCTGCAACACCTGCCGCATAGATTGGCTCAGCAGCGATAGAGTCAAGAAGCCGTGGGCAATGGTCGTCCCATAAGGAGATTCGCGCTGCGCGCGTTCCCGGTCCAGATGAATCCACTGGCGATCCTCGGTGGCTTCCGCAAATGCCTGAATGCGGTCCTGGGAAACCGGAAACCACTCCGTTGCTCCGATTTCACGGCCTACCCAATCTCTTAAGGAGTGCGGCGTGTCTATCACGAGTGCCACGGTGTCACCTGCCCTGTTTTTTTGGACGTTCGTCTGATTGGGTTCGGTCAGCTATGCTTTGCGTGAACGTGCCGCGCGACGACTTTTCGCAGCGGCCGTCGCCAAATCGACGAATATGTACGTGACGATGGCCGTTCCGATCGCGCGCCCGTGATTGTCGGTGAGATCCACACTGCCTACGCACAGAGTGGAACCCATCCGCAGCAAGTGAGATCGGGCGCGGATAACGCCTTCGGACACCGGCCGGAAATAATTGATCTTCATCTCCACAGTGGTGATCCGCCGCTTGCCTCCGAAGTGGAGTTGGATCGCAATGCCGACGGCGGCATCCGCCATTGCGGCGGCCACGCCTCCGTGAGCAGCTCCAGCGCTATTGCGCAATTCATCCCGAAGCTCACACTCGATCGTAATCCCATCGCGATGCACGCTGCGGAGCCGCATCCCGAGCAGCGTATTGAAGGGCACTCGTCTCAAGAAGTCACGGGCATGTTGAATGGTCATTTCTCTTCACGCAAACCGATTCATAGCTCTGCGCTCCGGGCTCCCATGGGATGATCCAAGCGACGACTCAGCAATGTGGAAAGCGTCAACGGCGCACAGTTGGAGTTGGGTTTGGCGCGCTCCATTTCCGAAGCTCCAGTTTTGCAATAGCTTCGGTGTGGACCTCGTCCGGGCCGTCCGCGAGCCGCAGTGTGCGCACATTCGCCCAGGCACTGGCCAGGACCGTATCTTGAGACACGCCAGCTCCTCCGTGCGCCTGAATCGCCCGGTCGAGCACCCGCAGCGCGACATTCGGGGCCACAACCTTGATCATCGCAATCTCGGCGCGCGCTGCCTTGTTTCCCACCGTGTCCATCATGTAAGCCGCTTTCAAGGTCAGCAGGCGCGCCTGCTCGATCTCCATGCGGGAGTGGGCGATGTCGGCACGTATGGTGCCTTGTTCCGCCAGGGGCTTTCCGAACGCCACGCGCGCCTGCACGCGCTTGCACATCGTTTCCAGTGCCCGTTCGGCCACCCCGATGCACCGCATGCAGTGGTGAATGCGCCCTGGGCCCAGCCTCCCTTGGGCGATCTCGAAGCCGCGGCCTTCGCCGAGCAGCATGTTTGAGAGGGGCACTCGGACGTTCTCAAAACTGATCTCACCATGTCCGTGGGGTGCGTGGTCGTAGCCAAAAACAGTCAGCAGGCGCTTGATCTTGACTCCGGTCGCATCCATAGGCACCAGCACCATCGACTGTTGTTGATACGCCGGAGCCGAAGGATTCGTCTTGCCCATAAAAATCGCGATCTTGCAGCGTGGGTCGCCCGCGCCGGAAGCCCACCACTTGCGGCCATTGATGACGTATTCATTGTCTTGTCGGGCGATACTCGCTTGGATGTTCGTCGCGTCCGAGGAGGCCACGGCCGGCTCGGTCATTGCGAAACACGACCGAACCTGCCCCGCGAGCAGAGGTTTCAACCAGCGCTCTTTTTGTTCTTCCGTACCGTAACGCGCCAGCACTTCCATGTTGCCGGTGTCCGGAGCCGAACAGTTGAATACCTCCGGAGCCATCACGCTGCGCCCCATGATCTCGCATAGCGGGGCATATTCGAGATTCGTCAACCCGGCACCGTATTTCTGATCCGGCAAAAAGAGATTCCACAAACCTGCCGCTCGAGCCTTTGGCTTGAGTTCTTCAATCACGCGCGTCGGCGACCAGCGGTCGCGCTCGATCTCATCGTGGAAACGCTGCTCGTTCGGATAGACGCACTCATCCACGAAGGCCTGTAGACGCCGCTGCAGGTCCTTTACTTTGTCGCTGAACGCGAAGTCCATGCCTATCTTCCAGTGAAAGCCGGGGCGCGTTTCTCCACAAAATGGGCGACGCCCTCTTTGAAGTCTTCAGTCCGGAAGCTCGCCATCATTTCATGCACGGAGGCGTCGAAAGCCGCGGAGAGCGGCCCCAGCATCGCCTCATACACTTGGCGCTTGATGATGCGCAACGAACGCGGGCTCACGGTGGAGGCGAGTTCGCCCGCATACTCGCGCACTTTCTCCGGGAAACTCTGCGGGGGAAACACCTGGTTCACCAGCCCCAGGCGCAGTGCTTCGCTGGCATCGATCGTACGAGCCGAAAACAGAAGATCAAGCGCATTGGCCAGGCCCACAATACGCGGCAACATCCATGCCATCCCGTATTCGGCGACTAGTCCCCGCCGGGCGAATGTGGTGCTGAAGCGGGCCGCTTCCGACGCCAGTCGCAAATCGCAATAGAGAGCGATCACAAGGCCAAGTCCAACGACCGGGCCGTTGATAGCTGCAATGACCGGCTTCCCGATCGCGGGAAAGTAGGAATATCTCCTTTGAAAGTCAGGTGGGATGTCGTCGCGATGGCTGATGTCGGTTCCCGAGGTTGTCCGGGGACTAGGTTGCCCTCCGCTGTCAGGCGAACTGTGCCCCACCGACCCGCGCTCCACCACAGCGCTCAAGAGTGACATATCCGCCCCGGCGCAGAAGCCTCGGCCGGCTCCCGTCAACACGATCACTCGAACGTTGTCATCGCGCTCGGCTTCGTCCATCGCGGAGCGAACTTCTTTTTCCATCACTGCAGTCCATGCGTTGAGCCGGTCTGGACGGTTCAGGGTGATCGTGGCCACCCGGTTCGCTACGTCGTACAGGATTTCCTGTGTGGGCATGACGCGCGATTATATAAAAACTCACAGTCGTTAGTCACTATCATGTTATAGAGACTATCGTGAGATGGAATGATCAGGCGATCGCCGCTACTTGAGCGGCTCGCGGAACTGAAGTAACCGCACGTACGCCGGTGGTGTCGACCCTGAGTGAACTCCCGCACTTGGGTGCCGATTGAGTGTGTAGCGGCAAGGCTGCACACGACGCGCCGCCAGTGAAACCCCACATCGGAAGAGGGAGATGAGTATGGATGGCGGCCGGAAATCGACCTATGCAATGCACACTCTGTTGCTATGTTCCGACTTGCAGTTTCTGGGCGCGACGCGGGGCGTCCTGCATCAGCTCGAGGTGGCGCCGAAGATTGTGGGCAGCTCCGAAGATGCACTGGGCATGATTCACGCGCACGAGTTTGACGTGGTCGTTGTCGATTGGCGCGACGTCCCGGACTTGGCCGACTTCCTCGGTGCCTTGCGCAGATCGAAGCTGAATGGGGACTGTGTCCTGGTCGCGATCGTGCGCGACCTGCTGGACTTGCGCCAAGCCTTCAGCGCTGGAGTTCATTTCCTCATCCACAAGCCCGCGTCCGTAGTGCAGATCGAGCGTTGCCTGCGCGCAGCCTATAGCGCCAGAGTGACGCGCCGCCGCAAGCAGCACCGCGAGGCCGTGAACATTGCAGCTTCGGTTAGCACGCGCGTTCAGCCGTACGCTGAGGCGATGATCATGAATCTGAGTGAAGCGGGCGCGTGCCTGCAGATGGATGCGTGTTGCCGGCTGGGTGTCGCCGAGGAAATCGATTTGCGATTTGAATTGCCCGGCTCCGGCACGACGCTGCACGCCACAGGAACGGTGATTTGGATCAGCGGCAGCCGTTGCGGAGTTCGCTTCAGCTATGTCCCCGATGGAGAGCGGCTGGCACTGGAGCAGTGGCTAACCGTGTGCGTCGAGCGTTCGCTCGAAGAGATGTGCGAGCGCATGCGGACGGTCTGCGCATAGATGTGGTTGCGAACGCTCAGGGCTGGTGCTTCTCCTCCCTAAGCTTTTAGCGACGGAACTGCTTGCTTAAGGTAAGCCCCTGTTGCTGATAAGACGATCCGATGTTGGTGCCGTAGATTTTGTCTGGGCGCGCTAGCAGCGGCATGTAGTTCAGCCGTCCGACAAATTGTCCGTGTTCCATCAGGAAGGGAACCTCGTGGGCGCGAACCTCCAGCACAGCGCGTGTCCCCTTGATGTCATTGGATCCGTATCCAAAACCGGGATCGAAGAATCCGGCATAGTGAATGCGAAACTCGCCGTCCGAGGGATCAAAGGGAACCATTTCCGCCGCGAACTCGGGTGGAACTCGAACTCTTTCCCTCGACGCAAGAATATAAAAGTCACCGGGCTCGAGAATCAGATTCTTTCCCCGATTCTGGCGCCGAACTTCCCAAAACTCATCGATCGCATAGTAGTTCACGCGGTCCAGTTCGATAGCCGGAGCGCATCGCCTTGCCTTGTAGGCAATGACCTCGCCTGCCTCGTTGCCTTCCAGGCTCACTGTGACTCTCAGGCCCCGGTGAAGCCGCACTTTGCCCGGATTTTCCTCGTCCATGTACACAAGGGGTTCCTCTTGGTCGAGTTCTTTAATGGTGCGATCACCAGACACGGGAGTCCCCTGAACGAACCGCAGCTGACTCAGCCTCATTCCCGCTCGAACCGCGACAGTAAACGTGCGGGAGACGACTTCGGCGTAAAGCTTTCCCCTGTATCCGGGTGGCACTCGGTCAAACTCCGTGCCGTAGTCAGTGATCAGACGAGTGAAGATGTCAAGACGCCCGGTTGTACTTTTGGGGTTGGCTTTCCCCGAGATGTGTTCCGGTAGGTTGAGCTCTTCCACGAGAGGTACGATATAGACGCAATCCTTCTCAAAAACGGGCGCACCGGTCAAATCGACTCTCGTCATACGCAGTTCTTTGATTTTGGCTTCCACCGTACTGTTTGGGCCCGGCAGAAAGCTCGCCCGCACCCGGTGTGCGATGTCTCCCAGCCGCAAGTCGAGACTCGCCGGTTGGATGTGGTCAGGGTTTACCGCAGGATTCGCGATCACTCGCCCACTGGAAATCAGGTCGCTGATCCCCTGCGAAGGTAGGATTCCTGTAGTCCGGCCTTGACCTCGGTCAGGAGTCACATTTTGCCCATTCTCGAAAAGAATCTGACTTTGACTGGATGTCGACATCTTCAGGACTCCCCATGCTTCCTCATAGCTTCAGAGATGCGCCGCGCTCTTTCAGCTAGTTCATATTCGTAGAAGCTAGCATAGCAACCCAGGCTGCAGAACCCACCCTTGCTCTTCTGCCCGCTGCCGACTCGTCGTCCTTCTGGAATCTGCCTTCCGCAGTTCGGACACGCATTCTTATCCCATAAATCTAGTAGCTGCTCTTCTAGCTCGCTCATTTGGTGGTCAGCGAGTGCGTTGGCAATAAAAAGCTCGCGGAACCCGCGTTTCCTTTGGACGCGTTAGCTGGTCCATCGGCCAATCGGCTGGAGTGTTCCTAATCTAAGAGCGGACAAGTGTGCTGTCAAGCCACGTTCCGGCAGCAATCCCCTACTGATGTGCGGTGGGGCTGTCGGTGGTGCTCGAGGTCAGCGGGGCAATCGGCTGGGTCGTGGTATCTTCCACGACCTTCGGCAGCGGCGACTCGAGCGCGAGCTGCAACACCTGGTCCATGGTGTCGACGAAGTGCAGCTTCATGGCATTACGCAAGTTTTCCGGGACCTCGGCCAGATCCTTCTCATTGTCTTTGGGCAGGATCACTTCAAACAGACCGGCACGGTGTGCGGCTAGCAGCTTTTCCTTCAGTCCGCCGATCGGAAGAACCTTGCCGCGGAGCGTGATTTCGCCAGTCATGGCGATGTCGCGGCGAACCGCAATCTTGCTCAGCGCGCTGGAAATCGCGGTGGCGATGGTAATGCCCGCGGAGGGGCCGTCTTTCGGGATGGCGCCCTCGGGCACGTGCACGTGCAGATCAAGATTGCGATAGAAGTCTCGAGTCAGGCCAAGCCGATGGGCGCGGGAGCGGACGTAGGACATGGCGGCTTGCGCCGACTCCTGCATCACATCGCCCAGCTTGCCGGTCAGCGTCAGCTTGCCTTTGCCGTCGACGACCGTGGCTTCGGTGCTGAGAATCGAGCCCCCGACTTCGGTCCACGCCAAGCCGGTGACGAGTCCGACTTCAGACTTTTCGTGCGCCAGCATGTCACGGAACTTGATCACGCCGAGGAAGTCGTTAACGTTGTCGCCGGTAATCGTGACGCTATAGCTTTCGCCTTCCTTGACCACCTTGCGCGCTACCTTGCGGCAGACGTTGCCGATTTCGCGCTCCAGATTGCGGACACCGGCTTCGCGCGTATAGGAGCGGATCAGCGTGGTGATCGCATCGTCGTTAAACTTGACATTCTTTTCCGACAGGCCCGCGGCCAGCATCTGCTTTTTCACCAGGAACTGCTTGGCAATTTCAATCTTTTCCTGCTCCGTGTAGCCATGCAGGCGCAGCACTTCCATGCGGTCTTGCAGAGCTGGCGGCACGGTGTGGATCACGTTCGCGGTTGCTACAAAAAACACCTGCGACAGGTCGTATTCCACGTCGAGGTAGTGATCGACGAACATGTAATTCTGTTCGGGATCGAGCACCTCGAGCAGAGCCGCCGACGGATCGCCGCGGAAGTCCATCGACATCTTGTCGACTTCATCCAGCATGAAGACCGGGTTCTTGGTGCCGGCCTTCTTCATCATCTGAACAATCTGTCCGGGTAGCGCTCCAATGTAAGTGCGGCGGTGGCCGCGGATTTCGGCTTCATCGCGCACGCCGCCCAGCGACATGCGGACGAACTTGCGGCCCGTGGCCTTGGCAATCGACATGCCCAGCGAAGTCTTGCCCACTCCCGGAGGGCCGACGAAACAGAGAATTGAACCCTTAGGATTCTTTACCAGCTGCCGTACGGCGAGGAATTCGAGAATGCGTTCCTTGATCTTCTCCAGGCCATAGTGATCTTCATTCAGGACTTTCTCGGCTCGGGAAATGTTACGGATTTCTTTGGAGCGTTTCTTCCACGGCACCGCCAGCAGCCAGTCGAGATAGTTGCGTGATACTGTCGATTCGGCCGACATCGGCGGCATGGCTTCGAGCTTCTTCAGTTCCTGAATCGCTTTGTCTTTGACGTCCTTGGGCATGCCCGCGGATTCGACCTTCTTCTTCAGTTCGTCGAATTCGCTCTTTTCACCGCGGCCCAGTTCCTTCTGGATCGCCTTAATCTTTTCGTTGAGGTAGTACTCTTTTTGCGCCTTCTCCATCTGCCGCTTCACGCGCGACTGGATGGTGCGGTCGACGTTCAGCTTTTCGATTTCGATGTCGAGCACGTCGCCGATCCGGGTCAGGCGCTCGGCGGGATCGAAAATCTCGAGCAGTTCCTGCTTTTCTTCGATCGAAAGCTGCAGGTTGGCCGAGATCACGTCGGTCAGCTTGGCCGGATCCTCCATACGCACGGCCGAAATCATGGTTTCGTAGTTCAGCGCCTGGCACAGCTTGACATACTGCTCAAAAAGGGATGTGACGCGCTGCATGCCGGCTTCCAGCGACTGATTGGTTTCGGTTGTGTAGCGCGCGACCCGCACGGTGGCCTCCATAAAGCCTTCGGTGTCGGTGACCTGCAGGATCTTGCCGCGCTCAATGCCTTCAACTAGAACTTTAATGTTGCCGTCGGGCAGCTTCAGGCTCTGCACGATGTTGACGATCGTGCCCACTTGGTAGATTTCATTGGCCTTGGGTTCGTCAATGGAAGCGTCATGCTGGGTTGCCAGGAAAATCTTCTTGTCTGCCGCCAGGGCCTCTTCCAGCGCGCGCACGCTCGACTCGCGGCCCACCACAAACGGTGTCATCATGAAGGGAAAGATGACCACGTCCCGGATGGGCATCATGGGCAGCTTCCTGGATTCGAACTTTTCCTTGGATGTGGTCACTGAGTCTCCCTGGGATACGAGCCAACCCACAGACTACAAGATTCTACTCTGTTCCGGCGGCTCGTGGCATGAACTTTCCGCCCTTGCTCGCGCGGACTTGCCTGAAACGGGTCGTCCAGTCGCTAGTCGTTGGCAAGCGCTCCGGCCAGCGACTCCAGACTAATGATTAACGGCTAGCAACCAGTGAAGGAAGCCCTATCCTGCCTTTTCCATGATGGTGGCGAACGAAGCGCTGCGCTTCTCCACCATCTCCCGCGTGACTTCGAACTCTTTTAGTTTCTTCTGGCTGGGCAGGTTGAACATCAGGTCGAGCATGAGCTCTTCAAGAATCATACGCAACCCGCGCGCTCCCACCTTGCGCGCCATGGCCTGGCGCGCGATGGCGCGCAGGGCCTCGTCCGCGAACTTCAGCCTCACGTTTTCGAACTCGAACAGCCGCTGATATTGCTTGACGATGGCGTTCTTGGGCCGGGTCAGGATTTCGATCAGGGCGAACTCGTCGAGATCCTCAAGCATACCCACGACCGGCAGGCGGCCGACGAACTCTGGGATCAGACCGAACTTGATCAGATCCTCGGGTTGAATCTCGCTCAGCAGTTCGTAGTTGCGCTTGCGCGAGACGGCAAGGTCTTCCTTCTCGGCTTCTTCCCCGGCCCGGAATCCCAGTGACTTTTTGCCAATCCTGCGGCCAATGATTTTGTCGAGCCCGACGAAAGCACCGCCGCAGATGAACAAAATGTTGGTCGTATCCACAGGAGTAAATTCCTGGTGCGGGTGCTTGCGTCCGCCCTGCGGAGGCACATTGGCGATGGTGCCTTCCAGGATCTTCAGCAGCGCCTGCTGCACACCTTCGCCGGAAACGTCGCGAGTGATCGAGGGGTTCTCGTCCTTGCGCCCGATCTTGTCGACTTCGTCGATGTAGATGATGCCGGTCTGAGTGCGGCTCACGTCGCCGTCAGCCGCCTGCAGCAGCTTCAGGATGATGTTCTCGACGTCTTCGCCCACGTAGCCGGCTTCAGTCAGCGTGGTCGCGTCGACGATGGCGAAGGGAACGTCCAACATGCGCGCCAGCGTTTGCGCCAGAAGCGTCTTGCCGGTTCCGGTGGGACCAATCAGCATGATGTTCGACTTGGTGAGCTCGATCCCGTCGCCGGTCTTCTGGCGGTTCATGAAGATGCGCTTGTAGTGGTTATAGACCGCGACCGCCAGCTTCTTCTTGGTCTGTTCCTGCCCGATGACGTACTCGTCAAGGAAGGTTTTCACTTCCTGCGGTTTGGGCAATTGGTTGGGAACGCTGGTCTGCGGAGTCGCAGTGCGGTCATCTTCGAGAATCGAGTTGCAGACCGCGACGCACTCGTCGCAGATGTAGGCCCGGGGGTAGTCGCTGGGGGAGGAGATCAGTTTGGCTACGGCGTCCTGCGACTTGTGGCAGAACGAACAGCGTAAAATCTCGTCGGAGCCGGACTTGGTTTTCACTTCGCTTCTGCTCCTTGGCCGCTCGCGCGGCTCACATTCGCGGGGAGACAACGAATCCCAGCTTCACTCTCCCATCCGCCGTCTCACGCTTCGCTGCTGATTTTCGTCAGCGCGAAGGCAGATCATACCGCTTTTGCGGTCTTATAGATGATATCGTCTATGATTCCGTATTCCTTAGCCTGCTGCGCGTTCATAATGAAGTCGCGCTCCACATCTTTCTCCACTTTCTCTAATTTTTGCCCGCTGTGCTTCGAAAGTAACTGGTTGGTAATCTCCCGCATGCGTAAAATCTCGCGCGCATGGATGTCAATGTCAGTGGCCTGCCCCGACAACCCTCCCATAGAGGGCTGATGTATTAGAATCCGCGAATTGGGCAGTGCCAATCTCTTTTTGGGCTCACCTGATGCCAAAAGTAACGCCGCCATGGATGCCGCCTGGCCCACGCACAGCGTCATGACGTCGTTTTTTACGTACTGCATGGTGTCGTAGATGGCCATGCCAGCCGTGATCGAGCCGCCCGGCGAGTTGATGTAAAGCTGGATGTCTTTCTCCGGATCTTCCTGAGCCAGAAACAACATCTGGGCGATGACGAGGTTGGCAATGTTGTCGTCGATTGGGGTGCCGATGAAAATGATGTTATCCCGGAGGAGGCGGGAGTAGATGTCGTAGGCACGTTCGCCCCGCCCGGTCTGCTCGATGACCATGGGAACGAGCATCATTTGCGCGTCGCTTTTTCGCGAATCATTTGGCATTGCGTTCACCTGCCACACTCCGCCCCGACACAACTCTCATCATGCCTGGGGAGGATCGAAAGTGGTCCGCGCGTTTTTCAGGAACTACGCGGACTGGTGATACAACAAATCGAGGGTCTTTTCGCTGCGGATTCTGTTGCGAATTCTATCGAGGCCCCCATCCTGTGTCAAACGAGCGCGGACCGCTTCCGCAGTCTGTTTGGTCTGTGCAGCCAGCCCTTCAATTTCGTGACTCAACTCCCTTTCGCTGACCGCAATTCCTTCCAGTTCCGCAATGCGTTCCAGTAACAGCGACGATTTCACATCTTGCACGGCCTGATCGCGCTGGCCCGCGCGCAGGCGAGGCAAGTCCATCTTCTTCATGTCCTCCATCTTCATGCCCTGCGCGGCGAGGGCGCGCAGTCCACGTTCCAAACGCATATCGATCTGCCGATCGACCAATGACTCGGGCACTTCGAAGTCATTGCGCCTGACCAGGTCGGTGACCAGCTTGTCTTTAGCTTCGCGCTCGGCGGTGTGCTTGCGCTCCGCCAGCATGTTCTCGCGAATCTGCTTGCGCACCTGGTCGAGGCTGGAGAACTCGCCCAGTTCCTTGGCGAAATCATCGTTCAGCTCAGGCAGGTTCTTCTGCTTGATGGCTTGCACGTTTACTGTATAGACGAGCGTCTTGCCGGCAAGCCTTTTGTCGTTGGTGTCTTCGGGATACTTCACTTCGAACTGGCGCTCGTCGCCCGCGTTGGCTCCGCGCAGGTTCTGGCTGAATTCCGGAACCGTGTTCTTGCCGCCGATTTCGATCAAAACCTCGTCCATGTGCACCGGCTTGGTCTGGTCGTCGGTATCTTTGGGCCGGCCGTCCATCGAGGCCTGAGCAAAGTCGCCATCGGCCAGCGGACGTCCTTCGATCGAAATGAACGTAGCATGCTGCTCGCGCACGTTGTTCAGCTCTTCTTCCACCTCTTCATCCTTCACGTCGATCTCGGGATGGTCGGCGCGCAGCTCTTTGTAGCCTTCAACCTTGATTTCGGGCATGATCTCGAAGCTGGCCTTGAACGTCAACGGCTCGCCATCATGAATGTGCAGGTCGGTAACGCGGGGCTGCGAGACCGGGATCATGCCGAGCTTTTCCGCTTCCTTGCGAAAGTACCGCGGCACGAGGGCTTCGACCACGTCGCTCTTGAGTTCTTCTTTGAAGCGTTGCCGGATGATCGACGGCGGCACGTGTCCGCGTCGAAAGCCGGGCAGCCGCGCCATCTTCTGATATTTGGCGACTACGGCCTCGGTCTCGCGCGCGACTTCAGCAGCGGGGATCTCAACCGAGATCTCGCGCTTAACGCCATCTTTCTTCGCGTCGGCTGTTTCTGTGGGACTCACGATTTCGCGTTAACACTCCGTTAATCTTTGAGTGTAAAGACAGAGGCAGAGCACCGTCAAACGAGGAGGAGGGTCTCCGGTCGTTTGTCGTTGGCCGTTTAGCCCGAATACGGAATATCCTCCTGACTTTTGACATCCCGCTTGAAGGTCGTGCTGGTGCAATATCCCAGCGACTGCAAGTCGCACGAGCGAGTACAGCCACACGCTAGAAGCGTGCGGTCTCCAATGTGATGTAATGGCCGGGTGAGTTCGAACCAACGACCGGAGACCGACGACCAGCGACTGTCTTCCTGGCTCACCGTCCTCAACCGCGAAGTCATCGCCTGCACGCGCTGTCCGCGTCTGGTGGCTTATCGCGAACAGGTCGCACGCGAAAAACGGCGCGCGTATCGCGACTGGGAATATTGGGGCAAGCCGGTGCCGGGATTCGGCGATTCCAACGCGCGTGTGCTGATCATGGGACTGGCCCCCGGGGCGCACGGCTCGAACCGCACCGGACGGCCGTTTACTGGAGATGCTTCCGGCAACTTCATGTATCCGGTTTTGCAGGAGACCGGATTCGCCAACCAGCCCACGGCCACGGACCGCAACGATGGGCTGAAGTTGACGGATCTGTACATCACGGCGGCGGTCCGATGTGCTCCACCGGACAATAAACCGCTTCCCGAGGAACTGGCCGCTTGCTCGCACTTTCTTGATCGGGAACTGGCAGGACTGCAAAGCGTGAAGGTCGTGGTGGCGCTGGGCAAGATCGGGTTCGACGCCTATCTCAACTATCTGAAGCGGACCGGATTGCTCCAGAGTAAAAAAAGCTATGAGTTCAAACACGGCGCCAGTTACCGGTTTCCCGACGGCAAGGTGTTACTGGCGTCCTATCATCCGTCGAACCAGAACACCCAGACAGGGAAACTGACCCGAAAAATGTTTGTGAAAATCTTTGAAGAGGCGGCAACAATTGCCGATAGATAGGTCAGGGCGCCGCTCTGGATCGTCGCACCCTCCCCTGCTAGGGGTCATACAAAAAAGGGTCACGAACCGAGCGGCGCTTTTTATGTGGGGCGGACACTCCTGTCCGCCGCTCTTGGTTTTGTCTTTGCAGTTGTTAAGAAGTAAAAATCAAAATCAAAGTCAAAAGCGGCGGACAGGAGTGTCCGCCCCACGCGAGCTAGAAGCCGACCATCACCGGTTCCGGCTCCAAATGGACGCCCCAGATTTCGGTGACGCGCTGCTGGATTTGATCCTTCAAGGCCAGGACTTCTGCAGCGGTGGCCCCACCGCGATTGACAATGGCGAGGGCGTGCTTACTCGAAAGGCCAACATGCCCAAAGCCATATCCGCGGGCAAAACCCGACTTTTCGACCAGCCATGCGGCGGAAACTTTTTTGCTCTTCTCGAGCGCCGGATAGGCAGGAACCGTAAATCCCCTCGCGGACGCCCGCTTATTCAAATCAGCGTGCTGTTCCTCCGAGAGCACGGGATTCTTGAAAAACGATCCCGCGCTGTGGCAATCGGGATCGCCCGTCACCAGGAGCATGCCCTTGAGCGCGCGAATATGCCGCACGGCCTCGCGGACTTCGGCGAGATTCGGCGCAGACTCTTGCCCCATGAACTGCCGCTTGAGATCCGCGTAGGTGAGGCGCGGCCCGCCTCCCGGCGTGAGCGCGTAGACGACGCGTAGAATGATGAAGCGCTCGAGTTCGGTCGTGTTGAAGATGCTGCTACGGTAGGCGAAGCCGCAGGCCTCGCGGCACAACTCGCGGACCTGGCCGTCTCTCAGGTCGAAGACTTCGACGGAATCAATCGTTTCTGAAACCTCTTGACCGTAGGCGCCGACGTTCTGCACCGGCGTTCCGCCTACACTGCCTGGAATTCCGCTCAGGCACTCGATGCCCGCACATTGTGCTGCGACTGCGTGCGAGACGAAGCGGTCCCAGGATTCTCCGGCTCCAACCTCGAAGAGAGTTTCGCCTTCGCCGCTGTTCGATTGGCGTTCGATGCCGGCGATGGCGATCTTCAACACCAGGCCGGGCCACCCGGAATCCGCCACAACCAGATTGCTGCCACCTCCCAGAACAAAAAGCGGAAGGTTTCTGCTCTTCGCAAATCTGACCGTCTCCTCGACCTCCGCCTGCGACCTGGCTTCGACGAAGAAGCGCGCCCGGCCGCCCACGCCAAAGGTGGTCAGCGGCGCTAGCGCAACATTTTCCTGGAGCAGCATGGACTTGCTTTCAATATACAGGGAGGGTCATACAAGGAGGGTCGACGGCTGCGATCTCTGGGTCACTTCTTGCTCCCAGTGCCGACCATGAATGCCTTTATCACGATGCCGTTCGGCTGCATACCCACAGGAATCAGCGTCAGCAGCGAATACTCGCTCGGCTCCAGTTTGCGCGGCGTCCGTTTCTGAATGACGGTCACGTCGCCCGACTGTGTGTCGAGCACCAGCAGGTAGTTCTGGTCGGGGGTCAGGGCCAGGTTGTCAGGATGGGTGCCCACGGTAACTGTGGTGATGCGGCGGCCCATGTCAATGTCATAGACCGCAATGCTGTTGGAGCCGAAGTTCGAGACGTAAAGGCGCGAATTGTCGAGCGTGACCACGCCATGCGACGGGTGTTGCCCGATCTCCAGGCTGCTGCCCACCTCGTCGTTGGCAGTTTCAATGATCGAAATGCTGTCGGAGTCGAAGTTGCAGACGATCATCTCGCCACCATCTGGTTTGAGAGCCAGGCTGACGGGCGTGCGTCCAACGTCAAGCAGGGCGAGCAAGTGGTCGTCTTTCTGTGCGCCGTCCTGCGCCTGGTCATTTCTCAACTGGATCGAGGCCACTTGGGAAGACCCCGAGCACGAGACGAATGCTTTGCTGGAATCGGGCAGGATCGCGATATCTTCGGGCTGCTGGCAGACTTGCAGCGTCGCCCGCACGCGCAGCAGTTTCGCATCGATCAGCGACACGGTGTTGTCACCGCGATTGGACACCACGACCGTGGAGCCATCCGGCGAAACCCGCGCCAGGCCCGGCGCAGCTCCCACGCGCACATTGCCGATCAGCAGCCGCTTTTCGAGATCGATCACGCTGACGTTGGACGATCCTGAATTGGCGATGTAGGCGCGCTTGCCGTCTTGGGAAACATCGATGAAATACGGGCGTCCGTGCACCCCGATCGTAGCGACGACGTTATTCGTCTCGGCGTCGATGACGCTCACGTTGTTCGAGCCGGCATTCACCACGTAGATTTCGTTCTTCTTGTTGTTGGCGGCGATGCCGGTGGGCTCGCTGCCGACCTGGATGGTCTTCGCAAGCGCGAACGTGCGCAGATCGATCACGCTGACCGTGTTGCTCTTGCCGTTCGTGACGTAGGCGTATTCGCGGTAAGCCGGGCCATAGTCGGGCAGCGCCTGCTCGCGGAAATACCACCAGGCTATCCCGCCCAAGACGGGGAGCAACACAGCGATGAAGAGGAGCTTTCGCAAGGTCGCGTCTAATGGAGAAGGTGCCGAGGAAGGAAAGATTAGCAGAAATTGAAAGCGATCACGTGACGTGCGACAACCTATCGAATCCTGAATGACACTTCCACGTCGATGCGCACCGCCACCGGCTGTCCGTCCTTGGTGGCCGGCTGAAATTTCCACTTCTTCACCGTTTCCAGCGCCTGTTTGTCGAGGCCTCTATCAAGGCTCCTGGTCACTGCAGGATCGCGCACGGTTCCGTCCGCAGCCACGACCAACGAAAGCAGCACGGTGCCATTGATTTTCTTTCGCCGCGCTTGATCGGTGTATTCGGGTTGGGGCATGGAGATGGCTTTGGGAGCCGTGACGCCGTTCTCCCCCGCCTTGTGTAACTCGTAGATGATCTCACCATTCTTCGTCGAGTCTTGGGCGAAGAGGAGGATGCTCGAAACCAAGGCAAGCGTGGCGCACAGCGCTGGCAAAAGGCGGATGCATGCTCTCGACATAAATCCCCCATTGGAAAGTTCGGTCCTCGAAACGAGCCTACTTGCTCAGGGCAACAATTTCCCTCACCCCAATCCCCGGCACCGTCCTCCCCACTACCGCGGCAATCTGGCGCACCTGCGACATCAACTCGTCGAACTGATCGGGGAAGAGCGACTGCGGGCCATCGGAGAGAGCCTCGTCGGGCTTGTGGTGAACTTCCACCATCAGGCCGTCGGCGCCAACTGCCACGGCCGCGCGCGACAGCGGAGTAACTTTATTGCGCTTGCCCGTGCCGTGGCTGGGATCGACCAGGATGGGCAGATGGCTCAGCCGCTGAATCGCAGGCACGATGCTCAGGTCCAGTGTGTTGCGGGTGTGGTCGGCGAAGGTGCGCACGCCGCGCTCGCACAGCGCCACGTTGTAGTTGCCTTCGCTCAGTATGTATTCGGCGGCCATGAGGAATTCTTCGAGCGTGGCTGACATGCCGCGTTTGAGCAGCACCGGCTTGCGGGCCCGCCCGGCGCGCTTCAGCAAAGAAAAATTCTGCATGTTGCGGGCGCCGATTTGGATCACGTCGGCGTACTCCTCGGCCAGGTCGAGCGACTCGTGGTCGATGGCTTCGGTCATAATCTTCATGCCAAACTGCTGGCGGATTTCGGCCATGATGCGCAGGCCTTCCTCGCCCAGCCCTTGGAACGAATACGGAGAAGTACGCGGCTTGTAGGCGCCACCGCGGAAGAATTGCGCTCCGGCGCGATGCACCCGCTCAGCCACGATAAAGGCCTGCTCACGGCTTTCGATGGCGCATGGCCCGGCGACAATCGCGAGGCCCGGCCCGCCCAAAGTGGCGTTCGTGCCTTCGAAACGAATGATCGTGTTTTCTTCTTTGATGTCGCGGCTGACCAGCTTGTAGGGTTTCGAAACGGCGATAACTTCCTGCACGCCCGGCATTTCTTCCAGCGTGCCCTGTTCGACTTCGCCCTTGTTGCCGGTGATGCCAATCGCGGTGCGCGTAGCGCCCGGCATGGCGTGCGCGCGGTAGCCCAGCTTCTCGATTTTCTGGCAGACCTCACGCACCTGCTCATCGGTGGCGTGCGCCTTCATCACGACTAACATAGGTTCACCCTAGGGATCGATCATGTGGGGACAGCCGTCCCTTCAGATTCGCTCCGGCTGTCGAGTCGAGCGAGGCTCCACTGGCCCGCTGCAGCACAGGAGAAGCCGCAGCGACAAGTCTATCGTTGCCCTAGCTTGCACCGCAAATGAGGCAGTGCGCGCTCAGTCCTTTCTGCGGAATACGTAGAAGGCGGAGTGGTCGCGGTTGCCGGCATCTTGTTTTCGCCGCCGGTCACGGCGTCACAATTGACAGGGATCGCGCTCCAGGCTCACGAAGCACGATTCAGTCTCGAGCATTGTAGCGGGAATGTGACTTGTGAATCTCCTGACGGGCCTCTGCATCCAAAATTGCGTCATCACACTCTCAATCTTTGAGGTCGATCATGAAGGCTGCAGTCGTTCCCTCCGTCAACGGCAAGTGGGAAGTCAAAGAGTGGCAGACGCCGAAGGCCGGGCCTAACCAGGTGGTCATCAAGATTCATGCCAGCGGGCTGTGCTACACCGACGTGCACATTACGCACGGGGTCATCCCAGCGAAGTTTCCGCGCGTGCTCGGTCACGAGCCTGTGGGAGAGATCGCGGAAGTCGGTGTGGGGGTAACTTCCCGCAAGGTCGGAGACCGCGTGGGCGTGGGCTGGCACCAGAAGGGCTGCGGACGCTGCGAGTGGTGCCTGCGCGGCAAGAAGGAACTCTGCCCCTACGCGATCTGCACCGGTATCGGCATGGAGGGCAGCCACGGCGAGTACATGCTCGCGTACGCCGACGCGACCATGCTGATTCCCGACGGGCTCGCCTACGAGCAGGCTGCGCCGATTTTTTGCGCCGGCTACACCGTGTGGAGCGGACTGCGGCTCGCCGATCCCAAGCCGCACGAGCGCATCGCTGTCGTGGGCATTGGCGGGCTTGGTCACCTGGCGCTGCAGTATTCGAAAGCTGCAGGGTTCGAAACGATCGCGGTCACGCAGTCCAAAGACAAGGAAAAGATGATTCGCGATATGGGAGCGGATGAAGTCGTGGCCAATGGCGAGACGTTGCTGGCTGCGGGCGGTGCTGATGTGCTGCTGGTGACGTCGAACTCCTGGGCCTCAGCCGCCGACGCAGCCCGAGGCATGCGTCAATATGGGCGCGTCATTCTCATGGGAGTTGGGCCGGAGCCGCTGAACTACCCGCAGGACCTGATGTTCAGGCATGTTGCAGTGATTGGATCGAGCCAGAACGGGCCCGAGTATCTCTACGAGGCGCTCGACTATGCCGCCAAAGGCAAAGTGAAAGTGGTCGCCGAAACCTACAAACTCGACGAAATCGGCAAAGCCTACGATCGTGTAGCCGACGGCAAGGTACGCTTCCGGGCAGTGATCACGATGAACTAAGTTCTGCAACGTCTCTCTCACCCTGAGAGATCGCGAGGTAATTGGCAGGGACTCACCGGCAGTTGCGGCGAGTCTCTTGCCATGTCGCTCTATCAAGACAAATAGCACATCGAATCAACCCGTCTCCGCGGCTGGGACTACCGTTCGGCGCGGCTGGTACTAGAGAACGCGTTCCGGCTCCCACGTCCGTAGAGACGCAGCTTGCCACGTCTACTGCCGGGCAGCACCGCAAACGATGGGAGAGAGACGTTGCAAGCAACGTCTCTACGACCGCATTCGTTGTAGAATCTAGGCTTCAACTTTCGATCACCTGGGTCTATGCCGCAGGAAGAAAAATCAGAAGCCACGATGGACCGGACGGATCGTGCGCGTGGGGAGCGCCTCAACGACGAGCGCTACGACGCCCAGCGCGTCGAGATGAAGTGGGCGGAACGCTGGCAGCAGGACGCTGCGCTCTACGCCGCCGAGCGCGACTCCGCGAAAAAGAAATACTACGTCCTGGAGATGCTGCCCTATCCCTCCGGTGCGCTGCACATGGGGCATGTGCGCAACTATTCCATCGGCGATGCGCTGGCCCGCTACATGTGGATGAACGGCTACAACGTGCTGCATCCCATGGGATGGGATTCGTTCGGTCTGCCCGCAGAAAATGCCGCGATCTCCGCGAATGTGCCGCCGCGGGAGTGGACGCTCCGCAACATCGCCAACATGAAGGCACAGATGAAGCGGATCGGCTTCGCCTACGACTGGTCGCGCGAAGTCACCACTTGTCTGCCCGAGTACTACCGCTGGAACCAGTGGTTCTTTCTCAAGCTCTACGAGCAGGGCCTGGCTTATCGCAAAAAGAGCAAGGTCAACTGGTGCCCGAAGTGCGCGACCGTGCTGGCGAATGAGCAGGTCGTCGACGGCTGCTGCTGGCGCCATGAAGACACGCCGGTCGAGCAGCGCGAGCTGGAGCAATGGTTCCTGCGCATTACGAAATATGCCGATGAGCTATTGGTCGATCTCGACAAGCTCTCGGGCTGGCCGGAAAAAGTGCGCACCATGCAACGCAACTGGATCGGCCGCAGCGAAGGCACGCTGGTCGATTTCAAGCTCGACGGCGCGGCGGGACCGGCGGGTTCAACCATCACCGTATTCACCACGCGCGTCGATACCATCTTCGGTGCGACCTCGGTGCAGCTGGCCCCGGAACACCCGCTGGTCGCCGACTTCACCCGCTACAACCAGCCGCTGGGTGAAGCCGTGCAGCAGTTGATCGCCGAGCAGCGTAAAGCCAAGGAAGAGGGCGACATCGGCCTGATCGAGAAGCACGGCATCAACACGCACCGCTATGCCATCAATCCCTACAACGGCGAGAAGGTGCCGATCTGGATCGCGAACTACATTGTGATGGATTACGGCACCGGCGCCATCATGAGCGTGCCCGCGCATGACGAGCGCGACTGTGAATTCGCGAAGAAGTACAAGCTTGAAATCCGCCTGGTGATTCTCCCCGTAACCGACGATCCCGAGGAAACTGTCACTGAGCCGGTTCTTCCGTTCACCACGCTTTACGGTTCGCTGGTCAACTCCGGGCGCTTCAGCGGGCTCATGTGCGAAGACGCCATCAAAAAGATGTCCGCGTACGCCGAAGAGAACAAGTTCGGCAAAGCGACGATCACGTATCGCATCAAGGATTGGGGCATATCGCGGCAGCGCTATTGGGGCACGCCGATCCCCATGCTGTATTGCGAGAAAGACGGCATCGTGCCGGTGCCGGAAAAAGACTTGCCGGTGATTTTGCCGGAGAATGTCGCGATCACGCTGACCGGCGGCTCGCCGCTCGGGCGCGTGCCCGAGTTCGCGAATGCCACGTGTCCGAAGTGTGGCGGCCCGGCGCGCCGCGAGACCGACACCATGGACACCTTCGTCGATTCGTCCTGGTATTTCTATCGCTACACCGACGCGCGCAATGACCGCGCGCCTTTCGACGGCAAGATTGCGCAGTATTGGTTCGGCGATCGTGGCATCGACCAATACATCGGCGGCGTCGAACACGCCATTCTGCACCTGATCTATTCGCGCTTCTGGACCAAGTTCATGCGCGACCTTGGCCTGGTGACCAACGACGAGCCCGTCGAGCGCCTGTTCACGCAGGGTATGGTCATCAAAGAAGGCGCGAAGATGTCGAAGAGCCTGGGCAACGTGGTCTCGCCCGACGAGATGGTCGCGCGCTACGGGGCCGACGCCGCGCGCATGTATAGCCTGTTCGCCGCGCCGCCGGATCGCGATCTCGACTGGCAGGATTCGGGGATTGAGGGCATTCAGAGATTCCTGGGGCGCGTGTACCGCTTCGTTGTGCGCCACGCGCAGCCAGATCATCCCGACTGGCGCAAGCCAGTGCCGGCCGAATTGACGCCGCAGGCCCGTGCCATCCAGCGGAAGCTGCACCAAACCATCAAGCGCGTCAGCGACGACTTTCAGGGGCGCTGGCACTTCAATACGTGCATCTCGGCGATCATGGAGTTGGTGAACGTGCTCTACGGCGCGGAAGATGCGATAGCCCAGAATGCCGTCCCGATGCCTTTCCTGGCAGAGGTGCAGCGCAAGATCACGCTGCTGCTCGCTCCTTTCGCGCCTTATCTCGCCCACGAACTCTGGGAGATGATGGGCGAGCAGGAAGGTCTGCTCCGTGCGCCATGGCCCAAGCACAACGCGGCGCTGGCGAAGGAAGAAGAGATCGAGATTCCCGTGCAGGTGAACGGCAAACTGCGCAGCCTGGTTGTTGTGCCGGCCGATGCCGCGGAGGAATTCGTCCTCCAGCAAGCGCTGACCAACGAGAAGGTCAAAGGGGCCATCGCCGGCAAGCAGATCGTGAAGAAGATCTACGTTGCCGGGAAGATGGTGAATGTTGTCGTGAAGTGACGGCTGCCATGCGTTATCCTGACCACGCATGCCCATCTCTCCCACAGCCGAAGGCTTCCGCGCCGCGTGGCGCCGGCCGTCGCTGACCCTGGCCGAGATCGCCTGGCGGTGGGCCACGGGCGCAGCCGCGACCGCAGTCTTCTTTTTCGGCCTCTTCGAATACCTCAGCACGCTACCCGTGACTAACAGCGAGCGGCTGCTTCTCCGCAGCCGGCAGCCCTACCTCGTGGGCCAGGCCTTGGCGCGCATTCTGTCGGGCAGCCTGGGCCGAGTTGTGCTAAGCGCCCTGGTGGCCGCGCTGCTGCTCACCCTGCTGTGGATGCTGGCCGGCGCTCTGGGCCGGATGGCGACGGTTCGCGGCCTGCTGGATTATTTTCGCAAGAACATTGCTGCCAACGGAGCTACGCATGGTGTGTCGAGAACCGCTCGGTTGCGCCCTTTGATCCGGCTCAACTTCCTGCGTGCCTCCGTCACGGTCGCCGCGATCTTCGGATTCGCAGGCGCGTTCATCATCGCGGGATTTGCCTCGCCGGACGCGCATCCCAGGCCGGGGCTGGCCTTCTTGCTCTTTCTTCCCCTGGCCGGGTTGGTTTGGCTGGTATGGGGTGCGCTGAGCTGGCTGCTGTCGCTGGCGGGAATGTTTGCAGCGCGCGACGGAGAAGATGCCGTCGACGCGATTTCTTCCGCGGTCGCGCTGTGCCGCGAGCGCACCGGCGCGGTCGCCGCAGTCAGCACCTGGACTGGGCTTGCGCACCTGACTGCCTTCGTGGGCGCGACTACGGTAGTCTCCATGCCTTTGGGTTTCGTCGCGGTCGTTCCCTGGCGGTTGGTGGTCGCGGCGATGATTCTCATCACGCTGGTCTACTTTGCGCTGGCAGACTGGTTGTTCATGGCGCGTCTGGCGGGATACGTCTGCATCGCGGGAATGCCGGAGGCGTTGCCGGCCACGATTCCGGCACTACCGGCGCACACATCTCCGAGCGGATCACAGGCGCCTCCGGTCGAGAGCACCATCGACCGCGACGAGTTAATCCTGAGCGACATCCCCAGTCCGGCTAGCGGTTGACCGCCGGCTGAGCGCCAGTTCCCTGCAAAACAGCGTTCATGAAGTTCGATTCCGCCAGTCGCGAGGGGTGCACTTCTTCGCCTACCCCGAAGAACCGGCAGAAGCTCATGATCAGCGGCTTCCACTTTTCGGCGTCGATGTGAGGCCGCCCGCCGCCTTCCGCCAGCAGCCACTCCTCGACGTGCAACTTCACAATGTGCACCTCGAAGACGTTCGCCGATACGTTCTTCCCGAAGGGACGCCACTCGTGGACAATGCCTTCCATCTGCACCGGGCATTCCGCGATGCGCGGCGGCTTCACCTCGACCGACGGCATGGCCGTCAAACCCGCGACACCAAATTTTTCCGGCTCATAGCGATATCCCCAGCCGACTTTCTTCTCCGGTACGGGATTCTTTCCGGTGGTGAGCGCCAGACGATCGACGTGCGTGACTTGCTCGGCCGATGGCAGGTTGATCACGCACTCGCACGTGCGAATCAGATTGTCGGAAGTTTTTCCCATAGAGCTCAGGCCCAGCATGCAGCTCCATCCCAGCCACCAGGCGGAGGACATCGGCGCAATGTTGGATGTGCCGTCTTCGTTCAAGGTAGAGATCAACGCGACAGGCGTTCCGAAATAGAGGATCGTTGGTTCGATGGTCTTGTGCATAAGCAATACTTGCGGCATCCGCGGAACACGGTCTATCCGTTTCTTGCGGCTGAATTTTCGAGGGTGAAGCACTAGAATGGTTTGTATATGAACGGTGAGTACTTACAAGAGTGGGCTGAGCTTCGCAGATTGCGTCGGAGGGTCTTGGGTATTGTCCTTGCCGGGGTATCCGTCTACGTTCTGCTCACGGTCAGTCTGCTTGCCCCACGAACCGTGGCCAAGTTGCTCGGGCTGGGATTGTTTGCCGCCTGGGTGGCTCTCCTAATCGCTTTTTTTTGGGCTGGCCTATCGTATGTCTATTGGTCCTGCCCCAGATGCGGCAAGGCTTTTCACTATAAGAGCTTCTTCTTAGGCAGGTGGAGCAATCCATTCGCTCGCCGCTGCCTGCATTGCAGCTTGCCGAAGTGGGCGGACTCAGACCCTGATCCGACCCTGAAGCACGAACTGGACCCCTTCAGAACCGATCCCATCCTGAAACTTGGTGATTCCTGACTGCTTCCCCGCTTGGTAGGGGTGCAGTTTGAGGAGGGCGATTCGTATCAGGGCATCGCTTCAGCAGTGCCGCCGAAGGGCTTGACATTCCAACGGCTTTAGCCGCCGCGGGCTCCGGCGCCCGTGCGCAACACGGCTAAAGCCGGACGTGAGTTGCGTGCTGCTGTGGCATGCCTGAAGGCATGCCCTGATACGAATCTTCCTCGAAGTGTGCACCCCCATTCATTCCCTTTACACTCTCACTCCGAATCTGAGAAACTCATCCGTGGCGACCAAATCCCCGCACAAACCATCCCTGGGCAGTCCCTCCAACGTCAGCCAAAGCATCGTCGGCCAGACCAAGACCGACCAGACCATCGTCATCCTCGACTTTGGCGCGCAGTACTCGCAGCTGATCGCTCGGCGTATTCGCGAACAGAATGTCTTTTCCGTCGTACTGCCGTGTACCGCGTCGCTGGCTGAGATCAAGAGCTACGCCCCGGTGGGGATCGTGCTCTCAGGGGCGCCCTGGTCGGTTTACGACAAAGATGCGCCGCCGGCCGACATGCACATCTTTGACCTGGGTGTGCCTGTGCTCGGCATCTGCTACGGCCTGCAGTTCATGGTGCACACGCTGGGCGGCAAGGTGCGGCCGGCCGATAAACGCGAGTACGGCCATGCCGAAATCGACGTAATCTCGTCTTCTGTTTTGTTTCAGGGGATGGCAAGGAAGCTGGCCGTGTGGATGTCCCATGGCGACGAAGCTCTGGAACTGCCTCCCGGCTTTGAACTGATGGCGAAGACGCACTACGCCGTCGCCGGCATTCAAAATGTCGCCAAGAAGTGGTATGCCGTGCAGTTTCATCCGGAAGTCCATCACACGCCGCAGGGGACGCAGATTCTGAAGAACTTCGTCTTCGAAATCTGCGGGGCAAAGCCCACGTGGACGCCGCGCCACTTTATCGATTCGATGATTGAGCAGGTCCGGCAGCAAGTGGGCACGGGACGCGCCATCTGCGCCCTTTCGGGCGGAGTGGACTCTTCCGTCGCTGCTGTGCTGGTCGACCGCGCCCTGCGCGACGCCAAGGGCCAATCGCGCTTGACCTGCGTCTTCGTGAACAACGGCGTTCTGCGCAAGAACGAATTCGAGAAGGTGCAGAAGACGCTGCGCGACAAGCTCGGCCTGCACCTGGACGCGGTGGACGCGACCAGCCGGTTCCTGGGCAAGCTCAAGGGCGTCACCGACCCCGAGAAAAAACGCAAGATCATCGGCAACGAATTCATCAAAGTCTTTGAAAAAGAAGCGCTTCGCATCGAGAAAAGCGAAGGCAAGGTGAAGTGGCTGGTGCAGGGGACGCTCTATCCCGACGTGATCGAGTCACGCTCGGTGCGCGGACCATCGCAGGTGATCAAATCGCACCACAATGTTGGCGGCCTGCCCCAGAAGATGAAGCTCAAGCTGATTGAACCGCTCAAAGACTTGTTTAAGGACGAAGTCCGCCGCATCGGCCGCGACCTGCGAATGCCCGATGAAATCCTGCAGCGGCAACCGTTTCCCGGTCCCGGTCTGGCCGTGCGCATCCTCGGGGAAGTCACGCCCGAGCGCGTGGCCCTGTTGCGCGAGTGCGACGACATCGTGGTCAGCGAGATCAAAGAGGCCGGCCTTTATACGAAGATCTGGCAGTCGTTTGCGGTGTTGCTGCCGGTGATGTCCGTTGGCGTCATGGGCGACATGCGCACCTACGCCTACACCTGCGCCATTCGTGCCGTGAGTTCGGAAGACGGCATGACTGCCGACTGGGTTGCACTGCCGCACGAGGTGCTGAAGACGATCTCCACCCGCATCGTGAATGAAGTGAAGGGCGTGAACCGGGTGGTGTACGACGTGACCTCAAAGCCGCCGGGAACGATTGAGTGGGAGTAGAGAAGCTTCTAGCTCTTACCTTTTAGCCAAACCAAACGTGTGGGGATAAGCTGGCCGGCGCATTTCCCAATTCGGGGTTACTTCCGTGTGTTTCCTCCATGATCTTTCCTTGCCCGCCTACTGAATTCGTCCTACAACCGAAAGCACGACGATCCACACTAAGCCACTAAAGCAGCGCGCCTCGTCGGTCGAATTGGTGTTTGGACGGTGCCAGTCATGTCTCGGCTACGAGCGACTTCCCCCTGCGTGACCCTGTTTTGCCTTCTAACCTTCGCCTCAACCATGGCCCTCGCCCAGACCTCGCTCGACGACGTCCACATCACGCCGCGCAGCATGCCGGCGGCTCCGGCAATCATGGCCTACGCGGATCCGGCAGCAGCCCTTGCCGCAGGCAGCCTGATCCGCGCCAGCGCCAACCTGGTGATGGTTCCGGTTGCGATCACCGACGAGCGCTACCGGCCGATCATCGGGCTCGATCAGGAGAACTTTCAGCTGTTTGAGGGCAACAAGGCGCAGGAGATCAAGCACTTCTCCAGCGAAGACGCTCCCGTCTCCGTTGGCATCTTGGTCGACGCCAGCGGCAGCATGTCGTACAAGCTCGATAGGGCCCGGGAAGCGGTCACAGAGTTTTGCGAGACGGCTAATCCGCAGGACGAGTTTTTTCTGATTACCTTCGCCGACGAGCCCAGCCTGGTCACCGGCTTCACCAATCGCCAGGAAGAAGTGGAGAACGATCTGCTCACCATTCGTTCCAAAGGCCGGACGTCGTTGCTGGATGCGGTCTATATGGCCCTGCAGAAGATGCGCAACGCGCGCTACGGGCGCAAAGCCTTGCTGATCCTCTCCGATGGCGGCGACAACCACAGCCGCTACACCGAACACGACGTGAAGGCGGCCGTTAAGGAAGCAGACGTGTTGATCTACGCCGTCGGCACCTATGACAGCTATGTCAGCACTCAGGAAGAGATGCTGGGACCGGAACTGCTGCGGGAGATGGCAGAGTTGACTGGAGGACACGCGTTCACGCTCAACAATGTGAACGATATGCCGGCAGTGACGAGGGCCATCGGAACCCAACTGCGGTATCAGTACATGCTGGCCTACCAGCCGCTAACTCCGCCTCACGACGGGAAATGGCACAAGATCAGCGTGAAGCTGCGGCTGCCCAGAAAATTCAATCTCTTTGCCTACGTAGAAGCCCGTCCCGGATACTACGCGGATCAGAAATAACACTCGCGCGTGGAATGAATTGACCGCGGCTCGCCTTACTGGTCGCGGTGGACTGTCTCCATGGAAAACGCCGGCAGGCAAACGGCGATGTATTCTGCGCCACCTTCGTGTGGCGTGGAATAGCAAACCCACTCGCCCGCGTGCGCGATGACAGCCTGTCCGGCAGTCACATCGAGCGTGCCGCCCTGGTGCTCAACCCGTAACATTCCCTTCAGCACGATCGTGAACTCGTCGAACTCAGGAGTCTGGCCGGGTTCGATCCATCCCTGGGGGCTGCGCATGTGGGCGACACTCGCGGCCGAGGTCTTCGAATTTACCCGGCCGACGTATTCGTCGATGAGTTTAGGTTTGTTGCCGACGGCCTGGATGCGCGTGGGCTGGGGGATCAGTGTGGGCATGGATTTCGTGCGTCCGGTTCCCGGCATTCATCGGGCTTCGGCACAAGAGTACAACAAACCTCCCATCGTGGTTCGTGATACGGGCGTGAGATTGCCTGCAGGTCGATTGCACCTTGACGGTAGGGATCCTTCGACTGCGGTTGGCCTTCGCGCTTTGGGTGCGAAGGCCAATCCTTGCTCAGGATGACATTGGTGAGTGCCGGCTAGGGGCACGGATACGGAGTTCCCGGCGTTGGCGGCGTGCCGGGAATGACCGTTGGCGCGCCCGGGACACCATCCGGTCCCGGTGCTCCAGGGATCACGGTGGGGGGCGTGCCGGGTGTGCCAGGTGTCCAGCAGGTGCCATGGTCGGCTGGGGTTCCCGGCGGCAAAGGAAGAGGCACAGGCCGTGGCGCGATGGGCTGCACGGCTGTCGGCTGCTGCTCGGACTGTTTCACGGCCTCTTCAGCCTCGTCTTGCTGCAAAGTGACCGCTTGCGGCAGGGTCATGTCTACTGGCGACCCTACATCAAGGTAGAAGTTGTGGGACCCGAACAGGAGCGCGACCGCGGCTACCCCGCCGACAGCCAGCCCGACCATGCTGCCGATCGCCGTGCTCTTCAGCCGGTTGGAATTGTCGGTCAACGTCGTACCCGGAGTCCCGTTCATGCACCCCGGTGTCGGAACGCCGCAGTCCGGCGGGAGCCCCGGAAACATGGTGCTCTGGGAATGGCCAAGGGAATGGCCGATCAGCGCGCCCAGGCCGGCGCCCGCCGCCGGCAGGGCGAACGTAGCCACGATGCGGCTGCTGCCTGGATCTTTCAACGCCCATCCGTCATCGCTCACGAGCGTCACCGGCCCGGGGATAGAGATGACATAGCCGTCGGGAAAGGTGATCGACATCGACTGCAAACGAACCTCGCCCCGTCCGCCATCGCGAATGAGCTTGTCGACTCTCCCTTGCACGAACGTGCCGGGAGGGATCACGGTCTGGTCGCCTGAGTTCACCGGAGAACTGATCTGGGCATAAATGTCGTCTCCATGGTGAATGTAGCGGGTCTGGATGGGATGCGTGAGCACGAGCGCAACGTTGGTTCCGGCGGGAATCGTCACCGTGGCGTTGCCCGATTCCGGCTGCGACTGGCTCGGAGGTTGATTGGTTTGTTGGCCGGATTGCGGCCGGCCCTGCGCACTGCAGACCAGCGTTGCAAGACAAACCGCAGCCCCGGCCACAAGCTGCTTCACTCTGGTTTTCACTGGATGGTGGAAGGTTGAGAGGGACGAAACGCTTCGATCGCAGGGGTGACGGTCATTCATGCTGCACCTCCTCACGAAAGCTGTTGCGTGGCGCTTTCGATTTTCAAACGGGTCAGAGAAGACCCGCTCTCAATCGCTTGGACTCACGGACCTTCGGGAAGGGTATCCGTCGACCAGGTAAAGCTTTGCAAAAGAAAGTAGAAGTTTGTAAACGCCCGCCCGGAGCGGGGTTTGATGAAGTTTGCAGCACCCATGACGGGGAATCGATCTCACAAAAGCGACGGTCGACGGCGACTGCAGGTCTACGAATCTGCTTTGTCCGCGATCCAGCGTGAGACCGCCGTCACCATCTTGCGGGGAGCGAAGCGGGTGGACTGCGCGACAGCCCAGTTATGTATGCCGGAAATAGCCAGCGTGCGGCCTGCCATCAAGGCACGATAACCGTCGAGTGCGACTTTGTCGGCGCTCATGGCTCCGAATCGCTTCATCAGGCGCGATACCTCGGTGCCGGCGCGTTTAGCGAAGCCGGTATGCGTCGCTCCCGGACAGAAGCAGGTGACGGTCACACCCGAGTTGCTCAACTCGTTGGCGATTGCTTCGGAAAACGACAGCACGTACGCCTTGGTCGCGTAGTAGACGGCCATCAATGGCCCCGGCTGGAATGCCGCTGTGGAGGCGACATTCATGATGCGTCCCGTGCGGCGGACAATCATGGGCGGAAGGAAAAGCCGGGTCAGCTCGGTGAGCGCCGTGATGTTCAGCTGGATCTGGCCGAGGATTTCTTCTTCGGGCATCCGCGCGAACTCGCCGAAGGCGCCAAAGCCGGCGTTATTAACGAGAATGTCGATCGCGATGCCTTCCCGCTGCAATTGATCAAAGAGGAATTTTGGCGCAGGTGCATCGGCAAGGTCGAGGGCGACCGTCTTGACTGCGACTCCAAGAGCTTGCAGTTCGGCGGCAACTTGTGCGAGTTTGTCGGCGCTGCGCGCCACCAGCACCAGATTGTGGCGATCGCGGGCGAACAGCTTGGCGAGTTCGTATCCGATACCGCCGGACGCCCCGGTGATGAGAACGTGGGAGGATGGCGAAGGCATGCAGGAATGCTACACTGCCGCGCGCTCGACGGGATATGAGCACCGCCCCGGGTAATGTCCAAGTTTCACCACGAAGGACACAAAGGACACGAAGGAGGTCAGCAACACGTTTGCCTTCGTGCAACTTCGTGTCCTTCGTGGTTTGTCGATTTAGGGCACTGCCCAGCCCCAGTAGAACGCGCCTCGACAGCGTCTTATTGTTGAGACAGGCCCGGGTCAGCCGGAACTCGTCCCACGATGCCGGGCCGGGGTGTCTCGGCAGGCGTGTAATCCCCGGGAATCTCAAAGAGGGATTCATCCAGCGGCTGCTCGGAAAACTCGAGCAGTTCAGTCTTGTTCACTACGACATTACCCCCGGCTGTCTGTGTCGACGTTTCTTCGACAGTGTAGCCACGAGGAGCCGAGCCCTCGACCTTGTAAATCAGGTGGTCGTGACTGCCAACCTCTCGCGTCACGAACCATCCTCCAATGAACGGAGGAAATCGCTCCGGCATAGCCGCGCGGCAGTTTAATCCCGGCAAATCGACATACCATCCGTCGATGTCTGTCCGGCTCGGCTTTGACGCGGCATCCTTGCTGGGATTTACGGTAATGGTGGTCTTGACATGGCGCGCTTCGTAGCTGCCCATGGTGCGCCGTTCGCCGGTGTCGACGGAGTTGATGGTGACCGCGACCTCAGGCCCGTCGGGCGGTTTCTCGGACCTGACATGGCGGCCTTCTACCGGTTCGTGCCAGTGTTCCAGCCGGTACGTTTTCGAGCGCTCCTGCAGACGAATGCCGGTTTGCTGGTCGCATTGCATGATCTGAACCATGAAGGGCAGGAACGGCTTGGCCGATTCCGGATGGGATTCGTTGCGTTGCCGAGCCCCTTTGAGGCGTAGCGTGTTTACCATCGGAAGCATCAGCCCGTGAGTGACGCGCGTCGTGATCGTGGTGTCGCGGAAATTGGGAACGACGAATGTGGGTTTTTGCGGCGAGGCTGCCAGGGCAGCCAGCAGAACCAGGAATGCGGATCGGGACATCGTCCTTCTCCTTGCCGTTGGGGTGCAAGTGTAGCCTGACTATCCGGCTTCGATCATGGAACGCAGAACCGAGGTTGCCTTGCGAACACAATTGTACCTATGGAGTCTGTGCCGTAGCCAACAGACCTCGGAAAAGGTGAAGCGCCAAACGGTTTAGTAGCCGCGAAGCGGCGCAAGAATGCAGCCCACGGGGTAAGCCGTGGGTCAGAAGTGGGAAGAATATAAGCCCCGAAGGGGCGCAAGACGGGCTACGACACAGACTCCTATGGGAGGGCGAAGCTCACCTTGCGATCTTCCGCCGGCTTTCCTTTCCCAGCATCCCTGCCGCCGTAAGAGCATAGATGGCGGAGCACTCTGTGATTCGGTCGGTGGGCACGAATTCCTTCGGACCGTGAGACACGCTCAGCAGCCCCGGCCCATACGCATAAGCCGGAATCCCGCGCTCGGCGTAAAAGCGAGTCTCCAGCAGCCCACCGCACATTTCAAAACGCGGCGTTTTGCCCGTGACCGTTCGGATGCTCCGGGCCAAGGCCCGCCCCAGCGGAGCGTCCTCAGCGCTGCTGCTGGACCGGCCTTCCTGCAGGACTTTCACGTCCAGGTCAACGCCGGCGCGTTTGAGTTCATCTAGCAGGGAAAACAAGCGCTGCTTTTCTGTTTCCAAATTCTCTTCCGGGTTGATGCGCCGGTCGATAGTGAAAGAGCACTGCTCGGGAACGATATTAAAGTTGGCGCCGCTGCTGCACTGTCCGCCCATCAGCAGTATGGATCGCCGGGCCGCTTTCGGCGAGATGTGGAATGCCGTGACGCGCTGCTCGACTTCCGCCTTAAGCGCGCTCACCGCGCCGGCAACTTTCAGCATGTGATCGAAGGCGTTGATTCCTTCGTACTGGCGGCCGACGTGGGCAGTCTTACCCTCGAGCATCACGTTCAGGGTAATGGCGCCCCGATTCGCGTTCCACACGATCCCGCCGGTCGGTTCAGGCGTCAGCATCCCGATGGCGTGCTGACCCAGGATGCCGCGATCGGCGAGAGAGCGCGAGCCTCGCGGACCCGCCGTCTCTTCGTCGGGGACGAACACCAGCCCGATTCGGCCGCGGCGCAAAGCTCCGCGGTCGCGCAAGGCAATTGCGGCAAACAGCATGGCGGCCAGGCCGCTCTTCATATCCGAAGAGCCGCGCCCGAACAAGTTCTTACCCTTCACCCGGGGCTGGAATTGCGAGGGATCCTGCGCTGGCACCACGTCGTAATGGCCGCTGAAGTACAGGGTGCGTTCGCTTTCTCCGAGAAAGGCGAGCACGCACTGACCCTCGACGCGGACGTCGTCCACTTTCAAGCGCGCGAGCGTGCGGCACAACAAATCGACTGCTGCGTCGTAATTGTTGCCGGGAGGATTCTCGGTCGCGACTCGCACCAGATCCGTCGTCAGCTGCAGCATCGCGGCGGAGTGCGACGAAACGGATTCAAGCAGGTTTCGCGACATGAGACTTCCACTCCAGGGAATTCAGTCTAATTGTCGCAGGGATACGAACTCGACGTTAAAGGGAGGCCCCAATGAGATTACGTTGCCCCGGAGGGCGGTCGCTTCGCGGGACGGACCCGTCGGCTTCGCTCAGGGCAAGCTGCGTCCGTCCCTACGTGTTTAGGTCTTTACGCGTGCACCAGTTCCACGCCGTAGATCGAGTGCCACGAGGTCGCGGCGCTCAGCTTGCTGTTGACGTTTTGGATGTTCTTCACTCCCTCGGTCTCCAGCCATTTGCGGAAGGCAGCGGCGCCGTGCTTGGCATAGACGGGGATGCCGTCTTTCCACGTAGCGCGTCCGCATAGCACGCCGTTGAACTTCACGCCCGACTCGCCGGCCAGCTCCAGGGTCTCGCTGAATTCGGCGTTGCTCACGCCGGCTGACAGATAAATGAACGGCTTGGTCGCGGCGGCAGCCGCCTTGTGAAACAGATCGATCGCTTCTTTTTTCGTGTAGGCTTTGGTTCCTCCGAAGCACTTCACGCCTTCAACGAATTTCATGTTCACCGGCACTTCGACCTTGAGAACGTCGACCCCATAGCGGTCTTTGGAGAACTCGCGCATGTTCTCGGTCACGATATGCGGCTTCTTCTTGGCGTATTCCAGGCCCTTTTCGTCGGCGCCCTCTTCGTAGCCGACGAACTCGAGGAAGAACGGGATATCGTTGGCGCGGCATTCGTCGCCAATGCGCTCCACCCAGGCGTGCTTAGTTTCGTTGACAGGTTTGGGATCGTAGGGCGTGTAATAGAGCAGAATCTTGACGCAATCGGCGCCGGCCTCCTTCAGGCGCCGCGCCGACCAGTGGTCGAGCAGGTCGGGCAGGCGGCCGGCACCGGTTTTGTCGTAGCCGGTCTTCTCATACGCCAGCAGCAACCCGGCGTTCTTGGCCCGCCGTTTTGAAGCGGGTAGCCCCCACTCCGGGTCGAGCAGAATGGCAGTGGCGTGCGGGGTGAGCACCTCCGAGACCAGCGTTTTGAATTCTTCCATCATCTGATCGGTGACTTCGCCGCCGCCCTTTTCCTTGGACAGGGACTTCTGCAGCGAGCCGCGCTGATCCATAGCCGCGGCCGCGATGATGCCACGTTCGTTCGAAACTTTTTTGAGGCCGGCAAGTTTGCCCGAGGTGAGCTTCATGGAAATCCTCCTGAATGCGGACGGGATGAGTGCTGCGGGACAAGCAATTGTAAACCACGGAAGCGGGAAAAGAGCTTTCCGGCTACCACCGCGAGACGTCCTGCGTCCTGATTCAGGAAAGAGAATGCCTTACGCAAGCGGTCGGCCCTATCCGAGCCGGTGCAGGATCCGGGGCACAATCATAATGAGAGCGAACAAGAACAACACCGCTTTGATCCATGTCAGGAGGATTTGTTCCCAGTTGCGAGGATGACCCTCCAGCGCAACCTGAGCACCGGCCCAGTCGATACCCAACCACCGTTCAAAGTCCCGCCGTACTGTGTACGTCGCAATCGGGAAAACAGGGAACCAAAGAACGACGAACCAGAGGGTGGCATCGTACTGCTCGAACAGTCCGCTTGGATCGCGTCGTCGGTTGCTCTTGCCAAGGAACTTCTTCCCCAATCCGGCGTGGAAAATGTATGTGGGAGTTGCGCGCTTCAGGTCATCAGCCTTTTCCTCTGCTTCACGTTGCAGTCGGTGCGAATCGATGTCGGAAGAGGACAGTTTCCTTCGGCTGAGTTCTCCGCCCAGGACCAGGCGTGCATCGTCGGTCAGATGTTCCCTTTCCTCTGCGAGCTGCAGGAGTTCATCGTCCGTCAAATGTTGGTATTCAGGCATGCGGGGCACACACAATATTCAGCTACGGGGAAGCGACAAATCAACAGGAGCTGTGGTACAGCACAATTCTGAACTTTCAGCCCCACGCCCCTGCGGAATTCCCTTCATTGCTGCCAGTGATGGTGCTGTCTCCTGGTGGTATAGTGCTATGACCGCCCGGGTTGCGCCTTCGCTGCGATCAGCACTATAAGACTCAAGTGACCGAGGAGGAACTATTTCGCCGCGACACAACGTGCGTCCGGCGTCTGTGGCTTGAGCCGCGAGAGGCGATGCCTTGGCATCGCGATTCGCACCGACGGGTTGCGGTGATCCTGTGGGGTAATGTTCTGGCCATCGAATACCGCGATGGAGCGCCCACCGAGCGCGTCGACCTACATCCGGGGCAAGTGGAATGGGAAGAACCGTGCGCGCGCGTTCACCGCGCGGTGAACGTGGGTCAACAGCCGTACGAGCGATCACGATTTTATGCTCGACCGGCCCGACGTGGTACCCCAACTAATTGAAGAATAGGGAGAAGAAGGAAGCATCATCATGGCTATTGCGACGATCAATCCAGCTACCGGCGAGGTTATCAAGACATTTCAGCCGCTGACGGAAGCCGAAATCGAGAAGAAACTGCAACTCGCCGTCAGCACCTTCGAGTCTGAGCGCAAGACTCCGTTTGCGGTGCGGGCGAGGCGCATGCTTAAGGCCGCTGAAATCCTGGAGCGCGACAAGGACAAGTTCGCTCACTTGATGACGCTGGAGATGGGCAAGACCTACAAGTCGGCCGTCGCTGAGGCGGTCAAGTGCACCACCGCTTGCCGCTACTACGCCGAGAACACTGAGCGTTTTTTGGCCGACGAAGTGGTCGAAACGGGCGCGAAGAAGAGTTTCGTCCGCTATCTCCCCATCGGGCCGATTCTGGCCGTCATGCCGTGGAATTTTCCTTTCTGGCAGGTGATCCGGTTTGCCGCACCGGCGCTGATGGCGGGCAACGTCGGTCTGCTCAAACACGCCTCGAACGTTCCGCAGTGCGCGCTGGCGCTGGAAGGCATTTTTCTGGAGGCCGGCTTTCCAGAAGGAGCGTTTCAAGCCCTGCTGATCGGTTCTGCGCAAGTCGATGCGCTCCTGAACGATCCACGCGTGGTGGCGGCCACTCTGACCGGCAGCGAGCAGGCCGGAATTCAAGTTGGAGTGGGCGCGGCCAAGCGCATCAAGAAAGTTGTGCTGGAACTGGGCGGCAGCGATCCCTTCATTGTGATGCCGAGTGCCGACCTCGACGCAGCCGTCGCCACGGCGGTGCAGGCGCGCGTGCAGAACAACGGCCAGTCGTGCATCGCCGCCAAGCGCTTCATCGTGGCCGAACCCATTGCCGATGAATTCGAGCGCAAGTTTGTCGCCCGCATGGAAAGCCTGAAAGTCGGCGATCCGTTTGACGAGAAAACCGAGCTTGGTCCGCTGGCCACCCCGGACGGCGTAAAGGATCTCGATGCCGATGTGCAGAAGACCGTCAAGGCAGGGGCGACGGTGCTGACCGGAGGGCATCCGCTCAAAGGTCCGGGGAACTACTACGCTCCGACCGTGCTGACCCACGTGCCCCGGAATTCTCCTGCCTATGCGGAGGAATTGTTTGGGCCGGTGGCGTCCGTCTTTCGGGTGAAGGATCAGGATGAGGCGATCCGGCTGGCCAACGACGTGCGCTTCGGCCTGGGCGCGAGCGCCTGGACCAACGACGAGAAAGAGCGCGAGCGCTTCATCAACGAACTCGAAGCCGGAATGGTGTTCATCAATAAGATGGTCGCCTCCGACCCGCGCATACCATTCGGTGGAGTGAAAGCGTCCGGCCACGGGCGCGAGCTGGGCATGGTCGGTATGCGCGAGTTCGTCAATGCCAAGACGGTGTGGATCGCGTGAGGCAGTTGCTAGTACTCAGTACCCAGTACCCAGTACCCAGTTGCCGGTAGAACCTGTTCGTCGGCGTCGCTCCCACGCGGGTTTTGGGAAGGGCACGGCTTCAGAGCGTGGATGAGACCCACATTTGGGACAGGTGGTAGGGCAAGCTCTTGGCAAGATCCCAGCCCGGAGGGCGGGATGAGATAGCGCGGCACGTAAGTGCCGGGTGGGCGTGATGCAGCGGAGCGAGTCCCGCAGGAGTCTGTGTCGTAGCCAACAGTCCTCGGAAAAAGTGGAGCCCAAATGGCTTCAGTAGCCGCGAAGCGGCGCAAGAATGCAGCCCACAGCTTGCCCTGAGCTTGTCGAAGGGGCGTAAGCCGTGGGTCAGAAGTGGGAAGAATATAAGCCCCGAAGGGGCGCAAGACGGGCTACGACACAGACTCCGCAGGGACGGCACTGGTTCGCCCGCGAACTCTTCAACCCCCGTCTTACCTTCACAACAGATGCGGGCTCCAACCCCCGAGGGGGCCTACGGCGCCTCGGGGCGCGCCGGCAGCCGGCAGGGCACGGCCGCCTCTGACAGCAGGTCGTGCCAGGGGCATTCGTCGGGCTCGATGCGGTGGACGGCAACCTGCATCTTGTCGCCAGCCTCATCGTAGCGAATCCACACCACGCGGAAACGGGCTTTCTTCCCGGCGTAAAGAACTCCCACCACGTCGCCGGCACGGAGATCGGTATCGAGCCCGGACAACAGTGCCCCGCTCAGGCTGATATCGCGGGCGCGGGCCTCTTGCAGGAAGCGCTCGCCCCTCGTGTCCACACCCCAGACCAGCAGGCCAAGGTCGACCTCGGTGCGGGCTTCACGACGGCGATCGATGCGACGAATAAGTCCCATGCGTAAACCGCTGCAGTCAGCGGACTGGTTCAACCTCCTGCCAGGCCATCCATTGGGTCGGCTGAGATCGTCTCCGCGGTGAGCCATTGCCGAGTGTCAGGCCGTTGATTGGGAAGCGGCGCACGAGGCCAGCTCGTCAGTGCCTGGACTCGCAATGCCCATCGCTGCCTCCACGGTAGCGGGGACCGGGGAGGGAGTAAAGGTTCCTTAGCGAGACTTAATGGCAAAGGTGGCGGCGGGGTTCCGATTCGGGAACGGGAAAGAGAGGAGAGCAGCGACCTCCGCCCTCGGCAGAGTCGCGAGTCCCGAGGTATCGAGCAAGACCGGAAAGGGCACGACCTTCAGTCGTGCTGGTTCAGCCGACGACCGAGTCCGCGAGACGCGCTCACTCCATCGGATAAGTCGCTCGCACCCGCTTCGAATGCTCCAGGTACACAGTCCACAGAAAGAACGACGGCAGCGGACCAGCCACATGATGCCAACCCATCTCGGCGAGGCCGAGGGGCCGTGTGTCGCGCATCAGAAGAATCCAGAAAACAAAATATGCGAGGTGCGCGCATAAGAACGTCAGAAGCCAGCGCTTGGCAAGCTTTACCGCCCCGGGCTTGATGAGCCAAAGGCGTATTCCGGCAACGACGCTGAAGGCCGTCACACTGAGGAAAAGGGCGGCGTACACTCCGAACAAGACCGCACGTTTTAGATCATGGGCGTTGAGGAGGCCCGGTATTGTGTGAGTGAAAATCTGGTAGAGAGTGGCGGCCGGATACGCGAAAGTGAGAGTCAGACAAAGAACCAGAAGCCAGCCCAGGACTCCTTCATAGGTCGCTGTGCTGATTCCCTCCGCCTGAGCCTGCGTCGTGCTCATCGGGCGATTGTAGCGGTTTCACCTGCATAAGCTAGCGGGATTTGACAGTGGCCATAACCGCCCTCGACGACCCGTGGTAGAGTGGCCCTTTGAGGGCCGCATCACGCGATCAGAAGGACGAGGCCTTCAGGCCCCGTGTACCGTTTTGTTCGCCGCGCCGAAGGGACGGGGTACCTTCAGGAGTAGAGCAGGATGACGTCCGCCGGAGCCGCTGGACGTCACTGCCTGAGCGTGAGCGCGCTCAGCACCGCCTGCTGCTTGGCAATGAGCTGCCGCACGCCCTGACCCGCCAGCGCCAGCATCTTCTGCAACTGCTGCTCGTCGAAAACCTGATGTTCGGCGGTGGCCTGCACTTCGACCAGCTTTTTGCCCGCCGTCATGACGAAATTCATGTCGACGTCGGCGCGCGAGTCCTCTTCATAGCAGAGATCGAGCAGAATTTCCCCGTCGACCATGCCCACGCTCACGGCGGCGACGAAATCCTTCAGCGGCACCGCGGTCAGAGTTCCGGCCTCCACCAGCTTTTCCAGCGCCAGTCCCAGCGCCACGAACGCGCCGGTGATCGAGGCGGTGCGCGTGCCCCCGTCGGCCTGAATGACATCGCAGTCGATCCAGATAGTGCGCTCGCCGAGGCGCGCCAGATCAGTGACGGCACGCAGGCTGCGGCCGATCAGGCGCTGGATTTCGTGGGTGCGCCCGCTGGGCCGGCCCTTCGAGACTTCGCGCGGAGTGCGCGTCAGGGTCGAGCGGGGAAGCATGCTGTACTCGCTCGAAATCCATCCTTTGCCCGAGTTGCGCAGGAATTGCGGCACGCCTTCTTCGATCGACGCGGTGCAGATGACGCGCGTGTTGCCCACTTCGATCAGAACCGAGCCTTCCGCCGTGCCGATGAAGTCCGGCGTGATGGCAACGGAGCGGAGCTGGTCGGGAGCGCGATTGTCCGAGCGGTAGAACATGGCCGCGATTGTAAATGATTGAGCAGGAGAACCCGGCCACGGATTACACAGATTCACACGGATAGAGCAACAAGATCAACCTTGATCATTTCAAATTTTGATCCGTGGAAATCCGAGTGATCCGTGCCCGCCGTTTCTACTGCCCCATCTGCAATTGTGTGGCGAGCTGATTGACGGCGGTGACATCGTAGTAAGAAGACAAGTCGGCGTGCCCAGCCAGCGTGTCGCGTTCTTTCCCATCGACCAGGATCTTCACTTTCACAATGCCGGGCGTGTTCACAGAGATGGTATGGATCAGCGACGCAACCGTCAGTTCCTCGATCAAAACGCCGGAGCGGTGCGTGTCGGCGAAGGCGGAGTTCAAGTCGATCACCGCGACCCCGGGATCCACCAGAAAAACGCTACGCACGTCGGCGCCCTCACCAAGAACATGCGGAGACGACTTATCCAGGTAAATGGAGAGCAGGGAGCGGAGAAGCTCCTCAGCGCGCTGCTGGCGTCCCGAAGGCATGGGAATTTGAGCGGATTCAGGACGCAGGCTGCCATCCTCATCGTGGGCTATGAAGAGGATGACGCGCTCGGTCGGCCCGGCTACCGGAGGCGCCAGCGAGCGAGTGTCGACCGAGGCCGCAGGCACGACGGCGATCGTGCGCATATGCAAGGCGTAGACCGTCAGGCCCAGCACCGCGGCCAGCAGCACCACTATCGCAATCAGCAGATGGCGGGGAACGACGGTGTCAATGTCGTGCACTTCCCACTTCATGGCGCGGCTCCCAGCTGGTCATGGGCGGAGGCGATGGCGGTCGCTACTGCGCTGGTGACCAATTGCTGATAGTCAGGCGCAGTGATCTGCGCGACGTCGGTTCCCTGCGGAGCGACCTCGACCGCGATGGCAGCTCCGATTATGTTGTTCAAGGGACGAAGTGGCGCTTCCAGGGTGCGGACCGGGACTTGCCGCTTCTGCAACTCCGCCGCCACGGCGCCGGCGGCGCTCCGGCTGATGGTCAGCGCGCTATGCTGCGCAATCGACCAGGAGCGAAAAGGTCCGCGATCGTCTTCGCCAAAGGGAAGCAGCGCCGTATAGACCCGCACGCCGTGACCGGCGGAGGTGGCGTGCACCGCAATGTAGATGGCGGCATGGTCCGCGTTGGCGAAGACGGCGCGCTGGTCGAGCGAAAGATTGGCGTCAGAATCGCGCAGCACCAGCGTTGTGATGCCGCGGCTCTCGAGTTCCTGGCGCAAGCTGCGGGCGAGCGTGACGGTCACGTCTTTTTCCAGCAGCATGGAGCTGAGAGTTTCGCCATGATCGTCGCCGCCATGGCTGGCGTCGACCACCGCGAAATAGCGGCGATAGGCCATGGGCGCGGCACTGGGGGGTGCGGCCGGTTGTTGCGCAACTGCCGGTGTGCCCGGCGCGGCGGCTGCCGGTGCGGCCTGAGCGGGCGTTGGCGCAGCCGCGGACGGCGGCGATAGGGTGATGGTTCGTCCATCGTTGGTGAAGGTCGCGATCAAAGGCGTCGTCGAGATCACCGTGACTACCGCCGTGCCGTTGCTCTCGCTGTAAATGGCGGAAGGGATGGCTTTGCTGCCAAAGGTGAGAGTGGGAGAAGCTGGCGCGACGACCGGCTCGCGGGAAAAAGTCATCCGCAGCGACCCCGGTTCAGTCGCCACTGTCGGATTCACGGGCGCAGTGAAGTTGAAAACCAGTCGCGGCGGGCTCGCCGATGCCAGTGATGCGGTGAAATGAGTGGCCACGCTGCCGATGAACAGGCGTCCGGCCTCCTCGTGGAGAGTAACCGGACCGCCCAGAAACCTCGGCAGCAGGACGCTTAACGCGGAAACCGGTACGAGTCCGCGGCCATTCTCCAACAGAAACTTTGCGGGCAGATCGATGTCATATCCGTGAACGCGGGCGCGCCCCCTCCCCGCTTGAAAATCGCCTTCGATCCGGTAGTAGCGCAGGCGCCAGCGATTCCCGTCTGCGCGTGCGGTGACTTTCCCCAGCGGCTCAAGAACTTCGAGCAAGCCCACATAATCCCGTCCCTCTCTCTGCACCAGTGTGACCGAATAGTTGGCTGCGACCGAGTAGATGGAGAGGCGCTTCTCAGAAGCACCGGAGAGAACGACGGCGGAGACGGCAACAAGGGTATACACCGCGCAAAACGAGACGACGAGAACGCGACGGCGCCTAGTCCAGGGCATAGGCGGTCAACCCGCTCAGCAGTTTGGGATAGAAATCGGTGGATTTCTGCGGCATGACCTCGCCGGCCAGCGCAACGTCGCGCACTTGCTGCACTCGGCAGGGGTTCATGAGGATGGCAATGTTGGCCGCGCCGTTCCGAACCATCTGCAACGCCTCGGAAGCCTCGCGTACGTAGGAAAGATTCTGCTGCTGCCGGATCGATTCTTCGGAAAGCTTCAGGACGCCTTCGAGCAGGCATTTGTGCAACTGCACCACGTCGAGAGATTGCTGCCGCTCCGACAGACCAGCCAGAAGCTGGGATGTGGCAGGCTTCGGTGAGTGCAAGAGAAGGGCACGGTCGGCCGTGACCGCCAACAGGGCGGTTCCCTTGCGCCCGCGCTCCCGCAGAAGCGACGTGGCGCAATCCGCGTCGAGGCCCGCTTTGACCTGTTCAATTTCGAACAATGCCCGGCACGAGTTTTGGAAATCGTCGACCACGAAGGATTTGAGCGAATGCACCACCCGGTGTGTCGGCAAGATCAGAAGCGCCGGATCATTCATGTTCACGAATGTCATCATGACGAACTCGTACGGAGCGTCAGGGTTGGATCTCGCCGCTTCTCCGCGGCATTCGTTACGGAAGTTGAGAGCAGTCTCGTAGCGATGATGGCCGTCGGCGATGACCAGCTTCTTGTCCCGCATTTTGTTTTGCACCGAGGCGATTGCGGCGGAATCGGAAATCTGCCACACCCGATGAGCCACGCCATACTCGTCGGTTACGTCGATGGCTGGGGCCGAACGGGGCTCGGGTGTCAGCAGGGAATCGACCTCCCCGGAATCCTCATAGAGCAGGAAGAGTTGCTCGTAGTGCGCCCGCGTAGCGCGAAGCAAGTCAAGCCGGTCCGCCTTGGGTTTCGCCAGAGTCTGCTCGTGGCGAAAGACGACCTGGGCGGAATAGTCTTCCACTCGGCCGAGAGCGATGAACGACCGGCGCTCGAGACTGCCGCCGCCCGAAGGGCCGGCAAACGTCTGCGAATAGGCATAGATGGAAGGCGAGGAATCCTGCCGAAGCACGCCTTGCGCACGCCACTCCCGCGAATGGGCAGCCGCCCGCGTATATACGTTCTGGACCGTATTGTCCCCAGCATCGCGTCGGCCAAGAATGATTCTCACGAGGTTATAGGGGCTGGCCAGGTAGTAGCGTTCCTGCATGGCAGAGGTGATCTTGTCGTAAGGTTGAGTCACAACCTCTGCCGCCGAAACTCGGTCCAGGTTGTAGCGAAGAGCGCGAAAGGGACGTATGTCAGCCATAGGAAACCTTTGATTGTAACAAGATAGCGATGCCCGCCGGGTCGCTTGTCCAGCGGGCGATACGCCGCGCCAAAGGCTCGCGGTGCCGCTCTGGTATTTGTGTTGAATTTTTGACAAAAACGCTGCTCTGCCCGGCAAAAAGCGTGCTAACATCCGGCCTATTGAGGTACTTATGGCCCGCCTGAGCAATGAAGATGGGCGCTGGTCATCTCGCCCGCAAGCCCTGGTTCGAACTGCTCGTCCGGCCCTGCTCTGGGATCCGACTGGAGCCGTGCTGCGGACAAACCGGCTGTGGAAATCTCTCTCGTCGCCAGCGCTCGTAATCGCGCTTTGCGCGTTGGCGTTTGCCTTTCTGGGCGCCGTTGCTTCCGCGCAAACCGATCTGGACGACATCCACGTCGTTCCCCGCGAGATTGAGCACCCGAAGGACCCGCCAAAGCCAGACCCGGCCCCTTCCACGACGGGTCTGAATGCCCATGTTCGTCCCCTGAAGGTCGACGTGGACCTGGTGCTCGTCCCGGTCACCATTACCGACCCCATGAACCGGCTGGTCACCGGCCTGGAGAAAGAGAACTTTCAGTTGTTTGAAGGCAATACGCCGCAGGAGATTCGCACCTTCTCGAGCGAGGACGCGCCGGTTTCCCTGGGCGTGATCTTCGATTCCAGCGGCAGCATGAGCAGCAAGATGGATCGCGCCAAAGACGCGGTGGTCGAGTTCTTCAAGACCGCGAATCCGCAGGACGAATTCTTCATGATCACCTTTTCGGACGAGCCGGAAGAAGTCAGCGACTTCACCAGTTCGGTCGACGAGATCCAGAGCAAGCTGGTGTTTGCCGTGCCCCGGCGCCGTACCGCGCTGCTCGACGCCATCTACATGGGCGTGAGCAAGATGCGACAGGCGAAATATCCCAAGAAGGCGCTGCTGATCATCTCTGACGGAGGCGACAACCACAGCCGCTACACCGAGAACGAAATTCGCTCCGTGGTGAAGGAGGCCGATGTGATGATCTATGCCATCGGCATCTACGACCGCTACGCTTCAGCGCAGGAAGAGCGGCTGGGACCGCAGCTGCTAAGCGATATTGCGGAACTGAGCGGCGGACGCGCATTCACCATCGACAACCCCAACGACCTCGGCGATGTGGCCACCAAGATCGGCGTCGAGCTGCGCAATCAGTATGTGCTGGGATACCGTCCGAACAAAATCGTGCGCGACGGCAAATGGCGTAAGATAAAAGTAAAGCTGCTGCCTCCGAAAGGATTGCCGCCTCTGCGGGTGTATGCCAGGACGGGATATTACGCGCCCGCGGAATAGGGGCGCCAGGGTTCTGTTGGTTTCCACGTTCGTAATCTGGGCCGGGATGCTGGCGGCAATCCCGGCGCAGTCGCAGTCCGGTTCCTCTCCGAGTGACTCCAAAACCCCGGGCACAGCGCAGTCAGAGCCCGCCGCGGCACCGCAGACGCCGAACCCGGATCAAGGTCAAAACAATCAGGGCGTTTTCGTGTTCAAGAAAGACGTGGACGAGGTTCTGCTCCATGCTTCGGTCATCGACGACAAGCAGCACATCGTGACCAATCTTGAGCGCAACGCATTCAGCGTGTTTGAAGACGGCAAGCCGCAGAACATCATTTCGTTTCACAACGAAGATATCCCCGTGGCCATGGGAATCGTCATTGACAATTCCGGGTCGATGCGGGAGAAGCGGTCCAAAGTCAATCAGGCTGCGCTGAATCTGGTGCGCTCCAGCAATCCGAAGGACGAAGTATTCATCGTGAACTTCAACGATGAGTATTATCTCGATCAGGATTTCACCAACGACCTGCTCAAGCTCAAAGAAGCGCTGGACAAAATTGACTCCAGCGGCGGAACCGCCCTCTACGACGCCGTGGTCGCCTCGGCCGACCATCTGAAGCGGAACGCGCGCCTGGAGAAGAAGGTTCTTTTCGTGGTGACCGACGGCGAAGACAATGCCAGCAACGAAACCCTGGAGCAGGCAGTTAAGATGCTGCAGGACGAGAATGGGCCGCAGGTCTACGCCATCGGAATTCTCGGAGAGGAAGAGCACCCCAAGCGCGCGCGCAAGGCACTGGATATTATTGCCGGGCGAACCGGCGGGATCGCGTTCTTCCCCAAGACCCTCGATGAGGTGGACGAAATCAGCAAGACCGTGGCCCACGACATTCGGAATCAGTACTCCATCGGCTACAAGCCGACCAATCCGAAGGCCACCGGCGGCTTCCGCCAAATACGCGTCGAAGCCAAAGCCAAGGGGCACGGCAAGCTGATCGTGCGTACCAAGAGCGGATACTACGCCACGGCAGGGCCGGCATCATCCGCCGGCAAATAGAATCCAGCAGGCTGCTGAAAAACTCGCTTCGGTGCTTGATTTTGGGTGGCGCAGCGCTTCAGCGCTGCGATGACTGGAACGGTTTAGCTCTCCTCAGTTTTCGCTTCAGGGTTTCGGGTTAAACGGGATGGTCACTTCGGTGGTGGTGCGCGACGGAGCCGCCGCATAAACCCACTTCTTCACGGCCACGATCGCGGCCTCTCCAAGAATCGGATTACCGCCGATCAAGCTTGCTTCCTGGACCCCGCCATTCGGTGCAATGACCAGGCGCAAGCGCACCGTGCCGCCTACCAGGAGCTTCTGCAATACCTCGGGATATTCCGGTTCAATGCGAGTCAGCAGGACTCTCTCGCCATTCCTTGCGGCCGGCACGACCACCAGAGTCTTCACACCTTCAACGCTGGCGGCGACGCTCACATATCCAATGGCGCCCCTGGTTCTGGCTACGTAGGCAACAACCTCAGCGTCCGAGCCGAATTCTTTGGGAACCGATCCTTTGCCGGTGAAAACCAGGCCCAGGTAGTAGGTGCGCACTTCCGCAGCGCTTTGACCGAGATACTCCTTCGCGAAAACGTCCGGAGTTACGCCAGCCTTTTGCAGGACTGGCTCTACGTGCGAGCCGCCCCGAAGTGAACTGGTCTCCTCGAGGAAAACGCTTTTCAATTCCTCCGCCGTAACGGAATCCGCCTTCAGGCTCGGATTGGCGATGATCTTGACCGACCCGGCGTAGGCGCCGCCGAAGGCCAGCGTGAGGAACGCAGCGACCAACGCCGCACGCCGCCCTGTCCCTAACGCCTTCCTGTCGTCCGCTCCGGCGCTCAGTGGACGAACGCGAGGAGTCAGAGTCGATATCCGCTGTTCGATCCGGGCGTTCATGTTCAGGGCTTCTCCGTTCCTCAGATCGCGCGACCTCAAAACGTAAAACCGAACCGCGTCATGGCCAGCCGCGTCACCTTTTGCAAGCCGTTGGGATTCGTGACCGGGAAGAATGCTCCCAGATAGCCGTCGATGTAGTGCCCCTCAATCTTCAAATAGAAATAACGGTTGATGTCGTAACGGGCGTTGACCACGGTGTCGTTGCCATGAAACTCGGGCTTGCTGGGATTGTAATAAGGCCAGCGAAACGTATCGATGAAGCTCGTGCCCCAAACCCGCGAAAAATAGGATCCGGCCGCCAGCTTGTTCGTGAAGTGGTACGTTCCCATGACGTCCCAGGCATTTCGGGGAGAACCGGACGGCAGGACCGGCACGTTATTGTTGGCCACCCAATGGGGCTCGTGCTTTCCCTCAGCCGCCAGATCGACCTTCCCTCGCTGGAAGCGGAGCGAATAAACCTCGCGCGCAATAGTACTGTCAATGTTGAGGTACAAGGGCGTGCCGTAGGGATTGACCGGCCAGAAGGCATGGGGAGCGATCAAGCGCGACCGGTCGTAGAACACACTGGCGGTAAGACCCTTAATCGGCGTCTCCCATTTCAGATCGGCGCCGTAGGTGTAGCCCGCATCGCTTCCCAGTTGGATGCCGTAGAGCTGCCAGGCCAACAGCAAAGGGCCATCGTTGGTGGCGTCGCTGCGCCGGCCTCCGAACAGTTGGAGCGTAAACCTGTTTCGCCGAGTTCGGACACTGCTGTAGATTTCTCCGCCGACAACCGGAACGTTGAAGCTGCGAAATTCGGCCTCATACATGCATTGCGGCAGCAGGGCCCAGTTGTAGAGCGTATCGGTGTCCTCGATCTCTCCAAACAAACCCAGCGGGGCCTTGAGCTTGCCACCGCGAAAGCCCAACCAGTCGCGAAGCCGGTAGTCGGCGAAGGCCCAGTCGATTTGCGCCGTTCCGCGGCCAAGCTGCCCCATGAAATACGAATGCAACTGCATTCCAACGTGCAGGTTGTCGCGGAGCGCGGTGCGGACGTTGACGGCAGCTTCCGACCACTTCGCGCTGCCGTCATTGGTATCCATGGAGAGATAGTTATTGCCGGAGCCGTAGATGAATCCCTGCGAAAAAGTGCCATGCACCTGAAAGTGCTGCCCCAGAGCGTGGACCAGACGCCATTTCTCATTTGGACCAGCGCCGCTGGCGCTGTCGCCGCTCGAAGCCGCGTTGGCGAGAGCCGTGCGGTCTGGTTGCGGTGCCGCAACCGGCGAGCCGGACTGCGCCCGCAAGCCAGACGTCAATCCCAGGACGAGCGCCAACAAGAGCGCTGACTTGACGGCTGCGCGCATCCAATCCTCCTTGGAAAGCCCTAATGTCGGGTGTTGCGCCTCTGAGACGGCTCCCAATTGCAAATCGGACGAAACCAGAAAACCTTGAGTGCACGAGCAAGAAGAGATACGGCGGTAACCGGTGAAGGGTGAGGCCGATTGACGATTCCAGACTCTCCTCGTACCCTGTAACGTGCGCTTGAAGACTTCCGAAGGTTCCCGTCTGCGCGTCGCCGACGACATTACCCAGCTGGTCGGCGAGACTCCCATGTTGAAGTTAAAGCGGATGGTCCCGTCCGGCTCGGCGGATGTGTTCGCCAAACTGGAGTATCTAAACCCGGGCGGCAGCCTGAAGGACCGGGCCGCCATCGGCATCATTCTCCGCGCCGAGCAGGAAGGAAAGCTGGCGCCCGGCAGCACCATCGTCGAGGCGACCGCGGGCAATACCGGGATTGGGCTGGCGCTGATCGGTGTGAACCGCGGCTACAAAGTGAAGCTCTTTGTGCCCGAGCGCTTCTCGGAGGAAAAAGTCATGATCATGCGAGCCCTCGGCGCCGAGGTAACTCGCACTCCGGAGGCCGAGGGCATGCAGGGAGCGATCCAGCGGGCAAAGGCGCTTGCCGCCGGCAATCCCAACGCATTTATGGCCGCACAGTTTGAGAATCCCGCCAATCCTGACTTCCACTACGAAACCACCGCGCGCGAAATCTTCGAACAGATGGATGGAAAAGTGGACGCGGTCGCGCTGGGCTGCGGCACGTGCGGCACGTTCACCGGCGTGGCTCGCTTCTTAAAGCAGCATGCGCCGGGAACTCTGGCGTTCGCGGTGGAGACGCAAGGGTCAGTGCTGGGCGGTGGTCCGCCGGGACCGCACAAAGTCGAAGGCATCGGCAACAATTTCATTCCTGAAACATTCGACGCCTCGGTGTGCGACGAGGTCATCAAGGTGACTGACGACGAAGCCTTCGACACGGTGAAACTGCTGGCGTCGCAGGAAGGCGTGCTCTCAGGATCGAGCGGGGGGGCAGCCGTTTTCGCCACGCTCAAGATCGCAGCCCGGCTCGGGGCAGGGAAGCGGGTCGTGACGATCATTCCGGACTCGGCCGAACGATATCTGTCGAAAAAGATTTTCGAAGGCGGGATCTAGGCAATGCTCAAATGCTTTCTACGGCTGGAGAACGTTCACGCAGGCTCTTAACCAAGCGCGGGAATCAGCCGTTGTCCGCGCCGGATTGTATCCAGTTCGAATCGGTGGCGCGCGCTTTCCGCCAGGTGCGAGCTTCGGTCGGATTCGGCACGTCGGTGATAGAGGCATCGTATGGCTACTTCGCGGCGTACTTTCTTGGGTGTAACCGTCGGCGCGGCCGCGTCGACGATGGTTCCCCGTCTGGCGAACGCCGTCGTTCGGTCTGATCAAAATGCAACTTCTCCTGCGGCGGCTCCCGCAGTCGCCCGGGTGCGCGCAGCCCCTGCCCAGGTCGTCAATTCTTTCGATCCCGATCAGGCCTTCGCGACCTCGATGGATATTCAGTCCCGCGACGCGATCAATAAGATCTACACTCCCGCGAACGTAAAGCTTTGCTTGTCGGCGGGCTGGGGCCCGATCAGCTATCGCCTGCACACTCCGGAGACCATCGATTATTGGCACTGGAATCCCAACGGCCGTTGGACCGACGAAGCCAACCAGCGCGGATACTTTGTGGGCAGCTCGGAACTGGGTGAGCCCATTCGCGATTCGTTTGGCTACAGTCTCCCCCACCGCGGCTGCACGCACAATGGCGGCACCGAAAGTGGCTACTCTCGCCTCACGGACGGTGATCCCAAAACTTTCTGGAAGAGCAACCCTTACCTTGCCAAAACGTTCACCCACGAAGACGACGCGTTGCATCCGCAATGGATCATCGTTGACCTGGGCGAATACCGTGACGTGAACGCGATCCGCATCGACTGGTGCGAACCAAGCGCCCGCGAGTACGTAGTGCAGTACTGGGTCGGCGCCGATCCCATGAACTGGGAAGAGCCGGCCATGGACTCCACGAATCAGGGCGGCGAGTACCTTCCTGTCGCCAATCAGGCCATGGGCACCTGGATTCGTTTCCCCAAGGGTGCGGTTGAAGAGGGCAAGGGTGGACGCGTAACGCTAAGACTTGCGGACAATCTGATTGCAACGCGTTGGGTTCGCGTCGTGATGACGCAATCGTCCAATCAGCCGGGGCCGCATGGAAACGATGACGTGCGCCACCGCGTGGGATACGCAATCTATGAAGTCTACGTGGGCAGATTGGACGCCGATGGCAAGTTTGCCGATTTCGTGAAACACGCGCCGGACGGCCGCCAACAGACGGCTACCTATTGCTCGTCTACAGACCCATGGCACAGAGCCGAAGACCTGAGCCCGCACGGAGACCAGACCGGCTGGGACCTGTTCTACACCAGCGGCATCACCAACGGTTTGCCCGCGCTGATCACAGTTCCTCTGATTTACAGCGTTCCCGAAGACGCCGCCGCCATGGTCGCTTACCTGAAAAAGCGGGGGTATCCCATCAGCTGGGTTGAAATGGATGAAGAGGCCGACGGGCAATACTACATGCCTGAGGACTACGCCACGCTCTATGTTCAATTTGCCGATGCAATGCTCAAGGTCGATCCCACCCTCAAGGGTAAGTTGGGTGGGCCCGTGTTCCAGGGTATTAACCAGGATGTGTCGGTCTGGCCCGATGCGCGCGGAAACAAGTCCTGGTTCGGCCGCTTTTACGATTATCTGAAATCGCACAATCGTCACGGGGACTTGTCGTTCGCTTCGTTTGAAATTTATCCCCACGAAGCCTGCACCATGAAATGGGACGATCTCTACCGTAACCGCGAGCTGACGCGCAAGACTCTGCAGGCCTTTCGCGACGACGGATTGCCGGCTGCGATTCCGCTCATGAACACCGAAAGCAATCTTTGCGGCTCGCTTTCGGTCTACATGTCCGATATTTTTTCGGCTCTATGGCTTGCCGACAATGTCGGTAGTTTCTTCGCCGAGGGCGGCACGCTCTATGTTCATTCGCCGATCGAACCCAGCGGCATCGAGCATGGCTGCCAGGGCTGGGCCATCTGGGGCAACGTCCTTTTGGATCGCGCTGAAAAGATCATCGGCTATACCGCTTTCTACCACGCCAGTCGGATGATCAATAACGAGTGGGTGACGCATCGCAGCGGTGCCCATCACCTCTATTCCGTCGATGTCGGAATCGAAGACAATGCGGGGAATGCCCTGGTCACGAGCTATGCCGTTCGCCGCCCGGATGGCCAGTGGGCCTTGCTGCTCATCAACAAAGACAGAGACAATGCGCATCCCATCCGAATCGCCTTTGAAAGCAGCGGCGGGAGTGGACATTTTTCCGGCCCAGTTCGCATGGTCACATTTGGCAGCGAGCAATATGTTTGGCACGGCGAGGACTCGACCGCTCACGCCGATCCCAACCTGCCGCCCGAGGTTTCGTCCATCGACGCCTCTGCACAAACTGTGTTCACGCTCCCTAAAGCTTCCGTCACCGTTTTGCGTGGCGAAGTCGCGGGCCTTACGGCCTAGCCTGTCACCCACACGTCCCGATGCACCGACCGGTCGATTCTCGATGCGCCCGCCAAATCGCTGCCGCATTTCCCAACCCGATTTGCCACCGAAGCTTTCCACCATGCGTCACATGACCTTGACTTAGACTCGACGCTTCAATAATCCTGCTAGCGTAACGAAACGGCACAACTCTACAGGCCCAACTCATGAAAGCCACCAAGACCTTCGGTTTCGCCACGCGCGCCATTCACTGCGGCCAGGAGCCCGATCCGCTGACCGGGGCGGTGACGGTGCCCATCTATCCGACGTCAACCTACGTGCAGCAGGGAATTGGCGAGCACAAGGGATATGAGTACTCCCGTGTGTCGAATCCCACGCGGGCGCGGCTGGAAGAAAATCTTGCCGCGCTCGAAGGCGGCGTCGCTGCCCGCGTCTTTGCCAGCGGCATGGCCGCGATCCATGCTGTCGTCGGTATGCTCAGGTCGGGCGATCACGTGGTTTGCGGAAACGATTTGTATGGCGGAACGCCGCGGCTGTTCAACCAGGTAATGGCCGGCTTCGGGCTGGAATTCACCTACCTCGATACTTCGGATGCCAAAAGCATCGAACCTGCTATTCGCAAGAACACGCGCATGGTCTACGTGGAGACGCCGACCAATCCTCTGATGCGGCTGAGCGATCTGGCGGCGATCAGTGCAATATGCCGCCGCCGCAAGGTAGATCTGGTCGTCGACAACACGTTCATGTCTCCCTACTTTCAGCACCCGCTTGCCCTGGGCGCGGACCTGGTGGTGCACTCGACCACAAAATTCCTGAATGGCCATAGTGACGGTTTGGGCGGCGTAGTCGTGTGTGCGAAACAAGAACACGCCGACAAGCTGGCCTTTCTGCAGAAGGCGGCGGGCGCGATTCTTTCTCCGTTCGAATGCTGGCTCGTTCTGCGCGGGGTGAAAACTCTGGCCGCACGCATGGAGATTCATGACCGCAACGGCAGAATCGTGGCCGCCTTCCTGTCGAAGCACAACAAAGTGAAGGCGGTGTTTTATCCGGGCCTGGTCAACCATCCGCAACATGCGCTGGCGAAAAAACAGATGAGCGGCTTCGGCGCCATGATCACCTTCGAAACCGGTTCGCTGAAGAACGCTAACAAAATGCTGAAGGCGCTGCGCGTGTGCTCGCTGGGCGAATCGCTCGGTGGTGTGGAGACGCTGATTTCGCATCCGGCAACCATGACGCACGCGGCGCTGGGCGAGAAAGGCCGCAAGGCCATCGGCATCACCGACGGCATGGTGCGAATTTCTGTGGGCATTGAAGACGTAAATGACATCGTGGAGGATCTGGATCAGGCGCTGAGCGCGGTTTAGAAACTTCAGAAACTTCTTTGCCACGGATTGTCGCAGATTCGCGCGGATCGAACCTCTTGGGCTCAAGTTCTCGGTGGCCAACCTCTTTTGTGAATAGCGACGCACAGTCTGGTTCGCGCGAGTGGAATTCTGCCGCCTACCATCGTCTCTCCACGCCCCAGGTCAGTTGGGGCAAGCGGGTACTGTCACGATTGCGGCTGCGCGGGGATGAACGTGTTCTCGATGCGGGCTGCGGCACCGGCCGGCTTACCGCTGATCTTCTCGAAGCCTTGCCGCGCGGGCGCGTAGTCGGCGTTGATCTCTCTCAGAACATGCTGCGCTCGGCGCGTGAGCACCTGGTCCAATTTGGCGCGCGCGTGAGCTTGCTGGCCTGCGATCTGCTGCACCTGCCGTTCCAACGGGCATTTGATGGCATCGTGAGCACGGCCGCTTTCCACTGGGTGCTTGACCATGACCAGTTGTTCGCCGGCCTGCGCCGCGCCCTGATTCCGGGAGGATGGCTGGAAGCACAATGCGGCGGCGGCCCGAACCTGGTGCGCCTGCGCGAGCGGGCCAACGCGCTGGCCGCGACTCCGAAGTTTGCGCGCTTCTTTTCTGGCTTCCATGAGCCCTGGCTCTTCGAGGATGCAGCTGCAGCGGCCGGTACTTTGCGGCGCGCAGGCTTTACCGAGGTCGAGACTTCGGTCGAACCCGCGCCCACCGCGCTCGACAGCGCTGCACAGTACGAAGAGTTCGTGCGCAACATCATCCTGCACCGCCACCTGGAAAATATCCCCTCGCGCGATCTGCAGGCTGAGTTCGTGGCGACTCTGACCGAGCGGGCCGCGACCGATGATCCTGCCTTCTCGCTGGACTACTGGCGATTGAATCTGCGAGGAAGAAGTCCGCTGTAACCAGACGGGAGCCGTTTACACAAAGCAGGAGCCGCTACAGCAGGATCTGCTAGGGAGCAGGCTCTCCGCTCAGCGAGTCCGCCAGCCATTCCAGATATTCTGCGCTGCCCTCTTCGATGCTGAGCGCGACGCACTCAGGAAGTTCGTAAGAATGCAATTCCCGTATGGCGTCGCGAACGGCCGCAAACCGATCGGCGCTGGTCTTGATCACAAGCAGCCACTCCCGATTCGACTCGACCTTGCCCTGCCAGCGATAGATGGATTCCACGTGCGGGATGATGTTGGCGCAAGCGGCCAGCTGGTGCTCGACCAGGTGGTGGGCGATTTTGCGGGCCTCATCTTCGGACCCTGCGGTGGTGAGGACGATTCGTTTGTCGGTCATATAGAATCAGCCGTCGGCTTTCGGCCCGTTCGCCTGTCGGCTCGGGGCTAGCTAGGACCAGTTTTCGGCCTGAGCCTTTGCCAAGCACGTGTTCTGCCGAGAAAGAGATTAGCACCTGACGGGCAGTGGCGAGGACGATCATGTCAGCGCAAATCAAGTTCGGAACATCGGGATGGCGCGCCGTGATGGCCGAGGACTTTACCTTTGCCAACGTGCGGCGCGCTGTGAGTGGAATCGCGCGTTACGTAGCCGCGCAGAAGCCGCAAGGCGCACGCGTGATCATAGGGCGCGATCCGCGCTTCCTGGGCGAAACGTTCTGCTCGATGGCGTCCGATATCCTGGCCGCGCAGGGCATCACACCCCTGCTTGTCGCCGAACCCGCGCCCACTCCGGCTCTGGCTTACGCGGTGATTCAGGCAAAGGCCGACGGAGTGATCAATTTCACCGCCTCTCACAACCCTCCGGAATACAACGGAATCAAGTTCTCCACTCCCGATGGCTGCCCGGCATTGCCCGAAGTTACAAAGAAGATCGAAGCGGAAATCCTGGCGGCGGATCAGGAAATATCGCCCCTTACTCGGCAGAGCATTCCCCCTGCGAAGCAAACCTTGGATCCCAAGCCAGCCTATCTGAAACGCCTGGCCGAGATCGTCGATCTAAGAGCCATTCGTAAAGCTGGCCTGCGGGTCGCCTTCGACCCGATGTGGGGAGCGGCGCGGGGATACTCTGACGAACTATTGCGGAGCGCCGGAATCGAGGTAGCTACCGTCCACGATCATCGCGACGTGCTGTTCGGTGGGCACGCGCCCGAACCGGATGATCATCTCCTCGAAGATTTGCGAAAGAAGATGCGCGAAACCGGCGCCCAGATCGGCATCGCGACCGACGGCGACGCCGATCGCTTCGGCATCGTCGACGCCGATGGAACCTTCCTGCAGCCGAACTACGTGATTGCCCTGCTGTTTGACTACCTGGTGGAAAGCCGCGGCTGGAAGAACGGCGTCGCCAAGTCCGTCGCCACCACGAATCTCATCAATGCGCTGGCCGCCAAGCATGGCGTCGAACTCCACGAGACCCCGGTCGGCTTCAAGTACATCGGTGAACTGATCATGCAGGACAAGATTGCCATTGGCGGGGAAGAAAGCGCCGGGCTCTCGATCCGGCATCACGTTCCCGAGAAAGACGGCCTGCTGGCGGGGCTGCTCTGCTGTGAAGCGGTCGCGCAACGGGGCCAGTCGCTGGGCGAGCAATTGCGGGCGGTATGTAACCAAGTTGGTTCCTTCTATCCTCGCCGCGACAACTTCCGATTGACGCCGGTGGTCAAGGAGAAGTTCACTGAGAAGCTGCGATCCAATCCGCGGGAGTTTTGCGGACACGAAGTGAGCCAGGTCGTCCGTACCGATGGAATGAAGCTGGTTTTCAGCGACGGATCGTGGGTGTGTTATCGGCTCTCCGGAACCGAACCAGTGGTGCGCGTGTACTCGGAGGCGCGCAGCGAAAAGGGCCTGGAGACGTTGAGTACGGCGGCGAAAAATTGGATTTTCGAGTGACACGCTCTTGAAACCAGTCGCAAGAATCCGGAGATTCCCTCGGCCTGAGGACGGCTTGCGAGCCTTTGTGGACCGCGCCCCCCAAGCCGAAGCGCTGGCGCTTTCCTGGATGGAGCGAGTGCGACCGCTGGCCGTGCGCATCTATGCCTTGCGCCGCCGCATCGCGACCGTTGCGGTCGGAGTGCTGGCGGCCTCCTTGTTCGTGCATGTCATGCTCGGCGCGAATGGAATGATCGTCTACCGCCAGAAGCGCGCCGAATACGAGCTGTTGCACAGGCAGATCGACCAGGTACAGCAGGAGAACGACCGCTATACGCAGAAGATCCAGGGTCTGAAAAGCGATCAAACCGCCATTGAAAAAGAAGCGCGCGAGCAGCTCGGTTATGCCAAGCCGGGAGAGGTTGTGTACGTCGCTCCCGCCGTGGTCAAGCCCGCGCCGCCGGCCACGCACTCCGCCATGAAATAGCCCGCGGCACTCCTGCAACCTTTTGCGTAAATCCTGCCGGCGGGCTGACAAACCCTGCCTTCCCCTGTGCTATATTGCCGATGCCTCAATTTCACAACTGGACGAGATAGGCAATCCTGCTCGGGGAGCCTGTTCTTCGTCTCACCAGGTTCTTATGCGGCGTGGGGCCGCAATTCAAAAAGGAGAAAACCGGTCATGAGAAAAGTACTGCTGATTTGTCTTGCGGTCTGCTTCTTGCTTGCCTTTACCGCGTTTGCCTTCGATGACATGGGCAAAAGCACAACGGTCAACGGATGGGTTGCTGACGACAAATGCGGCGCCAAGGGCGCCAACGCCGGCGCGGAAGCCTGCACCAAGAAGTGCCTCGCCGCCGGGGCCAAGATGGTCATCGTCACCGATGGCGATCAGAAGATCCTGATGGTCGACAATCCGGATGCCCTCAAGGGACACGAAGGCCATCACATCGCCGCCACCGGCTCGGTGAAAGGCGATTCCATCCACGTGGACAGCATGAAGATGCTGTGAGGTCGATTTGAGGATTGTGTCCAGGGCGGCTCCCGAGCTGCCCTTTGTTTTTTGTTAGAAGAATTGAGTAGATTGGGAAATTGTGTAATTGAGTAATTGTGTAATTGAAATACTCTCACTACGGTGGTTTTCAATTTCCCAATTTCCCAATTGCTCGATTCCTCAATTGCTCAATTCCTCAATCTATTTCACCACGCCTTCCAGCGGTGAACTGGCCGTGGCATATAACTTCTTCGGCATACGGCCGGCCAGATAGGCCTGCCGTCCGGCGACAACGGCGTGCCGCATGGCCTCAGCCATCAGCACCGGATCCTGCGCGCCGGCAATGCCGGTATTCATCAGCACAGCGTCGGCGCCGAGTTCCATAGCGATGGCGGCGTCCGAGGCTGTTCCCACTCCCGCATCCACAATCAGCGGCACGCCCGTGATCATCTCGCGCAGGATGCGGATGTGCGCCTCGTTCTGAATGCCCATGCCGCTGCCGATGGGGGCGCCCAGGGGCATGACCGCGGCCGCGCCGGCGTCCACCAATCGCTTGGCAATGACGACGTCGTCGGAAGTGTAGGGAAGCACGGTAAAGCCTTCCTTCACCAGCACGCGCGTGGCCTCCAGCGTTCCCTGCACATCCGGATAGAGCGTTGCCTGATCCCCGATGACCTCGAGCTTCACCCAATCCGACAACCCGACTTCGCGGCCCAGCCGCGCCGCCCGAATTGCCTCGTCAGCGGTGTAGCATCCGGCGGTGTTGGGGAGCAGGAAATACTTCTTAGGATCGATGTAGTCAAGCAAAGATTCCTTGCTGCGATCGAGATTTACCCGCCGCACCGCGACCGTGACCATCTCGGCGCCGCTGGCTTCAAGCGCCCGTGCCGTTTCCTGGAAGGATTTGTATTTTCCCGTGCCGACAATCAGCCGGGAGCGGAAAGAACGTCCGGCGATGAGCAATGAGTCCGTCATGTCCTTATTGTAGGTGAAATAACGAGGCGTCGAAAACATCGAGCCCGTCGGACTAGTCGGCTGAGCATGAATGTCCCGTTCAAGCATGGATGCCCCGTTCAAGCACGAATGTCATCCCGAGCGAAGCGAGGGACCTGGGTGTCTGCCAGCAGTGCCTGAGACGTGGTGGCGCAAGCAAGAACCCAGATCCCTCGCTTCGCTCGGGATGACAAGACAATGACAAGACAAGAACAGGGGTTACGGGACGGTTGCCGCTTCGGCTTGCGTGTAGAGTTGATCGATCTGCCGCCGGTAGCGGTCCTCGACCACGCGGCGGCGCAGCTTGAGCGTGGGCGTCAGCACTCCGTTGTCGGCGGTGAACTCGTCGGCAACCAGCAGCACGCGTTTCAGTTTCTCAAAGCGCGCCAGGTTCTGATTGATCTCTTCGATCACACCTTCGTAGAGTGCCTGCACTTTCGGGTTCGCCACCAACTCCGCGCGCGAGGAGAAGGGAATCTGATTTGTGCGCGCCCAATCTTCCAGCAAAGTAAAATTGGGCGAGATCAATACGGCAGGAAACTTGCGCCTATCTCCAAGAATCGCCGCCACTCCGATCAGGGAATTCAACTTCAAAGCATTTTCAATCGGCTGCGGCGCGATGAATTTTCCGCCGGAAGTCTTAATCAGGTCTTTCTTGCGGTCGGTGACTGAAAGAAATCCATCTTCATCAACGTTGCCGATGTCGCCCGTCTTGAACCAGCCATCATTCAGGGCGGCTTTGGTTTCCTCCGGCCGATTCCAGTAGCCTTTGAACACCGATGGGCCGCGCACCAAAATCTCGCCGTCTTCGGCAATGCGAACTTCGATATTGGACAAAATCTTGCCCACCGTCCCGATGCGATGATCCACGGGATTGTTCACGCCGATCACCGGCGAGGTCTCGGTGAGCCCGTAACCTTCGTGAATCCGGATGCCGACGGCGGCATACCACTCGGCTAGTTCGCGCCCCAGGGGCGCTCCACCGGAGATGAAGGTCTCGACGTGCCCTCCCATGCCCTCGCGAATCTTTGAAAACACCAGCTTGTTGGCCAGTTTCCAGCTGAGTGACGTGGGAGTTTGCCCTGCAAGAATCTCCGGCTTGTGACGTTGCCCCACACCGAGCGCCCAGTCGAAAATCGCGCGCTTGGGAAAGGCGGCCGCCTTCTGCTTCGCCTGGGCATAAATCTTCTCGTACACCCGCGGCACAGCCACAAAAATGGTTGGCCGTACTTCCTGCAGGCTCGCGGGCAGGCGGTCGAGAAACGGGCAATAGGCGAGCGTGACCCCGTAGTAAATCATGGCGAAGTCCACGTGGCGCGCGGTAATGTGGCACAGCGGCAGAAACGAAATGCTGACCAGCCCGGGCCGCATGTTGAACCCGGTCAGCGAGCAGGAAATATTGGACGCAACGTTGCCATGGGTCAGCATCGCGCCTTTGGATGTGCCCGTCGTGCCTGAGGTGTAGACAATCGTCGCCAGGTCGTCTGGACCGATGGCACGCGCATGCGATTCGATCTCCGCGCCGAGATCATCCGGCTGTTCTTGGGTGAATTTGTCCAACGTGATGCAACGCCCGGCAAAGCGGGCAAGATCACCCGTCAGTTCGACCGGATCCATCACAATGACGGTTTCGATTTTGGTCCCGGAAAGAATCGACAGAATCTTGTGCAGTTGCTGGTCCGAGGAAACGAAGATGATGCGGCAGCCCGCGTCGTTGAGAATAAACGCGGTCTGCTCGGCCGTGAGGGTGGTGTAGAGCGGTACCGTGACCGCACCCAGCAGCAGGCTGGCCATGTCGGCCATGGGCCACTCCGGCCGATTTTCGCTGAGCAGGCCTACGCGATCGCCTTGACGAATGCCCGCGGCCTGGAGCGCCCGCGCGATTCGGGCTGTGCGCCGGCCGAATTCGCGCGAGCTGATCGGCAGCCACTTTCCGCCCTCGCGATAAAGCACCATGTGGTCGAGGTTGCGCTCGACCGCGGCAAAGAAAATATCGTTCAGAGTGGCAATGCTCATCGCGTTGGAGGCCGAAGTCGTGTCGCAGCCTGTACCGGAACTCTGAACAGAAATGTACTGTTTTGATGGGGTTTCGGCAATGCGTAGAATCACACCTTCGAGTACCTCCGGGTTTACCGGATGCCTTCAGCAGCGATATGCTATGGGCCACTCCAATGGGGGGAAGTTCAATGCAAATCAAACGCTCAGGGGTTCTGGCGGCAGGATTGCTTCTCGCGGGGACGGTCAGCGGCATGCTGAACCCGTCACCCGCGCTGTACGCCCAGAGCAAGGAGGGTTCGACCATGCCCAAGGTGGGCGACGTCGCGCCGGATTTTGCGCTGAAGTACTTCGACGGTAACGATCTGAAAGACGTCAAGTTGAGCGACTACCGGGGTAAGAAGAATGTCGTGGTAGCGTTCTACATCTTTGCCTTCACCGGTGGTTGAACCAAACAGATGCAGGCCTTCCAGGCGAACCTGAAAACCCTGGAAGCCGCCGACACCCAGGTTCTGGGTGTGAGTATGGATAGCGCCTTTGCCAACAAAGCTTTCGCCGACCAAATTGGAGTGACGTTCCCCCTGCTGAGCGATTGGGGCGGCAAAGTGACCCACGAGTACGGAATCTACAAAGACGAATACCAGGCCCCGCGCCGCGTGAACTTCCTGATCGGCAAAGATGGAAAGATCATGGAAGAGCAGGTCGACCGGGATGCGATCGATCCCAAGAAGATCGTGGACGCCTGCGCCCGGCCGAAGTTGAAGGACTAGAAGGGATTGCTGTGGCGCGGGCCGTAAGCCCGCGCCTTGATTTCATCGACGCTCATTGTTCAGACGCTCACTGCTGATTGGTGGCTACAGAAGGCTGCAGCAGACGCAGTCCAACCGACGGACACACATCGGCCGACTCCGCATCGTCCAGGGAATTGCCATTCTTGATCTGAAAGTTTTCGAGCCAATCGACAAGTTTCTTCACGGAGCCCGGGAACGGGTTACCGCCGTCTGCGTTTAATAGCTGCACTCGTTGCGCTTTATCCGGACCGCGTGAAATCTCTGCGGAGAAAGTTTCCGCCTCGTTGCGGATCACGCCGCCGTGACTGCCGGAGAGCGCGCGAAATTCGGACGCCGAGAGCAGATCCTGCAGTTGCTTGAACTGCTCATCTAGCATTTTTCCTTCCCGCAGAACTGTTTGGCCGTCATCTCGCAAGCGCAGGATTCGATAGTCACCGCCTCGAGACACAGCCATACAAACGCGTCGATCGGCATTTTCTTGCTGAGTCGCAGAGCTCTCATAAGAGAAACGGGCCAACAAATTCGGATTGTCTGTGTGGTGAACCTCTTGTGACCAGAGAGGCGAGGCCAGCAAAATCGTCGCCATCACGAAACGCTTTGCGCAAACATGCATCGAGGCTCTCCCGGGGAAAGGCAATCCCCTCTCTACTCTCTATTATCAGACTCCTTCTTCATCAAACGGGTAGCAGGTGCTTTTCATGCTATTCCTATTTCGGAAGCCGCATCAGCAGCCCGGTGCCCTCGGGATGTCAGGACGACGCGATGGATTGCGATCGTTGTCATAGATAGTCATAGTCTCCTCCAAATGGCGCGAACCACTAACGGTACAAACAAGATCACGCCCAAAATCTCTGCGATGCCGCCGTACAGCGCGCGGTCGCTGGCCTCATTCAGCAGGTGGAACGAGTGCAACAGCACGACATAGCCCGCCAACCCGACCAGCAGGACCGCAAAAAACCGCAGGTAATTTTTCATGGGACACACTCCCGGCGCCGGAGCCCGTCCGTGCTTGAACAACGTCCGAACCAACTGTCGCGAAAATTCCTGTTCGGATATTCTCGCTTGAATATTAGGGGATTCGAGATACCGCTACAAAAGGAAGCCGCGTTGGAGGTGCTTTACATGTGAACAGTGCAAGTTCTGGTGCAGCCTGCACTCGAACTGCTCAACAAACTCGATGCCTTCCCCGCAGGGCGGGTTCAAAACCGGGAAACTCCTTTTTCTTCCGGGATTTGCGGACTTTCCCGAAAACCCGCCAGACCACGCCCGGAAACTAAACCGTCTCTACCGTGTTTAATGTCCTGAGGGTAAGATCGGAGTACACCAATTTCGCATCTTCAGGGGCGTACTTATGAACACACGCAAGTTGTGGGTCTGGATCATTCTACTGGCGAGCTTCGCATTTCTGGTGCGGGCATCGACCGTCGCGCGAGCGCAGGATGATGACCAAGGTCAGAACCAGGATCAGAACGACGATCAGAGCCAGGATCCTCCTGGCCGCGTGGCGCGGCTTGACTATTCTCAGGGTTCCATATCGTTTCGTCCTGCCGGCGAGGACGACTGGGTCACGGGTGTTCCCAATCGCCCGATGGTGAGCGGCGACGACCTGTGGGCCGACGAGAATTCACGGGCGGAAGTTCACGTTGGATCGACTGCGATCCGGCTGGGCGAGAAAACCGGCATCACTTTTCTGACCCTGGACGACCGCACCACCCAGATCCGTCTGGCGCAGGGATCGGTGATTCTGCGCGTTCGCCACGTCGACGACGATGACAGCTACGAAGTCGATACCCCGAATCTTGCCTTCACTCTGCAGCAGCCCGGCGAATACCGGCTCGAGGTCAGCGCGGACGGCACGCAGACCATCACCACCGTGTTCCACGGCCGCGGCCGCGTCACAGGCGGAGGTTTCTCCTACACCGTCGTCGCCAACCAGATGGCGACGTTTACCGGCAACGACCAGCATCTCGATTACGATCTGGCCCAGCTTCCTCGGCAGGACAACTTCGACAGCTGGGCTTTTGATCGGGACGAGCGCGAAGATCAGTCCGATTCCGCAAACTATGTATCTCGCGAAATGACCGGGTATGAAGATCTCGACGCCAACGGCACCTGGAGCTACGCCGCGGGTTATGGCGAAGTCTGGCAGCCGACCGCAGTCGCGGTGGGGTGGGCGCCCTATCGCTTCGGTCACTGGATCTGGGTCAGCCCTTTTGGCTGGACCTGGGTCGAAGATGAACCCTGGGGCTTCGCTCCCTTCCACTACGGACGCTGGGCGTTTGTCGGCGCACGTTGGTTCTGGGTGCCGGGACCGGTGGTCGTCCGTCCCATGTGGGCTCCCGCGCTGGTCGCTTTTGTTGGCGGAGGCCCGGGCTTCCACTTCTCGGGCGGAGTGGGCGTGGGATGGTTCCCGCTGGCGCCGGGCGAAGTCTTTGTCCCCGGATATCACGTGAGCCGCGGCTACGTGAACAACGTGAACATCACCAATACCACAGTGAACGTCACCAAGGTCACGAACGTGTACAACACGGTCATCGTCAACAAGACCACGACCATTAACAACATCACCTACGTGAACCAGCACGTGAACAACGCCGTGACCGTGGTGTCGCATGATGCCTTCGTGAACTCGCGGCCGGTGTCGCAGAACGTGATGAAGGTGGATACGCGGGAACTCGCCGCTGCACCGGTCACTCATGTCGTAGCGGCCGAACCCGTCCGCACCAGCGTGATCGGAGCGGGACGGCCGGTCGCCGTAAAGCCGCCCGCTGCCGTCATCAGTCGTCAGGTAGTCGCCGTGCGAACCCCGGCGGCGCCGCCGCATCCGATCGAGCAGAGACAGGCTGCGGCCGGCGGGCACTTGAATCAGCAACTGCTGGTTCGGCCTGCGGGTCCGGCACAGCCTGCAGCCATAAATCAAACAGGGCGGCAGCCGCAGACACAGGAAGGCTTCAAGTCCTTTGGTCAACCCAGTCAACCCAGTCAGCCGAGCACCGGCAGTTCGCAGGTGAAGCAGATGCCGCAGACGCTGCCTCACGTCTACGAGCAGCAGGGAACTCCGCAGCCGGAACCGCAGCCCGAGAACCGGAATGCGCAGGAGCAGCAGAACCGCAACGTGCAGCCGAATCGCAACCTGCCGCCGCCCGAAAACCGGAACGTGCCGCCGGAAAACCGGCCCCAGTCGTACCAGCCTCCGCCCAAGGAGATGACGCACCCGCTGGTGCATCCTGCGCCTCCGGTTGAGGAGCACAATCCGCAAGTGGAAGAACAGAAGCAGCAGAAGTTCCAGCAGTGGCAACAGCAGCGCCCGGCTTCGCCACCGCCGAAACCGCAGCCCAAGTCGGAACCGGCCAAATCGAGCGCGCCGCCGAAGAAGGGGCATTGACGCGGACTGCGGGTGTGCGCTGTGATTGTGGGCTGTGATAAGGTTCGCTGGAGTGGCTCTTGCGGACCAAATAATCCATGACACTAACGCCGGGAGTGGTGCCACTGCTCCCGGCGCAGCTTTTTGCGAACAGCGCTTTTTCGCGTCTTCTAACGGGCAGAGCTGATGACCCAGGCAAAGCGTCCCGCGATCAACTGGATGGACGGCCTGTGGCTGCTGTTCCTGGTGGGCTTGGCCCTGCTTCCGCCGCTACGGGAGGTCCACAAACAGCTCATCCTGCTCGCCTTTGGTGTGCTCCAGTTGGCCGAAAGCTGGCTCATCGCACACCTGCGTCGACGCGGCATGGTGTACGTCGTCCTGGTGAAAATTGCCTTGGCGACGCTGCTCATCGACCATACGGGCGAGATCAGCATCAACAGCAGTTACTGGCCGATTTATTTCCTGCCCGCGGTTACCGCTGCCGAATATTTCGGTCCGCTGGCGACCCTGCTTTGGACCACCCTGGCCTCGGCTGCCTATTGCTCATACCTCTATCAGGCCTCGTTCGAGTTCGAACTGACCGAGGAAGCTTACGGCCTTCTGGCGATCCGCATTCTCTTCTTCTTCCTCGCCGCGATGGTGGTTAATCGGTATGTGGTCGAGAGCAAGCGGCAGACCCAGCGTTATCAGGAACTGGCCGAGACCCTGGCTGAGACCAACCGCCGTCTGGAGCAGGCGCAGGCTGAAGCTCGCCGCTCCGAGCGTCTCGCCGCTCTGGGCCAGCTTTCCGCCGGACTGGCGCACGAGATTCGCAACCCGCTGGGCGTGATCAAAGGCTCAGCCGAAATGCTGAACCAGAAGCTGGAAAAGGCCGATCCACTGACAGTGGAACTCGCGGGATACATTTCCAGCGAGACCAACCGGCTGAGCGCGCTGGTGACTCGCTTCCTCGATTTCGCGCGCCCGTTGCACGCCGATCTGACGGCGCAGGACATCACTGCGGTTCTCGATCGCGCGCTGAATGACGTTGCCATGGTGCGGAAAGATGCGGCAATCCGGGTGGAAAAGGATTACGCGGCGGGCCTGCCGACGGTGCCCCTCGACGAAAGCCTGTGCCAGCAGGCATTTGTGAATATCGTCCAGAACGCGTACGACGCCATGGGAAGTGCGGGCGGATCGCTCCGGGTCAGCGCCAGGAAAGCTCAATCGGGAGAGCGTAGCGGGGTGGAAATTCGCATCGAGGACACAGGGCCCGGTATTCCCGCCGAACTCCGCGAGCAGATTTTCAATCCCTTCGTGACTACCAAGAAAACAGGTGTGGGCCTGGGCTTGTCGATTGTGTCGAAGATCATCGATGGGCATCACGGGTCGATTCGCATCGAGGGCTCGTCGGAAGCAGCGGCCGGCGTGAAAACAGGCGCTCGCTTCGTAATATTTTTCCCGGCGACCGCGAGTGCGACCGCGTCAGCGGCAGAGTCGGCGCATCTGGTGATCTCGTGAAGATATCTTGCGAACTTTGGAAGGCAGTGCGATGCCGGCAATTTTGATCGTCGAAGATGAAGCCAAGATGCGCCGCCTGCTCGAGCTGAATCTGGGCGAGGACGGTTTCACCACGCTCTCCGCCGGCGATGCCGAGACCGGCCTGAAGCTGCTGCGGGAAAACTCCATCGATCTCGTCGTAACCGACCTGAAGCTGCCGGGCATGAACGGCCTCGAGTTTCTGCAAACCATCAAGCGCCAGAACGCGAGCCTGCCCGTCGTTGTGATGACCGCGTTCGGCAGCGTCGAGACCGCCGTCGAGGCCATGAAAGCCGGCGCCAGCGACTACGTGCTCAAGCCGTTCTCTCTCACCGAGATGCGGATGGTCATTCACAAGGAACTGGACGTCCGCAATCTCCGCGAAGAGAATCGCGAGCTACGCGAAGCGTTGGGCAAGCGCTATACCCATCCGAACGTGGTGGCCCGCAGCCCCAAGATGCAGGAAGTGCTGGCCACGGTCGAGCGCGTCGCGCCCACCAATTCGACGGTGCTGCTGGGCGGAGAAAGCGGCGTAGGCAAGGATTTAATCGCCCGCGCCATTCATGAGAAATCCCGGCGCGCCTCGGGACCATTTCTCAAGATCAACAGCACCGCAATTCCCGAGAACCTGCTCGAGAGTGAGCTGTTCGGATTCGAAAAAGGAGCGTTCACCGGAGCGGTCGCCAGCAAGCCCGGCAAGTTCGAACTTGCGGACAAGGGAACCTTGTTTCTAGACGAAATCGGCGATGTGCCTCCCGCCACCCAGGTGAAGCTGCTGCGGGTGCTGCAGGAACGAGAATTCGAACGGCTCGGAGGCACGCGCACCGTCAAAGTCGATGTGCGGTTGGTTGCGGCCACCAATCGTGATCTGCGCGCCGCGCTCGAAGAAGGAACGTTTCGCGAGGATCTCTACTACCGCTTGAATGTCGTGCCCATCGACATCGCGCCTTTGCGCGAGCGCAGAGAGGACATCCCCGACCTGGTGAATCTGTTCATCTCGCGCTTCAGCGATGAATCGCGCAAGGTGATCGAGGGCATTGCGCCTGACGCGATGCAGATTCTGGTGAACTACCACTGGCCGGGAAATGTTCGCGAACTGCAGAACATTGTCGAGCGGGCATGCGCGCTGGCGAAAGGAAATGTGCTGGAGGTGGCGGACATCCACCTGGATGTGCGCCCCGCGAAGGCGGCAAACGGCGCAACCGGATTCCTTCCCGAGGGCATGACGCTGGAGCAATGGGAAGACGAAATGGTGCAGGAAGCCTTGCGCCGCGCCAACGGCAACAAGAGCCAGGCCGCCCGGCTGCTGGGCCTGTCGCGCAACGCGCTGCGCTATCGCCTATCGAAGATCGGAATTGCGGATGAAGGCGAAAAGGAGCCCTAGTTTCGCAGCACGTGGTTAGAAATCCGGACATTTCCGGTCAAGGCTTTTTCCACGGACGAAGGTGTGGCAGCCATCGCCGCACGTTCGCGCAGTACTCCTCATAGTCCGTCCCAAACATCTTTTGCAGCGTTGGCTCTTCATAGAACAACACGAACAAAGCCACGCCCAGCACTACTCCGATTGCCCCCAGGATCGTCGCCAGGCTGGCGCGTCCGAACACCACCCAGAGCCCGACCCACCCCGTGATGAACCCCACATACATCGGATTGCGCACGTAGCGGTAGAACCCAACCACAACCAGCTTCGTTGGTGGAGCGATCGGCGCCGGCGTGCCGTGCCCGGTGGCTCCGAAGTCCCACACGCAGCGCAGCGCCACTGCGAAGCCGAGCACCGAGGGCAGGGCAGCGATCCAGCGCCAGCGCGCAGCGCCGGAAGTGTCGACATGAAAGCCAAGCCAGGACGGCAGCAACCAGAACCACAAAGCAAAGAACGCCGCCCCTACCGTCAGTGAAGTCAAGGCCATTGGCCAGTGCCTGCCGCTCGAACCGCGCAGCAAAGTTCCGGAATGCGTCGTCATGGGCATTTCCTCCTCTGCCCGGTATTACGAGGCAGAGCGCCCTGGGGGCGCAACAATAGAGGGTCGGGAGAGAGAAGGGGACATTCCTGCGATTGCGATGGATCACCAAGGCGATTCACAGCTTAGTCCGATTGGGTGATTGCGCCTCTAAACCCGTTCGGCGTAGGTTGAATCACTTAAGCCGTTAGGCTAAGCAAGAAGGATAGTTACAGAAGTCATGTCCGTGGGCTCTGAAAGGGTCCTCGCTGCCCCTCCCCCAGCACAGCAGGGCCATTAGAAAACAAAAAAGAGGAGATTCCCGATGAAGCGCCACATTCTAGTTGTGTGCCTCGTGACTCTTGGGCTTTGCGTGCTTGTTGTCAGCGCGTCGGCCCAGGGGCCTGATGTCTACAAGGTCAACTACTTCGCCAACAACACCACGTCCGGCGCGCCGGATGAGACCGTTCGCATCGACAATCCGGGCACGGACAGTACCGCCGACCTGTGCGCGATGATCTATGTCTTCCAGAACGACCAGCAGTTAACCGAGTGCTGCGGTTGCCTGGTAACAGCCAACGGCCTTCGCACTCTGTCAGTCACCAACGACCTGACCTCGAAGCCGCTGACCGGGATTTCGACCAAACCCGCGAACGGCGTGATCAAGATCGTCTCGGCTACCGTGAATGGCGGGGGCCTGACGCCGCCCTGCGATCCGACGGGCGTAACCACCAGTTTCGGGACCAGTCAGGAGAATGTTGCTCCGACTCCGTCCATTCGAGCTTGGGGCACCCACACCCAAAACAAGGTCGGCACAGCATATCCCATCACCGAAACCGAGTTCAGTGACGCCACCCTGAGTGAGGCGGAACTGACTGAAAACCTCGAGGCCAATTGCGCGTTCGTGCAGCACTTAGGTAGCGGCAAAGGTGTCTGCAGCTGCGGTACCGGCGATTGAATCGAACCAAACCCTGCTGTGCGCCCCGAGTCGGAGCATTCGAGCGGGGCGCGCAGCCTTTCGATTCGTCGATTCGCGACCGCCGCTCTCCTCCCGGTTGGGGAGCGTTGCTGAAAAACGGAGGCTGCGCCATGAAGCACCTTACCCCGAGCATTTCCCTGGTCATTGTGGGGCTCTGCGTCTTCGCTGTCAGCGCGTCCGCTCAGAGTCCCTCGGTTGCCATCACGCCTCAGGATTTCTTCAAGGTCAACTACTTTGCCAATAACGGCGTCTCCGGAGCCCCGGATGCCACCGTTCGCATCGATAACCCGGGCAGCCCTTTCATCGTGAACGTGGGCGGTGGCGAGGGTGAAAGCGGAGCGGTAGACCTCTGCGCCATGATCTACGTCTTCGACAACGATCAGGCACTCAGCGAATGCTGTGGCTGCCTGGTGACGCCGGACGGCCTGGCCACGCTTTCGGTGACCCACGACCTCACCAGCAATCCCCTGACAGGCACCGTCTCCAACAACGGCGTGATAATGATCCTATCGGCTCTGCCCAACGGCTCGCCATGCGATCCCACCGGCGCTCTCGGTCCTACCAACCTCTCTACCACAGACTTCAGTCTGGTTCCGACCGTGCGGGCGTGGGCAACCCATATCCAGAACAAGGTGGGCGGTACCTATCCGATCACAGAAACCGCATTTTCGGATGCCACTGCGAGCCCAGCCGAGGTGCAACTGGCCACGGAGGAGTGCTTCTTCACGATCAGATTGGGCAGCGGCCAGGGCGTCTGTAGTTGCGGCACCGGCGATTAAACAACCTCACCGACCTTAACCCCGCCCTGCTCCGAGTAATCGGCCAGGGCGTTTTTTTTGGCCTGCTCGCGCATGCGGCGGAAGCGCGGCGCGAGCGGTGTCTTTCCCCGAAAGTGGCTGAAAACCACCAGAGTTGGCCGAACGCAGCCAAGTTGACGCTAGCCTGCCCATTCCCCACCTGTGCTCGAAGCAGTTCACATTGAAAACAAATGAGTTACACAATGCCTGTTTCTCCCCTTTGGCATGGCAGTTGCCTTTCTCCTAGTCGAGAAGTCCCAGGCAAGCAGTTGAGGCCGGGGAAGAGGTGGGTTATGAAAAGCAGATTCCTGGTGGGTTTCGGAATGATGGCTCTGATACTGCTGGGCGCCTTCCTGTTGACCGCGCAGGGGCAGACGACCGACGAGGGGCCGGGGCCTACGGAGCAGCCGAGCGCGCCCATGGAGGTTGGACAGACGCAGCCTCCGGCGCCGTCGGCGGCCACGCCGGGGCAGCAGCCTCCCGAAGCGCAGCCGGGCGGGCCGTCGGGTGAGCAGGCCGCCAAGACCGACCTGGGTGTGGCGCGCATCAGCCTGATTCACGGCGAGGTGTCGACGCAGCGCGGAGATTCCGGCGACTGGTCCGCGGCTACGTTGAACCAGCCGGTGATGGCTGGCGACAAGATTTCGACCGGCGATAACGCCCGCGTCGAATTGCAGCTCGACTTCGCCAATATTCTTCGCCTGGGCGCGAATTCCAAGGCGAACATCGCCACGCTGACTCAAAAAGATATTCAGATTCAACTCAGCCAGGGCCTCCTCAACTACGAGGTTTCGAAGGATAGCGAGGCGGAGCCGGAGATCGACACCCCAAACGTGTCGGTCCATCCTGCGCATCACGATGGCGTTTTCCGCATCGAGGTGCAGCCCAGTGGCGACACCCTTGTGATCGTGCGCAAAGGGGAAGCGCAACTGGCCACGCCGCAGGGCAGCGCGGAGATTCACAGCGGCGAAATGGCGACCGTGCGCGGCGATAGCACCTCTGCGCAGTACAAAATTTCCGATGCGCCGCAGCGCGATGACTGGGATCGCTGGAACAGCGATCGCGACCATTTGATCCAGAACGCGCAGTCCTGGCAGCACACCAATCGCCGCGAAACCGGCGCGCAGGATCTCGACACGTATGGCCAATGGCAGAACGTCCCGGACTATGGCGACGTGTGGGTTCCGAATGAGCCGGAGGGCTGGGCTCCGTATCGTGACGGCAACTGGACTTATGAGCCTTACTACGGCTGGACCTGGGTCGGCTATGAACCTTGGGGCTGGGCGCCATATCACTATGGCCGCTGGTTCTGGTACGGCAACTCGTGGGCTTGGTGGCCGGGACCGATCGGGGTTGGCTACAACCCGTTCTGGGCGCCGGCATACGTCTCATTCTGGGGTTGGGGCTGGGGTGCTGGGTTCGGCTGGGGTGGGTTTGGCTGGCTCCCAATTGGACCTTGCGACTGGTTCCATCCGTGGTGGGGCGGTTTCCGCGGCCGGTTCGGAGTGTTCGGCCACGACCGCTTCGATCATGATCGTTTCGGTGACCGCGGACGTTTCGGCGGAATTGGTCCGTTGCACGCGGGGAACCGCTTCTCGAACCTGAACAACCTGCACAACGATCACATCAGGGGCGGAATGTCGACAATGAGTGCTGGACACTTCGGCACGGCCGGTGCGAGGCCAGTGGCAGCAACGCGGGAGCAGTTCGGCGGGGCACACATGATGGCGGGCAACTTGCCCGTGGTTCCTTCACGTTCGAGTCTGTCGGCCAGCGGACGCGCAGCGGCCCCATCTACGATTCGGGGCGGGAACTCCGAGCATTTCTTCGGCGTCGTGCACAGTAACGTTGCGCATCCGCAGTCGTTCCAGCAGGAAACCACGCACTTGCAGCAGAGCATGCAGCAGAACCACGTGGCTGGCTTCCAGGCCGGCAGCCGTTCACTCGGCGAATCCGCGGTGCGCCGGAACACGGGCGTTATGCAGGGTGGTCGCGAGACCAGCACCGTGGGCGCGCGCGGAAATTCTCCAATGACTGGAACGAGTGGAAACCGCGGCACCATGCGGCCTTTTACTCCGCCCAGCGGCAGCAACACCCGCTCTTTCGGATCGTCAAATTCGGGGGTGTCAGGACCAACGCAGCGGGGAACGACCAGCATGCCAGGAAATACAGGCCGGGATGGATTCCGGCCGTTCACGCCGCCCACCCACACCGAATCTTCGGCCAGCGGGCCTGGCGGGTCCGTACGGGGCAACAGCGGCAGTTATTGGAGCCGCACTGCACCTAACGGAATGGAGTCGCGCCGCTACGGTGCCGGCGGGTATGGCTCCGGCAATTACGGAGGCGGTCGTCCCCAGCTGGATATGCATCAGCCCGTCGTGCGTGGGCCGTCTAACGGCGGATATTCGCGGACGCCGAGCTACGGAGGCGGTTCGCGCGGCGTTCCCAGCTACAGCGGTCCACGCGGCGGCGGCGGTGGTGGTCACTACAGCGCGCCGAGCGGCGGCGGAGGTGGCCACTACAGTGCGCCGAGCGGTGGCGGACACCCGAGTGGTGGCGGAGGTGGTCATGTCGGCGGCGGCGGTGGCGGCGGGCACGCGGGTGGCGGCGGCCGTCACTAAAGCGCGCGGCGTTGCGAGTTAAGTCAGAAGCATGGGTTGTTTTAAACGAAGTGAACGACAGAGGCGAGAAGGGCGTGCTAAACGGCACGCCCTTTCTCTTCTTGATCACTGTGCACTGAGTTAGGCCCACCTTAGCTCGGCTTTTACGCGGGACTCAGGACTCGGGACTCGAAGCCCGAAACCGCCTACGGTCTTGCGTACGCCGGGCTATCTGCCGGTTCGGGGCGGTCGTAGTCGCGGCCGTATTTGTTCTTGTGGCCGAGTGCCAGCTCGGACTCAGCGAAGGTCAAGGTTCCCAGGGATGAATCTCCGGGAGCCACGGTGATCTCGTGGCTCATAGCGCGGAGCGCCTCCGGAGAAACCGCGGCATGAAAGACCTCCATCTGGTAGCGGCCCCGCGGAACGTTGGGAATCGTGATATCTCCCCGCGCATCGGAAATGGCGTAGTAGGGTGTGGCCAGAGCGATCACGACGGCATTCATTTCCACGTGAATGTTGCAGAAGATGAATGAGATGCCGGGCTTGTCAAATTGCACAGTTCTCGTCGTCCCGCTCTCGTAGAGCCCCAGATCAAAGCGCTTGCCTTCAAACAGGGAAAATACATTATGAAAGAACGGATCGCGGTTGGGAAACTCCACTTTTCCGCCGACCGGGACGACCACCAGCGGCGGCTGGAAGCTCTTGTTCTTCTGCACCAGCTGCGGAATTGAAGTCTGCACGGGAACGGGCACGATCATGCCCACCGGGGTCAGCCACACGACAGCGTCGGACGCATCTTTCAGGTGATGGCTGCCGCTGGTCAGTTCGACGTGCGCTTTGAGCGCGACTTGTGCCGTCGCCGAAATGGTTCCCATGGTCAGAATGAAGGCCAGGGTTCCCAGCCCGGTCGCGCGCCAGGCGACCGGGATGCAGCACCGAAAGAATCCTTGGTCAAACGAACTCGTCATCAGAATAGTATCCCCGCCGAGAGATTTACCTGATTCGCAAAACTGCTGCTGCTATAGACGGGGAAGGTCTGCCATCGTCTCAGTTCGGCGGCGAGGACCAGGTCCGAGCGAGGGCGAAAGATCACGTTCACCAGAGCGCCGCGGTTCCTTCCAAGGATCGTCATGAAGTTGCTGCCGCCGTTGGTGGCAAACCCGCGTATGTCGCCGGCGAAGGCGTTGTCGTCCGCGAGCGCGCCGTTGAATTCAAGCTTGGGGTTCAACCGGAACTTGAGTTGAGCCCAGCCTCCGACCGCATCCAGCCCGCGAACCGGCGCGAACTGATCGCTCTGTTGGCCGGAGCCGCCGAACAAGACCGTCTGGCCGGCCGCGCCACCCAATCCGCCGATGCCGCGTCCGCGGTAGAACTCACCGGAGAGCCCGAACCGCCCGGGAAGCGGAATCTCCCAATCCAGCATCCCCGCCCAGGCGTCCGTGTAACGGTTCCAGGTCCACGCCTGGCGGGCATAGTAGCCTGCGGCGCCAAAGGTCAGCGGATGTCCCATCACGGGCCGTGACCATGAGGTGCGAGCGGCATAGGCGGGTTGGCCGGAGAATTCCCCGGCTTGCGGCGTGCGCAGGAAAGAATTTTGCGGAGACTGCTGCGGGAACTCCCAATCGAGGTTGTCGAGCACTCCCGCCTGCACCAACACGGTCTGCTGGTCCGAAAGAGAGAAGCGATGCTCCACGCGCACTTGCGGTATCCAGCCCCAGAGGTTGCCGGCAAAGGCGAAGGCAGGAATGGCCAGTGATGCGAACGAAGTCGGCGCGTGAGGCGAGATGAACAGCGAATCCTGGCCCGCAATCAGCGAAGTGTCCTCCCAGTCAAAGTGCACGCTGGCGGTCTGCATGCGGACGATGCCAAAGTTCACCCCATTGCCGGTGTTGGGAAATCCGCCGGAAAAATCGAATTGAACGTCGGCCGAGGTCCTCGCGCCTCCGATATTCGGACCGAAGACCTCCATCCCGACTTCAGACTGGCGTAGCGTTGCGCCAATGCTGGCCGCGTTCCAGCCATTTTGGACCGGTTGGGCTAGCGTGGGCAGATCCAGATTGTCGGGGTTGCCGAGGGTGCGGAACGCGTTCATCAGCACAATGCCGTGCAGCCGGGCGCGGTATTTGGACGCACTCTCAACTTTGGTCTGATACTGCTCATCGATTTTCGCTCCCAGCAGCGCGGTCGAGTCCTCGAGCTTCTCGACGCGGTCCGCGAGCGCTGCCGCCTGCGGATTCGTCGCAGCCGGATCGCTGGCAGCGGTCGTCCGCGAGAGCGCCCCGGAAGTCGAATCGCCGGCGTTCGATCCTTGACCGTGAACTGCCGCCGTCTCGGGCTGATCGACGCTGGGTTGGGCGACCCCCGGCTGCTCCATTCCCGGCTGCTCCAGCAGCGCCCGAGTAGCCTGCAGGTCCTGGCGCAGCTTCTGCATCTCGGCGCGCGACTGGGCGTTTTCAGATCGCATTTCTTCCACCATGACGCGAAGCTGGCGCACCTGATCCTGCAGGTCTCCGATGGCGCTGGTCGTGGTCCCGCCCGGTGGCGACGAAGCGGCGATCACCTGCGCCTCCTGAGCGCGGCTATGTGGGCTGAATAGGGCGAAAGTGACTGCCGCGCATACGGCAGCACGCACCGCAAAGGTCCCTGGGCTCTTCACACCGTCCTCCTACCACATCCGGACCGGGCACGTGACGATGAGTGTGGAGCGTGCCTAAGGGGCCGGATGCGAAATCGAATTCTGGCTGGCACTGTCCCGTCGCGCGGGCATAAGTTCGGTTAGATGCTCGGCGGCCTCGTTCGCGCCGCGGAAAGTTTCCGGCGTGCGACCCGGCAGGATGATCCGGAAGACGGTTCTCCCCTCTGCCGTGCGTTCCATGGAGATGTCCCCCCCATGATCCTGGACAATCTTTTGCACCACCGTCAGTCCCAGGCCCGTGCCATTTTCCTTGCCATAGCTGACGAAAGGATGGAACAGCCGCTCCCGGATGGATTCGGCAATGCCGGGGCCGTTATCCGAGACGCAGATGGTGATTACCCCGCCAATCTCGGCAGCCGTGACCTCGATGTGGCCGCCCACCGGTGGTGCAGCCTCGCATGCATTGAGCAGCAGGTTATACAGAGCCCGCTCCAGCTTGCGCGAGTCGAACCATCCCGCGACCGGGCCGCTGCACAGCACGTCAATCGAGCGGGCGTGATGCCGAGGGTGCAGACGGACGGCCTGCACCGCCCGCTGGATCGCCTCTGACGCGTTGCTGTAGGAGGGGCTGAGCGATTCCCGCGTGCGGGCAAATTCGAGCAGCGAATCGATGAGATCGGTCATCAGGTTCACCCCCGTGCGCACCTCTTGATAGAGCTCTTCGCGCTGCGCGGGGGTCAGGTGGCTGTCACACAAGAATTCGGAATTGGCCACGATGGCGGCAAGGGAATGGCGCAGGTCATGGGAAATGGAACTGGCCATGCGCCCGATGGTCGCCAGCTGTTCCGACTCCAATAGATCGCGCTGCGTTTTCAGCAGGCTGGCTCGCATGCGGTCGAAGGCGCGAGTCAGCTCCCCCACCTCGTCTCCGCCGCTGGAGTCCAGAGGATGATGGAAGTTGCCCGCCTCCAGGGCGCGCACGCCGCCCACCAGGCTGGCCAGCGGGCGCGTGAAGGTGTGGGAAAGAAAGAACACCAGCCCGCTGCCCACCAGCACTGCCGCCAGGCCCAGCAGGACCAGGTAACGATTCAACTGATAAATGAATTTCGTGGCCTGATCGTAAGACCCGAGGACACTCAACCGCACCGGCGTGGCATGAGCGCCCGACAAGACCAGCGACGTCGCCAGGAAATGTTCGTCGCCAATCCTTACATCCTGCGGTTCATCGCCAACGGCGCCAGAAACCAGGGTCTGGGCGCTCTGCCCCTGTACTTGCGCCGGAGGCAGAGTCGTGGCCACGACTTCGTCGCCGTAAGAAAAGGCGACCTTGCCGCCGGCTACCTTGCTGACTTCACCCGCCACGCGGTCGTTGATCTCGTAGCCGATTACAAGAAAACCGAGCAGCGTGCCTTCGGTGCGGGAGCCAAGATAAATCGGTTCAACGAAGGCCTGATAGAGATGGTGTGCGCCGTACCACCAGTGGCTGCCCTCGTCTTCATCGAGGGATTGCTGAAAGTATTTTTCCGCATCTTCCTGCGTGAAGCCGGCCGACTTGGTGTGCAGCGCGACGACCTTGCCGCTGCGGTCGACCAGGGCGAACAGATCGCTGTTGCTGCGCACGTCTCGCCAGATCTGCGGCGCGGCGTCCTGAATGGTCGGAGCGTCAGCTCCGGTCATGATGGCACGGGTGAGAGGAAGGTCGGCGAGCAGCGCAACGTAGCTGGTCAGCATGGTCTCGCGTTCGTGCTGAAAGTCCTTGAACGCGCTCACCGAGCTGCGCAGATTGACCGCGATACTCTGGCGGACGTTGCTCTCGACGCTGCGCCTCACCAGCAGCAGGCTGGTGGTGGTCAGGCCGACCGTAATCAGCACCATGGAAAGCAGAAAACGCGTGCGCAACCGCAGGCGCGGCAGAATTTCTCCGGCGGACTGAGTCCGGCCGGAGGTCACGGGTTCCTGGGATAGGCTCAAGACATTCAACGCACGAACTTATATCCCATCCCGTGTACGGTGCGGAAGTGAACCGGGCTGGATGGGTCCTTCTCCAACTTTTGCCGGAGCTTGAGGATGTGGTTATCCACCGTGCGGGTCGATGGGTAATTCTGATAACCCCACACTTCGTTCAGCAGTTCATCGCGGCTGATCACCCGGTCGGCGTTCTGCACCAGGAACTGGAAGGTCTTAAACTCCTGCGCGGTCAGGACCACGGGCTTGCCGGCGCGCTTGACTTCCATTTTCTTGAAATCGGCCGTAATGTCGTCGAAGCTGATGACTTTTTCTTCCGGGACGCGAGAAGTGTGACGCAGCGCCGCCCGCACGCGAGCCAACAATTCCCGCGGACTGAACGGTTTGGTTACATAGTCGTCGGCGCCGAGTTCGAGCAAAAGGACTTTGTCGGAGACATCGCTGGCGGCGCTGAGCACAACGATCGGCAAGGCTGGGGAGAGGGCTTTGATTTCCTTGCAGACATCGCGGCCCGACATTTTGGGCAGACGCAGATCGAGGACAACGGCAGCGGGTACGGACGACTGGAAGCTTTCCAAAGCGGAGCGACCGTCCGCCTGTACCTCCACGGTGAATCCTTCGGTTTCAAACAGCCGCCGGAGAGCTTTTTGCACGGCCGGATCGTCTTCCACCACCAGAATGCGGCCGGTCGGCCGCGGCGGACTGGCCGGATTCATTGCTTTCATAGTACTGACTGGCGCAGAAAGATTGCCCATGTCCAGTGTCCTGTTCTTTGGGAGAGGACTTCCGGTCCCCACGGAGAATGCCGCCGGAAGCAGCTCGACTTTTGACAGCTTACAACTGTTTGACGGCTAAAGAGCTGAAACGGCTCAGTTTTGACATTTTTTTTACAATCTCGGGCGGGGATGACCGCGGCTTGCGGCCCCGCACGTGCCTTGGGAGGCCGTGCCTTGGAAGGAGATAAGAGATCTGTGCCTCAGTTACCGTTTTGCCAACAACGGTTGCAGATGCCCGTCGCTCCCAGGATATGCTTTTCTGGAACGCCGACATGCGCGCGCGGCTATCGTAGAATTTGAGTTCTTGACCACCCTCGCAGAATTGGACCGTCTGGTCGTCGTGCTGGTGCGCCCACGCAATCCACTCAATATTGGCGCGGCCGCCCGCGCCATGAGTAACTTTGGCGCGAGCCGTCTGCGCCTGGTCAATCCTTACGCCGTCGCCTTTCGCGAAGCACGCTCGGCCGTCGGCGCGTCCGACCTGCTGAAGAACGCGGAGGAGTACGAGACCGTCGCGGAGGCCGTTGCCGATTGCGCTCTGGTGGTCGGAACTACAGCCGTCCGCAACCGCGCCTTGCAGCATCCTCTGCGCCGCCTCGATGAAGATGCCGGCGCCTTGATCCAGAAGCAGCTGCAGACGGGACGCGTCGGGCTTCTGTTTGGCTCAGAAAAAATCGGCCTCACCAACGAAGACTTCAGTCACTGCCACTGGCTCTTGAACATTCCAACCCGCAAAGAGCACATCTCCATGAACCTCGGCCAGGCCGTCGCGGTCTGCCTCTACGGCATCGCACGAACGGGAGCCTCCGAAGCGGCGACACAAGCGGCATCTCCAGCTTCGGCCGGGGAACTGGAGCAGATCGTTGCGTCCCTGCTCGAAGCGCTGCACCGCAGCGGCTACGTGAAGCCGGGTAACGATGCCGTCAGCGAAAAAAAAGTGCGCCGCCTCGTGCTGCGCCTTAACCTCGAAAAGATGGATGCAAAGGTTTTGCTGGGAATGACAAGGCAGATCGTTTGGAAGCTGAGGCAGCCCCCAAAGCCTGACGCCCGCTGATGGACGATGAGAGACGAGTGACGATGACGAATGGCGGATGGCGGATGGCGAACAGCGAACAGCGAATGAATAGACTGTTGATCGAGAGTTTCTAAATTGATGGAGAGTCCTCAAGAGACTGGCTTCTAGAGTGCTCGTTGAGAATTTGGAACTTGACGCGAGCCGTGGATCCAGACCCGGAAAATCCCAGCCGCGAAGCGGCGGCATTCATTAGCCCGGGGCGTAAGCCCCGGGTAAGGTGGAGAAGCGAGGGCGAGTCCCGGAGGGACGGCACCAGTTCTCACTAGCGACTAACGTGCGACCCGCTCAGAGGAAACGTCCGTTCCGCCCCGTCCGAAGCGGAAATGCAGCATCCACACGCTCGCCGCGGGTTGCCCGCCGACTTCCGCAGGACTGAACTCCCAGCCCTGTGCCGCCTTCCACGCCAGGTTTGCGAAGTACTTGCTCGGCCCGGGAGACGCCAGCTTCGCCGCTGTGACCTTCCCTGACGAATCCACTTCCACCCGCACGTTCACCCGCACGTGCCCCGTAATCGTGTTGCGCGCGCCCCGTGAAACATCGGGAATGACCTCATGCTTCACCGCACCACCGAGCGGCGTCGTCTTCGAGGATGAAGGAGCAGAGGCAGGCGGAGGCTGGGCAGCTTTGGCTGCCGGTTGTACGGTCTGGTGCACGGTCTGGTGCACGGTCTGGCGTACGGGCTGGCGTGTGGGCTGGCGTGTGGGTGGAGCGGCCTGAGTCACAGGTTGCTCCGCAGCCCTCGCGGGCGGCGCCGAGGCCTTTTTCCCGCGTGAGTAAAAGACCGCCAGCGCAACCACCAGCGCTACCAGCAGCACGAAGAACGTAACGGCGCCTCGATTGGAACGGGGAGATTGCGCCGGAACCGGCTCCGCCGCCGGAACCGAACGCCCCGGCGGCTGCAGCCGCGCCTTGATCTCAGCCAGCGAGCAGCGCCGGCGCGGATCCAAATGCAGGCACTCGCGCGCAATCCCACGAAACGGTTCCGGAATGCTCCCCGGCAAATCCGGATCGCGTTGCGAGTCCTCCTCGGCAAACGATTCGTTCTGCGTGAGCATGGCGACCAGCGTTACACCCACCGACCACACATCGCCGGCGGGCGAGAATATCCCGGCAGCGGTTTCCGGTGCGTCATACACGTCCCGCCTTCGGGTCGAGTTTGTATCCGAGGCAGAGAGAATCTGATCGGCGGAGAGCTTCAATTCATCCTTGACTGCGAGAATATTCGAAGGCTTGATGCGGCTGTGCACAAACCCTTTTCCCCGCAGATAGAAAAGCGCGTCGAGCAGGGGAGGCAACAGATCGGAAACTTCGCCCGGAGTCAGCACCCGCTGCGGAAAAATCTGCGCCAGGTCTTCCTCGGCGTACTCCATCACCACGTAGACCGGCCGCGTTCCGTCGATGGTGCAGCGCCCCGAGTCATAGATGCGAAGAAGATGAGGATGCGACAGTTGTGCCGCGGCGCGCCAGCGCGCCAGGTAATGCTCGGCATCGGCGCCCAGCGCGGGGATCAACTTGATTGCTGCTTTCTGGGAATGCCACTCCGTCAGGAACACCGCGCTATGATCGGAGCCGCCCAGCCACAGCTGGAGCGGAAATTTCCCTTCGACCACGCTGCCTTCCCAGCTTGTCCAGGTCCCGACGCTGCTCATAGAGCGGCTACTCGCGGAGACCATTCTATGCTATCGCCCGCCCGTGTAGCCCCGGACGCATACGTCCGGGCCCGATCCGACAACGCTTGCGTAGCCCCGACGCCCTCGTCCGGGGGGGCGGACGAGGCGTCCGCCCCTACATGACTACCGGCTCTTATAGCTGAACGTCACCTTCGTTTCCTCATCCAGCACCAGCGGCCGCACGAAGCTGAACGACGTTCCCGCCCGCGGGACATCGATCGGCACCGGCAGCACTCCCGCCACGCGTTTTTGCAGGTTCACTACGTTGGCGGAGGCGCCGTTCTGTTGCGCAGCAACTCCGGGACCCAGCATAGCCAAGTCAGTCACGTTGCGCGCCACCAAAGGAAGGCTGTTCATCTGCTTTCCGTGAATCGGGCCGCCGATGAAGCCGCCGATCGCCGCAGCTTCGGTCTGAAGCTGCGGCGCTGCAGCCGAAACCTCGACCGTCTCCGCCACGCTGGCCACGTTGATCGGAAAGTTGTACGCCGAAGGCTGACTAGAGTCGTAGTTCAGATTGAAGACGCTGGTCCCGAATCCCGGCATCTCGACCCTGGCCTTGAAGTTCCCAGACTGCATCGCTGCAGCCACCCAGTGCCCTTGAGCGTCGGTGATAACTGTTCGCGCGCTTCCGTTGTCGGTCGAAGTAACCGTGACGCGCGCGTTGGGCACAACGGCACCGCTGGGGTCCACCACGTAGCCGCCCATCTGTCCGGGATAAGATTCGAGCCTCATATTGTTGGACAGGCTGCTGGACACCTCGGCTTCGCGCATCCGGTAGTCGCGCATCGCCGCCTCTTCACTGAAAGCTGGAGGAACACGGTCCGCCGCGATCACGTCTCCACCGAAATCTTTCACCTTGTATTGCTCCGGCAAGAACACCTCCCAATTCAGCAGGCTGATGGGAATGTCCATGTTCGGCAAACTGAGTTCCGCTCCGCCTTTCTTGGCGAACGGAGCGCCCGAGTGCATGAACACGAACGAAACGGTGTACGAATCCGTAGGATGGAATCTCGGCCGCAGCAGCGGCACGCGGCTTCCATCCGAGCCTTGCACCGGCTTGACGGGCTCGCCGCCGACCTCGGCGGAGAGAATGGTCGCGCCCGCTGGCAGCGCCACTTTCAGGAATGGCTGCGCCTGGTTCTTGAGTGTGAGTTTCACTTCGGTAAGTGACTTGCCCTCCGACGTGACCAGAGTCGTCACCACCGCGCTCTCCGCGACGGCCGCGAGCACGCTGCTGTCGGGGAAGCGCACCCACCCAAGCGCCAGCGTCGGCGTCTCATCGGATTGCTTGTGATACCGAAACGCCGCCTGCGGCGGGAAGTGCGCCAGCGCTCGCAAGTATGGGCTCGCTTCCTTCACGTCCATGCGCTTCAGGCCGCCGCCTTCGGTGGCCGTGATCTCCATGGTGCCCGCGCCCTCGACCAGCACTTCGCCGGTCTCGCGCTGCGCGCCTTTGAATGAGAGAAACGGCGCATCGGCCTTGCTGGCGTTGATCGACCGTTCCATCGAAATCAGAAACTGGTGGCTGCGCTGTCCCGGCGCGCTGACCTTCAAAGTTAAGACTCCGGAATGCGTTTCGGTGGAATCGAGCGAAGCGCCGGTCACGCCCGTGATCTCGTATCCCTCCGGCACTGCCACTTCAAACTTCCTGGGCTCACCCTGCACAACGGTCAGGTCAGCCAACACGGCCACCCGCATCTCCGCCTCGCTCACCGACACCAGCGTCTTGGCATCGGCGAGGAATCGCACCTCGCGCGGCACGACGGGCGTCACCGCCTCTCGCGTGGCCCACCAGATGCTCGCGGACTGTCCGGGAACCAGCGTGGCCTCGATCGCCGTGTGCCCGTTCTCTGACTTGCGGCCGGTGATCAGGCCCGGACTGATGTTCGCCCACGTATGATCGCCGGGAATCACCAGCGTTAGCTGCACGCTGCCCGCTGCCGGCACGGGAAGGCTGAACGAGGCCCGGCCAGCCTCGATCCGCAGCGGCAGCCCGGTCTCCAGATCCACAGAGAACTCGCCGGGTCCGGGCAGCAGAGCGCTGTGCGTTCCATTCTCCTGTTCGAGCGGAAGATCCTTGCCGCCCTGATGTGCATCGATCTGGTGAGCATCAAGCTGGTGAGCATCGAGGATGGTCATTCCCGTCGTCAGCGGAACCTTGCTCACGCCCTTGCGGAAGACTTCTCCTTCCAGCTGCACCGAGCCCCGCACGCCATCGTTCTCGACCCGCAGCTTTACGTCCGCGTGTTTGATCGAGTAGGGAAGTGGCGCCACATCCGGGTTCTTCGGCGGTTTGGCCGCCATTTCCACCAGCCTGTTGTATTCATCGAGCGTCAGCGTCACGTTGCCCGAGTTAGGCAAGGGAAGCATGGTCGTGTCCGATCCTGCATAAGCAAGCACCGCGTACACGCTGCACAGCAACACCACTGCAAATCTGCTTTTCATCATTCCGACCTTCATCGCACACCTCCCTTTTTCTCGCGCTGAAAGCTGAACTCGGCTGCCGGAGCCTGATTCTCGCTGGTGAGTTCTGAAACCAGGAAGATCGACGGCCCAAAGGCAGGGAACGCGACGTTGACCGGCAGGATGCCGGTTACTTTTCCTGCCGACGACTTGGCGCGGAACGTGTCCAGCAGGGCCTGTGTGGCGTCCTTTTTTTCAGCCGGCTTGAGTGCGTCTTTGTCGTCCATCGTTGGCTGACCGACTATCGGTGCGTAGACCAGGGGTGCGGTGCGCGTCATCCCCGTCGATGTGCCGATGTCAATGGCCGTCGTGAGCACCGCCGCGCTCGGATTTTCATACTCCCCGGCGCGAAACGTCCCCGCTTCCGGCGAGACTTTGAACAGCGGCGGGTAATAGAGCAGCAGCCCGGTGCGCGAGATGGGCAGATCGAGCGCAGGCAGCGTCACTTTCCCGCGTCCTTTCTCTTCCCACGCGGAGGCCTTCGTCATATACAAAATTTCAACCGCAAAGGCCGGAGCATCGTCGCCACCGCGAGATTTTTCGAGCGGCAATAGCAGACTTCCATCCGCTGCCTGGCCGGGGCGAACCGGCCTGCCGGCCAGGGAAGCGCTCCACACGGTTGCGCCCGCCGGCAGCATGATCTTCACGAAATTTCTCTGGTTGTTGCGCACCGCATAGCGCGCCTGCACCAGTTCCTTGCCGTCGGCGCTCATCAGGATCTGGTAGCGAGCCTCCTCGACATTCGCCATCAGCACCGCCTGCTGGTCATAGCGCGCAATGTTCACGCTCAACGATCGCGCCGCGCCCGCCTCGCCGGGCTTCGCGCGAAACGCCACCAGCGCCGGAGACTGCCGGCTGGCGATCATTTCACCGAGATCAGTGGCGTCGGCATCGTCGAGCCCTTGTATTTTCTGGCTCTTGATCTCCCCCGCGCCCAGAACTTCGACCGCGACGCCGCCTTCCTCGCGCTCTGTGTTTTCCAGCCGCAACAGGGGAACGTCGATCACTCCATCCCGCGGCAGCCGGGTCTCGCCGTTGATCACAAAACGCGCGCTGTGTTCGACCGGTTCGAGGAAAGTCACCGCCAGCTCGCCATTCTTCATCTCCCAGTCCGCCACCATCGCGCCCGCAACCTGGTTGATGGTTACGTTTTCCGGCAGCCGGATCCGCGCCTCGCGCGCCGCCCCCTGCACCACTTCCAGATTCGCTTCCGCATACATCGAGCTGGAATCTTCCGCCAGGCTGGTTAACTGGGTCAGCGATCCCCGCATGCGCAGCGGCAGATCGACGTGGTGATCTTCAGTTTTCCTGCGCCAGGCGAAAGTCAGCGCTTCGTTGCCGCGGCCATAGGCCAGCCATTTCGTCTCGCTGGCGGTCTCAGATTTCTCCGAGAGCAGCCCGCCGCCCACGCGCAGATCAATTCCCTGGCGCGGAAGCTGCACCGCAGCGCGAGTCACTCCCGATTCCGTTGCGGGCAGAGAGAGGCTCTCCTCGCCCGCTGACATGGCAACCGGAACATCCACTTCCAGCAGCAGCAGCGAGCGCCCGGAATGCGAAAGCAGCGCAGAAAGATGAGCGCCACCTTTTCCCGCAGCGCCTGGAACCAGCGACACCAGCTTGCCATCGAGCCGAGCCTCGCGGACCAGCAGGCCCGTTGGCACCGGCACGCGCACCCAACCGTCTTTCAAGACGTCCACGGTCAGGCTGGCGCGTCCCGTCGCCACCTCGCCCGCAATGCGCAAGTCATAATCAACACGAGTGAGTGTCGCATCCAGCGGAGGCGGCTCGGGATTCGGCTCAACCGGATACGCCTTGGCCCGCAGTACGCGATATTCTTCCACCGGAATCACCACCCATCCGGCGGAGCGGGAGGAGTCCAGCGGCCTTTCTTGAGCTCGCGTTGCGCCTCCGCAGGCGAAAGCCACGGCCACAAGGCAGGGGAGAAACTGTCTCAGAGCAAATCGCCTGAGTTGCGGAACCACTACAAAAAACGACGTCTTCATAAATCCACCTTTGGAGGCTCGATCGTTTCCATCGTCCAAGCCTCACCAGTCAGTCACGGGGATGCACATCTGTCTCGGGGGGATGTTTCGGGGAGGGCTGCCATTCTCCTGAAGAACGCAGGCCGGACAGGAAGTTGCGCGGGAATTTGAAACGGAGTAGCCGAGCGCGGGAGTCTGCGATCTAAGTCCGCGATCTATGAAGGGGAAGGGATTACTACGGTCATCGCGCGCTTAGCTTTCGTGTGCACGCCGCTGTCGTGCCGCTTCATGGCAAACACCAGCCCGCAGGGCGGCATTCATTAGCCCGGCACGTAAGTGCCGGGTAAGCGGCAAAGAAGACGAGAGTCCCGTAGGGACGGCACTGAAAATGCGTTCCCGACCCTCTATTCAGACTCATGCATGCGCCGCTGTCGCGCCGCTTCGTAGAGCACGATGCTCGCCGCCACGCCGGCATTCAGCGATTCCACCTCCTGGCGATGAGGGATGGCGACCGTCTCATCCATCCGGGCGATGAGATTCTTTGGCAAGCCCGCGCCCTCGCTCCCGACGAAAATCGCCACGCTGCCGGTGAGATCGGATTGTTCAAGCGGCATTCCTTTGTGCGATGAGGTCGCAATCAAGCGGACGCCATGGCTGCGCAGTCTCCCAAGCGTCGCCTCCAGGCCACCGGCTTCCTTAGCTACAACCACAGGAAAGCGAAACACCGACCCCGCCGAGGCTCGGATCACTTTCGAATTGAACGGACTAACTGTCCCCTCACCCAAGACCGCGCCGGCACTGCCGAAAGCCTCCGCTGAGCGCAGAATCGTCCCGAGATTGCCCGGATCCTGCAGTCCGGCAACCACGGCGATCGGCCCGATTTGCATCCGCTCCAGCACATCGTCGAGCGAAAATTCCTTCACCCGCACCAGCGCGGCCACGCCCTGCGGAGTCTCGCTGGGCACAGCACCATCGAACAGTTTGTCCGGCAGGAGCAGGGTTTCGACGTGGGCGCCAATCTGCGGCAGCAGGCGCTCCGCCCGCTCCGGCGCCGAGGCACGAAAGAACACCGCGCGAAACTGCAGCCCGCTGCGAATCGCTTCTTCTACGATGCGCAGGCCTTCGATCGCGCACTCGCCGCGCTCCGTGCGTTCGCCCCGCGAAAACGCCTGACGCAGTTCTTTCACCAGCGCGTTGTGGCGCCCCTCCACGCGACGCAGCCGGTCGAGCGCTCCGGAAGCGGATTCTGCCCGTGCCTTCATCGTTTTTTCCTTCGTGTCCTTAGTGTCCTTCGTGGTGAAAAATAACACATCCGCAGCTGCGGTCTCATCCCAGGGCGTTTTTTGCCGTATGATGGTACGTTTCGCACCCAAATAAATGGAATCCTGCCTTTCGGGAAGGGGGCGCCGTGCGCGCCGAGATCGTCAAAATCAGTTGTGACAACCCTGAATCATCGCTGATCAAGTACGCCGCCGATCAGATTCGTTCCGGCGAAGTGCTGGGCATGCCCACCGACACGTTCTACGGACTGGCCGCGGACCCCTTCAACCTGCGCGCCGTCGACCGCGTCTACGACATCAAGACCCGCTCCCGCCACAAGCCGCTGTCGCTGCTCATTGCCGGCGTCGACCAGGCGGAAGAACTCGCCAAATCGTTGCCCGAAGAGTTCTACGCTTTGGCGCGCAAGTTCTGGCCCGGGCCCCTTACGATTATCGTCAGGGCGGGCTCGCGGCTGCCGTTGAAAGTCACTGCGAACACCGGAAACGTCGCTCTGCGCGTGCCCAACGCCAAGATTCCGTTGGCCGTGGTAACGGCCGCCGCCATCCCCATCACCGCGACCTCGGCTAATCTCAGCGGAGCCTCGGAGTGCACCACGGCCGAGCAGGTGCGGGAACAGCTGCACGGCCGCATCAACATTATCGTGGACGGTGGAACTTCTCCTCGCGATGTGGCTTCCACCATCGTCGACCTGAGCGACGAAACGGCGCGCTGGCGCGTCATTCGCGAAGGCGCCATCCCGTCCGATCAGATTTCAAGTTTCTTTGCTCAAGGATGATTGAGCCGCGCAGCGGCGGCATTCATCAGCCCGGGGCGTGAGCTCCGGGTAAAGTGATAACAGCGGCCTGAGTCCCAAAGGGACGACACGCCTTGCGTGTGCCGGTGACAGTTCGAATGACAACCCGGAGTGAACGCCTTTCGGAGAAATGACCGCCGCCCTTGCAACCCGCCGCTTATGGCTCCGAGTCGTGCTCGTCGCGCTGGCGGCTTTTGTGGTGTGGATGGCCAGTATCGTGGTTCGGGTCGTGCGGACAGCCGCCCTCGAAGAAATCCATCCTGCGGATGTCATCGTCGTTTTTGGCGCGGCAGAATATTCTGGTCACCCGTCACCCGTGCTTCGGGCCAGGCTCGATCACGCTTTCGATCTTTACCAACATCACATCGCTTCCGTCGTGATCACCACCGGCGGCGCGGCCGCGGACCCGACTTTCAGCGAAGGAGGTGTGGGCAAGGAGTACCTGCGCAAGCGCGGCATTCCGGAAAAAGCGCTGATCGCGGAGACGCAGGGCTCTGATACCGCACAATCGGCCCAGCGGGTCGCCGTCATCATGCGCGCCAACGGCCTGCACAGTTGCGTCGCCGTCAGCGATCCGTATCACGTCTTCCGCATCCGCAAACTGCTGGAGCACGAAGGCATTGGCCCGGTCTATGTGGCGCCGCGCGCGGACTCGCGCCACGGATGGATGCAGCGCTCTGAAGCCGCCCTGCGCGAAGCGACGAGTTACTTGTTGTGGCGCTTGGGAATCACCTAAGACCGCTTTACGCGACTCGACCGAGGCCATGCACCGAAGCAACTTCGTAGTGCGCCGCCTTCGCGTCGTATCGTGAAAGGTGCTTACGCCGCTCTTCCGGAATGATGGCCCTCTCGTAGTCCGCATGTCCCGCCGCAGCCCGGATGTCATCGAGTGAGTCGAAGAGCAAGATCGTGATGAATTCCACTTCAGCACCCAGACCCCGCCGCAGCAGGTAGCTTCCCCGGTAGCCTTTCTTCTTGCTGATCCCGGGTAGAAGCTCGGGCTTCAGCAGCGCCTCATAAGCGTCAGCATGCTCAGGCTTCGTATATCCGTGCCAAACTCGAGCGATCACAGTCGAACTCCTCCGGCAGCCGCCTTTCTTTGCGTCCTTCGCGGCCTTTCTTAGCGAACTTTGCGGTAAGTCTTTTCCCGCAACCCACCACGCATAGGAGCGTCGCCGCCGCCGCCCCTACCACCCCCTCGCCTTGCGCAGCTCCGTTATATGCGCCACATGATGTCGCCCATGCCACGCGTACAGCGCCAGGTTCTTCTCCAGGCTCATCAGGCCCAGTTCCGGATGCCGGAACGCCCGCTTCCAGTCCTCCGGCTTCAAAGACCGCAGCAGCCGCACCCAACGATCGTGCAGCGACTCCAGCAGAGTCAGAGAAACATCAATCGGCGTGGCCCTGGTGTCCGCCAGTTCGGCCCAGCGATCTTCTGCATAGGGCTTGATCGTCGGCTCTTCTTCGGTGAGCGCCAGCTTGAAGCGCATATACGAATTCAAATGGCTGTCGGGCACATGATGCACTACCTGCCGCACCGTCCATCCCCCGTCGCGATACGGTGTGTCCAGTTGCGCCTCCGAAAGCCCTTTTACTGCAGCTCGCAGGTTGGCCGGAGTCCGGGTGATGTCATCGAGGAACGTCTGCCTCTGTTCTTCGCTGGCAGGTCCGTCGTAGTGGAACTTTCCAACGGGATATCTGGGGTCAGTCATCGCTTCTCCATAAACGAGTTGAAACGCCTGCGTAGATGATGAGGGAAGTGCGGCCAAGGCTTCAGAAGAAGATTTACGGCTCCGGATCGCCGGCCGCTCATTCCTTGAGGTCATAGCCCAGCAAAGCCTCGCGCTTTCCCATATCGTTGCAGTCCTCGCCGTTTGCAGCGAAGTGCGAGTGTTCGGCTTCGGAGTAGCAGCGATACAAGGGCTGCGTATTGGGCTGGGCGCTGGAGTAAATGAAACCCGCGCTGCGCAGGCGCTGATAATCCTGGGTCTCGCAGACGCCCTTCTGAATCAGGATGCGGTCGGGGTGGCCGGGCCACTTGCTGATGCACTCTTCGAGTTCGACCGTCGGCTTCGACGGGTCCGGCGCAGTCATGACGTAACCGAGTTGAGCGACCAGCCGGTACGAGGAGTAGTTCCCGGGCACCGGCGCCGTGGTTGCCCAATGGTCGTGCTGGGCAGCCGAGTACCAGTGCGTGAGCATCTCGCCGACCTCAGGCTCGTCCGCAGCGCGTGACCAGGAAATATCGACCGGACGAAAGATCAGGTAGCGTTTGCCGAAGTTCTCGCCGGGGTTCAGATACATATAGGCCAGCAGCCAATGATCGTCGAGTTGATTCAGTCCCGTCTTGGCGTCGATCAGATCCTGATACGCGACCAGCTCCAGGCCGTTCTTGCGCCCCCAGTCGCCAGGCTCAATCAGCATGAGAGGCTCAGAGAGGATGGACTTAAAGTGCAAGCGATCCGCGGACGTGACCAGGCCAACGCCGCCTTTCACCCAGTTCACACCTACCGTCTCGCCGGTCGTCTTCCACCACGCTACACCGCCGCCATCGATGGGGCTCGATTTGCCACCGACGCCGGGCTCACTCCACGATCCGTTGAAATATTTCTTCCACTTGCCGGGACCGGGATCAGCGGAAGGCGCACGCGCAGCGAAGGTGTAGCCTCCATCCCACGAGTGCGCGCCATTGTGCGCGCAGTAGGCATAGTCAAAGCCATCCTGCCCGCGTATCACATTGCCGCAACTGTCTCCCGTCATCTTGCCGTCGGCGGGCGGATCGCTTCCGGTGATGATCGGTCCCTCGATCTTCCACGTCAGCCCTTCGTCCGTGGAGCGGCCTAGCGTCATCGATGCGTGGGTCTGGCCGTATTTCGCGTAGTTGCACGCGGTCTCGTTGTGCACCCATCCGAACAGGGTGGAACCCTCCTGCTCCACGTGGACAATCCATTGGCCGCACGAGTCAGGAGTTCCAGCCGGGCCGGCCTTCAGCACGGCGACCCCGGGTCCGCCCATGTCGTAGGGATGACTTCCATCAACGGCCCACGATGTTCCGGCCGAGGTGAAACCGCGGAATTTGCCGTTAAGAAGTTGAATCGCGGTGAATGAGCTGTCGGCGATATTTGGGGCAGGCCCGCGCGCCACCAAAGGGACGCCGACGCGGATGCGCATCGTCGCATACGGATCCGGCTTCTGCACGTCTGTCAGCGGCGCGATCGCCAGCTTTCCGCTTTCTGTGACACCGCCGCAGCGATAGACACTGTCGGCGTCAGGCTGTTTCGACCAGGGATCGGAGTTCCACGCGAAGTAATCGATGGACGCCAGCCGGCGCTCCGCGGCAGCCTTGGCAAAATTCACCCGCATTTCCTGGACCAGAAGCGCCCGCGCCGAGTCTTTCGCCGGGCAGGAGAAATCCTTGTCGGGGAAACCCCATTCGGTGAACCAGCAGGGCTTCCCTCCGGGCTGGCCCGCAGCGCGGCACGGAGCAAGATCGACAGTTTCAAATCGCTCCGTTCTTCGCGCCGCAGCCGCAGGATCGCCCGGATGATCGCTCGAGGGATAGGTGTGAATTCCATAGCCGTCAACCAGAGAATCCAGGCCATTCGCGCGCAAGAACGTCATCGTCGCCGGCAAGCTGACCATGTCTTCCCGTTTGTTGTTGTAGAGCTTTTCTCCGTCCGGCGCACTCACCATGCCCGCCGAAATGAGCGGCGTGTTGCGGTTCAACCGGGAGCGATCCCGTACGTCCTTCAACACCGCCATGATCTTCACGTACTGCAGAAAGCCTTTGGCAATCTGCTTGCCTTCGGGATCGTGCGAAAGATCGGAGAGACTCAGAATCTTTCCCTCGCCGGGCAGGGGGAACTCCGGGTTGAAGGCTGCCCAGTTGATCTCATTTCCCAGTTCGATGCCGGCCAGCACGATGCCGTTCGCGTCCAGAGCATCGAACAACTTCTGATAAAAGTCCCGCGAAAGTTGAGGATCGGCGTAGGACAGCGGATGTCCGCCCCACATCGCCGGAAATTGTTCCGGCTGATACGGCCGCGACGGAGCAGTCGGCGGATATTGGGCGCCGACCCCAAGCAGGATCCGAATGCCTTTCGCTGCCGCGCGCTTGGCATAGTCGATTCCCTTGTCATCGTTGCTGATGCCGCAGCGAATCACGCGAACATGCGCTGCCTCCAGTTGACTGAGGACGGCATTCTGGTCGGAGACGCTGGCGCGCATCGGATTGACCACGTTGACGCCGACCACGACATCCTGCGCGCGCACTGCGCCAAGCAAGAGCACGAGAGCTGCGAGCGTTCTGAGAACCGCGGTTTTGTCGATGAGAGCTTTGCCGTCAATGAGAGAAGACATCAGGCGTCGCTTCTTTCCCACCTTGCCCATCCCGAATACCACCGTTTGCTCACCCACTCCCGATCAGAGCAGAGCCTGCACGCACCAGCAAGAACCCCATCTTCACTCTAAAGTCGCGTGCCCCGTCATTGTGGGAAGAGAATTCTAGAGGGATTTCGGGACAAACTGAAGGTCGATACGGAAGTCATCAGACGCCTTTGTCAGTTTCTTGTTAGCCGACTAGCCGGGAGTTGGGAATTGTTGCGATTGCCTCCAAAAACCCACTGCACAGGTGGTTCGCTATGCTTCTCTAAGCGCGATCATTGGGTCCACCTTGGTCGCGCGCCGGGCCGGGAGGTAGCTAGCCACCGCGGCCACTGCAAACAAAAGCACAGGCACGATCACAAACACAGCCGGATCATGCGGGCGCACCCCGTAAAGCAAACTGCCCATCAACGACGCAGTGGATGCGGAAAGGACCATTCCGGCCACAACTCCGACGCCCGCCAGCACCATACCCTTTTGCAAGAACATCTTCAGGACGCCGCCTCGCCCGGCTCCCAAGGCCATGCGGATACCGATCTCGCGCGATCTTTGCCCGACCATATAAGCTAGCAAGCCGTAAATTCCGATGGAGGCCAGAAGCACCGCCAGTCCAGCAAATCCGACCACCAGATCGGCAGAAAAACGGCGTGAAGCCAGTGACCGATCAAGGATGTCGTTCATAGACGAAACATTAAATACCGGCAAGCCGGGATCAATGCTCTGGATTTCATGCCGAATCTGTGGTTCGAGCAGGGTCGCGGGCAGAGACGTGCGCAACACGACGTTCACTCCTTTGCTGGGGTCTTGATAGGTCGAAACGTAGATGTGGGGAACGCCATCGATGTCGAGACCGTCGCTCTTGATATCCTTAATGACACCCACGACGGTCGTCCATGGCTTGGTAGGGTTTTTTCCGAACCGCACGTGGCGGCCCAACGGATCGCGGGTTGGCCAATACTTTCGAGCGGTGCTTTCATCAATGATGGCCACCGGCTGTTTGCCGTCTTCATCGCCCTCGGTGAATGAGCGACCGCCTAGGAGCGTCGCCTGTAACACCTTAAAATAATCGGGGCTTATCCGAATTCTCTCGGCGCTCAGATCCTGCGAGGACTCGACCGGTCTATCTTCAATCGCTAAGCCTTCAATCGCTAAGCCACCGACCGCGTTGGGGTTGCTATTGGTGGTCGGTATAGATGAGGTGATTGCGGCGAGTTCTACTCCCGGAATTGCCTTCATGCGCCGCAGCAACTCACGATCAAAGGCGGCCGTACCACGAATACCGAGATAGGGATCCGTCTTCGGATCGTTGGGAACTCCCAACCATGTGTTTGCCGTAACAACTTGAGTTGGATTAAAGCCTGGATTTTCCTGCAACAGGTCCCGCAGAGTACGCAGCAGCAAGCCGGCTCCCACCATCAGTATGACGGCAAATGCCAGTTCCGAGACGATTAGAACATCCCGCAATCGGCCGGTCTTCGTGCTGTAGCCGGAACCGCGACCGCCTTCACGAATGGCCGAGGAGAGAGCGACTTTTGCCGAATGAAGCGCTGGAGCAAGTCCAAACACTAAGCCGGTGAGAATGGAAATCAGCAGAGCGAACGCCAGCACCACCCAGTCGATTCGTACTTCGTTCAGCCGGGGGACATTCGATGGCACAAAGCGCAGGATGAAGCCGAAGGAGCCCACCGCGGTTGCGATTCCCGCGGCGCCGCCGATAAGCGACAGCAGCATGGACTCGGTCAGCATCTGGCGCACCATGCGGCCGCGGCTCGCCCCCAGCGCTAGCCGCACCGCCATCTCTTGTTGCCGCCCCGAGGCGCGCGCCAAGAGGAGATTGGCAATGTTTAACGATACGATGAAAACGATCAGGATTACCGCACCCAGTAACACCAGCAGCATGGGCCGAACATTGCCCACCAAAGTTTCTTGCAGGGGTTGAATCTCAATTGTCCATTGTGCCTGCGGCGGGTAATCGGTAGGAAAGTCGTGCCGCAATTCGGCGGCCATGGCAGTGAGCCGCGCCTGAGCTTGCGCCAGTGTCAGGCCAGGCTTAAGTCGTCCGATTCCAGATACTAGAATCCGGGTACCACGCATTGGCGGGGGAAAGGGATCTCCGCTGAATCCGCCGGCGCCAAACACTTCCGCGTCGCCGGAAGTCGTCGGTCCAGGATGGCGAAATCCGCGTGGCAGAACCCCAATAATGGTAAGGGGATCACCGTCGATCCGGATGGTACGGCCGAGAACATTCGGATCGGCGCCATAGGCACGGCGCCACAGGCCATCGCTGATCACGGCCTCTGGAGCGAAACCGAGCGCGAAGTCCTGCGGACCAAACAATCTTCCAATTTGCGGGGTCACACCCAGCATGGAAAAGTAGGTAAAACTGCCATTGACCCCCTCGACACGCTCGGGCTGTTTGGCGCCGGTCAAATTCTCGCTACCCTCGAAGATTGGGGTCACATCTTCAAATACACCGGCTCGCGTCTGCAGGTCATCCAGTTCGGGCTTGGAAAACGGAACGTCCCGCAATCCTACGCCGGGCTCGTTAAAGAAGATTCGTACCAAACGATCGGGATCGCGGTAGGGCAGAGAACGCAGCAACACGGCATTCACGATGCTGAAAATGGCCGTGTTGGCTCCCACGCCCAGAGCCAGCGTCAGGACAGCCACGATCGTGAATGTGGGCTTCTTGAGCAGCATGCGCAAACCATAGCGAACATCCTGAAGTAAAGTCCCCATGAAGGCGCTCCCTCTCGGTCCCACCGCCTGCTAAGACTCGGTTAGACGTGGCGGTACTCCTTACGTTTGAGCAAACTTCAGACCAGAAGCCGAAAACGGCTATGCTACTGAAGAGATTGATCCAACGGTGCGGAGAGCCAGCTATGTGAGACGCGACACCATCCGATTGCGAAATCGGGTGTCCGTTATTGGGCAGCCATATCTGAATCTGGTCTGGTCCTTTCTTGGCGAGTCGACCTATCACTTGATGCAGCGGGCCAGCCCATGGGAACAACCCATTCGCAACCGGTTCTCTAGGACAGCAGGATGACAGGCGAGTGACGGGCAACTCGGACATCGTGTTCCCGTCCCCATGCTGGGCGATGATGGTCGCCGCACCACGCTTGCAACTACCACCCCTTGGGTCTAATATCCTCACGGTCCACTCGCTGGTGCTTGGCCTTTGGATTCTGCTGCCAACTTGGCGGCGCGGATCGCATCTTATACGCTAAACTCTCGGTGCGAAGTCATTGCACCATTTCTGGGGCAGGTCACTACCTATGCCATCGTCGGTCTGGAGCGGTCACTTAACCTTTGGTCTCATCTCCATGCCCGTGCGCCTGTTTTCCGGCGCGCGCAGTCAGGGCATCTCCTTCAACATGCTGCACCGCACCGACAAGTCGCGGCTCAAGCAGCAGTATGTCTGCCAGGCCGACGGCCAGGTCGTCGAGCGCTCCGACATCGTCAAGGGCTACGAGTTCCGCAAGGACGAATACATCATCATCGAGCCCGACGAGATCAAGAAGATCGAGCCCCAGACCGCCAAGACCATGGAGATCCTTGAGTTCGTCAAGGAGAGCGAAGTCGATCCCGTCTACTTCGAGTCGTCGTATTACATGATGCCGGAAGAAGCCGGCCGGCGTCCCTACGCGCTGCTCACTAAGGCGCTCGAAGAGAGCGAGTACGTGGCCATCGCCAAGATCACCATGCACAACCGCGAGTACACCGTATTCCTGCGCCCCACGCAGGGCGGCATGATGCTGCACACCATGTACTACGCCGAAGAGGTGAAGAAGGTGGAAGGCTTCGGCGCGCCCGAGGGTGTGGAACTGAAAGACGCCGAAGTAAAAGTCGCGCACCAGTTGATTGAAGCCCTCGCCGGCGAATGGGATCCCGAGAAGTACAAAGACAACTTCCAGGAAAATCTGAAGCAGCTCATCGAGACCAAACTCGAAGGCGGCGAAGTGGCGGCTGTGGAAAAACCGAAGAAGCTGGCCCCGGTTGTCGACCTCATGGCCGCGCTCAAGCAGAGCCTCGCCCAGATGGAAGGCAAGAAGAAGCCCGCGGCCACGGCCGATGCCGAGCCCGAGCGTGCTGCCGCAGGAAAATCGCGCCGTGGGCGCTAGCGCGGGTCTTAACCTCGAAGCGATTCCTCTGCCCCGCTGACTTCGCCGATCAGGCATCCCAGACAAATCGGCGGGCATCCCTTCTGAGAGCCAGAATGTGCTCAAGTTTGGGGCGCCACAAGTGCGCTCACCCCTTGGCGCAAACGCCAGGCAATCGTTACAATTGTCGATTCTGATCACACGAACTTCTCTCGGGGTGCCGATGAGTTTCCGACGTGTAGGCGGGCTGGCGGTGGCGGTGCTGGCCGCAATAGTGTGCGTGTCCTGCGGTCAGGTCTATCGACCGGTCGTAATTCCGATCAACACCGTGCCGCCCAATCCTTCGAACTTCCACGCGGTTTTTGCCATCAGCACGAATGTTCCCGCGAACCCCGGCACAGCCTGGCAGATCGACGTCTCCGGCGACACCGACATTGGAGCGGCCAACATGGGCGAGGTTCCCACCCATGCCGCCATTCTCCCCAACGATTCGCGGGTATTCGTGGCTAACGCCGGCAGTCTGTTCCCCGGCGACTCGGACAACGTGATGGCCTTTACCCCGGCGCCTTCGGGATTGATTGCGGCTGGGCTGGGCACGCCCGTAACGTTTCCGATGCCCATCACCAGCGATGGCCAGTCCTCCAGCATCGCCGCCATCATCGAGGTCGGCAATTTGGTGACAGTCACCATCAATACCCCTCTGACCAACGCGGTGATGAACGCCACGATTGAAATCTCTGGCGCCAACCCCGCCGGGTTTAACGGGAATTTCGCCATCACCAACATCACGGGGAACCTGATTCAGTACGTCGATCCAACCCCAAATCTTGGTTCCGGCTCCGGCGGGACAGCGACGGTTCCGGTGGTCTGCCAGTATCTCCCCGACTACGTCGCGACCTCGCAGAGCACGCTTGTGTTTGTGGCCAACTTTGGAAAAGAGAACAATCCGAACTGCAATCTCGCCAGCACAGACTCGGTGGCGCAACTGAATCCAGCGACCACCAGCGTCTCCAATATTGCCTATCTTGGACCGAATACCAATCCCGTGGCGATGGCGGAGACGCCCGACGGATTGAACCTCTACGTGGTGAATCAGGGTAGCAACACGGTTCAGGACTTGTCGCCGGTAGACCTGACTCCTTTGTGCCCCGTGTCCAGTGTTCCCCCGCCGTGTCCGATCGCTGTACCTGGCGTGCCCATGTGGATCGTGTCGCGCGTGGATAGTCACAGAATCTATGTGCTCACCCAGGGCAGCGGACAACTCGTGCCCATCGACACGACCACGAACCAGGTGCTTCCCAGCAAGACGAACCTCTCGGTGGGTGCGGGAGCGAATTTCATTCTGTACGACCCCAACCGGAACCGGCTGTACGTGACCAATCCCACGACCGGCAACGTGTTCGTGTTTTCGACGACCGGCGGCACTGATCTGACCGGGAAAGCCAACGATACGCCGACGCTGCTGGCGACCATCTCGATGACGCAGGGGACGAATCCGCCGTGTCAGAGCGCGGGCGGCACTCCGGTGCAATGCTTCCCCGTGAGCGTAGCGGCGCTGCTGGATGGGTCGCGCTTCTACGTGGCAAGCTACGAGAGCGAACCGGCGCCTTGCCCCGATGCTAACGTCAGCATCCCCTTACCGAAGGCGTCCTGCATCATTCCACGGATGACGGTTTTCAATGCTCTCACCTATGCCGTCGAGCCGCCAGCCGCGGGCGTCTCGCTGCTCAAGCAGTCGCTGTCATTGCTGACCTTGCCGTTCGCGGCGACTCAGTACGCCGTGCCGGAGATTCCGTCCTGCGCTCCCGTGACGCCCTATACGCCGGGCGCGACGCGCTTCCGCATGTTCGCTGTTTCTTCAGAAGACGGCAGCCGGGCGTACGCCAGCATCTGCGACGCGGGGGCGGTGGCGATCATCAACACGGTCACCGGTTCGAACGCCACCGGACAGAACAACCAGTCCGACACGCTGGAGACGGATCTGCTGGCGCCCTTCAGCGCGACGCAGGTTACGAGCGGCCCGCCTCCGCCGCAGAATCCGGTATTCCTGCTGGCCGGGCAGTAGCCCGTTGGGGCTCTAAACTACAGCTGATTCAAGGGTTAGTGTGGTTTTGCACAGGTGTTCCTGCAGGAACACTTTTAGGTACAGAATTGTATGTACAGTGGTATGATGTTTGGCTAAGTGCTGTGGCAGCAATGAGTTAGGGTGGACCCTGATCTCCGTGGCGTTGATATCTGGCCCGCAAGAGACGCTGCCGTTATACTGGCAGCCGTGTCGCACCCTTTACCCGAAGTTGGCCGGCCCGCCTACTATTCAGCGCCGATCCCAGAGTTTTTGAGCGAAAATCCCGACCAAGTCTTAGGCATCCTTACCAAGCTTCAAGCTTATGACCTGAAGATTGACCAGCGAGAAGCATGGATCCAGGAGATCGATATTCTAAAGGCTGCTCTGCTGGGGTTCCAAGGCGTTATTTTTTTGGAGTTCGACGTGCCCCGGCTCGGTAGGCGAATCGACGCAGTCCTAGTGTCGGGCTGCGCCGTTTTTACGATGGAGTTCAAATGCGGGGAGCACGAGTATAACGCGGCCGACTACAACCAAGCGTGGGACTATGCACTGGACCTCAAGAACTTCCACCTTGCGAGCCACGGAGCCCCGATCCTGCCGATCCTAATTGCGACAGATGCGTCCAGTAGCGATGCTAGGTGGCAAGGGCCTGATTCCGATGATGTCAGGCCGCCTCGCCGTTGTTGTGCGGACGATTTAAGTCCTGTCTTAGCACAAGGACTGGCGCTCGTCAGCGGGCCATGTTTAGACGGCGAAGCTTGGGGCAAGGCGCCATATCAGCCAACTCCGACGATAATTGAGGCGGCTCGAGCTCTGTATTCGAGACACACTGTGGAGGCGATTACGCGCACCGATGCAGGTGCCAAGAACCTCGCGGTTACTTCGGCGGCTGTGGAAGAAATCATCGAGCGGACCCGAGCAAAGCGTGAGAAGGCGATAGTTTTTGTTACCGGGGTGCCGGGAGCAGGAAAGACGCTCGTTGGACTGAATATGGCGACCCGTCGGCGGGACTTCGGAGAGGCTCGTGCCGTGTTTCTCTCCGGAAACGGTCCCCTCGTGGCTGTTCTGCAGGAGGCACTTACGCGAGATGAACTGGCGCGTCTGGGCGGCCGAGAGCGCAAAGCCAAGATTCGTCGAGAGGTCACACAATTCATTCAGAACGTTCATCACTTCAGGGATGAGGGCGTCCGCAGGCCGGAGGCCCCGTACGATCACGTCGTCATCTTCGATGAGGCGCAGCGTGCCTGGGACAAGAAGAAGACAGCCGATTTCATGAAGCGACGCAAGAAGGTGCCCAATTTCAACCACTCGGAGTCGGAGTTTCTGATTTCGTACTTAGACCGTCATAATGATTGGGCGGTTATTGTCTGCCTCGTAGGAGGCGGTCAGGAAATCCACACTGGTGAAGCCGGTATCTCCGCATGGCTCGATGCAGTGCGCGAAACCTTCCGACATTGGGTTATCTATGTGTCTCCGGACCTAACAGACTCGGAATACGCTGTAGGCAATGCGCTCCGAGGGTTTGTTGGAGATAAGAGGATCGTATCTGATCCGCGCCTGCATCTATCGACCTCCTTGCGTGCATTTCGGTCCGAAAAGGTGTCTGCTTTTGTGAAGGCAACGCTTGATTGCGATAGCAATGCCGCGGGGGATCTTCTTAGGGAAATCTCAATGAATTACCCTATCGCGATCACACGCGAGCTGACCCGCGGCAAGCGCTGGCTCCGCGAGCACGCACGAGGTTCGGAAAGCTATGGGGTTGTCGCCTCCTCTCAAGCACTTCGTTTGAAGCCGCATGCGATTGATGTCCGCGTCGATGTGAATCCGATCCACTGGTTCCTTAATGGCAGCCATGACACCCGTTCGAGTTACTACCTGGAAGACGTTGCGACGGAATTTCAGGTTCAGGGACTGGAGTTAGATTGGATTTGCATCGCCTGGGACGGAGATCTCCGGTTCGACGGTCATGGCTGGCAACACCATTCGTTCAGAGGCGACATGTGGACCACCATTCTCAAAACCGACCGCAGACACTACCTGCTGAACGCCTATCGCGTTCTGCTCACGCGTGCCCGTCAGGGAATGGTGATCTTCGTGCCACACGGGGACGATTCAGATGAAACGCGAGCCGCTGAGTTCTACGACAAGACCTATGCCTACCTCTCCGGGATCGGGATCGGGCAGGTCTGACACCTGACTTCGCTCGACAGGATCGAACGTTCGCGGATTACTCATTCCTCCATCAATCCCGAGTTCGCTGGCGGGCGGCCCACTCAGGCCCTGTGTTGGCCTAGGTCCCTCGACTTGCTCGGGATTTCGGCGCGCGGCTCGGACGCCGCGCAATCGCCTCAACTTGATTGGGCCATCCCTCTGATCACGCGCAGAAAGCTGTCGAGCTGCGCTCGACTGGGCGGACGAGGGCGTCCGCCCCTACATGGCATTAGGCTTTGGCGGAGACTTCTTCTCTGGCTGGAGGCTGCTCCACTTTTCGCGGCTCTTAGTGAGCGACTACCACAACCGAGGCTGCCCCACCGCCCCACCCATCGCGTTTTTCGATGGGTGGGAAGCGGAGTCTCAATCTGATTTCGAGGGCTTCCACGGCTGGCTCGCAATGAGAATAGTTGTGGGTCGGTCCTACGCCTAAAGGCGCACTGATTTTTTGGGTCTTAGCAGCACGCATAAATGCGTGCCCTGATACGAATCGGTGGCGGCTGTTCCCATCCCTCGGGCGCCGATAAATGCTATGTCGACGGGTGGCCCGGCCTTTGATCTCGCCGGCGGCGCCTGCACCGTGGGTGCTCCATCCATCGCGGTTTTTGCGATAGGGTGGGAACCATCAACGTTCGCGCCTTGGGATGGTCGGACCACTGGTACAGCCAGAGTCGTTTCCCACCCTTGCAAAGAACGCAAGGATGGGGCAGCCTCAGTTGCGTTTGTCTCCGACAAACGAAAAAGGCCGGGCCAACCGTCTGGTCTGCCAGGCATTACCCGCGGATCGGATCGGAACTTACACCCGGACATTTACGAATTACGAACAAACGCGTGGTCAGAGTTTTGACATAGCGGGCGAGTGCTAACATTCCGGCCCCGAGGTGCATTACCATGATTATCTGCTTCAAGATCGGAAACCAAGAACATTGCTTCACCGTTCCTGTGATTAAGCTTCCGGTAGGACCATGGCGGCCCGGACCGGGTCCCGTAAACTATCCTGCATTTATGCACGATGCCACTGTGGTGGCTTCTTTGCACGACGCGTTGCAAAACGTCGCCGACGAGAGCGTGCGCAGCGCGCTTCGCGCCGGAATCGACAACGCCGTGCAGGCGCTGAAGAGCAGAGGTAGTGCTTACGCAACAAAGATCGGCCTGGAGTGAACGCGGGTCTGCCCAGGGACGTTCCAGGGGATCGTGGCGTTCACGAACCAGGCCGCGAATGAATACTACGAGTGAAGATCCAGAGCCGGGTAAGTGCGCAGTGTTTCACAGCGCATTAGGGGGGACCCGGCGATTTTGTAACATTCCTGCTGACCGATTACCTTTCAAAACCAAGTTTGTAAGATGGGGCTATCCAATCTGGAGGCACTTTTACGATGGATAGCAAAGCGCGCCGTCGAGCTGGGCTCGACTAGGCGGACGAGGGCGTCCGCCCCTACGTGGCGTTAGATGACGCCTCAGGCATGAGTTCAGCGTGGGATTCTGAACTTTCCCACTCACGGCAAAAGGAGGCTTGCGTGGGCCGCCTGTCCAGATTCAGACCCTTAGCCAGCCTCGGAACGCTCTGCCGGCGTAGTAGGATTCGGCGCCGTTGTGATAGAGGAAGACTGTGTCGAAGCGGCGATCGCAGAAGAGGGCGCCGCCTAGTTTTCTGATGGCCGACGGGGTTTTCATCCAGCTCGAGGTTTTCGTGTCGAAACTGCCGAGGTTCTGCAACTCTCGATATTGTTCTTCCGTCAAGAGCTCAATGCCCATGGCTGCTGCCATATCCATGGCGTTGCCTTTTGGCTTGTTTTCTTTCCTTGAGTCCAGCGCTTCCCGGTCGTAGCAGAGACTCCTGCGGCCTTGCGGGCTTTCCGGGGAACAATCATAAAAAATGAATTCGTCTGTCTTTTTATCGTGGCCAACGACGTCTGGTTCACCGCCGGTTCTTTCCATTTCATGGAGGGACCACAGTTTTTCAGCACTTGCTTCCAGGTTCGCTTGCACCTGAGCCCAGGCAAGGCCTTTGTGGCGGTTCATGTTTTTCTCGAAGCGGGCTTGCAAAGCGCGGAGCAGTTCTTCCCGCTGTTTCTTGGAAAGGGTTACGTTTGGCATAGGGCTTCCTTATATCAAAAAAGGGATGCATAGAAATGTTGAATGCTGGACTATCGCGGATTCAAGTGTGCGTCAGCGGAGGGTTGGAGCTGTCGAGCTGCGCTCGATTGGGCGGACGAGGGCGTCCGCCCCTACGTGGTTTTAGGCTTTGGCGGGGACTTCTTCTGGGGCTGCTTCTTTGGCGGCGTAGTGGGAGTCGACGTATTCGTCCAGGAGTTCGATGAATTCGGCTACGATGCGGTCGCCTTTCAGCGTGGTGAAGAGTCGGCCGTCGACGTAGACCGGGGCTTTCGGCTCCTCGAATGTGCCGGGGAGGGAGATGCCGATGTTGGCGTGCTTGGATTCGCCGGGGCCGTTGACCACGCATCCCATGACGGCTAGCTTCATTTCTTCGACGCCTACGTAGCGGCCCTTCCATGACGGCATCTGCTCGCGCAGGTAGGACTGAATCTGCTCGGCCATTTCCTGAAAGAAGGTGCTGGTGGTGCGTCCGCAGCCGGGGCAGGCGGTGACCTGGGGGGTGAAGCTGCGAATGCCCATGGATTGCAGAATCTGCTGCGCGACGCGAACTTCTTCGGTGCGATCGCCGCCAGGGGCGGGCGTGAGCGAGACGCGGATGGTGTCGCCAATGCCTTCCTGCAGAACCACGCCCATGGCTGCGCTGGAAGCGACCACGCCTTTCGCGCCCATACCGGCTTCGGTGAGGCCCAGATGGAGCGGATACGTACAGCGGGCGGCCAGGGCGCGGTAGACGTCGATTAAATCCTGCACGCCGCTGACTTTGGCGCTGAGAATGATCTGATCGGGGCGCAGGCCGTACTTCTCGGCCATGGCGGCGGAGTTCAGGGCGCTGACCACCATGGCTTCCATGGTGACTTCGCGGGCGTCCTTGGGCTCCGGCAGCTTCGAGTTTTCGTCCATCATGCGGGTCAGCAGGACCGAGTCGAGCGAGCCCCAGTTCACGCCGATGCGCACCGGCTTGTTGTGCTTGACCGCGACTTCGATCATGGTGCGGAAATTGTTGTCGCCCTTGGCGCCGATGCTGGCGTTGCCGGGATTGATGCGGTACTTGGCCAGATCGCGGGCGCATTCGGGATATTTGGTGAGCAGAACGTGGCCGTTGTAGTGGAAGTCTCCGATGATGGGGACGCGGACGCCCTGCTTGTCGAGTTGCTCGACGATGTGGGGGACGGCGGCGGCGGCATCGTCGTTATTGACGGTGACGCGGACCAGTTCGGAGCCGGCGCGGGCGAGGGCGGCGACCTGCTGCACGGTGGAGGGGACGTCGGCGGTATCGGTGTTGGTCATGGATTGCACCACGACCGGTGCATCCGAGCCGACTCGCACACCTCCCACGAGGGTCGTTACGGTCTTTCTACGTTGAATCGTAGCCATGGGAAACTCTATTTTAGCACGCGAAAATCCCCACTTCTCGCGCACAGAACGCGCGAGAAATGGGGCACCCGCGATTTTCAGGTTGCAGGCTTCTGCGTTGACGACCGGCTGGCTTACGGCAGGCGGTCGGACAGGCCGGGAATGGTCTTCATCAGGTCGTTGTAGATGACCATGACGGCGAACAGGACGAGGAAGACGAAGGCGGCCTGGTAGACGCGCTCTTTGATGGTCATGCTGATGTCGCGGCGCATCAGGCCCTCGATCAGCAGGAACATGATCACGCCGCCATCGAGAATGGGGATGGGCAGCAAGTTAAAGATGCCGAGGTTGAGGCTGATGCCGGCGGTGAGTTCCATGAGCGGCGTCCAGCCTTTTTGCTGGGCCGCGTAGCCGGTATCCTGGGCGATGCCGATGGGGCCGGAGATGGCGCGGAGCGAAATCTTGCGCTCGACCATCTTCTTGGCCAGCTCGAGAATCAGGGCGGAGTATTTCTTGTTTTGCTCGAGCGACAGGCTGAGCGCGGCGGAGAACGGCAGCTTCACCACCTTGGTCAGGCCCTTGTTGACGAAGCCGAGGCGGTAGCGCTGCTGTTTGGGGTCTTCGGTGGCTGACAGGACGGGCTGCAGGTGGAAGCTGAGGGTCTGGTCGCCGCGCTGGACGGTGAGGTCGACGGGTTCGCTCTTGGTCTGCTGCAGGCTTTCGATCATGCTTTCGATGGAGAGAACTGGCTGGCCGTTCATGGTCAGGATTCTGTCGTCTTCTTTCATCCCGATTTTGGCAGCGGGAAGGTCGGGCTCGAGGCGGCCGATCACGACGGGGCCCTCCGGAAACCATCCGGCGGAGCCAATGTCGGAGCTGGTCACTGCCTTGGGCACGATGGTTTTCTGAAGCACCTGGTCGCCCCGCAGGATGCTGACGGTCAGAGGCTGGTTGGGGCTGAGCCATTCGCTGGGCTGTACCTGCTCCCAGGTGGGGTTGTCGATACCGTCGATTTTGACAATGCGGTCGCCGGGCTGGATGCCGGCCTGCGCTGCCGGGGAATCCTTTCGCACACCCTCGATCACTGCCGGCTTGTCGAGGTACGCCGCATACTCGTAGTGCACCATATAGACGGTGGTCAACAGAACCACCGCCAGGAGGATGTTCATGGTGGGGCCGGCGATGGCGATGAGGAAGCGGTGCCAGCGGGAGTGATTCATGAACTCGCGCGGATCGTCGCTACGCTCATCCATCGGGTTCTCACCGCTCATCTTGACGTAGCCGCCCAGAGGGATGGCGGCGACACGGTAGTCGGTGTCGCCCCGGCGAAAACCGAACAGGCGCTTGCCGAAGCCGATGGAAAACACCTCGACCCTTACCCCCAGCCATTTGGCCACGGCAAAGTGGCCAAGCTCGTGGATCAGGATCATGAATCCCAGGACGGGGATGATGTAGAGGTAGTAAAACCAGCTTGGGAAATCAGACATAATCGAGGTACGTACGCTCCCACGGCTTAGATTCTGAAACTTAGGCGAAAGATGTAGCCCGCGGTCGCCCGGCCTTTTCTAAACGCTTTTTTACATTGGCAACCGCCTGATGAGCACTTCGGCGGGCTTCGGCGTCGGCTTCCAGCACACTACGAATAGACTCCAGCTTCCCGGAATTGGTTTCATCCAAAACTTCTTCAATGATCCTGGGAATCTCATCGAAGTGGATACTGCCGTCGAGAAAAGCGGCAACGGCGACTTCATCGGCAGCATTCAGAGCCACAGTTTTGGCGCCGCCGGCCTCGGCTGCTTCATAAGCGAGCCGCAGACAAGGGAATTTTTTCAGGTCGGGAGGACAGAAGTCCAGATGACGCAAGTCACTGACCGCAAAGCGCATATCCGATGCGATCCGCTCGGGATAGGTCAGGGCGTAGAGAATCGGCAGGCGCATGTCCGTCACGGAGAACTGAGCAAGTATGCTGCCATCCACAAACTCGACCATGGAATGAATTGTCGACTGGGGATGGACAATCACTTGCACTTTTTGGGGAGGAATGTGAAACAGTCTGCACGCCTCGATGACTTCGAAGCCCTTGTTCATGAGAGTCGCGGAATCAATGGTGATGCGGCGTCCCATCTTCCAGGTGGGATGATTCAGCGCCTGTTGCACCGTAATGGAGGCAAAGTCCGACTGTGGCGTGTTCAGGAATGGGCCACCGGAAGCGGTCAGCCAGATGCGCTCGACCTCGTCCATGCGGCCTCCGCGCAGGCATTGGTGGACGGCGTTGTGCTCGCTGTCGATGGGCAACAGCGGCTTGGCTTGCTTGCGGGCCTCGGCGGTGATCAGTTCGCCGGCGGCGACCAGGCATTCCTTGTTGGCCAGGCCGACGGTTTTTCCTGCCTTCACGGCCTCGTAGGTGGCTTCCAGTCCGGCTACGCCCACGATGGCGCTGACTACGAAGTCGACATCAGGGTGGGTCGCTACGCGCACAGTTCCGGCAGGGCCGTGGACGACTTCGATCTGGTTGAAGCCTTCTTTCTTTAGACGGGAACGAAGGGTGGCGGCGTCCTTTTCCGAGGCCATCGAGACCACGCGGGGACGCCAGCGCCGGGCCTGGTCCAATGCGGCATCGAGATTGCTGCCGGCCGCGAGAGCGACGATCTGGAACCGGTCGGGATAGGACTCGGCGACGCTGAGCGTGCTGCGGCCGATGGAGCCGGTGGAACCGAGGATGGCGACGCGCTTCATAGATTGATTTCTTACTTAGCGAAAGCTGGCGCGTAGAGGTCGATCCATTCGCGTTGTTCTTTCGTCTCGGGCACTTCAAGTCCTCTTGCCGCCGTGACCTTCTCTAGCGCAGCGCCCGGGCTCATGCCTTTCCTTATCAGGAGACACGCGGCGATCAGGCCGCTGCGGCCAATGCCCTGGCGACAATGCACCAGCACATTCTTTCCGCTTTTCAGAGCCTGTGTCATACGATCCAGTGTTGCGGTCACCTGCGCTTCGGAGTTCGGAGTTTGCCGATCGGGGATGGGGAGGGACGAGAATTCTATCCCTTGCGCTTGAGCAGTCTCGGCCTCCTTCTCCAGATTCATTTCCTGTTCTTCCGTCTTTTCAAGAAGCGAAAGCACAACATCTATGCCGGATCGCCTCCAGTCCGCGATTTCATCTTGCAACCAGTCTCCTCCGCGCGGACGAGCGGACACAGCGAGTTTTCCCGGCCAGTTCTCGTCGAGCCAATAGAGTTTTGTCGACATTCCTACGTTGGATCCTTGACGACGTGTTCTCGCGGCAACCGATCCACGTCTACACCCCGCCGGCGCAGAACGTAGATGCGGTGGTGTCCATCCAGTATAGTGCCATCCGGTCGGGTTTTCAGGCAGTCCCTCAACCCCGGCTGAAGAGAGGCGATCAGATTCTCGCTGGAGGACTTGTCCATCTTCGCGAGCTTCGCCGGATTTAGCGAGGATTCTGGGTGAAGGGATTTGAGCGGGGGCAACTTCGGCGAATGCTTCATGACTGCGGCCTCTACTGCATCACGCGCCAGGCTACATAGAGCCACAGCACGGGGGCGGCGAAGAGCAGGGCGTCGATGCGGTCGAGCATGCCGCCATGGCCGGGGAGGATCGAGCCCGAATCTTTCGCTCCGGCGCCACGCTTGACCAGCGATTCGACCAGGTCGCCGAGCTGGGCGGCGATGTTCAATACGATCGTCAACAGGATCACCGGGCCCATGGCCGGCCGTTCCAGAGCGAACATGCCATCGCGGCGCTCGATCAGGCCTGAGCGCAGCAGGGTCGAACTGATCTGTTCCACATGGCTGAAGACCAACCATCCCACGGCGACGCTCGCGATCAGCGAAGCAATGGCACCTTCCCACGTCTTTTTGGGGCTGATGCGCGGGGCCATGAGATGCCGGCCGATCGACTTGCCCACGAAGTAAGCAAAGATATCGCCCGCCCAGACGACCAGAAGCAAATAGAGCAGGTAGATGGCCCCGGCCGCCTGCTGGCGGAGTTGAACGAGCATGGCCATGGGGAGCGCGATGTAGGTGAAGGCGAAGACGGAGGCTGCGGCGGAAGGATATCCGCTGCTCAGGGTTTCATTGCGCATGGCGCGACTCAGGAAAATGAAAGGAACGATGGCGGCTGCGAATCCCAGCGCGACCAGGAATTTCCCCGTTGCCAGCAGAGGAGTTTCACCTCCACTGAGGGCCAGCGCCGCGAACAGCGATGCGGCGAACAGGTGGGTCGGCCAGAACATCGGCTGCACGCCATAGGATTCGGTCAGCTTGAGGAATTCGTGAATGGTGAGCAGAGCAACAAGAGCCGCCACGACCGCCAGCAGCGGCACCGGCGCGCGCAGAATGAGCGCCAGCACGATCGGAATCAGTACGACCGCGGTCGCGATGCGTTTGAGCAAGGGAAATGAAGAAGATTGTGTAATTTGGTAATTGAGTAATTTTGAAATTTGGGCCGAATCGCAATCGCTCGTAAATTACCCAATTACCCGACTACAAAACTACCAAATCTTGCTGTGATCTAAGGATTTGGCACGTCTGCATGGTTCAACCCGCCGTACCGGCGCTCGCGCTGCTGGTATTCGGCGATCCCTTCGAGCAGATGAACGCCACGAAAATCGGGCCACAGCGTCGGCGTGACGTAGATTTCGGCGTAGGCCAGCTGCCAGAGCAGGAAATTGCTCAGCCGCATTTCGCCCGAGGTGCGCACGACGAGGTCCGGGTCGGGCAGGTGGCGGGTATAAAGATGGTGGCTGACGGTGTCCTCGTCGATCTTGAGATGGTCGAGGCCGCCATTCTGCGCGGCGGCGCTGACGATAGAGCGGAAGGCGTCGACCAGTTCGCTGCGGGCGCTGTAGTTGAGGGCGAGCGTCAGAACCATGCCCGAGTTGCGCGCCGTGCTCTGTTGCGCCCAGGTCATTCTCTCCTGCACGTCGGCGGGCAGTTCGTGCTGGCGGCCGATGTATTCGAGGCGAATATTGTTCTTGTTCAGCGTGGGCACTTCGGCCTTGAGGTAGCGGCTGAGCAGGCGCATGAGGAAGCCGACTTCAGTGATAGGACGCTTTTTCCAGTTCTCTTCAGAAAACGCATAAAGCGTGAGCGCGGGAATGTGGATGCGCGCGGCGGTCTCGACCGTCGAGCGCACAGCGGCTACTCCGGCGCGATGTCCAGCCACGCGCGGCAGGTGGCGGCGCCTGGCCCAGCGCCCGTTGCCGTCCATGATGATGGCGATGTGCCGCGGGATCTGCGCCGGGTCGAGATGGCGGTAGACTTCGGCTTCCTTGCGGTCGAGGCCGGCGGGGAGTTTGTCTACTTTGTCGTGCAAAGTGGGCACGACAAGAGGCTAACACAGGGCGGGAGGGGAAGGCAATGACACGAGTAGGACAACCGGGGGCAGCTGTCCAGCGTGCGATAGTTGCCACCTGGACTGCGCTTCAAAGTCGACGTCTCTGTATGAGGCTAAGCAAGCGCTTGCGAAGCGTTCGTAAATGTCTTAATATACGCTTACGTAAACGGCAATGATATGGCCTACGAAGTGTTCAAGAGGACTGGGGCGAGGGTCGAAACGCCGACGCTTTCCATCACGCCTGACGGCAGGATAGCAATAAATGCTGCAGCGGTGAGAATCGCGAGAGAATCCCGGGTGAAGTCCGTAGTTTTGCTATGGGATGCAACTAACCACAGGCTGGCAATCAAGATAGCGCAAAGGGGAGACGCGAATTCCTACGCCCTGTCGATCGCGCCCTCAAGCCACTCCGGCAGCCTCAGAGCCAAGTCATTTCTCAACCATGTCGGTTGGAAGGGGCACAAAAGAGAAATGATACCTGCCACGTGGAACGAAAGAGAAAGGATGTTCGAAGCAGTTTTGCCGCTCGAACACTTGGAATCCGAACGCTGGGGTGTGAAGCGGCCCTAGGGGAAGAGAAGGGTTTATCGGCGATGGCGGGACGATGGAAGCCACCTAAGTCGGAGCGAACAGACGCTGAAGCATTGCGTCGTAAGAGGGAACTCGCCGAAAAACTGGCCTTCGAAGTGGAATATGGGACAGAGGAAGAATTCGTCGCGGCGGTGAAGGAATTCAAACCAGACGTGGGAAAAGAGGAACTGAAGGAGTGGATTAGGCGGTTTCACGACGCCCGCCGCGAGAAGCGCGGGCTTTAGCTTTGTTGATGATTTCGTCGAATTCTTTCTCGGCCTTGCGGAACTCTTCGGGAGACATGCGTTCTTTCGCATCCTCGACCAGGTCGTTGAAGGAGTCGACCAGGGTGTCCATCGCGGACTTCGGTTTGGCTGCGGACTTAGCCATTACAACCACCAGTATAGTTTACCTGAGTGGCAAAACCTAGGCTTGGTGGGCATTCCGAAGGTCATGCTCTCTTTGGTTACCGGCTTTTCGCGGGCAGGAGTGCCCGCGCCACATTAGAACCTAGCGCGCTTCCTCTGGCACGATTCTCAGTTCTAGCTTCTCTGTGTAACGGACGACCGTGAGCTTGCTGCTTAGGCCTACGCGCACCTCGGTCAGCAGGCGATGCAGATCGTCGACGCCGGCGACGGGCTGGCCTTCGAGCGCCACGATCACGTCGCCTTCGCGCAGGCCGGAGCGTTTGGCCGGGCTGTCACCTTCGACAGACAGCACAAGCGCACCTGTTCCATTCGGCAGGTCGTAGAAGCGGACCACGCGGCGGTGGAGAGGCACAGTTTGCGCCGAGACGCCAATGTAGCTGCGGCGCAGGCGTCCGTCCCGGAGCAGGCGGCTGACCACGAACTTGGCGGTGTTGATGCCGATGGCGAAGCAGATGCCCTGGGCGGGCAGGATGGTCGCCGTGTTCACGCCAACCACTCGGCCGGCGGAATCGACCAGCGGCCCGCCGGAGTTGCCGGGGTTCAGCGAGGCGTCGGTTTGGATGACGTCGTCGATCAGGCGGCCGGAGTAGGAGCGCAGAGAACGTCCCAGAGCGCTGACCACGCCTGCCGTCACGGTGGACTGGAATCCGTAGGGCGCGCCGATGGCGATGGCGATCTGGCCGACGCGCAGGCGCTGGGAATCGCCTAGGCTGGCCGCGACCAGGCCGGGCTCGTCGAAGCGAGGTTCGTCGACGCGAATGATCGCGAGATCACTTGCTGGGTCGTCGCCGATCAGCGAGGCGGGCATGCGGCGTCCGTCGGCCAGCGTGACCCCGATGCGGGCGGCCTCGTGCACTACGTGGCTGTTGGTGAGGATCAGGCCGTCGGGGGTGAAGACGAATCCCGAGCCTCCGCCGCGGCGCTCGCGGGGTTGGCCGGAGCGCGTGCGGCCTGCGGATTGATGGACTTCAATGTTGACGACCGACGGGCTGATGCGCTCGACGGCGCTCGTGACGGCTTGCGAGTAGGCGTCGAGAAGAGAGGCGTCGGCGGCGTTTGCGGCGCTGAGACGTTCCGGCGTCGAGTCATCAAAATGGCTGATGGGCGCGGAATTTGCAAGAAATGCCGGTGTAGTTCTTTCCAGGTTCATGCAGGATAGATGTCGGTCGATTTAAGTTGGATTCACGGCGGCGCGGGGGCGGGATCTCGGGGGCACGCCTAGCCGCGGTAGGAATTCCTTGAAGCGCCCGAGTGCGCCGACGGGGATAGGGATCCTTCGACTGCGTTTTCGTCCGCTGTTCGCGGACGAAAACTTCGCTCAGGATGACAGAATAGCAGGGCGGCTGGAAATGCGGGGGGAGCTTCGCCCAGGATGACATGGGGTCGGCGCCCGGACGAATGCGTCCGGGCCTGCGCGCGCACAGAAAAAACCGGGACCAGAGGATGGTCCCGGCAGAGTGTTGGCTGGTTGCCCGGATAAAATCGTTTCGCGCCGACTTGGTTCCATCGGCACCATGGCCGCGAAACTTGAGCTACGCGGTGCGTCTCGGCCGTATGGTCAAATCCCGCACCTGGGTGAGGATGCTCGACATCTGCATGCCGTTCAGCTGCGAGACGAAGGGCAGCAGCTCGGCGATGAACTGGTCTTTCATCAATTCCATCACTTCTTCCTGGCGGGTGCGTTCCCCGCCGCTGAGCAGATCGGGCACAGTGACCTCCAGGGCGCGCGCCAGCCGCTCCAGTGACGACAGGGTCGGCGTGGCTTTTTCGTTTTCGATTTTCGAAACGTAGGTGCGCGGGACGGACATGCGTCCGGCCAGTTGCCGCTGGCTGAGCCCGTTGCGCAGGCGCAGCGAACGGATCGAAGTCGCCAGGTTCAAATGTCCGCGACCGTTGCTGGGCACGGGCATCAGTATTGGCGGTGCTAGAGTGATGGGTTCGGGCTCGGGTTCCTCGTCCAGAGACGCGTGGCAGCGTCGGCAGTTATTATTGGAAGTACGGAACTGAACCAGCAGGCAGTGATCGCAACGTACGACTTCCCTAGAGTCAACCGGGGCAAGAGTCGTGGCCATCGGGTTGTGGGAGTGCCAGAGCTAGCAACTCCTTACAGCCAGAAGATGGAAGCTATTGGGGGAGAGGTTCCATCTGCAGCGCTCAATCTGCGGCATGGAGCCTGTGGATGTCAAGGAGAAAATGCACCAAAAATGCGGCAGCCGTCATCGGAATAGACTTCACAGAGTCAGATGGAGCAGACGGAAACCATGATTGATCGCGAGTCTGCGTGGTGTTTACTAACTGAGTTCACCCAGTCGGAAAGTTTGCGCAAGCATGCGCTGGCGGTCGAGGCTTGCATGCGCGCCTGCGCCCGGAAATGGGGGAGCGGTGCGGCCGACGAGGAGTTGTGGGGCGTCGTGGGCCTGATTCACGACTTTGACTATGAGCGCTGGCCGACTGCGGAAGAGCACCCTTACAAGGGCAATGAGATTCTCAAGGAGCGGGGATGGCCGGACGAGATTCGCCGCGCCATCATGTCGCACGCCGAATACTCGGGCGTGACGCGCGAATCGCAGATGGAGAAGGCTCTCTTCGCCTGCGACGAGCTGGCCGGGTTCATCACGGCCGTGGCGCTGATCAAGCCGGGCAAGTCGCTGGCCGAGGTCGATGCGAGATCGGTGCGAAAGAGGATGAAGGACAAGGCCTTCGCGCGCAAGGTGAACCGCGACGACATCATCAAGGGCGCGGCGGATCTGGGTGTCGATCTGGACGAGCACATCGCGTTCTGTGTCGAAGCGCTCAAGCCGGTCGCGAAGGAACTGGGGCTGGATGGGAGCGCGGCGAGGACGGCGTGAGCGGGGGGGGGCAGCGTTCGCTGCGGATAGACGAGAAGCTGACCCTCAGGCGCTAAAGCGCCGGAATTTCCGGAGCATTTACGGCACGAGTAAACTCATGATTATTTACTTGACGAAGTATAGACAACCTGCTATTGTGTCCTTGCGATGGACACAACCCTCAATCTTTCCGAGACTTACCAAGGTCTAGATCGGGATTCTTTTCCCTCAATTTGCGGAGAAGTTGCTTGCGTATGCCAGCGGCTAGTTTTCGCATCGGGACTCGATCTAGGGGATGCTTCTTCCTCTTCGGGGGCTTATTAGCCATGACTCTCACTGACCTCACTCAGATGTTCTCTACTGACGAACAGTGCCGGACTCTGCTCAAAAAACTTCGCTGGCCCCTCGGCGTCGAATGCGTCCGCTGCAAGAGCAAGCGGACCTTTGAGGTTTCGACACAGAAAAAATTCGAGTGCGTCGAGTGCGGTCATCAATTCAGCGTTCTCACCCAGACGATCTTCCACGATACGCACTTGCCGCTGGAAACATGGTTCATGGCCGTTTTGTTGCTCTGTGAAGCACGCAAGGGAATGAGCGCGAATCAGGTGAAGCGAACGCTCGGAATTAGCTACAAGACCGCATGGTATCTCTGCCATCGTATCCGCGCAGCGATGAAAGAAGCTGAACGACCAATGCTCGACGGCACTGTCGAAATGGACGAAACCTATATCGGCGGGAAACAGCACACCTACAGCAAAGCCGGGTACGGGGACTCCAACAAACAGATCGTTGTGGGTATCCGGCAACGGGGCGGCGATCTCCGATTTTTTCATGCCGCCGATGTAAAGAGCGGCACACTGGCGACGTTCATCAAGGAAAATGTCAGCACGGACGTGGATGTAATCGTGACCGACGAACTCAACGCATATCCGACCGCGATGAAAGCTGTCGATATGACGAAGCGCCACAAAACGATCAAACACAAGGCTAAGGTCTACGTTGAGGGAGACGTTCACACGAACACCGTTGAGAGTGCCTTTTCACTTTTGAAGCGCGGGATCGTTGGCACATGGCATAAGATCAGCGCAAAACATCTTGCCTCTTATCTTTACGAAATGGAGTTCCGCTTCAACCGCCGTAAGAATCCTGATCTCTTCGTGGACACGTTGCGGCACATGGTTACCGCTCCGGTTCTGACTTTTGAGAAGCTGACCGCTTAGAATCGTATGCGTATTGCTGATCGAATCCCTTGCAGAACTCTTCAAACGTCGCACGTATATCGCGGCGAAATTTGCTCCAGTCCTTCGCGTTTCGGTTTTCCGGTACTACCCCGCCACCGATCATTTTGTACAGATCATCGCGTTCGATGAATCGAAATCGGGCGAACGCATCTTCCATTTCTTTCAAAGTGTGGGGCGAAACTCGGCAAGGCGGAGTGTGGGCTTGCGTGAACAAAATGTCTGTTTCAAACCCGCATCCTTCCACGGAGTTTTTGACCTGATAGACGACATAAGCTGCCAAACTGATAGCGACCTTTAGAGGCAATCTCGTGACATAAAGCTTTTTGAGCAACGATTCTGCGGTGCTCGCCCCTATCCCAACGGCCCTAAATCCTTCCACTCGATTGAGGGTCAACTTATGGGAGTACCACAGAAAATGGTGCTTCGAGATGATACTGCAACCAAACAACAGCTCATAATCCGGCCTCTCGTAAGGTTGATATGCCGCGAAAGGCAAAACGGCCTCGGAATAAAAGGCAGCATGATCGGCTCTGAACTTTTCTGTCATTTCTTCGCGGTCAAGCCAATCCCAGACTTTAGAGCCGAAAGCATATTGAAGCCGAGTAGTCATGCTATCTATATACGGGCCATTCCCCGCGCCGGATACGACAAGGGAACCGACACCATCAGCCCACAGCGTATCGATTTTTCGCTGATCCTTTTTCTGATCGCCTTCAGTTTCTTGACGGTCGGCGGCAACCACGACACCGTCATTCGCGATCATCCCTATGGCGACTGTCATAGGCCTTCTCCGCGAAAGATCAGTGCGTGGATGCGGGTTGGGATATTGATGTCGAGGTGCATGCAAGAGCATGCTACCACTTATACTTCATCAAAGCTATAATAGTCAAAACCCGCGTGCCCTTCCCAAAACCCGCGTGCCCTTCCCAAAACCCGCGTGCCCCTCCCGAAACCCGCATCCCCTTCCCCGATTGGACGGACGAATGCGTCCGTCCCTACGTGATTAATTTGGTGCGCTCTGGCTCGCCATCCGTTCTTTCTTCCGCCGTTCGCGCTCGGCCTGCATTTCTTGCACGCTCTGCGCTACCAGCGGCGAGTACAGCGCTTTGACCCAGGACTCGTTCTCCCACTCGGGCTGACTGGGCACAGCGCGGTCGAAATCGCTCAGTGCCTCGTCGCGCTCCTGGGCCTGCCAGAACGCGACTCCTTGCGCCATCGACCGTTCGCCCTGCAGGAATTCTTCGTAGGTTCCGTTGTTGACGGTCTGAATGGCGTCGCTGAAGCGGTGAATCTCGATCTCGGCCCAGGCGCGGCGCAGCCACAGCTTCATGTCTCCGGGACGCTGCTGGGCTGCGTCGGCGAGCAATTGCGAAGCGCGAGTGTAGTCTCCGGCGAGGTAGTACCACCAGCCTAACTCGCCCACGTAGTCGGGCGTGTGCGAATCGGAGTTGACCTGCAGTTCTTCTTCGAGCCGGTGCGCAGGGGCAGAATCGCCGGCCAGCAGGCTGAGACCGGCCTGCTCGACGTCGGCACTTCGCGGTTTCGCGCCCGGCACTGACTTCAGCCAGGTACGAAACTCATCCGCGCCAGCGCGGTGATCGGCGGCGGCTAGCGACATGGCATAGGAGTCGACGTAACTGGCCGTCCGGGGATCGGTTTCGAGCAGCTTGCGATATGAACTCGCGGCCTCGGTGAACTCAGCCTGCGCGAACTGCGACTGCGCCAGCACATACCAAGCCTGCGGCTGGTTGGGATGCAGTTTCAGCGATTGCTGCGCCAGATGCTCGGCCTCCCGGTATTTTTTCGCGTTCAACGCTGTCTGGGCGCGGACGGTCCAGAAGATGTACGCGACGGCCAGATCGCGCTCGGAGCGCGTCGGCCAGCCCTCGCTCGCGATCATCTTCTGAATTTGGGCGATGCGCTCGGAGGGCAGCGGGTGCGAGCGGAAGTATCCTTCCAGCGTTTCCATCGTTACGCGGGAGACTTCTTCCTGCGGCGTTTTCGCGGGCGCCTGCTCGCTCAGTTGATACTGGTGGTAGAGGCGGTCGAACGCCTCAAACATGCGGATGGCGCCGTTCGGCGAGTAGCCGGCCTCGACCGCTAATCGCGTGCCTTCGCGGTCGGCCTCGAGTTCCTGATCCTTGCTGTAGCCCGCCTCGAACACAGCGATCGGGATGGCGACCAGCCCGCCCAGAGGAATTCTGCGCAACGCTTCCTCCTGTTGGGCGCGCTCCGCGCAGTGATAGTGATCCACGTGCTCGATCTCATGCCCGAGTACGGCCGCGAGTTCGTCTTCGCTGTCCATGAGCGCGAGCAGCCCGCCGCCGACATAGACGTGGCCTCCGGGCAGGGCGAAGGCGTTGACCATGTACAGGCCGGGGATGTAATGGAAGTGGTAGGGCAGTGGGCGATGGGCGCGCAGCGCGAGAGGCCGGCCCACCTGGTTGAGGTAGCGCTCGACGGCGAGCGTGCTTGCGCCTTCGTTTCTCTCGTGGGAGAGATCGACGGAGTACATGCGAGCCAGTTGATCGCCGATGCGAATCTCCTCCGCATCCGACATGCGGGTGAAGTTCACGGGCATGCGGGTGAGCTCCTGCTCGGTGTCGGCGACGAGATAGAGCACGGCCGCCGGGCTGGCCGACACGTCGACCTTCTGCCGCTCGCTGATGACCACGGCGGCGACGCCCAGGGCGACGATTCCGGCTAATAAAATCCAGCGTTTCATGTTCGGAAACTCGTTCAGAAACTCGAGTAATAAACTCAAAACCAAATCTGGAGCGTATACATTCCCCCGTTGCGTGAATGGTGCGCGCGACGAAGAAGCAAACCTCAGGGGCTAAAGCCCCAATGCTTTACAGCCGGGCGGCGCGACTGAAGTCGTGCCCTTCCCGGTTCGCTAGTCGTGCCCTTCCCGGTTCGCTAGTCGTGCCCTTCCCGGTTCGCTAGTCGTGCCCTTCCCGGTTCGTTAGTCGTGCCCTTCCCGTTCGTTAATCGTCCCCTTTCCGGTTCGCTAGTCGTCTCCTCCCCGGTTCGTCAATCGTCTTTTCCCGGTTCCTCACAGGTACTGCCGCAACGTCTCGCGATTGCGCGTGTAGAGGAACGAGACCAGCAGCAACGCCGCGCCCAGAACGATGAACGTCACATAGCGGTCGCGGGGATTCAGGCGCCACACATCGGCGACCACGATCTTTCCAACGCACAGCAAGAGCAATCCCAGGCCGGTGAGCCGGAAGCTGCGTTCTCCCAGCCACAACGCGATCAGAAAGACGGCCACGCCTTCCAGCCCCCACGACAGCGTGACCATCCCGTGGCGCATTTCAAGGGCGAGCAATACGGTCAGCAATCCAATCGCAACAAAGAAGACAAGCTGCTCGGGGCACCGTCCCAAAGCCTGCACCAGGCGCCGGATTCCGGTCTTGTCGCTAGGCTCGTCCTTGCGACGCACTTGAAACGCGATGGGCAACGAGGCAAGCAAGAGAGCTACCGTCGCGCCGACCGTGACCCACCGGCTTTCCCACAAGGGCGCGGGAAAGTAGCTGCGCTCGTAAAAATTGTGCAGCACGGTGCGAGAGAGCACGCCGAGCGTCACCAGCAATGCCTGATGCAGGAAGACCCTGCGCCCGCTGCGCCAGGCGATTGCCAGAAGCGCGAACGCGAGCGCAGCCCAGGCCGCCGCGACCCAGTCCGCTTCGAGTTCAAATCGCATGAGCGACCCGACTGTGATCGTCCCCAGCCAGCAACCTACGTTGCCGGCTCGCAGCTTCTGCTCAAGCCGGGAGAGGCTTTCGCGTTCTGTTTCCAGCCGCCAATAGGCATAGAAAAAGCCGAGCGCGATGGGAACGACGGTATAGAAGCGCGGGCTGACTTCTCCGGGCGCACCGGCCGCGTTCAGGTTGACAAAGAAGATGCGCAGGAAAGTCGCGGCCAGCGCGACGTAGGCCTGGAGCCGCAAGCTGAGATTTTTTCGCGTGAGCCCCAGCTCCAGCAGCACCAGCCCGCCGACAGCCCAGGCATCGGCCACCCCGACCGGGCGCAGTTCGTACCAGGCCAGCAGCGACAACAGGAAAGATCCGGCCCAGACGTAGCCGTCTTTAGCAATTCTGTCGAAGGAGATGGAGCGATCTTCCGGTGCGATGGCACCGCTCCAGCGCGACGTCAGATAGAGCAGCGCGGCAACGAGCGTGATGGTGATGAGCCGCAGCGTCAGGCCGTGCAGTTTGTCCGTCGTCTCCAGATTGATGGCGAGAACGCGGATCACCGCAGTCCCGGCCAGAAGGTTTGCCTGAACCGTCAGATCCCGTGCTGCCAGCCGTCTTCCGGCCCAGGCCAGCGCAAGTCCCAGCGCGGACCAGACCACGGCAGTCCACGATTCGGGGAAGGCGATCCATGCCGCCGCCAGGAGCATGACCGCTCCCGCATAGGAGAGGCGCTGCATCGCGATGCGGTCGACCGTGTTCGTGAACAGGTCCCGCCAACGGAGCAAGACCCAGTGAGTGTTCAGGTAGAACACCGCTCCGGCAATAACAAACAGAACAGCTAGCGGGAAGTCGGGGCGCAGGTCGGCGCCGTCCATGCGGCGTCCGAGGACTGCGGCGGCGTCGTAGGCGAGCATCTGGCCGGCGACCAGCACTGAGGCAATCATCCCCAGGCGGCGGAAGACGATTTCTTTGGTCCACACGCCAATGAGCAGCAGAGCCTCGGCTTCGGCGAGCCATAACACCGAGAGCCGCATGCCTGAATAGCGGAACGGGAAGGCGGCGATCAGCAAGACAACGCCCAGTGTGCACAGAACGATCACCGCGCTGCGGCGCCGGCGAGCCGCGGCGATCTGCCCGAAAGCCAGCTCCAGGCCGCCAATCGCCAGCAGCGCCCAGAACGCCCACTCCGGATGCGTCGACTGATACTTGAACAGAGCAAGCAACAGGGAGGTGTTCAGCAATGCGGCTGCGGTGGAGATGCGCTCCTGTTGTTCTTCGCGGGGCGAGCGGAAGACGTAGGACAGGCGGAAAATCAGCCAGTAGAGCGCCAGAATTCCAGCGCTCGCCGCAAATTCCGGGAAAGGATGGCGCTTGCCGTTCATCGGTTCGATGATCGGCCGCAGCCATAAATAGTGATTCAGATAGCTCGCCAGAATTCCGAAGACTTCCAGCTCGAACCACTGCATGCGAGCGACGATCACGACCAGACTCGCGGCCAGAACGACGCCTGCCGACAGGCTGTAAACGTTCGAATGGCTGATGGTGACAGTGAGAAACGCCAGCAGAAATGCCAGCCCGGTCACGACCTGCGAGCGATAGCGCAGCGTGTGCGTGACCATGGCCGCTGCCACGACGAGCATCAGCATCAGGTCGGCGGGCTGGGAATCAAGAATGTGCGCGGCGGGCACGTGATACATCGCGTAAGTGGTGAAGAACAGCAACGCCCATCCGCCGCCGATGCCGGCGCGCGCCAGAATGCGATAGCGATCTCGCCGCTCGAAAAAAATGCCTGCGCCCAGCATCACCGCCGCGGTGATGAATCCCACCAACACCTTGCCGGCAGGACCCATCGCCTTGAGTTCGTAGGACAGGAAGAATGCGACGCCGAGCACGAGCAGGATGATGCCCAGTTTGTTCAGCCAATTGGTGCCCAGCATCTCTTCGATGTCGAGGGATGACTTGAAACGGTCAAACAGCGAGGGTGCGATTTCCGTGGCTGCAAAGGTAGGAGAAGATGCGGGAATTCGGGGCTGCGACGGCGCCGCTGGAGCTGGTGGAGCCGGGCTCGGTGGCGGCGGAGCGCTGGCGGGCGGTGCAGGAAACGGAATCCCCGGCTTGTGCGTTACCCAGGCATCCGCGGCGCTCGGTGGCGGAGTTGGCGGGGCGACGGGCAGCTTGTCCGGAACGGCCGTCGAGGCTGCAGGGGTTTTCTCCGCTCCCGCTATTTTTTGTGCAGCTTGTGGGGAGACGGGAGAGCCGGCGCGAAGCTCGCGTACCTCACGCTCCAGGGCGTGAAGACGTCCGGCGAGATCGGCCCAGCGCAACTGATCTTCCAGGCGCTCGTTCTTGCGGCGGACATTGACCCGCCACAGCAGCACCCACGGGCCGAACAGCACGAACAAAACGAGCCCGATTAAAAAAACAATCTCTGTTGGCAACCGGAGCTCCACTCAACTCTGCAGGTGCGCGCGATTCTACTAGATGCGTCGGCAATTCGCTATGACTGCAGGCTCAGGGGTCGCGGTCGCTGTAGAGCTTGATGCAGAGCACATTGTTTCGCTGCACATAGTTGGCGCGGAGGCGTGTGCTAATATCTGCTGACATTTTTCTCCAAGGACGAAGAAGAGAGCCAGACGTGTTGTGCAGCAAATGCGCCGCGAGTCTTCCTGACGCTTCACACTTCTGCCTGAAGTGTGGGCAGCCGGTCAGCACCGCGGTGGGCAGCGCCGCGGCGGCGCCGACCGCGGTTCTTTTGGGATGCAGCGGGTGCGGGGAGACTCTGCCCGACGGGGCGATATTCTGCCCGAAATGCGGCAAGCCGGTGAGCTCTCCGGCGAAGGCCAGCGCCGCCAGAAGCGATACGGTCGTAGAAGTGCTGCCGCCGGAAACGCCGCGCTCGCGCCGCCCCAGACGGCGGGTGCTGCTGTGGCTTCTGCTGGCACTCTTGCTGGCCGCGATCGCATGGGTGGTGGCCAGCGACAATCCCTTCGCCCAGGGAATCCAGGAGATTGCCGGCTGGAAGCATGACCAGACCATCCTGGAGAATCCTTTCTCCGTCTCGGCGCACAGCTTTCGCTACTACAAATTCTCGCTGCCGGAAGGATCGTTGAATGTGGCGATCGTCGGCCAGTTCACCGCGGCCAGCGATGCCTCAGCCGCCAACCGCAGAGAGAAAGAGAAAGAGAAAGAGAAAGATCCCGACAATGCCATTGAGGTCTACGTGCTCAGCGAGCCCGCCTTCACGGTTTGGCAGAACGGCTATGCCACCAGTTCGGTCTACGAGAGCGGGCGAGTGACGCAAGGGGCGATGCAGGCGGAGCTGCCGGCGGGCGCAGGTATCTACTACCTTGTCTTCAACAACAAGTTCGCTCCAGTTACGCCCAAAGCGATTCACGCGACGGTATTGCTGCGCTACAAGAGCTGGCTGCCGGAGTGGTTCCGGCGGATGAAAGATCGTTTCTGGAACTGGATTGGGGTGTAAGCTTCAGCCTCACAACGGGATAGCGGTATTACCCAGGGATACGGCTTCAGTCACTTGTTCTCCCGCCGAGCCGTAGATTCCACTGAATCTGAATTAGATCATTCACAGGAGGAGTAGCGTGCGTAAATTCCTGCTCGTTGGATGCTTCATTTGTCTGTGCGCCATGTCGGCCGCAGCGGCTGACTATCCCAAGGCTGAATTGTTCGGTGGCTACCAGTACACCCATCTGGAAGGGGGCGTGAACGCGAACGGATGGAATTTTGCGGTGACAGGGAACTTCAGCGATTCGTTCGGGATCACGGCGGATCTGCATCGGCCTATACCAGCGAGAGCGGCGTGAACTTCAGCAACTACACGTACACCTTCGGTCCGGTCTTAGCGTTGCGTGCGAACAAGCGCTACACGCCTTTGTGCATGCGTTGATTGGCGGAGATCACGCTACGACCTCGGTTCCGGGAGTCAGTGTCTCCGGCAACGGATTTGCACTGCTGGCGGGAGGGGGCGTCGATTTCAACTTCAACCGCTATCTGGCTTTCAGGATGCCCCAGGCAGACTGGATGCTGGTCCATGGCAACGGCAGCACCAGCGGCAAGAACCTGCGGATCTCGTTCGGCGTGGTGGTCAAGTTCTAGAACTCGTCTCACAAATGCGACCCTGGGGAGACGAACCACTCACCTCAGGGGCCAAAGGCCAGTATTGATGCGGCCCTTAGCGGCACGACTGAAGTCGTGCCCTTCCCAAGACTATTCATGAGATGGGTTGTATTCTGCATTGCAAACGTGCGTCGACAGAAAGGGTGGATGATCGTACCGCGCTGGGCTTTTTATTAGTCCGCTGCGACGAAACTACTAGCGCGTCGATTCTTCGATTTCTGAAATCCAGTCGGGGCGTTTGAGCACTTCGCGGGGCTTAGGGCCGTCGGCGGCGCCGACGATGCCATCCTGCTCCATCAGATCGATGAGATGCGCGGCGCGGCCATAACCAATGCGCAGGCGCCGCTGCAGAAGAGAAGTGGATGCCTTGCCGAACTCGACGACCAGCTTGACCGCGTCGCCATACATGGGATCGTTTTCGGCCGCGCCGTCACCGGTTGGCCCGCCGTCGTTTGTGCCGATCGCGGGATCTTGCGCGTCTTTCGGTGCTTCCAGGAAAGCCTGCTGATACTCGGCTGTGCCCTGCGACTTCCAGAATTCAACCACGGCCGCGATTTCCTTTTCCGTGACAAAGGGTGCGTGCAGACGATGCACGCGTGCCGAACCTGACGGCAGATACAGCATGTCGCCTTTGCCGAGCAAGGCTTCGGCGCCATTGGCATCAAGGATGGTGCGCGAGTCGACCTTGGTTGCGACGCGAAAGGAAACGCGAGCCGGGAAGTTGGCTTTGATCAGTCCCGTGATCACGTCGACCGAAGGTCTTTGGGTTGCCAAAACAAGATGAATGCCCACGGCGCGCGCCATCTGCGCCAGGCGCGTGATCGATTCCTCGACGTTGTGCGAGTCGAGCATCATCAGATCGGCCAGCTCGTCGATGATGATGATGATATAGGGAATCGGGTGCTCGTCGGATTCTTCGGCAAACAGGCTCGGTGTTTCGCTGCTGTCGAAGAGGCGGTTGTATTGGTCGATATTGCGCACCCCTCTCGAAGCCAGCAGCTTCAGCCTGCGCTCCATCTCGCGCACCGCATTGCGCAGCGCGTTGGCTGCCAGTTTCGGTTCCGTGATGATCGGCGTGTAGAGGTGGGGAATGCCTTCGTAGTTGCCCAGCTCCAGCCGTTTGGGATCGACGAGAATCAAACGCACCTGATCGGGCGTCGATTTGTAGAGAATCGACATGATCATGGCGTTGATGGCCACGCTCTTGCCGGTGCCGGTCGAGCCCGCAATCAACAGGTGCGGCATTCCCGCCAAGTCTGCCGTGACAATGCGGCCATTGATGTCCTTGCCCATCGCAATGGTGAGCTTCGATTTCGAGCCCATGAACTCCTGCGACTCGATGTTCTCGCGCAGCCAGATGATTTCCCGCTCGCGGTTCGGCACCTGAATGCCGACCGTGCTCTTGCCCGCCATGCGCTCGATCAGAATGCTCTCGGCTTTCAGGGCGAGGCAAAGATCGTCGCAAAGATTGGTGATGCGGCTGTACTTGATGCCGGCTTCGGGCTTGAACTCGAACGTGGTCACAACCGGGCCGGGGTTGATCTGGGTGATCTGGCCGTGAACTTCGAACTCGGCGTACTTTTCGGTGAGAACCTGGGCCAGCAGCTTGAGTTCGTCGGCGTCGACGGCTTGCTGCTCGTCGGGACGCTGCAACAGGCTGCTGGAGGGCAGCTTGTATCCGCCGGCGATGCGCGGCATGGTGGTTTTGGCCTTGCGGTCGCTGTCGGCACGGGTGGTGACTTCGGGATTGGCGGTTGTCTCAAGCTCAGATGACAAAGATTCCACAAGGATGCCGCCGCTGGCTGTCGAGCTGCGCTCGACTGGACGGACGAATGCGTCCGTCCCTACATGGCCTGCGGCCTTTTCTTCCGATAACATGCGCTCGATGCCGGTGCGGCGGGGCTCGGCTGCGGGTTCGGTGAACGGTGCGGGCCGCGACGGGATCAGCTGCGTTTTCACAATCGGCTTCGAGATGCGGCGCTGCTCCAGTTCTTTCTGCTGGCGGCGGTGGAGGCGCTCTTCCTGCCAGTCGCGGTAACGACTCCATAAGGCCGTGACAAAGGCGAAGCGGGTCGGCGCCCAGAGCTGAATCGCGGAGAATGAGAACGCGGTCGAGAGATAAAGCGCGACGGCGAGCACCGTGGCGCACACGATGTACGCGCCCACCAGGTTGAGGTAGTGAATCAGGAAGTCGCCGACCACGCGCCCCATCAGGCCTTCGAAGGGAATCACGCTCATCCAGTGCAGATGCCCGGGCAGCAGCGCCAGCATGGCGGGAATGAACATCATGAGCCAGATCGTGCCCAGGCTCTTGGCGATCGGCGACTGCACCTTCCGCGAGCGGAACCAGCGTATGCCCAGCAGGGCGGGGAAGAGCGGCAGCAGAAATGCGGCGAACCCGAAAAACTGCAACAGCAGGTCGGCTCCGTAGGCCCCGACGACGCCGATCCAGTTGCGCGCGCCGCGCGAGCCGGTCAGAACCGAGGCGCTGTTCAATGAAGGGTCGAGGGGCGAGTAGGAAACCAGCGCGAGGAAAAGGAGAAGCGCGGAGACGCACAACAGCAGGCCCACCAGTTCATTGAGCCGGCGGTTGTCCGTGGGGACAAAGACGCGTACCAGGTAATCCATGGGGGCCGGATTCAGACACCGAAGACACGTCAAGTCTCCTGTGCCGCAATCGGCCAGAGCCCCTCCATTATGCCAAGAAGCGGACGTTCCGACAACGCGGGAAATCGGCAGTAGTGTTCAGTTAGTTTCCCGCCGCGAATTCTTGAGGTTGTATGAGGTCCGAAAAGGTTCGTTTCAGGGCGCGGCTTCAGCCGTGCCATAAGAGTGCAGTCCAGGGACGGGGCTTGAGCCGATGCTCGGAGTGGACCTCGGCGGCTAAAGCCGTCGTTCTGTCAACGACTGACGGCATCGCTGAAGCGATGCCCTGATACGAATCATCGCGAGCGAGTCATCCCAAGCGACTCTTCGCGCGCTTCACTGCAGGTGCATCACAAAAGCCAGCGCGATGACGACCACGCCCGCGACAATGCGATAGACGATGAAGACGCGCAGGCTGTTCGATTGCAGATAGCGAATCAGCCAGGCAATAGCAGCGTAGCCCACCAGGGCCGAAACGAGGATACCAACCAGCATCGGCATCTGCATGTCGTGTGGCAGGCCCTCTTTGCGCAGTTCGTGAGCCTTGAGCAGCGCCGCGCCGGCGATCAGCGGAGTGGAAAGCAGGAAACTGAAACGGACGGCCGCCTCGCGCGTGAGGTTCCGAAACAAGCCCGCGGTGATGGTCGAGCCGGAGCGCGAGACTCCGGGAATCAACGCGAAGGCCTGGGCGATGCCGATAATCACGGAATCGGCCAATGAAATGCGAGTCAGGGGCTTATCGAGCTTGTCGACTTTTTCGCCCCACCACATCAAGAGGGCGACCACGATCAGAGCACTTGCGATCAGGAAGATGTGCTCGCGGAAGTAGTCTTCGGCGGAGTGTTCGAGCAGCTTGCCGGCGATCGCTCCCGGGATCGTGGCGATAGCCAGAAACCAGAGCAACATTCGCTCTTCCTTCTGCTCGTCGGGAGTAAGGTTCACATCACCAGAGCCGGCCTCGGAGAAGCGAACCACCTTTCCCCCAAATGCCGCGCGCACAATCTGAAACCACGTCCGCCGGAAATAAAAAAGCACGGAAAGCAACGTGCCGAAATGGAGGGCGACGTCAAAGCTAAGTTCGTGCGCAGCAGAAAGCTCGTTCCAACCCAGCAACCGCCGCACGATGATGAGATGGCCGGAGCTTGAGACCGGGATGAATTCTCCGAGTCCCTGAACGATGGCAAGAACAATCGCTTGGTAGATGGGCAAAGGTCAGTCCGTTGCGTTTCCGAACGTGGGTACGCCCTGTTGAATGTAAAAGATCAGGTCCTGGGCACGCAAGGACCAGTCGTTTTGCGCAAAATCGCTTACGATCTTCTGGGCCAGCGCCAGGGCACGGGTTTTCGACTCGTCTGATTTTTTCTGGTTGGCTTCGGTCTTGTAGATTTCGATCAGAGCCGAATAGCGCCAGGCTGCGTCGTAAAGCGCCTCGGGAGCGGCAGGCGACTGCGCATGCTCTTTGGCGTACTTCTCGTACAAGTCGGCCTCTTTCTCCGGACACTTCGACGCCCCCTGCCAGTCGCCGCAGAGTTTGTTTTCGATGAGGTGAAAGGCGGCAAGGTCGGCCGATTTTGTGCCGGGGAATTTCTTGATGACCAGCCGCATCCACTCTTCGTTGATCTGCCCGCGCATGTAAGCTTCGCGCTCGCGGGCTGAAGGGCGGGTCATGACATCAGAGCGCTCGATCTGCCAGCGGATGTCGGCGGCACGGTATAGCCCTTCGCTGGCGAGAGGGGAATTCGGAAAAAGATCGTAGACGCGGTAGTAGAGGCGCATGGCATCCTGCGCGGCGTCGCGCCGGCCGTGGCGGCGGCTGGCCTGGTCTTCCGAATCGGCGGCCTCGCCGAAAATAATCTTGTCGCCGTTGGGAGTGGAGTTCATCACCAGCGCCTTGCCCAGGACCCAGCCCGTGATGGTCTTGCCTTCCTGCTCCTCTTCGTCATCGCTGTCGCGGCGCGGCTCCGCGATGATGGCCTCGACGTGCGTCCATTCGCGCGTGGTGTCGAGGATAACCAGTTCGTGGCCGCGTTCCACTTCGCCGAGTTTGGCCGCGTCAGCGCCGGGAGACACGCGGATCGTTTCCTCATGAACGACGGTACCGCGAGGGCCCTGGGCGAAGGCGAAGATGGCGGCTGACAACACCGTGGCAACGGAAATGAAGACGGATCGCAGTCTCATAGCTGAATTATTCGCCGGAAACGCTCGTGAACGCAACGTGGGACCAAAACACTGACCGTCAAGACGACAGAGGTTGCCCCACCCTTCGCGCTCTTCGAAGGGTGGCAATCGCAGTTCCGGGGTTCTATCTCCGCAACTCTCGCAGCATCTCCGGCTCGATGTTGCCGCCGCTGATGATGGCCACGTTGATCTTCGTTCCAGGCAGTTGATGCTGGTGAAAAAGAAATCCGGCGGTTGCGACGGCACCGCTGGGCTCGGCCACGGTTGCTGGGTTTCCGGCGAGCAGCTTCATGGCCTGACGAATTTCGTCTTCGCTGACGGTAATGATGTCGTCGACATATTTCCGGATATGCGCGAAGTTGATGTCGCCGATGCTTTGCGTGCGCAGGCCGTCGGCGAGGGTGCGGGAGACCTGCTCCGCGGGGAACTGGACGATCTTGCCCGAGCGCAGGCTGGCTTGAGCGTCTGCGGCCAGCTCGGGTTCTACTCCGATCACTTTGACTTTGGGATTGGTCAGTTTGATCGCCGTAGCGATGCCGCTGATCAGGCCCCCGCCGCCGACGGGGCTCAAGACGGTTTCGACTTCGGGCAAGTCTTCGAGGATCTCGAGGCCAATCGTGCCCTGGCCGGCGATGATTTTCTCGTCGTTGTACGGAGGCACGATGGTGTATCCGTGCTCGGCGGCGAGTTGCTCGGCTTTGACCTTGCGCTCGTCGCTGCCCGGGCCGACGAGCACGATCTCGGCGCCGAGCTTAGCCGTGGCCGCGCGCTTGATGGCTGGTGCGTTGTTGGGCATGACGATGATAGCCTTCACCTTCAGCGCGCGGGCGGCATAGGCGACCCCTTGTGCATGATTGCCGCTGGAGTAGGAAATCACTCCGCACTTGCGCTCGGCTTTGGTCAGGGAAGCGATCTTGTTGTAGGCTCCGCGCAGTTTGAAAGCGCCGATGGGCTGCTGGTTTTCGGGCTTGAGGTAGAGCTGGCGGGTTGGATCGGAAATTCCCACTTCTCGCGCAAACGGCGCGCGAGAAACGGGGCACCCATCGAATTCGATCAGGCGCGTGCGGACGGTGATGCCGCGGAGGCAGGACTGGGCGGAGTGGAGGTCGGAGAGGGCGATCGGTGTCATTGAATGTTTCACCACTTACCGTCGACGGAGAGCAAAAGCGAAATTGGTCCTTTCCACACGAGCCACTGAAACCCCTTCGCGTTAGTTTCGCAGAAAGGCTGCAACAGCTCTGAGACGTCGAGCCAGCCTTCGGCGGACAGAATGCATTCGAATTGAAGCAGCGTGGGTTGAACTATTCCCTCATCTCGCTTCCCAAGCCGGAGTTCGAGGTGGCAGCCGTCAATCGCCTTGATTCCCGGTTCGTCGTGCAGAGCGATTGCTTGTATTCTTGCAGCGGCCAGTTGATCGGCAATCTCCCTGAGACGCAGAACTTCCGCGCGCGTAAACGAGTAAAGCCGAATCAGTGGGCGATCTGGAGAACCCTCAGCGAGGAATTCGAGCTTCATCGGTTCACGGTACTTCCCCTTATCAATGGTACCTCATCGAGAGAATTCCTCGACGTACCGGAGGGGGCGTTAGTCGGGTAGGGATCCTTCGACTGCGCATTTGCCCTCGCTTCGCTCCGGCAAATGCTGCGCTCAGGATGACAGCCACCTAAAGATCCGTGGCAATCCGTGGCCGACTAGATCTCCAATATCACCGGCATGATCAGCGGACGCCTCTGGGTTTGCTTGGAGATATAGCGCTTCAGGTCGGCGCGGATTTTTTCCTTGATCACGCCATAATCGGCTTTTTCCTCTTCGCTGGACTGCGCCAGCGTGTCTTCGACGATGCGCTTGGCGCCGTCCATGAAGCCGTCTTCGCCGACGTTGAAGCCGCGAGTCACGATTTCCAGCGATGGCTCGACTTCTCCGGTGTGCTTATTGATGGCGATGATGGGCAGCACGATGCCGTCTTCGCTCAGGTGACGGCGATCTTTGATGATGAGGTCCTCAACCACGTCGGTGCGGTTGCCGGAGTCAATGCACACGCGGCCGACATTGACGCGGCCGGCCTTGCGCGCGCCCAGTTCGTCAAACTCCAGAACGTCGCCGCTCTCGATCAGCATCACTTTCCCGACGGAGCCGTGCATCGCCGCGGCCATTTCCGCGTGCAGTTTCAACTGGCGGTACTCGCCGTGGATGGGAATGAAGTAACGCGGCTTAACTAAATTGATGATGAGCTTGAGTTCTTCCTGGCTGGCATGGCCGCTGACGTGCACCGGGGGCGACGTCCCGTCTTCGTAGATGACGTGCGCTTCGCGGCGGAACAGGTGATCGATCATGCGATAGATCGTCTTCTCGTTGCCCGGAATGATGCGGCTCGAGAGCACGACCGTGTCGCCCTTTTCGATCTTGGCGTGCTTGTGGTTGTCGACGGCAGCGCGCGACAACGCCGACATAGGTTCGCCCTGTGTGCCGCTGATCAGCACGCAAACCTTTTCCGGCGGGAAGTTTTTCATCTCGCCGGGATTGATCACGAGTCCTTCGGGAACTTCGATATAACCGAGGTCTTCGGCGATCTCGGCGGAGTTGTTCATCGATCGGCCAATGAAGGCGATTTTGCGTCCGTGCTCGTGGGCGAGATCGACGGTCAGCTTGATGCGGTGAATCGACGAAGAAAAGCACGAGATGAACAAGCGCCGCTGGGTGCGAGCGAAAACTTCATCGAACTTGCGGCGGACGGCGCGCTCGCTGGGCGTGTATCCCTTGCGCTCGACGTTGGTCGAGTCCTGAAACAGGGCCAGCACGCCGGTTTTGCCGTACTCGGCGAAGGAATGCAGGTCGAACAGGCGATTGTCGGTGGGCGTGGGATCAACTTTGAAGTCGCCGGTGTGAATGATGACGCCGAGCGGGCAGTGGATGGCGAGCGCAACGCAATCGACCAGGCTGTGCGTTACCTGGATCGGGTGAATGGTGAAAGCTCCCACTTTGACGCGCTCGTTGGGGCGCATCTCACGCAGGTCGGCGTCGTCGAGCAGGCCATGCTCATCGAGTTTATCCTCGACGTACGCGAGCGTGAACTCCGTGCCCCAGACCGGAACATTGAGTTCGGCGAGAATCCAGGGCAAGGCGCCGATGTGGTCTTCGTGGCCGTGGGTGAGGATGATGCCGCGGACACGTTGGCGATTTTCCGCAAGATAGGAAATATCGGGCACGACGATGTCCACGCCGAGGAGTTCGGCTTCAGGGAACATGAGGCCGGCGTCGATGACAATGATGTCGTCGCCCCAGCGCACGGCCATGCAGTTCATGCCGAACTCGCCCAGGCCGCCGAGAGGGATGACTTGCAGTTTTCCGGTTGGCATTGAGTAAAGACGATGCTAGCAGGAGCAGTACCCAGTTGCCAGTGCCGAGTACTCAGTGCCTAGTACTCAGTACTCGGTATTCAGGGGGCACGCTTTGCGACTGGGTACTGAGTACTGGGTACTGGGTGCTAGGTACTGAGTACTGAGTACTGAGTACTGAGTACTGAATAATCCGGGGATAGCGTTCTGGTCCGGTGTGCGATAAGGTGAAAGGGATGGCCGGTGAGCGCAGATCGTGGATGCGGCGGCGCGTGGAGGGCGCGCTGGTGAAGGGGTTTTCGCGTGCTTACTCGACGGTGCGCGTGGATCCGGCAAAATTTCTGCTGCAATTGCGCGCGGCCTATCGTGTGCCGATCAGCGGGTACCACGGCGTCTATTCCCTGGAAATCGGCGAACTGGATGGCGTCGCCGATTCGATCATTCGCGGCGGGATGAAGCTGGCCGCTGTCGAGGGCGCTGGTTTCGGACTGGGCGGATTGATAACCATTGTGCCCGATCTCGGGATTCTGTCGGCGATCACCATGCGCACGATTCAGAAGCTGAGCCTGCTCTACGGATTTGAATTCAACACCGACGACGAGATCGCCGAACTCTGGATCGCCGCCGCCAGCGCGGCCGGAGTCGACATCAGCCGCGAACTGCTGGAAAAAGAAGTGGTCAACAAATTCGTCCCCAAAGTCATCCAACGGATTGCGGCACGGGCCAGCGCTGAAGTGGTGGAGAAGTGGGCCGGGCGCGTGATTCCGCTGGCCAGTTCGGCCATCGGTGCGGGGTTGAATTACTGGTTCGTGCGCGCCTGGGGAGAGCGGGCGAAGCAACATTTTCGGCAAAGGCATTTGGCCTTGCGGCATGAGCGCCAGGCGCTGATGGCTCCGAGCCTCTCACCAGGAAACTGACCAAGTATTCACCACGGAGACACGGAGTCACGGAGATAACAAGAAATTCAGAATCGTTCCTCCGTGACTCTGTGCCTCCGTGGTTAAATCGATGGCATGCCAACTTTTTCCTGCTCAGCCGTTCTGTTTGATCTCGATGGAGTTCTCGTGGACTCCACGGAGGCGGTCGACCGCGAATGGCGCGAGTGGGCCGCGCGCAAGGGCGTCGATGGCGATGCCATCATGGCGATTGCCCACGGTGTGCGCACGATCGAGGTGATCCGGCGCGTGGCGCCGCATCTGGATGCGGAGGCCGAGGCTGCGGCGATTGAGAGTCATGAGGCCGGCGATCAGCGTGGCGTGGTCGTCATGCCCGGAGCGGTGGAACTGGTTCAATCGATTCCTAAGGGCCGATGGGGCGTGGTGACGTCGGGGTCGAGACCTCTTGCCAGCAATCGGCTGCGCTATTGCGGATTGCCGGTGCCGAAGGTTCTGGTGACCTCCGACGATGTGAGCCATGGAAAGCCGCATCCCGAGCCGTATTTGAAGGGAGCGGAGGGGCTGGGGGTTGCGCCCGAGGAGTGTGTGGTGATTGAAGATGCGCCCGCCGGAATTCAATCTGCGCGGGCAAGTGGGATGAAGGTGATTGGAATGGCGAGCACGTATGCGGCGGACGCTCTAGAGCACGCTCACGCCGTGGTGGGCAAATTTCGGCAGATTCAAGTTACCTCGAATGGCTCGGGAAAGTTAATCGTCGAAGTTCACTAATCAGAAGCGATTGCATGGTCATTGGATGCGTAACGTCCGTAGCTCTCGCATGAGAATGATGTAACGATTCTTACGTGTTTTTGCGCCGATGATAGGGCTGGAGGAAATCCCCATCATGAAGTTATTCAGAATTAGCCTTTTCTTTGCGCTGCTTGTCGCGGTTAGTCTGCCGGCTGTCGCCCAGACAGGATTGCAAGTCGACATTCCCTTCAATTTTATTGCTGCGGGCAAGTCTCTACCTGCAGGGCACTACAGGGTGACCCGGGCATTTGAAATGGACCGGATCATGTGGATCATTTCCAACGGCCATCGTTCGCTGAGCATCATCACGAACTCTGTCGAATCACCGGGGGCCTCGCATCGACCAAGCCTGGTTTTCTGGCACTCAGGCGAAGAGTACTCCCTGGTCCAATTCTGGGCCACACAACATTCCGGCCGGACCGTGTACCTGCAACCGAGGGTGAAAACTACAATTCTCGCGGAAAGTGGTAAGTACGTCGAGATAGGAGCCGAGTAGGTGGTTCGGCGAGAACGATTTGGCTTCCTAATTTAAGGACCTGCTCCGAAACGAGCGGGTCCTTGTCTTTAGATCTTAGTCGTTAATCTCCAGTCTTTGCCTCGTTCCTTTCTTCACGAAGCCGGAAAACCCTGCCTTGGCTCACGAAACATTAGAGATTCTTAATGTCGGGAAATATTGGTCCGATTCTGCGCCCCCGAAGCCGCGAAGCGTCTCCGAGTCGCCCCTCCCCCAACGGAAGTGGCATATCTTGCGGAGCAAAGCCGTGATACGATCCGTCATCTTCCTTCCCCCTTTTGCGCGGCGCAATTGTTAAAGAATCATCCGATCTAAAGATTGTGCCCCAGCTGGAAAACGAGATGAGCGCTGGGGGAGGCGCCTATGAAATGCCTTGTCGTTGCGATGATGTTGGCAGGTTCCATGATCGCCCAGACGAAACCGACTGCTGAAGTAACGGCCACGACGAGGCCGCCGACGATCAAGATTGGCATTGACTTGCAGCTCGGCATGTCTCGCGATGCGATCGTTGCTCAGCTTGCTACACGGTACAGGGTCGTCAAAATTCAGGGCGACGATGACGAGTGGATCGTGAAAGAGAAAGAGAACCCGATGCCTACGATCGCTCACCTGGAGTTCAGGGCGGGAAAGCTGACTTACGCCAGCAAGATTTGGAGCCAGGGACAACGAGACGACTACGCCTTTGCTCAAGCCTGGTGGGCCGCCATGGCGGACATGGACAGGGAAGACCAGCACGCTTGCTCGTTCGAGGTCCCGGCTAGCCATTCCGCAACCGCGGATATGAGCTATATGAGGCTGCATTGCGGGCCCAAAATGATCGACATCACGGCCATCAACGTTTTGAATGGGACTGGACGGCATTACACCTCTATTTCCGAAGTGCTGAGTTTGGAAGAAAGTCGAAAAGGGGAACCATCGGCATCGCAGTAGCAGCCAGAGTGCCGGCAGCTGCTGACAGAGTGAGATTTCTACCTAAGCCAATCTTCTAACTCAACCCCGCGGTCGGTTCTTTCGTCGCGGTACTTCACGATCACGGGCGTGTAGAGTGAGAGATTCCAGTTCCAAGGCCCCTTCTCCTTCTTCACGGCGCGTGAGCCGGGAACGACTACTGCGTTCTCCGGCACTTCCAACGGCGCGTCGGCGGTGGCGCGGTAGACTTCACCCTTCACCAGATCATAGAGCGGCGTAGACCGCGTCAGGATCGTTCCCGCGCCCAGCACGGCGCCAGCGCGCACCAGCGTGCCTTCATACACTCCACAATTGCCGCCGACCAGCACGTCATCTTCGATGATCACCGGCGCTGCGTTGACCGGCTCGAGTACGCCTCCGATCTGCGCGGCAGCGCTGAGGTGGACGCGCTTGCCGATCTGCGCGCATGAGCCTACCAGCGCGTGCGAGTCGATCATGGTGCCTTCGTCGACGTAGGCTCCGACGTTGATGAACATGGGCGGCATGCAGATGACTGACGGCGCTACATAGGCGCCGGTGCGCACGGACGATCCTCCGGGGACGACGCGCACGCGGTCTGCCACCGTAAACTGGCGTAGCGGGAACGTGTCCTTGTCCACGAACGACAGGCCGGCGGGCATTTCCTGAAGAACTCCCAGACGAAAACCAAGCAGGATGCCTTGCTTCACCCACGCATTCACAACCCAGCGGCCCGATTTTCCTGGCTCTATGACTTTTTCGGCGGCGTGGATTTTGCCTAGCGTGAGCTGGTCGCGGAATTCGAGAAACGTCCGCCGCGCCTCGGGGTCGTGCTCGACTTCGCCCAGAGCAGCCAGGCGCTCGATGGAAGATTTCAGGGAGGACATGCGGGAGAAGTATACGGGATTTCCGATTGTCGATTTCCGATTGGAGAGCAGGTTCTGGGTCAATCGCAAATCGGCAATCGCCAATCGACAATTTCTCTCACACGCACTTGCACTCGCTGCGGATAAGCACGCCGGTCATAGCGTGGGCCGCTTCGCGTGCCTGGACTAAAGTCGAGTAGGGGCCGTGCCAGCGGGCGTGGTTGGTATCGTGGCCGGAGGGGCGTCCTTTGCCATGGCTGCACTGGCCGCAGGAGCCGCGATGCAGAACGATCTTGTGCGGTCCGGCGGCCCAGTTCTCGTAAATGAAGAACTCCACAGCTTCGGCTGGGGGCCCGGCGGGCTTGGCGATCAGCCCCGCTTCCGTGGCGACTTTCTGCAGGCGGGAGCGCGTGTCGCGCCGCATGGGCACCAGAGGCAGACGGTACACTTCCTCCATCTTGCCCATCATCGCGAGCACCGCCTTGACCGGCAGGGGATTTGACTCGATGAAGTTGGCCTGCATGAGCGGCAGATACTTGCGATGCAGGCTGCGGGCGGTTGCCCAGTCATTGTTGAGCGCGGCGCGGGTGAGCGACGCCATTTCGTTCGGAATTTCGTTCGAGGCGACAGAAATGATCCCCACGCCGCCGAGCGCGATAACCGGCAGCGTGAGCGCATCGTCTCCGGAGAAAACCAGGAACGTTTCCAGCACCGCGTTGATCGCCTCGGCGATCTGGGTAATATTCCCGCTGGCTTCCTTCACTCCAACGATGTTTGGAATCTCGGCCAGTCGAGCCAGCAATCCCGGTTCGATGTTCGTTCCAGTGCGGCCGGGCACGTTGTAGACGATGACGGGCTTGTCGCCAACGGCCTCGGCAATCGCGCGGAAGTGTCGGTACTGGCCCTCTTGCGTGGGCTTGTTGTAGTAGGGCGACGCCGTGAGGATCGCATCCACCCCGGGCCGGGCCGCAATCTCTTTCGCCTTCTCCGCAGCTTCCTGCGTTGAGTTGGACGTTGAGCCGGCCATGACGGGAACGCGCCCGCCCACGACCTCGACGGTAATATCGATCACGCGCAAGCGCTCGTCGTGGGTCAGCGTCGGCGTTTCGCCGGTCGAGCCGCAGGGCACAAGAAAATCAATGCCCGACTCGACCTGCCAGGCGACCAGATTGCGCAGGGCAGCCTCATCGATGGAGCCATCCTGATGAAACGGAGTTACGAGTGCCGTACCACAGCCGCGGAGTTGCATAGACATAAGATAGCGCGAACCGCTCGTCAGGGAAAATCTCTTGCCGCCAATACAGAGAAACCGTCGAGCTTGGCTCGACCGGACAGCCGGGGGCGGCTGTCCCTACACGTTTCATAGCTCGCGCCAGACATCCTTGAACTCGTAAAAGCCCTTCTTCCCGGCGAGCCATTCGGCGGCACGGACCGCGCCTTCGGCGAAGCCGCGGCGCGACTTGGCGTCGTGGCACAGGTAGATGCGGTCGTTGGCCGACTCGAGCACCACCTCGTGCAACCCCACGACCTCGCCCTCGCGGAAGGAGGTGATCTCGAGATCTTCACCACGGCCGCTAGCTTCGCGGATCGCGCGCTGGATGGCGATTGCGGTTCCCGAGGGCGCATCTTTCTTCTGGACGTGGTGCCGCTCGAAGATCTGGCCCGAGTAGTCATGGCGCAGAGCCGCGGCGGCTGCGCGAGCGACATCGAAAAACAGATTCACGCCCATGGAGAAATTGGCCCCGTACAGAAATCCGGTGCCATGCTGGGCGACAAGGCTGTGGATGCGATCGAGCTCTCCGTACCAGCCCGTAGTGCCGACGACGATGTTCTTGCCGGCGCGCGTGCAGGCTTCGATGTTGGCGACGACGCAGTGAGGCGCGGTGAAGTCGATGACGACGTCAATGTCGCGGAGCTTCTCCGGGGTGATGGCGGCGCAGGCAGCGTTCTCGTTGGCTCCCGCAGTTCGGACCTGATGCTTGCGCTCGGCCGCGACTTCCGCAGCGAGCGATCCGGTCTTGCCCCGTCCGAGGAGGAGGATATACACGCGTAACAGATTTAACCACAGAGGGTGCGAGGAGTCACAGGGAAGGTGTAGCCCCGGACGCATTCGTCCAGGGTTGCGCGCGAAGCGACGCAATCAAGGGCGCTCGGTTGGGGTCAAGAGCGGACTAATTGCGAAACCACACCTGTTCCGCCAGAACGCTCCTTCGCTCCGCTCAGGGTCGCGGGGCGGACGAATGCGTCCGCCCCTACACGTTCTACGCGAAGATCTCTGCATCCAGTTCCGAGAAGAACGTTTTGTGCAGGCGCTGGATCACGTCCGGCACATCGTCCTCTTCGATGACGAACGTCAGGTTGATCTCCGAGGCCCCCTGCGAAATCATGCGAATCTTCTTGTCGGCGAGTTCGCGAAATACCAGGGCGGCAATTCCCGGCGTGGCGCGCAGGTTTTCGCCTACCAGGCACACGATCGCCTTGCGGCCTTCATATTTTACGTCGGCCAGCTTGGCCAGGTCGGCCGCCAGGGCGGGAATCGCCTGATTTGAGTCCACCGTGAGGGAAACACTCACCTCCGAGGTCGAGACGACGTCGACCGCGACCTTGTGCCGGTCGAATGCCTCGAAGATCGAACGCAGAAATCCGTGAGCCAGCAGCATGCGCGGCGCGGCCACGTCAACGATCGTAATGCGCGTCTTGGCCGCGATCGCCTTGAAAATGTTTTTGCCCTGTGGTGCGCGGGTCGTAATGCGCGTGCCTTCGCACGACGGGTTTCGCGAGTTCAGGACATAGACAGGGATGTTCTTCTGAATGGCGGGTAAGACCGTCGCCGGATGCAGAACCTTGGCGCCGAAATACGCCAGTTCCGCGGCCTCGTCGAAGCTGATGACCTTAATGCGCCGCGCGTCGGCGCAGATTCGCGGATCGGTGGTAAGAATGCCGTCCACGTCGGTCCAGATTTCGATGCGCTCGGCGCCCAGGCCGGCGCCAAAGATGGCTGCGGAAAAATCAGAGCCGCCGCGCCCGATCGTGGTCGTAATGCCGGCGCGATTCGAGCCGATGAAGCCTCCCATGACCGGCACCTGGCCGTCGCGCAGCAGAGGCTGAACTTTCTCCTGCAGCTTGGCGTTTGTCTCCTCGAACTGCGGCACGGCCTGCATGTAGTTGCTGTCGGTGATCAGCACGTCGCGGGAATCGACGTGCGCCCCCTTAAGTCCTCGAGCGGCAAATGCGGCGGCTACGATCTTGCTCGAAAGTATTTCGCCAAAGGCGGCAACGTGGTCGGTGGTGCGCGGCGTGATCTCGCCGACCGCGGAGATTCCCCGGAGTAGTTCATCCAACGCCTCGAACTCCGCCCCCAGTTCGGAATGGAATTCCGTGAACAGCGCTGTACCCAGCAGTTCGCTGGCGGTGTTGTAATGGCGCTCCTGCAGCGAACGGCACAGTTTGAGCGCGGTCTTGCGCTCGCCCGCGCCCGCAGCTTTCGCCATGGTCAGCAACGTGTCCGTGACCTTGGCCATGGCGCTGACCACAACCACCGGCTTCTGCGCCCGGCGTCCCTCGACGATCTCAGCCACGCGGTCAATCGCCTTGGCGTCCTCGACCGACGTGCCCCCGAACTTCATGACGATCATGGGCGTGGCTTCCTTGATGAGGTGAAGGTATCGGAAAGCCCTCGCTGGCAGGGCCAAGGTGTAATTCTGCGATTCATGGGTTGTTGGAATTTTATAACAGCGGAGAAAACAGGCCGCCGGGTAGCTTGCGACAGGTTCCGAAACGGGTACCTCCCGATCCCACCTCCCGATCTGCCTCTGCCCGACCTTCGACTGCAGAGCTTTCACAATCCGCCGATAGAAAAGGGGGAGACTTTTATGCCAGAGCTACGTCAGAACTTCTTCACCAAGGAATGGGTCATCATCGCAACCGAACGGGCGAAGCGGCCGGAGGATCTGGCCACGCATCGTGTCGTGCAACCAATCCCCGCGTTCGTGGAAACCTGTCCATTCTGTCCGGGCAACGAGGGCAAGACTCCGCCAGAGGTCATGCGGTTCCCGGCTGTCGCGGGTGAACCCTGGCAGGTGCGGGTGATTCCCAACAAGTTCGCTGCGCTGTCGAGCGAGGTCCAACCCACGCGCAACCTGCAGCATCTGCGGCGGCGCATCGATGGCTTCGGATTTCACGAAGTGATCATCGACACTCCGGACCATTCCGGCTGCATGGCGATGCTATCCGATGCGCACGTTGCCGGCATTTTGGGCGTCTACAAAGATCGCTATAACGCGCTAAGCCTGGACCAGCGCGTGAATCACATTACGATCTTCAAAAACCACGGGGCGGATGCGGGCGCCAGCCTGCAGCATCCCCACTCCCAGCTGATTGCCACGCCGGTCATTCCCAGCCAGGTGCGGCACCGCCTGTTCGAGGCTTTGCGCCACTATGACGATGCGGGGGAATGCATGTTCTGCCACATGGTGGAACGCGAAGTGGAAGACCAGACGCGCATTGTCCTGAAGGGCGAGCACTTTGTGGCTCTGGAGGTCTTTGCCGCGGCCACGCCCTTCGCCACGCACATCTTTCCCCTGCGTCACATGGCCAGCTTCGGCGACGTCACCGACCTGGAGATCGCTGACCTGGCGCGGGTTCTACGCACGCTCCTGGCCAAGATCTACGTGGGGCTGGAGAATCCCGATCTTAATTTCACGATTCGCAGCGCTCCCGCCGAATACGCTGGCGCGCGGCACTTTCACTGGTATGTCAGCGTGATTCCGCGCCTCACGCGGGTCGCCGGCTTCGAACTCGGATCAGGAATGTTCATCAATACCGTCCTGCCCGAGGCGGCAGCGGAGTTCCTGCGCAAGGTCTCGGCGGAGAAAGCCCTGGGATCTGGAGCTGGAGCTTAGCCCATCTGCTCCTCGCCGACGTGCGCGGCCTTCTCAGCTAGAGCGCCGCATAGCCAAGAGGGACAGATCATCCACGGGAGCACCGCCGTTGGTGAACTGGTGCAGGTCAGCGAGGCAGGCGGCAACGAGCTCGGCCGGCGGCCGTGCGCTGTGCTGGCGCACCAGGTGCGTAACCCGATCCACGCCATATTCTTCGTCGGCCCGGCTGGCTTCCGAGAGGCCGTCGGTATACAGGAACAGGGTGTCGCCGACTTCCAGTTGCAGGCGCGTGGCAGAGAACTCGCCGTCGTGGAACATCCCCATGGGCAAACCGGTGGATTCAATGCGCAACACGCCGCCGCGCCCGACAACGATCGCAGGCCAATGGCCGGCATTGTGAATTTCCACCTCCCCGGTGGGCTTAGCCTGTCCGCACACCAGCGTGGCGTACTGCCCGGCCAGCGCACTTTCACAGAAGACGCGGTTGGCTTGGGTGACAATCTGGCCGAGCGGCAGGGCCAGACCGGTCAGGCTCCGGAACAAAGCGTGCAGCTGCGTCATCAGCATGGAGGCGGCTACGCCCTTGCCGGAGACGTCGCCCAGCACGAAGAAAAGCTGGCCATCGGACGGAATCAAGTCGCAGTAGTCGCCGCTAACCGGACCGACCGGTGCGTAATGATAGCTGGTCTCCCAACTACCAGTCCGCAGACCCACTTGGGGCAACAAATTGCGTTGCACCTGGGAAGCCAGATCGAGGTCGCGCTGCAGCGCGTCGCGTTGCGGCCCAGTGAGGTGGTCCAGGCAGTAACGCACCAGTGGATCGGCGATCAGGCGATCCTGTTCCACGGACTCGTGGCACTCCTGGCATATCCCATAGTTGCCTTTGTCCATGCGTTCCAGCGCTGAATCCACTTCGCGCAGCAACCCCGCCAGGCTGGCGTTTCGCGGCGCAACCGCAATCGCCGCTGCCAGGCGGCGCTTGCGCTCCTCCAGCTGATTGTGCAGGAAACTGATCTCCAGAGTGGCCATGGCGACCTCCACGGTTCTTAACAGTGTTGTCCTATTGGATTCTGCCAGAGTTGTTTTCGATGCGGATTTGGAACGGTGTTTGCGAAGGTGGCTTGGCGCCGCCCAAAGCCAATGGTCAGTCCATCCCTATTTCCGATGCGTCGCCTGACTGCCCAGTGCGTATTCGGTCAGCGGCCCAAACTTCTTCTTCTCGGCATACAAGCGCCAGCGCCGGAATACGATGCGCAGGCTGGCCATCACGGGGATGGAAAGATAGATGCCCAGAATGCCCGCGACCTCGCCGCCGGCCATTACGCCAAAGATGGCCGCCAGAGGATGCAGTTCCATACTCTCGCCCATGATGCGCGGTGATGAGACATAATCCTGAATCAGGCGCCACACGACAAGAAAGACCACCAACCCGATCCAGTGGGGATAGCCGGTAAGCAGGGCCACAACGACGATGATGAGTCCGGCAGCCAGCGGCCCCACCACCGGAATGAACTCGAGCAGGCCGCCGATCGTGCCGAGCAGCAGCGGGTTGCTTACTCCCATCACCCAGAGGACGACGGAGTAGACCACGAGGCTCAGTCCGGCCAGGGTCAGCTGGGCACGGATAAAGTGGGCCAGCATCTGGTTCAAATCGTTCAGCACGTTCTCCAGAAACTCACGCTGCGGGCGCGACTGAATGGTCGATAACAGGACATCGCTGAAGGCACGCCCGTCTTTCAGGAAGAAAATCGAGAGCAGAGGCACCACGAACAAGAGCCAGGCCTGTTTGGCGACATCGGCCACGCGCAACCCGACACGCTGCGCCAGTTGCGTGATTTCATCGCCATGGCTGGCTAGGAACGACTCCACCAGTTCCGTGCTCTTCTCGTTCCAGCCGTGCTCCTGGCCTAACTGCTGCGCGATCTGGCCCGAACTGAGCCGGGTCAGCAGGTCGGGCAGCGACTTTCCCAGGCGTGCACCTTCACGCGTGACTTTCGGGCCAACAACCACGAAAAACACCACGATCAGGGCAAGCAGCAGCGCGTAGATTACCGCGATGGCTCGGCCCCGGCCCTTGAGCAGCTTTTCCAGGTTGTTGACCAGCGGGCTCATCAGGTAGGCGAAGAAGATGGCAAACAGGAAGGCGATCAGCGTGGCCCGCGTAACATAGAGGAAGCCCAATCCCAGCGCAAACAGCAGCACTGTGATCAGAACCCGCGCCGTACGTGCGTCGGCCAGCAGCAATAGATGTTCCAGAGGGTGTTCTCGATTCTGTCGCCGGATGGGCGGAGGTCAGTCCCGCACCACTTCCGTATCATCGGCAGGAATCGATACCCGCATCAGCTTGAAGCCGTCTTGAGGACCCTCCACCCACAGAGCCCAATCGAAGTTTTCACCCTTCAGGTTCAGGCGCAACAATTCGTGCTCGGCGCCGTGAATCGCGATTTTCTCTTTCCCTATCAGTTCCATGCGCATGGGCATGGAGGTTCGGTCTTGCGGAACGATCGTGCCAAACTCCACCGGACCCTGCTGGCATTTCAGGCCATCGCCCTCGCTCTTGCAATCGGCGGCCAGATATTTCCAGGCCAGCACCTCGCGCTGGACGAAGAAATTATTGTCCACAATCATCGACGTGCTGGGCATGAGAAAAGGCCGTTCCGCTGGCTTGGCGCCGGGCCCGGTCATAATCTTCTCGATCAGGAACTCGTTGTTCGGAACAACCGTGAGCGAGCCGCCGGAAGACTCGCTCCATTCGTAGCTCAGCAGTTCGCCGCTGGAGCTGATTTCCAAATCTGACTTTTGACTCGCGCTATCCGCGCCGGCCGCCTGCTTGAGTTGCGACTTGATGGAACTGCTTCCGTTGTGCTGCTCGATACTGAAGGTTTCTGTGAGGACCCGCTGTCCTTTGACAAAAACGCCGAACGAACCGGAATCGACGGTCTGCGCGCTCGCGGGTTTGGCTTTTTCCTTCTTGTCGGCGCCGCGTCTGGCGAATGCGGCCGTCGCTGAGGCCAACACGGCTGCCATCATCAGGGCTACAGCCGCGCGCGTGATCCCATGCCTTGCTTCTGGCCGCTTCACTCGACTTCTCCTTGTTCGGTCCGCAGCACGATTCCTCTCAGGCCAAGAACCTGGGCAATCTCATCCGCGATCGCCTCCACGGTGCGGCCGTGGGTTTCGATCTTGAGGGACGCCTTCAAATAGCTGTTCCGCCGCCTCTGATGGAGCTTGCGGAACTGCTCCACGTTCCGGAGCAGCGGCCGCTCTGTCCCAGCCTCACTTGCCTGCCCGCAGCAGCGCCGCCACAACTCTTCGACCGGGGCATCCAGAAATACGGTCGGCACCCCCGCAGCCTTCAGCGCTTCCGCGTTGTTCTTCTGCACGAAAGCACCCCCGCCGAGAGCCACGATCCGCGCGACTCCACCTTGGAGCTCTTCCAGCACCTGCCGGAGGGCGGTATGCTCCGCCCGGCGGAAGGCGATCTCCCCGGACTTCCGGAAAATCTCGGCTATGGCGCGCCCGTCCAGCCGCTCGATGCGGTCATCGAGATCTTCAAAGGCCCAATTCAGCCGTTGGCCCAGAGCCCGACCCACGGAGCTTTTCCCGGCGCCCATAAACCCTACCAGGAAGACCGCATGGCAAGGTTGCACGCCCTGTTGGGAGCGCATGCTGCGCCGCGAACTCACGCTTTTTCGAGTCGCTTTTCTACTGCGGCCCGGCGAGCGTTTCGCGTTGATTTTCCTTGCTATTGGGTTGCTTGTCCGCGTTTTCTGAGGTGGATTTTACCACTGAAGCTGCGCAGCACCACGGTCGAAGACACGGCGACTCGGCCCATGGTACCCACGAAGGCACTTCCCTCTTTGTAGATGAATGAAGTGTGCGCCTTGGGTTGAAGGGGGATATCGTCATGCACCTCCCCGCGCACGGAGTGGGCGTTCACGTCGGCCGATGTGTAGTCGGGAACGGTGGCGTTGATGTCGCCGCTGTGGCTGGTCAGGCGGTATTCGCCGCTGCTGCCAAAATCGCCGAAGTAGCTGATCTTGCCGCTGGTTGAGATCACCTGCACCAGTGGTCCTGTGACCTGATCGAGCGTGACGTCGCCGCTCAACGAGTCGACCTCCACATGCCCCTGTTGCACGTTGGTCAAGGTGACGGGGCCGTTCAGGGTCCTGACATGAACATGAGCGTTGTTGACGTCGCGCACGTCCACCGTGGCTCCCGACCCCTCCAGGGTCATGTCACCGTGCAGTTTCTCGGCGCGCAGCGGCCCGGTGGTGGAGTGCAGAGTAACGCTGGCATCGGCCGGCACCAGGATCTGGTAATCCACACGGCCGGACTCGGCGTTCGCGCCGGCCAGCAAGTGAGATGTGATGTCCAGATGATTTCCCGTCTGGTTGTTGTCGACTTCGACTTTGTCGGACGACAACACGGCATTGATCACCACAAAATTACCCGTCGAAGGTTTGACCGAGATGGAACCGTAAGGATTGCTGACGGAAACTCCAGCCTTGGGCCCAACGTTAAAACGGTATTCTTTGTGGGTCTCGGCCGCCAGCGTTCCTGCCAGCAGAGTCCCGATCAGTGCGAATTGGATCGGTGCGAATTGGATGATGCGCCCACTCATAAGACTCCCCGAGCTTGATTCTATTATGGCAGAGAACGATCCATCGCCAGGTCAAAAAGCATCGCCTTTTCCTGATAGGCCGCCATCAGGGAACGACGGGCTTCTTCGTCATTGGGATTGGCGGCGACGTTGCTCTTGGCGTCGCGAATATATTCATTCACGTGGCGGAGATTGTCTTCGTACTGCGCCTTGATCGCCGGAGCCTGTTCGGCGATCTCCTGCAGCAGATCGTCGTCGTTCAACCCGGCCAGCTCGACGTCAGACTGCGCTGCTGAAATCGCGGGCTCGGCCGCATGCTGTGCCAGCCGCTCGGGCAATGGTTGCTGGCGCACGTACAGACCCACCACGATCAGCAGGGCGGCCGCCGCCGGAACCATCCAGCGCGCCCAGCCCCAGCGGCTGCGCAGCGAGGGAAGCAAGGAGCGGCTGACGCGCTGCGGGTGAATTAGCCCTTCCTTGCGCAATGTAATTTCGATGGAATTCCACACCCGCGGGCTGGGTTCATCCGCCGCCTGCAGCGCGCTCGCCGAGCTGGCAATCAGATTCAGCTCTGCCAGCAAAGCCGAGCACTGGGCGCAGGTTTTCAGGTGAGCCTGTTGTTCGGCGCCTTTCCCGTTTTCGATCTCCGCCAAGCTCTGTTGCAGCTCAACGCAATTCATACTGCTCTCCCCAAGCCTCTGCTGAATGAGTCTACTGCCGTTTCCAGCAAGCTTGCAGCCGTTTTGCGCCTCTGCCAGGTTACTTTCGACGCCAGTCTGTGCCGGCTTTGAACTTTCTTCCTTGCTTCAACTCAACCGCTCAAGGCTTCCCGGCCTTTTCGGCCCGATTCATCTTGAGCAGATCCCGCAGCTTCATGCGGGCCTTGTGCAACTGCGACTTGCTGTTGCCGATGGAACAGCCCACGATGTCGGCAATCTCGTTGTGTTCGTAGCCTTCGACATCGTGCAGCACGAAAATGGTGCGATACCCCGGGGGCAGATCATTTACCGCTCTCTGCAACTGCAACCGGTCGATGGACCCGGCCAGCGCCAGATCTTCCGCCCCAAAATCCTTCTTCGGCGTATCCTCGTCGCCCCCCTGCGTGGTCTCTTCCAGGGAAACCGCGGGCAGGGTCTTCTTCCGCAAATGCATCAGCACGACGTTGACCGAAAGCCGGTGCAGCCAAGTGGAGAAGGCCGATTCGCCTCGAAAAGTCCCGATCTTGCGAAACAGCTGCAGAAACGCTTCCTGCGTGAGATCTTCGGCCTCGGCCGTATTCGCCGTCATGCGCAGACACAATGAGTACACCCGTCGCCGGTGCTTGTCGTAGAGAGCCTGGAACGCTGCTGCATCCCCCTGCTGGGCTCTTGCGATGGCCTCGGCTTCATGAAACTCGTTGCCCTGTCGTTGTGCTGGGTCGGTCAAGTTGCCTTTTCCGGCCGCATTCCGTCAGATGCGGCTAACTATCTTTACGTTGTATGGGTTGCAGTCGGTTGCGCTGGCACAAAGGTAACCATCATATTCAGAATATTAGAGCCATCCTACCGATCTTGGGATTCCCTCTCGCGCCGCTTCTCGATCGGAAATCCTTTGCCTGCTCAGAGTTGAACGGCTCGTCTCCCCCAAGCCTGAAACCGATCCCGAATTTAGAGTCGTGATCTTCGGAAATCGGGAAGTTCCGGCGTGCTACGAGGCAGGTTTGGCGGTTGTAATCGTCTCCAACCCGTGCCCGTGTGGGCCAACCTCGCGCTCGTGCAACAGGAACGCGAAGGCGAGGCCCAGGAACCCCAAGATTGAGAATATCCACATGCCCAGGTGATAGCCGCCGGGATTGTCGGCGCCGGCGTGGCTGTAATCATTGGCCCAGCCGACCATCAGATTGAAGCCGAAAAGGCCAATGTTCTGGATCATGGTCATCAGCCCGTAAGCAGTACCCAGCTTGGACTGATCGACGATGTAGGCCACCGAGGGCCACATCACCGCCGGGATGAGCGAAAATGCCACTCCCATGAGGGCCATAGGGATATACAGATTCACGCGCGTGTACGCCATCATGAGGTAGACAGGAATCAGCAGCATGGAGCCGAACATCATGAGCAGCGCGCGCTTGCCGATGCGGTCGACCATCAGCCCGAACAGGGGCGTAGCAATCATGGCGAAGAGGGTCAGCATGCTGGACAGGAACCCGCCGAACTCGCGCGAGGTGCCATGGGCCTCCATGAAGAACTTCACGGCGAACGTCTGGAAGGGGAAGATGGCGGAGTAGAAAGTGACGCAGAGCGCGACGATATACCAGTAGCTCACGCCAAACTTGAACAAGTCTCGAAAAACCACTTTGTCGGTTGATGCTTCCCCGAGGCGAAAGTTCTTCTCCGCACTTGCCTCCATTACCCAATAGACGATAGCTCCAATAAGACTGAGTGCGGAAAGGGCCACAGCGATCAGGAAGGGCAACCGCCAGTTGGCATAGGCGGCGCGAGCCCAGGTGGGTGAGTTCAGCGCGGCGAACGAACCGAGGCGGCAGATCGTCAGGTTGATGCCGAAGGCGAAGCTTAGTTCCTTGCCCTTGAACCACCTGGCCAGCGCTGCCGTAACTGCAACGTTCAACGACTCGGCGCCCATGCCGAAGAGGAGGCGTCCGGCTGCCATCAGCCACAGCATGCCCGACGCGGCGGTAATCGCCGGACCGACAAGGCAGAGTACCCCGAAAATCATCAGGGATTTTCTCAATCCGAGGCGGTCGATAAGGAATCCGCCGATGACGACGGTAAAGATGTTCGGAAAGCTGTAAATCGCCTGGAGTAATCCGATGTCCTTGTCGGAAAAGGAAAGCTGTTGCTTGAGCACGTCGGCCAGCGGACTGAGCGCGTCGTAGGCGTAGTAGCTGCCGAACATGGCTAGGCTGAGGAAGACCAGCACCATCCAGCGGTACAGGCGGCTGGGCTCAGGACGAGTGGTTTCCGGCATTCGGAACCTTTATCGTGCGGATTGAACTCCATGGATTCACGAGCAGAGAGATTAGCAGAGAAAAGCTGCAGGGTTCTAGCTTAAGGCTTCCAGCCAGACACCGAAGAGCTATCAAAGCAGTTTCATGATGGGCTGGGGAAGGGCACGGCTTCAGAGGCTGCGGAAAAACTCAAGAACCGCAACGAAACGGGAAGGGCACGAGTTCACTCGTGCCGTTAAGTCGTTGAAAATGTGTCCGCGCTTTAGCGCCTGAGGTGCGCTTTTTGCACCATCGATTAGTTTTTCTGCAGACCGTTCAGCCTGCCGCCTGAGCGCAAAAAAGACGTGAGATCTAGCCCATGAGGAGCCGCACACTCCGGCGCCGCGATTTAGAATGGTGCGCGCTAACCGGCATGGATGGTTGAGCACCATGACGGAAGTCGCGCCGCAGGAGGTTCCATGCGCATGTGGTCCGCAAGTCGCCGCAATTTTGTAGTAGCGTGTGCAGTGTTCCTAATTGGAGGGCCGGCATCCCCTGCCCAGACCCATGAGGTTCCTATGAAACACGAGCGGAATGCGCAGGCGCAGGAGCAAGCGACCCGCGCAACCATCGACAGCTTCAACGACGCGTTCAACCGGCACGACGCCGATGCGCTGGCAGCATTCTTGACCGATGACACGGTCTTCGAAGACACATCCCCGCAGCCGGATGGGCGGCGGATCGAGGGCAAGGCCGCCGTGGTGGAGTTCTGGCGCGGATGGTTCGTGCGCAATCCCGACGCGCGCTTCGAAGCCGAGGAAGTTATCGTGAGCGGCGATCGGGCCGTCGTGCCGTGGGTTTATCGCAAGATGCGCAACGGCCAGCCCTGGCACCTGCGCGGCGTTGATATTTTCACCGTGCGCGATGGAAAAGTAGCGGCCAAGCTGGCTTATGTGAAAGGCTAAAGAACTCGAGTGGCGCGAGCCAGCTAGCTACCCACATACCTCGCATACAGACTCCGCGCTACAGCAGGGTCCGTCGTGCCCTTGATAATGGCTCGGCCGTCGGGGAAGAGCGTCATCTCGTAGGGCTCGTGCCAGAACTTGAGCACGAAGTCGTTGTGACGCACCGTGCCGTGGGACTGCAGGCGGCGATCCATCTCGGCAAAGTCGATGGGCCGTTGGCGCTCATGGATTTGCACCGAATTCCTGCCGCACAGTGTGATGTGCGGTCGTCCCTCGCCGGCCAGGTGAATGAAATCCCGTTCACCGCAGGCGCGGCATCCCGGGCGGGGTTTCGCCGCAGAGACTTCCGCGTGCTCGTTGGTCCAGACATCAAAAGACAGCAGCGTTTGACGAAGGTGATTTTGGGTGGCGCAGCGCTTCAGCGCTGCGAGGGGCTCTTTGTCAGACGGGGCTTTAGCCTCTGAGGTAGGCCCGCTGACCAGCAACTTGAGTGCCTCTGTGGCAGCGATTGATGCCACGAGATTCACAGCCGAGTTCAGAATTCCGGAAGTCTCGCAGGTCTCGACCATCCCGCGCGGCGAGTCGGGGAAGAGGCAGGCCAGGCAAGCGGTTTGCCCAGGCAGCACGTTCAGCGTGACGGCATAACTGCCCACTGCGGCCGAATAAATCCATGGCCGCGAACGCTCAACGGCATAGTCGTTGATCAGATAGCGGGTCTCAAAGTTGTCGGTGCCGTCGAGGATGAGGTCGCATCCCTCAAGCAGCGTCTCAATGTTCGCGGGCACCAGATCGTCAACTCTCGGCTCGACTACGATCTGAGAATTGAAGGCAGCGATCTTGCGCGCGGCGGCAATCGCTTTCGGCAGGGATTCGGCTGCGTCACTTTCATCGAAAAGCGACTGGCGCTGCAAGTTGCTCGCCTCGACGTAATCACGGTCGATAATGCGCAGCGTTCCTACGCCGGCGCGAGCCAGCAGCCCTGCCAGAGCGGATCCAGTCGCGCCGCAGCCGACAATCGCGACTCGTGCTGCCGCCAGCTTCCGCTGGCCTTCCGCGCCGATGCCCCGGAACAAGACCTGACGGGAGTAGCGCTCCTCGCCACGTGACGGTGGTGTTTCCTGTGCCAAAGAGATCACCAGTAACGCACTGTAAAACCTTTATTATAAGTGGCTGGCTCTGCCCTTGATTCCTATGAGCAGAGGACTGCGGTGGACAGGCGGTTCCGGAAGCGCAGTCCGAACGACACAGACAACGACTGCCGGGGCGCACTCCATCGAACTCGAATAGCACCCGGCCCCAAGGACACCTTTTTGCTGAGACGGTACGCGACATCCCTGACCGCGATGATCCTGTTGTGGTCCGCGGGTCTGCCGTCGCAAGCTATGCCCAACACGCCCGCTTCTGGGAAGGTCCAAGCAGCGGATCAGCCAAACCAGCCAGCCGCGCCCGCTAACCCTCAACCCACCTCGACGCAAGAGTCCTCGCCATCTGCTTCCCGGCTTTCCGGTTACGAAGGGAAGCTGGTCCAGACGGTCGAGCTGCCAGGTGTGGAACAACGCGACCGCGAACATCTGCTGCAGCTTTTGCCGCAAAAAACGGGAGCGCCGCTCGATCGGGCCCAGGTCGGCGACAGCATTCGCGCTCTGTACGCCACCGGCCGATTTGCCGACATCCAGGCAGAAGTCACGCCCTCCGGTGAGGGCGTTGTGCTGACCTTCGCCACGTCGGCCAATTTCTTCGTCGGCGCGGTCAACGTCGAGGGAGCTCCCGACCACCCCAACGCCAACCAGATTGTCAACGCCTCGAAGTTCCAGTTGGGAGAACGCTACACCCGCGAGAAATTGAATCGGGCGCTGGAGAACATCCGCCAAATCCTGCAAGAGGACGGCTACTACCGCGCCCTGGTTACCGCGGAGACCACATCGAATGAGGCTACGCAGCAAGTGGACGTTCTGTTCCATATCAAAGCCGGCGAGGCGGCTCACGTCGGCGAGGTGACCGTAACCGGCGCGTCGCAACTTTCCACCCCCGCCGTGATGAGCATCGCCCACATGGACCACGGGGATCGCGTCAGCAGCGCCCATTTCAACAGCTGGCTGCAGCGGCTGCGCAAGAAGTTCCAGAAGGAGAACCGGGTGCTGGCGCAGGTTTCCGTTGCCCAGCAGCAATACCTTCCGGCCAGCAATGCCGTCGACTATACCTTCCAGATTGATCCCGGCCCGGTGGTGGAGATTCATGCCGAGGGATACCACGTCGGCGGCGGCGTCCTTAAGAAGGAGATTCCCGTCTACGAAGAGCAGGCCGTGGATGACGACTTGCTGAACGAGGGGCAGCGCAACCTTCTCGACTACCTGCAAACGCGCGGGCATTTTGACGCTAAAGTCCAAATCCAAAAGCAGATCGATCCGCAGACCATGCGCGTGACTTATCAGATCGATCCCGGCCCGGTGCATAAACTCGTATTAGTGGAAATCACCGGGAACAAGAACTTTCTGGATACGGCCAAGCTGATGTCCTACCTCGAGATTCAACAGGCGACCCGCTTCTTGAGCCACGGACGCTTCAGCACATCGCTGCTCAACAACGACGTTGCCACCCTCGAAGGACTCTATCGCTCGAATGGATTTCGCCAGGTCCACATCCAGACCAAAGTGGACGATGACTACAAAGGCGTAGACAACCAGCTGGCCGTGCATATTCACATTGAGGAGGGCGAGCGGACCCGCGTCGGAGAAGTGCAGATGGTGGGCAACCACGAAGTGGCAACCCAGGATCTTCCCGAGCGCTCCACCGAATCCGGCCAGCCCTATTCCGAACTGAATCTGGCGAATGACCGCGAGCAGATTCTCAACTACTACTTCAATCATGGGTTCCCCAACGCCAGCCTCGATATCACCACGAAGCCGTCTGCCAGTCTGCCGAACGGCGAAGATGTGACTTTCACCATCCAGGAAGGGGAACGCTTCACCGTGAATCAGGTGATGGTCGCCGGAACGGAAAATACGCGCGACTACGTGGTAGATCGCGAGGTGCAGGTGAAGGCGGGCGAAGCGCTGAGCCAGCAGGATCTGCTCGACACCCAGACTCGGCTCTACAATCTGGGCATTTTCAGCCAGGTGGACACCGCGGTGCAAAACCCCGAGGGCGACGACCCGCAGAAAAACGTCCTGGTGCAGGTGCAGGAGGCCAAGCGGTACACCTTCACTTACGGTGTCGGGCTGGAATTCCAGACTGGCCAGCCTGCCGGGACGACCGCGCCGGCGGGGACGACCGGGGTCAGCCCCAGGGTTGGCTTCGATGTGACCCGGTTGAACTTTGCCGGACGCGACCAGACCATCACGTTTCAGTCTCACGTGGGACGCCTGCAGCAACGCGGGTTGATCAGCTATACCATCCCGAAACTGTTCGACAGCGACAAGTGGAAGGTGATCTACACGATCTTTTACGACAACAGTCTTGACGTGGCGACGTTCACTTCGCAGCGGCTGGAAGGAAAGATCGACTTGCGGCAACAGATCGGACACACCGGGACCGAACCCGGAACCCGCGCCGGGCCCAGTTCGCTTACCTACCGGCTGGAATTCAGGAGGGTAAAGGCCAGTAACTTTGCCGAAGGAATCAACCCCGGCGAAATTGCGCTTTTTTCACTTCCGGCCACCGTCGGCGGTCCCGGACTTACTTTCATCCGCGACAAACGGGACAACCCGCTGGAGAGCACCAAGGGAAACTACTTTACGCTCGACGCTTTTACAGCCTCGCGGTACTTCGCTTCGGAAGCCGATTTCGGCCGGGTGCTGGCGCAGAATTCCACCTATCAGGCGTTCGGAGGCAAGGGTAAGGCCGATCATCAGTTCGTATTTGCGCGCTCCACCACCATCGGCCTGCAGCAGCCCTTCCGGAATACGAGGGTGGTGGCGCCGGGGGCTTGTCCCACCAACCCCATCACGAACGAGAGCGTCTGCCAGGGGTTCTCGCTGATCCCGCTGCCCGAGCAGTTTTTCGCCGGGGGCGGCAACTCCCACCGCGGCTTCGGGTTAAATCAGGCAGGGCCGCGTGATCCCGGCTCCGGTTTTCCGCTCGGCGGTACGGCAGTGTTCGTAAACAGCCTGGAACTGCGTTTCCCGCCTCTGACTTTGCCGTATCTGGGCGAGGGTTTCGGTCTGGCCGTTTTTCACGATATGGGAAACGTCTTCACGGCGCAGCACGACATGGTGAAGGGGCTATTGCGCTGGCACCAGTCAAATCCCCAACAGTGCTTGTCCGGAGGTACAACGAACGTGCAGTGCATGTCCCAATTCGACAATTCCGGGTATGATTACACTTCGCATGCAGTGGGCATCGGAGTACGATACAAGACGCCAATCGGGCCTTTGCGGTTTGACTTTGGATATAACCTGAATCCGACCAGGTATTTTCAGCTAGTCCCGATTCCAAACACGAAACCGGTTCAGAGCGTTCAGGAGGCGTTGCGCCTCGGTCATTTCAACGTATTCTTCAGCATAGGCCAGCCATTCTGATGAAAAGAGTTCGCGCCAACACAACTAGCGCAATCGCAGCCCTGGCAATGCTGCTGGCCCTGCTCTTGAACCCGGCCTCGGCTCAGTCGGACGTGATCGACCGCATCCTGGCGACGGTCAACGGGCACGTTATTCTCCAGAGCGACCTGGACGAAGCTCTCTGTTATGAAGCGGTGTTGAACGGCCGCACTTTGGACCAATTCTCCGGCGAAGACCGCCGGGCCGTGCTCGATCAGTTGATCGATCAGGAACTCCTGGGCGAGCAGATGAAGTCTGCATTCTTTCAGCACGCCTCCGAGTCCGAAGCCGCGTCGCAGATCGTCGATGCGCGCAAGCAATATGCGGAAGGTGCGACCGCGGAGGGCTGGCAGTCCGTGCTGGCCAGGTTCCAGCTTTCAGAAAGAGATCTGTTGACACACGTGCAGCGGCAGATCGACCTGATGCGGCTGGTGGATGTTCGCCTGCGGCCGGCTGTGCAGATCGACTCCAAGACCATTGAAGACTACTACCGGGAGAAGTTCGTCTCGCAGCTGAAGCAGTCGGGAGCGGAGGATGTTCCGCCGGCCGATGTTTCGGCCAAGATCCGCGAGCTACTCACTCAGGAGAAGGTCAACCAACTGCTGGTTTCCTGGCTGCAGACTCTGCGCTCGGAGAGCCGGGTGAGCGTTCCCGGCGCACCCGTCGCGGAGGGAGCCCAGACGCAGTGACCGAGCCTGCCTCCAGGCGCGGGTGGAAGTATGCGTTGATCGCGGCCGGGGTGGTCATCGCCGTTCTACTTGCCGGGTTGTGGTACACGACCACAGATTCGTTTCAAGCCTACGCCCGCGGAAAGATCGTCGAAGAATTGCAGCGCATCACTGGCGGCCGCGCAGAAATCGGCAGCTTCCACATCGTTCCCTTCCACACCCAAATTGAAGTGCGGGACATTACGGTGCATGGGAGTGAAGGGCCGGCCGACATCCCTCTTGCTCACGCCGATCACTTGATCGCGCAAATGAAGGTGACATCTTTTCTGCGGGCGGAGTTTGGCTTCCACTCTTTGACCCTCGAACATCCGGTGGTGCACATCGTAGTGGCTGCCGACGGTTCGACCAATGTTCCCGCACTCAAGGTGTCGTCGCAACCCTCACAAGAAACTCCAGTCGAGCAGTTGTTCGCGCTCTCCATTGATCACTTGTCGGTGCGCAACGGCGAGCTGACTTGGGCCGACCGCAAGATCCCCGTGGAATTGGCCGCCAACGACGCCAACCTACAGATGAACTATTCGTTCCTGCGCGGTCGCTATGAGAGCCATCTGTCATTGGGTAAGGTCGATACTACGCTGGATAATTTCCGCCCCTTCGCCTGGATGACCACGCTCGATGTCAGCCTCGGGGCAACCTTTGCCGACGTCCAGTCGCTGAAGTGGGACTGTGGGAGGTCGCATGTCGACGCGCACGGAAGGGTCAGCGATTTTCGCAATCCTCACCTGGAGATCACCTACGACGGGCACATCGATCTGACAGAAGCTTCTGCGATTGCGCGCCGCAGCGACCTGCGCGAAGGCGTCGCCGAGTTCAGGGGGAGCGGGACCTGGTCGTTGGACCAGTTCGCGACCTCCGGGGCTCTGGCGCTGCGCGACCTGGGCTGGCAGGATGACCAGATTTCGGTCAAGAAGGTTTCCGCAACCTCCGACTACTCGCTGACCGATCAACAATTCAAGCTGGCAAAATTGCAAGGCAAGCTCTTGGGCGGAAGTCTCACAGGCGACGCACAGGTCGACAATTGGCTGCACAGCGTTCCGCCTTCTCCTCCGGGCAAGAAGGGCAGTGAGAACCTTCCGATCATTACCGCTGCTCGTCCTCCGGCCCGGAAGGGTGAGAAGAACAAGCTGCCGGGCGTGCAAAGCGGCATCGTGCATCTCCGCCTTCGTGAAATTTCCGCGGCAGAAATGGCTTCCGCGCTGGATATGCCGGCGCACCCGCTGCGCGGCTTTCACCCGGCAGGATCAGCCTCCGGCTCGGTCGACGCCGCCTGGAAGGGATCACCCAAGGACTCCGAGGTCACGTTTGCGCTCGATGTGACTCCGCCCGAGCGCCCCGCTGCTGCGAAGTTACCGATGACGGCTCGCATCCAGGGCAGGTATCGTGCCGGAAAAGACGAGCTGGAGCTCTCTCAATTTGCCCTGTCTACGCCGGCATCGCGGATCCAGGCCACGGGAACGCTGGCGGCATCGTCGAGCCTTCACTTCTCGATCTCGACCTCAAACCTCGAGGAGTGGCGGCCGCTGGTCGCGGCGCTGGGCGGCCCCACCAACATACCGTTTCGCGTGGAGGGTAACGCCACTTTCAATGGCGTGGCGGGAGGTTCGGTTTCTTCTCCTACGCTGTCCGGAACTCTCGTGGCGGAAGACTTCGAATTTACCCTGCCTGCAACCTCGCGCACGCCGGAGCAAGAGGTGCGCTGGGATTCGCTTGCGGTGAATGTGCAATTCTCTCCGCACCAGCTCACGGTGCGTGGCGGCAGCTTGCGCCGCGGAGACACAAGCGCAGATTTTGAGGTCAGCGCCGTCTTGCAGAAGGGGCACTTCACCGAAGACAGCCCCTATACGGCGCGGGTGAACCTGCACAACGTCGACGTCGCCTCGACCGCGGTTCTGGCCGGCTTCGAATATCCCGTGACCGGAACCGCCGATGTCTCGCTGCAAATCGCCGGAACGCGCGCCCATCCCCAGGTCCAGGGGCATATTCGCGCGACTGATGCCGCTGCTTACGGGGAAGCCATTGAGAGCTTCGACGCGGATCTTCGGATGGCGGAGGGTGAAACCGCTCTCAACCACATTCATCTCACGCACCAGGATGCGCTGGTGGAGGGTAGCGCTGGTTACACTCCCTCGACTCGCGCGATCCGGCTTGACGTGACGGGCAGGGACTTTGATTTGTCTCGAGTGCGCCAGATCCGTCTTGATCGCATGCCCGTCGAGGGTCACGCCGACTTCACACTTAAAGGTTCGGGTACGGTGGACGCTCCGGTACTCAATGCCGACGTTCATGTCCGCGACCTCACGCTCGATCGCGAACTCTCCGGCGGCCTGGAACTCGTTGCTGAGACCAAAGACGGCCAACTGCATGTGCAGGGGCATTCCGAATTCTCGCATGGCACGTTGACTCTCGAAGGCAGCGTCGGGATGCATGGCGACTATCCCGCGGACCTTTCGGCGCGCATGGACGGTGCGGATCTCGATTTTCTGTGGCAGTCCTATCTGGGCAATCAGCTCACCGGACACTCTGCCATTGGCGGCGCTGTGACCCTGCAGGGACCGCTGCGTTATCCGAACCAGTGGACGCTGAATGGCGAATTGAGCGACGTTTTTCTGGATGTGGAATACACGAAGCTGCATAACGAAGGCCCGGTGCGATTCAACTATGCTCGCCAGGCGCTTCACATCGAACCGGCGCATCTGCTGGGAGACGCGACCGACCTGACCGGGCATGGTTCAATCAACTTTGCCCAATCGCGAGAGCTTGATCTCACCGCCGATGGCCACGCCGATCTCAAGCTGCTTAGCGCGATGGATCCGAATTTGACCGCTTCCGGAATCGTGTCCATGCATCTGACCGTAGCTGGAACTCTGAGAGAGCCGTTCGTACAAGGACGCCTCCAGGTCAAAGATGCGGCTGCCAACTACGCTGGTTTGCCCAGCGGAGTGAGCGACGTGAACGGCTCGCTGACCTTCACCCGCGACCACGTCCACATCGAGCAACTGACGGCTCGCACCGGAGGCGGCACGCTCGATCTGAAAGGCGACGCCACCACTTACAACGGGCAGTTTAATTTCGATCTGACGGCGGTGGGGAAAGACGTGCGGCTGCGCTACCCGCCCGGCGTGAGCTCTACCGCGAACACTGACTTGCGCTGGGTCGGAAATCGATCGTCATCGACGGTGTCGGGCAACGTGCTGGTTACGAAGTTGGCGGTCATGCCCGGCTTTGATTTCGGTTCCTACCTGGAGCGCAGCCGGCAGTCTGCGGGCATCACGCCGGCCAATTCGCCGCTGTACAACGTGAAGCTCGACGTTGCGGTTCGCACCGCGCCCGAGCTGCAGATGAAGACCGCCGTGGCCCGGCTTTCCGGCGACGCCAACCTGCGCCTGCGGGGCTCGGCCGCGCGTCCCAGCGTCCTGGGGCGCGCGGACATTCTGGAAGGCGACGCGACCTTCAACGGCATCAAGTTCCGCCTGGAACGAGGGGACATCACGTTTGCCAATCCTGTCGCTATCGAACCTCAGGTGAATCTGCAGGCCACGACCCACGTCCGCAACTATGATCTCGATGTCACCGTAACCGGAACCCCCGACCGCCTTAACGTCAGCTATCGCTCCGAGCCGCCTCTGCCCACGTCCGACATCATCGCGCTGTTGGCCCTGGGCCGCACCACCCAGGAGTCGGCGCAATTGCAGCAGCAGTCGGGCCAGGCGCCGTTCACCGACGAAGCCACCAATCTGATCATCAATCAAGCCATAAATTCGACGGTCAGCAGCCGCCTGCAGAAACTGTTCGGCGTCAGCCGCATCAAGATCGATCCGCAGGGCTTGACCACCGAGACCAACCCCACGGCTCGCGGCCCGCAGATCACGGTCGAGCAGCAGTTTGCCAACAATATCTCTCTCACCTACAGCACCAACGTCTCGCAAAGCTCGGAACAAATCATTCAGGGCGAGTACTATTTCACCCGCAATGTCTCCGTGGTGGGCAATCGCGACCAGAACGGCGTGGTCAGCTTTGATGTCCGCGTTCGGCGGCGGAAGAAATAGAATAGGCGAGGGCGTGCATTCCCCCGCGCTGATGACCTTTTCCACCGAAGCTGCCAACTTCGCCACCCTGCGCATGCGAATGGTAGAAACCCAGTTGCGCGCCCGGGGCATCTCGGACGAGCGGGTACTCGATGCCATGTCTCGCGTTCCCCGCCACGAGTTCACGCCCGAGCGCTATCGCGATCAAGCCTACGAAGATCATCCTTTGCCGATCGCAGAAGACCAGACCATATCCCAACCCTACATTGTGGCGTCGATGCTGGAAGCGTTGTCCCTTGCGCCGACGGATCGTGTGCTCGAGGTAGGGACGGGATCGGGCTACGTGACCGCCTTGCTGGCCGAACTGGCGGCGGAAGTGGTTTCAGTGGAACGCCACGCCATGCTTGCGGACGGGGCGGGAAAGCTGCTCGCCCGCTTGGGCTACGGGAACCTGAAAGTGGTCCTGGGTGACGGCAGCCAGGGCGTTCGCGAGTTTGCACCCTACGACGCAATCCTGGTCTCGGCAGCCACGGCCGAGTTGCCTCCCGCTCTTCTCACGCAGCTCGCTGAGGGTGGACGGATGGTCATTCCAATCGGGCCCGGGGACTTTCAGAGGATGCAATTGATTCGAATCGTCAAGGGACAGCCGCAGACGACCTGGCGGGAGCCCTGCCGGTTTGTACCGTTGATTTCGGGCCACGATGCGTAGGGCTACGTTTTCCTCTGTGATCCTCTGTGCCCCCTGTGGTTCAAGCTCCTTCGAACCTAACCACAGAGGGCACAGGGACACACGATGGCACGCGAACGTCCAAGACTATGAGCCCCCGCCGCGATTACAATCTAGCCGTGCCGATGCTGCACAACTTGCGCCTGACGCTGGAGATGATCAAGTGGGAGCACTCCATCTTCGCGCTCCCCTTCGCCCTGTGTGGCGCCATGCTGGCGGCGGGAGGATGGCCCAGCGCGCATCAGTTGATATGGATCATTGCCGCCATGATTGCAGCGCGATCGGCAGCGATGGCTTTCAATCGCCTGACTGACGCGGCGATCGATGCCGCCAACCCGCGCACGCGCACGCGGGCGCTGCCGGCAGGCCATCTCACGCCCGCGTTTGTGACAACGTTCGTTGTGGTCTCGAGCGCGATGTTTGTCGTCGCTGCGGCACAGCTGAACCGTCTGGCGCTTTGGCTGTCTCCGGTAGCGCTGGCTGTGCTGCTGCTTTATTCCTATACCAAGCGCTTCACGCGCTGGTCGCATCTGGTGCTGGGCTTCGCGCTCGGGATCGCTCCGGCCGCCGCCTGGATCGCGGTGCGCGGCTCGCTCGACCCGCGCATCCTGCTGCTGACCGCGGCTGTGACCTTCTGGGTGGGAGGCTTCGACGTCCTCTACGCGTGCCAGGATTTCGATTTCGACCGCGAAAGCGGCCTGCACTCTATCCCGCGTTACTTCGGGATTCCGGCTGCGCTCTGGATCGCCCGGGGTTTCCATCTCATTATGTTGGCGTTGCTGATGGGGCTGCTGTGGTCGTTTGGATTGGGGAAACTCGCGATTGCGGGAGTCGCGCTGGTTGCCGTCTTGCTGGCCTACGAGCACTCTCTCGTGGCGGCCAAGGATTTGAGCAAGCTGAATGCGGCCTTTTTCACCATGAACGGTGTGATCTCGGTCGTGTTTTTCGTCTTCGTCGCCGGGGACCTGCTCCTGCGAAAATAGCGATCCTGACCAAAATGGCGATCCTGGCCCCGGATGGGTTGACCACTAAGGACACGAAGGTACACGAAGGAAACCGGGAAGCGCAGCCTTCCTGAGACTGTCGTGTCCTTCGTGGTGCAGGCTGTTTCCGATGCGCCCAGCGCGGTGACTTAGGTGCGGTCCTGCGATATCATCAAAGAGATGCGCGCGACGCACGCGTTCCAAACCGACGACCCACGGCTGAGCCTGATCTACGGGAAGGTTCTGGCCGGCGAGCGTCTGAATGAAAGCGACGCGCTCGCGCTCTACCGCACCGGCGACATCCTCGCGGTCGGATGGATGGCCAACTACGCCCGCGAGCGCATGCACGGCGACAAGACGTACTTCAACGTCAACCGCCATATCAACCCGACCAATGTTTGCGTAGCTGCCTGCCGCCTCTGCGCTTTTGGCCGCAAGAAGGACGCCCCCGGCGCCTATACAATGGCCCTCGAAGAGGCGTTCGAGACCGCTGCTTCCGGCTATAGCGAGGCGGTCACCGAGTTTCACATTGTCGGCGGCCTGCATCCTGACCTGCCGTTTCAGTACTTTCTCGATCTGTGTTCAGGGTTGAAGCTGCGCTTCCCGCAGGTGCATCTCAAAGCCTTCACCATGGTCGAGGTGGCGTATCTGTCGAAGCGGGCCAAGCTTTCGATTGGCGAGACGCTGCAGCAGTTGAAAGCGTCAGGGGTGGATTCATTGCCCGGGGGCGGCGCCGAGATTTTTGCCGACCGCGTGCGGCACATTATCTGCGACCACAAGATCGATGGCGATCAATGGCTCGAAACCGCCCGGCTCGCCCACCAGATCGGCCTCAAGTCGAATGCGACCATGCTCTACGGCCACGTCGAAAACGACGAAGACCGCGTCGACCACCTGCTCAAGCTGCGCGCGCTGCAGGATGAAACCCACGGCTTCCAGACCTTCATTCCGCTGGCCTTCCACCCCGACAATACTCCGCTGCAGCATCTGCCGAAGACCACCGGCATGCTCGACATCAAGCAGATTGCGGTCAGCCGGCTGGTGCTCGACAACTTCCCGCACATCAAGTCGTACTGGCAGATGATGACCGCCAAGATCGCGCAGATTTCTCTGCGTTTCGGCGCCGACGATATGGATGGAACGGTGATCGAAGAGAAGATTTACCACGACGCGGGCGCTACCACCCCGCAAGGCATGCGCCGCGAGGAGTTGGAGCGCCTGATCCACGCCGCCGGCCGCGAGCCCATCGAGCGCGACACGCTCTACCGGCCGGTTACGAGGACAGAGACTTCAGTCACGGTTGCGGTGTAGAGCGTAGTGTACGGTGGAGTGTACACCCGACGACAGGCTTAGATGGATCGAGATCTACGCTGGCGCAATGTCTTCTGGGAAGTGCGGTCTTTTGCACTCACCATGGCGTGCCGCAATAGCAGGTTGGCTCGCGTCTGATATCCTCGGCCATATCCTCTCAACCATTCCAGAACGTCCGCATCCAATCGCATGGTCACGGCCTTCTTCGGCGGACGGTAGAACTTTCCCACCTGGGCCTTGCTCCAGTCCAACTTCAGCGGGATGTCGGAGAAATCAATATCTTCGTCGCGCTTTGCTGCGAGGACGGCGATGTCTCGTTTTTGCTCCGTGCTGAGCCTCTTCATAGTTCTTCCTTTCATGCGACTCCGCAAGCCGGGCCGAGATGATACGGATGACTTCTTCGTGATCCCGTTCAAACCATGTGTGAACAACGAAGAGCACCACCCCCGGTGCGATGGCTCCCAAGGTATTCCATCGCCCCTCATCCTCAAAAACCGCGTCATGTTCAGTCAAAACGTAGGGATCATCGAAGACAAGAATTGCAGTCTCGAAGCGAACATCATGCTTCCGTAGGTTTCGCTGGTTCTTGGCTTCATCCCATTCAAAACGCATGGCCGTTTCCGGCGTCGCACTACCTGTAGGATACCCGAGAATTTCGCGACATGTCAATACATATGTATGTACATGCCACCTCACCACCGCGATTCCTACCCTCAGTGCGATGGCCGTTCTGCCGTAGTCAGCTTGTGCAACTCCTCCGGCGACATATTCAGCAGGTTCCGCAGCACCGCAACCTCTGACGCAATCCCGGTTTGCAGCGCCGGATCCAAATCCGGAGCAAACAAGGAAGAATGATTCGACGGAAGCGGCACGCCCGATGTCTTCGATTCGGCGAGCTTCGCCGGGTCAGCGCCGCCCAGGCTGAAGTAAAAGCCCGGCACTCCTTGCTCGACGAAATACGAGAAATCCTCCGAGCCGGTGTGGGGCTCGGCCGTAACCACGTGTTCCTTGCCCAACGCGGCTTCCAGCGGCGCGCGCTCGTGCTCAGCCAGCGCGGGATCGTTGTAGACCGAGTCCGTCGATTCATAGTGCTCAACGAGTGGTTCGCGCGGCGCGTTCGCCGCAGCCGCTTCCGCTTTGGTAATGCGGGCTATCGCGGCCAGCACTTGTTTGCGCACATCTGACTTGAAAGTCCGAATGGTCAGGCCCATTTCCGCGTCGTCGGGAATGATGTTGTTCTTCGTCCCCGCGCGAATGTAGCCCACGGTGACGATTGCCATCTCGCCCGGCTTCACTTCACGCGACACGATCGTCTGCAGGGTCAGGATGGTGCGTGCGGCGATCACAATCGGATCCACCGTCTTGTGCGGTGAAGCGCCGTGTCCGCCCTTGCCATAGATGGTGATCCGCACTGAATCAGAATTTGTGTCGAAGGTTCCGGGCGTGATGCCGACCACGCCGGCAGGGTATTCGTTTCCCACATGCAGGGCCACCGCCACGTCGGGCTTGGGAAAGCGCGTGAACAAGCCGTCCTTGATCATGCCCTCGGCGCCGCCGATCGTCTCTTCGGCGGGCTGGCCAATCAGCATCAGCGTGCCATGCCAGGTATTCTTGCTGCGCGCCATGATTTCGGCCGTGCCAATGATCGCCGCCATATGCACGTCGTGGCCGCAGGCGTGCATGACGGGAACGTCGTGTCCGGCGTCGTCTTTGGTGTGCACCTTGCTGGCGTAGGGAAGTCCAGTCTTCTCCTCGACCGGAAGTGCATCAAGTTCGGTCCGCAGCATGATCGTCGGTCCGGCGCCGTTGTTCATGATGGCGACCACGCCAGTGCCTCCGAAATGTTCGGTCACGTCATAGCCGGCGCTGCGCAGGCGCGAGGCCAGCTTGGCTGCGGTCTGCGTTTCGTGCCCCGAGAGCTCCGGATTTTGATGCAGATCGAGGTAAAGCGCGTGCGCGTCAGGATAGACGTTCTCGACTTCTTTGGATGAGGAAGATTGCGCCCGGGCAACTGCGCCGAGCAATGCAAGGAAGAAGAGGAGTTTTATCCGAGACATGGCTCACGGATGATAACGGTCCTGTCAGCGGCTTGCAACGGGAACTCCGGACACGTCGCGCGGAGTGCGGTGAGCGTCGAACCACCACGCCCAGGGAATCAGAATGACTATGGCGAGAATGCCGCTCCAGGCGATGTCTGAGACGTTGGGCGGCGGTCCGCTGAAGCGATCGCCGATATAAAGCAGTAGCAACAGGCCGACATAGACAGCAAACGCGTAGCGTCCGATGCGGTCGCGCGCGCGGGTTGCGCTCCCATACAGCCCCACCCCGACTGCGAACATCAGAAGCTCCACGATCAACGTCCCGGCGATCGAATTCCACAGTCCCAGACCGAGCCGTGGCCCGCCGCCCGGGTAGAGCGGCATGTCGGGGCGGTGGGTTATCCAGTCCAGCACCCAATGACTGGTCACGCCAATCCAGACCGCGACTGCGCCAGGCCGGTAGCGCGCTATCAGGTAGTAAATCAGCGAAAATGCGCTGGCCCATGCCACCGTCATCAGCAGGCTGTGCGACCAGGGATAGTACTCCAGATCCAGCGGGGTGAAGCGCGTGTTGCCCGGATCGATCCGCGCCCGCTCCCAACCCAAAAGCAAAAAGAACGGCCACAGCATATCGCAAATCAAAGGGGCAGCCAGCAGAACGGCTGCGGAGGCACGAGGGGCAAATTTTTTGGCGGCGAATCCTACGGCGAAATGACCGATGAACATGGGAAACGTTCTGAGTTGGCGATCGTCAGGTTTGCAAACGAACCGGGATATCCCCAAACCAATTCTACCGCTCCGTGGCCACGTCGAGGAGACCAGGAAGGCGCGCCTCCCCTTCAGTTTTGGGAATAACAACGACGCCTGAAAACTTCCGCCTCAATTCTGCGCTAGCCTGGTTTTCACCGGGTGTACAATTCGGCTTAGGAAGCACTTGGTTGCGCGAACTTCGTGAGCAAGGCCGAGGCCCCTATGAACGTCCACGTTAGCTATCGCCTTCATAAAACTCCCGCCGTAGAAAAAGACATCCAACATCAAATCGAAAAGCTGCGGAAACGGCTGCAGGTGTTCCGCCCGGAGTTGATTCACCTCAAGGGGGTGGTCGAGGAGATTTCGGCCCGCGAAGGCACCAGCGTGTCGCTGAACCTGCGTCTGCCCTCTGGCCAGTTGGCGGTGCAAGCCAAGGCTGCCACCGCGCCGACTGCGGTGAAGAGTGCGTTCGAGGACTTGCTGCAGCAAGTCAACAAGCACAAGGAGATACTGCGCTCGTCGCACAAATGGCAGCGCGGTAAGCGAGGCGACAGCGCGCGGCCCGGAACGCTGGCACGAGAGGTTCCGTTTGAGCAGACTCTGGCGGCGGTCTATCCGCCAACCATTTCCAACGACGACGTTCGCTCCTACGTCAACGTGAACCTGCAGCGACTGGAGCGCTTTGTGGAGCGCGAAATCTATTTCCGCGAAGCGCAGGAAGTGATCCCGCCGGACATGCTGAGCAAGGACGAAGTGATCGACGAAACCATCGCCGCCGCGCTGACCGACGGTCTGGAGAAACCGGAACGGCTTGCCCTGGAGCCGTGGCTCTACAAGCTGGCGCTTCAGGCGCTCGATGACCTGTCGCGCACTGATGAGAGCAGTGACCATGCCGTGCCGCTGGAAGGGTCCGCGCGGCGGCCCAACGTCAAGGCCAGCGACGAGCCGGAGCTGCAATTTCATCAGCCCGACGAGACCATTACCAGCGAGATGGTGATCCGCGACGCCCGCGTATCCACGCCTGAGCAGATCATGGCATCCGATGAGATATTGCGGCTGATTGCGTCCGCTCTGCGCGATCTGGGCTCCGGCCCGCGCGAGGTCTTCATCCTCCATGCCATCGAGGGCTTCACCGTCGAGGAGATCACGGCCATCACTAACCATCCCGCCGACCGGGTGCTCACCTTCATTGCCGCCGCCCGCGAGCACTTGCGCAAGGCTCCGGCCCTGGCCAAAGAGTTCAACGGCCGGCTCGCTCCGACCGGCGCTGCCTAGAACAATTCCGTTTTTTGGGAGACCAAATCCATGAGCATGACCCCCGAACAAATCCGAGAGCTAGCAGAATTCCAAGATTCACAATCCAGTGCCGTGACCTTCTACTTCCAGCCGGTTCCGCCCAGCAACAAAGCGCACAGGGAAGACACGATTCTGGTCAAAGACCTGGCCCGCGAGGCCTTGCATCGCCTGGAAAGCAAAGGCGCGGACCTCAAAGTGAAGCGCGAAAGCGTTCGCGCCGATATGGAGCGCATCCTGCGATTGTCGTCTGAGCTGCGCAGCAACGGCACCCACGCCAAAGCAGTGTTCGCCTGCTCGGCCCTGAATTTCTGGCGCGAATACGATCTACCACCGAGCTTGTCTGGCACGCAGATGTTCGTCGATCACTATTTCCATCTCAAGCCGGTGGCTCAACTGTTCGGCGCATTTCCCCGCCTCGGAGTGGTCCTGGTCGATCGCCATCGGGCGCGATTTTTCGACCTTCGCCTGGGCGAATTGACTGAGCGTGAGGGCTTATTTCAGTCACTCTCGCGCAAAGGACGCAGCGATGGCTACGCCGGATACGACGGCGGCCACGCCCAGCGCCGGGTCGATGATGAGGCTCGCCAGCACTTCAAAGCGGTGGCTGAGGTGCTCAAGCAGTCGCTGGAAAAAGGCGTATTCGAGAAGTGGATCCTGGGCTGCCAGGACGTGCACCGCTCGCCGCTCGAGCCGCAACTGCATCCCTATGTGAGCCAGGCTCTCCTGGGGCGATTTCCGGCCGATGTTGTCCACATCACTCGCGATGAGATCTGCAGCCATGCCGGACAGATTGCGGAGCGGTGGCAGAGCGATCGGCGGCGCGAGCTGGTCAGCCAGACTCTCAGCCAGGCGCGGAGCAACGCAAAAGGGGTAACCGGGCTGCGCCGCGTCCTGCGGTCGCTGGAACTGGGAGAAGTGCAGACCCTGCTGCTGGGCGAGAATTTCCAGGGGCACGCAGTCGAGTGTTCGGGATGCGGCCACCTGGACGCGCACGTTGTCACTTTCTGTCCGGCATGTGGCCGGGCAACAAACGATGTTGTGGACGTCGGGGAGGCTATTCTGCCCTGGGTCATCCGCCGCGACATCGAAACGTTTTATGTGAAGGACGACCCGGAGTTCGACAAGGTCGGCAATATTGCCGCGTTGCTTCGCTTCCGCTCGAGCAACGTGCAGCCCATCAGCACCGGCGTGGCCGATCAGCTCGCCAGATCCGGTTCCGCGTATCCGGGCCGGTTGCGCAGGTTTGCCAGCCGCTGAGATCTTGGACGAACTGCAGCTGTCAGCGGTGAGTGCATAGGTTCGTACCTGATGGCTCAGAGCGCATGGGGGATGGTGAATTCTGGCCGTCTTCCGCCCGTGATATCCTTTCGCCTTCCGCTGTGCATCCCTTTCTATTTCAACGGAGGGCTCCGTGACCTTCTCGCGCCGTGATTTTGTCAAGACGTCAATCCTGGGAGCGGTCGCCGGCGGGATCACCGCGAGGGCAGAGGTTTCCCCGGCCGATTCGCCAAAGCGCCCGGTCATTATCTGCGCCAACAACGGCCATGCCTACGTCGAGGCCGCGTATGCCTTTCTCAAAAGCGGAGGCGACACGCTCGATGCCGCTATCCGTGTTGTCAAAGGTCCCGAGGACGATCCCAACGACGATTCGGTCGGTCTCGGCGGGCTGCCCAACGAAGAAGGTGTGGTCGAACTCGATGCCTGCTGCATGCACGGACCTACGCGCCGCGCCGGCTCCGTCGGCGGCGTGCGCAACATCAAGAACGTGTCGCTGGCGGCGAAGGCGGTCATGGAGCACACCGGGCACGTGATGCTGGTGGGCGAAGGCGCCGAGCGATTCGCTGTGGCCATGGGCTTTCCACGCGAGAACCTGCTGACCGAACGCTCGCGCAAGATCTGGATGCTCTGGAAAGAATTCAACTCCGACCGCGATTGGTGGGGGCCGGGCATAGCGGACCCTAACTGGCATCCGCCGGCTCTGGAATCGAAGCCGCAGTCTGAACTGTGGCGCGATCGCATGGAACAACTGAAACAGCGCGCCGCCGATCTTGGGATTGAGCCGGAATTCCAGCTGGCGGCGGTTCGCCGTGTGGTGTTCCCGCCCACGGGCACGATTCACTGCTCGGCCTTGAACGAGAAGGGTGAGATGTCCGGCATCACCACCACCAGCGGCCTCGCCTTTAAACTGCCCGGCCGGTGCGGCGATTCGCCGATCATCGGGGCCGGCTGCTACACCGATCAGGATGTGGGTTCCGCCGGCGCGACCGGGAGCGGCGAAGAGAACATCAAAGTCGCCGGCGCGCACACGATCGTCGAAAATATGCGCCGGGGCATGTCTCCCCAGGAAGCGGGGATGGACGCGCTCAAGCGCATCGTGCGCAACTACAACAGCGACATGAACAAGCTCCGCTTCATGGACATGACGTACTACATTCTGCGCAAAGACGGGGCTTATGCCGGGGTTTGCCTGTGGGAGGGATATTCCCCCGGTCACCCGCACAAGTTTTCGGTGCACGACGGGACCTTGCGGGCAGAGGTTGCTTCGCCCCTGTTCAAGGGATACTCGCAGGAATGGCCGCCGATGCCAGCCATCCCGGAGGAACTGAAGAAGGATTCGGTATACGTGAAGTAGGAGTCAAGCCTACGAGAATCTCACCTTCACATCCGGGCCCTTCTCCAGGTGAATGCTTTCGACAAACCTGACCTTGCCCGTGCGCAGTGTCATGATCACCGACGAAGTTCGCGTCCCTTCACCAAAGAAGCGCACGCCTTTCATCAGCGCGCCGTCGGTGACGCCGGTCGCCGCAAAGATCAATTGTTTGCCAGGAGCAAGATCTTCCGCTTCGTAGATTCGCTTCTTGTCCTTGATGCCCATGCGGGCCAGGCGCTCCTCCTGGTCGGGTTTCACGACGAGGCGTCCGAGCATGTATCCGTTCAGGCAGCGAATGGCGGCGGCAGTAATCACACCTTCCGGCGCTCCGCCCGAGCCCATGACCGCGTGGACGCCCGTGCCGATGACCGCCGCGGCGATTCCAGCTGAAAGATCTCCGTCGCCGATAAGGCGAATGCGCGCTCCGGCCGCGCGAATATCGGCGATGAGCTGCTCGTGCCGGGGACGGTCGAGCACGATCACCACCAGGTCTTCGACGTCGCGCTCCAGGCGCCGGGCAATGTTCTTAAGATTGTCAGCCACTGGGGCATCAAGCTCAACCGCATTCTTGCACGAAGGGCCGACCACGATTTTTTCCATGTAGCAGTCGGGCGCGTTGAGCAAGCCTCCGCGGTCGGAGGCGGCCAGCACGGTGATGGATCCCGGCGCTCCCGTGGCGCACAGATTCGTTCCTTCCAGCGGGTCGACGGCGATGTCGACCTCGGGCACATCCGTGCCGTCGGGGAACTCGGCGCCCACGCGCTCTCCGATATAGAGCATGGGAGCCTCATCTCGTTCCCCCTCCCCGATGACGATGGTGCCGCGCATGGGGATCGAATCCATCGTCTGCCGCATGGCCTCGGTCGCAACCTGGTCGCTAAGCTTGCGTTCCCCTTGGCCCATGGTGTGGGCCGAAGCGATGGCGGCGACCTCCACCACGCGCAAAAAGCGCGACGCCAGATCGCTTTCAATATTTTCGCCAAAACTGCGGGCCTTGCTTTCGGAGCGGCTCTGCGTAGCCATGCGGAATCTCCCTGCGCGCTCAGAAACCGGACTGCGCACCGGGTTGAGACTATAGCGCAATCGTGAGGAAGTTGGAAAGGCGTGCGGTTCTGCCGCTTAGGCAGCCGAGGGTGGCCAATGCTGACCCCGGCTCCAGAGATCGAGACTACGGCAGCTGCCTGGCGGCAGCCAGCATTTCGTCAGCCCGGGCTCGCACCCGGATGTCCTCGGTGAAGTTCGCCCAGCGTACAACCTCATTTCGGTCCACCAGAAATTCTGCCGGGCGCGCGATGTCGTGACCATCAGGTCCTCCGCCAGCATGGAGGAGGTGGTACTGGCGAATCACGGCGGCGTCGGGATCGGAGAGAATCGTGAAGCTATAGCCTGCTTTTTTGCTGAGATCCTGGGAGATCGGCGACCCATCAACGCTGATCGCAACCGGACGAACGCCCGCCGCCTTAAAGTCCGCGAGCCGTTTTTCCACCCCTCGTAACTCGAGGTTGCAGTAGGGTCACCAGTAGCCGCGATAGAAAATCAGCAGGACTGCTTTCGGTGCGGTGCTGCCTGCGGGTGCGGCAAACAGGCTGCCCAGCGACACCGACTGACCGTTGGTGTCAGCCAAAGTGAAATCCGGGACATGCTGACCGACCTGCGGGGACTCCGCCGAATTGGGGAGCTTGCGGGCCAGGAAGAAGCCGAAGACCATCAGGCCGGCGAGCGCCACCGTGACCAAGCCGGGAACGATACTCAGCGCTTTGCCGCGATAGATCTGCGGTTGGCCAAAGACGCGCCAGAGCCCGCGAACCAGAACGATCAGCGCCAGAACGCCCAGGCCCAGACTCAGCCAGGGCAGCGTCCCTTGCAATGGAGGAGCGGCGAAAACCGCAAGGTTCGCCCCCAAGGCCCCAAGGGCGAGCAGCAGCGCCCACAGCACGTCGGAGTTCCAACGTTTCTTAGTAGACTCGACCATCATCCTGCAGTTTAGCAAAGAGACATACCTGTTTTGTCAATTCGAGGACACGAGTCTGACGAAGGGCGAGTTTCGTGACTGCCTTCGTGCCCTTCGTGTCCTTCGTGGTGAAATTAGGTCTGGGATTCAAGCTGCAGGTTCCTGCCGTGGTATTCTCCTAGCCCTGATTTGAATGCAGCCATGGCAGACGTCCGCCCGCTCACGTTTCTCTGCATCACGACCTACGAAAAGGGCCAGGACTTTGTGCGCGAGTGCAAACGCCAGGGCTGCCGCGTGATCCTGCTGACTGCGGAGAAACTGCGGGACGCCAACTGGCCGCGGGAGAGCCTCGACGACACCTTCTACCTGCCCGCGGAAATTTCGACCGCCGATATCCTGCAGGCCGTCACCCACTTGGCGCGCACCATCAAACTCGATCGTATCGTCGCGCTCGATGAGTACGACATGGAAACCGCGGCGACCCTGCGTGAGCATCTGCGCATTCCGGGCATGGGCCTCACCACCATGCGCTATTTCCGCGACAAGCTCGCTATGCGCATGCGGGCCATGGATCGCGGCGTACGCGTCCCCGATTTTGTCCCTGTCGTCCACCACGAAGACATCCGCTACTACCTCGAACATGTAGCCGGACCGTGGGTTCTTAAGCCGCGGCAGGAGGCGTCAGCGATCGGAATCAAGAAGATCCACGCTGCCGACGAGCTTTGGCCGGTGCTCGAACAGCTGGGCGACAAGCAGTCCTCATTTCTGCTGGAGAAATTCGTGCCGGGTGAGGTCTATCACGTAGATTCCGTTGTGTCGGAGAACGACGTCGTGTTCGCCAACGTCAGCAAGTACGGCAAGCCCCCCATGAACGTGGCCCAGGGCGGAGGCATCTTCACGACGTTTACGGTACCGCGTGGAAGTGAGGCCGACTCTCGATTGCGCTCGACGAACCGCGACTTGATCGCGGCACTAGGGCTGGTGCGCGGAGTCGCGCATGCCGAGTTCATCCAGGCGCAGGCGGACGGGCAATTCTATTTTCTTGAATGTGCCGCTCGCGTCGGAGGCGCGTATATCAACGAGATGGTCGAGGCCGCCACCGGAGTCAGTCTATGGCGCGAGTGGGCGCGCATCGAAGTTGCCGGCGGCGATGGCAGCTACAAGCTTCCACCAGTCCGCGAGGAATACGCTGGCGTGATTCTCTCTCTCGCGCGCCAGGAGGATCCGGATACTTCCGCCTACAACGATCCCGAAGTGCACCTGCGCATCAAGAAGCATCACCACGCGGGGCTGGTGCTGCAGTCAAGAGATCCGCTGCGAATTCCGGCTTTGCTGGAGAACTACGCGCAGCGCTTCGCCGAAGAATTTCTTGCCATCCAACCGCAGCGCGAGAAGCCGACCGCTTAGCAGCGCCTCTTAAAAGATGTACCTCATACTCAGCTGAATCTGGCGCGGCGGCTTGTCACCGTAGGTGTTGGCCGAGAGAACTCTGCCAAAACTTGCCCCCCCATAAGGACAGATAGATACATTAAGCGGACAAGTAGCGCTGAAAACGTGACCTGGAATATCGAAATTGGGATGATTGAACAGGTTGAAGAAATCTCCCCGCAACTGCAGTTTGTGGCTCTCAGATCCGAGCGCCATGCTTTTCGACAGACCGAGATCGAGGTCCGTGAAGCCGGGCCCCGTGAGTGCATTCCTACCCTCAGTTCCGAACTGGAAGGTACCCGGAAAAGCGCCGGGTGGCGGATCTACAAAAGCGCAGGAATTGAACCAGCTACGTGGTGTCTTCACCTGGTTCGGACCGGGGCAACTCGAGTTGGCCGCCACATTGCCGGACTGAAACGGATTCCCGACCAGGTCCGGCCGCGCCGGATTGCCAAACGCCACCGCGGCCGACGACGCTCCGCCAGCGAGAACCACGGTGAAAGGTGACCCGGTCTGAGCGGTTACGATTCCTCCCGCCTGCCAGTTGTTCAGCAGCCTCCCGCTCCATCCCGGCCCGCTCACCCACAAGCGATGCAGCGGCAAATCATAGACGAAGCTCCCGACGAAACGGTTGACGGCGTTGAAGTCCGAAGGCCCGCGATCAGCCGCAAGATTGGTCGAGTTCTGCGGCAGGCCGGAGCCGACGCTGCCCCCAAAGACTGAGGAGATGTCGTCAAAGGACTTGGAGTAGGTGTACGCGAGCAAGAGCGAAAGGCCGGCCCGGGTCCGCTTCTCTGAGCGCAGTTGCAGGGAGTGGTAGTTGCTGTTGGCGTTCGATTCCACGAAAAGGATCGAGCCGAACTCGTCAAAGGGGAATAAGCCGGTTGCCGGATCCTGTTGGTTTCGATCCAGGACATCGGCCAAGTGCGTTCCCTTGGAGCCGACATAAGCAGCATCGACCATCCAATTCGGCAACACTTCGTATTGCAGGTCCGCGTTCCACTGCTGCATGTACCCGTCGCGGAAGTTCGGGGAAATCATGTTGTCCTGCACCAGCCCGCTAGGCTGCTGCAGAATGTCCTGCACGGTACACAGCCCGCCCGGGCAGGTCGCCGGATTCTGCTGCGACAGCGCTAGGGTGTAGAACGGAGGATTGATGCGGGGAAAGATATTGATGTTCGCGATAGAAGAATCGTAGAAGACGCCGTACGCCGATCGTACCACCCAGCGCTCGCTCTTTAGCGGTCGCCACGCGAAGCCAATGCGTGGGCCAAAATCAGTCTTGCTGGGGGAGTAGGTGGCTCGCGGAATGCCGTTCGTCCCGGCCACGGTGAACTGAGGTTGGACGGTGGTGCACGGAGCGCCGAGATTGCCGGGGCAGGGGATGAGGTCGGGCACGCTGAAGCGGTTCCGCGCCTCGACCGGCGGTGTGTTGTAGTCATAGCGCAGGCCGACGTTGAGCAGGAAGCGTGGGATGACGTGAATGTCGTCTTGCACATAGGTGCCGACGCCATGACTGCGCAGGCTGTTAAAGGTGTTGCCGGTCACCCCGATGGCGGCATCTGGAATGCCGCCCAGCACCTGAGCCAGAACGCAGCTGGTAGGGTCGAACGGCGGTGCGGCGTTGCAGGGAGGCGCGCCGCCAGCCTGAAGTATCCCGGCCATAGTGTCTCCCAGGAAAACCCACTCGCCGCGCGCCAGGAAATCGAGATAGTTGTCAATACGGACGCGGTGTACGTCGGCCCCGATCTTGAATTGATTGCGGCCCACCGTCCAGGCCACGTTGTCGGCCAGCTGGAGAGTTGTATCGTGACGGTCTTGCGGATAATTCACCGGTTCGCCGATGCCGTCAAATCCCGTGATCGAAAGATCGGGATATCCCAAATCCACCGGATTGGTCAGCACATCGGGGAAGCCTAGTTGCGCATTGAAGTCGGTGCCATGATTCTGCTGCAACACGGTTTCCCGCATGCGAACGAAACCCAGGCGAAATTCATTGAGCAGCTTGGAGTGGAACACGCGCGTCCACTCAACGCCTGCGTTCTGGCCATGATTTAGCGTAAAGCTGCCGTAGCCCGGCAGGGCCGTGAAGGCATTGACGGGATCGAATGGGCTGAAAACATTCTGATCGGTGAGGGAATAGTGCGCCGACACCGTGTCGGTCGCGGTGAAATGATGATCGAGCTTGGCCGAATAGAGATTGTCTGTCCTGCGAATGACCGGAGCCGCTAGGAACGTGTTGGATCCCACGTTGGCCTGAGGATACAGATTGAACACGTTCGTCCCCGCTGTGCAGGAGGGATTCAACGGACAGCCCAACGTCTGCTGCGCCAGCCCCATCGCTTCCGCCCATTGTGTCTGCGAGGGCACGGTGGCTTCGCGGGTTTCCGCCTGCCGCAGGCGCAGACCTTCATACGAGAGAAAGAAAAAAGTCTTGTCCCTGCGCAGGGGACCGCCCAGCGTCCCGCCGAACTGATTGCGCTGCAGTGCAGGAATACCTCCGCACTCCCCCGGAGTCGAAGTTGCAGAGCAGTCAGGGAAGTCGAAGTAGTTCTTCGCGTCCAGGCTGCGGTTGCGGAAGTACTCGAACGCCGTGCCGTGGAAAGCGTTCGTGCCGCTCTTTAGCACCACGTTGACTTGAGCGCCGCTGGCCCGCCCGTACTCGGCCGAATAATCGCTGGATTGAACCTTGAACTCCTGGATGGCATCCACGGAGGGCAAGGCTACGTACTGGTTGATGTAAGGGTCGTTGTTGTCTACGCCGTCGAGCAGAAAATTATTCGACTGCTCGCGTGCTCCGTTGACGCTGAGCGCTCCACCTTGGGTCGAGTTCTGCGATCCCTCCGCCGGCAACTGGCTGCCCGGAACCAGCAAAGCGAAACTCAGAAGGTTGCGCTGGTTCAGCGGCAACTCCTGCACCAGCCGGTTGCTGACCACCTGGCCAAGCGTCGAGGTATCGGTCTGGATAGCGGGCGGCGTGTCTTTGACGTGGACTTCTTCGGTCGCCGCCCCGATGAGCAGCGAGAAATCGACTCGCACCGTCTGGTCCACATCCACGGTGACCTCGCTGAAAATACTCTTGCGAAAGCCGGCGCTCTCAGCCGTTACTCGATATCGCCCCGGGGGCAGCAGCGCGACCGTGAAATCGCCATCGCCGTTGCTGTCGGCATCACGAACAGCGTTGGTGGCTTCGTTGATCACGGTAATCCGCGCGTTCGGCACGACCGCGCCCGACGGATCCGTTACTGTTCCTGTGATCGTTCCCGTCGGACCGCTGGCCAGCACGGCAGCACTGAGAAAGAGTTCCAGCCATGAAACCAGCAACCAGCGACGAGTCATGTGGTTCTCCTGGGATCTGTCCCTGGTGTGAGGTCATGATCTTCGAAAGTGTTGTCTGGTAGCCAAGCTGTGGGAAAGTTGGAAAGGCGACGAAACAGAACCGAAACCGGGAGATGCTTCATTGCTGCGCCTCCTGCGTCGGCAGGACTCTTGGCAGGGAAGAGATCCCTCGACGCCGTCAAGTTTCAGGAAACGGATTCTGAGGGAATCATCATGCCATGCGAGGCAGTCTGTCAACCTGCGGGGACCGTGTTGGGCCGCATCCTGAATTTGGTGTTGTACGCAGCCGCACATCGAGTCGGTTCTGCTACCATCTGCGCATGAGCACCCTTGACCAGCCAGCCATTGCGGAACACGCGGCTCCCGAGCGCTCGGTCCCGGAACGCAAAGAGCCAACGTACGTCTTCACCGAAAAGGCGGTTGCCGAGAAGAGCGAGATCGCGCGCCGCTTCATCGATACGCGCCTGCGCCTGAACGCCAACGTCGACAAGGCCAACAACTTCCTCTTAAAGCGTTTCTACAACCTCGATCACAACACCTATCTGGAAGGCACGCTGCCGGCGAAGACGAAAGAGTTGATGGGACTGGTGGCGTCGACGTGCCTGCGCTGCGACGATTGCATCTTTTACCACACCATCCAGGCTTACCGTCTGGGCGTGACCCGTGCCGAGCAGGAAGAATCGCTGAACGTGGCGCTGGTAGTGGGTGGCAGCATCGTGGTTCCGCATCTAAGACGCGCGTATGAGTTGCTGGAGGAGTTGTACAGGTGACGAACGCCCTGAAGCACTAGAAAAATACTTCCGGCGACACCCTGAAGCGCCGGCTCAGCTTGCGGATGTGCTGGGTGTTCAGCTTGCGTTTTCCACTAAGCACCTCAGAGGTGATGCTGGGAGTTCCAAAGACGTCCACAAGATCCTTCTGCTTTAAATTGTTCGCCAGCATCAGTTCGTTCAGAACTTCGATGGGGCTGGCCACCTTGAGGGCGTAGTGCTTGTCTTCGAAATCCTCAATCAGCAGCGTGAGCAGCTCGGCCATACGTCGCTCGGCGGCGCTCATGCGGCTGCCATTCCGACCCAATTCTTCGAGCATGGCGATGTGCCGCTCATTCTCCGCTTCGCTTCGAATGACAGCCGGCAAGGTGCTGGTTAGCAGGGAGGCATATTCGGATCTCGTTACCATCGCGCTCATTGTTTCCACCTTCCGCGACCACATCGCCAGCAAAGCACGTATAAACAATAGCTTACAAAGTCCAGCGCATGTATGTACATTTAATGTACAATGCTAGGGGTGATGGGTGAGGTCGAGTTCGACTGGGATAGCCAGAACGAAGGGCATCTCGCGAAACATGCTATCAGCCGTTCCGATGCCGAGGACATCGTAACTGGAAACCACATCCTTCTGGAATACCAAATGGAGGGAAATGAACAGCGTTGGGTTGCCGTCGGCGCAACTCGCACCGGTCGCATACTGAATATTGTGTTTGCCTTGCGGCGCGAGGCGATTCGTCCAATCACTGGCTGGATTGCAGACAAGGAAACGGTGGCACTGTACCTCGAACAGTGGGGAGTGGACTAGATATGGCAAAAGCGAAAATGAAACAAGTGGTGATTCCGAAGTTTTCCAGTGAGGCCAAAGAGGCCGCGTGGTGGGATGCTCATCGCTCCGAAATCGAGGCGGAAATCCGCCAGAGGGTAAAGCACAAGCGTCCGCTCACGCTGGGCAGCCTGCTCCGTGGAGCGAAGCCCTCACAACCCGTAACCTTGCGCATTCCAAAGGAAGATCTGGACACCGCTCGACGATTGGCAGCCCAAAAAGGTCTAGGCTACCAGACCTACATAAAAATGCTGCTCCGCGAGGCCTTGGCGAAGAATGCGGAGAATTGACCAATCCGCTTAGAACGCATCAATCCCCGTTACGCTCTGGCCGATGATCAGCGCGTGCACGTCGTGCGTGCCTTCATAGGTCTTCACCGATTCCAGGTTCATCATGTGGCGCATGATGGGATAATCGTCGGCCACGCCGTTCGCGCCGAGAATATCGCGCGCCATTCTCGCGCACTCCAGCGCCATCCAAACGTTGTTCCGCTTGGCCATTGAGATGTGGTGCGGCTTCACCTTGCCCGCGTCTTTCAAACGCCCGACCTGCAGCACCAGCAACTGCGCTTTCGTGATCTCGCTGATCATCCACACCAGCTTTTCCTGCACCAGTTGATGCGACGCGATGGGCTGGTCGCGCCACTGCTTGCGCAGTTGCGAATACTGCAGCGCCGTGTCGTAGCACGACATGGCTGCGCCGATCGCTCCCCACGCGATGCCGTAGCGCGCCTGGTTCAGGCACATCAGCGGAGATTTCAGCCCGCCGCTCTTGGGCAGCAAGTTCGACTCGGGCACGTGCACATCTTGCAGCGACAGTCCCGAAGTCACCGATGCCCGCAGCGACCACTTGCCATGAATGTCGTCGGCTTTGAATCCAGGACGGTCGGTCTCCACCAGGAAACCGCGAATGCGGTCGTTCTCGTTCTCGACTTTTGCCCAGATTACGGCCACGTCGGCGATCGAGCCGGACGTGATCCACATCTTCTCGCCGTTGAGCACATATTCGCTGCCGACTTTGCGTGCCCGCGTGCGCATGCCGCCGGGGTTCGAGCCGAAGTCTGGCTCGGTCAGGCCGAAACAGCCCAGCTTTTCGCCCTTCTGCATCGCGGACAGCCATTTCTGTTTCTGCTCGTCGCTGCCAAACTCGTAAATCGGATACATCACCAGCCCAGACTGCACGCTCACGAAGCTACGCACTCCCGAGTCGCCGCGCTCCAGTTCCTGCGTCATCAGTCCGTACTCGACGTTGCCCATCCCGGCGCAGCCGTAGCCCTTGAGCGATGCGCCAAAGAAACCAAGGTCGGCCATCGGCTTGACCAGTTCGCGGGGAAAGCGCCCGGCGCGGTTGCATTCTTCAATGATGGGGATCAGATTGTCTTCGATGAACTGGCGCGTGGTGTCGCGGACCAGCCGCTCTTCGTCCGAAAGCAGGGAATCGACCTGGATGAAGTCGACACCGTGAAACTTGATGGCGGACATGAGAACTCTCCCTGGATTATGAAGTTGAGCCCCGGCAGTCGATCGGCAAGGCAGGTTTGCGGCAACAGGACGCACCCCGCGTCTGCAGGCAAACATATGACGGTAGCAGGGCGGGCGGACTCGGTCAAACCTTGCTAGGGGGTAGTGGCTCAATTTGGCGCCAGAAGAAGAACCTTTAACCACGAAGGGCACTAGGGATCACGAAGGAATTGATTGTCGCGGGTTCCTTCGTGTGACTTCGTGTCCTTCGTGGTCTTGATTTTGCCTCCGCGTCAAAACTGAGTCAGCACTTAGGTGAGAAATACCCGTCCCAAATCCCCGCGTTCTTACGCGCGGGGGCGTGGGATCTCCTTTGAGTGAGAACCTACCGCGGCCAGAGCCAGCCGAAGGTTCCGGCGGTCAGCAGCCCGTAGATGAGTCCATCGAAGACTTCTTTGAGCGTAGCGCTCCACGTCTGGCCCTTCCAGATTCCATCGCTGATGTGTCCGAGGCCGTAGGCAAGGAATCCCGCCGTGCCCGCGACGCGGAATACTGCGAGATAGGTCTTGCCCGAGGCCACGGTGTGACCCGTGAGATATGCCACGAAGAATCCGACCACCAGACAATAGACGAACCATTGCACCATGAATTTCCCCATAGCTGGCATGCCGGTGGGCCGGATGGTCATCATCCCCACCGGCCCTTGCTTGAATTTCTCGAGGACAGCGGGCGACTTCATCTCCTTGTGCGTGCAGAACGGAAAGATGTAGAGCCCGCGCTTCAGGTTCAGGCCGCCCAGCGTGGCCAGAACTTTATCTTCATCCGGGAGTTTCTGGTAGTCGCTTTGGTGATAAGGCAGAAGCATGTGCATGATGGAGCTGGCGACGAAGACGATAACCGCTGACAGCAGAATGGGAAGCCACAGAGCGGAAAGGGGAACCATTGCATCCTCCTTGCTTGTTCGGGCGCGCAACAGCGATTTTTCCCCCGCGAGATTACGCTTTGCCCAGAGCCGAGGTCAAGCGGTCACAAGGAGGCTGGTCCGGAGGCAGGACGATTTCGAAAAGGATGAGACGGTAAGAAAAGGGGCCGCTTCTATATGTGCGGAAGCGGCCCAGAAGGTCCTCGATGAAGTAGGTCTTACAGTGTCGACTCGATCTCGAAGCCCCAGGCTTCCAAAAGCGGCTCAGGGATGTACTTCGAGTTCTTGTTGCGGCGGGCCCACTCGCGCAGACGAGTCGAGCGCAAGTATTGATCGGGGGAGAGCTTGTACTCGCGCACAACCTGTTCAAATTCGGTGATGGTCGGGGTGATCGGCCCGATCGGCTCGGGCTTGCCCCAGTTCGGATTTCCGCGACGCTTCGCCATGAAAAGTGCCTTTCGCTCTCGGGGAATGAATACTGCCTATGTATATGATTCTCCGAGTCGTCCTTGGGATTCACCCCACGCGGGCCGACCTCGGACAAACCTAGCCGCGCTAGATACATCCACAGCGAACCCAAAGCTAATCGGAGACGAGGTATCTTACAGTCCTATTGCATCGGAAGTCAATAGCGATTTTCCAGCGACTGGTTGCGCTGATATCATCTAAGTTGCTGATATTAAGGATAATAGTGCACATTCCCTCGCGCCGAGCTGGCTCCCCAATCGGGCGCGGGTCAGTCCTGCACTGGCCTAAATCGGGGAAGTTCATTGGCTTTTCCCCGATGCGGTTACAACGGTAATCCATGCCGCCGATCAGAGGTTGAACGAGCCTGCCGAACTGCATAGAGTGCAAACAGGGGAGACTCTCGACCTCGCCTGTGGGCCAGGCTATGACTCTGAAATCACTGCTGTTATGTTCCGACGAGAAGATCGTTCGCGTGCTGCGCCGTACGCTGGGCGACCTCGACATAGGGGTCGAACTGTGCGCCAACTCGGATGCCGCCCTCCGCAAGCTGACCCGGGAGCGGTTTGAAGCGATCATCGTCGACTGCTCCGACGATGGAGCTTCCGAGGTGCTGCGCAGCGCCCGCAGTGCACCCTGTAACCGGCATGCCGTCGCTGTCGCCATCGTGGAACCCATCGTTGGGCTTAAGGCAGTATTCGACACCGGGGCCCACTTTGTACTCTACAAACCGGTATCGAGCGAGCGCGCCAAGTCGAGCTTCCGCGCCGCCCGCGCGCTCATGAAGAGCGAGCGCCGCCGCAATGCCCGCGTGGTGGTGGAGATCCCGGTGATCCTCCGGAACCTGGACAATGGTCCCAACATGAAAGTGGCGACCATTGATTTGAGCGAAGGAGGGATGGCGGTAAAGGTTGCGCACCGCCGCCGCCCTACCGGACGCTGGCAGATCGCTTTCACCTTGCCTGGCACCGACACGGCTCTCGAACTTCCTGCCGAATTTGCCTGGGAGGGAAACAGCGAGCAGGCGGGTCTGCGCTTCCAGTCGCTCACTCCTCAGGACATGAGCAAATTGCGAGAGTGGCTCAAGCAACACTCCCCCGACGCCGAACAGGACGATCCACCCGTACGCTGCCAGCTCACCGACTTGAGTCTGGGAGGATGCTATCTGGAAATCTCGTCGCCATTTCCCGTGGGCAGCCGTGTGGCTCTTTCCGTGCGCGTCGCTGGCGTGGAGGTCCGCACCCAGGGCGTGGTGCGCGTCATGCACCCCGACAAGGGCATGGGAGTCGAGTTCAGCCAGGCGACGGCCCAGCATCGCGCAACCGTCGAAACGCTGCTGGGGATTCTCTCCGAGAATCGCGGCTTGATGCCCGAACTTCTGGTCGAGCCGGAAGGGCTGGAAACCGAACCCCGTCCGGCCCGGCCGCCGGCGGCCGACAGCGACGATCCGTTACTGCAGTTGTTCTACGGGGAGTCGTTGAGCGCCGAAGCATTCCGCGATGCGCTGCGGAAACAGCGCAGCGTCCCACCCATACCCGGGACCAAGCCCGCCGCGGCCGCTCACGTCTAGCGCCAAGACCAGCGTCAGGTCGCTTCCGACCCTCCGGTTGTTTTCCCCGCACTCAGCTAAAATAATCCCGCGCCGGGATGGCGAAATTGGCAGACGCAGCGGACTTAAAATCCGCAGGGGCCAAAAGCCCTGTGGGGGTTCGATTCCCCCTCCCGGCACCACAGCATTGATTCCACGTTACTTAAGTCGTAAAGGCGCTTGGCAAGAAGGCGAAGATCGCTGATTGCCATCCGCATAAGTTCCGGTCAACCTTCGCCAGGCGGACGTTGCAGGAAGCCGATTTGAAGACAGTCCAAAAGCTCTTGGGACATCGCGACATCGCCTCCCCGATGCGATACCTAGCGAAGGCGAATCGAAGAAGGTATGCGAGTAGGTCAACGCCGTGTGGGCCTAGTCGGTTTGCACGACTTCGGCAGGGATTGTTTCAGGGGCGGCGGTCAAGGGATTGCCTTCAATCAATCCAATATCCTCGTCAGACAACCTGTAAAGCTGGAACACGATCTTGTTGATTTCCGCTTTGTCGTGGCTGATCTGGCGATCCAACGTTCTTCGCTCGTGCTCACTCTTACTCTTGTGGAGATTAGTGTTCAAACCTTCAAGTTCAGCCGACAGCGCTGCCAACCGATCATGCGCCTTTACCTCTTCCGCATTGTTTGGGCCGATGATTCGGATCGGCATGTCCTCAACCAATGTCGGCTTCACTTGCGCCAAGACACGCCCCTCTTCCAAAGCGAGCAGTCTATAGAGGAAGACGAATAGCGTCGAGTTGAGAAGCGCCATGATGTAGTGGATGTTCACGCCGTCTTGCACCCCGAACACGTAGCAACCGTCGGTCACGACAATCTCAGTTCGGTCGATTGCGACTATAATTTCGTCCTCGGTGATGACTCCCACTAACTTCTCTGGCTTGCTGAAAATCCGTGGGTCACGAGCACGGTGCAGGGCATAGCGAGAGTGCTTCTTCTGCTTCACTTCCTTGCATGTGATCTGTGACCTGAACTTGTCGATGTAGCGTCTGATGTTGGGTAGTTTGGAGAAATCATCATCGTCTGACGTATAGATCAGCCACAAATCTGGGTACTCGATGGTGTATCTCTTGACTTGCTTTCCGCCAGTGAGCACGCGCTTCACGTGATCCTTTTCCAGTTTGGCGCTGCGCTTCGTTCTGCTGTCAACGATGAACGCGTCTTTGTAATCCGGGCTGACGCCCCGCTGGATTCCATCGGCGTCAACGAATTGGCGCAGCGGAAACTGATGTGTGGAAATAGCTTGAGTCCAAATCCGGTAGTTGCTGACATCGGACGTAATGAAAATGTTTCTCGGTGTTCTCCTTATCTCGCTCTGCGAGACGTGCTCATACAGACTGGCATCGTTCATCGCGTCAGGCTTCAACATCTTCGGAATCTTGGTATAGTCCGCAACCGTGATCACGTTGTCTGTGGGTTTGCGAATCTCGAAAGCAATGATGCAAGCGGGTCTGGTCACTTGCTCGAACACGTCTCCCATGTTGAAGGCGCATGCTACGTTGGAACGATTAAGGATGTATTCGCGAAGCTTGTGGCAGTCGTTCTGGTACAAAGCCACGTCAGGCAAAATCATTCCGAATCGACCATTTGTTTTCAAAAGCAACATCCCTTTGTAGACGAAGTACATGAACGAGTCGATCATTCGAACGATGATGTCCTTGTTCTTGTGCCTGAGGTATTCCAGTTCATCTTCCGTGAACGCAGCACCCCACGGCGGATTTCCAAGCACCACATCGAAACCCGTCTTCACAACCTCAGGGAAACCTTCTTCCCAGTTGAATGCGTTCACGCGATAGAGGTCATCGTCTTCACCAAGCAACGAAATCTGGCGATCCTCGTAATAGTCCTGTGCGATGAGCGAATTGCCGCACTTCAGATTTGCAGTCAGATCGGGCAGGAACGTCTCATGCGGGAAAAGCGTTTGCTGCTTGCCCAACGTCGAGCGCGTTTCGCCTTCAAGGATTTTGAGGTAAAGGGATAACATCGTCACTTCGACCGCTTGATAGTCGATGTCAACGCCGTAGACGTTGTTCAGCATGATTTGGCGCTTCAGGTGAGTGGTCAGCCGTAACGCGCCACTTTCGTCGGTGTAGCAGAGGTCCGGCTTCTGTTCCTTCGGATGATCCTGATACCACTTTGTGTAGTATTCGCAGATTCGCTCAAAGACTCGAATCAGGAAGCTGCCTGAACCGCAAGCCGGGTCAAGCACCTTGATCTTCTCAACATCCTTTGGTCGCTTCCCCTCAAGAAGCTTGCTGACTGTCTCCTCCACAATGTGATTCACAACGTAACGCGGCGTGTAGTAGACACCACCAGCCTTCCGGACCTCAGGCTTCAGCTCAATCTTGAGTCTGCCTGTCTTGGTGACGCGGACGACTTTACCGATGAAACGCTCGTAAACAGAGCCGAGAATTTTAACGGGCAGCGTGCTGAACAGATAAGGTGAGTCTTCGCTCGATAAATCTCGGATCAGGTCGGCGAGGTATTCATCGGAGACGTTCAGGGTCTCCGATTCATGTCCACTCTTAAACAGCGCTCCGTTGAACGACTCACAAGCCGATTGAAGTGTGCTACAAGGCGGCTATACAACGATGGGCGACCATGTTGAATCGCTTCCCAGTCAGAAAGGATCAACTCCAGTGGACGCCCGGTGTCAATGTCTCGGTCTTCCGAGATGCGAACGAATAGTATGCGATCAAGTATTCGCTGAATGGACTCGTTGAGGTCGATTGAAGTCCATTTGTGTTTCTTGTTACTGCGAATAAGATCGGCTGCGAGGATTTCCCGCTGCTCTTCGACATACGACAGGAAGTCAGTGTCAACCGTCTTTACACGTTCAGGAGCGATCAGCCAACCCTGCCTAGCTTTTCCCTTCAGGGGCTTCTTCGGAAGGCTGGTGATGTACTTTTCGAGTGATCCTGAGGCTACGGAATCGCGGGAAAACAGGGACCAGATTTCCTCAGCCTGTGCAACGTACTCGGTATAGTTCCATTGCTTGCAGCTTTCCCACGGAGAAATCTGCTCCGGTCGTGCCGGGACGATGAAGATTTGCAGCGCCTCAAAGTTGGACAGTGTTGCGACCAGCAGCTTGAGGTTGAAGGCGTACCTTTGCGCTTGATATGCGTCTTTCTTCGATAGCTCCTCGCGCGGCTTCTTCGCTTCGCAAACGAACCGTTCCAAACCGCCTGTCCGAAAGAGATAGTCTGCACGCTTCTTGCGTCCCTCGATGTGGACGCGACTTTCAATCTGCACTTCCCGAAGAGACTGAGCTAATCCTTGTTTATTCTCGACATCCCACCCTAACGCTCTCCAGAACGGAGTCAGGTAGTCATTGCGAAGGGCAGACTCGTCGTAACCTTCGCTTCGGTAGGCAGCCAAATCCTTGTGGAAACTGGCTGTAAGGCGAGTCAGTTCCTCCCGAAAGAAATCAAATGAATTTTCCGTGGGCATATCGGCGCGACTCGACAGTGTAGCGCATCCCATCCCCTGGCGAAGGCGAGGTAAGACCAGATCAGAACCGTAAGGGCAGCGATACTCGTGGCAAGCACCGACATCGGCGTGAGCGGGAGAGTACAGCTTAGAGAGAGGTCAGATCAAGGCTTGCTCTGCGTGAGGAGATTAACCTAAAAAGATCAGCGTAAAAATATCAGGCTGAGCAGTCGGAGAGTCTGCTAACGCGGCGTGGGATTGCTTCGGTGAAGTTCATGCGGATTCCGTGCTCGGGTCGCAAGATCACCATGGGGCGAGGTTCGATGGTCTGGCCCGGAACCAGGCGGAAATCGTATTTTCGGAGCAGAACACTCAGAATCATGAGCATTTGCAGCATGGCGTAGTTGCCGCCGATACAGCCCCGCGGTCCAGCCCCGAAGGGTAAATGAGCGAAGGGCGTGTGAAGCTTCTCGTTCGTTTTGGAGAACCGTTCGTCGTCGAAGGTCTCCGGGTTCTCCCAGTACCGCGGCGAATGGTGGGTGCCGTAGATGAATACAACGACCGTCGACCCTTTGGGGATATTGAGGTCTCCTGCACGGTCGTCGGCGAGAGCCATGCGGTCGACCATCCAAAATGGCGGATAAAGGCGCAACGCCTCAAGGATCACCTGAGTTGTAAATTCGAACTTGGGAACGTCTGAGTAAGTCAGAGGTTTGTCGCCCAGCAGAGAATCCAACTCATCCCGAACGCGGTCGACACAATCTGGACGCGAGCTCAGCAAGTAGAGGAGCCACGATAAAGCATTCGACGATGTTTCATGTCCGGCGACCAGCAGTTGCATGCTCTCACTGAGGATTAACTCGTCGTCCATGCCATGGCCGTCGCTGTAGCGGGCATCCATCAGGATCTGCAGCAGATCGTGTCCGGGAGCCTCTTTGCGCCGCCGCTGGAGGTATTCACGCAGAATACCGAAGGCGCGGCTTCGCATTTCCCAGTGTTTGCGCAACTCGCCTGAAACGGCAAACCAGGGATTCAGATAGGGCTGAATGGTTTGCCGAACCATGAATTCCTGGACGGTCGAGATGGCCAGGCTGATGACGTCGATGTCTTCCTCTTTCAAGCGCGCGCCAAACAGAGATCGGCCCACCATCGCGAAGGTAACCTTCATCATGAGCGGGTAGATATCAACCGGGCCGATACGGGATTGTTCGTCGAAGTCGCGTAGCGAGTCGGTCAGGGAGTCCTGCATGATCGAGGACAAAACTTCGAGTTGCTTCCGCTCAAAACCTGTCTGGATGAGGCGTCGTTGCGTTTTCCAGGCTTCGCCCTCAGTGGTGAGAAGACCCTTGCCCAGGAAATGGCCCATCCGCTTCTTTTGGATTTCGGACTTGTGATAGTTCTCCGAATTCGTCTTCAGCACATGCTGAATGACCACAGGATTGACCGTGACGATGGCCTCCTTGACGCCGCCAAAATAAAACCGGAAGGTGTCGCCGTGGAGTTCGATGTACTTGGTGAGAACCTGCACCGGGTTGTGGGCCATCGCGCGCGAATCCAGGAAGGATTGGAAGCGGGAGACGGCGGGTATGCTTTGCGGCAAGATTACGCCTCGCTATCCGCAGGCTGCAATTGATCTTCGTTGCCCAACTGCTTCAAAAGCAGCAGATGATGTTTGATCGCCCGCCGCATCGTGGGATGTTGCCGATAGGGAACGCCAAACTCCTCGGCGGTCTGCTTCACGATCCGGGTCAGTGGAGCATAGTGAGTGTGGCACACAAAAGGGCAGAGGTGGTGGGCAATGTGATGATTCAGCCCGCCGACGAGCCAACCGACCAGCGGGGTCTCAGTCGCGTAGTCGGCCGTTGTCGCGAAAATGTGGTGGATCCACGTATCGAACTCGTCGCGGTCTGCGGGGAAGTACGTGCTGTCGATCACGTGCGTCGTCTGGAAGACGAGCGCTACGCTCAAACCGATAATCAAATGAGAAAGCACAAAAGCCAGAGCGACCAGAAGAGGCGATTTCCCCAGCAACACAACCGGCAAAATCAGCATGTAAGTGATGTAAAAAGCTTTTCCTGCAAAGAGAATGATGTATTCCCGCAGGGGATGCTTCGTGCGTTTCAGATAATCATGCGATGGGAAGAAGAAGCATTCAAAGTCCCTTAGGAACACATAATCAAGCGAAAACAGCGCGTACATCAAGAGCGCGTAGATGTGCTGGAACCGCTGCAGGCGCGTCCGGGGTTCATAAGGCGTGAACCGCAAGACGCCACGTCCCGTGAGTGCGTCGTCTTCTCCGTGAAGATTGATGCAGGAGTGGTGTCCGCGATGATGGAGGATCCGCCACATGTAGGAGTTGATTCCACAGACATCGAAAACGTAGTTCAGCGCTTTGTTTACAGAGCGCATCGAGGAGATGGCGTTGTGATTGCTGTCGTGCGCGATGTTCAGCAAAAGGAATGTTTGTGCGACCGCATTCAAAAGGTAGAGGCCGACGAACTTCCACGAATCCGGCCTTAGCGCGTAAAGAGCAATCCAGCTGCCGGCAAGCACTGCCAGCCCCACCGCGATTTTGACCCACATCGCGAGATCGGCCTTAGGAGAAATGTTCTCTTCGGAAAAGAAACCCTCAAGGCGCCGGCGCAAGACTTTGGGGAAGGAAGACTCAGGGGCCGAGGCGGAAACGGAGTCCCGCAGAGAGGCCTCCAATGGTACAAGGTCATCGATCTCCGGGTTCAGACTAATAGCCGCCTCGTCTCGTGACTGGCTCACTCTCGTCACTGACGCATCCCACGGCCAGTTTGCCGGGATCGACCAGGCCAGCGGCGGACTTGGTCGTCCAGACACCGACTCCGGCGCAAGCGTCAGAAATTGGCGTTAGAAATGAATGCTAGCTCGAAAACTTAAGCAAGATCAAGGGAATTTCAGATCTTCCGGACCGACCGTAACGGCGCATGTTCCCGGACGGGACAGTGAGGTGGGAAATTCTTCCCAAGCCTTCCCAATCTCTGTTACCATCGAGCGCTCAGTCATTCGCAATAGAGAAGCTTTGAGTCGGGCGATCCGACGGTGGGCGGGGTTTGTCGTTACTCCACCAAGTGAGAGCATGGTGGCAAGAATGACTGGGCCTCTGTTCTCGAAGAGGGTCTTGCCCGCGGTGCACGGGGGCGCAGCGAGACTTTGGTTTTCTTATAACGGAATCTACGGAATCTTCTTATCAACACAGGAGGTTAACGAATGGCGGTGCCACCGCCATGAGACCGATCTGACTCTATGATAGCTTCGATTTTGGGCAAGCTGGATAGTCTAGGGGAGCAGCACCCGCACAAAGTTCTCTATTCGTACATTGACGTGAACGGCCGTCCGATTGGAGGCTACTCTTACGAGTCGTTTCTCCACCGGACGAAGGTAATTGCCGGACATCTGCGCCAGGAGCTTGGTTTCGCGTCGCAGGACCGCCTTCTGCTCGCCTACCCGCCGGGGCTCGAGATGATTTGCGCGTTTTTTGGGTGCGTGCGCGCCGGATTGATCCCTGTCCCCGTCTACCCCCCCAGTTCCCGTGGCTTCCAGGGCGCGCTGTACAAAATGATCCACATCGCAAAAGATTGCCAGGCGGCCGGCATCTTAACCAGCAAAGAATACCTCGGATCCCTGAAGACAAATCTTGCCCGCAGCGGAGTCTCGGCATGCGGAGTCGACGTCGACTACATCTCGGGTCTTCGTTGGGTTGTCACGGAAGACTTCGTCGACAGGGTTTCGGACGAAAACTTCAATGGCGCTTCGAGCAACGGCGCTTCGAAGATTCTGTTTCTCCAGTACACGTCGGGATCGACTCGAGATCCTAAAGGCGTGATGGTCACCCACGAAAACATACTGCATAACTGCCCACTGGTGATCGACCATGACGCGCCGGTAGTCGTCTCCTGGCTTCCGCAGTATCACGATATGGGCCTGATTGGGTGCTACCTGTATCCCGCGCTTACCGGGGGTACGACTTACGGCTTTGCTCCCACAGATTTCATTCAGCGCCCGACCCTGTGGTTCGACGCGATCAAGACTTATGAGGCCAGCGCCTCAGCCGCGCCGAATTTTGCTTACGACTATTGCCTTCGCGCAGGGCGGCTTTCGAAGGAGAGCCTGGAGAGTTGTGATCTTAGCTCGCTGCGGCTGCTGATGGTTGCAGCGGAACCCGTCAAACCGGACACGTATACACGGTTTCTGCAGGCCTTTCAGCCTTACGGACTTCGATCGGAAAGCTTTTTTGTCGCATACGGGCTGGCGGAGAATACTCTGGCGGTTTCGCTCGGAGGCCGCAATATTATTTCGGTCAACAAGAACGCTGTGGCGCGGGGGAAGGCGCGTATGACCACGGAGGTTTCCGAAATCGGCGCAGCCGCCCAGATCGTCAGTTGTGGAACTCCCCTGCCAGGCCTCACCGTAAAAATCGTGGATCCTGAGAAGCACATCGCCCTGGAGCCGGGTCGAATCGGCGAGATCTGGATCTCTGGAGGAAGCAAATGCCCAGGTTTCTGGAACAACCCGGAATTAACCCTCAAGCTGTTTCACGCCCGGCTGGTGGATGACAGTCCCTACGACGATGGCTACCTTCGGACCGGCGATATGGGCTTCTTCCACGACGGCGAACTCTTCGTCTGCGGCCGCATCAAGGACATGATTATTATCCGCGGGCAAAACTATTACCCGCAGGATATCGAGGCCGTGGTGGAGAAGGCGTCGGGCCTGATCCGGACGAATTGCGTTGCCGCGTTCCAGATTAACGAAGACAGCGAGCCCGCGCTGGCGATAGTCGCCGAGGTGAAGAATCCCAAAGCGCTTCCGGATGCACTGAAGATTGCGGCCGCCGTCCGGAATTGCCTCAACGTGGAAGTGGCCCTGATTTCTTTTGTCGCATCCCATTCGATACCGAGAACCAGTTCGGGCAAGACCATGCGCCACAAGACCAAGCACATGTGGCTGCAAGGTCAATTTACCGTTCTCTCGGAGTTTTCGCGGGAAAAGGATGCTGGACCCTCCGCCGGCGGTTCCGAAGGCCAGTCGCCTTTCGACGTATTGAAAGCCCGTTACAACCTGACGGGGACGGAATCGTACAACCTGGTCGAAGCCGGGCTGGACTCGCTGGACCTTGTCGTGTTCATGCACGAGATCAAGGAACTCTTAAAGAATAAAGACGCCGAGATGTTGGCGAGACAGGTGGATATTGGTCTCATTCAGCGGGTGAGCGTTGCCGAGTTGTTTCGACTGGCCGAGCAGTTAGAGCGTGCTCCCGAAGAAGCACTGGTTCCGCTGCGGCAGTACCTGGCGGCTTTCCGTGAAGAGCAGCGCGTGGCGGAACAGCGGATGATGAGGGACGACCGGAAGCTCATCTTCGAGCCTGCGGCGCCTGCGATATTGCCCGAAACGGCGATCCCGAATAATGTCCTGCTCACCGGCGGCACGGGCTTCATCGGGCCGTTCCTGGTGAAAAGTCTGCTGGAACAGACGCGTGCGAAGATCCATATTCTGGTAAGGGCTTCCGACGAGCATCAGGGCAAGCAGAGACTGAGGGCAGCGATGGAATCGATGGGGCCCTGCCCGGCAGATCTGATGCAGATGTTCGAGACACGCGTGATGCCAGTTTGCGGAGATCTTGGCCAGAAGGAACTGGCATTGACGCGGGAGACCTGGGATTTCCTTGCCAATGAAATCGATGCGGTGTTCCATAACGGCGCAACCGTAAACTACTTGCTCAACTACGACCGGATGCGGGACGCGAACGTACTGGGGACGAATGAGGTCTTGCGACTGGCATTCGAAGGACGGGCCAAGAGCTTCAATTACATCTCGACGACCTTCATCTTTGGCTGGGCGGTGAAGAAGGTTCTATATGAAACCGACTTCAACCAGAATATGGAACTTCTCGATTTTGGCTACAGCCAATCCAAGTGGGTGTCGGAGCAAGTGGTGATGGATGCGCGCCGCCATGGGCTTCCGACGCGGATCTTCCGGCCCGCTCTGGTGAGCCCCTCGATTACCGGCGGAGGCAACAACTTCGACATCGCCGTGCGTCTGGTGGCATTCATGGTGAACCACGGCATTGGAGTCGATGCCCTGAACCAGGTCAGCTTCGTTCCCGCGGACATCATGGCGAACAACATCGTTGCGATTTCCACGACGCCGGGCACCGAGAACAACACATATCACGTAGTGCGGGACGACTACGCGAACATGCTGGATATTACTGGCCTGATTACCAAGGCGACCGGCCGGCAATTTGAAGTGTTCAGTCTTCCCGACTTCGTTCCTGAACTGATCCGGAGATGCAGGAAAGAAGATCTCCTCTTCCCGCTGCTGGACTTTCTGGTGAACTCTGTGGACAACATCTCAGCGATGGAGTTCAAACGCTACGACAACTCCTGCTATCAAGCGGCTCGGGATGCGTCTGCATGGGGCAAGCCGGATCCGTCTCTCGAAGAGACGGTTCATGGCATTCTGCGATTCATGCAGCGAAAGGGAATCATCTCGGTTGGATTTCGTGAGTTCAGCGCCGTGGGGAGTTGCCGCTAGGCGCACCCCGTGCCGACGCATCAGGGCGACACAGCTATAGCTACTGTTTCCGGAATACGAGAGTCTCTTTTATTTGCTGGCCGGTTTCCAGCGTGCCTGACGTGGTCAGCGTCATCTGAGCTCCGTCGGCGGAAACCACCCACCGATCCCTTTGCGTGATTTGATCATCTCGCCGGTAAATCGAATCGACGGTGTGAGCGTCGACAAGTTGGAGGGCGACGGTATCATTCCTAGAGTTTTTCAGATCGTATTCCTTGCCGTCAAAGCGGGCGGTGTAGCTGAAGTCGCCCGAGAAGTGAACCCCACCCTTCCCGTCCGCCTCGATCTGGAGCGCCATCCCTTGCCGCAAACGAGTCTTGCTCAGATCCTCGGTCCACTCCCCGGCGAATAGGTCATTGGCAGTCTTCTTTCCTCCGGTCCGCGTCCAGACCGTCATCTTGTCGGCGCGGCCGGTCTGTGAAGTCGTGCTGGTTAACTCGTTAGCATCGCGCGAAAGCTTGTCGCGAATCGTCGCCACCGGAGTTCCATCCTTTTTCTGGTTGACTTCGACTTGATGCTTGTCGATCCTCCGCAGATCGATTTGATTAAATGCGGGATTGCCCGGCACGGATGCGTCACGACCGTTCAACTTCGCCGTAAAGTCGAGATGGGTCTCGCCTGAAAGCAGTACGTGCACTTCATCGTGCAGGCGTGTAATGGAGAGCTTGTTGGGCGGATCCAGCGAAGACTGCGCCGAGACGAGCGTCCAGGAGCCGATGCGAGGGTCAGCGGCACCAAGTTGAAGAGCACCGAGCAGACCGAGCAACGCGAGTTTATGCAATGGTCCTCCTGGAAACCGAGTATGCTTATCACACAATAAAGTAATACGAAACGGGGTTCCGCGCCGGGTGTGAATCGCTCTGACAGTAACGATGTTGAGTAGTGGGCTAAATCCGTGTTGCTGATTTTTCCGCTGATCCTCTAGGATTTTGAACTGCTGGCATTTCGAATTACGACAAGCCAAACGAAGAGGAATCTGCCGAATACCCGATTTTGCGCGGAATGATGAATCTCGTGCATGTGCGCCGCTTCTGGCTGGCCGCTGCAGTCCTGGCCGCCGTCGTTGCGCTCCTTCCATTTTCCTTCCACGCCGAGCGCCATCTGGAGACGGCAACGCGCATCGAAGGCAGCGAAGCAGGAAATGTCCCGGGGGAACTGGCTACTCGCTTTCGCTCGCCATTTGTGGACCGCGTGGTCCTGGTGATTCAGGGACTGCCGCCTGTCGATTCGGAGGAAGGCGAGCAAGCGCTCGCAACCATTGAAAAGGCGCTGCAAGCGGAACCCGGCGTATCCGGAGTTGTTTCCCATCTTGATTTTCGTGATTCGATTTTCCTGGGCAAGGGGGGAGGAACTTTTGTTCTGGTAGGACTCGCTTCGACCGACGGGCCCGTGGAGTCGCTGGTCCCGAAGCTTCACGATCTGGAGAACTCTCTCCAAAACCAATTGCGGGGGCGCTATCCGGCGGTAAAGCTTGAATTGACGGGAGAAACGCCGCTTAATTTCGACATTCGCAAAGCCAGCGCCGACGACGTACAACGCGCCGAAACTCTCGCGATTCCCGCCACACTCGCCCTTCTGCTGGTGGCGTTTGGAAGCCTGGTTGCGGCCCTGATTCCGGTAGCCATTGGCCAGCTTGCCATCGCGAGCGCTCTGGCGATTGCGGGATTTTTGGCCCTGCGTTGGCACTTGTCCATTCTGGTTCAGAATCTGTCCACTATGCTTGGCCTGGGCCTGGGAATCGACTACGCGCTCCTCATGGTGAGCCGGTTCCGGGAAGCCATTGCCACCGGGCAAGATGGGGTTCAATGCTCGGGCATCGCAGCTCGCCAGGCGGGTCATACACTCCTGATTTCAGCCTCGACCGTGGCCATCGGATTCCTCGCCCTTTTGACCGTCCCCATCAGCGAGGTCAGTTCCATTGGTGTGGCTGGATTCCTGGTGGCCGGAACGAGTCTGCTGCTGGCCAATACTGTGGTTCCGGCATTGCTGGCAGCTCTCGGTCCCCGAATCAACGCAGGCCGTCTGCCTATCATTGCGAGTTTTGATGAGCATCGCGCGGCTCGCACCGCAGACCGCTGGAGGCGATGGGGGAGAGTGGTTGTCGCCCATCCCTGGCTTGCCATCTTTCTGGCGGGCGTCCCTTTGCTTGTGCTCGCCTCGCAGGCCGCAAGGCTCAATACCGACGTGCCCAGGGGTGATTGGCTGCCGTCACAGGCGGAGTCGGTTCGCGCGCTTCACACCCTGGAACACATGGATCGGGCAGGGATTGTCTACTCGTTGCGCGTGATTCTGGAACTCCCATCGGATTCCATCGCGCAAACGGACAGAGGCTGGAATGCGCTCGATCGTTTCAGCAAGCGGCTGGCCAGCGACCCTCGCGCCGAGCGGGTGATCTCCCTTACCTCGATTGCGGGCAGCGACCGGTCTAACCTCAGCAACCTTTCGCGTGAGACGCATCGGACGTTCCTGAGCCGCGACGGGCGGGCGGCGCTGATTGAAGTGTTACCCGCGACTTCCGTCGCCCTGAACGATCAGGTCAACTGGGTGCGCGAACTGCGGAAAACCGGTGCGGTAGCTTTTACCGGAATGCCCGGCGCCACGCTGCGCATTGGAGGCATACCGGCCCTGACTGCGGATTATCAGACGATTGTGCGGGACCGGTTCGTTTCCGTCGTCGCGCTGGTGGTGGTGGGGACGCTCGTGGCGCTGCTAGGCGGCTTCCGCTCGCTTTTCGCGGCGGTAAAAGCCATCGCCCTGAACCTGCTTTCGGTCACTGCCTCCTTCGGAGCATTGGTTCTGGTGTTTCAGCAGGGACACGGTATTCGCTTCTTCGGAGTTCCCGAAGGAACTGCCAGCATATTTCCCATTGTGCCCATCGTCGCCTTCGCCATCGTCTTCGGACTGAGCATGGATTACGAAGTGTTTCTGGTGGCGCGAGTCCTGGAGGCGAGACGGGGTGGGATGAGTGAATTGGAGGCAATCCCCGAGGGGCTAGCCAGAACCGCAGGACTGATTACCAGCGCCGCCGCGATCATGATCGTGGTATTCGCGGCATTTACCTTCGGCAACTTCTTGGTCGTCAAAATGCTCGGATTTACGCTGGCGGTCGCCGTATTGATTGACGCAACCCTGGTCCGCATTGTGATTGGACCCGCGCTGCTTCGCCTTGCCGGCGATTGGAACTGGTGGCCTGGAGGGCTCACGACCACACGCAGTGCACCGGTAATCGCCAGCGGTGAATGATGGAAATCGATACGCGCAGTTCAGTGTGTTCCGAACGGGCCCGGAGTAATTAAGTCTATCTCGGCGTGGATCAGTTCAGCCCTTGTAACAGGTAGAGTTCAGAAAGCTGGCGCAGCGTGTTGTAGGCGAATTGCTGTCCATCGGGCGTGGTCAGGACGCGAGTGATGCCGAAGCCGCCGGCAGGGTCGTGCATCTCCAGCGTCTTGACCAGTTGCCGGTCGCCATTGTCCAGACGAAGGCGATAAACGGACGCAGTCATTCCGTTGTAGGTCGCGACGAAAATTGCCATTCCATCGGCCGTCACCTGAATCGGCCTGTCTTTGTCCTGCAATCCTTTGATCTCGCGAACTGGCGAACCGGGCTCGGCTGGAAGCAGTTCGGGAACGCCCTTCTCGCTGCGCGCGAACACGAACTTCCCATCCGGAGTAATTGGCCCGCGGACGCCTTCGGGAGTCAGCGGTTGCAGTTGGTTCGAAGCGGGGTCGAACAAATAGTCGCGTGCCGGGTGACCCGGCTCGTTTGCAGTCATCACAATTCGGCGGCTATCGGCGGCAAATCCTTGGAGAGCGATGTTCTCGATTCCCGCCGGCTTCAATTCGGCTACCTCCCCGGCTCCAGTCGGAATGAGCCAATACCGGGGTGCAGTGCTTGGGGTGAACGCAAGAACCCATTTCTGGTCGGGAGAGAGGCCAATGGCATAGCCTTCGCCCAGGCGTACGGCCGCGGTACCGTCTGTCTTCCGCAGGAAAATCGTGCCCAGCGCCCCTCCGCCTTTTCCGGCTTCGAAAAAGAGCACTTGTTTGCCATCTGGAGACATTCCCGCCATTACGGCCCGGTCCAACCAGGTGAGCTCTCGGTCTTCAGAGCCTTGGGAGCTGGCGAAAAAGATTTTGCGCTCGCGATCGTCAATGGCAATGATCGCCGTGCCGTCCGTCGACACATCGTGCAGCGTCAGGTCTCCGGGAGCCGCCGCCAGTAGACGAAACGCGCCCGACATGTTGACCGACATCAGCCGCCGGGCGATGGTCGTCGCGGTGGGATCCGCAGTGAACCAGACTTCGTCATTCCTGGGCGACCACGCCAGCCCGTAAAGACTGGCAAATTCTCCGAACGATTTTGCGTTTCCTCCATCGGCATCAATGACAGCAACGGAGCCGCGATCATCCCCTCTCGAGAAGTGCCGGCAAAACGCGATGCGCTTGCCGTCGCGCGAAATTCGCGGATGGCTGATCCATGCCGGCGCCGCCACCTGGTAGACCACTTTTCCCGCGGGATACTCGATCCGGTTCTCGTTGCCCACGGTCCGCACCACGAGCTGGTTCGACCCATCGGGTGACCAGTCCGACCATTCCACATTCTCGAGAATTTCCCGCGGCGCGGTGCCGCCGGTAAGGGGCGTCCGTCCCAAGGTACCGAGCGTGCCAAAGAATCCTTGAAGCGGGGTGGGCTTGAGGGAAACTGCAATCTCGCCCTGCGAGGAGATGCCGAGCAGATCTACCTGATTCAGGCCGAGCGGCCGCGATTCGATGCTGTCTTCCCGCGTGGAGTAAAGTTCCGGAGCCAACCCGGCCCACGCCGCACTGTAGATGACCGTGCGATTGTCGGGGGCAAAACGCGCGCTCAGTACCGTTCCCTTGCGGAAGGTCAGCTGGTGATATGTCACCTCTGACGACGTCTTCCCCTTGTGGCCGGCTGTGTAGCCCAGACCGGCCGCCAGCGTTAGCAGCAGCAGGGCAATCAAAGGCTGAAAGCGGCGCAACCGCTGAGCCGGGGTCGGCTGGGCGACCTTCCCCAGCGTAGAACTGGAGCCAGGAGACAACGACTCAAGATCAAAGGCCAGATCGCGCGCCGACTGAAACCGCTGGTCGGGATTCTTCTCCAGGCAGTGCCGCACAATCCGATCGAGCCCCGGAGAGATGCTGCGATTCATCTCCGTCAGTTCGGGCAGATCCTCCTTCAGAATGGCGGTCATTGTCTCCGCGGCCGTATCCCGCCGGAAGGCGCGCTGGCCGCTCAGCATCTCGAACAGGATCGCTCCGAAGACGAAGATGTCAGATCGATGATCAATCTCAACGCCGCGCACCTGCTCCGGCGACATGTAGCCTGCCGTGCCCAGAACCTGCCCCGCTTCGGTCAGGGAGATGTCGGCCGAGGTCAATGTCTGCACGCTACTGTTGGCCGCGGACCGGCTTGGCGCCGTCTTGGCCAAACCGAAGTCCAGAATCTTCACCCGCCCGTCTTTGGTGAGGAAGATGTTTTCCGGCTTCAGATCGCGATGGATAATCCCTTTGTCATAGGCTGCGGCGAGTCCATGGGCAACCTGGATCGCGATTTCAATCGCCTTGCGAGCGGAAACAAGCCCACCCTGCAGGCGCTCCCGCAGCGTCTCCCCTTCCAACAGTTCCGTGACCATGTACGGCGTTCCGTCGTGGGTTCCGATGTCGTACACGGCCAGAATGTTGGGGTGGCTGAGCGCGGCCACCGACCGCGCTTCCCGTTCGAAGCGGTGCAGGCGATCCGCGTCGGCCGCGAATGATGCGGGCAAGACCTTGACGGCGACGATCCGGTCGAGGCGAGTGTCCCGGGCGCGATACACTTCGCCCATCCCGCCAGCGCCTAACGGGGATTGAATTTCATACGGACCGAGTTTCGTGCCGGAATCGAGGGGCATGGGTGCGCGCCATTATAACGTGCGGCGCCCGCTTTCACGGGACACGCCGTTTCGAGGTGTTGGTCGGCTAACCCGAAACTATGCCGAATGGTGAAACATCCCATTGCGGGCATTGATCCTCGATATGACCTTTTCAGTTCGCTTCCACCAGCGGCAGCTCAATAAAGCTCGTCTGATCGGCGGAGTGAAAGACGCGCTGGGTCGCCTTTTTGTAGTCGCCCGGCTTGGCCCAGAAAATATTGGGGACGAACGTCTGCGGGTTGCGGTCGTAGAGCGGGAACCAGCTCGACTGGATCTGTACCATGATGCGGTGGCCGGGCCGGAAGACGTGGTTGGCTGTGGGCAAACTCCAGCGGTAAAGCAGAGGCTTGCCGGATTCGATCGGCTTCGGATTCTCCAGACTTTCGCGATAGCGGCCGCGGAAAATGTCGGCCGAGATCATGAGTTCGTAGCCGCCCATGGCCGGCTCGGCGGCGACCTCGTCGGGGTAGACATCGATGAGCTTCACTACCCAGTCCGAGTCGGTTCCGCTGGTCGAAGCGATCAAATTGACGATCGGCTGGCCGCTGATCTTCATCGGTTCCTTCAACACGTTTGAAGTGAAAACCAGAACATCGGGTCGTCCTGAGGGCTCGCGCTGATCATCCACCAGCCACTCTGCCCAGGTGAAGCCTTCGCCATAAGCGACCGGCTGAATCGGACGCGAGCGGAATGGCACCGGCTTGGCTGGATCAGAGACATACTCCTCGTAAGCCGCGTCGCCAGCCTTGGGAGCGCTGAATCCCAGACCTAGCGCGGGTTCGAGATAGAGCCGAGTGGGAAGAATCGAGCAGCCGCTGGCACAGCCCGCGGGCCAGGCCGGGAGACGCCGCCACGTGTCCGTCCCGGTTTCATATGCGGTCACCGTGGCCACGTCCGCTTTGGGCGCACCGTCTTTCAGGTATTGAGCAAGAAAGGGCGCCAGGATGTTCTTGCGGAAATAGAGTCCTGTGTCGGTGTGAAAGTTCAACGCGCCCAGGCGGCTGCAGTCGCCGATTTCCTGCGCATGGTGCCAGGGCCCGAGAACCAGAAAGACCTTGTCGTTGTTGGTGTCCTTGGGTTTGATCGCCTTGTAGACGGCAGGCGCGCCGTAGATGTCTTCCTGATCCCACAGGCTGTCGACCAGCATGGTCGGCACTTTAAGCGGCTGCGCCGCCAGAATGCGGTCCATGGCCTGTTCCTGCCACCACGAATCGTAGCTGGGATGCTCGAGCAGCTTGCGCCAGAAGCCCACCTGCTCCAGCCCGTGCCGCCTTCCCAGTTCTCCTGCGGACCCCGCTTCCATGTAAACGTCGTAATCGTCAAAGTGGCCGGTCCACCATTTCTCCTCGTTCTTGCGGTTGGCCTCCTGCTCGTAGATATAGGGCATGTTCTGCTGACGGAAAGCCCCGTTGTGAAACCAGTCGTCGCCCATCCAGCCGTCGACCATGGGATTCATCGGCACCGACACTTTCAGCGCAGGATGCGGATTCACCAGCGCCATTAGCGGCAGGAAACCGTCGTACGAAATCCCGATGATGCCAACCTTGCCGTTGCTCTCAGGAACATTTTTCACCAGCCAGTCGATGGTGTCGTAGGTGTCTGTGGAATGATCAACCGGGGTGGGATTCAGCGGCCCGTGCAGGGGCCGCGTCATGACGTAGTCGCCTTCCGAGTCGTACCTGCCGCGCACATCCTGGACCACCCGTATGTACCCGCCGTCCACGATCACGTCGTCGGCGTTGTCGTAGCCGTTCAGGATCGGCCCGAGATGCGAACTCGCTGCATGGCTGGTTTGCGCCTTGGCGCTGTAGGGCGTCCGGGTCAGCAGGATGGGCGCGCCCTTTGCTCCCTTGGGGATGAGGATGACGGTATACAGTCTCACGCCGTCGCGCATGGGAATCATCACCACCCGCTTGACATAGTCGAAGCTGTCAGTTGCCGGCACGAAGTCGGCAGGGGTTTCGCTGGGCAGGGAAGTGGCCTGGGAAGGAGTCGTTTGTGCAACCAATCTCCCGTTCGTCAACACGGAAAACAACATCAGAAGCAGCAGGGGGCAAAAGACAAACGCACGACGGAGCAAGATCATAATCATGGCGGTTCCTTGGACGCGGCGAAGTATAGTAAACCCTTCCCGCGCGGCTTGCCAAATTCGCCGCTGGAAGGGCTGGGCCGGGTGGCGCGGGGTGCCGGGATCCAGCCCGCATCTGTTCAATTCCGGGAGCAGCACCTTCGTAACCAGACACCGGTAACAAACAAAACTAGACTCCGCTGTGGGGGTTTACCTTCGCATGTCCAAAATTACGCAGTCGCTCTTTGTCCTGGCAGTTGCGGGTCTGATGTATGTCGGACCGGCCGCTGCTCAAACCACCAACACTTCCGGCGCCGGCGCGGGCCAGGTCGATCCCGGACATCCACGGGTCAACCAGGTCAACGGCCGGGAAACGCGCCAGCAGAACCGCATCGCCAACGGGATCAAGAACGGACAGCTGAAGCCGGGGCAGACCGCCCATCTGGAGAAGGGCGAACAGCGCCTGCAGAACAACGAAAAGAAAGACATGGCTAAGGACAACGGTCACCTCACCAAGGCCAACCAGCGCCAGCTCAACCACGAAGCCAATCACATGAGCAAGCGGATTCACAACGACAAGCATCCTGCCAAGTAGTTTTGGCCCTCCCGAGTTTTGACATTTCCGGTAGAAGCGAGAGCCCGCCGAGCGCGGGCTTTTCTTTTTTGCAATCCGGAGCGGTGGGTGGATACGGGCGCCGGTTCTCTGAAAATCGCACCCGTTAGCGCTGCTCGCAAAGGCGAAAGCCCCCAACCTTCCCACCCAACCTTCCCATATAATGTTCAAAATCAGGCCCCCTCGTTTGCACCCAGGGCGGGAACGGGATACACTCGCACGCCTCAGCTATGGCGGTAGAAAGTCAAAAGACAAAGCCCGGAATCGAAATCGCCAGCCTGACCGACGTCGGCTTGCAGCGCTCCAACAACGAGGACTCCTACCTGTTTTGGGAGCCAGTCTCGGACGATGATTTCCGCCGCAAGGGCCGGCTTGCCGTAGTTGCCGATGGCATGGGTGGGTACGAGGGCGGGCAGGAAGCGAGCCGCCTGGCAGTCGAAACGGTGCGCCACATCTATGACAGCGCCTTCAGCGGGGATCCCCAGGAAACTCTGCTCGCAGCCCTGGCTACTGCCCACGAGAACATCCAGCGCTACGGGGAGGAACATCCTCAGTTCCAGGGCATGGGGACGACGTGTACTGCGGTCTCGATCGTTGGCCATGAGCTGTTTTTCGCGCACGTGGGCGACAGCCGCCTGTACCTTGTCCGCGATGCCCGTATCTCGCGTCTCACCCGCGATCACTCCTATGTGGGCCGGCTGGTCGAGAGCGGGATTGTGCGCTCGGAAGATGCCGAGACGCATCCGCAGCGCCACATTCTGACCGCGGCTCTGGGATCGGGCAGGGAAGTGCTGCCCGATGCTCCCGAGATGCCGATTCTGTTGGAAGAGGGCGACGCGCTGGTGCTGTGCACCGACGGCCTCTGGAGTCTGGTCAGCGAAGCGGAACTGAGCCGCGTGGTTCGGTCCAATCCTCCGTCGCAGTCGTGCCTCGCCCTGGTGAATCTGGCGCTCGAGCGCGGTGGCCCTGACAACATTACGGTGCTGGTGTTGCGGATCTCAGCTGAGCCAACCGCGCCAATTGAAAAGTACTCTGTACCCGGTACTCAGGACCCAGTCGAATCGGTTAGAGGGTTTGAGTAGAGGTTCAGAAATATCTGAGTACCGGGTACTGAGTACCGGGTACTGAGAACTGAGGCTCGGGTAAACGCCTTACCGCGGGCCGCGCTCCGATGAGCATTTCCTTCCACCAAACTGCAAGCCCGTGCACATGGGCCGTCCAGCGCAAAAAGGGAGCCCGCTAAGCTCCTGAGTCCAAAGACGTAAATTGACGTGCGGAGTCCAGGAGTATGGAATCTCGTTTGCATTGTCCCTAACGTCAATAAAGTCTATTACTACGATAGACATACTGGTTGATTATGACTACCTCCCATAAGACCGCATCGCTCAGCCGGATTGCGGCAATTCTTATGTTCGGGCTGGTGACCGCCGTCACAGGATGGGCGCAGGGAACCGCCAACACCATCCGCGTAGGCGCTTTTCCCAACGTCACGCACGCCCAGGCCATGGTGGGCAAGGCCAACGGGTGGTTCGAGAAAGCGATGGGTCCGCAGGTCAAAGTGCAGTGGACCAGCTTTAACGCCGGGCCCTCGGCTATCGAGGCTCTATTCGCCGGAGCCATCGACATGACCTACGTCGGACCGAACCCGGCCATCAACGGCTATGTGCGTTCGAACGGCGAAGCTCTTCGCGTGGTGGCGGGCGCTGCCAGCGGAGGCGCGTCTCTGATCGTGCGCAACGATTCCGGTATCCAGAAGCCCGAGGATTTTCACGGCAAGCGCGTGGCGTCACCCCAGTTCGGCAACACGCAGGACGTCGCGCTGCGCAACTGGTTGCGCAACCACGGCATGCAGACTACGGACAAGGGTGGCGACGTGCAGATCGTCCCCATGGCCAATCCCGATCAGCTGACCCTCTTTCTGAAGAAGGAACTCGATGCGGCTTGGGCCCCTGAGCCCTGGGCCACGCGCCTCATCCACGAGGGAAACGGCCGCCTCTTAGTCGACGAGCGCACGCTATGGCCCGACGGGCAATTCGTGATTGGACTGTTGGTCGTAAACACAAAATTTCTCAACCGCCATCCCGATCTCGTAAAGAACTGGATTCGCGCTCATGTGGAGTTGACCGGCTGGATCAACAGTCACCCGTCCGAAGCCAAGCAGCTACTGAATCAGCAGATTCAGGTTGAGACGGGGAAGGCCCTGCCGCCCATCGTTCTTGATGAAGCCTTCGCGCGCCTGCAGGTCACCTATGACCCGCTGCATACAGCGCTGAATACGGCCGCCCAGCAAGCGTTCACCGACGGTTTTCTCGGGCGTCAGATGCCCGATCTATCGCGGCTTTACGATCTCTCGCTCCTCAACCAGGTTTTGGCAGAGAAGGGAAAGAAGGCGCTGCAATGAGCACCGACCTGCAAGAGTTGCCCAGCCAGCTCCCGATTCCGGCCGGTACTCGTGTGCTGCCGCACTCTGGCAGGCTCGAAGGCCGAGTGGGTCTGGCGCGGATCGCAGGCCCGGCGCACAGCTTGGCTGCGATTCCGAAAGTTGCCCTGAGCGACATCTGCCTGAGCTACCGCACGGAGAGCGGAGAGCGGCTGCTGGCCCTCGACCACATCAATCTTCAGGTACAGGCTGGGGAGTTTGTCTGCATCGTCGGTCCTTCCGGTTGCGGCAAGTCCACCCTGCTGCATCTGATCGCCGGCCTGCATCAACCGACCTCGGGCCAGGTCATGGTCAACGGCAAGCCGGTGCGAGAGCCTGGCACCGATCGCATCATGATCTTCCAGGAGCACGGCCTCTTCCCCTGGCTCACGGTCGGACAGAACGTGGAATTCGGCATGAAGATGAAGGGCGTCAGCAAGGCTGAGAGGGAAGAGAAGACCCGGCATTATCTGCGCCTGGTCCATCTGGCCAAGTTCGAAAAAAGCTACATTCATCAGCTCTCCGGAGGCATGCGGCAGCGCGTCGCCATCGCCCGCGCTCTGGCCACCGAACCTGACGTCCTCCTGATGGACGAACCGTTCGGCGCTCTCGACGCCCAGACGCGTGATCTGCTGCACGATGAACTGGAACGCATCTGGAGCGAGACTGGCTGCACCATCATCTTCGTTACGCACAATGTTCGCGAAGCGATTCGCCTGGGCGACCGCGTAGTTCTGCTGACGTTCCGCCCGGGCAGGGTCAAGAGCGAGTTTTCCGTCGAGTTGCCGCGCCCGCGCCATCTGGAAGATGTGTCGGTCGCGCGCTCCGCTCGGAGGATTCTGGACGAATTGCGGGAGGAGATCAATCGCTCGCTCGCGGTGGAATACAACGAGGGCGTGAAGCCCCGGATCACACCGGGAGGGAAGGCATGAAACGGGCAGCGCGGTACGTCATCTTCTACGCCAGCCTGTTGGGTCTCTGGACGCTCCTGGCCGAACTGAGAATCTGGCCGCCATATCTGTTTCCCACTCCGTGGGGCGTCGGCGAGGCGTTGTACGCAGGATTCAAGGATCATACCTACTGGATCGCAATTCGGTTCAGCATGGAGCGTGTCCTGATCGGCTATGGCATTTCGGTCGTGCTGGGCATGATTCTTGGCCTCGGCGTGGCCAGCAACAAGTTTCTGGAAGAGACCATAGGCGGCCTGCTGGTAAGCCTGCAGAGCCTGCCCAGCATCTGCTGGTGGCCGCTGGCCCTGCTTTGGTTCGGACTGAACCAGAACGCCATTCTTTTTGTGGTGATCATGGGCTCGCTGCTGTCCGTGACCCTTGCCATGGAAGACGGCCGCAAGCAGATGCCGAAAATCTTCAGCCAGGCCGGGCGCAACTTGGGAGCCAAGGGCTTCCGGTTGTTTTGGTACGTGTTGCTGCCGGCCAGTTTGCCGTTCCTTGTTTCCGGGTTCAAGCAGGGATGGGCTTTTGCGTGGCGCTCGCTCATTACCGCCGAGATGTTCTATCTCAGCCTTGGACTCGGTCAGGTGTTGATGATGGGCCGCGACCTGAATGACATGAGCGCGGTCATCGCTGTGATGGTTTTGATCATTGCCATCGGCTACGTCGTCGATGGCGTGGTCTTTAAGGGAGTCGAACGCCGCCTGCAACACAAGTGGGGGTTGACTCCCGCAACCTAGGAATTGTTGGGAGAGGCGTCTCTGAGTTCCTTGAAGAATTTACAGTTCTTTAATGTTTGGGGGAGCGGATTCGATGAATGTCTAGTACACTAATTGTAATAGTGGTGGATACGAGCCCCCTCCCAGGAAATGCCAATGCAACGCAAAAAACTGAACGAAGTGAGGACTTCAACTCCATGGAAGCGATCAAGGTTCTGTTATTCGCACTCATCCTAGTGACACTAGCAACAGGGGCGGAAGGGCAAACCGGGACATCCCCCTCCGATGCGACCGCACAGAGCAACACCGCTGTGGCCACGGCGAGCGCAGCGTCGGACGATTCTTCGGTGCCGGTCGAGGCTGCGTTCACCACCGAGCAAAAATCTTCTCCCGTGTCTGCACATCGGGACGGCCTCTGGTTTTCGACCGCCGATGGCGCGACCAAGCTCCATGTTCACGGGTATATTCAGAGCGATGACCGCATGTTCTCCAGCAGCACGCACGGAGAGGAACTGGACACATTCCTTTTCCGCCGCATCCGCCCGCTGTTTGAGGGCACGCTGTTCAACGCCGTCGACTTCCGCTTCATGCCCGACTTCGGCCAGAACAACCCTCAGATCCAGGAAGCCTTTCTGGAACTGAAGACGCTGCCGTTCGCCAAGCTGCGCGTGGGCAAGTTCAAAGAGCCAATCGGACTCGAAGTGCTGCGCTCGGACCGCGAACTGACCTTCGCCGAGCGCTCCCTGGCTTCGGATCTGGTCCCGCTGCGCTACATCGGCGCGCAACTGTCGGGCGCTGTGCTCTCTAATTCGATCACCTATGCCGCCGGGTACTTCGACGGATCGAGCGACGGATCGAACGCAGTGTTCACGCAATGGGCGCACTCCAATGAAGCTGCCGCGCGGGCGTTCTTCCATCCCTTCGCCACCACGGACGTCGCCGCGATCAAGCAATTCGGTCTCGGCGTCGCCGGTTCCGCTGGAGCCCAGCACGGCGCCATCGCCGGCTTGAAGACGGAGGGACAGACCACGTTCTTCAAGTATTCCTCGACGGCGGTGTCTAACGGCCAGCACAACCGCCTTGAGCCCCAGGCTTACTACTACGCCGGCCCGTTCGGCCTCATGAGCGAGTACGTGATTTCTTCCCAGGACGTGCTCAACAAGGGCGTCAGCGGTCGTGTACGAAACGAAGCCTGGCAGGTTGCCGGATCGGTCGTCCTTACAGGAGAGAAAAACACCTATGCCGGAGTGCGCCCGCGCAACGCTACCGAGAACGCGCCGGGCTTTCGGCGGTTCGGAGCTGTGGAGCTCGCGTTGCGCTACAGTACATTGCGCATCGACGGCGGCGCCTTTCCCCTCTTCGCCAGCGCTGCAACTGCCCCGCAGCAAGCAAGGGAGCAGGGCGTCGGCGTGAACTGGTATCTGAACCGTTACGTAAAGCTCGAAACTGACTACGAGCACACGGGATTCCGCATGGCGTCAGTCAGCGCCACTCCGCTGCACAGCGAGAACGTCCTGATGAGCCGCATCCAGCTGGCCTTCTGAGAGGGCGACGCAATCCTGGCGGCGGTGCCAATCGGGCCGCCGCCACGGATGTGCAGGATCTCAGTCCCGCGCTCTCCCTCACTAACGCTGGTGGACCAGCGTGCATCGTCTGGTACCGCGGCCACACAATGTCGCGCAACTTGTTCCTGCGTGGCATAATCAGCGCTCGGCAGAGTCATGAATTCACGGCGCACCTTTCTCAAGCACCTGCCCTCGGCGGCCATGGCGATTGCCATTCCGCGCTGGTCGTGGGCCCTCTCGCCGCCGCAGAGCGGAACCATCGATCTTCCCGGCGAGGAAGGAATGATCGTGCGCTCCTTCCGTTTCGTCGATCTCGAAACGCCGGTCGAGTTCTTCAGTACGTGGCTCACGCCAGTGCCCCGCTTCTTCGTTCGCAATCACATGCACGAGCCCAGCGAATTGAGTGCCGACGACTGGCGGCTCACCCTTGGTGGGGAAGTGGACAAGCCCCTCACCTTGACCTTGGCCGAACTGGCGAAGCTCGAGCCGCACTCCGTGGTCAACACCCTGGAGTGCGCGGGCAACGGACGCGGCCTGTACCGTCCGCAGGTTCCTGGCGTCCAGTGGGGCAAAGGTGCGGTCGGCACCGCGCGATTCACGGGCCCGCGCCTGCGCGATGTGCTGCGACGGGCCGGCGTGAAATCCACGGGCAAGCACGTCATGTTCCGCGGGCTTGACGAAGTTCCGGGCAAGGTTCCGCCGTTTATTCGCAGCATCCCGATCGAAAAGGCTCTCGATGCTGACTCGCTGATCGCCACGCACATGAACGGCGCGGCACTCACCAGGCATCACGGCTTCCCGGCGCGCTCGCTCGTGCCTGGTTGGGTCGGCGCCGCCTCCTGCAAGTGGCTTACTGAGATCAAAGTTCTCGACGCAGAATTCGCCGTCAACTTCATGAATCCGGGCTACCGTTTTCCCAACCAGCCGGTGAAGCCGGGGGATACCGTGAAGCCTGAAGACACTCACCCGCTGACGAGCCTGAATGTGAAGTCCGTGATTTCAGGACCGCATGATGGCGCGAGCGTCAAGGCCGGGAAGATGGAAATCCATGGAACTGCCTGGGCTGGCGAAGCCGATGTCGTTAAGGTCGAGGTCTCGACCGACGGCGGTGCCAACTGGAGTCCAGCCATGCTCGGCCATGACGAGGCGCGTTACGCCTGGCGGCTCTGGCGCCATGAATGGAAAGCCAAAGCCGGAGACTACACGATTCTCTCGCGCGCCACCGACAGCCAGGGACGCTCACAGCCCGCTGCCGCCGCGTGGAACCCGAGCGGCTATCTCTACAACGCGGTCGACGAGGTGAAGATTCATGTCGGGTAAGACACGCACTCCTTGCGACTGCTCGAAGTCAGTGTTCGGCATGTTCATGTTTGCAGTGATCTTGGCCGCCGCGTCACCCGTTGCGCTTTCGCAAAAGCCCGTATCTGTTAAAGTCACGGAGGATCTGCCTCCCGGCCCCACGCAGGCCAAAGCCACCACTGCGTGTCTGGAGTGTCACGAGGCGCGCATCATCCTGCAACAGCGTCTCAGCAAGGCCGCGTGGACCAAAGAAGTTGACAAGATGACGAAGTGGGGAGCGGTGGTGGATTCCGTCGACCGCGACGCTCTCATCGACTACCTGAGCGCGAACTTCAGCCCCGACCAGCCGCCCTATCAACCGCCGCTGACTTCATCCGCGAAGAACGCCAGCGGGAGCAAATTGAAGTAAGGTCGCCGCAAACGGCAAAGCGCTGCCGACCCAATGTCCGCGTAGGACATTACGGCAGCGCTGCCAACTTCTGAGCCCAAACTATGGCTGAAGTATATGAACCGGGATGCACCACTGATAGTGCATTATGAGGTACTCGAAGGGTAATACACGATGCGTAAACGTCGGCTAGGCCGTTTCCTCCGCGTCCTCTGTGGCTGAGCTTTTCTCCGGCCGCAGCAAAGGAAACAAAATCACATCGCGAATGGTGTGCGAGTCGGTCAGCAGCATGGCCAGGCGGTCAATTCCCACACCGACGCCGCCCGCGGGCGGCATCCCGTACGACAGCGCGTGGATGTAATCTTCATCCATCTGATGGGCCTCTTCGTCGCCACGCTCGCGCTCTTTCAACTGCGCCTCGAATCGCCGCCGCTGATCTTCTGGATCGTTCAGCTCGCTGAAGCCGTTTGCAATTTCCATTTGCCCGGCAAATATCTCCCAACGCTCAGTCCAGTCGGGCTCGTCCGGCTTTTGCTTGGAGAGCGGGGAGACCGCGGTGGGGAATTCGTAGATGATGGTTGGTTGGGTGAGATGTTCTTCCGCCACCGCTTCGAACAATCCTGCAATCGTTTTGCCTGCTGGCGCGTTCAGATCGTATGCCATATGGGCATGCCTGGAATTGAAGCGCTCCACCAGCCTCTTCACGCCGTCGCCGGTGGCAAAGTCGCTCGTTTCCGGCTTGGCGCCGGCGGCCTCCGGCCAGTAGTGAATGATCGCCTCACGCATCGTTAGGCGTTTCCAGTTGGCCCAGTCGAGCTCGTGCACGACTTCCTCTCCGTCCTCCGAAACGGTCCACTTCGTTTTCGTGCCGCCGGTCACGTCTTTCGCCGCCTGCGTGATCAGCTCCTGCGTCAGGTCCATCACGCCCTGGTAGTCGGTATAAGCCTGGTAAAACTCGAGCATGGTGAATTCGGGATTCCAGCGCCATCCGAGCCCTTCGTTGCGGAAGTTGCGGTTAATTTCGTACACGCGGTCCAGGCCGCCGACAACCAGCCGCTTCAAATACAGCTCGGGCGCGATGCGCAGGAACAGATTCATATCCAGCGTGTTGTGATGCGTGACGAACGGCCGCGCCACCGCGCCGCCCGCGATCGGCTGCATCATCGGCGTCTCGACTTCGATGAATCCGCGCGCGTCCATGGTGCGCCGCATCGACTGCACCATCTTCGTACGTTTGACGAATACCTCGCGCACTTCGGGATTCATGACCAGATCGACATAGCGCTGCCGGTAGCGCAGTTCCACGTCAGTCAGCCCGTGCCATTTCTCTGGCAGCGGAAGTAAATCCTTGCTGAGGAAGGTGATCTCCTCAACGTGCACGGTCAGTTCCCCTGTGCGCGTGCGAAACAGGTACCCACTCACGCCGATGTGGTCGCCGAGATCGAGCAGCTTGTACAGCTCGAAGCCCTTTTCGCCGACCGCGTCTTTCTTGACGTAAATCTGCAGCCGCTTTCCGCTCTGCTGCAGATGCGCAAACCCGGCTTTGCCCATCAGGCGAATCGCCATGATGCGGCCGGCCACGCGCACGTTGGCCCGAGCTTTCTCCAGTTCCTCGGGGGTCTTGGCGCTGTACTCCGCCAAAATCTGCTCCACGGTGTGGGTGAACTCATACTTGGTACGGTAAGTGGGCTGGCCGAGCGCCTCAATCTGCTTCAGCTTTTCCCGCCGCAGTTCGTAGATTTTTTCGTCGAGTGCCAAAGGTCCTTTTGATTGCGATGGATGAAAAGGAAATTATAACAATGGACTCGCCGCGGGTCGGAACGCCGAGCGCCAGAGAGCCGCGAGGGTCGGCCGCCTCCGAAGTCTCGACCTGTTCATACGACGAAGGACACGAAGGGCACGAAGCAGGTCGGCTAGCTACCTTCGTGATACTTCGTGTCCTTCGTGGTCCATGAATTTAGAACATTGCCACCCGGCGACGACCCGACGAGAACAAGGCTTTCTCTGAGCTAAGGTACCATGGTACATTGGTACCAGTGATCGACGATCCCAAACTCGAGATCGAGCGTGTGCAGACCGGCGTGCGCATCGAGAAACGAATCCTGAAGGTTCTCAAAGCCTTTGCCGAATACCACGACATGACGCTCGGCGATGTGCTCGAAGGCATTGTGCTGCACGCCTTCGACGGCAAGACCCCGTTCAGTCCGGCTTCACTCGAGCGCATCCGCGAGTTGAAGAAGTTCTATGAACTCGATCTCGATTCCAGCGCCAGCCACCGCCTGAAGGAGATCAAGGCAAAAAGCGGACGCAGGCGGGCGGCCGACAAATAGACATCATGAGCTCCTCCAAAACTGCACTCACCGTACTCCAGTGGACTCTAGGCATCGTGATTCTCATTGAAGCGGTGCGCTTCGTCCTGCCCAGCGCCGCGCACGAGTTTGCCCGAACCCACATGCCCAGCTTCATTCGATTCATTCTGGGAGGGGGCGAGATTGCCGGCTGCATCCTTCTCCTGATTCCCCGAACGGCAATTCGCGGCGCATGGCTGCTGCTGGCAGTGTTCGTGATGGCTATTCTGATCCACCTTCTGCACGGAATGTACGGAGTCGCCAACCTCGTCATCTACTCCGCTGCGGCGTTTGCCATCGCAACCGGCAAGGATTGAATCATGACCGACCAGGAACTGATCCAGCGTTTCGAGACCGACCATATGGCCGGAGATTCTTTCCACCACGCCGATCACATCCGTCTGGCTTTTGCGTATCTCTCCGAGTACCCGGTTCTCGAAGCTCTCGACCGATTTTCGAACGCGTTGCAGCGATTCGCGGCGGCGCGGGGCAAGACGCAGCTCTATCACGAGACCATTACACACGCGTATTTCTTCCTGATCCGCGAACGCATGGCGCGCAGCGCAGGCTCCGGATGGAACGAGTTCGCCCGCGACAATCCCGACCTTTTTATTTGGAAGAATGGAATCCTGACCCGCTACTACAGCGAAACGACGTTGCAATCGGATCTGGCCCGCGCCGTGTTTCTCTTTCCGGACAAATGCGTTTAATCTGCCGCTTCGGAATCGCTTGTATGGCGAAGCCTTCCGCGTTACGATGGCGTGCTGACCGGAAGACGAACTCATGCCGCAAAACTACGTTCCTATCTTCATATTTATCGCGATCGTCGGAACCCTTCTGCCGATCACCTTGCTTCTGGCCAAGTTGGTGCGCCCGGACAATCCCAGCAAGACCAAGCTCATGCCCTACGAGTGCGGCATCGATCCCATCGACAATGCCCGCGGGCGCTACACGGTTCGCTACTACATCATCGCCATCCTGTTCGTGGTCTTCGACGTGGAGACCATTTTTCTGTTTCCCTGGGCCGTGAAATTCAAAGCGTTCGGCCTGTTCGGCCTGATCGAGATGTTTATCTTTCTGGCGATCCTGATCGTGGGCTACATCTGGGTGTGGCAAAAAGGCGCGCTGGAGTGGGTGTAGGGATTGAGTCATTCAATCATTGACGCATTGAATCATTGGCGAAAGCTGAATGACTCAACGATTGAATGATTGCAATGACCGAATGTGATGACCGCTGCTCCCACCAATTCTGCAGATCCCTCATCCAGTGAGGTCTTTTCCGCTAGCCGCTGGACGCAGGGCAACTTCCTTTTTCCGACGCGACTCCTCGTCAGCCCGCAGCGCGTCAGCCGCGTGAAATCGCGCCTGTTTGGCTCCAACGAAGAGAGCATCGCCATGTCGAAGATTGCGTCGGTGCACATCTCGACTGGAGTTTTCTGGGCGGAAATCGTCATCGAGTCAACCGGCGGAACAGACCCGATTACCAGCCACGGCCACCGCAAAAAAGACGCGCAGCGCATTCGCGATCTGATTGAGCAGTATCAGGCGCAGGCGCGCGTGCAGTGAACTGTCGGTCGATGCGAATCCCTCAATTGTCATCCTGAGCGTAGCTGTCGTGCGAGTATCGAACGTCAGCGCAGTCGAAGGATCCCTATCGGCGGCAGGGTCGTGAGGAAGGAGATAGGGATTGTTCGACTTTGCAACGACTTCGCTTCACGATGCCATCACTCCTCTTAGAATGGCCTCAGAGTGAGGCATCGTCCGTTGACACCACCTGCTCAAGCTGATAAAAGTTAACGTTCTTCCCGAACGCAGCCTCCGCGGGAGGTTTGTGCCTTCGCGAGCTATGCCGGACGAAACCAAATCTCCCTCGTCACCGCCGCCGGAAGGCGAGCCGAAGCCGGCAACTACCGCGCCGCCGCTCCCCCCGAAAGCCGCGCCCGCAGCCCCATCCGGAGCCAAGCCCGCCGCTCCTGCAGCCGGACATCCCGCGCCGCCAAAGCCCGCCGGTCCCGTGCCCACGCCGTGGGACTCGCCCATGGTCGCGAAGTTCAAGCGCCAGTACGGGTCTGGCGTCACGGGGCTCACGCACCTCGGTCAGAATTATCTCGAAGTCGACCGCTCGCTGATCCCCGACATTCTTCAGCTTCTCCGCGGCGACGAGCAGTTCGACTACTGCGTCGACGTCACGGCCGTGCACTATCCCAAGCGCGACAAGCAATTCGACGTCATCTGGATTCTCTACTCGTTCGCGCGCAACGAGCGCGTACGCGTGAAAACGCAGATCGCCGATGGCCAGAGCATTGCCAGCGTAGTTTCGATCTGGACGACGGCCAACTGGCTGGAGCGCGAAGTCTTCGACATGTTCGGAATCAAGTTCGACGGCCATCCCGATTTGAAACGCATTCTGCTTCCCGACGGGTGGAAGGGACATCCCTTGCGCAAGGACTACGGCATCATTCAACAAGACACAGAGTGGGTGCAGATCAACCTGGGAATCGAGAGCGGCCAATAGCGGGCCGGAGACTAACGACTAGACCAGCGACCGACTCCATGAGCGACCCCAAGACACTCGCCCCGCCCTCTCTCGAAACGCACGTTGGCGCGCCCGACAAGACGTTTCTCGATGCGAACGAGCTCGTCATCAACATGGGGCCGCAGCATCCCGCGACCCATGGCGTGCTGCGCGTGATTCTGCGGCTGGACGGCGAGAAAGTTCTCGGGCTCGAATGCGTCATCGGCTACCTGCATCGCGGTGTAGAAAAAATTGCCGAGCACCGCACTTACACGATGTTCAATCCTTACGTCGACCGCATGGACTACGTCGCCGCGGTCTCGAACGGTCTGGGATACTGCGAAGCGGTCGAAAAGCTCCTCAGCGTAGAAGCCCCACCCCGCGCCCAATACATCCGCGTCATTCTCACCGAACTGAACCGCATCGCCAGCCATCAGCTTTGGCTGGGAACGCACGCGCTCGACATCGGTGCGATCACGCCGCTGTTCTACACCTTCCGCGACCGGGAAGAGATTCTCAAGATTTTCGAGAAGTACTGCGGTGCCCGGCTCACCACGCACGCCTTCCGCATCGGCGGCTTGCAATACGAGGTCTACGAAGGCTTCGAGAAAGACGTCAAGAATTTCGTCGCGTTCGTGAAGCCGAAGATCGACGAATACGAAGAACTGCTCACCACCAACCGCATCTGGCTCGAACGCACCAAGGGTGTCGGCGTTATCTCCGGCAAAGACTGCATTGCGCTGGGCGTGACCGGCCCAGTCCTGCGCGCCAGCGGCGTGAAATGGGACATCCGCAAAGCCTTGCCCTACGCCAACTACAAGAATTTCGACTTCGAGATTCCCACTGGTTTGAACGGCGACACCTATGACCGGTATCTCGTGCGCATGGTGGAGATGCGCCAGTCGCTGCGCATCATCGAGCAGGCAGTCGAGGGCATCCCCGAAGGCCCGGTCATGGCCAAAGTCCCCAAAGTGATGAAGCCGCCCGTCGGAGAAATCTACCACTCGATCGAAGCGCCCAAAGGCGAGCTGGGATACTTCATCGTGAGTGACGGATCGACGCAGCCCTATCGCGTGCGCGTCCGGCCGCCGAGTTTCGTCAACCTGCAAGCGCTTGATGTGATGTGCCGCAACCAGCTCGTCGCCGACGTGATCGCTGTCATTGGCACCCTCGACATCGTTCTGGGCGAGGTGGACCGCTGATGAACGGGCTCGTCGACTACATCCAGTCCTACCTCTCCAGCACCCAAACGCCCGGCGCCGCCGGAAACATTTTCTGGGTTACGGTCTACATTTTGCTGGTCTTCGCCGGACTCTCCATCGCGGTCATCGCCATGAACTGGCTCGAGCGCAAAATCCTGGCGCACATGCAGGTCCGCCTCGGCCCAATGCGGGTCGGCCCGCATGGCTTGCTGCAGCCCATTGCTGACGCCCTGAAGCTCCTTCTCAAAGAGGACATCATCCCATCTGGAGCCGATAAGCTCGTGTTCTGGGTCGCGCCGTTCATCGTGGTGCTGGCGGCCTTCACGGTCTTTGTTGTCGTTCCCTTTGGCCCGACTCACGCCATCACCGACATGAACATCGGCATCCTGTTCATGCTGGGCGTGTCGTCGCTCAGCGTGCTCGGCATCGTGACCGCGGGATGGGCCTCGAATTCGCACTATCCGCTGATCGGCGCGCTTCGCTCCAGCGCGCAGATGGTCTCCTACGAAGTCGCCATGGGCCTGTCCGTCGTTTCGGTGATTATGATGACGAGCCTTCATGGCGTTGGCCTGTTCGGCGTAGGCGGCCCAGAAACCGGATCGACGGGCACGCTGAGCATGATCGGCATAGTCCAGATGCAGCAAGGGCAGCACGTCTGGTTCCTCTTCAAATTCTTCCCTCTCGGCCTCATCGGATTTGCCATCTTCGCCATCGCCATGGTTGCCGAGACCAACCGCGCTCCCTTCGACCTGCCCGAGGCTGAGTCCGAGCTGACCGCCGGCTTTCACACCGAATACAGCGGCTTCCGTTGGTCTCTGTTTTTCCTGGCCGAATACTCCGCCATGATCGCGGTCTCCTCGATCGCGGTGACGCTCTGGCTGGGCGGATGGCTGCGACCCTTTCCCAACTGGCTTCACGGCGAACGCTGGGATCAGATGTTCTCGTTTTTCCCCGGGCTCACGTTCTTGTTCCTGGCGGCGATCACGTTCTTCAACGTCGTCCGGATGCCCAAGCATCCGTTTTTCAGGATTCAGACCATCGGTCTCGCCGGATTCGGCGCTGTTCTCGGGCTGATCGGGCTCATCTTGCTTGTCCCGCAGGTGCGCGTCCGGGTTAGCGACATTTTCTGGTTCGCGGCCAAGGTGGCCGGGTTCATGTACCTCTATATCTGGTATCGTGGCACGTTCCCGCGTTACCGCTTTGACCAGCTCATGAAGGTGGGATGGAAGATACTTCTGCCGACCGGTCTGGCACTGTTGATCCTGACCGCCTGCGCGGCTTTTGCCGTGCCGCCCATCGAGGAGTGGCTGAAGAAAACTCTATGACTCCGGTAGCCACACCGTTCTTCTTTTACCTGCTCTCCGGGACCATGATCCTCGGCGGCATCCTGGTCATCACGCGCAAGAACGCGGTGCACTCGGCTCTGGCCCTGATCACGGCCCTGCTGGCGCAGGCGGGACTCTATCTGATGCTGTACGCCCCGTTCGTGGCCGGCGTGCAGATCATTCTCTACGCCGGCGGCATCATGGTGCTGTTCCTGTTCGTGATCATGCTGATCGCGATCGAGCGCAACATGAAGGAGCGCCAGTTCAACAAGCAATGGCTGGTGGGCATTGTCGCGGCCGCCGTGCTCGGAGGGTTGTTCATCGCGGTTTACACCAAGGGCGGGACGCTGTTCTCCTCCGGCCAGTTTGCTTACCGGGGCGCGTCTTTGTACGGCGGTGAAGCAGGCAACACGCAGGCCGTGGCCAACCTGCTGTTCGATCAACACACCGGGATGTACATGTTCTCCTTCGAAATCGCGTCCCTGTTGCTGCTCGTGGCGATCATCGGAGCGGTAGTGATGGCCAAGAAAAGGATTTGAAGGGAGCAATGAGCTTCGAGCTATGAGCTACGAGCACTCCACACTGGCAAACTGGTCTGCTCACAACTCAAAGCTCGCGGCTCGAAGCTGATGAACGCCATGCTCGACATCTCGACGCTGCACTACCTGGTGGTCGGCGCAGCGCTGTTTCTGCTGGGCGTCATCGGTGTACTCACGCGCCGCAACGTCGTGATCGTACTGATGTCGATTGAGCTGATCCTCAACGCCGTGAATCTGAACCTGGTCGCGTTCTCTCACTACTGGCAGGGAATGCGCGGCCCAGGATCGCTGCACGGCCAGGTTTTCGCAATTTTCGTAATCACCGACGCCGCCGCCGAAGCTGCGGTAGGCCTCGGCATCCTGATCGCCTTCTTCCGCAACAAGGAGACGGTCAACGTGGACGAAGTCAATCTGTTGAAGTGGTAGGAAAGGCAGTACCTAGTACCCAGTACCTAGTACCCAGTACTGACTTGTCATCCTGAGCGAAGCGAAGGACCTATGCAATCTCGCCGGCAGCAGAATGCATAGGGTCTTCGCTTCGCTCAGGATGACAAACGAAGACAACCAACGAAAGATGAAATGTTCTTTCTAGAATACATCTGGCTGATTCCGCTGCTGCCCGCCTTCGGCGCGGTGGTCATGTTCTTCTTCGGCCGCAAGCTGCAGAAGTCCACGGTCAGCGCGGTGTGCGTCGGTGTCGTCGTGCTGGCATTCATTCTGGCCTGCGGATGCGTGTTGCAATATAACGCGTGGGCCGAAACGCACAGTCATCAGCCGTATCAAAACATCATCTACACCTGGCTCGGTTCCGACAGCGGACATTTAACCTACTCCACCTACAGCGGCGCCCAGGCCAACTTCCAGGCTGACGCCGGATTCCTGCTCGATCCGCTGTCCGGCATCTGGCTGCTGTTCGTCACCGGCGTCGGCATGCTGATCCACATTTATTCGATCGGCTACATGGCGCATGAGGGCGGCTATTACCGCTTCTTCGGATATCTCAACCTCTTCATGTTCTCCATGCTCACGCTGGTCCTGGCCAACAACTACGCGCTCATGTTTGTCGGCTGGGAGGGTGTTGGGCTCTGCTCGTACCTGCTGATTGGTTTTTACTTTCAACGAAAGTCGGCCAGCGATGCCGCCAACAAGGCGTTCATTGTGAATCGCATCGGCGATGCCGGATTCATTCTCGGCATGTTTTTCATCGCCTGGTATTTCGGCTCGCTGCGATTTGTGGATGTCAATGCAGCAGCGCGCTCGGGACATTTTGCCATCGGCGATCCCATCATCACGGCCGCAACGCTGCTTCTTTTCGTGGGAGCCTGCGGCAAGTCAGCCCAACTTCCGCTCTACGTCTGGCTGCCCGACGCCATGGAAGGCCCTACGCCCGTCAGCGCTCTCATCCACGCCGCCACCATGGTCACGGCCGGCGTTTACATGGTCGCCCGCTCGAACGCGCTGTTCGTGCTCGCTCCAACGTCGATGAAGACGGTCGCTATCGTGGGCGCGCTGACTGCTATTTTTGCGGCGTCCATCGCCCTGGTGCAGAACGACATCAAGCGTGTCCTGGCGTATTCCACGGTCTCGCAACTGGGATACATGTTTCTGGCGCTGGGCGTCGGAGCCTTTGCCGCTGGTGTGTTCCACGTGTTCACTCACGCCTTCTTCAAGGCGTTGCTGTTCCTGGGCGCCGGCTCGGTCATCCACGCCATGTCGGGCGAGCAGGACATGCGCAATATGGGCGCGTTGCGCGATCGCATCCCGACGACCTATTGGACGATGCTGGTCGCCACGCTGGCCATCTCGGGCATTCCGCCGTTTGCCGGATTTTTCTCGAAAGACGAAATCTTATGGCAGACCTGGACCAGCGAAGGCGGCGCGTATCGCATCCTCTGGGGAATCGGATACATCACGGCCCTGATGACGGCGTTCTACATGTTCCGGCTCATCTACCTCACGTTCTACAGCAAGCCGCGCATGAGCCATGAAGTTGAGCACCACATTCACGAATCACCGGCATCGATGACGATGCCGCTGGTGGTTCTGGCGGTTATGTCCATCATGGCCGGATTTCTCGGGTTCCCGCGCAGCCTGGGCGGCTCCGACCGTTTTGCGCACTATCTTGATCCCGTCTTCGCGCGGGGCGAGGCGCATGTCTTGCGAGCGGAAGGTGAGGCCGGGCAGTTGGCGACGGGAAAGAGGGAAGAAGAGCACACCACGCCGACAGAATATCTGCTGATGTTCCTGTCGGTTGCCGCCGCGGGCGTCGGATGGTTCATGGCAGATCGTTCCTACGCAAAGGCCGACAAAGGCTACACTGAGCCGATCGCCGCAGCTGCGCCCCCGGTTTACAACACGCTGATGAACAAGTACTACGTCGACGAAGGCTATGACTACCTCTTCACCGGCCGCCGCAAGATAGGCAACGTGCGCCTTGGCGCCATGGGCGCGGGTGAAGCCAGTTCGTGGTTCGATGCAAATATCATCGACGGCGCGGTCAACGCCGCGGGGTGGATCGCGCGTCTCACCGGGACGATTTCGAGCTGGTGGGACAAGTGGATCATCGACGGCATCGGCGTCAACGGCCCCGCGATCCTGGCGCGCATGCTTTCCTATCCGGCGCGCCTGTTCGAGTGGGGCCTGGTGCAGTGGTATGCGCTGGTGATGACCGCCGGGTTAGTTGGTTTCGTGTTCTATTACGTGTATCACTGAGCTGCGAGCGATGAGCAATGAGCTGTGAGCATGCAAAGGCCGCGGTTGCTCACAGCTCATCGCTCACAGCTCATAGCTAACGACAATGTATAACCACATCCTCTCCATCATTCTCTTCACGCCGCTGATAGGCGCGATCCTGCTCTTGTTTGTCCCCAAAGACAACAAAGATGCCATTCGCTGGATCGCCAACATCTTCGCGCTCGGCGGCTTCCTGATCTCCCTGCCGCTGGTCCCCTGGTTCTGGGCGCTGCGCTTCGATTCCAGCCAGCAATTCCACTTCGTCGAAGGCGCGGCCAACAACTGGATTCCCACCATCGGCGCGGGTTACGTGCTCGGCATCGACGGCATTTCCTTCCTGCTGATCATGCTGACCACGCTGCTGGGCTGGATTTCGATCCTCTCTTCCTGGACCGCCATCGAGAACCGCGTCAAGGAGTACTACATCTGGTTTTTGGTCCTGCAGACGGGCATGCTGGGCGTCTTCATGGCGCTCGATTTCTTCCTCTTCTTTGTTTTCTGGGAAGCCATGCTCGTGCCCATGTACCTGCTGATCGGCATCTGGGGAGGGCCGCGGAAACTTTACGCCGCCATCAAGTTCTTCCTGTACACGCTAGCTGGTTCGGTCCTGATGCTCCTCGGCATCCTGTTCCTCTACTTCCACCACCACGGTGAGGCTGGGATCTACACATTCAGCATCCCCGACCTCTATATAACTGCACCCCACATCTATTCGGACTACGGCCCCTACGCCGCCACGCTGCTCTTCCTCAGCTTCTTCTTCGCCTTCGCCATCAAGGTCCCAATGTTCCCCTTCCACACCTGGCTGCCTGACGCCCATGTGGAAGCGCCTACCGCAGGCTCGGTCATCCTCGCTGGCGTCCTGCTGAAGATGGGAACTTACGGCTTCATCCGCTTCTCGCTGCCGTTCTTCCCCGACGTTCTCACGCACGGGCGAGTGCGCTTCTGGGTGATGGTTCTTTCCGTGATCGCCATCATCTACGGCGCGCTGGTCTCGCTCATGCAGAAGGACATGAAGAAGCTTGTGGCCTACTCTTCTGTCAGCCACCTCGGCTTCTGTACGCTGGGCATCTTCGCGCTCTCACCACTCGGCCTGAGCGGCTCGGTGCTGCAGCAGATCAACCACGGCATCTCTACGGGCGCGCTGTTCTTGATCGTAGGCATCCTCTACGAACGCCGCCACACCCGCGAGATCTCCGAATACGGCGGTATCTCGAACGTGATGCCGATCTACGCCACCATCACCATGATCATGTTCCTCTCTTCGATGGGGCTGCCACTGCTCAACGGTTTCGTGGGCGAGTTCACCATCCTGCAGGGTACGTTCATGCAGAACGAAATCGCCGGGCACCCGGGCTGGTTCTGGGCGGCATGGGCCGTCCCCGGCGTGATCCTGGCCGCGGCGTATCTGCTCTGGCTCTACCAGCGTGTCTTCTTCGGCACGGTCACCAATCCGAAGAATGAGAAGCTGCACGACCTGACACCGCGTGAGGTCGCCACCTTCGTTCCGCTCATCATCATGGCCTTCTGGATCGGTCTTTATCCCAAGCCCTTCTTCCAGATTCTCCAGCAGCCCGTCAATCACCTGGTGGCCATGGTCAATCGCGACACGTCGCAGTCCGCGCCCGTGAGCGCCACGATACAACCCGCAACCTCCGCGCCCGCTGAGCCCGCGGCTCCCGCACCTGGTATGCAGGCCGCAGCAAAACTAAAACCTGCCGCCGCCAAGAGGACGAACTAGTGCCTGCGCTCGGAATGACGGGAACCGACTATCTGCTGGCTCTGCCCATCACTCTGCTTGCGCTCTTTGCTCTTGGCGTTTTGCTGATCGACCTGATGCTGCCCACGGAGATGAAGTGGGCCAACGCGGTCACAGCCTTCATCGGCGTATTGTTCTCGGCCGCCGGCGTGCTCAAGATTCAGCTCTGGTTTAATTCCATCAACTTGGGTCCTGCTCACGGCGTCCCCGCCTTGATGGGCACCATGTTCGTCGACCGCTTCGCCCTCTATTTCTTCTATCTGTTTCTGGCAGGCACGGCGATCGCGATTCTCATGTCGGTTAGCTACCTCGAAACCGAACACGAAAATCACGGCGAATACTACGCTCTGATGCTGCTTTCGGTCGCCGGCATGATGTGCATGGCCGCAGGCGCCGACGTCGTTCTCATCTTCATCGGCCTCGAACTGATGGCCATCTCGACCTACGTGCTGGTGGGATTCCTGCGCCGCGACCGCCGCTCCAACGAAGCTGCGTTGAAATATTTCCTGCTGGGAGCGTTCTCCTCGGGCATCTTTGCCTACGGACTCTCGCTGCTGTACGGCCTTGCCGGACACACCAGCCTGGCGATCATCGCGAACCGGCTCAACCAGATCATGCAGGATCCGCGCAGTGTCCAGTACAAGCCGGTGACCATCATCGCGCTGCTGACCACGATCACCGGCCTGCTCTTCAAGATCGCGGCCGTGCCCTTTCATCAGTGGGCGCCCGATGCCTATGAAGGCGCACCCACCAGCATTACCGGATTCATGTCTGTAGCCGTGAAAGCGGCGGGCTGGGCCATGCTCATGCGCATCCTGCTTTGGGGATTGCTCCCCATGCGCTCCTACTGGGTTCCGGTGCTCGTTTTCGTTTCCATCGCGACCATGACCGGCGCCAACTTCGCCGCGCTCACCCTGACCAACACCAAGCGCCTGCTCGCCTACTCCTCGATTGCTCACGTCGGTTACATGCTGCTCGGCCTGATCGCTGGCACGCCGCGCCCTGATGGACTCAACGGCGACGGCATCAAAGGCATACTGATCTACCTGCTGGTCTACACCTTCATGAACCTCGGCGCTTTCGGCGTGATTACCTCGCTGCGCCATCGCAACGTGATCGGCGACGAACTCGACGATCTCAACGGCCTCTACTCCCGCGCTCCGGTGGAAGCTGTGCTGATGCTCGTCTTCATGCTTTCGCTCGCCGGCATCCCGCCTCTCGCGGGATTCTGGGGCAAGTACTTTATCTTCCTCAGCCTGATCGAGACCGGCCATTACGCGCTGGCTTCTCTGGGCGTGCTGTATTCGGTCTTCGGGTTGTATTACTACCTGAAGATTGCCAACGCCATGTTCATGCGCCAGCCCGAAAAGGGCGAAGAGAGACTGCCGGTCAGCTACACCATGCGCGCCGCGTTAGGCATCACCGGCTTCGCCACGCTCTTCATCGGTATCATGCCCAACCGCTTCATCGAGCTGGTGAACTGGGCTCTGGGGATCGCGCAGAATCCCAGCGTCGCCCGGCTCACGCACTGAAAACAATCATGTGGAGACAGCCGCCTCGGCTGTCCGGGCGAAGCCGGGCCGCTCCTCCTTGGTTCGTGAGATAGAATCGCTTGCGCCGAGCCCCGACCGATGCCGCCTTCCACTCCACCCGACGACCAGAATTCCGAGCAGGAACGAAGCTTCTGGCTGCAATTCGCCCGCTACAGCCAACTGGCGTTCGCGCTGCCGGCAGCCACGGTCGTGGGATGGCTTATTGGCGCACTTCTCGACCGCTGGCTGCACACCACCTGGCTATACCTCGTCGGCATTCTGCTCGGCATCGTCGCCGGTTTCGTCGAACTGATTCGGACGGTCCTGCGCGACACGAAGTGAGATCGAGGCGAAGTCTTCGCCGTGGCGCGAGCTTCGCGTACCATGTCAGGTTGCGGCACCAATGCCTGATCCACTTCCAATCGAACCCACCGCGCTGCAAGCCGAGGCGGAGCACTTTTACTCTGGAGCTCTCGACCGCATCCGCCGCAGCATGATCGTGCTCGCCCCTCTGCTGACCGCGGCCGCCTGGTGGAGATTCGGCCTACGCCCGGCAGCCGGTTTCGCGTTTGGCTGTGCCATCGCGTACGTCAACTTCTACTGGCTGAAGCGCGTCATCAGCGCTTTCGCCGATCGCGCCACGGGCGCCGCCACGGTGCATTCCGCGCAGGGCATCGTCTCGCGCTTTCTGTTCCGCTACGTTTTGATGGCCGCCGGAGCCTATGTTATATTGACTGTTTCTCCCGCGAGCCTGAATGGCCTACTTGCGGGCTTATTTTTGCCCGTGTTGGCCATCGTCTGCGAAGCAGCCTATGAGCTCTACGCGGCGCTTGCTCGCGGAGTGTAGCAGCCCATGCCGGAACAACTCTGGTTCACCGAAATTTTGAATCATCTCTTCGCTGGTACAGTCGTCCAGCTGCTCCACCTTCTACGCATACCGATCAAGCAAGGGCACGAGGCAGCCCCGATCACGAATTCGCTGGCCATGGAAGTGCTCGTCTTCTTCTTCCTGCTGATTCTTTTTCTCCTTCTGCGCTCGCGCTTGTCGGTCGACGATCCCGGAGGTCTGCAGCACGTCTTCGAGAGCATTGAGGGATTCGTCAAAGACCAGAGCCACGAGATCATCGGCCATCACAGCGAGAGCTACACACCGTTCCTCGCCACACTCCTGTTCTTTATTCTTTTCTGCAATCTCATTGGAGTGATCCCAGGTTTCGAGTCACCGACGGCTGTGCCCATCGTTCCTCTGGGCTGTGCTGTTTGTGCCTTCATCTACTATCAGGCGCAGGGTTTCAAGCACGCCGGAATCAGCTACCTGAAGCACTTTGCCGGACCGATGCCCGCGCTGGCGCTGCTGATGGTTCCCATTGAACTCGTAAGTCACCTGGCTCGCGTGCTCTCGCTAACCATCCGTCTATACGCCAACATGTTCGCCGGCGATATGGTCACGTTTGTGTTTTTCTCGCTCGTGCCCATCGGAGTTCCCGTTCTTTTCCTGGGCTTGCACATCGGTGTATCGTTGTTACAGACCTATATTTTCGTATTGCTCACGACCGTGTACCTGCAAGGCGCGGTGTCTGAGGAGCACTGAAAAGAAGTACTCAGTACCCAGTACTCAGAAACCCCGAATTCTGAGTCCTGAGTACCTGGTCCTGAGCACTGAGTACTAGGTACTGGGTACTGTCCGCCAGCGTGAGGGCGTCTGCACGGGATGACGTCAACCACCCACTGGCACAATTCATGGAAGGAGCAACACAATGCGGAAACTAAGCAAGCTGTTCATGGCACTTTCCCTACTCTCGTTCGCTGTCCCGGCCTTTGCGCAGGGCGGAGCTGGGAGTGAAGTCAACTGGGTCGCTATCGCCTCCGGCTTCTCCATGGCGTTTGCCTCCGGCATCTGCGCTCTGGCGCAGGGCAAGGCAACTGCCGCCGCGGCCGAAGGGCTCGCCCGCAACCCGGCCGCTCGTCCCGGAATCCAGCTCGCGCTGATTCTGGGCCTGGCGCTGATCGAGTCGCTCGCGCTCTACACCCTGGTCATCATCTTCGCCAAGGTGAAATAGTTTTCGCCCGAGGCGAAGCATTCAAGAACACGAAAGCCTCTGCTGCACGCAGAGGCTTTTTTGTGTTTGAGCTAAGAGCTAAAGGCCAAGAGCTAAGAGCCGTTTCCCTACACCTTCCGCTCCCCGCCCCACTCCTGCCCTTTATTCTGCGGAACGCGGTTCATGGCCTCGACCAGAAGGCGGCGAAGCCGGTAGCGGCTTTCCAGGTCGGTGTCCACGATTTCGAAGCCGACTTCATTCACCCGCGCCCGGCGCAGCAGCACATGGGCGCGAAGCTTCGAGCGCATGCCCATCGAGATTTCCAGATCAGCCTCGGCGCCGATGCGCAGATTGTCTTCCTTCGTGCCCATGCCGCCGCCCAGGCTTAATTCGTGAATCATGATCCTCGACTTGCCCCACGAACTGCCGATGGTTGCCGCAACCGTCTTCGACAGCACCATGCGTTCGTAGCGGCGCTGCCGTACCCACGGGCAGGCCGGCGCCATATCGAGCGGCGCGATGGCCAGTTCGGCGGGCTCCAAACCGCTGTCGGCCAGCACCTGCGAACTGTAACGCGGATCGGTTTTCGACAAAGCCTGCGCGGCCGCAATCCGCAACTCGCGATGATGAACCCAGCCAAACGTCTTCTTCGCTTCCAGAATCTCGCGCAGCGTGGGCACCGCCTCGGCATCCTTCAATCGTCCCAGCGACTCGATCGCTTTGAGCTGAACGAACGCTGACCGCGACGCCGCGTTGCCCGGCTTGGCCATGGCAATCAGCGGCGGAGCCGCCGTCAGATCGCCGCTCATACCGATCTCGTCGACTGCCTCGGCCAGCACCAGCGGGTCGAGCACTTCGGCCAGTTCGAGCAGCGTGCGGCCGCGGTCGGGCGCTGCGCCATAGGCAATCTGCCGCACCACAATGTCGTGATAGAAGCGGTTCCACTCCGGCAGGCGCACCGGCAGCAGTTCCAGCAGCGTTCTCACATCGAGCCGGCTTACCAGCCCTACAGCGCTCGCTGCCTGCCTGGGTTGTCCCGTGCGCAGTATCTCGCGCAGCTGGGACAGGGCCGGAGATCCCATCTGCGTTACCAACTCGATCATGCGATCGCATTCATCGCGCCGCATGCAGCGGAAGAAGCGGTCGGCCAGATGTTCGGCGCCCGCCTGTGTGGTCCGCCGCAAAACCGCCAGCAGGTCTGGCGCGAGCGTTTCCTGTCGCAGCGCCTCCTCAATAAATTCCGGCAGCCGGTTCTCGACGCCCACCCGCGGGCGGAGATCGTTCATCAGCAGGGGACGCTGCACCCCCACCAACTCCATTCCGGCGCAAACCTCGTTTACCGCCGCATAATTCTTGGCCGCGCTGGCTTCCTGGCTCAAGCGCACGAATGCCGCGCTCAACATGCTCTGCAGTTCGGCGTCTTTCTCCGCGACCAGTTGCTCGCTGAGCTTGTGGATCGCCTGGCCCATGGTCTGTCCGCCCAGACGGGCGTACAGGTCGGCCAATTGGCTCAACCCGATGGCCGTTCTTCGCCGCGGTTCGGCATCCTTGGCGCTGAGGCACCCGGAGTAGTTATTCAAAATCTCAGCCGCGGTCTGATTGTCTTCGCGGTCGAGCAGCACTTCCACGAACTGGCGCAGGTTGCGCGGCGGCACGCACGGCGCCTCGTGCGAGAGCAGCACGCTCTTCTTGCCCGACTCCGGCACTTCCGACCAGAACATCCGGTCCAGGATGTCGGCGTGCGACTCCACCAGAATCCCGGCCTTCGACATCTTGTCTTCCTGCATCTTCAGAATCTGGCGCAACGAGTCCATCTGCCGGCTCATATGCTCCATCATCTGGTGCACAGCGTTGACCTTGATCTCGCCCTTCTGGTAGCGCTCCAGCGCGAAACGGATCGCCATGTGCTCGGCTGCCTTCATCAGCAGCGGCGTATCTTCCTGTTGCTGCTCCGTCGCTTTCGCGGCCAGGCTGCCCAGCAACTGCTGCAGGTTCAGCCGGGTATTGGGATCGGTTTCAATCAACTCCTTCTGTAGTTCTTCTTCTTTAGCCGACGGATCTTGCTGCACCTGCCCAAACCGTGTCAGCAGCCGGATGGCCTGAATGACTTCCTGTTCCTGCAGCGGAACGACACCGCCTGTCCATGCTGGAGCCGCACCCGCGGCTGTGCCGCCCGGAGTCCCGATGGGCGTACCTTCAGGAACCCACACTCCTTTGCCCGATCCCCTCAGACCATTCGGCACGCTGCCCAGCGGGACCATGGGAACACCCGTGCCCGCTCCCTGCCCGCCGCCTCCACCCCCGCCGCCGCCACCGGCGTTTGCGCCTTCCGCCGCGGCAATCAACTGCAGCAATTTTTGCGGATCGTTCAACCATTGCTTGAATTCCGGTCCCAGCGTCTGGGCCGCGATCTGCGCCGCAATGCTCACGTCGCCGGTCATGGGATCGGCAGCCACGAACTTCACTTCGTTGATCTTGATGGTGCTGTTCTGCTTGCCCGCTCCGAGCGCTTCCTTGATCTGCTTGGACACGTCCTGCGCTTTCGATCCCGCGACCGTGAAGGCGCGCACCAGGCGGATGAAGTCTTCTTCGGTGGTTTCTTTCGAGAAATGCAGGCTCGCCAGTCCTGCCGTGCTCAGCAGAGTTGCGAAACTGCGCTCGGCATTGCCGGTTTCGAGTGGAATCCCATCCAGCAGCAGTTTGTTGTCGGAGACGCCCAGCAGAAGCCCGCTGTCTCCGTTGGCGGGCAGCGCGTTCTGCAGCTCTTTCCAGGTGGTTTCAAACTGCGCTTCCGTGCGCTTGTGGTCGTAGCCGTACATCCGCGCGTACTTAATCAGGATGTTCAGGCTATGGACAAACGCGCGCGCCGAGGCTGTGCGTGCGCCTTGCGATGTATTCGTGCCGGAGATAAGGGACTCCTCGTAAACGCAGCTTTGAACTTCAAGGGTAAAGGGAAAAAGTAAGGTGTTAAACGTTACGGAGGTAATTGCCCCGTTTTAACCCGTGCCGGCAGTGTCCAGCAAAGCGTCCTGGTGCCGGTTGGCGCTATCCACATGGGCATTCTGTAGAATACAGACGGGCTTTGCTGGCCTGCCGACAGGCAATCCGTTGAAAACATCTGCCAAAACCACCGGCCTGCGTTACTGGATGCTGCGCGTGCTGGAAGAGTGCGGCCGCGTGGCCTCCGAGTTCAGTGCTGATCCTGTGCACGACTTGCGCGTCTCGCTGCGCCGCTGCCGCTCCATGGCCGATGGGCTGATGGCCATGGACCCCGATCCTGACTGGAAAGCCATGAAAAAAGCCGGCAAGCAGCTGTTCCGCAGCCTGGGCGAACTGCGCGACATCCAGATCATGGTGGAGTGGATCGACAGACTCCATCCCGCTCAAGCCAGTGTGGGCGCGGCCGACCCGCCCGCGCCATCGGCGGCAAAGTTTGCGGAATCAGCAGACGAGGCTCGCTCTACCAAACTCGCGGTGAGTGATCCAACCGATCCCGCCGCCCACGCCTTGCTCGGCATCCTCCGCGACCGTGAATCTGAGCAGAAGCACAAGGCTCGCGCAGCTCTCGAAGCATTCGACGCTAAACAATGGAAACAGTGGAGCAAGGCTCTGCCCCAACGCGCGGCCCATATTCGTCCTGGCGGCGCGGTCTTCAAGCATCTGGCGCTGGAGCGCTGGACCGCCGCCCGTGACCTGCACAACCGCGCCATGCGCAACCGTTCCCAGGTTGCGTTCCACACGCTGCGCATCGGGATCAAGCGTTTCCGCTACATCGTGGAGAACTTCCTGCCCGTCGAGCACAAGGCATGGAGCAATGACCTGAAGCACATGCAGGACTTGCTCGGTGAGGTCCACGACCTGGACGTTCTTTGGGCCACGGCGCTCGCGTGTCGCGTCTTTCCGGATGAGGATTCCCGCAAACGCTGGCATGCGCTCATCATCGAGGAGCGGACGAGGCGGATCGATGAGTACAGAAAAACCATGGTCGGCCCGGATTCGCTGTGGAATATATGGCGCGCCGGATTGCCCCAAGGCCAGCAGATTCAGGCGATTGCCACGCGCCGCATCAAGCTGTGGGCGAAGGCGCTCGACCCCGACTTTGCCCACTCCGAACACGTCGCCCGCCTGGCACTGGAGCTTCACGATGGCCTGAACTCCCGCGGATTACTGGGTCCGATAAACGGAGCAGCCGCCGATTTGCGTTCCAGCCTCTATCTGGCCGCGCTTCTGCACGACGTCGGCAAGGCGAAAGGGGACAAGGGACATCACAAGGCGTCGCTGGACTTGATCCGGAGCCACGGCAATCCCCTGGGATGGCAACCGGAGACCATGCAGCGCGCTGCCGTGGTGGCGCGTTTTCACTGCGGAGCGCTGCCTACGCGAAGTCACAAGATGCTGCGCGACCTCCTGCCTGACGAGCAGAAGATCATCATCCGCATGGCGGCGGTCCTCCGTCTGGCGAATGCGCTGGATGCCGCGCACGACGGCCACATCCGTCGTATCCAGATCGAAAACGCGCGCACACGCGGTCCCCGCTCAAACGGCTTCCTGCGCAAGCCCGCAGGCCTCGCCAGGAACGAAGCCCTGGTCATCGCCGCCGAGGGATTTGTGCCGGGCAGTCCGACAGCGCAAGCCATCGCCGCCGAGCGCTACCTGCTGGAAACTGTCCTGCACCGGCCGGTAGTGGTAAAGGCGCTGGCCCATCCCCGCGTACGAGCCGCGTGAAGTCCTCTGTGCTCCCCTGTGTCCTCTGTGGTGAAAAGCTCTAAGCCGGAAGCCTCCCAGTCACTATCCCGGAGCACGATCCCGCGCTAAAACGAAGAGCACGATGACCCACGCTCACTTGGTCGAAAAAGCCGTGCGCTGGCTGCGCTCCTACCGCTGCGGCGTGGTGCTCTCCGAGCAGGCCTGCGTCAGCGGAGAAATGCCCGACGCCATCGGCTGGAAGCGGGCTTCTCACTCGGTTCTCATCGAGTGCAAGGTCACGCGCGCTGACTTCCTCGCGGATCGTGACAAACCCTTTCGCCAGAAGCCGGAGCAGGGTGTCGGCTGCGAACGCTTCTACCTGACGCCAGACGCTGTGCTGAAACCGGAAGAATTGCCGGCGGGCTGGGGGCTTTTGGAATATCGCCGTGGCCGCATCGAGATGCTGCGGTTGTCGGCGAAGAACCTGCGCACCGCCAAGGGATTCGGCTATGAAATGAATCTGTTGCTCGCCAGCTTGCGCCGGGTCGAGGTGCGCATCGAGCCGCAAAGCATCACCGACTTCCTCAAGTGGAAAAATCGTATGGCCGAATACAATCGCGGCACGCTACCCGAAGGACTGACCGCCGCCGACGAGGAAATGAACGGTTTCCTCGAACCTGAGCCCAGCTGTTGAGCTGCAGCCCGCAAGTCCTTGGCAAACGAAGAAAACCGGGCTGGTTGGCCCGGTTTCTGGTGCGTCGAGAGGATGCGGTTACATCGACTCTCGGCGCGACTGGCCGCAGTTTTCGCTGGCCAGTCATAACTCGCTGGCAAATTCGACAGGGCTGTCCCCGCACGCATCCTGCCACGGATGGACTTCAAGTGTAGCCACGGGGAAGTGATCGTAACTGATTGATTGTAGGCATCTTGTGATTTTTAGCGCCGCCGCTGCAGGCCGGAGTTGCAGGCGCACTCCCTGGCCCTCGGCAAACTCTTGCACAGTTCTGCACAGGAAGTTGTGCACAGACTCGGGATTCCAGCCCGCCGGCCTAGGAACTCCCGTGGGCGCGTTTGTTCCGCTATAATTCCCGCCAACTCATGCCTCTGACTTGCGGTACGCGCTTGGGGCCCTACGAAGTGATCTCGCCTGCGGGCGCTGGCGGGATGGGAGAGGTCTACCGGGCCCGCGACACGCGCCTCGAGCGCACCGTCGCCATCAAGATTTTGCCGGAGCATCTGTCTTCCAATCCTGAAGCCAAACACCGCTTTGACCGCGAGGCGCGGGCCATCTCGTCGCTCAACCATCCCAACATCTGCACGCTCTATGACGTGGGTCACCAGGACGGGACCGACTATCTGGTGATGGAATTTCTGGAAGGGGAGACTCTGGCCGACCGGCTGATGAAAAGCCCGCTGGCTGCCGACCAGGTGCTGAAGTACGGGATCGAAATCTGTGACGGACTGGAGAAAGCGCATCGCGGCGGCGTGACGCATCGCGATCTGAAGCCGGGCAATGTGATGCTGACCAAGACCGGGGCTAAGCTCATGGACTTCGGTCTGGCTAAGCCAAGTTCGCAGTCGGGCGCGCCCGATTCGGCTCTCACGCTGACCAGTCCCATAGCGAGCCGTCCGCTGACGCAGGAAGGCATGATCGTTGGAACCTTCCAGTACATGTCTCCGGAGCAGATCGAAGGGAAAGAGGCCGATGCGAGGAGCGACATATTCGCCTTGGGTGCGGTGCTGTATGAGATGGCGACAGGCAAGCGTGCGTTCGAGGGGAAGAGCACGACCAGTGTGATCGCGGCAATTCTGGAACGAAATCCGGCTCCCATTTCCGCGGTGCGGCCGATGTTTCCGCGAGCGCTGGACAGCGTGGTCAAGACCTGTCTGGCGAAGGATCCCGATGAACGCTGGCAATCGGTACGGGACCTGAGAACAAACCTGAAGTGGATCGCAGAAAGTGACGGCGCAGGCGTATCTTCGGCGGTGAAGCACAACCCGTGGCCCGAGCGCGCCGTGTGGATGCTGGCTTTGGCATTGCTGTGCACCGTAGCATTTATTGCTGCCGGACATTCTCACACCCCGGCAGCCGGCGAGACCGTTCGTTTTTCGGTCAATCCTCCGGAGAAAGCAGTTTTTTCGGGACCTCCGAACCTGACGGTACCTGTGCCTCAGTTCGCTCTCTCCCCGGATGGACGCACCATAGCGTTTGTCGCGAACTCATCCGGAGCCGATCCTGTGATCTGGATGCGTTCCATCGACCAGGTGACAGGCCGCCCACTGCCTGGCACGGAACACGCCCAAAATCCGTTTTGGTCTCCGGACAGCCGCTGGATCGGATTTTTTGCCGAAGGCAAACTGAAGAAAACTCCCGTCGCGGGCGGACCCGTGCAGGTACTAGCCGACGTTGCGGACGCCTTCGGCGGATCGTGGGGAGCAGACGACAACATCATTTTCGCAAAACTGAGCAGCACCATTTTCCGGGTTTCATCCGGGGGAGGAACCGTCACCTCGGTGACGAATTTGGACTCCGTCCAGAAATCGCATCGTTGGCCGCAGTTCCTCCCCGACGGCCGTCACTTTTTCTTCCATGTCCAGGGTGGCGAGCCCGAACATCATGGTATTTATGTCGGCTCTCTCGACGGAGGAACCGGGAAATTTCTCCTGCGTACTGAAAGCAGTGCTGTGTATGCCTGGCCGGGCTATTTGTTGTACGTGGAAGGGGACACGCTCCTGGGGCAGGCGTTCGACGCCGCGCATCTCGAACTCAGAGGCGAACCGTTTACAGTCGCCGAGCATGTGGGCCGCTCGACTGGCTTCAACATCGGTGTCTCAGCTTCCGGCACCGGCATGCTGGCATACGCTGCAGCGATGTTGCAGCGGGGCCGCTTGACCTGGTTCGACCGTGCCGGCAACTCGCTCAATGCGGTCGGGGTGGAGGGCGACTACAGCGATTTTCGGCTTTCCCCCAGTGGCGAGACGCTGGCCGTTTCGCTCGTCGATCCTAAGGCGTGGAACCCCGATATCTGGCTGATCGACCTGATGCGGGGCGGACCGTCTCGCTTCACGGTCGGGTCTTCTCTCAGCGCTGCGCCAGTATGGTCACCCGATGGAGCCAAGATTGTCTTCCGGACGAATCGAAACGGGCAGACCGAGTTGTACGCGAAAAGCGCCGGGGGTGGCGGCAACGAGGAAGTTGTGCTCAACTATGAAACCCAGCATGCGGCCGGCATCGACTCGCCTAATTTCGTTTGTTCCGACTGGTCCCCGGATGGGCGCTATGTGATTGCCAGCGTTCCTCAGCAGATGACGGGTGACGACCTCTGGCTGATTCCCATGGTTGGCGATAAGAAACCATTCAAATTTCTCGGACCACCGGCGGATCAGATCCACGGCAACTTCTCGCCCGACGGCCACCTTGTGGCCTACACTTCGAATGAGTCGGGCCGGTTTCAAGTCTATGTCCAGACCTTTCCGCTCTCGGACCGGAAATGGCCGGTCTCCACCGACGGTGGATACGAACCGCGGTGGCGCGGCGACGGTCGCGAAATCTACTATCTTTCCGAGGATCGGAAACTCATGGCGGTCTCGGTCGGCGCCGGACCGGCATTCGCGGTGCCCAAAATGCTGTTCCAGACGCGAGTGCCGGAAGGTGTAACTTCGCGGCGGACGCATTACGTCCCCAGCCGCGACGGCCTGCGCTTCCTAGTCAACACGCAGACCGCGGACACAATGCCAAACCCGATCACGGTCGTGCTCAACTGGCAGGCGGAGCTGAAGAAATGACGCTAAGCGCTGGCGCCAAGCTCGGGCCGTATGAAGTGATCTCCGCCGCCGGCGCTGGCGGAATGGGAGAAGTGTATCGGGCGCGCGATACGCGTCTCGACCGCACGGTTGCCATCAAGATTTTGCCGGAGCATCTGTCTTCCAATCCTGAAGCCAAACACCGCTTTGACCGCGAGGCGCGGGCCATTTCGTCGCTCAACCATCCCAATATCTGCACGCTCTATGACGTGGGTCACCAGGACGGGACCGACTATCTGGTGATGGAGTTTCTGGAAGGGGAGACACTGGCCGAGCGGCTGAGGAAGGGGCCGCTGGCTCCCGAACTGGTGTTGAAGTACGGAATTGAAATTTGCGAGGGGCTGGAGAAAGCGCATCGCGGCGGAGTGACCCATCGGGATCTGAAGCCGGGGAACGTGATGCTGACGAAGACCGGCGCGAAGCTGATGGACTTCGGTCTGGCAAAAACTGCGACGGCAAGTGCGACGCCGTCTTCAAGCTTGACCATGACTCTTTCCGGTCCTTCGGCGGATCAGCCCCTGACGGTGCGGGGAACGGTGGTCGGGACGTTCCAGTACATGTCTCCAGAACAGCTCGAAGGGAAAGAGGCAGACGCGCGCTCCGACATTTTCGCGCTGGGCGCGGTGCTGTACGAGATGGCGACAGGGAAGCGTGCGTTCCCAGGGAAGACGCAGGCGAGTATCGTGGCGGCGATACTGGCGTCGGAGCCGCAGCCGATCTCGGTCGTGCAACCGATGTCGCCTCCGGCTCTGGATCGTGTGGTAAAGGTTTGTCTGGCGAAAGATCCGGACGAACGCTTTCACTCGGTCCATGATTTGAAGGTGCAATTGAAGTGGATCGCGGAAGCGGGATCGCAAGCGGCAGTTGCAGCGCCCATCGCGGGGCCAAGGAAAAATCGGGAGCGAATTTTGTGGGGTGCGCTGGCATTGCTGTTGGCTGGGTGCGCGGCGCTGGCGGCAATGCACTTCGGGGCGGCGAAGACCGAGCGGCAGGTAATCCACGCCTATATTCCGCCGCCAGAAAAATCCACGTTTGCTTTTATCGGGGACCATACGGGTCCGGTCGTGATTTCGCCGGACGGCACGCGGCTGGTGTTTGCGGCGCTCGGTCCGGATGGAAGACAGATGCTGTGGCTGCGGCCGCTGGAGGCTGCGTCCAGCCAGCCGTTGCCGGGAACGGTGGACGCGGCGTATCCCTTCTGGTCTCCGGATAGTCGTTCCATCGGATTCTTCGCCGAGGGCAAGCTCAAAACGGTCGGAGTAGCTGGGGGACCGGCGCAGGTACTTTGCGATGCTCCAGACGGACGCGGCGGAAGCTGGAGCCGCGAAGGCACGATCGTTTTTCCGCCCAACTTCAACGGGCCGCTGTATCGAATCTCCGCTGGCGGCGGCACGCCCGTGCAACTGACGGAACTTGATCCCTCCCAGAACGAGGTCAGCCATCGCTGGCCGCAATTCCTGCCGGATGGCCGCCACTTTCTTTTTTTTGTTAAGACCCGGCAGGAAACAGCCTCAGGTGCCTATGTAGGATCCATAGACAGCAAAGAGAAGAAGTTGCTGTTTCACAACCCCTCGAATTTGGTTTACGCCGCACCCGGGAGTCTGCTCTTTGTGCGGGAGAACGCATTGGTGGTGCAGGCCTTTGACTACAAGCGCCTGAGCCTTGGTGGGGACGCTGTACCCATCGCGCAAGGCATTTTGGTGAACGCGCCGTATGGCCGGGCTATCTTTTCGGTTTCCGACAACGGAGTTCTTGCCTACGGTGGCGCTCCCAGCACGGCGGAGCCCACGCGGCTGCGCTGGCTGGACCGAAGCGGGAAGCAGATCGGTGCGGTGGGCGATCCCGGCATGTACGTGAATCCGCGCCTTTCGCCCGACGGGACCAAGCTGGCGGTCGGAATTGCCGATGCTGCGAGGGCGGCGACTGACATTTGGATCTACGACCTGCTGCACGGAAGCAAGACCCGGCTGACATTTGCTGCCTCGCTCAACTTCTCGCCGATCTGGTCGCCAGATGGCAGCCAGGTTGGTTTTAGCTCCAACCGCAAGCAGGGATACCCGCAGTTATATCGCAAGGCCGCGAACGGCGAAGGCAGCGACGAGTCACTGCTGGCTTCGAATACTACCGACAATCCCGACGACTGGTCCCCGGACGGGCGATCGATTCTGTATGAGCCGAATCCAACGGTAGCCGAGCTTTGGCTTTTGCCTGTGTCCGGCGAGCGCAAGCCTGTAGTGTTCCTCGGCGGGGAGGGCGGTACTCAACCCGGAGAAGGAGCATTCTCACACGATGGCAAGTGGCTGGCCTTCACCGAGTACTCGGCCGGGAAACGAGAGGTCTACATTACCTCGTACCCCGGCAGAACCGGGAAGTGGCAGGTTTCCGTGGCCGGAGGCCACTACCCGCGTTGGCGGGGTGATGGCAACGAATTGTTTTTCCTAGGAGCAGATAACGCCACCATAATGGCGGTCGATTTGGATCTGAAGCATGCAGTCCCACGCATCGGGACTCCTGAGGCGTTGTTTCCCGTGCACCTTGCGCTTGTGCCCTATCAAAATCGATTGGGATCGGCTTGGGATCCGTTTGATGTGTCTGCCGACGGGAAGCGCTTCCTGGTGAATTCGCCGGATCAACCGCAGGCGGCTGAACCGATCAACGTAGTCGTGAACTGGGACGCGGAATTGAAGAAATGACGCCGAGTAGCAGCCACGAGTCGGCAGGCTGCGCGATAGCAAAAGGAGGGCTAGACTTCCCGCCGGCCTTCCATGGCCTTGAGCATCGTGATCTCGTCGGTGTATTCGATGTCGCTGCCCACCGGGATTCCCATAGCGATGCGCGTGACTTTCACTCCCGTGCCTTTGAGTTGCTGCGAAAGATAAACTGCGGTTGCTTCCCCCTCCACCGTGGGATTGGTGGCGAGGATCACTTCGTCGACGTTGCCCGCGTCCACGCGCGAAATCAGGTTCGAGATGCGCAATTGATCCGGGCCGATGCCGTGCAGCGGTGAAATCGCTCCGTGCAGCACGTGGAACACGCCGTTGAAGTGCTTGGTCTTCTCGATGGCAGCGATGTTGGTGGGCTCTTCGACCACGCAGATGAGGCGCTGGTTGCGCGTGGGGCTGGTGCAGTAGATGCACGGATCGACGTCGGTAATGTTGTTGCACACCGAGCAGAGCCGGAGGTTCGCCTTCACGTCACGCACTGCGGCCGCAAGCGCCTCGGCGTCTTCATCGCTCGAGCGCAGGATGTGAAACGCCAGCCGCTGCGCGCTTTTCGCGCCAACGCCCGGGAGCTTCTTCAATTCGTCAATCAACCGCGACATGGGTTCGGCGAATTTGGACATGAGGAATCAGAAATTGAGTAATTGGGTAATTCTGTAATTGAGTAATTGAAAAACCGGCAGGGGTATCGTGACTTCGGCTGAGTTTCGCGATCCAAATTCCCCAATTACCAAATTACACAATTTCTCAATCCTTCAGAGTCCCGGAATGCCCAACCCGCCCAGCATCCCGCCCACGGTCGATTGCATCTGAGTGTCCACCTTGCGCGCGGCTTCGTTGACGGCGGCGAGAATCAAATCCTGCAGCATCTCCACGTCGCCCGATTTCACGGCTTCCGGATCAATGCGCAGACTGAGCAGTTGCTTGCGGCCATCCATCTTGGCCGTCACGGCGCCCCCGCCGGACGCAGCTTCCACCACCGTCTCCTGCATTTTCTTCTGCAGCGAGTCGTACTGCGCCTTCGCTTTCGACATCAGCTCTTGCAGGTTGAAACCGCCCATAGAAATTTGTAATCGGGTAATTGGGTAATTTGGTAATTGAAGAATCTGGCTTGCCGGCTCGGCAGTCAATTGCTCAATTTCCCAATTTCTCAATTCCCCAACTACACAATCCTCCTCACCGTTTTTCCTTGTAATCAATCACCGTGCGAATCTGCGCCCCGAATTTTTCCTGCATGCGGCGCACCACCGGATCCTGTTCGGCCCGGCTGCGGCCGCCGGCGATCGGGGGTGGGGCGACAGACCCGTTGGATTTGTTTTCTGGCGGAACTGCCGCGCCCGGAATCACCTTCAGCTTGATGGCGCGGCCCAGCACTCCACTGGCGGAAGCGATGGCCAAACGCTTCGCCTCCGGCCCTAACGACATATCCACCACAGTCTGGGACGCCGCCACCTTGATCATCAGCTCGCCCCCTTGCACACTCCATTCCCCCTCCGACAGCAACGACGCAAGTACTCGCTGATTGCCGTCGGTGAGAGCCTGAAGCACGGCGGATTGCAATTTCTCCATCTCAGGAACAGCGGAAGCGGCCGTCTCGGCTTGGGGCTGCGGCTCCCGATCCCGGGTGTAGCTCGCCGGATCTCTTCGGGCGGGGTCGAGCGCCGCGGAGCCCAGAATCACAGGTTCGGTCTGGCCGGAGGCGGCGACGATGCGCGGCCCGGGCGCGGAAACCGGGTCGCTGGGGCCCTCCTGCCGGGGCGTGCCCTTTCGCGCCGAGTCCGCTGCAAACGGGCTGACGTAGTTGGAGCGGGCGGCAGGCATTTCCGATCGTCGCGCATCCGTGCCCGACTGACTGCCGGACTGACTGCTGACTATCGTTGGCTTCGCTGCAGGTCTTTGTCCTGCCGACCCTGCCGCTTCGCTCAGCAGTTGCTCGATCGGCAACAGCCTCTGCGCATGAGCCATTTTCAGCAGCCCGAGCTCCAGATGGAAACGCTGTTCCTGCTTGTATCCCAGTTCACTATGCGTGCGCAGCATGATCTGCAGATGGCGCGTCAGATCTTCCTCGCCGAACAAGTCGGCGACGCGGGCCACGCGCTCGCGTTCTTCGCTGGATATCTGCAGCAGGGCGGACTCCTTGCCGGCGATCTTTGCCACCGTCGCGTTGCGCAGGAACCGGACCATCTGCCGGGCAAAGTGCGTGGGGCTATGGCCTTCACCAATGAGGTGGTCAACCTGCTTGAGAACCTCCTCGCTCTTGCCTTCCGACACCGCCTGCATCACCTGCTCGAGAATATGCGCAGGCGCGGCCCCGACCAGATTCCGCACCGACTCGGCGGTGAGTTTGCCGCTCGACGAAGCGATGGCCTGATCGAGAATCGACAAAGCATCGCGCATGGAGCCGTCGCCGGCTTCGGCAAGCAGGGCGAGGGCATCGTTGTCAGCTTCGATTTTCTCCCGCGAGACGAGATCCCGCAGCTGGCCCACGATGTCGTCAAATTTGACCGCGCGAAAGCTGAAATGCTGGCAGCGCGAGCGAATCGTTTGCGGAATGTCCTCGGGCTGCGTGGTCGCCAGCATGAACACGATGTGGTCAGGCGGCTCTTCCAGCGTTTTCAGCAGCGCATTGAAGGCAGCGTCGGTGATCTGGTGCGCTTCATCGAGAATGTAGATCTTGAACCGGTCGCGCGCCGGCCGGTAGCGCGCCGCCTCGCGCAGTTCGCGGATTTCGTCGATCCCGCGGTTTGTGGCGGCGTCGATTTCGATCACGTCCACCGCGTTCCCCGCGCGAATCTCAGTGCAGGATTCGCACACGCCGCAGGGCTCGGCAACAGGCTTGTCTTTGGAACGGCAGTTCAGCGCCATGGCCAGAATCCGCGCCACGGTGGTCTTCCCGATGCCGCGATGCCCGCTGAAAATGTAGCCGTGGGCGGTGCGTCCCTGCTCGATGGCGTTCTGCAGCGTGCGGGTTACGTGCTCCTGCCCGATGACTTCGGAAAACTTCTGCGGACGGTATTTGCGGGCCAGGACGGTATAGCTCATGAGCGAGAAGAGACGATTATACGGGATGCCTGGGGCGCTGTCCCGAGCGCGTCGCGCAGCGCTGGACGCACCCGATGCCCGGGAATGCAGTTGACGCCCGGGGTTGCGCCCCAGCGTGGCAAGCGGTAGGCTGGTTCGTCAAGAACTGGTGCGTCAAGAACATGTGCGGATGGCGGCCGAAGCGCAAACTGTCGGGCGGCCGCAAGGAGCGTTGTCATGCAACTGAAACTTGCCAAGCGAACCGTGGACGGAATTCTGGCCATCGGATGCAGTGGCCGGATTGTGTTCGGCGAAGAGTCATCCCTGTTGCGGGATGAAGTCAAGAAAGCCGTTCAGGAGGGCACCAAGCGCATCGTGCTTAACCTGGGCGAGGTGAACTACATCGATTCGGGCGGGCTGGGCACGCTGGTGGCACTGCACGCCACGGCGCACAACGCTGGCGGCACCATCAAGCTGGCCAACCTGACCAAGCGTGTGGGCGATCTGCTGCAGGTCACCAAGTTGCTGACCGTGTTCGAGGTGCACAACTCCGAGTACGACGCGTTGGAAGCGTTCCGTACCGCCGCGTAAGGCCCAGGCCCACTTCTCGCTCGAAGGGACGCGGGAAGTTGGGCCACGTCACTTGTGTTTTTCGTTCCGACCTGAAACCCCTGCATGCTGCTGCGAATCTTCTTTGTGTTATGCCTGGTGGTGAGCGGCAGCGGTCGAGTGTCCGCGCCGGTGGCGCTGGCGATTGGCCTGCTCTTCGGGCTGACGCTGTCGCATCCCTACCCCAACGGAGCCAGAAAAATCTCGAAAGTTTTGCTGCAAGCCTCGGTCGTGGGGCTCGGATTTGGCATGAACCTGCACGACATCCTGCGCGCCGGGCGCAGCGGATTCCTCTATACCATGCTGGGCATCGCGGTCACTCTGGCCACGGGCATGGGGTTCGGACTCGCGCTAGGGGTGAAACGTATCCCGGCATTTCTTATTTCAACCGGCACGGCGATTTGCGGCGGCAGCGCGATCGCGGCCGTGGGCCCCATCACGCAGGCCAGCGATGAGGAAATGGCGGTTTCCCTGGGCACGGTATTCGTGTTGAATTCAGTGGCGCTGCTGGTCTTCCCTTCGATTGGGAGCGGGCTGAAGCTCACGCAATCGCAGTTTGGATTGTGGGCGGCACTGGCCATCCATGACACCAGTTCGGTGGTCGGCGCAGCTGCCAAATACGGAGCGGCGGCGCTGGCCATTGCCACCACGGTAAAGCTGACGCGGGCGCTGTGGATCGTTCCCGTGGCGCTGGCGACCGCACTGGTGCGCGGCGCCAAGGCCACAGTCAAAGTCGAATGGCCGTGGTTCATCGGGCTATTCTGTCTGGCCGCCGTCTGCAACACGTATTTGCCCGGCGCCGCCCATGCTTACACCCTCGCCGCGAAAGTGGCGAAGCTGGGATTGACCGCGACGCTGTTTCTGATTGGCAGCGGAATTTCGCTGGCGACGGTGAAGCAGGTTGGGCATCGGCCATTTCTTCAGGGGATTCTGTTGTGGCTGATGGTCTCGATCGGATCGCTGTGGCTGATTCGCGCCGGCTGTATCGGACTATGATCGCACTATGAAGGCGAGCAAAAAGAAAAAGTCACCAACCAAGGCAGGAAACTTGCGCCTGCGAATTGAGCGAGCCATCCGCGCGATTCCGCGCGGGAAGGTCTCGACTTACGGTGCAGTTGCGCGTGCCGCAGGGTTTCCCGGCGCAGCCCGGCAAGTCGTCGCCATCTTGCGTCACAGCTTCGGCCTGCCCTGGCAGCGCGTGCTGGGCGCCGGCGGCGCGATCAAGCTGCAAGGCGATTCGGCGATGGAACAACGCTTCCGCCTTGAGGCTGAGGGCGTGCGCTTCCGCGGCCGCAAAGTGGATATGAAGGCGCACGAGTGGAAGTTCGGGCGCAAGAGATAACGCTACGCGTCCCAAGGACTGACGACCAAACGCCAACGGCTATCGGCGAACGACCAACGACGGGCGACCAATGACCGACGACTAACGACCAACGACTAACGACGGCTCTTGAACTGCTCGTCAATCTCCACCTGATATCCCGTGACCATTTTGTTGGTCTCGTTGGCCATGCCCACGACCGCCATCAGTTCCTTGAACATGGCGTCGGTCATGCCTTTTTTCTGCGCCGAGGCGGTATGCGAGGCGATGCAGTAGCCGCACTGGTTGGTCACGCTGACCGCGATGTAGATCATTTCCTTGGTGAGCGGGTCGAGCGCGCCGGGCGCCATAATCTGCTTGATGTCTTCCCAGGTGCGCTTCAGCGTGGCGGGATCGTGCGCGATCGCCTTCCAGAAATTGTTGATCCAGTCAGTTTTGCGCGTGGCCATGATGTCGTCGTACACCGCGCGCACTTCCGGGCTGGCGTCTTTGTATTCGATAAGGCCAAGGGTGGACATGGGATCTCCAGGATAATTCCACCACGGAGGCACGGAGCCACAGGGAAGACGTTTCTAGATTTTGTTCTTCTCCGTGACTCCGTGTCTCCGTGGTAGATGTGGTTTTTGTGCAGGAAGCTACTTCGGCAATTCGCCGTTCAGCAACTGCTCCAGCGCCGCCGCCGGGACGCGCACGCCCACATAGAACTGCCCGAACAGCGCATACACGGCACTGACTTCGTCGAAGCGCATCTCGTAGATCAGCTTTTTGAACACCAGCGGATCGTCAGCAAACAGGTCGACGCCCCACTCCCAGTCATCGAAGCCGATCGACCCGGTGATGATCTGCTTCACCTCACCCGCGTAGCGCCGGCCGACCAGTCCGTGCTCGCCCATCTGCCGCGCCCGCTCCTCGATGGGCAGCGTATACCAGTTCTTGTCCTCGCCGCGCCGCCGGTCCATGGGATAAAAGCAGGCATAGCGATTGGGCGGAATCTGCGGGAAAAGCCGCGGCTGCATGGCTTCTCTGTGCCGCGCCAGCTTGCACTCGATCTCGGCCTTCCACTGGTCCGAGTGCGGCTCAATGCCCTGGTCGCGCAGCTCTTTGTAAATCTTGAGTGTGGAATCGTAGAGTCCCAACTCGATGATCGACAAATACGACGTGGTCGACTCGAGATAGTCGCTCAGTCGCAGATTCGCGAGCTTAAGCTCCGCCTGGTTCAGCGCGACAAACGACTCGCGGAAGTGGATCAGCATCAGGTCGCCCTTGTGTCCGATGAGCGAGTAGAGCGCAGACTGGCCGGGGGAGTGCTGCTCCATTTCCGAGAGCATAGATGCCGCTTCGGCGGCAACAGCAGACCTCTCGCCCGCCGGCAGCGCCCTCCAGGCCGAGCGCCGGAAGCGCATCATCTGGTGCAACACGCTGTAACCTTCCGTGGTCAGCGGGACCGCGGGCAGGTCCGCCGCAATGTCGGGGCGAGGATGGTGTGTCGTAGTCATCAGTGCCTCATTTGGAGCGCGCCGGGGCGCAAAGGGATATTGTACGCGGTGCACCCGGCGATGAGCGATGGCTCAGTGTGAAGTCTACCCGCCTGCGATATAACTAATATCCATGCGCAGATTGTCTCTCGTGGCATCGATGGCATTGCTGGTCTCGCCGCTCCTCGCACAAGGCAAGCGCCTGTGGGTCTTGCGCGCTCCCGGCGAGATGGTCGAGTACGACACCTCCACGTTCACGGTCAAACAAACGGTGAAGGTTCCGGCCGAAGCGTTGCAGTCGCCCGCCAACATCGAGGTAAACCGCCTGGAACAGATTCTGTTTGCCCCCGCCGTGTCGTTGCCGTTAGGCGAAGAAGACGTTCAAAGTCCCCACAAAGTGTGGATCTGGAATGGGCACGCCGCGGCCACCATCGATCAGGGTGTGAAGCGAGAAGTCGCCACCACGGGATCGAATCAGGCGGTGACCGAGTCCGCGCCCTCGCCGCACCTGTCCACTGACGGCCGCCACCTGTTCTGGTTCGCCAATCAATCGCGGCGGCTGCAGCGCGAAGGTGTGGACCTGTCCGTCACTACCACGTGGCAGGCCTGGCAGACAGATTTGAGCGGTGCGGGACGAGAAGACATTGCCGCCTTAAAGTTGCCGGAGTGCCGCTGTTCCACCGGCGCCTGCGAGCAGACTTGTCCTTCCGGCGTGGTCTGGGCGCCCGAGACCGGCGTCGACAACTTCCTGCTGATGACGCAGTTTTTCGCCGGAAAGACTGAACTGGTCTACAAGGCCAGCACACTCTACACAGACGACGGCGGCAAGTGGATCGCAAGCGAACTGGCCCAGCCTCTGCGCCGTGTGCTAGACGTGGCATCCGGCGGCAAGGTGATCGTCGAGGCGATTCCCGACACCGGCTGTTGCGGATGGTCCAACGAGAGCGACGATCAAACCCTGCTGCGAAAAGACGAAAAAACCGTCATCCTCTTCGATGAGCGGGCAACTTACAAAAATCCCGACTACGACGTGAGCTTTTTCACTTCGAATGCGCAGCTGTCTCCGGAACTGGGCTCTGTGGCTGGCTCTGTGGCTGGTTCTGTGGCAATGACCATCACCGCAACCACCCAGGCGAACCAGCCGATCCAGTTGTCCGACCAGGGCGAAGACAATCCGGAAGAGTCGAAGGAGATTCGCAAGGCGCTCGCAGAGTTGCCTGCCGTGGAAGTCAAGAGTCTCGACGATTCCGCCCGCCGTATCGCTTTTCTGCCTCACGCCACGCTGGTCGGCTGGATCAACGAAAAAGAAATCCTCCTCGTCGAGAATCATCTGCTCGTGTCCTACACCGTGGCGACCGGAGCGCGGCACAGATCGACTGTGCGGGTAGAGGATGCGGCGCACGCGTTCTTAAGATGAGGCGATCCTGCTTTTCCGCTGCCCCGCGCGATAGATCATCCACCCAACAACGTTCGCGCCGACTACCACGGCAGCAATTTTGAGCGAGTAGTGCGACGAGCTTTCCACAGCAATGATGGGAAAGACCGAAAGCGCCACGTAGAGCAGCGTCATCAGAAAGCCCGAGACCGCGGCAATGCGCAGCCAGAGCCCGGGACGAAGGCCGCGATCTTTCGGCGACAGCACAGGGATGGCAAACAGCGCGAGGTAGGCGATGGCGTATAAGGTGAATCCCCAGGTCAGCAGCAGTTCATAAGCCTCCTGCGGTCCGACTCCAATCAAAGCGGCGACGCTGGCGGCGAGCGTGGCACCCGCGACAAAAAGAATCGAATTCACCGGCGTCTTGTGCACGCGGTGCAGCCGCGAGAACCATTCCGGTATCAGATGGTCCCATCCCGTCGTCATCGGCAATCGCGCGCTGCCGCTGAAATATGTGCTGAAGGTGGTGGGATAGTTGAGAAAAAGCGAGAGGATCGCCAGCGGGACAATCACCTTCAGCAAGCCAAACGCCTGGGACCCGAGCCGCAAGGCCTGCGGAATCGGCGCAATCACGTCGACCGTTGCCGGAGTGACAAAGGCGAGGATCGAGCTGGTCGCGAAAATGTAGATCAGCGCGATCAGCGGGGCCGTGACCAGAATGGACCGCGACAGGTGCCGCTGCGGGCTGCGGCACTCTCCGGCAAAGACCGCAATGTACTCGAAGCCGCTGAGGGCGCCAAAACTCAGCTTGCTGAAAACACTCAGGCTCGAAATCGTTGCCGGAGGCAGTACCAGGCGCAGCGGATGAAATTCGCGGAGCGTTCCGCGCCCCAGGTTTAGCCACGGCGCCACCACCAGCGCCGCTATCGTAAACAGGATGACCAAACCGCCGGTGTTGCTCACCCATTTGCCCAACCGCAAGCCGCGAGCCGCGATCAGTGCCAGCACGGCCATCCACGCCACCGATGCCGCTACAATCAGCCACTTGTTCGCAGCGATCCACGCCAGGCTCGGAATCAGGTAGGTGGCGAACGATATGGTGACGACTCCAATCACCGCCACATAAAGAATCACAAACAGCCACAGATTCCAGGCCACCAGAAAGCCGATCTGATCGTTGAAAGCCAGACGCGCCCATTCATAGAGTCCGCCTTCGAGCGGCATGAGCCGATTCAGATGTGCCACGGTGAAGGCCAGCGGGACGAAGAAAAGCACAATGGCCGCAAGCCACAGGGCGACATGAGATGCGCCCGCCTTCACCGCGGTGCCGAAGAAATCCGGGACGATCACCAGCAGGACCTGAGCCAGGATCAGGTCGAGAATGCCGAGCTCGCGGCGCAGCTCCGCGCCGTGGGCCTGCACTTCCGCCTCGGCCATTCGCAGCGACGGATTATCAGCGGTGGTCAAGGTTGCGGGTGGGGCGTTTTGTCGGGAGCTCGCATCAGGAACGAAATATCGTCGACCTTGTACAGCACCTTGCCCGGAGAATCCGGCGTCGCTGTGACTTTCCCCGCGCGCACCGCATCGAACGCCGCTACCAGCCGCGCCAGCACCGCTGGTGGCGCGACCGGAATATTGTGTGCTCCCAGCACCAGCTTAACCTCGGGCGCCAGCGCCGCCAGCCGCCGAATCGATGCCGCATAAGCGTCGAGATCCGTTTCCGGGCGGAACAGCCAGATCGGCGCCGGATAATACGTGTCTCCGGTGAAAAGCAATCCATTGGCGCGGTCAATCAACGAAATCGCGTCGGGCGTGTGGCCAGGCGTGGCGATGACTTCCAGCGTTCGTCCGCCCAGGTCAAAGTGGCCGCCGTCATGCGTGTAGGCCGAGATTTTCCAGGGCCGCGTGACGTAGGTCTTCGAATCAAATCCTTTGGGCAGCGTGCCGCAAATCTGGTCGGGAGTGACCTCGGCCTGCGCGTCTTCGCGCGACCCGCGCGCATTCGCCCGCGTGAAGTCCGTGTCCATGCCGTAGATCGTGCCGAACTCCCAGTTGTCACCCACATGATCGTCGTGCGTATGAGAGTTCAGCACGATGACTGGCAGCTTCGTGAGTTCCGCCGTGACTTTCTTCAGGTCGCTGATGCCCATTCCCGTGTCAAACAGCAGCGCCCGCTTCTGGCCAACGATCAAATAGCTGATGACCTCTTCGCTCTGGTGCGGCTCGTAGATGGCAAAAACGTCGCGCGCCGGTCGGTAGACTTCAAACCAAGCGTCGCTAACGGTGACGCGTTCGAGAGTCTTATATTCCGGTCGGGGCAGCGCCCGGCACCACTCAGGGACGCTATCCTGTGCAACCAGTCGCGGCGCTGCCGAGGTCAGCGCCAACACAAACACAAAGACGATCGCCGCTCCCGCAACGCAGTAAACTCCCCACGCCCAGAGGCGCACCGAGTCGCTTCTCTCATTTTGCATCGGCAAATCATACGCGATCCTAAATCCACAAACCACGAAGCCACGAAGCCCAGAGATTTCCTTCGTGTTCCTTCGTGCCCTTAGTGGTGAAAGCTTTTGCCTTCCCACGTTTGTAATCGCGGAAGCCGCGATGTTACGCTCGGCGAAGAAGGAACTGAATGGTTTCCCGCGACTTCATCTTCTGGGAAGTAGATTGTCAGGCCGATTTCCTGCTGCCCGGCGGAAAGCTCTACGTTCCCGGCGCGGAGAAGCTCCTCCCCAACATCCGCCGCCTCACCGACGCGGCACGTCAGGGGCGCGTATTTCTGGTCTCGCACGGATGCTTTCACACCCCCGACGATCCCGAGTTCAAGACTTTTCCGCCGCACTGTGTGAAGGGAACTGCCGGAGCAGACCTGGTCCCGGAAGCTCTAACCGAGAAAGTTGCGCGAGTGCCGAACGATCCTGACGCAAAGCTCCCGGAAGATCTGTCGCAGTATCAGCAGATCCTTCTGGAAAAACAAACCCTCAACATTTTCGAGAGTCTTCACGCCGACGCCCTGGTCGAGCGACTGGGAAGTCACCCCGAATTTGTTGTGTTCGGAGTCGTCACCGAGTACTGCGTGAGCTTCGCCGTCAAGGGCCTACGCGCCCGTGGCCGCCGCGTGGCCGTCGTCCGCGACGCGATCGAAACCCTCAACCCGGCAGATGGTCAAAGAGCGCTCGCCGAGTGCGAGAGCCTCGGCGCGCGCCTCACCACAACTAATCAGGCTCTCAGCGATCTCAGCCGCTGAGAGCCGGGCTTCCGGTCTAGTGCTTTGGCCTAGTGATGATCGTGGTCGCCGTGGTTGTGGCGCCAGGTCCAGTATTCCTTCTGGTCATCTTTGGACAGCTTGCGGAAGTCGCGATGCGGATCGCGATGTGTCTCCCCCGCCCATCGGTTGTAGTACGTAACCTCGTCGTCATTCCACACGTGATAATCGGTGTAGTAGGGGTCGTAGACACGATAGGCGTGGTGTTCGCAGGCGATTCCTGCCACCGACGAAGTCAATGCCAGCGCCAGCAGCAACGAACGCAGGGGACGCGATCCAAGGCTCATGGTTTTCTCCTTCAGCGAATGTAACACCAGCGGTCCTTATTAGTTGCCAGCCTGGCGCGCGCGGTTGGGCGCAATGCCGCAAGGGCCGCTGTGTCAGTGCGGCCCACGATAACCCTCGCCCGCGACAGGCGCAAAGCCCCGCTGACGTTCCCTTGCGAACGCGATTTCATTTACTTTCGATTACTTTTCAACGGACTCGGATTGTAATAGACTACAGTGTCTTTGCCGGAGGAGAGAGCCGTTTGGGAAACCCTTTGCGCATGCTGCTGGATCTGCCGGAGCAGGAAAAAAGCGACCGCGGCCTGCTGCATACACCGCACGAGATCGGGCAGCAGCCGGCCACCTGGCGCGACACCTGGCAGCGCTGCGTCGAGCGCCAGTCCGAGATCACAGACGCCCTGCGCCGCGCCGGCATCGGCCGCGGCAATACCTCCTCGCCCACGGTTTATCTCGTCGGCGCGGGCACATCGGACTACATTGGCCGCGCCCTCGCCCCCCTGCTTCGCCGCCAATGGGGTTGCGATGTCTGGCCCATCCCCAGCACTACGCTGCTGACTGAATTTGAAGAATTCCACCGCCCCGGCCGGGAATACCTGTGGATTTCGTTCTCCCGTTCCGGCGACAGCCCGGAGGGCGTTGCGCTTCTCGAACGGGCTCTGGACCGCAGCCGCGAAATCCAGCACCTCGTGATCACCTGCAACCAGCAGGGCGCGATGGCGCAACTCTGCGCCCGCCATGCCGAGCGCGCCCTGGCTCTGGTGCTCGGCGATGCCGTCAATGACCGCGCCCTGGCCATGACCAGCTCATTCACCAACATGCTGCTTGCCGGCCAATGTGTGGGTCATCTGGAGGAGTTCGCCGAATTCGGCAAAGTGGTCGCGCGATTGGCCGACATCGGCGAGCAATTTCTTCCGCCAGCCGCCGAAGTCGCCGGCACGGTCACCCTGCTGGGCTGCACCCGGGCCTGCTTCGTGGGCTCGGGAGCGCTGCGCGCCGTGGCCGAGGAGTCCGCCCTGAAGGTCGTCGAGTTGAGTGCCGGGAAAGTTGTCACTATGGCCGAGAGCCCGCTCGGACTGCGTCACGGCCCCATGTCGAGTGTCGACGGCCAGACTCTCTTTGTAGGTTTTCTCTCCAGCGACGCCCGCCGCCGCGGCTACGAACTCGACTTGCTGCGCGAGATTGACCGCAAGCGCCTGGGACGCGTCCGCGCCGTGGTGACGACTCCGGGAAATGACGATGTATCCAGCCTCGCAGACTATTCTCTGTCCCTACAATGTCCTCCGGATTTCCCCGACTATTATCGTCCCGTGCTCGACGTGATGTTCGGCCAACTGATCGGCCTGTTCGCCTCCATGCGCTGCGGCCTCAAGCCCGACCAGCCCAGCCCGAACGGCGCCATCACCCGCGTAGTCCAGCCCATCAAGCTGTATTCCTGAACGTTGTCCCGGCAAAAGAAAAGCCGAGGGCGGAATTCCCTCGGCGTATTTGGCGCGTGTCGGAGCTATGTGTTTGCCGCGACGTCCGGCTCATACGGGCAGAAGGGATCTGTCCCCAGCGCGTCGCCGGTGTAGGCAAAGGCCCGGGCCCGCGAGCCCCCACAGATGTGGCTGTATTCGCAAGCTCCGCACTTTCCATGGAATGTGTCGGGAGAGTGCAGCGAGCGGAAGACCTCGGAGTTGCGGTACACCTCAACCAGCGAATCGGCGCGCACGTTGCCGCAGCGCAGCGGCAGGAATCCCGACGGATAGATCTCACCCAGATTCGACACAAACACGATGCCGTGCCCGTCGCGAATCTGGAATCCCTTGTAGACCGAAGTCGCCTTCATCTCCGGCTTGGCCATCCCGGCGTCTCGCATGATGTCGACGGCGATGCGGCGATAGGACGGCGCTTCCGTCGTCTTCACCTGAAATGGCGAGTGCATCGAGAGCTCGAACACCCACTTCATGATCCGCTCGCCCTCTTCCGGCGAAACTTCGTTCAACTGCTTGCCGCGCCCGACCGAAATCAGCATGAACAAGCTCCAGCGCATGACCGGAAAGCTGGTCCGCAGCAGTTCGTAAATCGCGGGCAGATCATCGGCCGTTTCTTCCGCGACCAGCGTGTTTACTTGAATAGGAAGCCCGAGCCGTCCGCAGTGCCGCGCTGCTTCCATCGTGCGTTCAAACGTCCCTGGAACCGCGCGGATATTGTCGTGCTTCTCAGCGCACGAGCCGTCCAGGCTCAGCCCCAGGCTTTGAATGCCGTGTTCTTTAAGCTTCGCGATTGCCTCGTTCGTCAACTCCGGCGTAGCGCTCGGGGTGATCGAAACTTCCAGCCCTAGTCCGTTCGCGTAGTCGATCAGTGAATAAATATCCTTGCGGCTCAGCGGATCGCCGCCGGTCAGAATCAGGTGCGGCAACGGATCGCCAAAGCCGACCAACTGGTTCAGGAAGCGCTTGCTCTGCTCGGTAGTAAGTTCCAGCGGATTAGCATTGGGCATGGCCTCGGCGCGGCAGTGCTTGCATGCCAGGCCGCAAGCCTGGGTCATCTCCCAGTAAACCAGCATAGGATTTCGGGAAAAGTCGTGGGCCACATGGCCCATTTTCGGAGTAGTGCCGGCGACCACCATGATCTCCCCTTTCGGCGTATGAACTATCACTATGAAAGAACACCCACAAGCAGCTTCAGAGTACGGTCGCTAGTACAAAAAGGCTGTGATTCAAATCACACCGGCGCGTGACCAATCTCGCAAAACTCCCTGATTTCCGGCCTTTTTGATGAGGGGATTGGCAAACAAAAGCCCGGGTCTGGGGGTGAGCACCGAGACCCGGGCTGGCTGTTCCGTGTGCTGGCGAACTCGAGAGGGGATCCCCGGCGTCTGGCTTGGGCGCCAGATTCCGCCGGTGAGACGGAACACTCACTCTCGCACGCCCGCGTGGCTACCTCTCGGGTCCACGCGGTTCGCCGACCGGAACAGCGAGGTTCAACCGCTCTGCTGCGTTACTTTTTCTGCGCGTCGCGCACGTAGGCGATGACCATCTTGATCTGGTCCGGGGTCAGGCCCTTGTTGGCGAACGCATGCATTGCCTTCTTGTCCTTGCCGCCGTTCGCGACCATGTCGGTCAGATCGGCGTCAGAAGCCTTCTTGGCCTCGTCGGAGACCAGGCTGGGAATCTTGGCAGACGGTTTCCCCGCGAGGTCCGCGCCGTGGCAGGCGGCGCATTTGGTTTTGTAGATGGCCGCGCCGTCATCGGCGGCCCAGGACAGGTTCGGCAGGATAAGGAATAAGGCCAGCGCGATCATTACGATCACGAGTATGAGTTTCGTCGTCTTCATGATTGCTTTTGTCCTTTCACAATCCAGAGTTGCGGAGCAAACTCCGTAACCGGTAAGAACCTACTAATCGTTTTGCAGTTTCTACGCTGGCAGGCATGCCGGTCAGTGATTCCCATCACGTTCAGCCGTGATCATGCCACCGGGCGCAACTCACGGGTGCCAACTCATAAGCGGCGCGGCCAGATGGGCCGACGCTGTCGTGGTCAGTCGAGCCTCGCGTCAAAAGACTCGGCTCGGGCGCGTTATATCCCGCACTGTTGCCCTTTTTAACAGCTCCGGATCCCCAAAATGGGGCGGCACTCCGCTGAAAACAAATAGGTTATGCCGACCTTCCTCGATCCACTCTTTGGCATCGAGCGTGCCGTGAAGCAAGTGAAACGTACGTGAGGTGTTGCAATGGAACCTACGCTCATGGTGATCGGCCTGAATCACACCACCGCCCCGCTGGCCATGAGAGAGCGCTTCTGGATCGGCGAAAAACGCCGTTACGAAGTGTTGCAGCAACTGAAAATGGCGGAAGGCATTGAAGAGATCGTTGTCCTCTCGACTTTCTGCCGTACGGAATTTCTGCTGTGGGCCAGCGAGCCCACGCTGGCGGCCAATTCACTGCTCCAATTCCTCGGCTCCCAGCATGGATTGAAACTCCGCGAATGGGAGCACTTCTACCGCCTGCTGGATGACGCCGCCCTCACCCACATTTTCCGCGTAGCCTCCGGACTCGATTCGCTCGCGCTGGGAGAACCGCAGGCCGTGGCCCTGCTCAAGGCGGCATGGGAGCAGGCCCAGACGCTGGGCGCCGCCGGACGCTTTCTGAATTCAGTCTTGAAAAAAGCGGTCGACGTTTCCCGGCAAGTGCGCCGGGAGACGGCCATCGAGAAACGAGCGCTTACCCTCCCCGCCGCTGCGCTCGAACTGGCGCGCCATGTATTCGGATCCCTCGCGGGCCGCCGAGTCCTGCTGCTGGGTTGCGCCAAGACCAGTGAAATTGCCGCCCGCCATATGGTGGAGAGTGGCGCCGGTCCCGTAGTGGTGATCGACCAATCTCCGGCTCGCGCCCAGGAGACCGCGCAGAACCTGGGAGCGACCGCTGCCTCGCTGGCGGATCGCTGGAAATGTATGCTGCACGCCGACATCGTTCTTAGCTCGACCGGCTGCCCACACGTCGTGCTGACCGCGGCGGAAGCGGAACGAATCGCCGAGGAACGCAACCGGGTGGCGCTGCTCATCATGGACCTCTGTGTGCCCCGCGACGTGGATCCGGATGTGCGTCGCGTCGATGGCATTCTGCTCTACGATCTCGATGGAGTGGAGCGCATCTTGAGAGGTCACGCCGCCGAGCGCACTTCCGCCGCAGCCGAGGCGGAGCGAATCGTGGCTGCTGAGGCGCAGGCATTCCGCGGCGCGCTGCGGGCGCAGCGTATGGTGCCCACCATCGTAGCCCTGCACCATCGCCTCGAAGAAATTTGCCGGCAAGAACTGGAGTCCTTTATTGCAGAACGCGGGCCCTTTACCCGGGAGCAGAATCAGTCGCTGCACGCCCTGGCTGGACTACTCATTCAGAAGATCGCCAGCTCCCTCGCCCACGAACTCAAGGAACCTCCAGGGAAGGAGGAACAGGAGCGCATGGCTGCCGTAGTAGCCCGCCTGTTCCACCTCGATGCGCCGAAAACGGCGCTTGCCGGCACCAGTTTGGAGAAACCACACCATGAGCAAAGCACAGAACCCGCGATCGCAATGGACTAGTGATCCCGCCAGCGCAACCGCGGCGGGAACCACCTGGACCGGCGTCCAGGCCTATATCCTGGCCGCATTCTGTCTGCTGCTGGGCGTAGCGTTGGGCTACCTGTTTCGCGGATCCGCATCTCCGGCCGCCGCGCCTGCAACCCCGCAGCAGGCGAGCACTCCTCGCCCGCCGCAACCGGATGCCAACGCGCAAGCGGCCCTGGCCCAGGCAGCCGCTCCGCTGCTCGACGCGGTGAACAAAGATCCCAAGGATTACGACTCGCTGGTGAAGCTCGGCGACGTTTTTTATGACGGCCAGCAATACCCGAGCGCGATCCAGTACTACGAGCGCGCACTCGTCATCCATCCCGAGAATCCCGATGTCCGCACCGACATGGGCACGGCGTACTGGTACACCGGCGACGCCGACAAAGCGATCGCTGCCATGGAAACTTCGTTGCAATACCGTGCCGGGCATCCCCAGACTCTGTTCAATCTGGGCTGGGTGCGCTGGCAGGGCAAGGGCGACGCAAAGGGCGCGGTGGAAGCCTGGGAGAAGCTGCTGAAGGCGAATCCTGATTACCCGCAACGGCAGCAGGTCGAACAGTACATCGCCAAGGCCAAGGAGCACGCCGCCCGCGGATAACATTTCGGACGAGCAACGCTAGTGTGGCGTTCCATTAGTTCGTGTCAAAAGTTTGTGAGTTTTGAAAGGGCGCGGCTTCCAGCCGCGCCGCTAAGAGCCCTTGAGGATGGCGGCTTTAGCCGCTGAGGCTAGGAGACCCAGATCAAGGCTTGGTGGCCGCGTTTATTTGCGTATTCTCGGGACGGACACTAGGCTGCCGCGACCGCTATAACTTCGAGCATAGGCGCTATTCATACCTCCTCATAACGCGCCACGGGGCTTCCATAAGGGGGCCCCGTTCTTGTCTTGAGACGACAGCGGGCGGAACCGCCGAGAGCCAGAGCCGCTTCACCATCAAATAGCTCAGCTCCATCAAGGAGCTGAGTTCCAATTCGGGCAGTAGTGCAAAGTGGGACTGGGTCCCTTTTTCCCGCCCGCCGCCATGCCGAAACTCGGTGTCTCCCACTCAAGTTTTTCTCCATCCTGCCGAGGTTGTGAGGATATGGAACCCCAGCTACCACCCCCGTCTGCCTTGCGCCGCAGCGATCGTGTTTCCCTCGCTTTCCCGATGGAAGTTGCCGGCATCGACTTTGCCGGGAACCGCTTCTCCGAACGAACCAGGACGATGACCGTCAGCCGCTTCGGCTGCTGTCTGCCCCTGATTCATTCCCTGCCATCCGGCCAGGCGCTCCAGCTGCGTCGCATCGGCACGAACGAAAGCGCGCTGGGTCGCGTCATCGTTCCCATGGGCGTGCAAGGCGATGAACACCTTTATGGTGTAGCCACTCGCGATTCTTGCGAAAACCTCTGGGGCATCCGTTTCTCGACCTCGCTTTACGAGTCCCTGCTGCAGAACCTGCAGGATGGCGTCTATTTCGTGAACCGCGATCGCAAGATCACCTACTGGAATGAAGCGGCCGAGCAGTTGAGTGGTTACAGCGCCGGAGAAGTCCTCGGGAAGTGCTGCTCCGACAATCTGCTCGGCCATGTGGACGACCGCGGAACCCCGCTGTGCCTCTCCGGATGCCCGCTGTCGGCCACCATCCGCGATGGGCAGCCGCGCCAGAGCAAGATTTATCTCCGCCACAAAGACGGCCACCGCGTTCCGGTCAGCGTCCGCGTTCTGCCCATGTGGAACGGCAATGGCAGCATCGTCGGAGCTCTGGAAATCTTCAGCGACGCCAGCGGCAAGAAAAACACCGAGAAAAGAGTCTTCGAACTGGAGCGCCTGGCCTTTCGCGATGCCCTGACCGGCCTGCCCAATCGGCGGTTCATGGAACTGAAAGTCGAGCAGAGCCTGGAAGAGCATGAGCGCTTCAGCCGGCTCTACGGCCTGCTGCTGTTCGATCTCGACGCCTTCAAGAAGGTCAACGACACGCACGGCCACGACATCGGCGACGCGCTGCTGAAGGCCGTGGCAGAAACTCTGATGCATGGCCTGAGGCCCCCAGACATCGTTGGGCGCTGGGGTGGGGAAGAGTTTCTCGTCCTGATGCCCGATCTCGATGCGGTCGGCCTGGGCGATCTGGCGGAGCGCTACCGCGCTTTGATCGCGCAATCGTCAGTCAATGCCGGCTCCGCCCGCATTGCCGTCACGGCCTCGATCGGCGCCACCGTGCTCGGCCACTCCGATACCGCCGAATCCGCCGTCCGCCGCGCCGATGAACTGATGTATCAAAGCAAGCATTCCGGTGGAGACCGCACCACCGCGGGATAAGTGGCCTCTTTTTGGGTGGCGCAGCGCTTCAGCGCTGCGATAGATCCCATCTTTCTGTGGGCCTTGGCCCCTGAGGCTGCGCTGCGCACCGCTGATAAGATCGGCTGCTAACCTTCGGCCTGCACCGAATCCGCTGCCTCTTCGTCTCCCGGAACCAGGTCAAACTTCTTCAACTTGTAGCGCAACGCGTCGCGGCTGATATCGAGCAACTTGGCGGCGTGCGTCTGATTCCCATTGGACTGCCGCATGGCGAGCTCCACCATGGCTCGCTCCACTTCTTCCAGCGACGTTCCTTCCTCTGGAATATAGAGCCGCGGCAGCACGCGCCCGCTGGCCAGTTGCTTGCCCGCGCCGTCCGCCGAGGCGCTGCTGTGCTCAAACGCCGTCTGCCCCGTGCGCGCCGCTTCTCCCACCGCGAACGGCATGTACGCCGGGCGCAGAATGGATTCATCTTCCAGAATCATCGCCCGCTCAATCGAGTTCTTCAGCTCGCGCACGTTCCCCGGCCAGTTGTGCGCCAGCAGCAGACGCCGCGTCTCAGGGGTAATGCCGCGCACCGACTTCTTGAATTTTCGGTTATACAAGGCAATGAAAAAATCGACCAGCGGGAGCACATCTTCGGTATGCTCCCGCAGCGGCGGAATGAAAATGGCGATGATGGCCAGCCGGTAGTAAAGATCCTGGCGGAAATGCCCTTCCCGTACCGCCTTCTCCAGATCGCGATTCGATGCCGCCACCACCCGCACATTCACCTGCAGATCGCGCACCCCGCCCACGCGCCGGATCACCTGATCCTCCAGCACGCGCAGCAGCTTGGCCTGCAGCAGAGGCGAGAGTTCGCCAATTTCGTCCAGAAACAGCGTGCCCCCGTTGGCCGTCTCGAACAGCCCTTTCTTCATGGCTTTGGCGTCGGTGAAAGCGCCTTTTTCGTGGCCAAACAGTTCCGCCTCCATCAGCGTTTCCGGAATGGCCGAGCAGTTAATGGCCACGAAAGGCCCATCCTGGCGGCTGCTCTCGTAATGGATCGTCTTGGCCACCAGGTCTTTGCCCGTGCCGCTCTCGCCCTGAATCAGGATGGTGGTAGCTTCGCTGGCCGCCACCTTCTGCACAAAGCTCATCAGCTCCGTCATCTTGGGCGAGGTCGCAACTACGTCGTGATAGCCGGTGCGCCGCCGCACTTCGCCGCGCAGCGATTGCACCTCGCTGCGCAGATGGTTCCTCTCCAGCGCGTTCTGGATGGTGACTCGAAGCTCCTCGAAGTCCAGCGGTTTGCCGATGAAGTCATACGCTCCCAGCTTGAGCGCGCTCTTCACGTCGTCCAGCTGCGGATCGGCGGTGATCATGATGACCGAGGGCGCGTCGCCATTTTTCTTAAGCTGTTCGAGAACCTGCAGGCCATTCAGGCCGGGCAGACGGACGTCGAGCAGAATCAGGTCAGGAGACTCGTGCTGGGCCAGGCGCAGCCCGACTTCACCGGCCTCAGCTTCTACGATCTGGTATCCCCACTCCTCGCACTTCTGGCGCAGCGACCAGCGCACCAGCCGCTCGTCATCGACAATGAGGATTTTCTCCGCAGACATGCTTGTTTAGCTTACTACGGAAAGTTAGCGAAGAGGCAAGTGGACCCCGACTTGCACCGTTTGAAGCTAACAGTATGTTCCCACAACTTCAGTGCAGCCAGTTCTCATGACGAAGGCCGTCTACACGAGCAAACTCGCGTTCATTGTCGGAAACGAGTGTGTAGCCAAGTGCAAGCGCCTGCGACGCAATCAGCAGATCATTGAATCCGATCGGTCGTCCTGCCTTTTCAAGCCGCGTACGAACCATGCCGTAAGTCTTATCTGCTGGCGTTTCAAGAGGCAAGACTTCGAGAGCCCCAAGCACCGCCTCCAATTGGGCAGTGAGCCGGAGTGAGCCCTTTTTTTCAGCCCCATACCGCAGTTCGGCCGCGACGACAATGCTGGTACAAACCCTATCTTCGCCTAACTTGCTGATTCGCTCAGCGATCTTCCCCTGCGGATTGCGCACCAGATCAGAAACGATATTTGTACCAAGCAGGTAGCGCATTAGAGGTCAACGGGATCAGGGGACGGGTCAGTCAGGGGTGGGAAATCCTCCTGCAGCGGCTTGAGCATTGCCAGCACAGCCAGCAGCGATTTTGGAGGAGCGGGTTCAATGATCAGCTTCGTACCCTCCCTGCGGATGATGGCATCGTCGCCTGGGAACTCGAACTCCCGGGGAATTCGCACAGCTCGATTGCGGCCATTTCTGAAGATCTTCACGTGGCGTTCGGTGCTCATGATGGGTGTCAGACTGTTAGCCTATGCCTTAGCATAGGCCATACTTGGAACCTTGTCAATCTCTCGGCCCAGGCTTCCTCCGTTCGTGATTTTCGGATCAGAGACTACAAAGGGCCAGATCGACCAAACCCCAACCTACGTAACACTCCCGATGACGCCATGGGGAATCGATCCGGACTTAGTGCGCGACCACCCTGGGGGGCCCTGGCTGGCCGAGAGCCTTGGCTGCCTCGGCCCAGAGTTCTCTGGTGTCGGAATCGTTGCTGGCTGCTTTTTGTGCCAGATCCGCGCCCAAGGTAAGATTTCGTTCTGCGTCCGCTCCGGCGCCATTGCCCTGATAAGCCACAGCCAGCAGGAAGAAGTCAGCCGGCTCTGCCCCTTTGTTAAACTCCACCGACTTCTTCAGAGTCGAAATCGCTTCATCCCAGAGCCGGTTGCGGACCAGGGCGAGCCCCAGCGTGTTGTATTCGTCGCCGGGATTTTCGCCGGCCAGCTTTACCGATTTGCGGGCCAGTTCCAAAGCCTCCTGCGGGCGGCGCAAGCGCTGGTCCGGGACGGTCAGGAGAAACCAGGCCAGATCCTTAAAGGCGGCCGCATTGTCTGGCTGCCCTTCACTCGACTTGCGATACGCGGATTCGGCCTTTGAATATTCGCGGAGATCTTTGTAATCGGCGCCCAGGGACGACAATGAGTCGAGAGTGGCCGGATTTTGTGGCCCGAGCACACGCGCCCGGATTTCTTCGGTCTTCTCATCGAGGGCGGCTGCCTGCTCGTACTGGTGGTCGCGGCGGTAGTCCTCGGCGAGGTTGTTCATCGACGAGAGCGTGTCCGGCTCTTCGGGGCCGAGGACCCTGCGCCGAATCTCGAGCGTCTGACTGTCCATGGCCTGGGCTTCCGTGGTATGGCCGAGAGCGCGGAGATCATTGGCAAGGTTCTGCACCGAACGCAGAGTGAGGGGGTGCTCCGGCCCGAGAACGCGGCGTTGAGTTTCCAGAACCTGGCGGTCGATCGCTTCGGCTTCCGTATATCGCTTCTCCTCACGATAATCGAACCCCAGGTTCACCATGGCATCCAGAGTATCGGGGTGCTCCGCACCCAGGACGCGGCGCCGACTCTCGATCAACTCTTTGTTCATCTCCACGGCCTTCGTGATTTTTCCTTCAGATGCATACGCCGCTGCCAGGTTATTCATGGCGTTCAAGGTGTCAGGATGGTCCGGACCCAGCACGCGCCGTCGAATATCCAGAACCTGCTGGTTCGTCGTCTCCGCCTGCGCGTACTTGCCCTCTTCGTAGTACATGATGGCGAGAAAGAACATGGAATCCAGGGTCACCTGAGCTTCCGGTCCTTTGACGCGGCGGCTGATCTCGACCGCTTGAGTCCCCAGAGCCTCGCCTTCAGAATACTTGCCCAACTCGTCGTAAATTGACGTGAGACGATTCATGGAATCGAGTGTAAGCAGGTTCTCGGGACCCAGTGCGCGACGGCTGATTTCCAGGGCTTGTTTGGCAACGGCTTCCGCATCCTTGACCTTGCCTTGTTCCTCTTCGGTGGCGGCGAGGAAAAGCATGGTCTTGATTGTCTTCTGGTTTTCGGGTCCCCAGACCGCCTTGTCGAGCTCCAGGGCCCGCTCCAGTTGTGTACGCCCTTCCGGATAGAGGCCGAGGTCATAGTAGGTCGACCCGATCGTCGCGCGGATGGCGGCTTCCACCTCAGGTTGCTGTTTGAATTTGCCGCCGATATTCTGCGCCGCGCGGTCGAGAGCGGTGCGAACCTTCATATCCGGGTCGGGCTTGGATTGGCTGGAAGCGTTGGCTTGGCTGTAAGCGCCGGCCTGAGCCAGCAGATCTTTCTGCAGAAAATCATTCACGGCCTGTGCGACTTCCGTCTGCTGTTGCGCGTTGCGCTC